>Ga0307514_10000095_pt1 | contig 246706 bp, 203 predicted proteins | sample 16_EM_MG_FD_203088 | JGI IMG/M metagenome (GOLD analysis project Ga0307514, IMG submission 203088) | Populus trichocarpa ectomycorrhiza microbial communities from riparian zone in the Pacific Northwest, United States - 16_EM | ecosystem: Host-associated > Plants > Roots > Unclassified... | reverse complement strand
GGCCCCCCCCCCCAACGAAGCAGCCCCACCAACCATAATTGATGAGTGCAATGGCTTCGGCATTAATACAATCTATCACCGTGGAAGCTCTAAATTTACCTCGATAGTCATCCTGAGAAAACACAACTGTAACCTTCTTTCAACTGGCATACACAGACAGCCAACAACGAATAGCTGCGGCCTCAAGGGGTAACGTCTGCGGTGCGAGTGGTTGAAAGAACTGCAATGTGGTCGGCTGTCGCCCAAAGCTTTTGGCGGTGAAGAAAAACTGATGATAAATTGAGTCAAGCACTTCCATCCGCACGAACCAAGACTTCCTGTCATGGATGATCTCCGAGAGATAAGCATTGTCAAACAAGAGCTCCTCAACGTAGATTTGAAGCTCAGTCTCTGATCCTGCATCCAATCGGTAACGGCGGACAGTAGTACGACGAGCTACATCTGCCAAACACCCTCGAATGGTACTAATCTTTAGTTTTAACTATGTATGATTCGAGGTTTAGTATCATCATAACCCCAATCGAGGAGCAGAAAACAGAATATACACTGACAGCTTCTCGGGTTTGCGGATCAATTGCAAGAGATGGATCACCGGGCAATTGACACACAGATGGTGCACCTACCGGAGCATCTGCTAATGCCCGGTGACGATTCTGAGGCCCAATGGCTAGTTTCCAAGCTTCGTCAACCATCAAGTACATTTCATCGGAAATGATTGCCCATCGAGTCTTTGTGAATACGATTGCCTCCATCAACCATTTCGGTACTTCAAAAGTAGCCTTTTGTTGTTGCGGAACGTTCTGATCTCCACTGGCCATTGGTTGAGGAACATTCTGGTCTCCACCGGCCTTGGGAAGCGGGAGCGCCTGTCCAACGTCAGACACGCGTGATATGTTGATGGATGACTTCTGGCGTTTGAGCAACGGTGGTGCGATGGCCCCAACTGAAAGTGAAGCACGGGCAATGACAGTATGGGCACAGCTTCGTTTCTTTGGCAGTGGAACCCTTGTAGGTCGTATTGTCTCATCAAGGCGAGCCTGGCCTTGATGTAGGACCTCCTGCCGGTTGTCCAAATCGTCTTCTTCAATATGGGATGACAAGGGGGACTCTCCAAGGTCTTCGCTTTCGTCATTGCTGATCACCCAATCGGTATCGTCATCATCCTGCCATATCATAATAACAGCCTGGATATCAGCTAGATCACCAATACTATACTCGAAAGCTGGGTTGGAAGTTCAAACATTTGATCAGCAATGATGATTGGCTGTATTCATGAGTGCCTGTGCATGTGCTCTGTCATGGTGTGCTTCTTGATTGTTCGGTGAATAGTGATTCCTCACCTGGCTGGCGGTAGGTTTCATGATTGATGAAGTGAAGTTGGGAATATAGAGAGAAGTATATGGATAAATATAGTAGGAAGTTTAATAGATTAATGGGAAAACAGGGCAACAAAGTAACACGCGGTTGAAGAGGATGCAATTGGAGGCGTGCCTGGCAAACGTAACGCTCGGCCAAGGAGGATACAATTCGAGCCATGCCTGGCGAGTGTCCACAAGACGTGTCAGCGGTTCATCTTCATATTGTCGCTGCTAGTTCTTTGTTGTGATTTAGGAAGCATCAGGTGCACCAGATTAGATGGATTCTACATACCCCCAATTCCGAAATGTTAGCACTCGTATTCACAGATGCTATTGATGCGAGAATTGGAGGTTGGTTTCAAACAACATTTCTCGAATTGAACCAGACTCACCTGAAGAACTCCAGATATTAAAATGGTTGTAGTGCTATCTAACTCTCAGGACCGGACATATGGAATACTGAGAAATAAGTTGATCATGATCGCCCCTGCATATGACTCCGCCGAAGGTAGTTCATTATGCCACTAGTTCCAGCATATGTGTGGTGACCGCATGGCACAGAATTGTTGGTGTGTTGATAAATCTTGCAGAACTTCGACGGAGGATAGAGTTGGGACGTTGGCGAGTGGCAACAGTTACAGTTAACATGGGTTCATACTGAGTTCGTTGTAGATAGTGGATAAAGATGAATCTCCGAATGTGGTATACCAGTCGGATGGACACCCTATTTCCATGATATTCTGTTGTTATAGGATTCTGCAGCAAAGTTAGCGGTCAACTAGGCAATGTTGTGTGCAGAACCTCATTTTCAGCGGTCCAAGTCTGCTGGATCACCTTATGTATGCAGTCAGTGTAAGAGATGACGGAGGATTTGAGTTGACAAAGGAGAGATTCAACATAGAGAAAGAACGGCAAAGGTACGATGAAGATTCAGGGGTAATCTAATCGATTCCAGTTGTCGTCAATGCCAAGATTGCTAGCAAATGGGTCATTAATTGTCACTCACATTAAGATGTTGCGCATAATATCTTGTAAACACCACATCATTAATCACAAACTCATTATGAGTCTCAATGCTACAATTTTGACTTAACATAAATATTGAGGTTCAAAGCAGTGGATAAAAACGATATGATTGTGTCATGAGGCTTTATCTGACACTGGAAAGACAAATAACAGCATGCAGTTCCGGCTAATTGAGGTGCAGCGAGCATTGAGTCGGCAGACAGGATTCAATCTAATGTAGTGACTGGGATTGTAGGCTCGCCTTACTTTGACAATTACTTGTACTCTCAGAAACCGCATTTTCTTAACTCCAGCTTTCATGACGATTTGTTCTTCATGCACTCTTGGGATTGGACGATGGCGGAAATCAGATATTGTCTGTTCATGATTTGTCACAAACTTCAGCCATTCAAGATATGAGGTGGGCGGAAGCATGCCGGTCACAGATTGAGCCGCTGAGTAGAGACTGGCATTGAGATTCCATCTCTTTGAGCTCTCTTGATGGAAATCGGTTCACATAATCTATTTTAAGATATGGTGTTTGGCGGCCCAAACATACAGGTTGGTCACAATGTAGTTAAGTCTGCATCAGAAGTGTTGTGAATTTAGGCCTATTCGAGGAAGTGGGGAATACAAGTGAGAAGGATTTGCCGGTCATCCGCAGAATCGCTGAGTAGAAGCTGTCAATTGAGGTTCACTCTCTCAAGCTGCAGCTCAATGATAGAGCCTGTACGACAGAAGCTATTTCAGACTCTTGGAAATGTAATGTCCGAACATACTTCTGAGTTAAAATCCAGTTAAGTGTGGTTACAAATCGCCAAGGGCTGTGCATCTACGGTAAGCGTGTGGTGGACACTTTCCTACAAAAGATAGGTTGACACGGAGGATGACAGTTATAGCAGTGAAGCAGCGGCTTTGCCATACCGATCATGCATAGTGTTAGCAACTGGTCCGGGTAACCAGCCAGCAGTCCGGGTTCAGACCGGAAAAATGGTTTGATTTGGTTCCAGCACAGTCCAAAAACCCAACCCGCAGCGTCTTGGCGGGCCAAACCCGGACCCATTCTCATGAACCCCCGGGTTTTGCCGAGTTTGGCTAGACCCGTCGGTTCCAATCTCTGGTTCTGTGTTGCGGGTTTTTCTATTTATGGTCACATTTAGATACCCTACTGTAAATCGCAAAATATTAACTTTTGCCCCTCCTTGTTCTTTTCGGATGAATCGGCTGCCTTTATAACTGAAAACAAGAGATACACTCTCACTGCCCCGTTCTGAAAATGAGTGTCAACGGAGCGTCAACGATTTTTAGTCTTGTAAGTCAGGTAATTGAGAAGTGACTTGTTCTTTGTTATCCATAAGCGATGTATTGGCCGCCTTTACAGACTAAAAAGAACGCAACACGCTCCCTACCCAATCATGAAAATGAGCGTCAACGGAGCTTCAACGATCTTTGGCCTTGCAGGATGGTTAGTCAATGCGCGAGATGGTGGCCAATGTCTATATAAGGAGTTTTACCCAGTTTTATAGGCTAAAACGTTCAGAATCACTGAGTAGCAGCATTGTAAATGAATTTAGTTGTGATTGTCCGGAAGCCTGCGGCGGGACGACCTCCTGCTTATCAGCGTATGAAGGCTGCCAAAATATTGTTTATAGATGTCTGCGATCATTTACCACCAATATTACCCAAGATTCAAGACCAAAAACATTGTCCCTTTGTTGACGCTCATTGTCAAGATGGGGCAGGGCGAGTGTAGAATTCTATTTTGCCTAAATAGGCGGCCAATACAATGATTATAGATAACCACGATGAATTCACATTCTAATAACCTGACTTACAGGACAAAAAATCGTTGACACTCGGTTGACGCTCATTTTGCCACAGACGTATCCACATTATGCAACCATTCACTTTGGCATAGAACATCATTTACTGTGTTTCGGCAGTCGTTCTATCCTTCTCATGTATGCTTTCATTTATCACTACATTGTTCATTTATTGTGCATATAAATATATCCTTTAAAATATACATTAATGTGTCCGCTAATTGTAGATAATGATAATACTCAAAACTCCCGTTCCTTTCAATCAATTCTCGGCTGCACCCTCAGATTCACCCAAAAGGCTATTGCCATCTCCAAAATCAATGTCAGCGGTATTTCGATGCAGCAGATACTGTACTCAGCAAATCTGGAATAATATCTTTATCGCGCTTGCTATCCTTGGTAAATGCATTATGATTGAAAAATTGAGTGTTTGAATGTGGAGAATGCATATACACACACCTGGATGGCTTACCTCCGATTTCATAACTTTCGTTCCCCTCAGTGTCCCCTGGTGGGGCAGGTGGCGTTCGAGGCGAAGCTGGCCTTCCGGGCAGAGGTGCGGCCCGTTGTGGTGGAGGTGCGGCGGTTCCTTTGCGCCTCCAGCATCTCTGCGTATTCGTTGCTGTACCATTTTGGCATGGAAGGCAGCCGGCCGTATGATTTTTATAAACCATTGCCTGGTGTCTTTCCATCGTAGCCTTCATCTTGTTGTGCCCAGGAACCTCAACTTCCCACTTGTTCTCTTTTCGGACTTTGGCGTGAGGTTTCTTGATTATTTGTTGCGTTTCCTCTACTGCGGCGCGCAAAAACCCTCCTTTGGCCATTTTTGCGATATTCAAGGCAAGGCGCATGTCGGACTGTTCCAGCTGTACCCGACCTCCTTGCCTCGCCATAGTAGCAGACATGTTGAAAACCTACAAGAAATTAGTTGCTGCTTCTAAAATGAAGCTGCGGCTATTACCTCAACCATATATGACTGAGTAGTCTCCTCTAAGGTCTGTAAAGCCTGTTTCGTCCACTCCCAGGGACCTTTATCACGAAACTCGTCCACGAGAATCCCAGAGCTGATGACATCATGATGTTCGATTTCGCGGACTGTGCTGACAAATGCCTGTGTCGACCATGGAGGTTTGCCATTGCGGGCAGCGATAAATTCGTCATGCAGCTCTCTATGTACACCAGCTGTACATTATATTGTTAGTTGACGGCCTTCTATAGCGATATGAAGCTACTCACATCCGATTGCATGCTGCTGCCTATTATTGCTGCTCCGGTTTTGCGTACTTTTTTCAAATGTGCATCCTGGGCCATATTTTTGGTGGCTGCAATTGCAGCGTCGCAGTGGACTAACTGGTGTCTGCATTTCAGCTGTGTCTCAGCCAGGGGCGCATTAGGGGAATCGCCCATCGTTCCGCTCGATTCGGATTGAATCACACCCGGCCAAGGTATTTGTGGAGCCATGACTTGCTGTTGTGGAAAAGGTGAGGAAGATGATAATGAAAAGTGGAAAGTCCTGAGGAATATATAGTCAGCTACAGGTTACAAAGGAATGAATGACTGTCAACTTGCATGTTCTACTCATGCTACATCCTAGTTGGAGATGATTTCAACGGTCCCGCAATTTGCAGTAGAATGGTACAATGATGATTGTTTGTTTGTTTGCAGGGATACATTGAAGTGAACGACAGCTGATATCTTGTGTTTGATAGATATAAAAAGCAAATTCTTCAACGGAAAGGTCGTCTGGTGATGTTTGTCTCAACACGTAGCCGGGATCTTACCTGAAACATACGCTAACTATCATGTCATAATGTACGATTAGTGTACCTATTCCCGCTGCAATGATGGTCAGAACGCAGATTGTGCTTTGTTTGAGTTGATCAAACTTATGAACCTTGACATAAAAGACTCAGCTTGTCTCCATGTGGTCCATATCTTGCAACATCCAACATCTCGCCCAACAACAAGGTCAACACACGATACAATTGTCAATACTCCGAAAAAGAACTTTTCACCACTTCCGGCGGGCAATTATGGCAAAGCGACAAACAAGGCCACACATTGACGTCATCAAGCAAATGAAGGCGAGAGCGGGTTGGAGGCAGAACGGGTCCGAGCATTGGGAGCATTGCGCAGCTTACGATCAAAAAAGAAGCTTGCGGCAGAGAAACGACAGGAAACGCACTTTTTAAGCAACGAAGAGAAAGAGAAATGGATCGAGGATTTTGTGGAGAGAGCGACTGCTGTGGCAAGAAACAGAGTTCAAGACGCAGAGACAGCAATAATGCAAGACCTGAAAGATATGACTACTACAACCAGAAAGCCTGAGACAAAGTTTGCAGAGATGTTGCATGCTATTGGAGACAGTCTGAGCAATCTTGCAAGTTCCGACGATGAGCAGGGTGGGAAAGACAACGAATATGATGAAGAAGATACAGAGCTCGGCAAGCTCAGTGATGATGATGAACCTGGCTGGGTGATGGGCACAATCTCCGGAACGGTACAGCACCGCATGGAGAGTTTTCGGCAGAAGTAGATGAAACTTGACGAATTGACCCAAGCAGGATGGGAGGATGCAGCCAACTACTATCGTGAGAGAGGTATAAAGTACAGGACTGCCGAATTGAAAGTTCCGGCAGTTGTCAGGCCTCAAATAGACACGACTGCAGCCTCAGCATCCCTGAGAACAGCTGGAGAGCATATGCAGACTCTTGATATCGTCTGAGGGGAATTGGTATTGCCAGCAGTGACTTCTCAACCAGGAAGTAGTCAAATGAGGCTGGGTTCAGAGAAATCACAGTCAATCAAATTAATACCAGTTCTTTCGCCCGACGCAGCGACCGATTCGACGCCCATTCAGGATGCAAAGCCAATTGAACCCATAAGCTTTTACCCCTGCATGAAGCATCCCTAGTTGATTACCATATAGAAATCGGATAAGGATGAAGATATCGTGACGGCTCGTGCATTGCCGGAGGTATAGATAGCCATATAGTTAGTTTTGCAGACCTATCTCGTGGAAAAGCAATTTGTGTACCAACTTTGCTACCTGTCGGCTTTTTCCTATTTTCGGTGACCACCTTGTGAGACATGATATTTCATCAGAGCGTGTGCAAGGGTCGTACGGCCCATGCGAATGTTCTAGACTCCAAATCTGGTGGACAGACAGCCAGCAAACTTGATATCGACTTGCCTATTACGGTTACATTCCAATGCAAACCATAAAATAGAGGCAAAATTTACTAACAAAATTTAGTTCAGTGATGTCATACGAGTCATAGGACGAGCGGTCAGTGCGCAGTCTCAATCCGGATCAATGGCAGCCGTCATGCAGCATTAGTTCATGTAGCTAACTGCATAACTGTATGCTCAGACCTGCTGCACATGGTCGAAATTTTGAAAATTGCCTCTGGTATGTCATGGAAATTGAGGAAAACGAGCTGGGAAAAGAAATGTCAGTAACTCGGGCTCTATATGACTAAAATTAGTAGATGGATCTGTATGCGGTAACGTACCAGCTGAAAGCGCTAAAACGTGACGGAACTACGTCATTTATCGGACTGATGACGTGAATAGTGGTGGCTCAGAAACTGAGAGGCCTCGATGCCTTTGGATACGAAGATTCTACCCAGAAATTGCATATTGGCTGTCAGAAATGACAGTATGATAGTGTTAGCAACGGGTCCGGGTAACCCGCCAGCAGTCTGGGTTCGGACGGCTAAACCGGTTCGGTTTGCTTCCAAACCTGTCCAAAAACCTGACCCGCTGCATCTTGGCAGGCCAAACCCGGACCCGTACCCGTCAACCCGCAGGTTTTGCCGGGTTTGGCTAGACCGGTCGGTTCCAATCTCCAGTTCCGGTTTTCGGGTAATTCTATTTATGGTCGCATTCCGATATCCTATTGCTGATTGCAAAATATTGACATTGGTAGATCGTTGTCCTTTTCTGATGTATTGGCCGCCTTTATAATCAAAAACAAGTGAGAACCGCTCCCTGCCCCATCCTGAAAATGAGAGTCAACGGCGAGTCAATGATTTTTGGTCTTGCTCCTTGGGTAATCTGAGCGGTAATTGGATTCAGACGTTCATAAATGAGGTATAGGCTGCCTTTTTATGCAAAAGAGGAAGTGACACACTCCCTGCCCTATTCTGAAAATGAGCGTCAACGGAGCGTCAACGATTTTTGGTCTTGCATCTTGGGTAATCTAATTGGCAAATGATCGCAAACATCCATATACCGGGAATTGGCAGCCTTTATAGGCAGATAACAAGCAACGTTCTAGTCACAGCCTCCCGGACAACGACAATTTAGTTCATATGCAAAGCTGCAACCAAGTGATACTGAGCGTTTTCGCCAATAAAACTGGTCACAACTTTGTATATCGCCATTAACGGCCACATCGCGCTTTGATTAACCATGATGCAAGGCCAAAAATCGTTGACGCTCTGTTGACGCTCATTTTCAGGATCGGGCAGGGAGCGTGTTGCTTTCTTTTTAGCCTATAAAGGCGGCCAATACTCTCAGTATGCGTCAAGATGGCCAAGTCTCTGATTAATTACCTGACTTACAAGACCAAAAGTCGTTGACGCTCTGTTGACGCTCAGTTCCAGAATCGGGCAGGGACCATATCGATTTCTCTTTTGCCTATAAAGGCAGCCTGTTGGTCATTTATGCATCTCTGCAACCAATCGCCACGCAGAGTAACCATGGTGCTAAGCCAAACATTGTTGACACTCCGTTGACGCTCATTTTGCCACGGGCGTATCCGCAATATGGAAAAATTCACTTTGGCATACTAGATTAATAATGGTCTTGTGGCAGCCGTTCTGTGCTATTCATGTACGTTCTCCTTTATTAATACATTGTTCTTTAATGATGCATATAAATATACCCTTTAAGATATACTTCAAAGTGTCCGCTAATTGTAGATAATGATAATACTCAAAAATCCCGTTCTCTTCAGTCAACTCTCGTCTTCGCTGTCAGATTCACTCAAAGGGCTGCCCTCGTTGACACAATGGCTGTCAGCTGCATTACCACGCAGCTGATAGTGTATTAACCTGTGAATGGACCATCATGAGTCAGCAAATCTGGAATAAAATCTTTATCGCGCATGCGATCCTTGGCAAAAATCGAGCGTTGGGAAGCGAAGTATGGATATACACATATGCGGGTGGCATACCTTCTGTTTCGGACCTCTCATTGTCTTCAGATGGCACAGGTGGCGATTCGGGCCGCAGTGGCGCCTGTTCTGGTGGAGGTGCACCCTTGCCTTTGCGCCTCCGGCGTGTCTCTGGATTTTTGCGGTGCCATTTTGGCAAGGAAGGCAGCCGTCCGTTTGATTTTTGCGAACCATTGCCGGGTGTCTTTCGATCGCAGCCTTCACCTTGTTATGCCCGGGAAACTCAATACCCCGCTTCTTTTCTTCTCGGACTTTGGCACGAGGTTTCTTAATTAGTTGTTGCGTTTCCTCTATTGCAGCGCGTGAAATCCCTCCTTTGGCCATTTTGGCCATATTCAAGGCAAGACGCATGTCGGACTGTTCAAGCTGTACCCGACCTCCTTGTCACGCCATAGTAGCTGACATGTTGAAAACTTCCAAGAAATTAGTTGCTGCTTGTACAGTGAGATCCGGGTATTACCTCAACCATATACGACTCCGTAGTCTCCACTAAGGTCTTTAAAGCCTGTTTCGTCCATTCCCGGGGACGTTTATCACGAAATTCGTCTGCGAAAATCCCAGAACTGACAACATCGTAATGTTCAATTTCGCGGACTGTGCGGACAAATGCCTTGGTCGACCATGGTGATTTGCCGTTACGAGACGCGATAAATTGGTCACGTAGCTTTCTACATACCCCAGCTGTGCGTTATATTTTCAGTTGACTGTCGTTTACACAGATTTGGATTGACTCACATCCGATCGCATGCTGTTTCCTATTCTTGCTGCTTCCGGTTTTACATACCTTTTTTAAATGTGCGTCCTGGGTCATGTTTTTGGCGGCTACAATTGCAGCGTCGCGGTGGACTAACTGGTGTCTGCATTGCTGCTAAGTCTCACCAGGGGGCACATTGCGTGAAGCGCCAGTCGTTCAGCTCGATTCAGCTCCAATCGCACCTGGAGGAAGTGTTTCGGGAGCCACGGCTTGCTGTTGTAGAATCGTGAGGAAGATGATCACGAAAAGAAGTGGGAAGTGCTGAAGATTAAATAGTGAGTTACAAGTCAAAATGGAATGAGTGACTGCCAACTTGCACGTTCAATTCAAGCTGAATCCTGGTGTGTATAGCTACAGGGGATTTTAACGGTCGCGCGATTTCAGTAAGTCGGTCCGATGTTGTTTGTTTGTTTACAGGGTTACATTGAGATGAACGACAGCTGATATCTCATGTTTGATAGATCTACAAAGGTCATTCTTCGACGGAAAGGACGTCTGGTGATGTTTCTCTCAAGACATTGCCGGGATCTTACATGAATCACACGCTAATTATCAAGTTATAATATACTGTTAGCATGACTATTCCCAATGAAGTGACTGTCAAAACGCTGATTTTGCTTTGTTCGAATTGATCAAACCTACCAACCTGGACATAAAAGACGCAGCTTGCCTCCATGTGGTCCATTTCTTGCAACATCCAACATCTCGCCCAACAACAAGGTCAACACAAGATACAATGGTCAATGCTCCGAAAAAGAATCTTTCACCACTTCCGGCGGGCAATTATGCCAAATCGACAAAGTATTCCACACGACGACGTCATCAGGCGAATAAAGGCAAGAGTGGCTTGGAGGCAGAAATGGTCCGAGCTTTGGGAGCATTGGGCAGCTTACGATCCAAAAAGAAGCTTGCGACGGAAAAACGACGGGAAACGCACTTCTTCAGCAACGAAGAGAGAGAGAAATGGATCGTGGATTATGTGGAGCGCGAGACTGCAGTGGCAAGAAAGCGAGTTCAAGACGCAGAGACAGCGATGATGCAAGAGCAGGAACATATGGAAAATGTTGAAAAGGGACGATTGACAACCACTAAGCCTGAAATAACATTTGAGGAGATGTTGAATGCTATCAGAGACAGTCTGAGTGATCTTGCAAGTCCCGAAGAGGAGGAGGATGGGGAAGACGAGGATGATGATGAAGAAGATACAGGGCATGGCAAGCTGAGCGAAGATGACGAACCTGGCTGGGTGATGGGCACAATCTCCAAAACGGTACAGCACCGCATAGAGAGCTTTCGGCAGAAGAAGCTGATGCTTGACGAACTGATGCAACCGGGATGGGGGGACGCAGGTGACTACTTCCGTGAGAGAGATATGCAGTACGGGATGACTGAATTGAAGATTCCGGCTGTTGCGAAGCCCCAAGAAGACTCGACTGCAGCCACACCATCACCGACAACATTTGGAGAGCTTATGCAGGCTCTTGATATTGTCCCCGGACAATTACAAATGTCGCAAGTGACGTCTCGACAGGGAACTAGTCAAATGAGGCTGGTTTCGGAGAAACCTCAGGCAGACAATCACATAGTACCGCCGATGCCCGCCGCGGTGCCTGATTCGTCACCGATAGAGATTGCGAATCCAGTTCAACCCGTAAGCTTTTACCCCTGCATATAGCGTCCCTAGCTAATGACCATATAGATATCGGATTCAGACGAAGACATGGTGACGGCTCCAGCGTCACCGGAAGTGTAGATAGCCAAATCTGTATGTTTGACGATGTATCTCGTGTAAAAGCAATTTGTGAACCTGTTTTGTTACGTGTCAGCTTTTTCTGGATTTCAGTGACCAAATTGTGAGACAGGGTGATGCCTCAGTGTGTGTGCAAGAGTCGTACGGGCCATCCGAATGTTCTAGATTCTAAATCAGGTTTATTGACGAATGACGATCTTTATATGGTGTTGCCTGTTATGGATAAATGATAAAGCAAAACCTAAAATTGAGACGAAATTTACTAACAGAGTTTAAGTCAGTGATGTCATACGACTGATCGAAGGAGTGGTCAAAGCACATGTGAAACTCGGACAAATGACAGCCGACGGGCTGCATTAATCCATGTAGCCAACTAAATATCTCTTCGCGCAGACCTTCGGCACATGGTCGAGAAATTGAAAACTGCTTATGGTACATCATGGAAATTGAGGAGAATGAGCTGGATAACGAATGGTGAGGAAGTCAGGCGATAAATATCTAAAACAAGTGCGTGGAGTGTTATGCCGTAAATTGCCGGCCGAAAGCGTTGACACGCGATGGACCTACGTCATTGATCATGTAAATGATGTGTAAAGTGGTGGCTCAGAAACTGAGATTTCTCGAAGATTTTGGATTCAAATGATATTACATTGACACTGTATACTGGCTGCCAATAGAGGCTATATGCATTTTTTGTACAATTTTTGAGCACCGAATGACTGTTAGTAGGTCTCTAAGGTAAGCTCAAAGGTGAGCGTCAACGGAGCGTCAACGATTTATAGTCATATCTATTTAGACATCACCAGGCTGCACAGTCGCATCCATCCAAAGAAGAAGTATTGGCCGGATTGGTAGGGAAAATGGAAAGCCACACGCATATTGCCCCATGATAGAAATGAGCGTCAAGAGAGTGTCAACGATTTCTGGTTCTGTATCCTGGACAATAACTGGGCTTTGCAGCGGCATTTAGCCAAAATCATAATATTGGCGGCCTTTATGGGCAAAAATGCTATACACAATATCGCTACTACCTCCTAAAAATGAGTGTCAACGGAGCGTCAACGATTTTTGGCATTGCATCATTGAAAATACAGAGGGTTTCGCTGCATCCTTGACTCATAATCGAACTTTCGCCAGCCTTCCTAGGCAAAACATGGTTGTGCCAATATGGGGACTATGTCCTAAACATGAGCGTCAACGGAGCGTCAACAACTTTTGGCCTTGCATCATGAAAAATACAAGGGCTGCGTGGCAACATTGAACTATCATCGAACTATCGGCCGCCTTTCTAAGCGAAAATGGTTGCGAAAACATCGCTACTATGTCCTAAAAATGAGCTTCAATGGAGCGTCAACGACTTCTGGCATTGCATCTTGGAAAAGGCAAGGGTTGTGCGGCGACATTGACCCATAATCAAACTATCGGCCGCCTTTCTAGGCAAAAATACTTTCGACATGATCGTAACCATGTCCCATAATGAGCGTCAACGGAGTGTCAACAATTTTTGATTATGCATCTTGGATAATCTAACGGCAATGGAACGCAGATAACCCACAATGAACTTATCAGCAGCCTGTAATGGCCAAAATGCTAGTGATGATATCGCGTCCGCCTCCTACAATTGAGCGCCCACATAGCGTCAACAGTTTTGGTGGATGCTCAGAATGCCACACTGCAAAGAAATGCATTGTGCTGTTCCTAAATCGAGTTTTACGCGGTTAGTCTTCGCAATCTATCCTTGTGTAGAACTTCACAAATATGTATGCAATGTCTTACAGATCTGATTTTGTTGCTTGTAGTTGTAGAGTCAATATTTAAGAATTCGCAGTTTGCTTTACTGTATCGTCACTTTTGCCAGGCTTTCGAGTCGGATCAACCAGCATTCTAATTCTTACTGCCATCTCAGATTCCAAATCTTTGAACACGTCTTTACTCGAGGTTATGATCTCTTCCAAAAATGAATGTGTCTTTATTCGTGATCTTAGCAACCTTACATTGCAAATCATTTTTGATGCTTGGTGGGCTTCAATGAATGAAGGCTCAAAGTGGCCTATTGCTTGGAATAATTCTAGACATGCGCCGTCGTGGCGATTCTATTTACACTGCGGAATTGAAGAGACTGGCAGCCCTGGCATCATATGTATTGTTTGTCATCAAGTTCTTCGCCATCCATCAGAACATGGGACCAGCTCAATGGGGAAACACTTGCTTGCAAAAGCTCACATCGCAAAGTTAAACGAATTAACAGAGTCAGAAGTTACTGAATTGACTAGTACGACGGTTGATGAAACAGCTTTAGCCATCTTGAAGAGGCAAGGAAGTCGAGGAATCACAATAGTCAGTTTGCAGAGGAAATTCAGATTTGACATCCAGTTCAATCCATATTGACCGAAACGGCAGAGAAAACGTTCCAAACTGGCAGATAAGGACTTTGACACTTCCGAATGTCACCAAGACACGTGGAATCAATATCTCATGTTAGGATTTATGTCGGCTCATATTCCATGGAACACTATATCAAATCTCGAGCTACGGCCGTCATATAAAGCGTTATGCGATGATCTAGTGCTGCCAACTGCTACAACCCTGAGCAACATTTGCCGTAGGGATTATGCACTGACAGTGGATGCAATTAAGAAGCAATTGCCGTCACGAAACAAAGTTAGTTTAGCTTTGGATGGATGGACATCAACGAACAAATTGGCCATAACGTCAGTCATTGCTTACTATATGGATCAAAATTGGGCATTGCGCGAAGTTCAACTCGTACTCGATGAGGTTAATCTCCTGTTCTTTTCCCGTTTCGAAAGCTAATTAAGGATGCTAGGTCAAGGGCCAACATACTGGAGCAAGGCTAGCTGTACATTTGAAGGATGTGTTGGATCGTTTTGAGCTCACCGACGGCCGTTTGCTCGGTATTACGACGGATAATGCTTCATCAAATTACTCAATGACACGCAAGCTGCAATCAACAATTGAGGCCTCAGGAATCGAGTGGCCTGCATTGAGGAACCACATACCATGCATGGCGCACGTCATACAACTGGCTTTGGGTGCATTCATGAGCAGTCTCGGTGTAAAAGGCCGCACCAAGTCTTGGGAAGGCCATGAGCGCGATCAGCAATTTGGAGAGAATGAAAGCATAGACATCGGGAAGAGTCAAAGACTTCGAAAAGAGGGCAATGCTAGAATCAATAAGGTGTCGGCCATGAAACCTGGTTTGGCAAAGATAATTGAGAAAGTACGTATCTCATGATATTTTGAAAGTCCTGAAACTGACCTTCATATAGCAGAGAATGCTTGCTGTATTGATTACGCTCACACCTGGTCGTCGAAACGAGTTCATTGACTGTCAAAAAGCCAAAGTCCGCATTGCCGTACTTCCGATTATGGATGTGAAGACACGTTGGAACTCTACACTGGAGCTACTCGAGCGGGCCTACCGATTACGGGAATTCACCCATGAGTGGCTTCAAAACCCAAAATACACTGAATACCGGCCACTGTTCACAACTCAAGATGAGTGGACGATTGTGAAGTATGTCATGGAAGTATTGAGGCCATTTCGATATTGGACCCTTTGGATGTCCAAGAGGCATACAGTCACATTGCATCACGTTATCACAGTGTACAATGACATGTTTGATCACATGGATGGCGTGATGCGAGCTTTGGCCAAGAAGAAAACTCAATGGAAAGAAGACTTGTTCTTCTCGGTGAAGTTAGCTCGACAGAAGCTGTCAAAATACTACGCCGAAGTGACTCCAACGACGGGCATGCTCATAATTTCTGCACATATACTCGATCCTTTCCGCAAGTTGCGATCGTTTCAAAAGTGGGACAAGGGAATGGATATCAATCCTGAGGACGAGACATCCTATACTACCCAATACCAAGAGGCCTTTCTGAAGTATGTGGAGAATGAATACTGCGCCAAACATCGACGCGTGCCCGTCAATAAACTCCAAAGCTTACCGAGCAGCAATCACATCTCCTCTGCAACGGCTTCACGATCCTGTCAATCATCCTTTGATCCATATGATTTGTCCAGCGATGATGAGGAATACCTAACGCCTGACAATGTGGCTGAGACGACACCCGGACGAAGCGATCGCGCTGTGCGCTTATTGACCGCCGCCAGGCTCTATTTGAATTCACCTCCTGAAGCACCAAAGAACTGGGGGCAAATCAATCCAAATCTCCATAATTACCACTCCGACCCAATGGAGTTTAGCAGTACCTTTTGGATACCGGACATAACCGACTGGTGGCATCAACAGGAGGAAACGCACTCAAAGTACGCCGATCTCTCCAATGTGGCGCGCGACATATTCTCTATCATACCACATGGTGTCGGAGTGGAGGCCAGTTTTTCCCTTGGCCGAGATGTTATCGGCTGGAGGCAGTCAAAAACCACAGGCGAGACCCTTCGCGAAAAGGTCGTTGTAAGGCAGTTTGTTCGAGCCAATAACGGGATTTTGGCAGGCACTGATCCAGAATTGGATAACGCAAACACAGAAAACGACTTGGAAATGAAGAAAGAGGCGGAGGAAAGGAAACTGCACAGAATGGCCAAGGTTCACGACTTTTTGGAGATGTGGCAGGGCAGCCAAAACCTACGTGCTACACAGAAGGAATCTCGCGCTCAAAACAAGCAGATGACCGCCGTAGGATACATTTCTGACATGGAAGAGATCGTCAAAGCATCCTGGTCACTCTTTCAACATGATGGTGCGGCTGCATTCAAATTGTCAGAAAGATCTCCTTTGCCACCACCTTTGTCTGCAAAGGACCTCCCTGGAGGACGAACTCAAATCTTAAATGTCCGCTGAATCCGGAGAATCAACTGTCACCCAGTCGAAAGTGACGAGGATAGCGCATCTGAAAGCATTTCGGACACTGAAGATTGGCTTAACTGGAATGGGGACTTAGATAATCCAAATGACAGCGAAGATGATTGCGCGGTGGACGTTAAATCTGATATGGAGCAAGACAATACCATCGAGGATCCGGAATCCCCAGAGCAGCGGGATGTGAGCGGCCCGCCAAATGTTCCCGGATTGATTCGGCCTATACGGAAGTCGAAGAGACATGCTGAAAAGGTGTTGGTGACGGTCAATGCAACTGAAACGAGAAGGAACAAGGGAGTGAAGAAAAAGTAGGACAGAATGCGTCAATGTTTCACCAGCTTCTTTATGTATCTTGACTGAGTGTTTTAGTTAGAGATATATTATGGGCGAATGGTGAGCAGAAGCTTGTAAATATCGGTTGATAAACAGATGTATAGCAGGCGCAATAAAGCTTTTGGCAAGACACATAAATTTTACTCCTGTGTGAGCGAACAGTGCAATAATATTACTGCGCTCAGCTTTACCACAGGGCCAAGTCTTAATCTGGCAGAAAGACTTCCAATAGGTTCAAATCATGATGAAAACTACTTTCGATGGCAGCAAATGTTGAATGGACAATACAGTAAAATGAGCGTTAACGGAGCGTCAACGATTTGTGGTCATGTAAGTACGGCAATTGAACAGTGCTTGGGTCGCTGTTAGGCATAACCAATGTATTGGTAGCTTTTATTTGTAAAAGAGACAGCAACACGGTCATCGCCCCATTCTGAGAATGAGCGTCAACGGAGCATCAACGATTTGTGGTTATGTAAGTACGGTAATTAAACAGTACTTTGGTCGCAGTTAGGCATAATCAATGTATTGGCTGCTTTTATTGGCAAAAGAGACAGCACTACGGTCATCACCCCATTCTGAGAATGAGCTTCAACGGAGCGTCAAGGATTTGTGGTCATGTAAGTACGGTAATTAAACAATTCTTTGATCGCTGTTAGGTATAATCGATGTATTGGCAGCTTTTATTGGCAAAAGAGATAGCACCACGGTCATCGCCCCATTCTGAGAATGAGCGTCAACAGAGCGTCAACGAATTTGAGCTTCGCATCTTAGCTAATTTATGTTCCGATTGGTTGCATACATCCATTTATCAAATATTAGCAGCCTTTACTGGCAAAAACGACAGCAAAATGCTCCCTGCCGCATCCTGAAAATGAGCGTCAACAGAGCGTCAACAGTTTTAGTTGTTGCATATTTGGTAATCAAGTCATCGCGCTAATCTTCGCGTTCATAACGGAATTATTGACCGCCATTATTGGCAAAAATACAATATACCAAAGGTAAAATACCGATTCCAAATTGATCTATATTGGAAGCTGCAAAGCATACAAAAACACATTATTGGTTGTTGAAAACCCCATTTTGATATGATACAATTAACAAACTCCAAAAACAAGAGCCTTATTTGAATCTATAGATGGACCTGCTGGGCGACGCGCTGACAACCCGCCCAATTCCGACGGGTTGGGAGTTTACCTTCGAACCGTACCCGAGTTGACAGTTCGGGTTTATTGACAACCCGGACCGCCGATTTGGCAATGGTTCGGTTTGGACCCGGACCCGGACCCGAAGTGACGGTCCGGAACTGTTGCTAACACTATGGTATGACAATGAAGCAAAACGATTGCCCAATGAATCTAAGGTATGGGTCAACGGAGCGTCAACGATTTTAGTTTGATTCTTTCGGCAATCAATGGGTTGCATAGTCACATCAATCCAAAGAGGAGTTAGTGACCGGCTTTCAGCATAAAAAGGCAAGCAACATGCTCATTGCCCCATCGGAGAAATGAGCGTCAACGGAGCGTCACTGATTTCTGGTCTTGCATCTTGAATAATCACTGGGCTGCGCGACAGCATTAAGCCATAATGGTAGTATTGGCCGCCTGAATGGGCAACAGGGCCAACGACCACATCGCTACCACCTCCTAAAAATGAACGTCAACAGAGCGTCAATGATTTTTGGTCTTGCATCATGGACAATTCAAGGGCTGAGCAATGGCATATACCCATAATCATAATGATGGCCGCCTTTCTAGGCAAAAATGCTAGTGACGATATCGCTACTACCTCCTCAAAATGAGCGTCAACAGAGTGTCAATGATTTTTGGGCTTGCAGCTTGGATCATCAGACAGCAATGCAGTGGCGTGTTGACCCATAATCGTACTATGGGCTGCCATTATGGGCAAAAATCCTACTGATGATATTGCAACCGTCTCGTCTTTGTATACCTCTGTATTCAACTTCCCAAATATGCATGCAATGTTTCACAGGTCTGACTTTTTTCTTGCTTGTAGCTCTAAAGTCGATATTGTTAAACAGCAGCGTTCTACCTGACCAGAACGTATCCTTTCATGGTCACCCAGATTGAATCATGCAGAGTTCAATTTCCTACAGCGATGTCAGATACACAATCTCTAAATACCTCGTCACCAGAGGTTATGATATCATCAAAAAATAAACATGTCTTTATTCGGGATTTAAGTGACCTTACTTTGCAAATCATCTTCGATGCTTGGTGGGCCTCAATGAATGTAGGCTCGAAGCGGCCTACTGCATGGAATGAATCTAGACATGCGCCTTCGTGGCGATTGAATTTACATTGCGGAATTGAGGAGACTGGCAGCCCCGGCATCATATGTATCGTTTGTCATCAAGTCCTTCACCATCCATCAGAACATGGGCCCAGCTCAAAGGGCAAACACTTGCTGGCAAAAGCGCATATCGCAAAGTTAAACAAATTAACAGTGTCAGAGGTAACCGAATTGATTAGTTCAACGGTCGCTGAAACTGCTTTGGCCATACTGAAGTGGCAAGGAAGTCGAGGTATTCCGATTGGAAGTTCGCAAAGGAAAATCAAATTTAATATGCAAGTTTTAAGTATACTTACTGAATTGACAGACAAAACGCTCGAATCTGGCAGCACAGGACTTTCAAACTGCTGAATTTCACCAAGACACGTGGAATCGGTACCTGATGTTAGGTTTTGTTTTGGCTCATAGTCCATGGAACGCGATATCACACCTTGAGCTGCAACAGTCATACAACGCATTATGAAGCGAGTTGGTGTTACTGTCCGCCAGCACCCTGAGTAATATTTGCCGGAGGGAATACACACTGACAGTGGATGCAATTAAGAAGCAATTGCTATCAAGAAACAAAGTAAGTTTAGCTTTGGATGGTTGGACATCGACAAACAGATTAGCAATAACATCGGTCATTGCGTATTATATGGATCGAAATTGGGCTTAGCGAGAAGTACAGCTGCCATTCGATGTGATTGATAGCGCATTCTTTTCCTATTTCGAAAGCTCATTAAGGAATACAGGTCAGGGTCAGCATACGGGAGCACGGCTAGCTGGACATTTTAAGGAAACTCTTGATTGTTTCGAACAGACTGACGGCCGTTTACTTGGAATTACCACCGATAACGCTTCCTCAAATTACTCGATGTCTCGCGAACTACAAACTACCCTTGAGGCCTCTGGAATCGAGTGGCCCGCATTGAGAAACCACATACCATGCATGGCGCACGTCATTCAGCTTGCTTTGGGTGCATTCATGAGCAGTCTGGGTGTAAAAGGCTGCACTAGGTCTTGGGAAGCCCATGAGCGCGATCAACAATTTGGAGAGAATGCAAGCACAGACATTGGGAAGAGTCAAACACTTTGAAAAGTGGGCAATGCTAGAATCAACAAGGTGTCGGCCATGAGACCAGGTTTAGCAAAGATACTTGAGAAAGTACGTATTTCAACATATTTTGAAAGTACTGAAGTTGACCTTCATATGGCAGAGAATGCTTGCTGTATTGATTATGCTGACACCTAGTCATCAAAACGAGTTCATTGACTGTCAAAAAGCCAACGTCCGGATCGCAGTACTTCCTGTTGTGGATGTGAAGACATGTTAGAACTGGACACTGGAGTTACTCGAGTGCGCCTACCGATTGCGTGAATTCACCCAGGAGTGGCTTCAAAACCCAAAATATAGCGACTACCGGCCGCTCTTCACCACTCAGGATGAGTGGACTATTGTCAAGTATGTCATGGAGATTTTACGGCCATTCTGGTACTGGACCCTTTCTATGTTGAAACAGCATACTGTTACTCTGCATCACTTCATCACTGTTTACAATGACATGTTTGATCACATGGATGGCGTGATGCGAGCTTTGGCCAAGAAAAAGACACAATGGAAGGTGGACTTATTCTTTGCTGTGAAGTGTGCGTGGCAAAAACTGTCAAAATATTATACTGAAGTGACTCCAGCAACTAGTATGCGTATAATTTTGGCTCATATCCTTGATCCGTTACGGAAGTTGTGATCATTCAGGAAGTGGGACAAGGGAATGGATATCAATCCTGAAGACGAGACTTCCTATACTAGTCAATACCAGGAGGCCTTTCTGAAGTATGTGGAGAACGAATACTGCGCGAAACATAGACGTTTGCCGGTCACTAAGCCCAAAAACACACCGAACAACAACTTCAGCCCCTCCGCAATGGCTTCCAGATCCGGTTGCTCTTCTTACGATGCATATGATCTGTCCAGCGATGAGGATAAATACTTAATGCCTAAGAATGTGGCCGAAACGACACCCGGATGAAGCGATCGTGCAGCACGCTTATTGACAGCCACAAGGCTCTATTTGAATTCACCTCCTGAATTACCACAGAACTGGGGGCAAATTAATCCGAATCTTAATAATTACCACACCATCCCAATGGAGATAAGTAGTACATTTTGGTTACCGGATATCACCGACTGGTGGTGGCAGCAAGAAGAAACACACTCAAAGTACGTAGATCTCTCCAATGTGGCGCGTGACATATTCTCTATCATAACTCACGGTGTCGGAGTGGAGCCCGGTTTTTCCCTTGGGGAAGATCTGATTGGGTGGAGACAGTCGAAAACCACTAGGGAGACTCTTCCCGAACAAGTGGTAGTAAGCCAATACGCTCGAGCCAATAGCGCATTACTGGCTGGCGACAACCCAGTATTGGATCCATACAGCACTGATAACGACATAGAGCTGAAGAGGGAGGCGGAGGAAATAAAGTTGCACAGAATGGCCAAGGTCCACAACGTTTTGGAGATGTGGCAGGGTAGCCAAACCCTACGAGCTACACAGAAGGAATCTCACGCTCAAAATAAAAAGATGCCTGCAGTAGGTTACATTTCAGATACCGAAGAGATCGTCAACGAATCCTGGTCAAACTTTGATCATGATGGTGCGGCTGCATTGAAATTGTCGGAAAAATCACCTGTGCCACCAGCTTTGTCTGCAAAGAACCTCCCTGGAGAACCAACTCAAGTATTGAATATCTGCCGAATCAAACGAATCGACAGCCATCCTGCTGAAAGTGAGGAGGATAGCTCACCTGAACGCATTTCGGACACCGAAAATTGGCTTAACTGGATTGGGGACTTGGATAATCCAAATGACAGCGAAGATGACTGGGAGGGGGACAATGATTCAGATATGGAACTGGACAACGGCAGTGAGGATTGAGAAACCCCGGAGGTGTGGAAGGTGAGTGCGGCACCAAATGTTCCTGGACCGATTCGGCCTGTACGACAATCAAGGAAGAAGGTTGAAAAGGTGTTAATGACGGTCAATATAATGGAAATGAGGACAAATACGGGGATCAAGAAAATGTAGGACAGAATGCGTTGATGTATTGTCACCACGTTCATTATGTAGTTTGACTGAGAATTTTATTTAGAGAATTATTATGGAAGAATGTTGACCAGTCGCAAGAGAAGATTCGTTAATAAACAAACCTGTAGTGGGCAAGATGCATTATTTGGCATAACATATAAATTTCAACTGGATGAGAGCGACCACTGCTGGAATATTACTGGGCTTGGCTTTGCCACAGAGCCAAGTCCTAATTACGCTGAAAGGCATCCACAAAGTTCAAATATTTAAGATTGCAATTAATAATGGCAGCAGATCTTGACTTCACTGTACATTAAAATGAGCGTCAACAGAGCCTCAACCATTTTCAGTCTTGTAAGTACGGTAATTGAATGGTGAGGTGGTCGGAACTGTCCATAACGAGCCTACTGGTGTTCTTTCTTGGCAAAAGAATAAGCGACAGGATCACTGCCCCATTCTGAAAATGACCTTCAATGGAGCATCAACGATTTTTGGCTATGCATCTTGGGTAACCTAAGTGCCAATTGGTTGCAGCCATTCATAAACTAAGTATTGGCTGCCTTCCAAATCAAAAATAATAGTATCAGGCTCCCTGCCACATGCTGAAATTGAGCGTCAACGGAGCGTCAATGATTTCCAGTTTTGTAAGTACGGTAATTGTATGGTGACATGGTCGGAACTATCCATAACAAGCATACTGGCGGCCTTTCTTGGCAAAAGAGTAAACGACACAATCACTGCTCCATTCTGAAAATGAGCTTCAACGGAGCGTCAACGATTTTTGGCTGTACATCTTGGGTAACCTAAGTGCCAATTGGTTGCAGCCATTCATAAACGAAGTATTTGCTGCCTTCCAAATCAAAAATAATGGTATCAGGCTCCCTGCCCCATCCTGAAAATGAGCATCAACGGTGCATCAACGATTGTTAGTCTTGTACGTACAGTAATAGATTAGTGACCTGGTCAGTGCTATCCATTATCAATGTAATGGCAGCCTTCCTTGGCAACACTAAGTGGCGATTGGTTGCAGCCATTCATAAACAAGGTATTGGCTGCCTTTCAACTTCAAAAGATTACCGACACACTCCCTATCCCATCCTGAAAATGAGCGTCAATGGAGTGTCAACGATTATAGGTGCTGGATCTTGGGTATTCTAAGTGTCGCAATGTGCTAACAACTTATAGACGAAGTGGTGGCAGCCATTTCAATTGAAATAACGCATGACACATACGTTACCCCATCATGAAACTGAGTGTCAACGGAGTGTCAACAATATTTGATCTTGCATATTGGGTAATCAAGGCTTTCTGCGCATAGGTGCCCCCATAACAGAACAATTGACCACCTCTATAGCCAAAAATGCAACAGATAGAAGGCAAAACACGTATTCCAAAATGATCAATGTCGCTGATTGCAAAACATCCAAAAAGAGATCATTGGCTGTCAAATACCTAATTTTAACAATGTTCAATTATCCAACTGCAAAAACCAGAACATTATATAAATCTACAGATGGACCCGCTGGGCGACCTGCTGACAACCCGCCCAATCCAGACGGCTTGGGAGATTTGCATCGAGATGTACTCGAATTGACGGTTCAGGTGTGTTGACAACCCGAACCGCCAATTTGGCAACGGTTCGGTTCTGACCCGGACCCAGACCCGAAGTGACGGTCCGGAACCATTGCTTGCCCAAAACAAGCATAGCTTCACATGAAAAGCTGGGTTCGAGCGGGATGAGCTGATCCGGCACCTAAAAGTTTAATGTCAGACAAGATGACACTCTGGGTGCTGGCAGCCACAGATTCAAAGGAAAGGCAATGCAGGTATTCACAGTTCCGAGGCGTACCTGGAGTGGGATCATATGCGAATGATGATTACCTGCATTGTCCAAATTAGCCTTTGAATCAAATATGCGTGCGGTGTCAAATCTGAGACCGTCACACTTGACAGGAGAGTGGATCTGAGTTGTTCCTGAACTTTATTCCTGGGCGAGCAAATAGATGGCTGTATTCTTCGGGTAAGCCTGGAATAGGCGAGCTGTGTCTTAGGATACAATACATTAAATGGATATCTCCTAGACAGTCTTTGTATCCCTGGATAATTAGAGAGATATACCATACTGGATCAGTCTCAGGAGAGTCGAGAAGTTGACAGTGATTCTCTTGTGCAATCGACTCTATATCATTCGATCGTGTTGATTCAGAGAATATCCCGAATTCTTTTGTGACTCGAGTATCCGGTGCACCTGAAATAGAGAAGCAACTAATAATTGGAATCAAACTTGGAGGTTCAGGCTCACCTGAAAACACAAATCTCGTTTGCAGATTTCGTTATCACAATTCTACATGGACAATATGGCATCAAGATGCTTAGTGACTGCAGCTTCAACAGAGTTCTCCATTGAACTGGCGCACCTGGTTTTCATCACATATTGGTTCATCCAAATAAGCCTATGATTCAGTTTACCAGATATCTGTTCACCAGTGACATCTTCTCATATTCATCACAATAATCAACTAACACAAAATGGAATCGAACTCTAACCAATACTCCCGGAATCCGCAATTGCGCCTTACTCTCCCTACCAGTTGACTGATTTGCATCAGTTGGTAAGATTGTGTTGGTTGAATGATTAAAGAGGCGTACCTTGATTTCACTGCCCTGATAGTTATCGTTCATCCTCACCATCTGGCGGAACGAAATCTCTCTGCTCCGTAAGCTGCGTCGTATGGTCCTGCCAACACTGTAGAATCCGGTAAATCATCGTTGTCATGATTTTTGGTTGGTACAGCAGACCATGCAGGACTCTCATTTGAGCCACCCCAGAGAGCTGGTGGAGATCACTCGCTCTGTTATCATAACTATTGGGCCCAGTGTTCAATAGCCATGTGTGTGGAACACTGATTTGCCCCAGCCGGACAACCCAGGCAAATGCCTGCCGCTGCTCATTCAATACCCGGAACCTCTGAGTTATTACCGCATAGTTTCCTGCTGTGAGATTGAGGCCTATCCCACCCACTTTTGGTGTAGTTACGAACACGGAGGGATTTGGCGAATCTTGGAATTTTAGCTGCATTTCGGTGCGCTCATTGTTCCCCATTTCCGCATACAGGTAGAAATTATGCAAATTATCCGCAAAAAACTTTGTGAGCCACCACTTCAAATGATGAACTTGGCCTGGCAGAGGACAAAATAGCACTACCTTTTGAGGTGGAGGTGTAGGAGGCAAGGCGCTTTTATTACTTTCAGGGTCGTGCACGAGCGCCTCATTTGATGCTTCGTCTTCGTCAGGTTCAGGATACTCCACAGGTTCCTTGACAAGCAGTGGCAGAAATGTCTCTCTCAGCCATCAGCAAATTGGAGAATGCACCGAAGTATCGACTGGCCATTCATTGTACCATTGTCCTGAAACATCATTCCGGTCCTCGGTCTCTCCCAATTCCAATGAGATGCATGCCAGCCGCCATCAATGTACCTTCCATGCTCCTGAAGCACCCCGTCAAGTGTATCTCTTGGCAGGAATCTTTAGTTTGGCTAGCTTATCCTCAGTCCATTCGAGATCAACAAGGTGTGCATTCTCCTTCGGTATCTGAACCACTGGTTTCCCATTAGCTAGTTTCGATTCTGACCATCTCCAGATCGTCCAGGGCTTTCCAATCTGTATCATCCAGTGTGCCGCATCCTGTTGAGCCTCTTCGTCTTCAGTGCGGATGGCCTGCATCAAACTCTCTACAGCAAAATACAGTACATCGGCGCCATGCTTTTCCATCACTGGTTCATCCTCTGGAACTTTAGGCGCACCTGAAAACAGCCACATCGCCTGATAACACCAGTCATGGAGTGAATGGAATCCCGGCGTTACAGTGACTTGAAGCTTGAATGCATTTCTCGCATTTGTCACAATTCTCCAGCCCACGCTATTGTTCGTCTTGTACGGATGACACTCATCAAATATTCCAAAACTCCACAAACAGTGTGAGTGCCGGCCATTGCTTGATGGTTTCGCTCTGGATGTTAAAGTATCATACAACACAAGGTGGATATTCCATCGGTTCTCCGGCTCATCAATACTACTGTCCAGATCCTCATGGGTGAGATTGGCATTTTCGGCCAGCAACAAGTTGACGAGTTTGAAATCGGTTCCATGTGTCATCTCATCAATGACAGTCTTGAAAGTCTCTGACACTGCGGGCATTGTGACAACCAAGATTGGTTCATGGGCGGATATAAGTGCTGTATCCCGGTGAGATGGTGTTGTCTGTATCTCCAACAGGTGTCGAGGCACAGAATTCAATCTCTGCAGCGGATACCACCCCCATTCTTTAGCTACAATGCCGGGAAAGTCGTTGTGCGCCAAAATCACCCACTCTTCCATGGTATTCCCCGATAAAATGGACAGTGCCAACCCCATTACAACTTTCTAGGTCACCAATTTGCAAATCATAGCTGCTGCAACCGAGGTGAAAGTCTTTCCAACACCCATTTCATCCGCCACCAGTGCTCCTGGCATGTCAGCATCCCGAACCCATCTCCACTCGATGAACCAGATGGCCCAAACCTGGTGCGCCAGAAACTTAGTTCCAGGCAGGCCTGGAATTGAATATTTTTGGCGTCGAACACTGTCCTCTGTTGATTAGCAAATCTAATGGGCATTCAGCAGCGTGACCGCCTCATCAAGACAGTCATTTTCAAATTCGTTGTTGATTGTATTGAGAACAGTGCTCAATACTGAAATTTGTATTATCTGGATCAAGGACCTTCTTGCCATCCTACACTTGCTCCTGAACCTCTCTTGGTCATTGGTCTGTCTCCTTTTCGTCCTCAATGATCTCTTTCAGTTGCGCCGAGGTAAGCTGGACAGATTGGCACATACTCCAGTGCTCCTGGAATTCATCGCGATGTTAGGTATTTCACAGACTAGCATTTGGACCGAATAATATATACTCAATTCTATTCACTCAATCAGAACTTACATTAATACTTTCAATCTCATTCCCATCTGCCTCCTCATCCACCACTCTTTCATTTTCATCGGATCCCTCCGAAGTCCAAGTATACTGATTAGCAGTGGGCATAACATTCCTTGAAGAGAGTAGCAGGGATTACCTTGGCCGGTTTCATTACGTGCTCTGCAATCTCCCTCCCTGTCGCTGCCTTCATTTCTACCAAAAATAGGTTCACATTGTGTTGCAGTTTCAACTTGAAGGCATTTGAAAGGGACTGTTGTTTGAAATCTGACAATATAGAGGGTCATTCATCATTTACCCGGGTGCGTAAAATCCCATATACTCTTCGTCTAATTCTTCCTGCGTCAAGTTGCATTTGTATAACGCAGTCAGAGGGTGTGGCTCTTTTGGGCTACAACTTTTTTCGATGAAATCAATCAGCTCCCCCCAATGCCTCGCATCTGTGTATAAAGCTTGGAGTTGCATGCTGGATGTCTGGTCATTGTCGCCGTTCGGCACTCGACGAATCACGACCATGAAACTTGTATTTGGCAACTCTGGGAGGTTACCTGTCTCGGTTTTACTCGCATGCTTTACCAAATCCATCGCCGGTCGCTTGTTGCGTCGCCTCCCCTTCTTATTCGCCTCCCAAACCTCAATTGCACATTTCTTCAAAAACATCTCCACCCATTGTCACCGAATCCATTCGGCATTATTGAAATTTTCCAAAGGCAGACATTTCTCGAAAGTCTCCAAAAAATCTGCACCTGCTGTCTCCCAGTGCAGATGTCCATCTCTCAGCTGTTTGAAACGGTTCTGTCCCGGGATAATGGACCGATGCTTCTTCTCAAGAAACCCAGCCACCCATACTTTCTTCCACTTGTTGAACGTACTAAAGTTAGACTGCCCCATCCTTTTGGCAAATTGCTTCAAGGGGAATTCTGTTTGCTTCAAGCTGATTGGGGCTTTGCCTTCAGCCCAACCCATGGCCGACGAATCATCGCTCTCATAATCTGCATCAAATTCTTCATAAGAAATCTCTCAAAATGGGGGCAAGTCCGGAATCCCTGCAACATGTATCCTGCGCGGTTCCGCTACTGGCTGAAATACATTTGTTGGAAGGCTAATGGGGGGTCTTCCCTGTGTGCCGGGAAGTTGTTTGTATGGAGTGGAGGAGGAAAATGTCGGCCAAATGACTGGATTGTTTGAAGGCGGTGCTGGAGGCACTCAAGGTGCTCCTGGAGATGACGGCCCCTGTCCTGTCAATTGCTGAGGGGGGAAGATTTGAAGTTTACCATATCCTCCTTGGGGGAAACCGTATCCTTGCCACGATGGCCCATAAATCGGATATGCTTGGGTTGCCGCTGAGCTTGGTTGTGAGCTTGGTGTCATGATGAATGGTGCAGGTTGGTAGAACTGGGGAGCGCCTGGAAATGGTCCCTGCGAAGGCAGGTAACTATACCCTGGTGGCAGTGGTGGATGAAAGTGATTTGCAGGTTGCCCAAATTGAGTGTCTTTGCTCGGTGTATTTCCCGCATTATTATCGGATACTCCCACATTGTCCTCTGGGCGTTGTTGTGAGCCAAACAGCCCACGCGCTGGAGCCATAATGGTTGTCTTCAGTGGAGATCCGTTCGTTGACATCGTAAGTGAACACAAATCAAATGATCAATTCAATTGGTGATTTTGAATGAACCGGAGTATTGTTGAGAATTGTGGAGGTAGCAGTGACCTTCGGCGGAATGAAGGCCTCTTATATCCATCTTCTTTGTCACAGACTGAGGTGTGTCACTGCACCTTTGATCCCATGAAACCTGGCTGAGAAAAAGAGACCATAATTGCACACATCCTGCCTTTCTTTGTTATATGCTCGAATTCATATAGTACGATCTTGGATAGAAGCTCACCATTGTTCAGTTCATGACTGTAAAGGACATAGATGGGATACGACATGATATCTCTAGGAACCTAACAAGAACTATATCCGGTTGGAAGGTTAGCACGACTAGGCATTTTATACTCAAAAGGTGTGTACGACCTACTACTTCAATCAATATGATGCCTGTTAGTCGAGCAGCAACAGTGGTTGCTTCCTTTTGAGCTCCTTGTGCAAACCTCATTGTCTCCTCAGAATCCACCTACCGATCAAGAATCGTTACTGCCAAAAACGTGCTACCAGCCTATCCAGTTCTCGATGAGCGGGCATACAGCCAGCTAGGTCACTTATCTATTCATTGTATTAAGCCGATGATATCCGCTGCTTAAGGTTCGAGCGTAGACATAATCTGCACAATGCCGCAAGGATGTTATATACCATAAGGCCAAGTTTAGTAGCACCTGATACTAGTTTGTGAAGAAAACTGTTTGTGAGGTGACTTTGTTTTACCCCTCCGCTATGTTTGGTGGGGTGTGATGCAGCTTTGAAAGTGATACGATAACCTCAGTTAGAGTTATCTCGCTTTCACACAACTATCCTTGAGGCTCAAATCCAGCCACCAACCATACCCCCTAAAGCATCATCGAGATTCGTCAGAACACTGAGCGTTTCTCCAAGATGGTCAACACTCACCGGAAACATGTTGAATCCATTATCTGCAAATGAAAATTATTGGACGAGACCCGACTGGAAGCTCACTATCAACAATATCACCCAATATCGATGAATGAAGGGCTATTACGCAATGGGATTCTACCACCGGCTGGCTGGGATCACCCTGAGCGATCATGGTTTGACTACAGTAGGTGCACCTAATGGCCATCGACAAGCTGTCAATTAATGATCTACTCATCGACAACATACCAGGTGCACCACCACCTGAAGATACTCCCAACAAAGAATCTATAGACCCTCAGCAGCCTGATTTCACCTGTACTCCTGATCTAATCAAGACAAAGGCTCATAGGCAGGTAGTTGGAGTGGAAAATGCGCGAGGGAAAGCATATGGCAAATCAGCTGGATTGTACAACAAGCATCGTGACTATTCAGAACAATGGAATCCATGGAATCTATTTCGGTCCGCATACGACTTTCAGCAGGCTCAGTCGTTGAGCCAGCAAACGAAAACCTGGATTGATCAACATCTCAGTCATGGAGTGGACAACTACATAATTGAATCCTTCCAATCAGCAGGTGCCCTACGAAATCTCCTCTCAGAATTCGATTTCCGGCTTGGCGATGAAAGTTGGATTGAAGATGACTCACATATCTTTGGAACATTATACTACAGGGATATTTTCAAATGTATCCAGTTCCTTTTGGCAAATATCCCATTTCAGGCGCACCTTGATTTTGATCCGGTACACCTCGCTGACTCTGAGGGCCGTCGAATGTACAGCGAGATGAACACGGGTGATTGGTGGTGGGATGTACAGGATCAACTACCTACCGGAGCGACGATTGTGCCAGTCATATATGCATCTGACAAGACTCACTGCACGAATTTTTCGGGCGATCACCATGCCTGGCCGTTGTATCTCACGATTGGCAATACAGGAAAAGATATCTGCCGGACACCTAAAAACGGCGCCTGGATTCTTGTCGGGCTGATCCGCTGTCCCCCGAAGGATGCCAAAAACATTGCCAAAGCATGGCATTCCGCAGTTGGAACTGTGCTGTCTCAACTTAGGCGTCTTGACATCACTGGCTCTGGCTTGACATGGGATTGTGCTGATGGATTCCAGCGACAATGTTATCCTCTGTTGGCAGCCTGGGTCGGGGATCATCTGGAACAAGTGATGAGTGCTCAAGTCTCATATGGCTCATGCCCGATGTGTGAAATTCCTAAAGGTGCGCCAATGTTGCATCCATCTTTTAGACCACTGCAAAACTCCAGTGACCAGCATAATTACTCGGAGCTACTGGAGTACAATCATCTTGATGCTCTGCACACTCTCGGTGTCCACCCAATCCGCAACCAGTTCTGGCAATACCCCCTCTGCAATGTCTTTCGGCTTTGGCAGCCTGATGAATTGCATCAGCTGCTCCTGGGTTTGGTTAAAGACTTATTGCACTGGCTGCTCAAATACCTGAAAGCTAGAAATCTCATGGATCGATTTGACAATCGATTCACATCGGTGCCACGATATTCCGGCCTCCAGCAATACACTAAACCCTCCGATTCATTGAAAAGCGGCACCTGGCAAGGTAAAGTGATCTGTGGAATCATCAGAACACTGGCAGTGAATTGCACTCCAATTCTTGACTGCTCCAAAGATGACGGGGAAACTGCGGCGGAAAAAGCCTCTGAAGAAATCGTGATGGGAGCAGTGTGGGCATTATGTGAATTCTCTCTACTTGTCAGCCAACAAAATCACTCGGATATATCCCTCAAAGCACTAGACGATGCACTCAAGCGATGTTGCCAGAAGAAGGGTATTTTTCGAGAAAACACAATGTTGAAGTCTGAGAAGACCTAAGTGGATGACCAGTTGGCAATGGAATCCCATCAGTTACGCAAACAAAAGATTCATAAGACTGGTGGTGCATTGGAGGCCCTTGTATATCGGGCTAAAAAGGTTTCCGCAACAAAACGTAGGCTATTTCAGGTGCGCCCGAACTGAGCCCGACAAGTGGCACCTACTTGGTCAGATGCTGATCGTCAGAAGGCAATCGAGCTATTGGAGTGCGAAATCCATCATGTGACACCTGCTAAACGCAAGCTTTTTAATAAAGTATTCCAACGTCATGAGCGACAACGATTGCAGGAAGTCGGGACCAAGGCAACTGGTCCCAGAAGCAAATTCGCAAAAGAACTTGCCCTAATGAAAACTGCTGCCGATGACGAGGCTTACCGGGCAGCAAACATGACCGCAGACAAGCCACTCCCATTCCAGGTCCGCCTATCCGATGCTGAGACAGAAGCCACGACCTGGAGCTTGGCTGATACCAAGCGGGTCACTAGCCAGCTGGAGAGAGAGATTTATGGCATCACCTTGAATGAACAGATGCGGTTCAAAACAGAATTCTCCATCCGCTTGATTGAGTTTGAAACTTGGTGTGAGAATATCGGCATTCAGGCACTCCGGAACACCATTGAACAGTGTGTGATACATTTTGGATATCCAAAGATGCATCTTGTGAGCCATATATCAGAGAGAATTCAGCGAATGCGTTCGGGTGATAATTATACCACTGATATTTATGAATGGCTACATATCACCAATGTGAAAGAGGCATATTGATCTAGCAACAAAGTCAATTACATCCAACAGATGCTCAAGCACAATGACAAGTGTACCGGTGTTGACAATATGGAGGAGACGCAGTCTCATCTTGCACTCGATGGCTGGTATGATATTGACTCCACAAAAGGTTTTAACCTACTGGCCACTACTGATAAACGGTGAAGTACATGGAGAGCCCATCTGTTAGGTCTCTTAACCTCTCAGGATGAGCCCATCATCCACCCTGTATCACTGCAGCTATATCATTTGAGAGAAACGCATGTCCACGGAGTGTGCAGAAGTATCAAATTAACCTCACTCAGAGATGCATCAGAAGATTTCGGAATTCCCAACTTTGGACAGCTACTCCGCGCGCAAATTAAACAGGACTGTGGACATGAAGTGTCTGGGCTCGTGCTTGGATATGATCAGAATTTACTCATAGACAGTATGTGTATTAAACTCCAGAATGGGCTGTTGTATTACCGTCCACAATTTCAATATCCGACTTCTGTTGAGCGTCTGGGACTTGATTTCAAGGTAGAATATGTTAGGGGTTCTCCCCAAACAGCGATAATGGTACTTTGCACTAGTCTTATGAATACATGTCACAGAGTTACTCTTGGTATAGTCACGTGACATGCATAACACCTTTTCATGACGGGCAAAGTAGGCCAGTCCTATGATCTTTAGCAGGGTTACATAGGAGTCGCATGTTGATTGAATAAGTGACCTAGAACACTTAGCGGATTCACTTAACATGATGCAACTATGTCGCCATCGCGGGAAAGCTTGCTTTAGCCGTACGCATAGTTTTCAACCACCTTCACAATTCCTAATACTAGTGGGACATGTCTCGTGAGACACAACAGTCCATAGTCAATATGGAAGAACGCGGGATCTCCAACTTATTGCCTCAGGCGATAGGAATCATCGGGGCACTCCCCGGCCAGGGAGAACAGTCTCGGCCTGAGCATGACGTGACTGAGGGAATTATGACGTTGGCTGAACATATGAAGCTGGAAGCAACCCTGCTCATTGGTGTGAGTTAGCATGCATTGCAACGTCAGCTTCGTATTCAATACTAGATGACGCGTCAGGTTCTACGTTGGCATAGTATCGGTTGGTCGCCAACTTAATCTATGACGCAAGACAAACAGCCTTCAGGTGAGGCATTAATTTGCGATAAAGCACTACCGACCAAGATCGGGAGATGTTCCAACTATTGATGTAAACGGATTGCGAGATGTCTAAGTTCAAGTTTCATCTGACACAATGCATGACGCATAGTGTATGAAATGGATGGCCTGATTCATATCAGGAGCAATAAAGCTTTAATACCTCATTTACGTAACACGTATCTGTTATCAGTGGAGTCATAGCGTCGAAGAATGGGTGTAAAAACCCTTTGAAGACGACTATAAAAGAGATGGCATTGCTCCGGCAATGAGAAGAAGAAGCTCAAGCAGCAATCCACAGTCAACAATCAGAACACCGAAGACGATCTTAAAATATTATTAAGCATTCTATCTATTATAAAACCATTGCTTCCCTCATACACTTGCGTGATCAGGCAACTTATGTCTGGGAGACACTTGACACAATCCGAATACGCTCTCCAGAAGGCTGTCGAGTTATTCGGCGATTTGCTTTATCAATTGGACGAAGAATGTTTAACCCACACTTACCAGGAGGTGTTTCGTTTTTGTCAACTCCAGAATATCGACTACCTAGTATTGAGGTACTTCAACACTGGCGCATTAACATTCCAGCAATGGGCAGAAGAGTGGTTGCACGAAGGGGAAGTTTAATCTTCCTATATATCGGCGACGGGAATTGGAGATGATTTGATTTAGGTCGCTCTTGGACAAGTGATTCAAGAGGTTGAGTCTTGGGACAAGACGTGCAGAAACGAGTAAATAGATAGGCGGTTGTACTTAAGTCAATAAATGTTGTATTAATTATTGGGATTAAGCACCCCCATAACAGTATAATATTTGAAGTACTCTACGCTGTATCTGATTAAGGACTATATGACACCAGAGTTGCTCAATCTTTACCAAGAACTATCAAAGATTGGATCATATTTTATACGATACCCAAACGACCCCAAACTACATCTTGTGGTTATCGATAAACCAACACTTTCGAACATCTATGAGTTTGGAGTGCCAGAAGTGTGAAGACAACTTCTGTTGCATTTATTTGGGTCAGAGGACTTGCAACCAACATTGTCGCAGACAGAACTGTCTCTGGGTCAGTTGCCAGTTATACAATATCGAGGAAAAAAGCCCGGCAATAATTTGCCAACTTTGTAACTTCCTATTAGAGTGTTACGCCCATAAATATTTAGGCAGGATAAACGGCAGAGCCTCTTATATCTTACAGAGACATTGCATTGATCATTGTCAATTGGAGAATTGTCCTCATAAGGACGAGGCAACAGTCGAATTAAATAGACTGGTTCCGCCACCAAATTACGACCATTAAATTTCAAATGGCAACCCCAGGCCCACATTAACGTGGAAGAGCGGGGCGTTGGTGCCCAGCGGGTCACTAGTAGAGATGCCTCGATCCCCGTGGGCCAGGGAAATCCCATCATGGGTGCTGGATTACCAGACGAGGATCGAGCACACTCGGTTGGAATACCAGCAAATGAGGTCAATCGAGGCCCTGGAAGATGCAGAACTAGGACAAGCGGAATTGGAAATGCAGGACGCAAGTTCCAGCTTAGTTCAAAAACAGTTGTCAGAACTCGCACAGCAAGTTGTCCATATAATACAAGCCTGCAACGAAGAAAAAGAGGTTCTAGAGGACGAGTTTGAATCGGTAAAAGCTAATATCGAAATCCTCCAAACGAGGATAAATACCAACAAACATCGTGTGGATAGGGATGTGGCAGGAGTTGGAACTCAGCTACAACTGCAAGAAGCAGTGTTACAAGAACTACGATCAGGCATAAATATTTTGCAGGGTCAGGAATCGCAGATAGTGCAGGAGGCTAATGACAACTTTATGACACATAAGAAGGAGATGGAAGCCATGAGCAAACGCGTTACGGATAATGTGAGCCAGATTCTCGGAATTACAGAGAACAACATTGGAATACAAAGATCTTTGAAAGATATGAATTCCAAGATCGGAAGGGTTAATGAGGTGTTGGACTCTATTAAGAGTTCCTTGAAAAAAGTACCTTCCAGGTGAGAATTAGGAGACCATGCCGTTACCATGAATGAGCAGCTTGTTTGGATGCAGGAAGTTAATACGGGATTAACTACCGCTATGGAAGGATATATATTCTCGCAATCGTCGCAGTACAATTTCCGGCATCCAGTGCCACAGGCAGGGCCATCCACTACAGTACATTGTAAGAGACAAAGGTATTTCGGGAGTGATGCTTCTAGCTTGCTAGACACGGAGAGCGAAGTACCCTGGATAGGAGGAATTTGTGGAGGTGCCGGAAGCGAAGAAGCAGTCGACGGAGCAGCTGGTGGAGCAACCGGAGGAGCAGCTGACGAAGCAGCCGCTGGAGCAGCCGGAGGAGCAGCAGGAGGTGCAGCCGGAGGAGCCGCAGGAAGAGCAGGGGATCCCCCCCCTCCAGGATCCGGACCACCTTCAGATCACGGTAATAATAATAATAATAATAATGGTAATAATCCACGGATAAGTCGAAGACAGCGACGAATTCGAGAACTTCAGTATGCCAAGCGAATTAAAATTAAGGAACCTAAACGGTTCGAAGGACGGATAGGAGATGACTTCGAAACCTCGTGGGTAATGATGGAAGTTTACATCCGGGATGAACAAGAAAAGTTCCCATACGATGAACGAACTATCGACTGGATTTGTTTGTTGATGGATCAGTATGCGGTGGTGTGGAATATCCAATGGATTAAGGGAACAATATCTGGGAAACACCCGAAGTCAATTACGCGTTACATTCAAGCATTAAAGTTACGATTTGAAGATAAGGATGCCAAGGATGAAGCTTATGCCAGCCTAGAAAAAGTCAGGTATGATGGATGCATTAGGGATATGTTTACACAAATTCAAATGCATAATGATAAGGCTCTGGTTTCTGGAGCAGCACTTAAGAAAATTATTTTCAATCGACTACCGCATAAAATCCTGGAACAAATGCATACGATCGATCTTACCGGCAAGACTGATCAACAGATTATTGCTATCATCGCTAATGATGGAAGAACTGCGGAAAAATGGGATTAGGCTAAAAAGAATCTGGGATTAAGGAAGTTCATCTCAGATGTGAGAAGCGAAGTACAAAGATCGTCCAGTAATACGAAGGAAACTAGATTCCACAAATCGAAAACTTTCAAAAATAAGTTTCACGGATGACAGGATAATCGGAATCAGTCGGATCGGAAGTTCAAACCAAAGAATAAGTCTAATAGGACTTATGCAGAGCAGACTGAGGGAATCGATAAATCCGAATTAGACCGAAGAAAGGCAGCTGGGGAATGCCAGAGATGTGCTTGGCCAGCGGTTAGGAAAGGAGCCCATAAGACTATAGATTATTATATATGGGCCAGGAAAGAAATCGGAACGGCTCCGTTCCCTAAAGCAAAGAAGTATCAGAAACTTAAGATAGGAGCGTATGACCAGGAAGAGGAATCTGAGTGAGGAATAGATTTGTATACGACAGACGAAGGAGGTCAGTCCGAATCGGAAGAGGATAACGATGAGGATTTTGACGAAGATATGGAGGAACTTTCTGAGAAAGAAGAATCGGTAAGCCCCGAAAGAAATTGGTGGTATGAGTATGGTTCAGATAGAGAATAAAGCCACATTTAGCTTATAAGGTCAAAAATAAATGTTTTAACACACCAATCTATGATTCGAAGACCTTTTCTTTTGTCTTTGATATTTTCCCTTCTGAGGATGACCGGAAGGCCGAAACTGCTGGCCAGTTAGGGGATACGATTATACAACAAACATTATATCCCTATTTTTAACACGTTGTGGTTATGCTATTGTCGAAAGAATAGCAATGACGAAACGAACAGCAATGACGAAACGAACAGCAAACGATCAGCTCAACCATCAGGTCAAATGCAGCAATACCTCGAACGATGTTGTGTATTATCTACCTGCCAGAACAACAGATAAAATCACTAAAGTATCACCTACGAAAATTGGAGAACGACCAATATACAAGTTTTTTATGAACCATAATAATAAGTATTACCCATTACGGTGTATGCTGGATCTTGGGAATACTAGCTTCGTTATCTCGCCACAAGCTGTTAAGGCATTCAAGATACCTGTGGTTAGGACAACAACAAAGGTTCAATCAAACAATGTTACCGGACGACAAATTACTACTGAAGGTCTTTATACAGTGCCATTAGGATTGTCCTTTTGAAATCATCAAACTTATGACGAGAAGGATCATGCTGCTGAGGTAATAAAGACATCTGTCGATTACAATTGTCTTATACCAGCATGGTATCTTGAAAAACATAAAGCAAGCGGAACAACAACGTCACATTTACATTTTCCGCATTGTGGGCCTCAATGTTTTTGTCATGGCAGGATACATCCCGAATATTCAGTAACTTATGATACGAGGGTAGCATTGAATAAAGATGCTATACATATTGGCTCTTTAGTTCAGTCTACACCATCAATGTTGAATTGTTTACCAAAACATTATCATAAGTTTCTGTTACTGTTTGATTCAGAACATGCGGAGAAGGTACAAGATCATCGCGGTTGTGATCATCGGATAGAACTTATTACGTCCAAGGATAAATTACAGATGGGTCCAATTTACCGATTATCTCAAGAACAAGAAAAAATACATGTTGAATATTTGAAGAAAATGATTAGGGAAAGGAAGATCCGACCGTCTAGCAGTTCGGCCGGAAGCCCTATTCTGTTTGTCCCAAAACCGAACGGGAAAGGACTTCGATTGTGTCTCGATTAACGGCATCTAAATGATCATACGAAAAATGATAGAACCCCGTTGCCTATTATGGACGAGTGTTCCAGGAAAATGAGAGATTGTGACTTTATCACGAAGATTGATATGAAGGCGGGTTTCCATTTGATGCGAATGGCTATGGGCCACGAAAAATTTCCTGCTTTCATAACCAAGTTCGGTTTATATGAGTACATGGTCATGCCTTTCGGGTTAACCAATGCACCTGCTACTTTCCAAAGAGAAATGAATCGCATATTACGACCTCTTTTGGGAATGGAATTGGTGCTTGATTCAAAGATTGCCATTGACGAAGATGGAGGAATGGTTGTTGTGGTCTATATTGACGATATCCTCAACGCCACAAAAGGATCCCTTCAGAAACATCACCGTCAAGTTTCAAAAGTATTTCAACTACTTATGGATAATCATATGTGTGTCGAAATCGATAAATGCAAATTTCATGGTAAAGAGGTACCGTTTCTTGCGTCTATGGTTAGCGGTACTGTATTGAGAATGGATCCCGATAAAGCTAAGGCAATTGTTGACTCGCCATGACCTACTACGGTTAAGGAGGTACAACAATTATTGGGTTTATGGAACTTTTATCGAAGATTTGTTCCATTATATGCCGCCATTATGGCGCCCATTACAGACTTACTCTCCGGAAAAACTAATGATATAAATTGGGGAGAAGCTCAAGAGGCAGCTTTCTTAAAAATTACTATCATTTTTACTTAAGGAAAGACTCCCAATTTACGACATTGTGATCCAAATCGGCCAGCTCTGGTCGACACAGATGCTTCCAATTTTGCGATGGCAAGAGTACATTCTCAGAAGTTTGAACACGGGAAACTATAACCTGTCAGTTTCATTTCGCGGAAATTATCGCAAACAGAGCTTAATTACGACGTATACGATAAGGAAATGCTCGCAATAGTGTTCTCCTTACGAAAATGGAGGTACTTTTTACAAGGAGCTCAACATAAAACGATAGTTTATTCCGACCATCAGAATCGTACCTATTTTAAACCAGGTGTTTCTTTAAACAGAAGACAGGCAAGATGGGCGGAAGAACTTTTGTATTACTCTTTGAATCTATTTTACCGGAAAGGATCTTCCAACCAAAACGCTGATACATTATCAAAGTGCCCGGCGTTCACCTTTAATGAAGGGGGTACAACAGTGGCTGGACAGCAAACACTTTTAAGAAAGGAACAATGGGTTGAAATAAGTGCGATGCAGTTGGATGACGATGACTATGAGGAAATCAGTATCGGAGCATTAGCAGTCGAACAATTGTTACCAGAAGCTAAGGAAAGGATTAGGGAGAAAGCAATGCTCGACGAGGATTATATTGCACTTGGCAGCCAGCTGAGTTCCAGCGGGAAGATCGATGAACCCTTTGAGGTTAAGGATGATTTATTATGTTGGAAGAATAGGTTATATGTACCAAAGGGATTGAGAAGGAGAGTTAGGGATTCAGAGCGTGAGGTGGCAGGACATTTTGGGCGAGAATGCACTATGGAATTGCTTACTCAGAATTTTTACTGTTCAAATATGGAAACGGATGTCACGAAATATTGTAACGAATGCGACAACTGCCACTGGACGAAGGCCCCTCGCCACGCTAGGCATGGGCTATTACATCCATTGGAAATGGCATGTAAACCTTGGACGCATGTTAGTACTGATTTTATAACAGATTTACTGGAGTCAGAAGGAGCCACTTTGATATTGGTAGTAGTAGATCGATTTACGAAAATGCCACATTTTGTTCCGGTTAAGAAAAAAGATAGTCCTACCATGGCTCGCACATACTTGGAAAATGTCTGGAAGTATCACGGGTTTCCAGAGGACGTAGTCTCGGACAGAGATGGAACCTTTACAGGACAATTCTTTACTGATTTGTATAACTATTTGGGGATTAAAAGAAGCATGAGTATTGCTTATCACCCTCAGTCAGATGGTCAGATGGAAAGAATAAACCAGGTAATCGAAAGTTACCTAAGGTCCTATTGCAATTACGAACAGAACGACTGCGCATCCATGTTAGCCATGGCGGAGTACGCATAAAATAATTCTAAGCATACAGCTACGAACATATCTCCCTTCTACGCCAATGACGGATTTGAACCTCGAACAAATTGGCCAACGGAGATTCAATTCAGAAATCCGGCTTCAGAGTTATATGGTCATTATGTGACCTCGGTACATTCGAAGTTATCTACGCAATTGGAACAGTCGATAGAAGCAATGTGGAAACACTATTATAAGAAGAGGAAGTCAATTGAACCATTCAAGAAGGGAGAATTGGTTATGCTTAATGGGAAGAATATCCGCGCCAAACATCGTTGCAAAAAACTCGAAGACAAGATGTACGGACCATTCGAAGTTATTCACACTGGGAAAAACGGAAGTTACAGCAAGCTTAAGTTGCCGGAATCCTGGAAAATACACCCTACGTTCAACATTGCTTTGCTAGAACGGTATCGAGGAACCAACCCAAAGAAACAGGTAGTCGAAATCAAAGCAGACGATGCCGGCTGGAAAATGGAATCAATTATCGCCAGCGGACCTTCAGATGATGACCCGCGAAAGCACGTGTATTTGGTTAAGTGGGAAGGTTATTTGCATAATGAAAATACGTCGGAAATGTATGAAAATGTGCTGGAAAGTTCGTTGGATTTGTTGAAGGATTATTATGGTAAGAATCCTGCGATGGAAAGAGATGGTCGTTATGGCAAGAAAAAGTAATTAAATTTTTTGTTTTGTTATTGATTAAATTGTTTTATTTATCTTTGGTACATTGAGTGGTATCTTTTGCTTTTCTACTTGTTATGACGGAGCACCGTTGAGGTCACCAGGCCTAGAGAAGGGGGTGATGTTAGGGGTTCTCCCCAAACAGCAATAATAGTACTTTGCACGAGTCTTATGAATACATGTCACGGAGTTACTCTCGGTATAGTCACGTGACATGAATAATACCTTTTCATGACGGGCAAAGTAGGCCAGTCCTATGACCTTTAGCGGGGTAACATAGGAGTCGCTTGTTGATTGAATAAGTGACCAAAAACACTTAGCGGATTCACTTGAGATGATGCAACTATGTCGCCATCGCGGGAAAGCTTGCTTTAGCCGTGCGCATAGTTTTCAACCACCTTCACTATTCCTGATACCAGTGGGACATGTCTTGTGAGACACAACAGTCGATAGTCAATATGCAAGAACGCGGGATCTCCGACTTATTGCCTCAGGCGATAGGAATCATCAGGGCACTCCCCGGCCAAGGAGAATAGTCTCGGCCTGAGCATGACGTGACCAAGGGAATTATGACGTCGGCTGAAGATATGAGGCTGGAAGCAACCCTGCTCATTGGCGTGAGTTAGCATGCATTGCAACGTCAGCTTCGTATTCAATACGAGATGACGCGTCAGTTTCTACGTTGGCATAGCATCGGTTGGTCGCCGACTAAATCTATGACGCAAGCCAAATTGCCTTAAGGTGAGGCATTAATTTGCAATAAAGCACTGCCGACCAAGATCGGGAGATGTTCCAACTATTGATGCAAACGGATTGCGAGATGTCTAAGTTCAAGTTTCATCTGACACAATACATGACGCGTAGTTTACAAAATGGATGGCCTGATTCTTATCAGGAGCGATAAAGGTTTAATACCTCATTTACGTAACATGTATCTGTTATCAGTGGAGTCCATAGCGTCCAAGTATGGGCGTACAAACCCTCGAAGATGACTATAAAAGAGATGGCATCGCTCCGGCAATGAGAAGAACAAGCTCAAGCTGCAATCCACAGTCAACAATCAGAACACCAAATACGATCTTAAAATATTATTAAGAATTCTATCTATTATAAAAACCATTGCTTCCCTCATACACTTGCGTGATCAGGCAACTTATGTCTGGGAGACACTTGACACAATCCGAATACGCTCTCCAGAAGGCTGTCGAGTTATTCGGCGATTTGCTCTATCAATCGGAAGAAGCACGATTAACCCACACTTACCAAGTGGTGTTCCGTTTTTGTCAACTCGAGAATATCGACTACCTGGTATTGAGGTACTTGAACACTGGCGCATTGCCATTCGAGGAGTGGGGAGAAGAGTGGTTGCACGAAGGGGAAGTTTAATCTTCCAATATATCGGCGACAGGAATTGGAGATGATTTGATTCAGGTCGCTCTTCGACAAGTGATTCAAGAGGTTGAGTCTTGGGACAAGACGTGGAGAAACGAGTAAATAGATAGGCGGTTGTACTTAAGTCAATAAATGTTGTATTGATTATTGGGATTAAGCACCCCAGTAACAGTAAGTATATTGATGGATTATATAATTGCACAGTTGACGTCAATGACAGTCATATACCCTCGACACTGATCATATTTACTTCAACCACATTGGGGGAAGCTCTCCTGCAGTGGCAAATGAGCGAAGGATCTCAACCCAAAGTACCAAAGTTGAAGCTGAAACCGGACATACATGATCTCTCGAACTACCTCAACTACGAGAATGACGGTGGTAAGAACACATTCTGCCGTGCTGCAACGGGTTGCACGTTATTATCTCACCTGGTAGTGCAACCATCTATACAGTTTCAATGAATCACTGGAACACACTACCGGAGAGCTACCAACAGAGGATGTATAAAAACACTGTTGCTGCAGTCAACCGTCCGATCCAACAGGCGGAGAACCCAACACCTGACATTTTCATCAGCGTGGATGTAGCCTGTGTTGACACTGCAAATCTATTTGACTCCTGAACCTTTAAAGTGGAGCTTGGCAAGCCAGAGATCCCATACGGTGACCCATATATCCTGATAGACAACAATTGCATGGATGAAAAACTGCATTTCTTGATGACAGGGGGCAGCAGGGATTAAGAAGATGAAGGTGACGAAAGTGACAAGTGCAATACCATCACCACCACCAGCTGGTGATGACAGGCCGCGACTGGACTTGAGAGGATTGATCTGAAAACCAGTAATGTCTACGGGTATGAGGGCAAGGATGGCAATGATGCTGATGTGGATGAGAAGGCAGAAGCATTGCAAGATGATGATGGATCAACGCAGAATGTAGAGGACTGAGGGCATAGTAGGGTTGACCTCGGAACTAGTGCTGTCGACAAGTATGAGGGGAACTATGACGACAATCCGGATGCAGATGAGGAGGAAGACGGTTTGCAAGCCGATAATGGATCAATGCAGAATGTGGAGGACAGAAGGCATAGTCCTAGAGAGTGTGAAGATCAGACTAAATATTTCTGACCTGTAAAATACCATAATGGCGAAGCAAATGCAATCGCAACTGATGTATCGGAAGTAAAGACTGTATTGCAATCAGTGACAACATTTCCAAGCGAAACATATCTAGGGAGAGTGCGGCATCGGATATGTCACAATAGCAGAGTGGTAAGAAGTGGCACTCGGCTGGAGAATAACATAAACATCGGCAGGCATTGTGTAAACGGCTACAGCATAACCCCAGCTGCTGTGAAGAGTGTAACAGACGTGCCGTTGTGATGGTGTATATATGACGCCACATTCTGGGTCCGAAGTCAGAGAGGTATGTACGATATGCAAAGGGATGGGTGTAATTCTCCATCAGCGGATAGGAGGTTCTGTCAGAGCCATCACAGCCGTCTGCAATACCAACGTGTATGTGATGGAAACTAGGGTTGTTGCTGATGTACCACTACTATGTAATTATTTCACGTAACTACTGCATCTATCAAAATCACTCCCTTCACTGTCTCCCAGTAGCAGTTGCTCAGCAATAGCATTAGATTACACCAACACTGTACTATTACTGAATCTGCCCAATTTGTTGAAGGTTCTGAGAGAACATGATGCAGCAGTCCAGATGTCACATGATACTTTCAATAAACTGCTCCAAAGCGGGAGATTCTACCACAAACCTTACTGGCTTCGACATCTGAAAGTTGTAGGCAGTCCATCAAGTTCAATATTGCTTTAGATTTCTATACATTTGGCTATCTTCAATATCAGTAACATAATACTCATCCTGTCCATTACCCTCAAGTAGATGTGTGGTAACGATATATATATTTCACAATGGATACTGTATCACAGGAATTTACTATGCAGCCAGTTGCACCCTAAGAATTGATACTGCCATGGGGAGATTCATGTCAAAACACATATAGGAACACCTGTCGAATCACAGCTTATATCAGCAAAATGTATTTAGTTACATGGAGCCTCCAGGAGTGTGTGAGTGGAGGCGGAGTGTAAACTCAGAAGCGTCAATTTCAGGAGAGCATCAGACCATAGAAGGGCATTCTTGCCGACCTTCGGAAGTACTGGCATCTCTGATGACTGTTGCTGGATCCTTATGGGAGCGGTTGAAATTTGTTTCGAAGCACCTGGGACTGTTGCCCAACCAATGCGACAATCCCAAACTACCTCTCAGTGAAACCTGGGTTCTTAGGGATAATGATTGAAAGGACTGCAGGTGTAATCTGAGATTCACCGGGTGTACACGAGTATTAGCAATACCCTCCCTGTATGATACATAGTCTATTGTCCATTATCAACTTCTAAATCGTACTGTAGTACGCAGCATCTCATTTAACATTCTATTGTTTGCATCACTAATCTTTTGGAGAGTCATAGAAAATGACCAGTGATTCTAAAATGAATGCAGGTAAACTAAAAACAATAACTCGACAAAGTGATTGAAACATATTAATCCAACATAGTCCCAATGAGTGTTAGCAACGGTTCCGTTTTTGGACCGTTTGTAATATACTGGTTCTAACAAAACCTGGCCCAAGCCAGTTCGGTCCGGGTTTGTACCAAACGGTTCCCTCAATTAAGTCCATGAATATTCATCACATAATTTAGTGTTTGGTACATGAAATATGCAGCTTTGGAAGGCGCATCTTTTGGTTGTCTCTGATTTTTGATATCTTCAAAACTCAGCAAGCTGCTTTGAATTATTGCCATTTTCGGCCCAAAAACGAGGTTTTTGGGCTACCGCTTGCTGAGAATTGAAGATATCGAAAATCGGAGACACCCAAAAGATGCGCCGTACAAAGCTACACATTTTATGTACCAAACACTAAACTCTCTGATTAATATTTGTAGCCATAATGCAATAGTGCGCTTAAAAAATCGCCAATTTTTGATGGCGTAAGACCGTTGCCATGCAGACCTATAAAACTGGCCGGGTCGAAAACTGGAACCGTTGCTAACACTAGTCCCAATGTCATCCACTAAATCTCCCATTCCATCCGGGCCTGCTGATACAGGAACACACAATTCATCAACCGCGTGAAGAGGCTGGAGGTGCTACATGTATTTCTGAATGATTCGGACGTGGTGAGTGGGTGAAATTAAATTCCAATGATGATTGGCTTGATTTGTAATATCTAAAAAGTTGTAATTGAGAGATTAGCTCATGGGGTATCAAAATGGTGTTTGAAAGCCTCTATGATGATTGCACTGGGAAAAGAGGTACGCCACCAGGAAAGAAGAAGTGCCTTATGTGGAGTGCAGGGTGGGCAAGGGGAGTGATGATGGTGATAGAGGAGAACAGAATGCAATTGAGCGGCCCCAATTGAGGCCAAAGGAGCGTCTGTTGAGCGGAACAGCCTATCCATGTTGCGCATCGCCAAACAGGGAGGGAGGTAAATAGTTTTGAATGAAGTAGAGAAGCTACTAATTGAGGACAAGGAGGGGATCGAGGCACACCCATTCGAGAGGAGGAGCGCCACTAGCAAAGAGAGCACGGAATGCCAAATGTAATATCAAAGTGCCAATCCAAACTGGGTAGCACCAATGGGGATTAAACAGTGCTGAAGGGGTTTGAATAGTGCTGATTATAGCAGGGGAGCACTATTAGAGGGGGGGGGGGGGTGTAAAGCAGCCCACCATGTGTAATTGATAAGTGCGGGCACTTCTGCAGTAATACAATCTATCACTGCGGAAAGGCAAGTTTTACCTCAATATTCATCTTGAGAAAAAAAAACTTTTACCCACTTCCAAGTTGCAAAGTCAGAGAGTGCACAATGATCAGCAACAGCGATAAGCGCTTACAACTGTGGTGCGAGAGGGCGAACGATCTGTAAGGTGGTTGGCTGTCGCTCCAAGCTATTGGTAGTGAAGAAAAATACATGGTACATTATATCAAGCACTTCCATCTACATAAACAATGATTTCTAATCATCGATAACCTTCAAGAGATATGCATCTTTAAATTGGAGCTGCTGAACCTTGATTTGAAGCCAAGTCTCTGATTTGAAGTATAACTTGCCACTACCGACAATAGATCAACGAGCTCCACCTGCCAATCCCCCTTGAATGGCACTAACCTTCAGTTGTCACTTTGTATATTTTTGGGGTTTTGTATCATCATAAGTTCAATTGAGGAGCAGAAAACAGAGTAAATACTTGCCCCTTCTAGGGTTTGCGGATTGATTTCAAGAGATGGACCACTGGGCAATTGACATACAGATGGTGTTCCTACAGGAACATCTGCAAATGCCCACTGACGATCCTGGGCTTCAATGGCTAGTTGCCAAGCTTCATCAACTGTCGAGTACTTCTCATCGGAAACAATTGGCCAGGGAGATTCTGTGAATACGATTACCTCTATGAGCCGCTTCGCTAGCGCAAAAGTTGCCTTTTGCCATTCAGGACTGTGGTGATCTCCACTGGCCTTTGGTTGAGGAATACCATGCTCTCCACCAGCCTTCGGCAGCGAAAGCACCCTGGCATGTACAATGTCAGACTCACAAAATATGTTGATGGTTGACTTTTGGCATTTGACCAACGGTGGTAATATGGCCCTGGGGCGGATGTCGCACATTTGGAAGTGAAGTGCAGGCAACGACAGTATAGCCATAGCTGCGTTCCATTGGCTGTGGGATTGTTGTTGTTCATAATGCCTCAACATGGCATGTCTGATCCCGATGTAGGACCTCCTGATGGTTGTTCAGATTGGCTTTTTCAATGTTAGAGCACAAGGTAGACTCCCCACGGTCTTCATTGTGGCCATCACTGATCACCCAATCAGTATCGTCATTATCCTGCTTCATAAGAATTATAGCATGGAGATTAGCTAACTCCAACACTGTACTTGAAGTCTGGGTTGGAGTTCAAATATCTGATCAGTACTGATAATTGGCTGTCTTCTACAATGCACGTGCAAGTGCTCTCTCAGGGTGTGCTTCACAGTTCTTCTGTAAATAGTGATTCCTTGCCTGGTTATCTGTAGCTTCCATGTTGATAAAGTTAAGTTGGGGAATATTGACAGCAGGACATAAGGTAAAATATAGAATGCAGTTAAATAGAGTAACAAGCAAATCAGGCAACAAAGTAACAATCTGTCAAGGCGGATGCAATTTGAGGCGTGCCTGGAAAGAGTCCGCCAGACATTGTCGGCAGTTCATATTGATATGTTCGATGCCAGCTCTTTGTCGTGATTTCGGAAGTGTCAGGTGCACCGGATTAGATGAATTCTTCATGCCCCCAATTCCCGAATGTTAGCACTTGTATCGAAGTACTCTATTGATGCAAAGATTGGAGGTTGCTTTAAGCCAACATACCTAGGACTGAGCCAGATACAGCGGAAGATCTCAACACACCTGAACAACTCGAGATATTAACATTGCACTATCGTGAATTAAGTCTCGGTGCTGGACATATGTGGAATACTGAGAAATGTGTTGATCATGATCACCCCTGCATATGACTCCACCAAAAGACATTCATTAAGCCTCTAGTTCGAGTATATAAGAGGTGACCATGTGGTACAGAATTGTCAGTGTGTTGAAGAATGTTGCAGGACTTGGACGGAGGATAGAGTTGGGATATTGGTGAGTGGCAATAGTTGATATTATATGGGTTCAAATTGAGTTTGTTGCTGATAGAGGATAAATATGAATCTCCAAATGCGGTACACCAATCAGAAGGACACCCTATTTTGATAATATTCTGTTGTTTTAGCATTCTGCACCAAAGTAAGTGCTGGATCAGGCAATATCATATGTAGAAATAAACTTTCAGTGGTTCAAGTCTGCTGACGTCATAATATGTTTGCAGTCAGTGTAAGAGAGAACGGATAATTGAGGTTTACAAAGGTGACATTCATCATTGAGAAAGAATAATCAATGAATAATGAAGACGTAGGTGCAACCAATTCGATGCCAGTTTTTGTCAATACCCAGATTGCTAATGAATGGGTTATAAGTTGTCACTCACATTAACATTTTCAGTATAATAACATGTAAATCTTGCGTCTTTTACTCACAAACTCATTACGAGTCTCAATAATACAATGTTGACTTAAAATATATATTGGTGTTCAAAGCAGTGCACGAGAACAATATGAATGCATCATGAGAATATATCAGACAGCAGAAAACTCAATAACAACATCTATCTCTGGCGCAATGAGGTACAGCTAGCATTGAATCGGCATGAAGAATACAATCTAATGGCTGTGATTGGAGGCTCGCGTTACATGGACAGTTACTAGCACTCCCAGAAACTGCCTTTTCTTAACTCGAGCTCGCATCAAGATTTGTTCTTTCTGTACACATGGGAATGGACCTTGGCAGAAATCAGATATCGTCTGTTCATAATTTATCACCAACTTCAGGCATTTACATTACACAGTGGAGGGGGAACTTGATGGTCACAGATTGAGCTGCTGAGCAGACACCGCTATTCAAATTCTATCATTTTGCACTCTCCTGATGGAAATCTATTCACATAGTCTATTTTATGATATGGTTTTTTAGTGGCCCAAACATACAGGTTAGTCAAAATGTAGTTAATACTGCATTGAAAGCATTGCTAAAGCAGGCCGATGTGAGGAAGTGTGGTATACAAGTAAGCGGGAGTTGCCAGTCATTTGGAGAATTGCTGAGCAGAAACTGTCTGTTGTGGTGCACCCGCTCAAGCTGCAGCTTGATTATGGAGCCTGAACAACAGAAGCTATTTTAGAATATGGGAAATGTAATGTCCGAACATACATCTTGGTCATAATTCAGTGAAGTCTGGTTACTTATCGCGAAAGTGTTTGACGTTGCTTTTCGGTGCATATTGAGATTTTGTCTACCTGTGTCCAGGCACATAATAGTTGGTCACGAAATGGATTAAAGACGAAGTGATTGCAAACTATAGATAGAATTCTTAATAATAGTCTAAGATCGTCTTTGTTGTTCTGATTGGTGACTGTGGACTGCTGCATCAGCTTGTTCTTCTCATTGCCGAAGCAATACCATCTCAATATAGTCGTCTTCGAGGGTTTGTATGCCAATACTTTGATGCTATAACTCCAATGCTCTTGATAGTTGTGTTGTGGTCACATCATGCCATATCTGTACATGCCTGGTGATAACTTCCCACACATCCCGGTAGATTCTCGTGTTCATGCAGATGAGGGATTAAAGCGTTACCCTCATGATACGAATCCGGCCATCCATAGCATGACATCATATCAGACACTGCATCAGATGAATCTAGAACTGAGACATTTCACAATCTGTCTGCCTCAACAATTGGAATATCAGCCAACTTGGGTCGGCAGTTCCCATCGCATATTAAGGCCTGACTTTTACGGATATTCAGCTTGCATCATGGATTTTATCCACGACCAACCGATATTATGCGAACGTTGAACTTGACATGTCAGCTCGCATCATATCCAAGTCAGACATTGCATTGCATACCAACTAAAACCAATGAGCAGTGTTGCTTCAGATCTCATATTGTAAGCCAACGTCATGATTCCCACAGTCATGTCATGGTTAGGCCGAGACTATTCCCTTTGGCTGGGGGGTACCCTGGTGGGACTTCTCACATGAAACAATAAGAGGTTCCGCTTACTCGCTTATTGACTATCGACTGCTGTGTCTGTGAGTCAGAGTATCCTCTTATCCACTCAGACATGCTGTGCTAGTATCAGACATAATGGAAGTGATTGAAAACAATACACACCACAGAAGTCTCCTTCTTTCGATCTGGCTGTATTATTACTTCATTACATGTGAACATGCTAAGCAGTGAGACCTAGTTTTTCAATCGACATGCGACTCTTACGTATCCCCAATAAAGGACATATGATTGGCTAATGTGCAATGTCAGGAATAGGTTTTATGCAGATCACGTGATTAGACCTAGCATTGCTCTGTGACATTTATTCATAGTACGATTGGAACTACCATTATCGCTGTTCAGGGAAAACCCCTAACTCTTTGCTCTAAACATTTGGTTGACACAGAGCATGACAGTTATGGCATTTTAGCAGCAGCCGTCACATACAGATCAAGTATAGATTCACATGCTGGCAGCCACAGATTGTAACCATCGAGGAACAAGGAAAATATGCTTCAAATGGAGCAAAATGGATTGTTCAAGGCTGATGCGAAGTGGGTATATATGGTTCAGAGGCGTGACAGGAGTGGGATCATATGTGAACAATGAGTGGCTACTTGTCAAAATTAGCTGTCTAATAGAATATGTGTGTGCTGTTATATCTGAGACAATCAAACTCGACAGATGTTAGGGGTTCTCTCCTATCAGTGTAATGGTACTTAGTTACCATGTGGTATGCTCGTTAGCTGGGGCATACTTGTCACGTCTTGATTGGATAAACCTCGGGGCTTAGCGGATTCATTCAAAGCAAGTGCTGCGGCAGCTGATTTGATGATGCACCAAAGTAGCCAGATCAAAAGGACAAAGTCCTGCTGAGCAGGTTGTTTCCAACCAGATTCATTCCTAGAGACTTTGTGGTTGCAATAGAATAGCATGGCAGTCGTGCAAGTAAAGGGCTCTCCGTTTTCGGGGCACGTCCAGATTATGACGAACACCTATGCACATATGACTGAGGGACTATGGCATTGGCTTTAGCCAAAAGCGAACATCATCCATTGATTTGATTGAGAGGGGGCTTCGCAATTTTAATCAATGATTTTGATTACACACATAAAAGGTCTACTTTGGCATAGCAGCAGATAGTAACCGACTTAAGACTATGAGCTATTAATCTCGGAATGAGTTAATAACCCAATTGACGTGTCACCTTAGAGTGGGTGTTCCAACTACCAATATTAAGAAAACGTTTGCAAGATGTCTAAGTTGAAGTTATGGTCTCATTTATGAACCGATATGATATCATGCATGGACACGATAACCATAGGGACGCGTGGCCGCCTCTGTCAGGCACATTCTTTGAATGTAAGACGCACAGATACGTGGCTATCATTGAGGGATTGAATCATAGTTTGGAGGGGATTCCGAGAGACTATAGAGAGATCACATTGTTCCATTAATGAGGAGAGCAGCGAAAGAACGAGCAAGCGATACCTTCCAGCGGAGAATTATCCTAATTTATTATCGCGTCTTTATGATACCTATTATTATACCTAAGAATCTATTAGCTTTGTGTAGCAGCAGCCCCGCACCATGACAATAGCTTACCTCGAATGACGATTACCTTTGGCAACGACAACGACGTTATTGTTTACGCATTCAAAAAGATCATATCATTAGCCACAAATAATCACTACATCTTCCTGGCCCAGAGCATTTGGTGGATATTGTCACTTATCGGATTACAACAAGGACTGGTAATTGATATCGATAATCTTAAGGAAAGATCGGAGATTATATTACGAGAGGCTGTACCGCAGGCTAAAAATACAGACCATGATATCGATACAAATCATTACCAGACAACAGTATTGGTAACGCCTCGAGATATTCAGGAGGATTCAAGAGTACATAACGAATCTGCTTCCACAATATTCAGGGATCCTAAGAACGATAAACGAGCAGATCAGATTCTGGATCGAGCCGAACGGTTCATAGAGAATTCGGAACGAGCTCGAAACACTTGGCAACATGGCCAAGTGAATCCCTTACCTCAAACGAAGAAGCAACTTAAGAAGGCACGGAAAATTAAATGGCTTCAGGATTCTAAGAATACAGTGGAAGCCTTACGAAGATAGACGTTGCAAGAGATACGAGATACGGTTATACAGAACCTCAGTGTGGAATAGGATCTACGGCTGTGGACCTAAGTACTTACCTTAGTATCAGTGGATACTTAGTTGAGTTACTAGGGGTATACACCCCCATAACAACAGAAGAGTCGATCTGAGGTGTGCCTGATCTTCATTCCTGAGCAAAGAAACACTGAGCTGGATTCTTCTGATAAGCTTGAAATACCCAAGTGGTGTCATAGGATACCATACATTAACTCGATGTCTGTTAGACATTCTGTTTATCCCTGGATGATTCGAGATATACTGTGCTGGATCTGTCTCAGGAGGGTCGAGATGGTGATAGCAATTCTGATGTGAAATTGACTGTTAATTATTTAACATTGTTGATTCAGTGAATATGCCGAATTCTTTCGCAATTCTAGTATCCGGTGGGCCTGAAATAGATAGGAAATCACTTATTTGAATCTCACTTGAAGGTTTAGGGGAACCAGAAAATTGAAATCCTGTTCACCGATTTACATATCACAATTCCACAAAGTTAGTATAGGATGAAGATGTGTAGTGACTGTAGTTTTGCCTGATAGACTCAATAAAAAATGTAAGGCACCGCCGCATTTGACTAAGTCAACCATTGATTATACGCACCTGCGATTCATCACATATTGGATCATCCGAATGAGGCTATGATACACTTACCAGATATCTGTTTATCATTGACTTCACCGCATATTCATCAGTATAATCAACTAATACCAAATGAAATTGAGCTCTGACCAATACTCCTAGACTTCTCAGGAGTGCTTTATTGTCCATACCATTTGAGTATTTTGGATCAGTTGGTGAGATTTTGATGGTGGAATATGTAAAGAGGTGTACCATGATTACACTACCCAGATAATTATCGTTCATCCTTACAATCTGACGGCACAATGTGTCCATGCTCAGTAAGGTGCTTCGGATGGTCCTCCTGCCAGTGCAGAATGCGGTTGATCATCTAAAGTGTGATGTCTGGTCCACTTATCAGGCCATGCAGGACTCTCATTTGTCCCACTCCAGAGAGCTGGTGGAGATCACTCACACTGTTATCATAACCACTTGGTCCAGAATTCAATAGCCAGGGGTGTGGAACTCTGTTTTGCCCCAGTTGGATAATCTGTGCAAATACCTGCTGCTGATCATTCAGTACCCAGATCAATGGAGTTATTACTGCATTGTGTGCTGCTGTGAGATTTAGGCCTGTCCAACCCACTATAGGTGTAGTTACCAATACAGAGGGATTCGGCTAATCCTGGAATTTGAGCTGCTTATCTGTGCGCTCATCATTACTCATTTCCACATACAAGTTGAAATGCCCCAATGATCTGCAAAATACTTTATGAGCCACCACTTCAAATTACAAACCTCGCCTGGCAGCCAACAAAATACCGCCACCTTTTGTGCAGGAGGTGCCCAAGGTAAGGAGCATGTATTACTTCCAGGTTCGTTCAGGAGTGGGTCAGCTGATACTTCATGTTCGTCAGGTTTCAGATACTCAGCTGGTGAATTGACCAAGATTGGCAGAAATGTGTCTCTCAGCCATTGGAAAATGATAGAATCCACCCAAGTTATAAGTGCCCATTCATCGTACCACTGTCCTGAAAAGTCATTCCAATCTTTGGTGTCTCCCAAAACCAATGAGAAGATTGCCAGCCACTATCTATGTACCCTCCAGACTCCTGAAACGACCCATGAAGTGTATCTCTCTGCAAGGGTCATTGATTTAGCTTGATCTTCGTAAGCCCGTTCAAGATCAACAAGGTGTGCATTCTCCTTCTGTATCCGAACAAGTGGTTTCCCATATCCCAGTTTGGATTCTGACAACTTCCTGATTGTCCAGGGCTTTGCAATTTGGATCATCCAGTGGGCCGCATTCTGTTGAGTGTCGTTTTCATCTGTCCAGATGGCTTGCATCGAACTATTCACTGCGGAATCCAGTGCCTTGGCCCCATCCTTTTCGATCACAATATCATTTTCTGGATCTCTAGGCACACCTAAAAACAGCCACATTGTGTGAAAACACCATTCATAGAAGGAATGCAATCCCGGTGTTGCAGTGACTTACAGTTTGAATCAAATTCACGGTTTCATCGCAATTCGCCAGCTCACACTATGTTTTGTCTTGTACCAGTGGGACTCCTCAATAATCCGAAAACTCCCTGAATGGTATGAGAGTTGGCCATTGCTTAATGGTTTCTTTCTGGATGTAAAGGTATGATATGAAACATGGTGGATATTCCATGGGTTTTCCGGCTTCTCAATGCTGTTTTTCAAATTCGCTTTGGTGAGGATAAATTTTCGGTGTGCAACAAGTTCATGAGACCGAAATCTTTTGCATATGGTATCTCATTGATGACACACTTGAATGTGTTTGCAACGCCAGGCAGTGTCACCATCAGGATTGGTTCCATGGAAGCTATTAGGGCTGGGTGCCCCTGCGGTGGAGTATTCTGAATCTCTATGAGAAGTCGGGATACAGAATTATGTCTCCGCAATGGATAGCATTCCCGTTCCTCACTTACAATCCGGGGAAATTTGTTCTGTACTGTATTCACCCACACCCCAATGGTATTCGCCCCCCAAAATGGATACCGGTAACCCCATTACATCTTTCTCAGTCAGCTGTTTGCATATCATTGCTGCTGCCCCTGGAGTGAAAGTCATGTCAAGATCCATTTCATCCCCCACCAGTGCATCTCGCTTATCAGGATCCAAAACCAACCTCCTCACAATAAACCATCTTGTACAAATTGATGGACAAGAAACATGGTTCCAGGCAAGCCAGGAATCGAATGTGTGTGGCCTAGAACACAGCCATGTGTTGATTGGCAAATCCAATCTGCATTCAGCAGCCTGAGCATCTCATCAAGACACTTGTATTGAAATTCATTGTTGATTTTGTTGAGTACAGCGGTCAATACCAAACTAGTATTATCTGAATCGAGGATCTCTTTGCCATCCATCTGCTTCTAAACATCTCTTTCACCTCTCTCGGCCTTCCTTTCATTCTCAATGAATACTTTCAGTTGCTTTGAGGTTAGCTGAGCAGTTGGGCGCATACCCAGGCTCCCCTGAAATTCATCACAATGTTAGGTATTTCACAGACCAGCACTTGGACCCAATAAGGATGTGGAATATAATCAATTCCACTCACTCAATCAGAACTTACATTAAGACTACTATCAGTATCTTTCCCACCTGTCTTCTGATCCACCACTCTTTCATTTTTGTTGGATAGCTCAGCAGTCTAAGTATACTGATTAGCAGTGGGGCATAACAAACTGGAACAAGGCTAGGGGAAATTACCTTCGCCAGTCTAATTACGTGCTATGCCATATCGTTCCCTGCAGCTGCCTTTATTTCTACCCAAAATAGTATCAAATTGCAGCCCAGTTTCAACTTGCAGGCATTACAAAGAGAACCATTGTATGAAATCTGACTATGTAGACGGTTATTCATCATTTGCCTGGGTGCATAAAATTCCATATATTTCGCATGCAATTCTACCTACATCAAATTGAATCTGTATATTGTAGTCAGACAAGATGATTCTTTCGGGCTACAATATTGTTCCATGACATTAACCACCTGCTCCAAGTGCGTCGCATCTGTGTTCAAAGCGTGGAGTTGATTGCTGGATGTCTGGTCATTGATACCATGTGGAACTCGATGAATCACAACCATGAGAGTGCAATTTAGCTACACTGAGAGTTTACCCCTCCTTTGTGTGTCCGTGCGCTCTGCAAAAACCATCGCCAGTCGCTTGATCCCTTACATTCGCTTTTGTGTCACCTTCCAAACCTCACTTGCAAATTTCTTCAAACCCATCTCAACCCACACTGGGCAAATAGATTTGTCATGATCAAAATTTTCGAATGGCAGCCAGATCTTGAAAGTCTTCACAACATCCACAGCCACAGTCTCCCACTGGTGGGGACCTACTCAATGTGGTTTCAGAGAGTTCTGTCCCCGGATAATAGACTGATGCTTCTTCTTCAAACGTCCAGCCACTCATACCTTCTTCCACTTGTTGGAGGTATGAAAGATGAGCTGCCCTATTTGTTTGGGAAAGTGCTTCGAGGTAAATTCTGTTTGCTTCAAGCAGATTGGGGCTTAGCCTTCGGCAGCAACCAGGTCCGATGAAACGATCCTCTCATAATCTACATCGTATTTGTCATAGAAGGTATCTGGTAATGGGGGCATATCAGTCACTCCAGCAACAACGGTGCTGGGTGGTTCCGCAGCTGGCTAAAATCATTTCATTCGGACACTATTAGGGAGTCTCTGCAGTGCGTAGCGAATTTGACCTGGTGCAGTGGAGAAAGAACATGTCGGCCGAATGACGGTATTGCTTTCAGGTGGTGATCAAGACACACAAGGTCACTGCACAGTGCACCTGGCGATAACGGTGCATGCCCTGCAAATTGCCGAGGGGAGATCATTTGATGTCTGCCATAACCTCCTTGGGGGAAGTCATATGCTAGCCACGATGGCACATAACTTGCATAGCCTTGGGTCGCACCATTGTCTGGTTGTAAGGTTCGTGTGGTGCTGAATGGGGCCTGGCGGGAGAACTGGTGAGCGCCTGGACATGGTGGCTCCGAGGGCAGGAACCAGACCCTGGTGGTGGTGGATGAAATTGATTTGAGGGTTGCTCGAATTGAGTGTCTTTGCTTAGTGTATTTTCACCATTATTATGTGATGCTCCCACATTGTCAGCTGGGTGTGGTTGTGAGCCAAACAGCTCACCTGTTGAAGCCAGATTAGTTGACTTCGCCCAATATCCATTTATTGACATCGTATGTGAACAAAAGATTGTCGTAATCAACTAATCAATTCAATTGGTTCTTTCGAATGAAACAGACTATATTAGAGAATACTGAAGGTAGCAGTTACCTTTGGCAGAATGAAAGCCTCAAACATCCATCATATTTGTCACGAGCTTTGGTGTTTCACTTCGCCTTTAATCCCATGAAACCCAGCTGAGAAATAGAAATCATAATTACACACATTCCTCCTATCTTGGTTATGTGCTCCAATTTTTATGCTACCATCTTGGATAGAAGTTCACCTTTGTTTAGTTCATGACTGTAAAGGTCATAGACAGGATTCAACATGATATGTCCAGGTACCTAATAAGAACTATATCTGGTTTGAAGGTTAGCACGACTAGGCATTTTACACTCACAATGTGTGTCTATGTCGGCACTGCATTCAATATGAGGCCTTCTTTTTCGAGCAGCAACCATGATTGCTTCCTTTTGGGCTACCTGTTTATATATTATTCTCTCCTTATGATTCACCCACCAGTCTAGGATTGATACTGAAGACAACGTCCTTTCAGCCTATCAGTTCTGGATGATTATTGAGTGGGTGTACAACCACCTAGGAAACTTATCTATTCATTGTACTAAGCTGATGCTATCTGCCACTTGAGGCTTAAGTGTAGATGTATTGTGTACAATGGGGCAATGACATAATATACAATATGGTCGATTCTAGTAGCGCCTGATGAATTCTATTAGCAGTTGATCACTGTGATGGCAACAGAAGCTTCCTTTGCTTACAATATTCATTAAATAATGTGGCGCATTATTGTGCAGGATGTGATAGATGTTATCCTAGTTTGTGAAGAAAACTAGTCGCAATGTGACATTGCTATACCTGCTCTCTATATTTGGTCGAATGTGATGCGGTTTTGAAAGTGATACGCTAACTGGAGTTAGAGTGAGCCCGCTTTCAAACAAATATCCTTAAGGCTCAAATTGAGTAACAAACCATACCCCCTAATGCATTATCAAGATTTGTCAGAACACTGAGCATGATCCAAATATTGTTAACACTCGCAGGAAACATGCTAAATGCTTTATCTGCAAACAGAAACTATTCAAGTAGAACTGACTGGAAGATCACTATCAACGATATCAACCAATATCGATGAATGAAGGGCTACTACTGAATGGGATTCTACACATGCCGGCTCCCCTCACCCTGAGCCATCATGGTTTTGCTACAGTAGGTGAATCTGATTGGCCATCGGCAAGCTGTCAATTAATGATCTACTGACAGACAACGTACAAGGTGTACTCTCACCTGAGGATACTCCCAACCAAGAACCTATAGACCCTCAGCAGCCTGATGTCACCTGTACCCTTGATCCAACAAAGAGAAAGGCTCACAGGCAGGTAGTTGGTGTGGAAACTGCTAGGATGACAGCGCATGGCGCAGCAATAGGACTCTACAACTTGCATCGAAGGAACTCAACACGATGGAATCCATGGCATCTATTTCAGTCCGCATACCACTTTCAGCAGATTCAATCATTCAGTCAGCAAATTACAATATGGATAGATCAACACCTTATGCATGGATTAGACAGCTTCAACATCCAATCCTTCCAATTAGCGAATGCCATGCAAAATGTTGTTTCGGAACTCGATTTCGAGCTCAGCTATGATAGTTGGTTTGAAGATTACTCCCATATCTTCAGAACATTATACTACCGGCATTGGTTCAAATGTATTCAGTTCCAGCTGGCACATCTTCTGTTTCAGGTACAGCTCAATTTCGAACTGGTGCACCTCGCTGCCTCTGGGGGCCATCGAATCTACAGCAAGATGAACACCACCGGTTGTTGGTGGGAAACGCAAGATCAACTTCCTGCCTTGGCGATGATGGTGCCAGTCGTTTGAGCATCCAAAAAGACTCACTTGACCGATGTTTCCGGCAATCAGCATGCCTTGCAACTGTACCTCACAATTGATACTAATAAGGAAGATATCTGCAGAACACCAAAAAGGTGGATTTGGATTCGTTTCAGCCTGATCCAATGTCCACCCCAAGGTGCCAACAACATTGATGAAGTATGGCATTGTGCAGTTGAAACTGAACTGTGTCAACTTATGCATCATGATATCACTGGCACTGGCTTGAAATGGGATTGTGCATATGGATTCCAGTGACAATGTTACCCTCTGATGGCTGGCTGGGGTGGGGAATATCCGGAACAAGTCATTGTTGCTCAAGTGTCATATGGGTCATGCTGGATGTGCGAAATTTATAAAGGTGTGCCAAATGGGCATTCCACTTTTCGACTACTTGATAACGCATGTGACCAGCATATTTACTTGGAACTGCTGGAGAACAATAATGATAATACCCTGCATGCTCTAGGTGTCCACCCAATTTGCAACCAGTTCTGGCAATACAGTCGCTCCAATGTCTATTGGCTATGCCAGCCTGATGAATTGCATCACCTGCTCCTGCATTTAGTTAAAGGCTTATTGAACCAGCTGCTCGAATACCTGAAAGAGGGGCAGGTCAAGGATCAATTTGACAATTGATTCGCATTGGGACCACGATATCCCAGCCTCCAGTACATCTCTAAACCATTTGATTTATTGATGTACAGAACCTAGCAAGGTGAACAGATTCATGGAATGATCAGAACAAAGGCAGTGAATTGGGCTTCCAACAAAATCTGCTCCAGGAATGACTGGACAACTGCGACAGATATTGCCTGTAATAAGATTGTAAAGGGAGCAGTGCTGGCATTATGTGAATTCCCTCTACTTATTAGCCAACATACTCACTCGGATCTATCCCTCAAGTCACTAGACGATGCGCTCAAAGAAATATTTTGAGATGAATGATTTTTTTTGAGAATAGGAAATATCGAAGTCTGCCAATGCCAGAGTCGATGACCCTTCAGCAATGGAATCTCATCTGGTATGCGTACAAACACATCATAAGATTCATGCTGCTATTGAAGGCCTTGTGTATGTGGCGGAAATGGTTGCTGCGACAAAATGTAGGCAATTTCAGGTGCACCTGAATCGAGCCCAGCAGGCAGCAACCACTTGCCCACATGCTGATCGTCAGAACGCAACAGAGCATTTGGAGTGCGAAATCCATCAAGTGACACCTGTGAATGCAGGCTGTACAATAAATGATTCCAACATCTTGAGCAACAATTATTGCATGAAGTCGGGACCACGGCAATCTGTCCCAGAAGTATACTTGCCAAAGATCTTGCACTGTCGAAAACTGCAGCTCATGACGAGGCTTATGGGGCAGCAAACATTACTGCTGGCACACAACAGCAATGTCAGAACCGTCTGTCCAACGCTGAGACAGAATTAGTGTTAGCAACGGTTCCGAGTTACCCGGCTGCGGTCCGGGTTTGGAACCGGACCGGATGGTCCAGTCCAGGTTGTTACCTGGAAAACAGGCGAACCCACCCGGTTCGGGGATGGGTTCGAATTGGACCGCGGTTCCATTTTACAGTTCCTACAACTTTGGCTCCAATTAAGTATTTGAGTTTTGATCGTATCATGACATGGTCAATACATAAATTATTCAGCTTTAGCTGCTCTTTCACCTCCTGCATTCAAATTTGCAATCCGACTGATATTAGTTGAATGGTTGTGAAATAATGGCTGAATTTCAGCGAAATTAGCGGGGTTTCAATCGTGACTCAACGAATACTTGTCGGATCGCAAATCCGAAAGCGGGATGTGAAAGAGCAACTGAAACTGCACAATCTACGTATTGATGATGTTGTGATACAATCAGAAGTCAAATACTTGATTGGAGCTAGAAATGTTGACTTTTGAGGAGCGGGTTTTGTTTGGAAACCCGTTGCAACAGTTTGGTTCCGGGTTGGAACCGGATCCGTAACCAACCTTGAAATTTGGACCTGTTGCTAACACTAGACAGAATCGATGACCTGGAGGTTGGCGGATATATAGTATATCACATCGCAGCTTGAGAGAGTGATTTTTGGCAGCACCTCGAATGAACAGAAGTGGTTCAAGAAGAAATTCTCCATCCGCTTGCTCGAGTTTGAAGCTTGGGGGAAGACAAGCGGGATTCACGTACTACAGAAAACCATTGAACAGTGCACTATACATGTCTTAATTCGCAGGATCCATCTTCTGAGCCAAATATTCGAGTCAGTATGCCAAATGGGTTCCGGTGACAATTTCACCACTTATCTGTTGGAACTGCTACATCTCACCAATCTGAAAGACACATATCGATCCAGCAGCAAAGTCAATTCTTCAAGAGATGGTTCAACATGATGACCAGTCTACCGGTCCTAACTATGTTGAGGAGACATTGTCATATATTGCACTCCATAGCTGGTACGATGTTCACACCGCAAAAGAATTCACCCTACTGTCTGTTGCCAGTAAATTGCAAAGTACACGCAGAGTTCCTCCATTGCGTCTCCAAACAATTCAGTTTGAGCACTTTATCATCCTCGTATCATAGCACATATATCATTTGAGAGCAACACCTTTCTGCGGAGTCTGGAGGAGTATAATATTAACTTCTTGCAAAGATGCATCAGAAGATTGCGGAATTTCCAACTTTGGACAGCTAATCAGCACTCAGATTGAAGAAATCTGCGGACATGATGTTGAAGTACATGTGGTCGGATATGATCAGAATGTACTCATAGATGGTGTAATAATTACACTCCAGAATCGGATGTTGAACTACCATTAACCATTTCAGAACAGTATATCGGTTGAGTGTCTTGGACTTGATTGCACTGTAGCACATACGAATGCCAACCAAGGGATCATGTCTGAAGCTCATAACATCTTGGTCCAGTATGCGCAAAGTAAAGACAATGACCTCAAGAACACCTTCGAAGGACATATTGTATCTTTTCTTGTATTATCCTTGAGTTGGACTCAACCGTATCGGATCCTGCAATCCCAGTAGTACCTGCCAGACGGGAAAGCAATATCGAGCACTTCTAAGAGGTGGAAAAATGCTCAACAATGTGTATTACATCCGCAATCTCGAGAATACGCAGTGGCGATTTCAACCAAGTTCAAAGATGTTCATGGTTGGGCAGAGAGTTGATGGGTTTATCCCGATTGCCAAACAAACAAATAAGATGCCTTTTCTACCATTTGAAGTAATCATGGGACTGGCACATTTGGTGCAGGAGAATGCAACTGTAACGGGTTCCGAAGTCTAAGCAAAGGCTGGATGAGAAGGAATCTATGAATACAGAATACACGATATTCTGTATAAACAACAAAACAATATGACCACGATAAAACAATACGATGGTAACGAACAAGAAACAATACGATAAACGAGATGATGTTGACAGACAATATACGATACGATATTGACGAATGATAAACAATAAGAAGTTGGCAAACTATAAATGGAAGTAAAAGAGAAGCACACTCGTGATGTGCAGGGGCTGTGCTTACAAAATTATAAAGTCCAATGTAATATAGCGGCCTGTTACAATGGTGTTCGCCCTTTGAGGCTGGCAAGTTCACTTCTCAAGACTGAGCAATGGTTGGGTCACCGATTCTAGAGAAGGGGGTGATGTTAGGGGTTCTCCCCTAGCAGTGTCTATGGTAACCTCAGATTAGCCAATTGAAAGGGATATATGACTTACTTGGTGTGCATGCATATATTCAAACACCTACCCTGGGCGTCTGTAGAACATTCAATCATGAGTACCTTTCGCGGGGTACGAGTGGGACACGTCTTGGTTGAATAAGTTTAGGCTTAGTGGATTCATTTTTGATGATGCAGCAACACTGCCAGATCAAAAGGGTGACAAACCTGCCAAGCGTGTTGTTTTCAACCAGATCCATTTTCCGACTTCAGAGTGATTATGTCTGATTGGAGGAGAACAAAGGAGTTCGTATCTGCAGGCACGGCAATCGTCAGCCAATATGCAATTAAGTGGGATCTGAAGTCCGGCCTCTTGTGTGAGGACGGTTACTGGGTACTCCACGGCCAAAGGGAATGGTCCCGGCCTGAGCATGTTGTGATTGAGGGATGATGACATTGGCTGTTGATATGAGGCCTGGAGCATCCCCGTGCATTGGCGTGTATGGAATGGCAACTGCGAGTCATTTAATCTACTCTGGTATAGTAGTGGTGGGTTGCCACGTAAATCTATAAATGCAATCATACTACAGTATGAGTTGTCATAAAGACGCTGTTCGCTATGTCGGCAGTTGTTTCCAGTTACCGAACTATACGAGTGTGAGATGTCGAAGTTGAAGTTATGATCTGATATATGATATCTTGCGGTTGTGGCATGAATCTTATCAGGTGTGTAATGCTTTAATAACGCAACTGCATGAACACGATAACCATGGGGATTCGTGGCAACCTCTACCAGGCGCATCCCTTAGGGAAGTAAGACGCAAAGCACGTTGCTATCATTTTCATAGAAAAGAAGTATGGGTGCGCATGCGTAACATCCCGAAGAATTTTCTATAAAGAGGTCACATTGTTTCGGCATTGAGAAGGACAAGCTCTCGCAGCGAAACAGTCAGCGATACCTACCAGCGAAAGAAGACCTTTATTTATCATTGTGTTTTTATGATACCTATACCTATTATTATATATACATAAAATTCTATTAGCTTTCTGTAGCGGCAGCCCCGCACCATTGATAAGTATTCTTGTGTGAATACCTATCACCTTCAAAACCGATAATGACGCAATTGTATATGCTCTCGAAAGCATCATCTCCTACGCCAGAAAGAATCAGTATATCTTTCTAGTGCAAAACGTTTGGTGGATAGCATCGATTATTGGGTTACAATAGGGCTTCGTTAATTATATCGATAACCTACGGGAACGATCGGAGGCCTATCGAGAGCCTAGTATCAACCAGTGCGATATGGATAATATACATTCTGATCATATATCTCAAATTAAGAAGCTGATTCCCGATCTGGAAAGTCCCAATCATGGTAGCAACCGGGACTCCAGTGAATCCGAATCCGAACAATTAAGTACTTCGGAGGATTTCTTACACGATCAGATCCTGGATCATTGTGAACAGTTCATTCAACAATCCAAGCAAGAACGAGGGATGGTTGCTAGAAGAAACCTGGAAAGTAGTAAAGAAATTTCGGGGAGATTACCTCAACGGAAGAAACCGTGGAAAAGTTACAAGGACCAAGTAAAGGGAATCAATAGGTCCGAGTTAGCCCGAAGGAAGGCAGCAGGAGAATGTCAACGTTGTGCTTGGCCAGGAGACCGGAAAGGAGCCCATAGGACTCTTAATTGTTGCCGGTGGCTGTGGAAAGACAAAGGAACTGCTCCTTTCCATAAAGCAAAAAGAGGCCAGTAATTTTACGATAAGGAATCTAGGGCCGTTCAAACTACCTATACATAGGTCATTGGAATCCCCCTAACAGCTGCGTGGGTTCCACCGTTTGCTAAGTCAGCCACCTTTCGGTGTAAGTAATTCATTATAAATAATCATCTCTATCACATTATAAGCCCAGTGGCTAAGTCTTTTGTATTAGTTTTTTATACTTTGTAGATTGAGATATTAGTAAGAATTTTTTAACTAACTCTTCCTTTGTTCATTCCCATTTTTATTACTTGTATTTGCTCCAAACCCTCCGTAGTTGAATGGCCTTTTGCTTCCATTATTTGAGCTACAGAGCGGAAGTCCGCAACATTCTGAGATTTAACTCCCTGGAGTTGATACTCAGAAAAAAATGGTATTATATTTTTATTTATATCAGCAATAGATAAAACTTTCAAGTCTTCAGCCTCTTTTCTTTTACTATATCTACCACAACCTATTTAATCAATTAATCCCTCTAACAGCTTCTGATCACGCATGTGCTGATTACAACGAATACTAACTGAACTGTCATACCTAATTTTGATTCAGGTGAAGCATAAGTACTAACGTAAGAACAGACATCCGCATCTGTGAATCCTGATAGTAAATGTGGATTGGGTATCGCCATGAACTTCACTAAGGGTCTAGCTACAGGTATAGCGTTCCAAAAGAGATCTTTCAACTTGCTAGAATTACCAATATTCAGCGAAGCTTTCAAGTTCACAATTTTTGGCAAACCAGCCGGAGTCAGGTGCTCTTTACTATTTATATGTTCGACTATTTGTTTAAATAGTTCAAAATCAGCTCCTTTTTGACTAACTGAAGGATACTTCTGAAAAAACGGGACAATCACATTAGCTAAGTCTCCAACTGAACTATCTTGTCACCGGACTAAATTATTTGAACTTACATATATCCCTCCTACTGCAAACTGAGCTGCTATTCCTTCAAGTAAAGCTATATTACAAGCATGAAACCCTATTGTCAATTTAGGTAGTACAGTGTATCCTGTCTCTCTCAAGTTCTTGCTAATTGTAACTCCTCAGCTACCTTCTCCATCTGTAAACCCGGCAATGTACCAAGGATTAAGTGGGGCAATGTTAGAGGCTATTTGTGGTCTATGGGCATTTATTTTCATTTTCAATTTTTTATTTATATCTGTTCCTCTTAATCGGGGTTTTACCTCAGAGAACATTACGCTATTCATCTCAGAGGGTCACATGTGAGGGGTGACTGTCCTGTATAAACTCCAAACGATATAAATTTTCCACCAATTTTTTCATTGAATACTGTCTACTGTAGAGTGTTATGCTGCAAAAGTTATGACTCCCTTCACATTTTACAATAAACTAACTAATAAATTCACGTGGTTCGTAAACCTTGCTAGTGGGGGGTTAGCGCAGTAAGCAGGAGCCCGTAGACTAAGTAGGCCTGTATCTAAATTGTCCTAATGACTCCCAAACAGCTGGAATTGAACCAACTTAAAAGTACACCGGTATCGCTAAGTTTAATCATCTGGCACACTATTAAGCCCCTTTTTTTTGATTTACCATCAATCACTGGAATCCAACACACTCCGGTTTAACACGGCAGTGTAGCTTAAAAAGTATACCGCCATCTTAGATGAGATATTCATAAGGGATTCAGAACTTGGGTTGCTACCCATTTGGATGACACGCAAAAAATATTAATCCTTCAATTAAAACATTGTTTGTTATGTCTATCATAGTATTAAAGAAGTTGAAGTCTCAGTTTGGGCATTCGCTTTTCAACTGCTCCTTTACCCTCACCAAGATTTGTCAACTTTTTATCATATAACACCTCCTATCCCGAACTGAGGTTGGAATTAGGTTAGATAAGGTCTTACTGTGTCCAAATAACAGCACTTCCTCATTAGAATTCTGGGTGATAACTTTCCCTCGATGGGTTCATATTGTCTCCAATACATGGTTCTCTGAAAGGATTAGTATATCAAATCCTTACCAATCCATATGATTGTAGTATAACGGGGTGTCTTTGCTATCTTTGCTTTTGCTACCCATGTCCTATGTCACACTAGCTCCTGAAAATATGATTTCTATTTCCATGGTCATTTAAGACAGATTGCAATGTCGTCACAGCTTCGCCCCAATTATTACTAATTTGCACGTCCAAGTAGTATTAGACTGAGAACTGGTTTAGTGGATTGGAACCACATTGCTATTATCCGCTTCACGTCGCACACATACTTTACTACTGGTTTCAGACACGGTCTAATGATTTCAGTTTCTGTGTTGCCACATCACTCTTGAGGTGGAATGCTTCCACTTTCATTTATAGGCCAACATCGTTATCCTAACCTATGGCATTCAGCATTTTGTGCTAAGACCACTGGGGTATCTAATCCTGTTCATTACCAAAGCCTTTGGCCCTCACCGTCAGTTTTTACATAGAAGGTTGCCTACGCCATTAGCAGTTCTAAAGGTATCACAAAATTTTATCTCTCCACCTCTAATTCTCCCCTTCTCACATAAAACTCTAGCAAATCTGTTCCCATTACAAGGCAAGATTTACCGTCTAGGAACCCTTTAAATCTATTAAAGATGAATAACACTTGTCTTTCACATCTTACCACGACTGCTGGCACGTGATTTGGTCAAGACTATACATAGAAAATTGTCATTATCATTATTCTATCCTGAACAAGGTTCTTATTTACTTACTTGAACCTATATTCCTTCAAATTGCTGGTTCAGCCATTAGGCTATGGACCAAGATTCCTCACTTATGTACTTAGGCATTGGACTTGTCTCAGATTCAATGTGGTTGATCGACCTTTCAGACCCGACTATGGGATATTTGGCTAGTTAAACATTTACTTTAACTACTACCTACCCGACATATAGAGAACTTCTTAATGCGAAATTATACTTGTTATTAAATAACAACATAACAACACAACAAAAATAACATTGTATTTCCCTCCCCCGCTGCCTATTACGGCTGCCCAGGAGGATAGATAATAAATATACGAACTAATGGTATTAATAATAATGATAATAGTAACATTTTTTGTTTTTTTTTTAATCTATAAATGCCCGCACTGCTCCCATCACCGTTTCATCAGAGGTTGCTCCTGCTGCGGTTTTCCCAGCATCATGGGAGTGGTCAAGAATTGGAGGGCGAGTCACCACCAGTGTTCTGATCATGCCCCGGAGTTCTTTTCCCCGCGAGGAGCCGCATTTCATTGACTCGAACCGGATAGAGAAGTGCTAGTGGCCTGGAGATCGTGATACTGATGTAAATTGATTGTCAAAGTGATCCTTGACATTTCTAGCTTTCAGGTATTTGAGCAGCCAGTGCAATAAGTCTTTGACTGTACCCAGGAGCAGCTGATGCAATTCATCAAGCTGCCAAAGGTGATAGACATTGCAGAGAGGTAATTGCCAGAACGCATTGCGGATTAGATGAACAATAACAGTGTACAGAACATCATTATTAGTATCGTGCAGCAGCTCTGAGAAAACATGATGATCTCTTGGATTATCAAGTGGTCAAAATGTTGAATGCCCCATCAGCGCACCGTGGGGAATTTCACACATCTGGCATGAGCCATATGAGACTTGACCAACCATGAATGGTTCTGGATAATCCGCGACCCAGGCAGCCAAAAGAGGTTAAGATTTTCTCTGGAATCCCTCAGCACAATCCCATTTCAAGCCAGGGCCAGTGATGTCGAAATTCTGGGGTGGGGACAGCACTGTTCAAACCGCAGAATGCAATGCCTCATTAGGATTTTTGGCACCTTTTGGGGGACACGGTATCACCCTAACAAGAATCCTGGCGCGCTTATGAGGCGTGTGGCGGATATCTTTTCAAATACTACTAATCATGACATACAGCCTCCAGGCATGCTAGTCACCTGAAAAATTAGTCAAGTGGGTCTTGTCAGATGCACAAATGACTGGCAAAATTGTCACTCCAGCAGGAAGCTGGTTTTGCATATCCCACCACCAAGTGCCTGAGTTCATCTTGCTGTATATACGGCGACTCTCAGATTCAGCAAAGGTGCACCGGTCTAAAATCGTGGTGCGCCTCATATGGGAGATGTGCAAAAAGGAACAATATACATTTGACAATATCCCTGTATTATAATGTTCCAAAGCTGTGCGAATGATCTTCTATTCAACTATCATTGCGCTGCCTGAAATCGAGTCTAGAGATGGGCTTTCATAGAGCATCTGCTGTTGGAGATGATTTGATATTAAAGATTTCCAGTCCACGCCTCAGATGTTGATATATCCACACTTTCTTTTGCTAAACAAATGATTGAGCCAGTTGAAAGTTGTGTGCTGACTGAAATGGATGCCATGGATTCCATTGTTCTGAGTACTTGCGATGCTTGTTGTACAATCCAGTTGCTTTGCCATATGCTTTCCCTCTCACATTTTCCCCTCCAACCACCTGCCTATAAGCCCTCGTCTTTGTTGGATCAAGGCCACAAGTCAGATCAGGCTTCTGGGGGTCTATAGTTTCTTCGTCAGGAGTATCTTCAGGTGGTGGTGCACCTTGTACATTGTCTATTGGTAGATGACTTAATTGACTATGGTCATCAATGGCCATTCATGTGCACCAACTGAAGTCTTACCATGACGGCTCAGATCGATCCCAGCCTGCCGGTAGTATAATCCCATCAGGTAATTGCACATTATTTATCGATCCTGGGTGATATTGTTGATTGTGACCCTCAAGTTGGTTCTCCTCAAATATTTTTGTTTTGCACATAGAGCACTTGAGATGTTTCCGGAGAGCATTGACCATAATTGAGAAATGGTCACTGAACACATATTGAGATGAATCTCGATGATGCTTCAGGGTGTGATATTGAGCCTGTGTGATATTGGTTTGAAAGTAAGCTATCTCAGGTATGCATAACACATTCACAGCCACATTGCACCCCACCAGATGTGGGGGGGAGGTTTAATTTATCATCACTGCAATCACCGGAATGCGGCCTTAAACTACGTCCTTGGGGCAATGTGAAATATACCAATGCTTGAGCCTCCGAGCAGCTGATAATCACGGTATATCGTCATAATACAATGAATAGGTGAGCTTCCTAGCTAGCTGAACATCCAAGCATTGACCATGAAGAACTGATACGGCTAGTAGGACATTTACTTCAGTGAAAATCCTTTTCTGCAGCACGGATCATGACGAGAACTACAATGTATAAGCAATGAGCTCAATAAGAAGCAATCAATGCTGCTGCATGACTCACAGGCCTCCTACTGAATGGGGTTGCAAGGTCATATATACACAACTGATATGTAATATCCCTATTCGTGGTAACCTTCATATTGGATTTAGTTCTTGTTGGGTTCCTGGAGATATCATATCTTATCCCTTCTATGACATGTAAAGTCATGGAAGCGTGCGAAGGTGAGCACCGATCCTATATCCTAGTATATGAAATGAACCATATACCAAAGAAAGGCGAGATGTGTGTGATTAAGAGTTCTGGTTCTCAAGGCTTGGAGTTAGTTTCATGGATGAAAGGTGTAGTGAAACACTACAGTTCGTGACCATAGAATGGGATATAGGAAGCCCCTCTTTCCGCCGAAGGGCACTGCCTCCAGCAATATACTCAACCATACTCCGATATATTCCATATCTCATCTCGCATCAATAGTAGTTTCCCACTATCTTTGTTTAACAGAGCATGTCGACAAAGCGATCTCCACCCAAGACAGTGATTATGTCTCCACCTGGTGGCCGGTTTGGCTCGCAACAATGCAGTGACGACAATTAAGAATCACCGGATAATAGTTCAACACATGCCACTCGCAAAGACAGTCAATTTGGGAAATGCACTGAACTTTAACATCTGCTGCAAGGGTACAGTTCCCCTCCTTCACAGCAGGCATTTCCACATCGGCAAAAGGGCAAATCGACTATAGGCAGTGCTACCCGCACACAGGCATACGCGCAGCTCAAACCAAGCTTCCTGTAGACCCCTGCCAGATGCACAGCTTATAGTCATCTACAGTCGATTCAATGACCTTTGGACGTGGGCCTATGAAACTATATACGGCTGCTGGCCCAAGATCGACCTATACCTGACTTTACTACCTGCAGTCTACGCTTTTATACCGGTACTATACACACTATCGCGGTGAGTCCGCATGAGAGCCTGCTGCCGATTGAAAGCCTGCTCTAAAGCCTGCTTGAAAGCCTGTCTTAGAGCCGGCTTGAAGGCCTGCTTGATAGCCTGCTTGAGAGCCGTGCTTCGAGAGGAGTACAGTTTTCCACCGGAAGCCCTTTGCTGATGACAACCTCTGAGTTGGTGGAAGCTTTGGCTAATCGAAGGCTCTGAGTCGGTGGAAGTTTTGGCTAATTGAAGACTCTAAGTCTGTAGAAATTTTGGCTATTAAAAGGCTCTAAGTCTGTGGAAGCTTTGATGCTAACGTTGACATAGTCAACATACTTGTCTAAGTGTTTCTGGTACTATGATCACCATCACAAACACTATCACCATCACCATCATCACCATGAGCCCTGGACTGAATCCGTACACATACACCCACAATCGGTGGGAAGCAGGCAGTAGATTCCGCTGGACAATCTGAGTCAAAGATCTGCTCTCCCCAAGATCCAATGATCTACCTTTCATGCACAATTGAATGCTGCAATTGTCAATCCCATGGCTCTGAGACATTGTCAGATCTCGCCTCACTGGCTGCGGTACCAATAAGGTTCAGACTACGATATCGACTGACGTTAAGATTTCGGCCGGCCACCACCTGTCTCCTGCCACATGCTGCCCAGTGCCTTGTGGCTGCAACTCAACGAGTGTTGCTAAGCAACCCAAACTGGGTGAGAAGCCGTGCAGCTGCCTGCCCAGCCTGCACGTAATTTAGAAAGCCCCTATCAGCCTCCCCAAGCCCTGGTCTGGTTGACGGAAGCATTACAGCAATGGCAGGGTTCCAATGAATGAGTTCTGTCTAAGCTTGGTCCGCCAAGACAAGCCACCCGGCCCAGCGCGGTCCTTATTTGAAAGCCGCCGCAAAGGTCGGCCAGGCCCGGCAGCTTGGGAACACTGAACTCAAGAAGTCTCTAGATCGAACATGCAGGAGCATGTTTGGGAGTAGTTGAGTTGTCCACAGGAAGCTTTTGGCCATGGAAACCTCTGAGTTTCTGGAAGCTTTGGCCAATGGAAGCCTTTCAGTCTGTTAAAGTTTTGACATTGACGTTGACATAGCCAACCAACCTACTTGACTAAGCGCTCAGTGTGGTCAACCGTCCCGTCCATCAGATATCACCCAGTATTAGGACGGGATGGCAACTCCGTGTCCGTCCCCGAGATGCTGCCAACATTTTGATCAGGGCCGCAGACGGACATCATAGACGGGTGCTGACGGATCAGTTCTGTCCCCGGCAGGGTGTAACTAAGCCGCGATGACGGCGTAGGATGCAGAGGCAGTGGAGATCCTATGGGCGGAACAAGTGAGGGGGAACGCTCATCTGGATGCAGAATGCACAGAAGACGAGGTGGAACAGTTGGCTGCATGGTGTCAGGAAGCAATGAGCACCATTCTCAACCCCACAGCAAAGAAGATCAGGATCTGCATCAAATTGAAGCGGTGGTGGAACACCGACATCAGCGAGAGAAGAAAAGCGGTCAAAAGGGACAAATGAAAACGACAGAATTCAGCGGAAGCCACCCAGGCAGAGGGAGAGCTCCTGAAGTCAATTTGGCTGTCCAATAGCCAAATGTGAAGTGACTACTTGCAGAACCTCAGCGGAGCCGAGGTGTTGAGAGCAGCACAATATGCCAACCCTCAAGTGGGTATGACCATGGAGGCCTTAACGGACAGAGAAGGCAAGCAAGCAACCATAGCCACACAGATAGAGGAGATGCTGGGGCGTGAATCTTTCCCCCCGAAAGATGACGACCAGTACTGAATACTACCCCCAGCGGGAAGCCCACACTCGCATCACCGAGCAAGCAGTTGAGGGAGCCCTATATTCTCAATCAGTCAAAAAAGCCCCGGGCCCAGACAAGCTGTCTTTTGCCGCCATACGGTTACTCTGTAATGGGGATAAACAGTGAATTATGGGGCTGACAAAGGCGGGCAGGTGTATGTGAAGACACACAGCAGTATGGAAGCTGGCTTGCGGAGTGGTGATTCGCCAGCCTAACAAAGATGACTATATGAAGCTGATTGCGTATCGAACCATATCGCTGCTGAGCTGCAAGGGAATACTCGTCAAAAAAGTCGTAGCGGAGCTATTGTCAGAAGAGGCTGACAGAAGAGGGCTATTCCATGACGGGCCATTCGGGAGCAGGAATCGGTGATCAACCTTTCACACAGCGGCTATCATGGTTGACAGAGCACATGCAGCCTGGACAACCGGCCACATAATAGGCGTGCTACTTATGGACATTAAGGCAGCATTCCGAAGCATGGCAAAAGGAAGGCTCGTCAACGTACTGAAGATCAGAGAAATAGATGGAGACCTTATACTAAGGACGAAGAGCTTACTCTCAGAAAGAATGGTCGAAATGATAATCGAATGCAGCACAACGGAGACTCACCCAGTGGATGCACGGCTCACACATGTCGCCGATCCTCTTTGCAATCTACACCTCAGAACTGATCAAATGTGTTGAAGAGTACGTCTCAGCCAAAGGGTTGTCTTTTCTTGACCATCTCTGCTGCGTGGCGACTTGAAGTCATGTCAATCAGGTTGTCATGACTCTTGAGCGATACATAGCAAAGATCATCAAGTGGGCAAATTGATGAGGGGTACAGTTCGATATAGCAAAGACGGAAGCAGTGCTGTTTAGACACAGGTGAGGCCACATGAAACAACTCCGTCCAAAGCTGAGAGCGAAGATAATGGCCGGGAATGGTTATATATGGTTCAACAACCAGGCTGTGCGCTGACTGGGCGTCTGGATGGACGCAAACCTGACGTTCAAGGAGCACCACAACCAATGCCTGAAGATAGCCAGGCCAGCAGAAGCGAGACTCCGCACCCTCACAAAGACATATGGGGCAGTTGCCAAGAGTGTAAGGGTATTCCAAGTAGCCTGTGTCCAAGTGATCGCACTAACAGGGAGTGAGCTCTTGTGGGATCCCGAACCAGTAGGCAGGAGCGATGACCTCCGAGTTCTGTTCAATCGACAAGCCAGGTGCGTCCTGGGCGCGCTGCCCCCAACCCCAATGGGGGCATTAATGACGGAGTCAGGTCTCACACCAACGCCTGTGATCTTAGACTCCAGACAACAATGATTAACAGTGAGGCTACCAAACGCATGCAGCAGCAAACCGAAGGGGCTACACAAAGACCCTGCGTCTGGCACACCGATATGCCGAGTGGTCGACACAGATCACGAGAACAGCTAGACAACCGACAGTATGCGTTGTCCGGCGCCAGGCAAAGAGCCAGTGGTCGAAACCATTATACTGGATGATACAAGCACTGCCAAGAGTGACACGCAATGCTGGGCAAGAGAGAAGAAAGCAAATGTCGGGGAGGGAGTCTGCATGGAGTGGGCAGACAGGTCACGCTCTGATGACGGCCGAGTGGGAGCAGCAGCAGTGTGCACGCACGGTATTCAATGGAAGACCCACGGCGGTCAACTGGGGACTGGACGTAGGGAGATCGTCGATGCTGAGCCTTGGGTGATTGGATTCGCACTCGGGGAGATGGTCAAAGGAAGAGAACGACTGCAAGAGTACAGTGTGAAAATGGTGGAAGTACTTAGCGACTCACAAGCTGCAATTTGACAAACGGCAGACCTTAAGCTGGGCCCAGCGCAGCGATTAGTAAGGCAGAATAATTAGAGAGTGCAGGCTCTCCTTTCCCATGGCATCACAACCGAAAATCACTGGGTCGCTGGCCACAGGAGCATTTGCGGATCCGAAAAAGCAGACCACAAGGAGAACCTCACTCGACAAGCAAGTGGAAGCATGGTGATAGAGCGGCCATACACCCTGGCCATAAATTGAGCTAGACAAATCGCTGAGGGGAGGTCAGCAGCCAAGGCAAAGTGGGACGCCAACAAATGCAGCAAGCACTTCAGCTACAGACTCACGGGCAAGATTGGAACCAAGAGACCAGTTCCGATGACAAGCGGGCATTCGCTGGCTACCAGGTTCTACAGACTACAGTGCGGGCATGCACCCACTAGAGTCTACCTGAAATGGTTCCGCCACCAAGAGGATGACTAATGCTGGTGGTGTGGCAGCGGAGGCAGGACAGTGGCCCAGACACGGAAACACCTCGTCCGCCACTGCAGCCGGGGGAGAGACCTGCAAAGGACACTATGGAAGGTGGTGGGATAGGCACGGGGCTGGAAAGCCCGCAGAAGCAGACACGTACAGATCTCTGAGCTGTTATCCATACAAGATTGCGACCAAGCAGTGATGGACTTCCTTGCGACTACGCAAGTTAGGATGTTCTCATTGAAATGAACGACAGTTTGGAGGAGACGCAGAGGATGACTCAGGTGCAGAGAGGCGGCAGCGATGGGGATATATATCTGTTCCTTTTGTTCCTTTCATTTTCTCTCCGTATGTTCAGTTCATTTTTACTATTGTACTGTCTTTCAAGTTTCATATATATCAGTGGGGATGAATGGTAGCGGGGGGGGGGGGGAGCTCCACCATCCTGCCGGCTCGCCCAGAGGCAGAGGGGGTATTAGGTCCTGTCATACACTAATTGGAGTGCATCCAGTATGCATAAACAACAACAACAACAACCCCTTTTCGGTGCTCTTCCGGAGGGATAAGCACTGCTTAACCCCATCTGTGCTTCTCTGCCTGGATTGGCTTCCGCCTATTCCATTCCACACTTCTTAACCCCCCCCTCTTTCGGTGCTCCTCAATTGCATTCCGCATTCCTTAACCATTTCTATTTCAGCACTCCTTAGCTAAGACTTGACGCTATTCTTTTTCATTCCGCTTATTTCCAACAGCGTTTGTGGTTCTCCTCTTGTCCACACAACTCTCCCTGTCTGGCGCACCTCTGTTCCAATGGTAGTTGTTCCCATTTTTCATCCGAATGTATCATATTACCTCTCATACCCTCATCTCGATTGGAAGCTAGCCAGAATGTGATTACACCTCTGTTAGATATTCGAAATCGATCGAAACGACCTTCGAATTCCATTCCATCCACTGACCAGGAACGAATAATCAGGCAATACAAGGAGCGCCTACAGCTGCTTGTACCGGTGATGAATTGTACGTTCCTGCTTTTGTTGGCCTCGATGAGATGGCAGAAGTTGTGGATGACATCGACAGCATGTTTGATTGATATATTTCGATCACTTAATTGGGTTATTCCTTCAGTATACCTGCGTTTATAGTACAATCTCTCACCTATTTCTTTCGTTTGCTTAATATAGCGAGGCACAAAATACAATCTTGAAGAACCTGCCAGCGAGTTATGATTCGGAAGTGATAATGAACAATGATCCATGCATCATATTCGCTGTTGAGGGAAGTCGATTGCTCATGTACATCCAAAGAGTCTCAGATAACGCCAGCATTCCTCCGAATGAATATCCATAACAACTCAGGCATTGGTCAGTGTTTGTTTGTGATTCCCGCGTGGGTTCAGCGAAACTCCCAGGTGCACCCAGAGTTCCATCCGGCACTCCGATATACTCCTGAACTTATTCCAATCACTCCCATTGTACTCCTGTACCAGTCATCAGAGATCCCAGTTACTCCTGTACCAGTTGTCAGAGATTCCAGTTACTCTGAAGGGCAGCTGGAATTCCCTCCTAGGGTCTGATACTCTCCTGAAATTGACGCTTCAAAGTTTACACTCGACATCCTCTCAGACACTCCTGGAGTCTTTAAGAGACTGAGATACATTTTGTTGATACAGCCAGGCAACTGGTGCAAAAGCCTGCCGCTGTATATTCAATACCCAAAATGTCCAAGTTATTACTGCATGGTTCGTAGTTGTGAGATTTAGGCCTCTCCTGCCCACTTTGGATATGTTTACCAATATGGAGGGATTTGAGCTGCATTTTTGTGAGTTCATCATTGTGCAGTTCCGCATACATGTTGAATAAATTGACATGATATGCAAAACATTTCATTCGCCACCACATCAAACGACAAACACTGCCAGGAATACGAGGAAATAACATTGTTCCTTGTGGAGGAGGTGCACTGGGAAGTGCAGTGCCATTTCTCTCACAAGGAAGAAGCATCGCTCTTGGCACATCGTCTGCGTGAGGATCTGGATCATCTACAGGTTCATTGACAACAATTGCAAGAAACGTCTGTCCCTGCCATCAGAAGATCACAATATCCACCAAAGTCTTGAAAGATGATGCATCATGCAATTCTGCAGAAATGTCATAACAATCCTCAGGGTTTCCCAATATCAACGAAACACATGCTAGCCACCCACTATGAACCCTCCATGCTGTTGAAGTACCCCATGAAGTGTACCTCTTCAGCGGGGTCTTCAGATATTCTTGCTCTTTGTCAATCAACTCAAGATCAATGAGGTGTACATTCTCCCTTGGTATCTGGAAGATTAGTTTTTCATTGGAACGTTTTGATTTGGACCACCGCCTTGTCATTGAAGGCTTTGCAATCTGTATTATTCAGTGTGCCATGTTCTGTTGAGCTTCTTTTTCATCAGTTTGCACAGCATGCATTAATCTGTTCACGCCGAATACAATGCCGCTGCACCACTGATTTTCAATTACAGTATCATTATTAGAATCATCAGGTGCACCTGAGAACAGCCACATCGTCTGACAATACTAGTCATAGAGTCAATGGAATCCTGGCATTGCTGTGACCTGAAATTGAATATAATGCTCGGATTCATCACAATTTGCCAGCCCACTCTGTGTTCTGTGTTGTATTGATGGAACTCATAGAATGCCCCAAACCTTCTCGAATAGTTTGAGAGTTGGCCATTACTTGATGGTTTCACTCTAGATGTTATGGTTTCATATGACATAGAGTGAATAATTTATCTGTTTTCCAGCCCGACAATTCTGATCTTTGGACATGGGTGGGTGAGATTCGGATTTTCCATGCCCAACAAGAGATCGAGTCAGAATTAAGTTCTAATCAGTATTTGTTCAATTACACTCTGGAATATCTCTGCCACTCTGGCTACTGTGACAACAAAGATTGGTTCCAGAGTTGATTTATGCACTGCATGCCCTCTGCAGTGGAGTTTTCGGTATCTCTGAAAGGTGGTGGGGCACTGCGTTCTGTTACTGCAATGGACACAGCTTCTGTTCTCCACCGAATACCATTCCGAATGTCGTTCTGTGCCAGATTCTCGTGCTCTTCATGGGTATTCGCCGACACAACTGACTGTGGCAACCCTATTACAACTTTCTCAGTCATCATTTTACATATGATTGCTACAGCCACTGAAGTGAAAGTCTTTCCAAGACCCATGTCATCCACCACCAGTACTCCTGGCATATCAGCATCCCAAACCCACCTCCTCATGTTGAATCATATGGGCAAAACCAGGTGTGTCAGAAACTTCATTACGTGTGGGCCTGGAATGGGATACATGTGGTCTGGAATTGGATACATGTGGCCTGGAATAGGATCATCTGTTGATTGGCAAATTTGGTGAGCATTCAGCTGACTGACTGCCTCACCATGACATGTGGGATGAAATTTGATGTATAATGTATTGCAAACCAGATTCAGTACGGAACATGTATTTTCTCGATCGAGAACCTCCTCACCATTCTGCACATGATTCTGAACCTCCCTCCAAGCTTGGTTTTTGTTATTTTCGTCGTCAATTCTCTGTTGCAGTTGCACTGATGTAAAATGGAGAGATGGGCTACTTTTCCAGTGCTCTTGAAGTTCATTGCAATACTATGAATTTCACAAGCAAGCAACCATGTGGACAAATATATATGGATGCAGAACAATCAATTCAATTCTGTCAATCAGAACGTACATTAATACATGTATCTATTCCCTACCGACAATCATGTTCTCTTTGCTCTGTTCCACATGCTTTAGAATGTTTGAATGTCTGTGATTCTGCATTAGCAGTAACACATGACTAGCCTTAACACAGCTCGCAGGGAATATCATTGCCAGACTAAATTCATGCGTGGTAATCTCCTTCCATGTATTGCTCATCATTTCCCCTAAAGTTTTGTTTACATCGTGTCCAAGTTTCAACTTAAAAGCATTTGTACGGCAACAGCTGTATGAAGTCTGGCCATATATTGGGTTATTCATTACTTCCCCATGTGAATATAAGCCCACATACTCTTTGTCCAATTCGTCCTGCTCTAACGTGCACCTGATCATCAGTGTTAGAATGTCTGGTAATTTCACGCCTACATTTTTTTCGATAAAATCAACTAGCTCCTCCCAGTGCTCCAAATCTATATAGGAGGCTGGGAATTGCTTGGGGGATAGAATGAAAGTATTGCCATTTGACACCCAGCAAATCAATACTTTAAACATTGTATTTGGCAACTCTGGGAGGTAATTTCTCGCATTGTTACCCATGGACAGTCCCAACTCCATCACCATTCACCTGTATTCTTGGCTGTGTTTTTTTCCTTGCTTGTCTAATTTTGCTGGCACATTGTTTCACAATTATCTTAACCCACTGCTGGTGAATCCATTCAGCAGTACCAGATTTAACCAACAGCAGCCAGTCTTTGAATGTCACCAAATAACGTTCAACCGCTGTCTCCCAAAGTAGGGGTTCATCTCTAACCTATTCCAAATGGTTCTGCCCCTGCATTATGGACCGATACTTCTTCCCCAGGGACCCAGCCACTGATACTTTCTTCCACTTGTTTCATGTGCTATAGTTGGACTGACCCAGCCTTTTGGCAAATTGCTTTCAGGAGAATTCAGTTTGCCTCTGGCTGATAATTGCAGTTTGCCCTCTGCACTGCACAAGTCCAAGAAATCATCACTTTCATTATCTGCAGGATAATCTTTGTTTGAAATCTCCGGCAATTGAGAAATCACTATGATCCCTGTGACATCTGTTTTCTGCAGTTCTGCAGGCGGATGGAATCGTTCGATTCAGAGGCTAATCAGGAGTCTTCTTGGTGCGCTAGAAGGAGGTCGTGATGGTGCATTGCAGCTGGAAGATATCGGCCGATTGGCTGGATTGATTACTGGTGGTCCTGGAGCCAATTGCAGTGCACTTGGAGATGACGGCACAGGTTTTGCCAACCTTGGAGCAGGGAACATTTGAGACCTGCCGTAACCGCCTTGGTCGAGGCCATATCTGTACTACTGTGGTCCATAACATTGATATCCATAGCTTGCGCTGCTGGTCGGCATCAATCTGTGGGTCATATTGAATGGAGACTGGTGATCAAACAGTGGAGCGCTTGAAAATTACTGCTGTGAAGGCTGTCAGCCATACCCATGAGGCAGATGATATTTGTCAATTAGTTAACCAGATCGGCTCTCATTTCCAGTGGCAGTTTGGGAACTGTTATCCAGGTATCCTGAATTGTTGTCACGGCATTGCTTCAAGCCAAATAGGCCACCCTGTAGACTGACATTCACTATCTTCAGTGGAGATCCATTTGTCAACATACTCAGTGAACCAGGATGGTGGCAAAGTATGATAGATGCGAAATGTGATGCAGAATAAATTGGATTATGGTTGAGTATATTGCACGTAGCAGTGAGCTTCAGTGGAATGATGGGCTTCTTATAACCCATTCTGTTGCCAAATACTGTTGTGTTTTACAACACCTTTGATCCATGAAACCAACCTGGACTTGAAAATTAGTAACCTTAATCAGACACATCCCACCTTTCTTTGCTGTATGCTCGAATTTATAATATAGGATATGGGATCGATACTCAGTTTCGTACGCTTCCATGACTTTCAGGTCATATACAAAATACGATATAATATCTCCCGGAACCCAACAAAAACTTTATCCAGTATGAAGGTTAGCACGACTAAGGCTATTGCACATAGGTTGTGCATGTATGCCCATGCAACCTCATTCAATATAAGGATAGTGACTTCAGCAGAAACAGTGATTGCGTCATATTGAGCTCCTTGTGTATAGATCTCAGTTCTCCTAATAATCCACAGTTCTGTCAAAGATCGTTACTGAAGCAAACTGTCACAGCCCATGAACATATAGAGGTACTTGGAAGGTATGGTGGACGGAATATGGAGGGTGTGGAAGTAATCAGTGTTACGGAAAAATGTAGACATGGGGTGACTTGGAGACAGTGCGGGAATATGGTGGAGTAGTGGCGACATCATTGGTAACGACAAGGAAGTGGCATGATCTGTTGCAACGTCGGGTGATGTGGGATGGATATATTCACAAGGGTGTCATTGGTGGGTATAAGATCATGGCATAGAATTCTGATGGTACTTCGGAGCATGAGAAATGATTTGAAGGTGGCTGACGAACTGTATATACCAAGAGGTTGTTTGGCATTGGAGGATACTCCTTTTTTTCTCTTTTCAGTGGTTGACTTGAATAGCAACGAAAGATATGACTATGAAACATCTTCGACTCTTGTCTGGTCATGATTCCTCAAAACAAATCTCGAGCGCCTCTCTTCTGTGTTTAATGTCACATGATCATTACAAATATCACCTACACCCGGCTCCACCCATTATTCCAGTACATGTCCCACAATAACCTTCCTGTTATTGAGTGAGTCTAGAAGCCTCTGCAGGGTTTATTTACTGTCTTGAACCCTGCTCTGTCTAGTGTTCGGTTTACCTAGCACCTAACCACCATTGCAGTGAGGTTTGCGACGATTTGGTCAATGAGTTACCACAACATCCCTGATTTGATAGCCATTAGTACCCACCTGGATCATCATATTTGGATGCAAGAAGATGACACGCATTGTACTTCCTGAATGAATTTGTTTGATGTAGCTGGAACCCCTGACCTTGTTTTGGATGTGGAACGTTTAAACACCATGAAAATTATCGAATCTATATTAATCGCAACCTTCAAGGAAGTACTCTGGAAGTCTAAATCTCGGGAACGGTTTGACATGTCCTCCCCTTGGAATGTTTATTCGACAGACTCCGCACAACAGGGCGGAGTTCAGGATATCACTGATCAGGTATTTGTACAACATCGAAAACAGTAACTTGGATTACATTTCTGTTTTTTTCGCGAATTGTGATCTGGAAGAACCTTGTGCTTGCGAAGGACTTGATAGTTTAGAAGAACAGTCAACAATCGGACACACAGCAGCAGCAGCAATAACATCAACGTCTTTGGGAATTCCACTGATTGTTGTAGTACCCCCGACTCCACCTCCCTCTGAGACTGATGTATATAACTGGGACTGGTAGATGTGCCGAGTTTGTTGCTATGCCAGAATTGGAACACCATGATGGGATAGCCCTGGTGTCCGTAGACAACCAGGCCATTGTGAGATGAATCATCAACAGGATTGTGTTTGATGTGGACTTCACAAAGAGGCAGAGGATGTTGGAAGAAGCACAGGAGGTGCTGAGGAGGGTAGCCCAGAATACCAAATCTGCAAGTACAGTACAGATGGTGTGCGACCACCCACCACAGACAACAGCATTACAAGCGGGGATCATGATCATACAGAGACAAGTAGTCCTGCCACCTGAGTGCAATCATACTGAATCAAAAACACGATGTGGCCTCTGTCAAATGAGCTGGACGAAGCCTGGAGGAAGCCAGCTGTGGATGGAACAGATGATGAGCTATGGGGGGAACTGGGACTAATGACCCAGGACACACAGCAATCTTGAGAGGAGGTCTGCCGTTTGAGGACACAGTTAGCCAATGCTCTTAAGTTGGTAGCCAGAGCGGCCTCAGCAGTTCCACAGGCTCCAGAAGATGGTGGTGAGCCACTTCCCGACCACCTGGACTGATTAAGGTTGGATCGAACTCAGTTGAGAGGCTGGATTGCTGCACTCTTGATGGTCAGGTCACTCAAGCCCGCCAGCATTCCTGACAATCAGTTGAAGATGCGGTATGTATTCAACCGCTTAATGGGTGTACCCATGTGCCACATCTTGCCACGCGTCAGAAAAGATGGAACAATATGGCTGGAAGAGCTGCCAGCATTTGCACAACTCCTAGATACAGCATTTGGGGACCCCGAATGGATGGCAACCACCGAACAGGACAGGAGGGATATTACACAGTACAATCTTGAGTTCTCTCAGTACTATGCTGAGTTTCATGTTGTTGCTGCAGATCTCGACTGGAACTCTTCACCACTGCAGAATTTGCATTGCATGAGATTGACGGAAGAAATGGACGATTCCTGCACATACAGTGGTATTCCAAAGGAACACCCTGCGATTGTGACAGTGTGCCCGAAGCGGGATAATCAGATTCGAAAATAATGGGTAGCAAAGGCTGCACAGAATCAGGGAGGAAGCACATGGTTAGTTCCTTCTCCCAGACCACGTACTCCCCCAAAAGATCCTGTAGGAGCACACTCTGAATCAATTGCCGGATATATGGGACCTGCACGCATGGATCTTTGCTCAACCAAAAGATGGATCTTGCCAGAGGATAGAGCGAAAACGTTTGCAGGTGGGAGGTGTTTCTACTGTGCAGGGTGTTACGACAGTGCGGCAGATTACGTATCAAGGAAAAAGCCCCCAACTTTGAAGGTGGCAGGGACATAAGTATAGGATGTACAAACGGGGACAGGTTCCGAGGAATCGGGACAAGAATAGGCCAGTCAAAGAAAGATGGCCCTTTGACTGACAGGAAAAGTTGTATTTCAAATACTTCAGAATATTTTGGAATATCGTGTCTTTCAGTTGGCAAGGTTGAGGGATTGGAGGGATCAACAGAAAAGAAATATTTAGTTATAACCTGCACGTTGACCGTGAATAATCAAGAAGTACCAACACATGCGCTGATCAACTGCAGAGCTGCTGGCATTGAATTTCTGGATCACAATTTTGCTCCCCATCACCAGATACCACTCCAAGATGTAAAGGAGAGGAACCAAGTGAAACTGATTAATGTAAGACCCATCAAATCAGGGGATATTACACATATTTCTAAAGTTGGCATGAAAATACAAAACTGTGGGGAACAGGTACCAATGTTTGTTACAAAGCGGGGACATTATCCGAGTGAACTTGGGATTCCCTGGTTACGATTACATGATGTAGCTGTATGTTTTACATTGAATCACGTTACATTTGGCACATAGTACTGTATTACCCATTTCCATGATGCAACAGTAACCGTCCTGGGAGTGACTGAGGAACTCCCCGATCCAATTTACCCTGCTAAGGGAGATGTAATTGATACAAAAATACAACCACAGAGAGCATTTCGGGGCAATATTGTAGGGCTCAATGGAGCTTTGTTCTTCGGTACAGTCTAATAGTGGAAACTCACCGTTTTGAAGTCTTTCGTATATGATATTAGTAAAGCTATTGAAGTGCTGGATCTTAAGGAACGACCTATGGAGCAAATTGTTCCAAAACAGTATCAGGAGTTTTTACTGCAATTCATTAGGGTTCTAGTAGACAGCCTACCACCACACAAACCAGGAATTGTTCATGAGTTATGGTTAGGAGATGTCAAGGCACTACCTTGGGGGCCTCACTATTGATTGTCAAGAACGGACTTGGTTGTTGTTAAAGAGTGGCTTGGGGAGAATATGTTGAAGGGATTTATATGGCAGTCATCGTCACCTTTTGTAGCACCTGTACTCTTCATGAAGAAACCAGATGGGGGGCTACGATTCTGTATTGATTATCAGGATATCAACACTACACCTAGTCAGAATCGGTATCCCCTCCCATTGATAACAGTAACATTGTATCCCTTGGGAAAAGCAAAGATATAAACAAAGTTCGATGGATGAGGGGATTTAAATCTGATCCACGTAAAGGAAGGGGACGAATAGAGTATAGCTTTTCAGACAAAATATGGCCTGTTTGAACCAAAGGTAATGCAGTTTGGGACAACAAATACACCAGCCGATTTCCAGGGATATATCAATAAGGCCATACAAGAAGCTTTGGATAATTTTACATCAGCTTATTTGGATAATGGTTTAATTTATAGTAACTCTGGGAAGAAACATGTCAGGTATGTTAAGTGAATAATGCAGTGTCCATTGGAAGCTAGATTATATTTGAAGCCACAGATATCCGGGATCCATAAGGAGACCATGAAGAATCATGGCCTAATGATATCAATGAAGGGAATCTCTACAGATCCAGATGAAATTGAAACTGTGAGGAATTGGATCCGGGAGAAGAAGACGGCAAATTGATGGCTGAATAATCTTTTTGAAATACAACTGTTCCTGGGGATTTGTAATTATTATTCGCAGTTTATTTCCTAGAATTCTGAAAAGGCTAAACCTCTTACAAGATAAACAATGAAGATGAACCTTTTGTATTGGAATCTGAGCAACATGTAGCCTTTGATATGATGCTTACCATGTTCAGATTGGCGCCTACTTAACGATACTTTGATCATGAATGGAAGGTTGTAATTGTCACAGATGATTCCACTTATGTTTAAGCAGGTAGACTCTCTCCATATGATGTTATGGGAGTGCTACATCAAGTGGCTGATTTCTCGAAGAAACATTCACCTGCTGAATGCAATTATGATATTTACGATAAAGAATTGATGGCAATCATTAAAGCCCTTGAGGGATGGAGAACGGAGTGTGGTGGGGCTATGTACCATTGTTACGGGGGTGTTTTAGATCCCAATAACTAATACAATATTTATTGAATCTAAGTACAACTGCCTATCTAATCTCTTTCTCTGCTCGTCTTATCCTAAGACTCAACGTCTTGCTCTTCTGACAAAAGCAACCTGCTCGTTCCGCTCTAACCCTAGAGCTGCTTCTTCCAATCTCTCCAAATCGAAACGGTGCCACTGCCCGTCTCCGATGTAGACGAGGATTAAACCTCTCCCTCGAACAACCACTCCTCGGAATATTCCTCGACGGGTAAAGCGCCCGTGTTGAGATTCTTCAACACCAGGTAGTTGATATTCTCGAGTTCGCAGAAATGAAACACCACAGCGCAGGTGTGGGTCAAATGGTGCTCGGCCAATTCGGAAAGCAAATTGCCGAAACTCTCGAGGATCTTCTGTAGTGCGTACTCGGCTGGTGTATACCGATGTCCAGGCATATAAGGCCCCGTCTCGTGTATGTAGGAGGGAAGTAATTTTGAATAGATAGAATTCTTAATAATATTTTAAGATCGTCTTCGGTGTTCTCTGAAAGCTAATCTGTTCGCTGCTGTCCTCTCAACCTCCTGCCATAGCTGTCCCTTTTATAGCCTTTGCTCTTCCTCAGGTGTGACAGTGTTATCTTGGCCACGCCCCTTGGCGCCCATATTGATAACTTACCGCGACACCCTCAGGTAGTCGCGTCTTTGCAATGTGGTTTGAAAGCATTACGCTCCTGATAACAATCAGGCCATCCATCGCGCGATAACAGCTTATCCTTTCCTAACTCAGACGTCTTTTGCAATCGTACGAGTCAGTAGTTGGAACTTTTACCAACCAAGTTGATAATGCTTATCACCTCTTAAATCCCTCATGGAAGTGAGTTATTTAATTGCGTCATAGATTTGCTTGGCGACCAACCGATACTATGCCAATGTAGATTATTGACGCATAAGCTCGTATCCGATACGAGGTTACATCGGGATCCAGACTACTCATCCCAACGAGCAGTGTTTGCTCTAGGCCAATGCCTACGTCATTAATCCCTCAGTTACGCCATGCTAAGGTCAAGTCTTAACTCTAGACCGGAACGTGCCCCTCCGTATCCTGACCCATTACAGGCAGGGGAGAGGAGTCCTCTTAATCCCATATTGACTATCAACTGCTGTGCATGATTACCATGCAAGTCCCGCACAGTATTCAGGAGTGAACAAAGACAGCGCACTGCGCATCTCTTTGCGCGACTGGCATAAACTCCCGCTAAAGAGCATGACACTGACCAACTTGATTACCACATGCATAGGTGTTTATGTATATTGCAGATATGTATGCATCTTGTGCTTATAATCAAGTATCATTATCGCTGTTATGGCAACCCCTAACAACCATCCACAATGACTAACGGATGATAAGAAACTTGAATACTGTATGACCAAGAATCTATCAAACCAACACCAAGCATGCTGGTCTGAGATTATAACCTGATCTGATTATCAGATTGTTTATCGACCACGCCATTCAAATGGAATGGCGGATGTGTTGACAAGGAAGCTGGGAGACCTCCCTGAGGGGGGGGGAAGAAAAGTGGAAAAATATGGAACACATGGTTCTACAGTCACAGAACCTACCAGGACAATTCCATTTGTTGGTAGCTATCCCGCCTGTACTTGGCCATCTATTCATAACCAACCTCTTGGAACAAGCATTACAGGCTGATGCTTTGATAGACAAGATACATGAGACAATACTGACAAATGGGAGCCTTCAAGAAATTACAGTGGCGGAGGGTGTGGAACAGGAGGGACAAACTCATTGTTGAGTGAAGTGCCGCATTCCGGAGAGTGATCGGTTATGATTACGCTTACTATACTACCATGATGATTCCACACTTGCTGGACAGCCAGGAATGGGCAAAATGTTTGACTTTCTGGACAGACAATACTACTGAAAGGAGATGAGAAAACAGATAGATGAGAATGTACTGAATTGTCATGATTGCCAATGATCACAAAGCTCCTGGCACTCAACATTTGGAGTCCTTCGGCCCTTAACAGTACCGGAGATGCCATTGAAGATCTTTCAATGCATTCTGTGGAGGGATGACTGGAGTGCAAAGGGTTTGATGCAATCTGGGTAGTACTAGATAGCTGATGATATTGCGACGCTTCATTTGCTGCCATACAACTATGGAAGCTTCAGAGTTGGCAGTGCTGTTTTTATGAGTGGTGGTATGCCTCAATGTACTCATGTTGACGATTGTTTTGGACAGAGAACCACAATTCCCTTCGATCTTTTGGGGACAGGTATGTGATAGCGAGGGAATTGACCAGACAATGTGAATGCCATTTCGTCCCCAGACTACCGACAAACGGAACGAATGAATGTGGGTATGGAGCTGAACCTGACGGTTTTTGTTAACAATCAGCAGGATGACTGGGTGAAGTGGCTGCCTTTGGCTGAATATTGGGCAAATAATGGGACGACAGAATTGACATAGTGTACACCATGTTTCACAGTTCAAGCATGTGATACCCAGATGTCATCCTAGTCCGAATGAATGAAGGAGCCACACGAACAACGCCTGGATGGAGATCAGGTTCAGGCAGTTATTCAACAAGTCCATGAGTATCTCCGAGTGGAAATGAGGTGAAACCAGGCAGTGCAGGAAGAAGAAGCGAATAGAGAACAAATTCCAGCACCAAATATCCAGAAGAAATCACAGATGTGGCTGGATGCCTGACATATTCAAACTACAAAACCCGCGCGGAAGCTGAATTTGAAGTGGTTATGGCTGTATACGGTTATCTGTAGGATATCCCCATCTCCTGATGAGTTAAAACAGCCTGCGTCAATACAAACTCACCGAGAACAACCCGATTCATTGTGGGATCTGGTGGTGGATGAACCATTGGTTGAATAATAGGTTGGACATCCCCCCACGGGGGAAGTTGATGGCGAAGAGGAGTGTGAAGTATCCAGCGTTCAACATGGCAGGGTGTACCGAAATTAATTCCAGTATCTTACACATTCGACTGGGTTTGATTCATTCACTTGGGAATCTGCAAAGTGTGTGGATGGTTTGTACGCAGTGGAAATGTTCCTTAAACCATATTCAGGGAAGCCGGGACCACCGGAGAATGTGCTAGAAGGTCATTTATCTTAGGAGGGGGATACTGTGACAGCCCACAAAGGTATTGTTAGGGGATCTCCCCAAACAGCGATAATGGTACTTTGCACTAGTCTTATGAATACATGTCACAGAGTTACTCTCGGTATAGTCATGTGACATGCATAACACTTTTTCATGACGGGCAAAGTAGGCCAGTCCTATGACCGTTAGCGGGGTTACATAGAAGTCACGTGTTGATTTAATAAGTGACCAAGAACACTTAGCGGATTCACTTAACATGATGCAACGATGTCGCCATCGCGGGAAAGCTTGTTTTAGCCGTGCACATAGTTTTCAACCACCTTTACTATTTCTGATACTAGCGGGACATGTCTTGTGAGACACAACAGTCGGTAGTCAATATGCAAGAACGCGGGATCTCCGACTTATTGCCTCAGGCGATAGGAATCATGGGGGCACTCCCCACCCAAAGAGAACAGTCTCGGCTGAAGCACGACGTGACTGAGGGAATTATGACGTCGGCTGAAGATATGAGGCCGGAAGCTACCCTGCTTATTGGCGTGAGTCAGCATGCATTGCAACGTCAGCTTCGTATTCAATACGAGATGACGCGTCAGGTTCTATGTTGGCATAGTATTGGTTGGTCGCCAACTTAATCTATGACGCAAGCCAAATAGCCTTAAGGTGAGGCATTAATTTGCGATAAAGCACTGCTGACCAAGATGGGGAGATGTTCCAACTATTGATGCAAATGGATTGCGAGATGTCTAAGTTCAAGTTTCATCTGACACACTGCATGACACGTAGTTTACGAAATGGATGGGCTGATTCTTATCAGGAGCGATAACGCTTTAATACCTCATTTACGTAACACATATCTGTTATCAGTAGAGTCATAGCATCGAAGTATGGGTGTACAAACCCTCGAAGATGACTATTAAAGAGATGGCATTGCTCCGGCAATGAGAAGAACAAGCTCAAGCAGCAATCTACAGTCAACAATCAGAACACCGAAGACAATCTTAAAATATTATTAAGAATTCTATCCATTATACAACCATTGCTTCCCTCATACACTTGCGTGATCACGCAACTTATGTCTGGGAGACACTTGACAAAATCCGAATACGCTCTCCAGAAGACTGTTGAGTTATTCGGCGATTTGCTTCATCAATTGGACAAAGCACATTTAACCCACACTTACCAAGTGGTGTTCCGTTTTTGTCAACTCGAGAATATCGACTACCCGGTATTGAGGTACTTCAACTCCGGCGCCTTACCATTCGAGGAGTGGGCAGAAGAGTGGTTGCACCAAGGGGAAGTTTAATCTTCGTATATATCGGCGACGGACATTGGAGACGATTTGATTTAGGTCGCTCTTGGACAAGTGATTCAAGATGTTCAGTCTTGGGACAAGACATGGAGAAACGAGTAAATAGATAGGCGGTTGTACTTAAGTCAATAAATGTTGTATTGATTATTGGGATTAAGCACCCCCGTAACAGCTACCAGTGGTCAATTGCACTTGACTGATATACTTTCGAGCACGGAAAACTTACGATCACCGCTTGACCGAATACCCCCCATTCTCACCCCAGCAGCCTCCGTACTTCCGGAGGATGAGATCCACGAAGAGAACGATCATGACCACAAGCAAAACACTGCCGACATGGAAGATGACTTGAGCGACAGCCTTGGCGACAACCTAGGCGACATCCGGACCAACAACCCGGGCAAGCCCGAGCCTACCACGCAATCCGAGATCACATCTATGAGAAAGATGATGGAGGAACAACGAGAAATGCTCAACAATGCCATTTAACAGAATAGGCAACTATGCATGCAAAATGCTGAACTGATGGAGACCAACCAGGAATACCGTAGAGAGTCTATTCAACCAGAAGCAACACAAACAAAAATCTTCGATATGACCCATCCACAATGGTGCTGCGGCGGAGCAAAAGAGCTTGATAACTTCCTCAACATGTTGCGATCTGACTTGCAATCCCACGCACACTTATTTCCGCACAGAGATACCATCAAAGTCAAATATGCAGCGAGCCTTCTCAGCACATGGAACAATCACCTGCACCCAGCACAGAGACAAACACAGATGACCGATCCGGTGGAGTGGCTTCGAGACCTGCGGGGAGACTCAGACCTCTGTTTGGAAGACTTCGAGGCCTTCTTGGAAGAAATCCAAAAGATATATGGCAACAAGGAGAGAAAACTCCATGTGGCAATGAAGTGTGTGATCTATTTCCATCAAGGAGCGAATGAACCAGTGAGAGTCTACGCCAATCGAATCAAAGAAAATTGGAGAGCAGAGGGATGGCTCCTGCAGGATAAGAAGAACCATTACGAAATCGCTTGGAGCAGACTACGACCAGGACTTAAGTCCAGGATCAAGCTGTTGACCCCAAAGAATGGAAAGTTTGACAGTACGGCAGAGCTTTTCGACTGCACTGCCGATTCAGAAATCAAGCCGGACGGCAACAAGCCCCAACAGCAGCAGCCACATCAACAGCAAAAGCAGTCAGGAGAATCATTTCACCAAGGCGGCAAGAAACACAACTTTCGACCATCCATATCCAAGCCGGCCGAAGGACCAAAGCCCGACAAGTGTAAGTCGGACCAGGATGTCAAACGCAATCTTCTGCCTTGGGTCTCGCCGGAGCTCGACAAAACTCAGAAGTTGGAAGGAAAATGCATACACTGTGGGTTACCCAAACATAAAACATTCTGGTGCACGAAATATACATGTGCCAACTTCCCCGAAAACCTTGCTCACCCAGGAGACGGAAAACAAATCAAACACCAGCGCTCCTTAGATATTTAACAACCAAAAAACTACCTTACCTCTCTTGGTATCTAGCTCGGCGGGAGAGGATGGTTGAATGGGAGCTTGGATTGCTCTCTTTTGGTACGAGGGTGTTGATGGCAACATTAGAGGAAATGAACCGCATCCAATTTCACTAAGGCTGAGGGTTGTCTTAGGGAGCCTGAAAGCTCTCACATTAAGTCAATATTTCTTTGGAATGGCAAGATGGGATTCATCGCACATTGTCCACGAAGCCCATATACAAGATCAACACGGAGAATTGCAACGAATACGAGCAGTCAGAGATTGCGGCGCTACAAGCATCATTATATCTGCACAACTTCTCAATAGACTCGGTCTTCCCCATGAAGCAGCACACATCACAACTCATGGCCTTGACAGTCAGGTGATCGTGCATGGGAGGGAGAGCCACAAAACGGTGATGACAGTCCACAATATGCACCATTTAGCCCCGGTCCATGAACTGGAGGTTCTGGTCGTCCCATTGATGGCATACAATCTAGTACTGGGATTACCATGGTTCAAAACCCCTAAGCCGGAGATCAACTGGGCTACCGGTTGATTAACTTCATTGAGAACCCCAAGTGGCCAATGGGAGGCATACAGATCAGGTATGATACTGCAGTGGTACGAAGGTTGGGATGACGCAAGTACTGAAATATGGCTGCCAGACATTGGTGGGATTACACCGATGATCAACTCAACATCAGAGATCCCTGTGGATCCAGATAGAGACCCAAGGGAAAGCTGTGAGAACAGTCCTACTCCAGATAATGCAATACTCGGAGCAACCACATTTGACGATCTCTTAGCTAGCGATGAGACCATCCAGACATATTCCCTACGAATTGGGGAATGCAGTGGACTGCTGGGAGCGTCTATGGTGGTCACCACTTGGGAAGGCCCAGGTAGTGTAACCAACAGTTCCGGGTTACCCGGCTGCGGTCCTGATTTGGAACCAGACCGGATGGTCCAGTCCAGGTTGTTACCTGGAAAGAAGGGTTCGGGGACGGGTTCGAACCCGATTGCGGTTCCATTTTATGGTTCCTACAACTTTGGCTCCAATTATGTATTTCAGTTTGGATTGTATCATGACATGGTCAATACATAAATTGTTCAGCTGTGGCCGCTCGTTCACCTCCTGCATTCAAATGTGCAATCCGGCTGATATTTGTTGAATGGTTGTGAAATAATGGCTTAATTTAAGCCAAATTGGTGGGTTTTCGATCGTGACTCAACGAATACTTGTCGGATCGCAAATCTGAAAGCGGGAGGTGAAAGAGCGACTGAAACTGCACAATCTACGTATTCATCATGTTGTGATACGATCAGAACTCAAATACTTCATTGAAGCAAGAAATGTTGACTTTTGACAAGCGGGTTATATGTGGAAACCTGTTGCAACAGTTCGGTTCCGGGTTGGAACTGGACCCGGAACTGACCAGGGAATTTGGACCTGTTGCTAACATTAGACCCAGGTGAGCTTGAGAGTATCAACCAAAAGCGCTGGACGAGCGACCAGAGAGCAGCGGCAGTAGTTACGGCAGACGAGAAACCTCACTTAGGTATACTTGATTGAATGCTACCGGCGCGCCGAGTCACGATGGGAGGTTGTCGGACTAGCGGGGTTTGGCTCGCTCCTGGGCGAACCGCTTGATCCGCCAGTCCCTGGTTTTCCTTCCCTATCATCTTCCCAAATTCCAAGTCGGAGTTAGAAGGTACTGTACCGATGCTGGAACAGGTACTTTACCAACTGATGATGGAGGTCATATCCCTGTGAGATACAACCACTATGTGGACGTATTCAGCAAAGATAGGGCAGAGACTGTTGCACCAGACTGGCCAATTGACCACGCGATCGATCTGGAACCGGACTTCAATTTAGCATATGGCCGATTCTATAACTTATCGGAAATCAAGTTGAAAACCCTCGAGGCCTCTCTCGCAACCAACCTAGCCAATGGATTCCGCCAGCGATCATCGTCGTCTGCCGCAGCACCAATCTTCTTTGCAAAGAAGAAGGACAGCGGACTGCGGCTGTGTGTGAACTACCGAGCTCTCAATAAAGCCACGGCAAAGAACAGATACCCTCTCCCACTGATCTCGGAGATGATCGACTGATTGCGAGGAACCCGAACCATCACGAAACTGGACCTCCGGAATGTCTATCTCCTTATCCGAATCAAGGAAAGGGAGGAGTACAAGACCGCATTTTGCACTCGGGATGGGCAGTTCGAGTACCGAGTCATGCCATTCGGGTGGACAAACGCACCAGCTACTTTCCAAGCCTATATCGACGATTGCTTACGGCCTTACATTGACAACTTCGCTGTGTGCTACCTTGATAATATACTGATCTACTCGACCAATGAGGAGGAGCACAAAGAGCAGTTACGAAAAGTGCTGGAACGACTACAAGACTTTGGTAACTATGGCAAAGCCGAAAAGTGGCATTTCAGAGTCTCGGAGGTCGGCTTCCTCAGATTTGTCATTAGCCCTGATCGGATTGCCATGGAATCAGACCGCATATCAACAATTGAGGACTGGCCAACCCGGAAGTCTGTTCAGAACTGCCAGGTGCTTCTTGGATTGACTATCTTTTACCGGTGGTTCGTTAGGAAATATGTAAACGTAACAATGCCAATATCAGATCTACTAAAGAAAGCCGAAAACTACAGGACGTCTAAACAGGTTAAATGGGAATGGACTCGGGATGCCAAACTTGGGTTCCGGAAGTTAAAAAGAGCCTTCACCGATGCACCCATTCTTAAGTAGTTTGATCTGGCTGAGTTGATTATTCTGCAGACCAATGCAAGCGGCTTTGCCAGTGCCGGCATTCTCAACCAGTTTGTTTGTTTGTTTGTAATCATTTTGCATTCACCCCGAAGGGGTGCCCAGCTAAGTTACCATAAGCCGGCCGACCACTGGTGGTCATGGCATTTAATTAACATTTTTATACCCCTGTCCATCGGAAACTTCCTGTCCATCCATCGGCTAAATTACGGCCAAACTAGCTCACATAACACCTACTTCTGACTCAGGCCAAGTCGTTTCCTCCCACTTCCCGCTACCCAATGGAGGGCACTAAGGCCACTGACCCACCAAGCCCACCCCCATTACTAATCATTCGTATGCTCAACCTGTGGTGAGTGTGACACACGGAACTCGTGGTGCGACATCAACTTGTGCGACACAAGGAGTCTGCTCGGGTAGAGGAGTGGCGCCGGGATTCGAACCCGTAACAATGAGCATAGTGGTGGCAAGACCAAGCTACTACACTACGGGGCCACTCCCCGCATTCTCAACCAGTACGAAGGTTTCAGCATTCTCAGACCAGTCAACTTCTCCTCCCGAATATGCTCTGGTGCCAAACAGAACTGCGACACGTGCAATCGGGACCTCTTGGCCATTGTGGAGACTATGAAGCAATGGCGTCACTACCTCCAGGGAGCGAATCACAAGGTCCTTATACAATGCGACCATAAGCACCTCGAATACTTCCAAACATCAAAAGAGCTCTCCTGGCGACAGGCTAGATGGGCGGAGATCCTCTCTTCGTACAACTTGATTATCGAAGACATGGAAGGCAAGACGAACCCAGCGGATGGACCATCAAGAAGTCCCAACTATGAGATCGGCTATGAGAATATGACGGCAAGACTCCTGGCCACCTTAGCAGCGACCATGATCACCGATTCATATGGCGACCTTCTACTGGAAATCAAGGCAGCCCAGAAGTCTGACTTTTTAGCCACAAAAATACAGCCAACCTTGGTGGATGTTTCAACTGCAGATGAGAGTCAATGGAGATCAATCGACAGAGCTCTAACCTATGAGAGGAGGATATACATGCCCACAGCACTCCACAGTAGAGTGACCAGCCTTTCCCACAACAACCTAGAATCCGGTCAATTCGGAACCCTGAAGACCGCCGAGCTCATATCACGAGATTTTGATTGGCCTGCAATGGAGTCAGAGATATGGAAGTACATTGCAGATGGCGAGTTGTGCCACCGAATCAAAGCACCGCGTCACACACGCTATGGACTCAACATGCCACTGCCACTGCCTTCTCATCTCTGGGAGGGACTTACCATGGACTTCTTCACCGACTTGCCAGAGTCAATGGCATCGGGATACGCTGGGATCCTGATAATTGTCGACCGTTTGACTACAATCGCGACTTACCTCCCCTGCAGAATGGACATTGACTCCCCAGAGCTGGCACGAATGGTTTTTGAACACCTAATCTGCAAACGTGGTGTACCAGACAATATCACCTCCTATCGCAGCAGGGAGCTTACCAGTCGATTTTAGGACAGAGTATGTTCCAACCTCAGTATCAATCACAGACTTTCGACCGCCTTCCTCCTGCAGACAGACAGTCACACTGAGCGGCAGTATCAAACGATGCATTATTACCTCCGAGCCTTTGGCAACTACGTGCAGAACAACTGGGTTGAATTGTCACCGCTGGCAGAATGTGCATACAATAACTCCATCCACCATTCCATGCTGATGACACCCTTCTGGGCAAACTACAATTACCACTCCACAATGTAGTTCAAGCCTCCCAAGGACCCCAGTTACAGATCACAGGTGCAGGCAGACTCGTGGATGACAGCCACAGAAGAGACTCACTGCATTCGCTGGGAAAACATAATTGAGGCTCAGGAGTGGTAAAAAAAAGTACGCCAGCGGGAAGGAGATGACTTTTCCGATTGTAGACAAAGTATGGCTATCCACCAGGAACTTGAAAACATCCAGACTTTGAAAGAAGCTCGATTACAAGCGCACAGGACCGCATATGTTAAGTATGATCATCACTAAGAATGCTTACAAACTAGACTTATCGAGTACAATGCGGAACCACAACATTTTCCATGTGTCACTTCTCGATCATTACACACCACCAGTCGGAAATCAGCTATCTTCAGAACCACACCCAATGATAGTCGAGGAAACAGATGAATGGGAAGTCAGCCGCATACTCGACTCTAGGCAGCGCTATCGGAAGCTGCATTATCTCATCCAATGGGAAGGTTACCACCACATACGAACCAGCTGGGAGCTGATGGAACTCCTTGAAAACGCCCAAGATCTGGTTGACCAGTTTCACCAACAGCGTCCAGATTGGCATTGGGAGTAGAGGTATAGAGTTTTGGGGTGGAGGTACGGAGGACATGGAAGCAGTTTGGACGTTTCATTGTACTTTGTTTCTTGATTTCCTTGTCTTCTCTGTTGATTGGATTTTGGCCCAGTATAAATCGTGTCGGCATGGGTTTTTACCACCTACCAATGCAGGTGGAGTTTCCCTCTGCGCCAAATCCGCCGAAATGTCACCATTAAGCTGTACCGATTAGTTGTGGAACTTATGGGCTCGTACGATTGCGTACCTAGAGTGATTGTTTAATTTCTTGTTTCCCTTTTCTTCGTTTCTGTCATATACCGGCTTTGGCACTCCAGGAGGTCTGCACCTAGAGAAGGGGATAATGTAACGATAACACATGACCTGAGGCCCGGTAAGCGCCATTGTATATAGGTCGCCTCTGCGACACTTAGATCAGTATCGAATATCTTACCACTATACTGTGCATCTATACTCACTCGCTCTCCTGTGCAACTGTATACCGTATCATACGTCTGCAGTCACGCGTAGGCATACGTGCCCTTACAAAGCCACACAAATATTTACGTATGTATTATACACTCTATAGCTAATTTGAACTTTTTCTAATTGCAATCTTTACCATCATACATTTCTGTGGCATTATTAACAAAAATCTAGTTGTTCTATATAGTTGATTTGCAGCACTCAGAAGTTATTTGGAATTCAATCAAACTATCCATTATACTGTACAGATAGTATATTGAGAGTACACTAAAAGATTTCACCGTGTACTGGGAGTGTATTCTTTATTACAATTGAGTATACTTCACAGGAGTATCTCTTTAGAATCATTGCAATTGGATGAGATTACCAAACGCTCTGTAAAAGTCTTTCAGTCTAGAAATTATATACTGGGAATGCTTCATATTATGCCAAATTACTACTAAGATGATATTCTTGATAAAGTTCCCATTACTGCTGAATGTCATTCTGATCTGTCTCAAAAACACATACAGCAGCACATCTGACTCTTTCTAAGTAAGTATTCAAGTATGTATTTCATTATTTATCGAATTAGAAATGTCATACAGTATAGTACTAATATCTGTTTTTCATATCATTGTTACTTTCCTGTATATAATCAATGTTATTACTCTTGTCATGACCTTGACCACCACTCCATTTGGCACTTACCATTGGTAAGTTTTGGCTGAATTCCTGTAGTGATTGTCAGATAAGCTGTAAAGTTACTATTGATGTATGGTGCTTCTTTTGATACAAATATTCTAACAATTGATAACATCCAATAGATAATTCCCTCTAGTATTACAGTTGGCTTCTCAATATTGTCACTTGGACTACTTCTCTCTATTTATTATTATGGAATAATGTCATGAATTGGTGATATCATATATAATTACTAAGCACCCCACTGCATTTGTATCAAGTGTAATGGGTAGGGATTACTTGGTATAATAAGAAGTTGCAAACATTGTATAGTACTCATTTCCATACAATTTTCCTAATGATTGTTATCAATCTGGTTGACATTGGCCAAGAAATGTTGATATGTGCATTCATGAATCTATTGGACCAAATGAGTATATTCTGGATCCAGCCAACAAATTCTATTGGAATGTAATACATATTAAGTACAGACTGCTGATCCAAAAGTTTAGATGCAGCCATCTGCAAACACTGCCTGAGATATCATAACACCACATCTCAAAAAACATCATATCAGAAATGTTCTATACGGACATTCTGAACTGACCTCAACGATAGTGTGTGTTGCCCCTAACTTAAAAGCAGCTTGTCGTAATATCATTGTAGGCCCTTTGCGCTTGTTTCTCTTGCAAGGACGAATATAAGAAGCATTACCATGGCCTTCTTCGCTCGTGCTATTTCTCTCACGCAACACTTGTCAGCAGCAACCCCGAAGTCGTCATCATCGGTGTCACCAGCAAAAACCCTAAAAATATTTTACAATAACATTGCCACAGCCTCATCAAACAACAGCAGCTTCGCCCCACACAACCTCCACCTTATCTGGTTAATCGTCAACTCCACCTCCCCCACTTCTGTCAATCGTCCTCTTCATATCAAAACCCGCCAATTTCATTCTGCACCCGCAAAGATGGTCCAACAAATCTCGGCGTATGTCTCTCCTCTCCGATAACCATCGTTTATTATTGCAATTGTATTTATTTATTTTATTGTTCCACTATACTGCTGATGAATATGTCCCTTCGCTCGTTGGTATTGTGGCTTGCTTCGAGTAATTGTCGGAGATAGAACAGATTGTGTATTTTTGTTGAGTTACCCCGCTATCAACCCCACCACAGGTGCGGACGGAAGCGTGGACACCAGCAGTACATCTGCCCCATTATCTGTATCAATTGTAACCGCAGTTGGGGGTAACAAAAGACACCGATATAGCTAACCAAAACATGTCCACAACAGACGCGAACAATATGAAAACGCACTGAAAAAGTCCGACGATAAGCTTGTCGTGATTGACTTCTTTGCAACTTGGTGTGGTCTGTCTCCCTATCCCTCACTATCAAACTTATGAATATTAACACAACATATAGGTCCCTGCAAAATCATCGCCCCACAAGTCGAGAAGATGTCCAAAGAGTTCGAACACGACGTTGAATTCTATAAGGTCGATGTCGACGACAACCAACAGATTGCCGGCGAACTTGCTGTCCGCGCTATGCCCACGTTCCTCTTCTTCAAGAAAGGCAAGAAGCTCGATGACGAAGTCGTTGGTGCCAATGTCAAGGCTTTAAGGGTGTGTTGTGATCCAGTCTTTTGTACCTAAGTTGAGAACTAATATATAGATATGTATCACAGGCTGCAATCGAGAAAAACTGTAAAAAAGAATGATGTGTGAAGTTAGTCGATGCAGGTGTTATATCGCTTCGGTTGTCATCCTTCCTGCACTGCAGTAACTATGTATAGTGAACGATTGAGAGTATACATTTGTTGGGATACCGCAATTCCCTAATGCGCAAAATTAATGAGAACACCGAGACATCGCAAGCCGCATCCAGCATAAACACTCCAACACAGATCTAGAACCCTTAAACAACGGATCATTCCAATGTCAATACATGCACGGAAGTAATGCAGTGTCTAGGCATGCTACACATCTCTGGAAAAACCCCAAAACCATAATGTATAAGAAAGACTATGTACAGCAACTCCTGAATAATATGCGACTGCCCCCAGAAAAAAGCATAATAAAATGTGACGTGAAGATGTACAGTTTCCAACAAGATTACGACCCCCAATAACCAGACCATTTCGCCATACGCCCCCACCCATTGTACCCTTTCTTGACGCCCATATTTTTTGTACATTGCAATAGAGAAAACAGAAATGTGCTACACATACAGTTCTCTGATACCAACCGTCACCGTCTGCATTCCGACATCCCTCCGCTTCCTACCTCCAGTTGCTGATGGCTTCCGCCTGGCCAGGCGCTGTTGCCTCCGAGACTTCGGCGGACCCTTAGATACCGGTGGCGGGAGTAGGGGCAAGGGTGGTGCCTCAACAACGGCGGCAGCCTTGGCTTTGATTCGCTGGGATCTTCGTGTAGGTTGTAATGGTTGAGGATAAACAGGCTTTCGTCGCCGTCCCGCAATAATCGATATGTCTGATTCTGATGAACTTGATGATTGGATAGAACTTATAAACGAACTCGCAACAGAACTTGAATCGTCACTAATGGTGCTGGAGTTAACAGGTGAACTGTCAGGGCTCTTTCGTCGCTTAACTCGAGAGCGATCCTCTTCCTTGACTTCGATAACTTTCGCAATGACGGTTGATGGTTCTAGTTCCCGTAAAGGTGTGACTTTGCTGACTAAATTCAAGATGATACCCTGCATTGGGTCGGGCTCCTGCCGCTCTAGTTCGGGTTGTTGCTGCTCAACTTGAGGCTGCTGCTCTGCTTGGGGAGGATGCTCCCCACGATGGTGCTGCCCGACTAAGGGCTGCTGCTGCTGCTGGTGTGAGTATAGCCGAACTTCAGATTGTTGCTGCTCTGGTTCTGGCCTAGGCAGTTCTGGTTGTTCGGGTAGTTTCGATTTGGACAGTTGCGATTTCTGCTGTTCTGGTTTTGGCAATAGCTGTTGTGGTAGCGGTTCCAGTTCGGGCTGCTGTCCTTCTTGTAGTTGTATTGGTTTGAACCCTTGCTGCTTTAGATCTGGTTTTGATTGTTGCCTCATTTGCAACTGTTGCTGCTCAGATTCTGGCCATAGTCGATCTGGTAGTTGATCTGGTTTGCAATGTTCAAGCCCCATGTGCTTTTCGGGCTCTGGCAACAGGTCTGGTGGTTGTTCTAGTTCGAGCTGTAGTCGCCCCAACAGGGTTTCAGATTCAAGCCGTTGCTGCTGCACTTGTGACTGCTGCTGCTCCGATTTAAGTTGTTGTTCTTCTGGTGCGAGTTGCTGCTCTCCAGGTTCTGGCTCTTGCTGCCCGATTTGAAGCTTGCGCACGTCCAAGAGTTCTGTCTCGATGGACATTTTGACAAGCTGATACACTTTAATGTCATTGGTCTGGTGTTCGTCCTCTTCATTGGCAAGTGTTTCCGACTCCGAGATACTCGCCGTGTCCCATTCTTCAAGAAGCTGTGAAACAGCCACATTCACGTCACCGTTACACATTTCCAAAGTTTCTCTAATCTTTGCTGGGGTCTCATGGTGTGGCAAGGATGCTGCCACAACGTCTTCCATCCATGGCAGGACGACAGAAGACTTAGTCAACGTTTCTTTCACGTCTTCCGAAGCGATATATGATACCGGACAGGGACACACAACTGGAGGACCAGTATGAGGACCTCCCCGATTCCGGATTGAAGAATAATGCTCCCACATCTATAGATTCCACGCAACCATGAGCAATTACACTTCCCACAAAACTCGTATCTCGCGCGGGGTCAAGACCGTGGAAAGAATCTGGGAAACCCGCACGACACTGCAGACCAGAGAAACTTACATGATACGCAATATGTACTACTTTTCGGTCCTCGTTATGCTTTCCTGCATTTCCGGAGACGTTATCGGCGCATATAACATATGCATAGTCCCGCTGGTAAATCTTCACGTCGACTCCGAATTCTCGAGCAAAGGCCTGGATCTCCAAATTGTCACCAAAAACTCCCGACTTTTTCATTCGTTGCAACCTCAGCTCAAACGCTTTGTCGATTTCATCCTGGGTGTGCGTTTCTAGGTCTAATTTGGAGTTCGCGGCGGCTCTTCGTCTTGGTGCTCGGCGGACAGGGGCCACGTCAATGAAGGCCTTGAAATAAGAGGAGTATGTACGAAGGTCTATCAATTGTTTAATGTTAGCATGTCGGGAATTAAATAAAGCACGAATAGTAAGAGATCACTTACGCTCTACCACTCGCTGTCGAAGTTCACTGTGACAATTCTCATGGCCATAAAGCTAGTTGTCACGGCTTTAGCAGCTATTTCGAACTGGGATGTGCAGCACACCAACGATAATCCACCTGATAAAAAATCAAGGAAATTTGCACACATCCATTATAAAACAACATATCATTTCATTTCCAAGGGAGCAGCAGGCCCAAGCCACAAAGCAGGTATGACTGCAAAACAGCAAAGAACTGATAAATAAATAAAGGATGGCAAACCTGGTCACTCAAGGAATGAAAAAGACAATCTCCATCGCCAGAAGTCTGTGCAGCATAGAGTCCATTTCCTTCTAACAAAGGGAACTCGTCGTCGTAATAGTTGATATCGGCCATCCTGCCAGTAGCATGGCCAATGTTGTTTTTAGAGGTGGGCATTACCATGGCAGAAAAGTAAGGAGTATAGCCGGATCAGCTAGTATCTCTCGTTACCCTGACCAGCAAGGCAATGTGATTCAAAGCTGGAAATCTTTATATTAGAAACACTGTCAATAAAGCTTAACATTACTCTACCTTCCCTACTACTACAACCTAAAGTATAATGTCGCCTTTTACCCAACCATTGGTCATGGTAATCAAGATGGTCTGATGCAACAAATGGTTAATTAAAATAGATGTTCAAATATTACCTAATGGTAGAAGCTGATGCAGTAGAGCTTTGACAGGAAAATCTTTGATGTTACCATAACTAACATTTGTTATAGCCATTTGCTTAGTTCTACAATATGGAATTGACATTACTGTCATTCCATAGCACATTATGGTGATAAAACCATCAGTTATAGAGTTGCGTAGTAGATTCAATTATATTTATACCTTTTGCAAAATATAATAACATCCGATATATGAGAACAGCAACTTATATAGATAATATGTAATATAGATTCGAATACTGACTAGTTGGTATTCATATGCAATGACAATAAGTCACAATCACCTATTATATGAGAGCAAACGTAGTTATCAATCAAAATGTATACGACTTTGTTGAGGTAGACGATGTATTGCTAAATATATACACAATATTTGACTATTGTAAAACTTCTACAATATCCCATGTTGCTCAAGTGCACCGATCTTGAACTAACAGTCGTTAATGCTGTCAAATGTCACTGTTTGAATGACGAGCCATATTGGTATAAGGTAGCAGAATCAGAAACAACAAGTATCAAGTAATGGTCAGGTATACCCAGTGTTAGCAATGGGTCCAGGTAACATGCAAGCAGATCAGATTTCGACCACAAAAACAGGTTGGTGTAATTCCAGACCTGTCTAAAATTCCAACCCACTGCTTCTTAGCCAGCCACAACCAGACCTGTACTGGTCAACCCACATGTATTGCCCAGGTGTGGGTTAACTAGTTGGTTCAAATCACTGGTTCAGGTATTTGGGGTTTTATAGCTATGGTTACACCCAGATAGCCGACAGTTAATTGCAACTCATTGACTGCAGTATGTCATTGCCCATTTTCGATACTTTAGCCGACTTTGTATTTGCGACAACAAGACCCATGCTCCCTTCCCCATCTTGAAAATGAAAGTCAACAGAACTTCAATGATTCTTCATCCTGCATGTTGGGTACCTGAGTGGCAATTGTTTACCAACAATCCTAAATGACACATAGGATGTCTGTATTGTGAAAAGAGAATGCAAAACACTTCTGGCCATATTCTAAAATTCTGTATCAACAGAGCGTTGATGATTCTTCAGCATGTAAGTCAAGTTATGAATCAGAGACTTGGCCACACTGATGGATAGTAATAGGATTGGCAGTCTTGATGAGTAAGCATGCGAGGGACGACATCACTACAAACTCACAATAATGAATGTCAAAGGTGTGTCAACAAGTATTAGTCTTGTAAGTCAGGTAATTAACAAGTTACTTGGTTGGTGTTACACATAATCATAGTATTGGCTGCCATTATAGGGAAAAGAGAAAGCGACACACTCCCTGCCTTATTGTGAAAATAAGTGTCAATGGAGCATCACCAATTTTTGGTCCAGTAAGGCAGGTAATTACAGAGTGCTTTGGTAGTTGTTAGAAATATTCAAAGTATTGGCCGCCTATATAGGCAATGCAGAAAACAACACGGTCCCTGTCCCATCTTGAATATAAATGTCATCGGAGCCTCAATGATTTGTGGCCTTGCATCATGGTAACTGAAATAGCAATGTGGCTGCGATTGTCTATATACAAAGCTTTGACTTGTTATATAGGCTCAAATGCTCAAGACTACTCAGTTGCAGTATTGAAGAAGAGTTAAGCTTTATTGTCCAGGAAGCTGTTGCGGGAATATCTCTTCCTTATTTGCCTATAAAGGGTTCCAACTCCTGGATTATAGATATCTGCTACCAAGTGCAATTGAAATTTCTCGCCAATAGTGATAGCAATCGTTCCAGACTCTCAGTTCAGGTCTGGGTCCGGGTCCAAACTGAACAATTGCGAAATTGGCAGTCTGGTTTCACAATAAACCCGAACCGTCAACTTAAGTACAGTTTGATGGTAAACTCCCGACTCATCTGAATTGGATTGGTTGTCAGCGGGTCCATCCATAGATACATATAAGGCTCTTGTTTATAGAGTTTGTTAATAGTATCTTATCAAAATTGCGTAATCAACAACCAATAATATGTTTTTGCACGCCTTATAGCTTCCAATATCGATTAATTTGGAATCGGTGTTTTACCTTTGATATAGAGTATTTTTGCCTAGTAGGGTGGTCAATAATTTGCTTATGAATGCGAAGATCCACGCGATGCCTTGATTACCAAATATGCAACAACTAAAACTGTTGACGCTCCAGTGACGCTCATTTTCAGGATGTAGCAGAGACCATGTTGTTGTTTTTGCCAGTAAAGCCTGCCAATATCTGATAAATCGATGTCTGCAACCAATTGGAACATAAATTGACCAAGATGTGAAGCTAAAAATTGTTGATGCTCCATTGACGTTCATTCGCAGAATGAGGTAGTGACCAAGGTGCTGTCTCCGTTTCCTATAAAAGCTGCCAATAAGTCAGTTATGAATAACAGCGACCAAATCACTGTTTAGTTACCATACCTACAAAACCACAAATCACTAACACTCCGTTGACGCTCATTTGAATCTATTCTCCATTCAACATCTGCGGCCATCGATAATTGATTTCTTGATGATTCGAATGTATTGATAGTCTTTCTGACTGATTGAGACTTCGCCCTGTGGCAAAGCTGAGCGCAGTTACATTCTTGCACTGTTTGCTCTCACAAGACTAAAATTGGTGTATCTTACCAAAAGCTTCATTCCACCGGCTATACATCTATTTATCAACCAATATTCACAAGCTACTGCTCACTATTGGCCCTTAATATATCTCTAACCAAAACTGTTGGTAAAGATACATAAAGAAGCTGCTGAAACATTGACGCATTCTGTTCTACATTTTCTTCACTCCCTTTTTCCTTCCCATTTCGATTGCATTGACCGCCACTAACACCCTTTCAGGCTGATGCTTTGACTTCAATGAAACCCAAATCAATCAGGGAACATCTGGGGTGGTACTCACATCCCACTGCTCTGGACATTCCGAATCCTTGATGCCATTGATTTGCTCTATATCAGATTCAATGTCTGCCGTGCAATCGTTTTCACTGTGATTTGGATTATCTTAGTCCCCATTCTAGTGAAGCCAATCTTCAGTGTCCGAAATGCTTTCAGGTGCACTATCCTCATCACTGTCACCTGGATGATGGTTGATTCTTCTGATTCAGCGGACATTTTGAATATAAGTTTGTCCCCTAGGGAGGTCCTATGCAGACAAAGCTGGTACCAAAAGGGATCAATCTGACAATTCAAATGAAGCCAAACAATCATGTTGAAAGAGTGAGCAGGATGCTGCTACGGGTTCCGAAGTCTAAGAAAAGGATGGAAGAGAAGGAACCTATGAATACAGAATACACGATATTCTGTATCAACAACAAAACAATACAACAACGATAAAACAAAATGATGTTAAGGAACGATATACAATATAATAAACGATATGATGTTGACAAACAATATACAATACGATGTTGACGAACGATAAACGATAAGAAGTTGGCAAACTATAATTGAAAATAAAAGAGAAGCATACTTGTGATGTGCAGGGGCTGTGCTGGCAAAATTATAAAGTCCAAAGGAATATAGCGGCCTGTTTCAATGGTGTTCGCCCTTTGAGGCTAGCAAGTTCACTTCTTGAAATTGAGCAATCGTTGGGTCACCGATTCTAGAGAAGGGGGTGATGTTAAGGGTTCTCCCCTAGCAGTGTCTATGGTAACCTCAGATTAGCCAATTGAAGGGGTATATGCATGTATACATCCAAACACCTACTCTGGGCGTCTGAGAACGTTCAGTCACGAGTATCTCTAGTGGGGTACGAGTGCGACACGTCTCAATTGAATAAGTTTAGGCTTAGCAGATTCATTTTTGATGATGCAGCAACACTGCCAGATCGAAAGGGTTATAACCCTGCCGAGCGTGTTGTTTTCAACCAGATTCATTTTCCGACTTTAGAGTGATTATATCTGATCGGAGCAGAACAAAGGAGTTCGCATCCGCAGGCACGGCAATTGTCAGCCAATATGCAATTAAGTGGGATCTTAAGTCCGGCCTCTTATGTGAGGACGTTTACTGGGCTCTCCCCGGCCAATGGGAATGGTCCCGGCCTGAGCATGGCGTGATTGAGGGATTATGACGTTGGCTGTTGATATGAGGCCTGGAGCATTGTCGTGCATTGTCGTGTACGGAATGGCAACTGCGAGTCATTTAATCTACTCTGGTATAGTAGTGGTGGGTTGCCACGTAAATCTATAAATGCAATCATACTACAGTATGAGTTGTCATAAAGACGCTGTTCGCTATGTGGGCAGTTGTTTCCAGATACCGAACCATACGAGTGTGAGATGTCGAAGTTGAAGTTATGATCTGATATATGATATCTTGCGGTTGTGGCCTGATTCTTATCAGGTGTGTAATGCTTTAATAACACAACTGCATGAATACGATAACCATGGGGATTCGTGGCATCCTCTACCAGGCGCATCCACTAGGGAAGTAAGACGCAAAGCACATTGCTATCATTTTCATAGAAAAGAAGACTGGGTGTGCATGCGTAACATCCCGAAGAATTTTCTATAAAGAGGTCACATTGTTTCGGCATTGAGAAGGACAAGCTCTAGCAGCGAAACAGTCAGCGATACCTACCAGCGAAAGAAGACCTTATTTATTATTGTGTTTTTATGATACCTATACCTATTATTATATACATAAAAATCTATTAGCTTTGTGTAGCGGCAGCCCTGCACCATTGATAAGTATTCTTGTGTGAATGCCTATCACCTTCGAACCCGATAACGACGCAATTGTATACGCTCTCGAAAGGATTATCCCCTACGCCAGAAAGAATCAGTACATCTTTCTAGCGCAAAGCGTTTGGTGGATAGCATCAATTATTGGGTTACAACAGGGCTTAGTAAATTATATCGATAACCTACGGGAACAATCGGAGGCCTATCAAGTGCCTAGTATCAATCAGTGCGATAGGGATAATATACATCCTGATCGTATATTTCGAATTAAGAAGCCGATGCCCGACCTGGATAGTTCCAATTACGGTAGCAGCCGGGACTCAAGTGAATCCGAATCCGAACAATTAAGTACTTCGGAGGATTCTTTACATGATCAGATTCTGGATCATTGCGAAAAGTTCCTTCAACAATCCAAGCAAGAACGAAAGAAGGTTGCTAGAAGAAACCTGCAGATTAGTAAAGATATTTCTGGGAGATTACCTCAACAGAAGAAACCGCGGAAAAGTTACAAGGACCAAGTAAAGGGACTCAATAGGACCGAGTTAGCCCAGAGAAAGGCACCCGGAGACTGTCAACATGGTGCTTGGCCAGGAGACCGGAAAGGAGCCCATAGGACTCTTGATTGTTACCGGTGGCTGCGGAAAGAAACAGGAACTGCTCCTTTCCCTAAATCACAAAGAGACCAGCAATGTAAGGATAAGGAATCTAGGGCCGTGGAACGTACCTATATATAGGTCATTGGAATCCCCCTAACGGATGCTTTGACTATCTCTTCTGTATCTGAAATGTATCATATGGCTGGCATCTGCTTGTTTTGAGCACAAACTTCCCTCTTGGTATCACATAGGTTATGGCTGCCCTGCCCTATCTCCAAAACGTTGTGGACCTTGGGAATCCCTGTGCAATTCTTGGTCCTCCGCGTATTTCTTCATTTCTGAGTCGTTCCCTGTGTTGTTGGTATGCAATTCTGAGTTAGCACCAGCCAAAATCCCGTTATTGGCTTGAGTAAACTGCCTTTCAAAGACTCATTCGCGATTGGTCTCGCCTGTGGTTGTTGACTGCCTCCAGCCGCTAAGATTTCGGGCAAGGGAAATACTGGCCTCCACTCTGACACCATGAGGTATGATAGAGAATATGTCGCATGCGACATTGGAGAAATCAGGGTACAGTGAGTGTGTTTCCTCCTGTTGATGCCACCAGTCTGTTATGTCCAGTATTCAAAATGGACTTCTAATCTCCATTTGGTTGGAGTGGTAATCATTGAGATTTGGATTGATTTGCCTCACTTCTTTAGTGCTTTAGGCGGCAAATTGAAATAGAGCCTTGCAGCGGTCAAGCAGCGAGCTGCGCGATTGGTTCATCCTGGTGTCATCTCAGTCACACTGTTAGGTGTTAAGTATTCTTCATTATCGCGGGACAAAGCATATGGATCAAAGGATTATTGAATGGATCCTGAAACCATTGCAGAGGGGATGAGGATGCTGCTTGGTGAGGTTTCAATATTATTGACCGGCACACATCGATGTTTGGCACAGTATTCATTCTCCACATACTTCAAAAAGGCCTCTTGGCATTGGGTTGTATAGAATGTCTTGTCCTCAGCTGTAATATCCATTCCCTTGCCCCACTTTCTAAACAATCGCAACATCCGGAAAGGATCAAGGATATGTGCAGAAATCAGAAGCATACCCATTGTTAGAGTCACTTCAGGGTAATATGTGGAAAGCTTCTGTCAAGCTAACTTCACTGCGAAGAACAAGTCTTCCGTCCATTGAGTCATCTTCTTAGCCAAAGCTCACAACATGCCATCCATATGATCGAACCTGTCATTGTATAGTGTGATAACGTGATGCAATGTAACTGTATGACTCTTTTACATCCACAGGGTCCAATATTGGAATGGCTGTAATACTTCCATGAGATATTTCACAAAGGTCCATTCATTTTGTGTTATGAAGAGTAGCCAGTAATCACTGTATTTTCGATTTTGTAGCAACTCATGTGTGGATCCCTGTAATTGGTAGGTGCTTTCGAGTAGGTCAAGTATATAGTTCCAACCAGTCTTCATATCCGTAATCGGAAGTACCGCAATGCAGACGTTGGATCTTTGACAGTGAATGATTTCGTTTCGTCGACCAGGTGTCAGCATAATCTATACAGCAAGTCTTCTCTGCTATGTGCAGGTCAGTTTCAAGACTTTCAAAATATCATGAAATACGTACTGTTTCAATTATCCTTGCCAAACCTGGGCTCATGGCCGACACCTTATTGATTCTAGCATTGCCCTCTTTTCGAAGTCTTTCACTCTTCCCAATGTCTCTGCTTTGATTCTCTCCAAATTGCTGATCGTGCTCAGGGGCTTTCCATGACTTGGTGCAGCCTCTTACCCCTAGACAGCTCATAAATGCACCTAAAGCCAGCTGTATGACATGGGCTATGCATTGTATGTGGTTCCTCAATGCAGGCCATTCATTTCCAGAGACCTCAAGTGTTATTGCAGCTCGGGTGTCATCGAGTAATTTGAGTCAGCATTATCATTCATAATACCAATCAAACAGCCGTCGGAAAACTCAAAACGATCAACCACATCCTTGAAATGTATGGCTAGCCTTGCTCCAGTATGGTGGCCTTGACCTATCATCCTTATGTAGCTTTCAAAGTGGAAAAGAACAGGCGATCAACGTCATTGAAACTGAGTTGAACATCACGCAACACCCAATTTCGATCCATATATGAACAAATAACCGACCTTATGGCAAGTTTGTTTGTTGATGGCCATCCGTCCGAAGCTAACCTAACTTTATTTCGTAACAGCAATTAGTTCTTAATTGTATCCACGGTCTGTGGCTATTCCCTCTGTCACATGTTGCAAAGTGTCATAGTGGCCGGCAGCACTGGGAAATCGCCTAATATCTCATATGACCGCTGTGGCTCCAGATTTGATTTAGCGTTCCATGGGATTTGAACGGTATCAAATCATAACATGAGGTAGCGATTTCACATGTCTTGCTCAAATTAGGGAGTTTCAATGTCCTTAGCAGCCAGTTTCAAACCTTTCGTCTGTCATTTCGTTTAATATGGATCCACCTGGATGTCAAATATAATTTTCCTCTGCAATCTTACTATTGTGATTCCTCTACTTCCCTGCCTCTTCAGGATGGCCAACGCTGTTTCATTGACCGTCAAACTAGTCAATTCAGTGACGTCAGACTCTGTTACTTTGTTTAACTTTGCAATGTCAGCTTTTGGTACCAAGTGTTTCCCCATTGAGCCAGTCCCATGTTCTGATGGATGGCGAAGAACTTGATGACAAATGATAGATCTGATACTAAAACTCCCGGTCTCAACTCCGTAGTGTAAATATAGTCTCCAGGAAGGCGCATGTCTTGAATTATTCGAAGCAATAGGCAGCTTTGAGCCTATATTTGTTGAAGGCTACCATGCATCGAAGATTATTTGTTAAGTAAGGTTGCTTAAATCACGAATAAAGACAAGCTTATTTTTGGAAGAGATTATAACATTGTGAAGTGAGGTGTTCCAAGATTTTGAATCCAACATGGCGGTAGAATTTAGAAAGCTGTGTAATCCGACTCAGGAGACTGCCAAATGTAATATTACAGTGCAGCAGACTGCGGGTTCATCAATATTGACTCTACAGCTATAAGTGAAAAAATCAGATCTGTGAGACATTTCATGCATATTTGTAAAGTTGTATACAAGGACAGATTGCAAAGACTGACTACATGAAACTCCATTGAGTAACAGCACAATGCAGTTCATTGCTGTGGACCATTCTGAGCCTCCACAAAAACTGTTGATGCTCCGGAGGTGCTCAATTTCAGGAGGCAGATGAGATACCGTCACTAGCATTTTTGCCTATAATGGCTGCCGACAGGTTCATTGTGGGTTATCTGTGTTCCACTACTCTTACATTATTCAAGATGCAAGATCAAAAATCATTGACTTGCTGTTGATGCTCCGTTGACGCTCATTTTGGGACATGGTTCAGATCTTGTTCAAAGCATATTTGCCTACAAAGACGGCCGATAGTTAGATTATGAATCGATGTAGTTGTATAACCCCTTGATTTTCCAGGATGCAATGCCTAATATCGTTCACGCTTCATTGACACTCCTTTTTAGAGTGTAGAGATAATGTGGTCGAAAGCATTTTTGCCTAGACAGGCGGCTGATAGTTGGATTATGGGTTAAAGTCGCTGCACAGCCGTTACATTTTCCAAGATGTAAGGCAAAAAGTTGTTGATGCATTGTTGACGCTCATCGTTACGACATAGTAGTAATGTTGCTTGAACCATTTTCGCCTAGAACGCCGGCTGATAGTTCGATTATGGCTTAATGTCGTCTCACAGACCTTGGATGTTGCATGATGCAAGGCCAAAAGTTGTTGAAGCTCCTTTGATACTCATTTTTAGAACATGGTTGCAATGTTGTTGCAACAATTTTTGCCTAGATTGCCAACTGATAGTCCAATTATGGGTTAACGTCGCTGCACAGCAATTGCATTTTGTATGATGCAAGGCCAAAAGTCATTGACGCTCTGTTCACGCTCATTTTTAGGACATATAACACTGTTGGCACAAGCATTTTTGTACTAGAAAGATGGCTGATAGTTCGTGGATGAGTTAATGTCACCGCACAGTTCTCTGGATTTATCACGATGCAGAGCCAATATTTGTTGACACTCTGTTGAGTCTGGTTCTTAGGGTGTGGCAACGAGCCTGTCATTTGCCTTTTTCGCTATAACGCTGACCAATACAGTTACTTTGGAAAGATGTGAAAATGCAGCCCATTGATTGTGGAATGAGTAAGACTAAAAATAATTGACACTTTGTTGATGGTTACATTAATCACATCGAAACAGTCTTTATACACTCAATAATTGTACCCAACCAATCATATACATATTATTGACATCCAATAGTGTGTTTGTATGTATTATTGTTTGCATCCAGGAGTTTTGTTACCTCTCTATTTCTCATCAACTGCTATCCACACTATCTGAGTGAGAGACAATGTGGCCCTATCACATTCCTGTGCTTTCAGCCAGTAATTTACGGCATGTAGATCATTTTAGTTGATTTCAATAAATATAGCTCGACTTCCTCACCTTTCCTTATCCAGCTCCTTCTCCTTAATTTCAATGACATACCATAAGCAATTTCAAATATGGCAATCATGTGCACGAGGTCTGTGCGGAGATTTATGCAGTTGGATACATGGATAAATGCATCATGACTGTTGTCGTTGAGACGGATTTGTCATGAGCACTGACTGCTCTTTGTATGATACGTATGACATCACTCAGTTATCCTTTGTTAGTATATTTTGTCACTAATGTAGCATTCAATTTGTCACTTCACAGTCACTTGCAGATAGATATTGAATGTGTTGGCCATCTTACCACCTGATTTGGATTCTAGAACTTTCACATGGTGCATTCGACCCTTGCGTATGCACAGACGAATAAAAATTGCTCACAATTTGGTCACTGAAATCAAGAAAACGCTGACACGTAGCAAAATTGGTATACAAATCGCTTTTCACCGGCATTTGATGTAAAAAATTACAATCTGCCTATCGATTCCTCCACAGACACAGGAGCCATCACTCCGTCTTCGTCCAAATCAGAAATCTATATGGTGATTAGCCGGAGGCTATATGCAGGGGTAAAAGCGAACAGGTTCTACTGGCTTCCCTTTCAGCAAAGGTGACGAATCGGCCTCCATGGCTGGCTGAAGACTGGGTATGCCTGTGTTCCACTGTGGTTTCACCGCACTTAGTCTAATATGACTACTTCCTGGTCGAGTAGTCCCTTGTGGTATATGGGATAGTCCAGGGACAATGTCAAGACACTCCATTAGCTCACCAAACGTTATCGGTGCAGGCGCATTTGCATCATCATATGTTGGCGGTTGAACGACTGCCTGAACTCGCAATTCGGATGTGCCGTGCATCTTTCCTCATTCACGGAAGTAGTTGACTGTATCCTCCCATCCCAGTTGTGTCAATTGGTCAAGCTTCATCTTCTTCTGCTGAAACATCTCCATATACTGCTGTGTCGTTTTGGTCATTGTGCCCATCCCCCATCCGGGTTGAACATCTTTGCTGAGCTTGCCCTGCTCTGTTCCTTCATCATCCTCGTCTTCCCCATCCTCCCCATTGTTGGAACTTGCGAGATCACTCAGACTGTCTCCGATAGCAACCATCATCTCCTTACAAGTCATTTTGAGCTCTCTGATTTTTCGTCCTGAGATTTCAGCATGCTTCATATCATCAGGCCCTTTCAGAACTGCTGCCTCTGCATCTTCAACTCGCTTTCTTGTCCCAGCGGTTTCTCTCTCAACATAATCCTCAATCCACATCTCTTTCTCTTTATTGCTTAAGAAGTGCATTTCTTGTCATTTCTCGGCTGCAAGCTTCTTTTTGGAGCTCAAGTTGTACAATGCCCTGAGGGCTCGGACTCCTGCTGCCTCAAAGCCACTGTTGCCTTCATTGGCTTGATGACATTGGTGGGCGGACTGCTTCGTTGATTGGCCGTATCTGGGAGCTGGAAGTGGCAAAAAGATCTTGTTCGGAACATTAACAATTGTAGTTTGCATTTACTTTGTTGTTCAGTGAGATGTCGGATGTCGCAAGATATGGACAATATGGTGGGTAGCTGTGTCTTTTATCTCAAGGTTGGTACATGTACTTATCTTGAACAAGGTAAAAACTCCCTTTTAACTGCCATTAAAACAGGAATAGTATGGCTAACTGTACAACATAAAGTGATTATTAGCGTCAGTTTCATGTATTATACCAGGGATTCTTTCAGACAAACATCAGCAGCCATCCTCTCCCTCGAACAATGGCCTATTGATAGCTGACAATCATGCTATTTCGGCTGTTGTACACCGCGATGTATATCTGTTAACAAACAAACCACATCACACAAATATATTGCACATTGCGGGGCTGTTGGAAACCCCTGCAACTTGCAGTGATACGCAGCAGGATTCATCTTGAGTATAAAGAACTTGTTGGCAGCTAATTATTCCATTCTGACATGTGGCAAGGTATACCATCCTTAGGACTTCCCACTTCTTTTCGTTATCATCTTCCTCTCCTATTCCACACCAGCAACTCATGAATACACAGCCTCATTAGCCAGGTCAGAGCGAATCCAAATCCAGCCGATTGGCAGGCGCTTTGTCAGATACAACACTTGCAGGCACACAGTAAGCACGCAGACAACAGTTAGTCTACCACAACGCTACCAATACAGCCACCAAAAATTTGACCCAGGATGTACATTTAAAACTAGTCCGTAAGACTGGAAGCAATACGGATAAGCAACAGCATGCAGTTGGATCTGAGTATATCTATACCGTGGTAAACAGCCGTCAATTATCTGTATACCATACTGTGGTTGTCCATTGAGAGCTGTGTGACCAATTCAATGCTGCTCATATCGGGAAACCTCTATGGTCGACCAAGGAATTTGTCCGCACAGTCCACATAAACAATCATTATGGTGTTGTCACCTCTGGTATTTCGTCGGACCAATTTGGTGATAAGCATCCCTGAGAGTGGACAAAACAAGTATTCATCACCATGGAGGAGGCTACAAAAGCGTATATGGTTGAGGTAATTCCCACATCTCATTGTTTGAACCAGCAACTAATTGCTTGTAGGTATTCAACATGTCTGCTACGATGGGAAGGCAAGAAGGTCGTGTACAGCGGGAACAGTCGGACATGCACCTGGCCTTGAATATGGCCAGGATGGCCACAGGAGGGATTTTGCGCAGCAGAATAGAGGAAACACAGTATCGGATCAAGAAACCTTGCGCCGAGGTCCGAGCTGAAAAGAAGCCGGTTGTTGAGTTTCCTGTGCATAAAATGGTAAAGGCTGCGATAGAAAGACACCCAGCTATGCTTCATCAAAACCACACAGCCGGATGCCATCCTTCGCCAACATCATACTGCACAGAATCCGCAGACATACTGGAGATGCAAAGAAACAGGTGTACCTCTGCCCAACTGATGCAGACCGCTATCTCCAGAGCCAACTCCAGAGCCAACTCCAGAGCTGATGCCACCTCTGCCTGAAACACCACCCGCCCCAACCAGTAATACATCCGGAGCTCAATGTTCACAAACCTTTAAATTGCCGGCCGGATCTGCGTCTTGGTAGATACATCTTCCCTGTGCTGAATCATTTACTGTCGATGCATCTGCCCAGGATAGGTAGAATGATACCGATTTTGATTCAGACATGCTGACTGATGATGCAAAAGCTACTGGTTAGTACGCAATCTGCTGTGTCATAATGCAGCAAACATTTATTTTGAAGTCCACCGCAGCCTATCGAGCAAAGCTGGCAGTGATGACTATCATTGATAGAATTGCATGGCACTTTGGAGATTATTATTATCCTGAATAAGCGGATACTGTGAAGTATATTTAAAAGATATATTTATATGTATTATTATATAACAATGTAGTGATCAAGAAGAAAGTAAATGAAAATGCTAGAAATGCTGCCAAAAGAACGTGAATAATGGACTATGCCAAATCAAATGATTGCATATTGTGGATACACCAATGGCAAAATGAGCAACAATGGAGTGTCAACAATTGTTGGCCTTCCATTATGGTTAATCACTGCGCGATGTGGCCGTTATTGTCTATATGTATGGTTTTGACTGTTTTGGTATGCTAAAAGGCTCACAAATACTTAGTGGTAGCTCAGTTAATGCAATGAGTTGTTACTCTCCCGGAGAATCTGGCAGGAATATTCCATACATGTCTGCCCCTAAACGCTGCCATTTCCTTGTTTATGGATGCTTGTGATCAAGTGCAACTCATATTACCGAAGATGCAAGTCTGTTAGGGGATTGTCTCTTAGCAGCAATAGTGATACTTGATTATGATTATGAGATGCATACATATCTATGATATGCAAAACACCTATGCACGAACAAATCAAGTGGTCAGCAACATGCTCTTTGGTGGGAGTTCATGTTGGTGGCGCGAAGTGTGGGGACTTCGTTCACACCTGGATACTTTACGGGACATGCATGGTAAACATGCACTGCAGTCGATAGTCAAAACGCGATTAAGAGGACTCTTCTCTCTACCCGTAATGGGCTAGGATTCCGAGAGGCACATTCCGGTCTAGAGATTACTCTCAACCTTAGCATGATGTGACTGAGGGATTAATGACGTAGACATTGGTCTGGAGCGAACACTACTCGTTGGCTCAGGTTAGTCTGAATCGCAATGTAACCCCATATCGGATATGAGCTTACGCGTCAATAACCTACATTGGCATAGTATTGGTTGGTCTCCGATTAAATCTATAACGCAATTAAATAACTCACTTGCATGAGGGATTTAAGATGCGATAAGCATTACCACCTTGGTTGGTAGATGTTCTAACTACCGACTCGTACGATTGCAAAAGATGTCTGAGATAAGAAAGGACAAGCTGATATCATGCGATGGATGGCCTGATTGTTATCAGGAACGCAACGTTTTCAAACCACATCGCAGGACACGACCACCTGAGGGTGTCGTGGCAAAGGTAATCACCCGGATGCCAGTGAGCATGGCCGAGATAACGCTATCACACCTGAGGATGAATGAAGGCTATAAAGAGTCAGCATTGGTCGAAGGAGTTGGGGGAGTATCAGCGAACGGACTAGCTTTCAGAGCATACCGAAGCCGATCTTAAAATATTATTAAGAATTCTATTTATTTAAAATCTTCAACCATTTCTACCCTTATACATTTTCGAGATGAGGCGGTATATGTCTGGACGACACTTGACACAATCCGAATACGCACTGCAATGGATTGTAGAGTTATTCGGAGATTTGCTTACGCAATTGGAAGAAGCACGCCAAATCCACACTTACCGAGTGGTTTTTCATTTTTGTCAGCTCGAGAATATGGACTACCTGGTGCTTCGGTATCTGAACACCGGCGCATTACCATTCGAGGAGTGGGCAGAAGAGTGGTTATTTGACGGGGAAGTTTAGTCCACATCTATATTTGCGACGTGAACTGGAGAAGGTTTGATTTCGGTCGCTCTTGGTCAAGTGAATCAAGGGGTTGGGTTTTGGGATAAGACGAGGAAAGAAAGAGCAAAATAGATAGGCGGTTGTACTTGTTCTAATAAATGCTATATTGATTTTTGGGATTAAGAACCCCCGTAACAAAGACCAAACATCATTGACGATCTGTTGACACTCATTATCAAGATGGGGTAGGGAGCATTTCGCTTTCTCTTTTTGCTATAAAGGTGGCCAATACTTTGTTTATGACTATATTAAACCTGTCGCCCCTCCCAGATTACCCAAGATACATGACCAACAATCATTGTGGCACTGTTGACGTTCATTTTCAGGATGTTGTAGGGTGCATGTGGTTATTCGTGTTAATCAGTATGGAGGCCAGTACATCAAAAATAATCTCTGCTGTACTGAACTCAATATTTCGCGATTAACAGTAGCATATCAGATTATGACCATAAATGTAAAACCCAAAACACAGAATTGGAGATTGGAACTGACGTGTCTACCCAATCCTGGCAAAACCTGCAGGTAGACAGGTTCGTGACCGGGGTTGGCCCGCCAAGTGTTAGTGGGTATGGTATTTGGACGGGTCTGGCACTGATCTGACCCGTTTTTGTTGTCCAAACCCGGACTGCTGGCGGGTTTTCCAGATCCATTGGAAACCCTACCCGCCAACAGTGGTGGATGCACTGTTGAAGCTCATTCTCAATATCGGGCACAGAGTGTGTCGGTTACTTCGGTGGGTATAAAGGCTGCCAATACGTTGATTGTGTATAACAATGATGAAATCACTTGCTAACTACATAACTTATCGGACCAAAAATTGTTGACACTTATTTTCAGATTGGGCGGTAACAGTGTGGTTTTCGATTTTGTGTATGAAGGCCGCCAATCCTGATGTTATGCATAAACGCGAGGAAGCCACTTTGGAACTGATACATTTATAATGCAAGAAATTGTTGACGCTCCATTGACACTCATTTTAATAAATTGTCTAGTCAATATCCACTGCCAGCAATAACTGTGCCAATATTTATTTGAATCTGTTGGTTGCCTTCCTACATGATTAAGACTTGGCACTGTGGCAAAACCGAGCCCAGTAATGATCTTGCGCAGATCACTACTATTCGATCAAAATTTAGATATCTTGTTAAATGATACATTTCACCCACTACAAGTTTCTTTCTCAACATATATTCAGATGTAACTGCTGAGTATTCTCCCATAAACAGTCTCTAAGTGGCAATCCCGGTTGAGAAACATATAGAACCTGGTGAAAACCTCTTCACCTTTTGTAACCTACTATCACCTGCGTCCCTTATTTCTCCTTGGTTTGATTGTATTGACCATCATTATCAGCTTTTCAGCCATTTTGTTTGACGTCTGTTTTCGCTGAAGCAATGCACCAGCATTTGGTATGGCACTCACATCCTACTTCTCTGGGCATTCCGGATACTCAATGCCATTCGCTTACTGTATATTGGATTCATCTGTTCCCTCTCAGTCATCTTCACTATCATTTGGATTATCCAAATCACCATTTAATTTTAAGCCAATACTCGTTGTCAGTAATGCTCTCAGGTGCAATATGCTCACTACCCTCCGCTGGATGACAGTGAATTTTTATGATTCGGAAGACATTTACTTCTGCAGTTCATCCAGGAAGAAGGTCCTCTGTTAAATATGCTGGTGGCATGGGTAATCTTTCCGACAATTGAAATGCATCCACCCCATCCTGTTGACAGTGTGACTAGAATGCTTTCACGATTTCTTCCATGTCTGAAATGTAACCAACAGCTGCCATTTGCTTGTTTTGATCACACAATTTCTTTTGTGTAGCATATAGGTTTTGACTGCCCTGCCATATCTCCAGAAAGTCGTGGACCTTGGCCATTCTGTGCCATTTAGTTTCCTCTGCCTCAATCTTCAATTAGAAGTCGTTGTCAGTTTCTGTCAGATCCAATACTGTGTAATTGCCTGCCAATCTCCCGTGATTGGCTTGAACTAACTGCCTTACAACCCCTGCTTCTAGAAGGGTCTCATGTGTGGTTTTTGACTGCCTCCAGCCAATCATATCTCCCCCAAGGGATAACCTGGCCACCACTCCAATACAATGGGGTATGATGGATAGTATGTTGTGTGCAACATTCGAGAGATTGGCGTAGTTGGAGTGCATTTCTTCCTGTTGGCACGACCATTTGGTGATAGACAATATCCAAAATGTATCTCTACTCTCCACACGGTCGACATGATAATCATTATGATTCTGATTGACCCGGCTCTAGCACTTTGGAGGTTCAGATGGTGAAGCCAAATAGCGCAGCATGGCTGTCAATAAGTGTACCACGCGATCGCTGAGTTTGCGAGTCATTTCAGCCATGCTTTTAGGAATTAAGCATTCTTCATCATCGGTGGACAAATTGTATAGATCAAAAGAACATTGAACAGATCCCGAAAACATTTTTGAGGGGAGGAGATTATTGATCAATTACCTTTTGGGTATAATGATGGACAATCGTCTATGTTTGGTGCAGTATTCATTCTCCACATACTTCAGAAATACCTCTTTGTATTGGCTAATAAACAAAGTCTCTACCATGGGATATATATCCATTCCATTGTCCCACTTCCTGTACATTCGCAACTTCCAGAAAGGATGAAGGATATTTGCCAAGCTGAGAAGTGTACCCGTTGTAGGAGTAACTTCAACCTAATCATTGGACAGTTTCTGATACGCAAACTTCATAGCTGAAGCTTGTACATCGCTGTCCATATAGTCAGACATGTCATTATAGATAGTGACATTGTGATGCAGAGTGACCATATGGCATTTCGCTATCCACCTGGTGCAGTATCAAAATCGCAATATACCTGCCATGACATACTTGATGATGGTTCCTTCATCCTGTGTTGTGCAGAGTGGCTGGTAATCAATGTACTCTGAATTCTTGAACCAGTCACAGGTGAATTCTAGTAATCGGTTGGCTCGCTCAAGCATCTCCACTGTCAATTTCACTGTGTCATGACATCTATAATTGCGAGTACTGCAATTCATACATAGGCTTTTGACAGGCAATGAACTTGTTTTGATGGCCCCGTGTTAGTAAAAACAATTCAGCGAGCATTTACAGCTATATGAAGGTTATTTTCAGGACTGTCAAAATATGTTGAGATATGTATGTTCTCAATTATCTTTGCTAAACCTGTTTTCAAGACCACCACCTTGTTGATTCCAGCATTGCTCTCTGTTCGAAGTCTTTGACTCTTCACAATGTCTGTGCATTCATTCTTTACAAAATTCTGATTACACTCATTGGCTTCGCAAGACTTTGTGCAGTCTTTTACACTAAGAGTGCCCATGAATCCTCCTAATGCAAGCTGAATGAAGTGTGCCATACATGGTATGTAAGTTCTCAATGCAGGCCACTCGATTTGGGAGGCACCCAGGGTTGGTTGTAATTCTGGAGTCAATAAGTGATTGGTAGAAGCATTAACAGTGGTAGTTCCAAGCAAAGGACCATCGGTAAGCTCAAAATGATTAAGAACTTTCTTCAAATCCAATGCTACTCATGCTCTAGTGAGTTGACTCCTGACCAACCATCCCGGATTAAATGTCAAAAAATGAACTGAATAGGCTATCACTCACATCGAATGCAAGTTGCACTTCTTGCAATGCCCAATTCTGATCTATATTGTAAGCAGTGATTGAAGTTATCACTTGTTTGTTCGTTGATGTCCACTCGTCCAAAGCAAAACTAACTTTATTTCTCAATGGCAACTTCTTCTTATTTGCACCAACTGTCAGCAAGTATTCTCTCTGGCACATGTCACTAAGCGTGCTGGCAGCTAGTACCGTCAGCTCCAAGTGTCATACATTATATAATCGCCATATCTCTTGGTTGCTATACCATTCCACGGAATATGAGCTGAAACAAATACTAACATGTGGTAGCAATTCTAGGTGTCCTGGCGAAGTTTAGCAGTTTTAAAGTCCTTTGATGCCAGATTGGAGTGTTTTGTCTGTCAATGCAGGTAATATAGATACAATCTAAAGGTTGAATATGAATTTCCTTTGCTAAGTTAAGACTGTAAGTTCTTGACTTTCTCTTCTCTTCAGTATGGCCAATGCTGTTTCATGGACAGTTGAAATAGTCAATTCTGTAACATCTGACTCGGTTAATTTATTTAACATTGTAATCTGTACTTTTACCAGCAAGTGTTTCCCCTTTGAGCTGGTCTCATGAGCTCACTGATGGCAATGAACTGGATGACAAACAATATGTATGATGCTTGGGATGCAGGGCTCCTTAATTCCACAATGCAAATAGATATGCCAGAAGGGCTCATGTGTAGAATAATTCAAAGCAATCAAACCCTTCGTGTCCACATTCATGGTAGCCAGCCACGCATCGAGATTGCATTTTCAAGTATGGTTACTTCAATCATGATTAAGGACAAATTAATTTTTGGATGATATTCTCACCTCAAGCAACAAGGTATTTCAAAAATTTGAATCTGACATGGGAGTAGGAATTTCAAAACTCAGTAATTGTACTTGAGAGACTATAAAAAGATACATTTTGTAAAGTACAATACCACTTCTCAAATATTGGCTCCAGAGCGACCAAAATGAAGAATGTCAGACATGAGATTTTGCATCCATAATTGTCAAGATGTATACGAGGAGATATTAAATGGACTGACCATTTAAACCTGCATTTTGGAATAATGCAGCGCTGTTTGTTGCTGTGTAGCATACTGAGTGTAACAAATGCTGTTCACTCTCCGTTGAAGTTCATTTTTGGAAGGCGGTAGTGACATCGTAACATGCAGTATTGCGTATCAAGGCGGGCAATGGATTGCTGATGGGTCAACCCAGTTGCACGGCCTGTCAATGTTCCATGTGGCACACCAAACAATTGTTGATGTTCCATTGAGGCTCATTGGTAGGAGGTGGTGGAGATATCAATACTAGTATTTTAGAAAAAAGTCAGATCTGTGAGATAATGCATACATATTTGTAAAGGTGTATACAAGGACATACTAAATAGACTGAATGTTAAAAAGTCTATTTAGAAATAATGCAATGCAGTTTGTTACTGTGTACCTCACACAGCCCAGACAGTATCTGGTGACGCTTCATTCACACTTATAATTTGGTGGCATAAGAGATGCCATCAGTTGCATTATTTCTATACAGGTAGCCAATACTGTGATTACGGGTCACTGTTGTTGCACAGCACTTGGCCGATCCAAGATGGCAGACCATGAATTGTGGATATTCTGATGACGTGTATTTATAGGTGATGGTAGCAACAGCGTCGCTAATATTGTTGCTTAGAGAGATGGCAAATATTTCGATTATGGGTTAATGCCATTGTACAGCCCTTGGATGATATATGATGCAAGACCAAATATCGTTGACACCTCGTTGATGTACATATTTAAATCATAGTTGCGATGCGAAAGCTACCATCTTTGCTAAGAATGGAGGGCAGCATATTGATTATGGGTTCAGGTGATTGCACAGCCATTGAATTATTCATGATTCCAGGCCAAATATTATTGACGCTCAGATCGCACTCATCTTGAGAATGGGGCAATGAGCATGACACATTCCTTTCTGCCTTCAAAGACAACCAATACTTTCACTTTGGAAAGATATAACTATGCAGCCCAAAGATTGCTGATAGTGTACACTGCAAATCATTGACACTCCGTTGATTTTCACCTTCACTACAAGCAACCAGACATTTCACAGTCGATCGTTGCATGGCAAAATTCACGTAGTCAGAATTAACAGCCAATCTATTGTTTCTATGAATACTCATTTCCATCCGAAAGCTTGGTTGCCACTGAATTCCTGAACTACTACTTGGCATACTATCTGAGCAATAGATAATGTAGCTCTGTTACATTCCGGTGCTTTCGACCCGCAATTGATGGCATGTAGATTCATTCAGTAGTGTGTGACTTATTTTACCTCACTCCCTTTCCTTTTCGCATCGAGCTCATCGTCCATAATTTCAATGAGTCACATCAAGTAATGTTCACATTAACTAGGATGTATACCAGGTCTGAGCGGCTAGTTATGCTGTTGGATGTATTGCTGAAGGCAGCATGATGGTTGTCATTCATCCAGGATTACATTTTGTTGGGGGTTTTCCCCTAGCAGTATCTATGGTAACCTTAGATTAGCCAATTAAAAGGGGTATATGACTTGCTTGGCATGCATTCATTGAAACACCTACCCTGGGCATCTGTAGAACTTTCAGTCACAAGGACCTTTAGTGGGGTACGAGTGGGACACGCCTCGATTGAATAAGTTTAGGCTTAGCGGATTCATTTTTGATGATGCAATGTTACGGGGGTAACAACACTTCTGACAATATACTTGCTGACTTGTATATGTACTTAGTGCGTACGGCCGTAGATCCTATTTCCTATCTGCAATGTATTTCACTATCGTATCCCTAGGGATTGATTGCAAATACTGCCTTTGCTTATTGCTTGACGGTTTAGCAATAATTTTCCCTGATCGCGTTTGGGATAGCTGATCCTTAGCCTTCTGCTTATTGTGTTAGGGGTTCTCCTTTAGCAGCGGTAATGATACATGTTTGAACGAAGCAGGTACATGTGACAGATCTTTTATGATGCTCATATGCAAACCACCTACCTGCCAATACGTGAACATGTTTGTCAGTCAAGTGATCCTCAGCGGGATTACACTTGAGCTGTGTGTCGATCAATTAGTGAACACTATGGTCGCACTAGCGGATCCAAGTATGATAATGCAATGATGTCGCGATAACTGGGAAGTGAAAAACCTTCAGCAGTGCGCATAATTATTGGCCACACCTATTAAACCCTGTTTAGCAGGAAAATGCATACTAAAGTTGCGATAACGCAGACCTACATGCACAGCAGACGATATTGCAATATGTGAGTATGAGGGATCTGTAAGCTCACACGCTAAGCGGTGAGAGCACTTGCATCACTCCCCGGTCTACGGAAGGTCGAGACCTAAGCATGCAGTATCTGAGAGAATAATGGCATTGGCTGAAGATAAGAGGCCAGAAGCAAACCGGCTTATTGAGTTAAGACCGTATGCATTGCAACGTCATTGATGTGTCGTTATCTACGCTAGAGGAGTATCGGTTGGTCGCCGAATGAAACTCTGACGCAATGCTGAATAGCCGAATTAATGGTAAGGCAATTAATAGTGAAGAGCTATTAATATCATATTGCGATAAGCACCGATAAGACTAAGGCCGTCAGATGTTCTAGCTACTGAAGAAATGGGAAGCAAGATGTCGAACACGAGGTTATGAGGTGTCATTATTTGCGTTTGATATCATGATCATGAGGACTGCCCAAGAGGAGATGTAACGTCTTAAAACGGCTCATGCATGAACATGATAACCAAAGGGAATTCGTCGCAGTATCAATGGAGCACTGAAGATGCATCTGGCGATAAGCTATCAAGCAATAATGGTGTCATGACGGTAACCCGAAGGCAAGCTTTACCTGAGGAACCGATCATAAAAAGCTCGCATTGTCTCCGACGATGGAAAGAACCAAGCTCTAACAGCAATCCACAGTCAGACATTATCAGCGAAGAACACCTTCCAATATGATTAAGAATTCTATCTATTTAAAATTACTTCCCTCATACATACTCGTGATTGGGCGACTTATGCCTGGACATCGATATACACAAGCCGAGTACGCACTACAGAAGGTTGTCAAGAGTTTCGGCAATTTGCTTTTCGAATTGGCCAAGCACCATTTAACCCACACTTACGGTGTGGTTTTTCGTTATTGTCAACTCGAGGATATCGACTACCTGGTGCTGAGATATCTCAACACCAGAGCTTTACCTTACGAGGAATTTTCTGAGGAGGGGTTATACGACGGGGAAGCTTAATCTTCGTCTACATAGGAGACAGAAATTGGCATCGCTTCAACTTGGAAACTTTCGAAGCGGCTACCTTGGAATTGGCCAGAAGACAAGCGGATGCTCTTGAATAAAGGTCAAGAGGTAGAGTCTTAGGATAAGACGAGGAAAGAAAGAGAGTTTAGATAGGTGGCTGTATTTAGTCTAATAAATGTTAAATTGATTATTGGGACTTAAAATACCCCCGTAACATATTGAATGCTTTCCTCTCCTTCCTGGATTTCCGAAGAAACTCTCCTTCCTCTTTTAGGACAACAGGCTGTTGATTGGGCTCTGAATCCCACTCCTCCTCACTGCTTAACCTGAGAGTTCCCTTATTGACATGATGGATCCTGTCTGGATGAACCCTATAAACCTCGTTGTAAGGTTTTGGATCTTCCTGGATATCCCGGGGCGTAGGGGATAAGGGGTGTACAAATGCAGTAGTTTCCTTATTCGGAATTACGTTCCTGGCTTCGGGTGCTGGAAGGTTGATCCGTAGTTTATCGATGTAGCTAACTAGTTGTGTCTGTAATCTGATGATCGAAGATATCCACCAGAACCTTTGCACCAGGAAAATGTACTGATTCTCTCTGGCGTAAGAAATAATTTTTTAGAGCGTGTAGAAAGTAACGTCGTTGTAGTTCTCGAAGATAATCGTCATTCACCCGGTATCTGATGTCGTACCGTAAGTTGCTTCAAGGTGCGGGGCTGCCGCTACAGAAAGCTAGTAGATTGTAGGTATAGATATAATGGGAATAGGTATCATAAAAATGCAATAATAAATAAGGATATTTCTCAGCTGGTAGGTATCGTTTCGTCTCTAGCTATTCGAGCTTGTCTTCTTCATTGCCGGAACAATGTGATCTCTTTATAGCCCCTTCGCTTACTCCAACTGGGACAATGATTTTATCCCTCAAATGATAGCCACGTATCTAAGCGTCTTACGGCCCGATGCCTGCGCCTCGACTAGCGATGGCCACGCGTCCCTTTGGTTATCATGTTCATGCATGATATCATATCGGCTCATAAATCAAATCATAACTTCAACTTTGACATCATGCAAACGTCGACGATCGGTAGTTGGAACGCCTGCTCTTCCGAGACACGTCTGCGTTAATTAATCTTCAATGAGATTAATAACTCATAGTCTCACGTGGTAAATATCCACTGCTATGCCAACGTAGAACAGAGGGCGCATTAATCAAAGGGCCGAGAGCCGCTGATTAAATCTTGCAAGTCAAATCAAACCAATCAAAGAATGACCCTTGCTTCTGGCAGATCACCAACGCCATAATTCGCTCAGTCATATTGTGCTCAGGTCTCCGCATTACCGGTTTCAACAACACCCGGATGTGCCCCGCATCCAAGAGGCTTGGATACCGGAGAGCCCATTACTAGCACGACTGCCGTGCACGTACTGTGCAACCGCATAGTACCTGGGAATGAATCTGGTTGAGAACTACCGCTTGGCAGGGCCTAGCCCTTTCGATCTGGCTAGTAGTTACATCATCAAATCAGCTGCCGCAGCACTTTGCTTTCAATGAATCCACCAAGCCTGCGCTTGCCCAATCGAGACGTGACTAGCATATCCCCGCTAAAAAGCATACCGCATGGTAACTAAGTACCATTACACTGATAGGAGAGAACCCCTGACATGCAGCAACACTGCCAGATCGAAAGGATTACAACCCTGCCGAGCGTGTTGTTTTCAACCAGATTCATTTCCAACTTTAGAGTGATTATGTCTGATCGGAGCAGAACAAAGGAGTTCGTATCCGCAGGCACAGCAATCGTCAGGCAATATGCAATCAAGTGGGATCTCAAGTCAGGCCTCTTGTGTGAGGACGGTTACTGGTCATTCCCCGGCAAAAGGGAATCATCCCGGCCTGAGCATTCTGTGATTGAGAGATTATGACGTTGGCTGTTGATATGAGGCCTGGAGCATCCCCGTGCAATGGCATGTACAGAATGGCAACTGTGAGTCATTTAATCTACGCTGGTATAGGAGTGGTGGGTCGCCAGGTAAATCAATAAATGAAATCATTCTACAGTATGAGTTGTCATAAAGACGCTGTTCGCTATGTTGGCAGGTGTTTCCAGATACTGAACCATACAAGTGTGAGATGTCGAAGTTGAAGTTATGATCTAATATATGTTATCTTGCGGTTGTCGTCTGACTTTGATCAGGTGTGCAATGCTTTAATAATGCAACTGCATGAACATGATAACCATGGGGATTCATGGCAACCTCTACCAGGCGCATCCAATATGGAAGTAAGACGCAAAGCACGTTGCTATCATGTTCAGAGAAAAGAAGTATGGGTGCGCATGCGTAACATCCCAAAGAACTTTCTATAAAGAGGTCACATTGTTTCGGCATTGAGAAGGACAAGCTCTAGCAGCGAAACAGTCAACGATACCTACAAGCGAAAGAAGACCTTTATTTATTATTGTGTTTTTATGATATTTATACCTATTATGATATATACATAAAAATCTATTAGCTTCCTGTAGCGGCAGCCCCGCACCATTAATAAGTATTCTTGTATGAATGCCTATCACGTTCGAAACCGATAACGACACAATTGTAAACGCTCCCGAAAGAATCATCTCCTACGCCAGGAAGAATCAGTATATCATTCTAGTGCAAAGCGTTTGGTGGATAGCATCGATTATTGGGTTACAACTGGGCTTAGTTATTTATGTCGATAACCTACGGGAACGATTGGAGGCCTATCAAGCACCTAGTCGCAACCAGTGCGATAGGGATAATCTTCATCGTGATCGTATATCTCGAATTAAGAAGCTGATACCCGATCTGAAAAGTCCCAATTACGGTAGCAGCCAGGACTCGAGTGAATCCGAATCCGAACAATTAAGTACTTCGGAGGATTCTTTACACGATCAGATACTGGATAATTGCGAAGAGTCCCTTCAACAATCCAAGCAAGAACAAGAGAAGGTTGCTAGAAGAAACCTGCAAATTAGTAAAGAAATTTCTGGGAGATTTCCTCAACGGAAGAAACTCTGGAAAAGTTACAAGGACCAAGTAAAGGGAATCGATAGGTCCGAGTTAGCCTGGAGAAAGGCATCAGGAGAGTGTCAACGTTGTGCTTGGCCAGGAGACTGGAAAGGAGCCCATAGGACTCTTGATTGTTTCCGGTGGCTGCGGAAAGAAACAGGAACTGCTCCTTTCCCTAAAGCAACAAGAGACAGCAATTTTAGGATACAGGAATCTAGGGCGGTTCAAAGTATCTATACATAGATCATTGGAATCCCCCTAACACAGTTTGCATTGAATGCTTCTTCTATGACTTGTGTGACATCAACGAATAAAACTTGGTGAGTAAATTTCATCACTAAGTTAGATTTTGCTTTCTCAATTCACTGTAACTGGCAGGACAAAATTGAGTTCGTTGGTCATTTGACAACTGAATTTGGAGTCAAGAACTTTTGCATGGTGCATATAACCCATGCACATGCACAGATGAATTATTATGTCTCACAATTTGACCATTGAAATCACGAAAATGCTGATGTGTAGCAAAATAGGTACACAATTTGCCTTTATATGTGATATGTCATCAAAATGGTGCAATTTGCCTATCTACTCTTCTGACAATGCAGGACCAGTCACCATGTCTTCATCCAAATCAGATCTCTATATGGTAACTGGTAAGGGAGACTATATGTACAGGTAACAGCATACAGGCTTAACAGGCTTTGATTTCGAAATCGCCAATGAATTGGGCGCTGCTTAAGGCGGGAGAGATGCTCTGTGTTTGTCTGTCAGTGGGAACCCGGAACAAGCCAATTGTGACTACTCCCTGTTCGAGAAGTCAATTGGGGCATTAGTGATTTTCCGGGGACAGTAATAAAAGTATCTATTACCTCTCCAGATGTTGCCGGTGCAAGTGTTGGCACAACCTTGTTCTGTTGCTGCTTGATGCCAGCCTGATTTCTCAATGCGGCTGCCCCACACTTCATATCTCTCTCACGGATGAATTTGGCCTCATCCCCCAATCCTGGTTGGGTTAGTTTGCCAAGCCACTTCCGCCGAAATCTCTCCATGGGGAGCTGTACCATTTTGGACATTGAGCCCATTACCCAGACGGGTTGGTCATCACAGCTCACAGTGGCCAATAATGGAATATCTGAGTCGCCATCTTCATCTTCTCTACCCTCCTGAGTGTCGGAACTTGCAACCTTCCTTTGACGGGCTTTGATAGTATTGGGCCTGTACCCAAATGTTGTTTCGGGCTTTCTGGCAATCTATCCCACAATTTCTGCCGCTGACATATCTTCCTGCTCTTGCTGAATCGTTAGCTCCGCATATTCAACTCGGATTCTTGTCATAGCAGTTTTACTATCTGCATAATTCGAGTTCTTCTTCTCCAGCTCATTGTTGCCCAAATAGTGTGTTTCCTGTGATGTATCCGCCACAAACATCTTTTTGGATCGCACGCTGTGCAATGATCATAAGGGTCAGACTGTTTCTGGCTCACAACTGCGCTTGCAATATTTCACATGATAACATCGTCGTGGGGATCAGTTTGTCGATTTTCTGCAATTGCCTGCCCGAATTTGCAAACACTTCTCTTTCAGAGCATTCGCCATTCTATTTGTATTGACTTTGTTGATGGGCGAGATGTTAGATGTTGCAAGATATGGACCACATGGGGGCAAGATGCATCTTTTATATCAAGGTTAATATGCTTAATCAACTTGAAAAATGCAAAATCTGCACTATCACAGTCACTTCATTAGGAATAACAATAGTAACTGTATAACATGACTTGATTTGTACCAAGTGTGTCATGTACAATCCTGGGGATGTCATGAGATAATTATTACTCAATGCTCTTTCCATCAAAAAATGTTTATTTTGTATCCATCAAACATGCTATTTCGGCTTTTGTTCTCCACTACTGATCCAGGTAAATGAATGGACCACATTAGACTAACTTACTTCGAATTGTGGGATTGTTGGAGACATGTGCAACCTGTCTGTATGTGCAACTTGATTCATTTTTTGTTGGTTGTACACGTTGGCTGTTACATATTCCATCTGTACATGAAGTTGACCACATATTCCTTAGTACTTCTCAATTCTGTTAGTTATCATCTTCTTCTCATTTTCCACATCAGCAAATGATGGCTCCACAAACATCTCTGCAAGGTGTCAGCAGATCCAATTCTAGTTGAACAACAGATGTTTCATCCAATGCGCCACCTTGTGAGACACAGTAACAACACAGACACCGGGTAGTCCACCGCAACACTGCAATTGCAGCCACTGCTAATATGACCCCGAAGGCCAAGTTAACAATGGTATATATAACTGGAAGTAGCAAGAATTAAAAGAAGTATGCCATAGGATATGAGTGGATCGATATAGAGGTGGACAGCTGTCAATTAAAAACCTACCATATAGCTGGTGTATATTATCAGAAAAAGCTTTGGCATTACTGTAACTGAGATTTATTATAGCCATCAGCACGGTACTATGTTATGTTATCGATATTACTACCATACCAAGTCACATTACGAGTGGATTACTGGGATAAATGGGATTTTATGATATGATCAGGTACTGTCAGGGGTTCTCTCCTATCGGTGTAATGGTACTTAGTTACCATGTGGTATGCTCTTTAGCGGGGGCATGCTAGTCACGTCTCGATTGGGCAAGCACAGGCTTGGCGGATTCATTGAAAGCAAAGTGCTGCGGCAGCTGGTTTGATGATGCAACTACTAGCCAGATCGAAAGGGCTAGGCCCTGCCGAGCGGTAGTTCTCAACCAGATTCTTTCCCAGGTAATATGCGGTTGCACAGTACGTGCACGGCAGTCATGCTAGTAAAGGGCTCTCCGCTATCCAAGCCTCTTGGATGCGGGGCACGTCCGGGTGTTGTTGAAACCGGTAATGTGGAGACCTGTGCACAATACGACTGAGGGAATTATGCCGTTGGCGATCTGCCAGAAGCAACGGTCATTCTTTGATTAGTTTGATTTGACTTGCAAGGTTTAATCAGCGGCTCTCGGCCCTTTGATTAACGCGCCCTCTGTTCTACGTTGGCATAGCAGTGGATATTTACCACGTTATACTATGAGTTATTAATCTCATTGAAGATTAATTAACGCAGATGTGTCTCGGAAGAGCAGGCGTTCCAACTACCGATCGTCGATGTTTGGAAGATGTCAAAGTTGAAGTTATGATCTGATTTATGAGCCGATATGATATCATGCATGAACACGATAACCAAAGGGACACGTGGCCATCGCTAGTTAAGGCGCGGGCGTCGGGGCGTAAGATGCTTAGATACGTGGCTATCATTTGAGGGATTAAATCATAGTCCCAGTTTGAGTAAGCCAAGGGGCTATAAAGAGATCAGATTATTCTGGCAATGAAGAAGAGAAGCTCGAATAGTGAGAGAAAAACGATACCTACCAGTGGAGAAATATCCTTATTTATTATTGTGTTCTTATGATACCTATACCTATTATATCTATACCTAGAATCCATTAGCTTTGTGTAGCGGCAGCGCCGCACCATTAAGAAGCCGCACCTACAGATGACCATCAGCTTCAAGAATGATAACGACGTTATCGTATATGCGCTTGAAATGGTTATAGCCTATGCCAGAATTAACCAGCACATCTTCCTGGCACACAGTGTGTGGTGGATATCTTCGATCATCGGATTACAGGCAGAACTAGTTAGCTACATCGATAAACTACGGATCAACCTTCCAGCACCCGAAGCCAGGAACGTAATTCCGAATAAGGAAACTACTGCATCTGGACACCCCTGTAATCAGCCGCCAGAGATCTCGAAGAGGGAAGGCAATCCAGAAGTTAATATACGACAGGAAGAGATAGTATCCCTTACGCCCAGGGATATCCAGGGAGATCCAAGACCTTACAACGAGGTTGATAGGGTTCATCCAGTTAGGATCCATCAGGTCAGAAAGGGAACTCTTAGGTTAAGCAGTGAGGAGGAGTGGGATTCAGAGTCCAATCAACAGCCCGTTGTCATTAAAGGGGCAGGAGAGTTTCTTCGGAAATCCAAGAAGGAGAGGACAGCATTCAATAAGCAGAAGGCTAAGGATCAGCTATCCCAAACGCGATCAGGGAAAATTATTGCTAAACCGTTAAGCAATCCGCAAAGGCAGTATTTGCAATCAATTCCTAGGGATACGATAGTGGAATACATTGCAGATAGGAAATAGGATCTACGGCCGTACGCACTAAGTACATATACAAGTCAGCAAGTATATTGTCAGAAGTGTTGTTACCCACGTAACAGGTACATGTTTAAGGTATACAAGATATTGTGGCATCTTGTCTGTGAGAGTCTTACCTGGGGCATACGATCTTGAATGCTGATTTGGATACCGTCAGGCTGGTGTTTCTATGTAGTCATGATCAGTCACAATTACAGGCTATACCAGGGCAATCATGGCAGTGATCGAGATATAAGATACTATTTCGGTGTAGAATTTCTCTAGCTGAATACATACATAGAACTCGACACTTCTGCCACTGCCGCAAATAGCTCTCGCCACCCCAGGAAAGAGCTCTTAAATGTCAACTAAATAACATGGGTGAAGGTTACTGTTCATATCGGAAACCATGTTTGGTGTAACACTCGCAGACACTTGACACATGTTCTTCTCATTATGGCAATGTGCACATACTGAAGATGACCAGGTTTGACTTTTGTATCAGCAGTATGCAATCTTTTTGAGATGACCAATATCTTTCTTATGAGATTGGTCCTGCAGCAACTACCTGGTATTAATCACTGCTCTACTTTTGAAAGTGCAGCACTGATATTAACTCTGACAATTGGGGCTTAATTGATGTGGCTCTGACATAGTCCCTGATAATTGCAGCTATGAAATTGTGCTCTGACATAGTCTCTGACGATTCCGACTGTGATTAACGTGGCTCTGATTAGTGCTGCTCTGACAATGTCTCTGACAAGCTCTCTGACAACCCCAACTTAGATATACATGGCTCTCACTGGTGCACTCAGATATTATCTGAACATCCTGGCTGTGATAAATGTATCTGACAAGTGTGACTCTGAAATGGACTCTGGCTCCGATTGGCTCTGACAATGAGCCAATGGCAGGACTGGATACCAGGCATCCCTTTGGAGATTAACATATCCGATCGATCTAGTATATCATATTGTATGAATTCCATGATGGGTACTGGGGGATTAGATATTGCTTGACTTCGCAGCTCAGAATACATTGCATTGGTAGACGAACAATAGAATCATGCAGAATGCGTTGTGCTTATTGCGGCACATCTCGACACATTATCATTTGATAGATTCTGTTTGACATTGCCGATGATGGATACTCCAAACCCTCGATCCACAATAGGTTATGACGGATTATCAGCTGTATTCCACTCACATAACTGTTGGCTTCCCCTGGATTGATTCTATTGCTGAAATGAAATGTGTATAACAGTTTGGCGGGGCAATAGTACAGTAGATGTACCCAACTATTGTGGTGAGGTGCTTGATTTCCATGAATCGAAATATTGTTGAATCAATTGCCTTGTGCACACCAATTCTTCACATACCTTGCATCTTGAACTACCACTTGATCTGGAGTATTGTGCTGCTGTATAGTGACTGTGATGCCCTTTGTTTGGTATATCTTTTGACGGAGAATCCACAATGCACAGGATCAAGAAGTCCAGAGGTCCAGACTGGCATTTGTATCTACTCGAAATGTTGAAACATATGATGTCAGAGCATTAATACACTCTGATATGGTAATACCCTCTGGAAATGTAAGAGTTGCAATTGTGTTATGTTTGCTTATCACTCCATCGATGCGAGGTATCAAATAACGTGACAATTTGCGGGATGCAAGAGAATGAGCCACAAGAATCTTTCTGCATATATCTGCCTTGAGCAAGAGGGGATCTGATTTAATGATATGCAGTGGAATACTGACCCTCAACTTAATATGAAATAGGTACATTTCCCATCGTAATATCTGTGGTATATAGATAACATTGTTAGAAAAATCGTCGCCATCCATGGTGAGGTGTTTGTGAGCCACTTCAGATATTATCGTGTCACAGGTATTTGCAAAGGCCATCACCCTAATAAATTCGATACAGTGGATATGGGAATGAAATCAGGGTATCAGGTGCATAAGGTGGCTTTTGTGGTACGGTAGGGAGGTGCAGATGTTGCTGCTGGTGGCTCTGAGTACAGCCTGTAGGTATTTGAGTGTGGTTTTGGTGGGGGAGTGGTAGCTGGCAATCAATATGAAGTCAGTGACAGATTTGATGTACTTATAGTGGTCCAGATACCCTTTATGAACACAGGCAAATGCTGGAAGCCAGACCTTTACCATGTGCATGAACTCAGCACTGGTTCATTGTTTCATGCAGGCAGGTTTGTCTCCAAACTGGTGTATGTTCGAAAAGCGAGGAATTATAAAACATTGCAAATCTATCAGGTCCAAACCCTTTTCTGTACAATAAATATATTTTAGAAAACTCACAATCCATTCCCAGGTGTGATCTTTAAATAAGCCCTTCAGTAGCAGGTGCAACCAGTCACCATTCATGCAACTATATATATTACAACCTTCCTGGACATAGACGAAATTTGGACAGTCTGCACACTTTCACAGCCACACCTCCTCAGCAGCCTGTTGTTAAGAAATGAAGGTACTGTTGGAGATGGCAGTACCTGGACCTGTCAGTGAAGCCAACCATGTCATCCAGGCATATCTTGCATCGAGGTCACCAACCATTGTTCATCTTAGTTATGGTGCATTTCTCGGGGTAGTCTGCCAGGAAAGATGCAATTCTGGGAAATGTGTGACAAGTGTGACTATATGCATACAGAACTGCTGATCCCCTCTTTGCCGGCTCCTGTATAGCATGTAATATCATTGGAATCTATTAATCATAGTCAAACCCATTAGTGTGGGATTTTGATCCAATAGGATATTTAAGTACAAGACCGATTAGTATTAACCAGTTTGTTTTAACTGATTGTCACTCCACCTTTGAGAGGTTGGCAATACAGAAGTGAAGTGGCCAAGCGTTATTGTTGCTGCTTTGCATAGAGAGCATAGTGTTGCCAATGTGGTGTACAATAGGGACAACTGTTGATTCATCTAACAAAGAATGCTAAGGTGGGTTAGCCATGAGTAAGGAGGTTATAATATCATGACGAATCCGGTCAACACTAGAGCTGACACACTTGACACGCTACATGTGCTGACAGAATGAAACGGTCATGCTATTTCGGACAGGCTGTCCGACATTTGCTCTCAGACAATATGACTATAATGCTCTGTGACAAGCTCTCTGACACGCTCTCTGACATGTTCTCTTTGACACCTTCTTCCTGATACAATCTCTCTGACATAATTTCTCTGACACAATCTCTCTGACACAATCCCTCTGATGAATTCATCCTGATATAATCTCTCTGACATGATCTCTCTGACAGGATCTCTCTGACAGGATCTCTCTGACAGGATCTCTCTGACAGGATTTCTCTGACAGGATCTCTCTGTTAGGATCTCTCTGACAGGATCTCTCTGACAGGATTTCTCTGACAGAATCTCTCTGACAGGATCTCTCTGACAGGATCTCCCTGACATGATCTCTTTGACAGGATCTCTCCGACAGGATCTCTCTGACATGATCTCTCAGACAGGATCTCTCTGACAGGATCTCTCTGACATGATCTCTCGGATACAATCAGTCTGACACAATGAGTTTGAAATGATCACTTGGACATGATCACTCTGACGTGATCTCTTGGACACAATTTCCCTGACATGATCTCTCTCAAACAATCTCACTGACACAATCTCTCAGACATGATCTCTCAGATGTGATCTCTCTGACACAATCTCTCTGACACAATCTCTCTGATATGATTTCTCTGGCATGATTTCTCTGACATGCTCTCTCTGACACTCTATCTTATTGAAACAGAACAAAAATCTGACAAGAAACAATCTCTCTGAAAATACAACGATACTTGCCTGCGTCTTCCACAACAAATCTGCAGTGCTGATCTCAGGATATATACGTTCACCACAGGAATTCATTTTTTCGACTGGTGTGCAGGAGAGATGGACCATAAACAGGGGATGTCTTAGGATATATTGTAATACTGCAATAGGGTTCTGATACCAGTACAGAGTAGCTTTTGCTTCAATGTTAACAGAACTCTCCTCCCATCTGCATTCAAGTCCGTCCATTTCTTCTATGTACAGAATGAGTTGATAGAGCTGTTCAGGATTTTTGGCATTGACATAGGTTACAATACGTCTTTGTGTGGGGATAGTGTTGAGATTCATTTTGGCGAGGTTGGTATCCACAAAAGAGCAACTAAGTTGCCATCATTGGGGTGTAGCAAACAGAGCACAGGGGTCTGAGTAATCATCCTTCAATGAATTACATTGTACCTTGTCGTCGATTAGGGCTTCTGAACTGGGGAATATCTCTGTCTCGGGTGGCTGGCAGAGTGTAGTGTCATTAAATTGGAGAATATTTTCTGCTAGTTTGGAGCCTAGCCCAGCTGACGCAGAACGATTGCAGGAATATGGGTGCAGACGCACATGTGTTGAATACTGGTGACAAGTGAGACCACTATGTCGGAAAATGGCCTCGCCACATATCATGCTAATCAAGGACTAAATTGTTCATCAGGAAACTGTGTTTGAGTCTCTGGAAGACTCCAGGAGTGTCAGTGAGGATGTGGAGTGTAAACTTAGAAGCGTTAATATCAGAAGAGTGTCAGACCCTTGGAGGGCATTCCGGCCGGCCTTCAGAGCAACTGGGATCTCTGACGACAAGTACAGGAGAAACTGGGATCTTCATGACGGGTACAGGAGTACTATGGGAGTGATTGGGATAAGTTTGGGAGTATGTCGGAGTGCCAGACTGAACTTTGGGTGCACCTGAGAGTGTCACGGAACCAATGTGGGAATCACAAACAAATTCTGAGAGATGCCTGGGTTCTTATGGATATTCATTTGGAGGACTGCAGGAGTTATCTGAGACTCTTCGGATATACATGAGCAATCAACTTCTCTAAGCAGCAAATATGCTGCATGGATGATTGTTCATTATGATTTCTGAATCATAACTAGCCGTCATCTTCTTCCACATTGTATTTTGTGCCACGCTATATTAAGGAAACGAAAGAAATAGGCGAGAGATTCAAACCTAAACCCAGGTACACCGAAACAATATCATAACTAAGTGATCGAAATATATCAATCAAATATGCTGTCAATATCATCCACTACTTCTCCCATCTCATTGGGGCCAATGAAAACAGGAACACACAATTCTTCAATTGCGCAAAGAAGCTGGAGGCACTCCTTGCATTGCCTAATTTTTCGTTGCTGGCGAGTGGATGAAATAGAATTTCAATATTGTTTGGCTCGATTTGTGATATCTAACACAGGTGTACTATAATGTTAGCTAGCTGCGAATCTAAATGGGGGTATGAGAGGCAATATAATACATTCGGATGAAAAATGGACATAACTACCAGGGGACAAGAGCAGTGCCAGATGGGGAGTGTTGTGTGGAAAAGAGTAGTACCACAAAAGGTGTTGGAGAAGCATGGAATGAAAAAGAAAAGCATCAAGTTTAAGCTGGGAAGCGCTGAAAGAGGAAGAGTTAAGGAGTGCAGAATGAATATGAGGAGTGCCAAAAGAGGTGGGGGTTAAGGAGTGCAGAATGAAATAGAGAGGAGCCAATCAAGGCAGAGGAGCACCAATGGGATTGCGGAGTGCATGTCCCAGTGAAGGAGCACTGAAACTGGGTGGGTAAGGAGTGTGGAATGCATTACAGGAGGGCCAGTGGGAATTGAAGAGATCCCATCCCAGGCTGAGGAGAGCAAAAAGGGTGGTATAGAGTGCGGAATGGGATAGAGGAGTGCTGAGAGAGGAGGAATTGACTGCGTAATGAAATTGAAGAGGTTCAATCTAGAGTGAGTAGCTCCAATGAAAATTGAGGGAGGCCGATACCTGGGGAGTTGCGAGGCAGGGAGGGGCGGAAGGGGGGGGGGTTATGAAGCCGCTGCTAATGTGTGATTAATTGTATAGTGGCCTCTAGAGCAAAATTGTTCACAGGGGATGGGCCAAATGCATCAGCAAAATGTATTTTAGTCACTGGAAGCCTCCGGGAGTGTGTGAGAGGATGTGGAGTGTAAACATAGATGCGTGAATTTCAGGAGAGTATCAGACCCTAGGAAGGCATTCCTGCCTGCCTTCAGAGTAACTGGGAGCGCCGGCAACAATCATGGGAGCACCTGAGAGCGCTGGCGACAAGTTTGGGAGCACCTCGAATCACAGTAGAGCAGTCTGGGAAAACCGTTGGGAACGCTGCTGGTGCACCTGGACATCACAGCTACTACTTATTGTTCAACGATTTTTAAAACTCATGTATTCAGTTTGTATTCTCATCAATTTATCTATGTATCTATGTAGCTACCCATCTACACACGGAATATCTGGACTGGCTCCAGGCAATGCTTGAGAGGAATTGGAGGTGCGCCTGAAAATGATGATTGGGTGATTTTAGAGATACACTCCGAGGCTGTGATTGAGGGAGATTGGAGATGTACTTGGAGGCCGTGATCAAGCGAGTGTGTTGATGCACATGGAGGCCATGATCATGCGAACTTGGAGGCCATAATCGAGCATGTTGGGAGATACACTTGGAGGCCATGATGGAGCAAGTTTGCAGGCCAAAACTGAGCGAGTTTGGAGATGCACTTGTAGGCCGTAATCATCCGAGTTTGGACCAGTACTGGGTGGCAGTCGATGGACGGGGTGCCGAGTGCAAACTCTGTTCTTCAGTGAGTTAACTCGCAACCATTGGAATGCGACAACATGACTGTACCTTTGAGCTCTCCAGGAGGTACACCGGAAGCTGAAGCTACATTCAGGGGTCAACTGGTAATCATGAGAATGAAGGGAAGACAAACAATCTTGTGTGTATGCTGTACTTGGTGTATACTGTATTCAGTGTATGCTGTACTCGGTGTATGCTGTACTCGGTGTATGCTGTACTCGGTGTATGCTGTACTCGGTGTCAACTCATGATCATTAGATGGAGAGATAGAGAGGAATGACTCAACTTTGTGTTCTGCGATGATGGTATAGTTGTGGACGAAAACGCGAGAGATGGGGATGAAGATGTGAACAATGTGGAAAAGATGAGCGGATATGATAAATCAGGAGTGCGAGTTGCCTGATTGGGTTGGGAGGACCTCATATCAGTGTCATTACATGCCGGATCGGGACTTGTACCTGCCGTATCGGGGATCGTAAATTGACCCGTGAACGAAATTCTCTTAAGTCCCAGTTTCTCATGATGATTTGTCCCATCTTATCCCCTCACTGTCTTTCTCGTCCTCAACTGTACCATCACTGAAGAACACGAAGTTAAGTCATCCCTCTCTATCTCTGATGCCATGATCAAGAGTTAACACCGAGTACAGCATATACCAAATACAGCATATACCAAATACAGCATACACCAGAGTACTGCATACACTGAGTACTGCATACACCGCATACTGCATCTTCCCAAGATCAACTGTCTCCCGCACCCAGCCAGTCTCCCATTTCTCGGCAAACCATTTTGAACTCAATTCTCTACATTCGCACCATTATGAGTTAAGCAATGAATTAAGTCTCAGCTCCCGTTGCGCCTCCCTTCCAAACTACCGCCTCCAGATTGACAGCCTCCTAGTACTACTCCAATCTCGCTCGATCATGGCCTCCAAGTGCATCTCCAACCTCGCACGATTACGGCCTCTAAGGTCGCACGATCATGGCCTCCAAGTGCATCTCCACACTTGCACGATTATGGCCTCCAAACCCGCTCGATCACGGCCTCGAAGTGTACTTCCAAAATTGCTTGATCACAGCCTCCAAGTTTATCTCTAAACTCGCACGATTATGGCCTCCAAGTGCATCTCCAACCTCGCTCGATTATGGTGTTCAAGTTCGCACCAACATTGCCTCCAAGTGGATCTCCATACTCGCTTGCTTACCGCCTCCAAGTGCATCTCTGAGTTACTCGATCCTGGCCTCGAACTGCACCACCAAACTCACTCGTTCACGGCCTCCAAGTTTACCCGACCATTGCATCCAAGTGCATCCCCCAACTTTCCCGATTAAGGCCTCCAAGCGCATCTCTGAGTTTGCACAATCTTGGCCTCCAAGTGCATCTCTTAGTTCAACTCAATCTCGGCCTCCAAGTGCATTTCCAAACTCACTCGATTACGGCCTCCAAGTACATCACGAAGTTCACACGATCACAGCCTCCAAGTGCATCACTCCCTTCACACTATTGTCGTCTCCAGGTGCTCCTCTGATTACACTCGAGTACCGTCTGCAGCCAGATTGACTGTATGTATATATATAGATACTTAGATAGATAATATATGCCATATTGTGATGTACCGAATCTGGTCACTGTAACAAACACGAATCTGATAGATGAAATACCTTGGGGTTATGGAACCTTCAGAAACCAATGCTGTGAGAGTACGGCACCAAGTCTCCCGCAGACCTGCCCAAAGGCCTTTGCTCCTCCAAAATTTGACCATTCTATAAGTCAAATATCATAGCACCCTGAATGCACCTCCATAACTGCAGGTGCTTTCAGGCGCACCTGAGAATGCACCTGCAGAGTTTGAGAGCACTTTGCTTAGCTCCAGGGGGGCCTGAGAGCATATAGAATTATTTAGGAGTACCAGTGAGGTCGACCAGAGTGTTTGGGAGGTTTGTGTGTGGATTCTGGACCAATTTACATTTTGCTGATGTATACTGTGATATTCATCTTGAGAAGACACAACTGGGGTCTTCTTTCCCCTGGCGTATTCAGACAGCGCAGAATGCATTGCTGCAGCTGCCAGCGCCAGAATCTGAGGAGTAGTGTTAGGAACAGGTTGGGGTAACCGGCCAGTGGTCCGGGTTTCGACTGGAACAACAGAGTAGTTCGGTTCCAGGACAGTCCATAACCCTGACCTGCTGCCTCCTGGGGGGCGAGACCCATACCTGTAATTATGAACCCGCAGGTTTGGCCATAAGTGGGTAGTCCCATCAGTTACAATCTCTCGTTCTAGTTTTGGGGCTTTTCTATTTATGATCCCATTCAGATATCCTACTGGCAAGTGCGATATACCATGTTTGGTACATCATTGTGTTTCTTCGAGCTATTGGTTGCCTTTGCAATTAACACGAGCTGACACACGCTCTCAGCTACATCCGGAAGTTGAGTGTGAACGATTTTTCATCTTGTGATAACAGTAAGAATAGAGGTACAGAACAGTCAGATTGACAGTTACGGCAGTAATCAAGCTGCGAATAGATCAGTTTACACCTGTTACTGCGCCGACAACATTTGGAGAGCTGATGGAGAGACTTGATAGTGTCAGCGGAAAATCACAATGCGGCAATGGAGTTCACAAGCAGAAAGTAGCTATCTGAGATTAGCATCCGGAAACCACAGTCTCACATATGCATATACTCTCCCATGGCTGGCGCGGTGCACAATTTGTCACTGTTTCAGAATTTGAAGCCTGTTTTACCCCATAAGCTTTTACTCGTGCAAATAGCCTCCCTATCTATGTACCATACAGGGATTGGATTCTGATGAAGAAATTGTAATGTCTCTTAGGTTATCTGTAGACTTGGTGGCAAATTTGGATTATTGACAACAAATCTCCACAGTAAAAGACTAATGTACTTATTCTGCAATGCGTCCGCTTTTTTTGATTATGGTGACCACATTGTGACACATGATAATTTGTCTGTGCATGTGCTAGGGTCATATGGCCCATATGAAAGTTCTAGACTCCAACCCTAGTTGATTGAGATTAGATCAGTGTGATATCATCCTGCCTCTTACGGATAAGTGAGAACACGCACTCTACATTGGAGACAAAGTTTACTTACAAAATTGAACTTAGTGATGGCATATGACTTATGGAAGGAGCGGTCAATGCGCAATACAAATCAGTATGTCAGACCACTATCATGTCGCATTTTTGCACATATCCAACTATATCAATCTGCAATTCAATGTGCTATACATTATGAACATTCTGAAAATTGCTTATGGTCGGTCATGGAAATTGAGGAGAAGTAACTGGATAAGGACAAGGGAGGAAGTTGGGCTATATTGAGCAAAAAATAGTGTATGGATCTACATGCAGTGGATTGACAGCTGAAAACACTGGAATGTAACAGCATGATATTATCCATCGCTCAGAGAACATGTGTATACGTGGATTTGAACTTGAGAGACCATCTGCAAATCAAAGTCATTGGAGAGTTAATAATTTTTGGTCTTGTAATTCAGTTAATTGGGAAGTGGTTTGCTTGCTGTTATGCATGAGAAACATATTCGCAGCATTTATAAACAAATGACAATGCGACACAGTCACAGCCCCAAGCTGAAAGTGAGCGTCAATAGAGGGTCAGTGGTTGTTGGTCTAGTAAGTAAGATAATTGGGAAGTAGTTTGCTTGTTGTTATATATATCAAATGTATTGGCAGCCTATGTAGGTAAAAGTCAAAACGACACGGTCACCACCCCGTGCTAAAAATGACCGTCAATGGAGCGTCATCAATTCTTGGCTATGTGTGGAAGTCAATTGGGGAGCAATTTGCTCACTATTATGCATAACCAACGTATTGGCAGCCTTTATAGGGAACAGAGCAAGCCACATGGTTACAGCCCCATTCTGAAAATGAGCGTCAACAAAGCGTCAACAATATTTGACCTTGTAAGTAAGTTAATTGGAATGGGACTTGCTCACTGTTATCCATAATCATCATATTGGCTCCGTTCATAGGCAAAACAGAAACTGACACGGTAACAGCCCCATTCTGAAAATGAGCGTCAACAGAGTGTCAATGAATTTTGGATTGGTAGGTAAGTAAATTGGAACGCGATTTGCTTGCTGTTATCCATAATCACTATATTGGTAGCCTTTGAAGGCAAATGAGATAGTGACATGGAAACAGCACCATTTTGAAAATGTGTGTCAGCAGAGCATCAACGATTTTGGGAATTGCATGTTGTATAATCCAAGGGTTGTGCAAAGGCTATTATTTATGATCGAAGTATTGACCGCCTTTATAGGCAATATGGTTGATGTTGATGTTGCTACACCTAAATTTGAGCGTCAACAGAGCATCAACAGAGCGTCAACAGAGCGTCAACAGAGCATCAACAGAGCATCAACAGAGCGTCAACAAAGCATCAATGATTTTGGGTGTTGCATCTTGAATAATCCAAGGGCTGTGCTGCGGCATTGATCCATGATCAAATTATCGGCTGCCGCTATGGGTAATATGGCTACAGTCAATGTTGCAACACCTAAAAATAAGTGTCAACCCAGCGTCAACAGATTGTAAACAGAGTGTCAATAGAGTGTCAATGATTTTGGGTGTTGCATCTTGTATATTACCAGGGCAGTGCTATGGCATTTACGCATAATGAACATATGGGCCACCTTTAGGGAAAATATGGTTAGTGTCGATATCGCTCCGCCTGAAAATGAGCATCAACAGAGCATCAACAGAGCGTCAACAATTTTGGATGCTGCATGTTGTATAATCCAAGGCTGTTCTACGGCATTTATCTATAATTGAAGTTTGGCCACCATTATATACAATATGGTTAGTGTTGATGTCACAACCACCTGAAACAGAGCATCAACAGAGTGTCAATGATTCTTGGTAATGTAAGCAAGGTAATTGGAGAGGGATATCCATCCAGTTATGCGTAACCAATATATAGCCAGCATTTATCAGCAAAAGAGCAACCGATATGGTCACTGGCCTATTCTGAAAATAAGCTTCACAGAAGCATCAAAGATTGTGGATCATGTACACAAGGTAATTGGTATGTGATTTGCTCGCTGTTATCCATAGCCAACTTATTGGCATCCATTATGGGTAAAACAGAAAGTGACACGGTAACTGCCTCATTTGGAAGATGACTGTCAACCTAACATGAACTAAGGGCTATCAATGTGTTGTCATGAGAATTGGGTGATGAATGCATCGTAAAGATATTTGAGCTGATAATTGACCTTCACCATGGTCAAAAATAAAAAATATGAAAGGAAAAACACAAATTCAAATCTTGTTGATATTGCAACTTGCAAAACATGTAAAATGTGATTCCTCGATGTTGAATAACTGATTTTAATTGAGTGGTATAATCACATAGCAAAGGTAGAAGCATTACATGAAGTCAAAGATGAACCTGCTGGACATTCCACTGGCGACCTGCCCAATTGAGACAGGTAGCAAGATATCCATTGAATCATACCGGAATCGACAGTTTGGGTCTATTGACAACCCGGACACAAAAGTTGGCACTCGTTCAGTTCCAACCCGGACCTGGACACATTGTGACAGCCCACAACTGTTGCTAACACTTCTGGAGAGCAAGAGTTGGGAATACTATACTCTGGTTGGCTGGTGCTCCAAGCTATTGGCAGTGAAGAAAAACTGGTGATGAATGAGATGAAGGACTTCCATTCGGGTGAACCATGACTTCCTATGATTGACGACCTTGGAGAGGTAAGCATCATGAAACAGGAGCTCCTTAATCATGATCCTAAGCTCAGTCTCACAGCCCGCATCCCACTGGTAACAACAGACAACAGTTCAATGGGCCCTATCTGCCAACCATCCTCAAATGGTACTACTCTTCAGTTTCAACTATGTACACTTTCAGGGGTAGTCAATATCCATAAGTCCGATAGAGGAGCATTGAACTGAATTCAAGAATTGCAGCTTCTCGTGTTTGCAGATGTATTTTGAAAGATGGACCACCAGGCAATTGACACACAGATGATGTACCTACAGGTGCACCTGCTAATGCTCACTGATGATCCTGGGCTTCAATCACTAGTTTCCAAGCTTCCTCAACCATCGAGTACTTGTCATTGGATGAGATTGGCCATGGTGTCTTTATGAATACGATTGCTTCCATGAACCTTTTCGCTACCTCAAATGTAGCCTTTTGGTGTTGTGGAAAGTTCTCGTCCCTAGTGGCCTTGGGTTGTGGAATATTCTGGTCTCCACGAGACTTGGTGGAAAGCATCAGGGCCTGGACAAATGGTGCACAGTCATAATCGGAAAATTTGTTGACGAGGGATAACTATTGGCGTTCAGGAAGTGGTGGTGCCATTGCTGTAGGTAGATTATGACAATTTGGAAGTGGAGGGCGTGCAATGACAGTATTGGCACGGCTCTGTTTGTGTGTCAGTGGAAACCTTGTTGTGTGTAATGACTTGTCTGGTCACACCTAACCTGGATCAAGGACCACCCTGTTGATAATGTAAATCATCTTCTTCGATGTTGGATGAGCAGGTGGACTCTCCGGTGTCCTCACTGTCGTCATCAGCAATCTCCTGAGCAGTCTCGTCATTCCAATTCATTAATGAAATCGGGGCTATTAGTTATCTGCTGTAAAATGCATGACGGCAGATATTTGGAAGCAAATCATTCCATGGACAATGAAGATTGGCTGCTTGGTTGAAAGCGAGTGCTCTCTCTAGCTGTGCTACTTGATTCGTCTAGGAATAGTGATTCCTCATGTGGCTGGGCGTAGGTTCCATTTGCTGAAACAAAGATATAAAGTTGGAGAATGTGGGAGTGAGTGAATAAGCAGGAAATATAAGATTAAGTGCAATACAATAACGGGATAAAGGGGGCAAGAATTTGCACATAGTCAAGTATATCAGCAAAATGTATTTTAGTTACTGGGAGCCTCCAGGAGTGTATGACGAGAGGCAGAGTGTAAACTTCGAAGCATCATGTGCAGGAGAGAACCAGACCCCGGGAGGGCATTCCAGCCGGCCATTGGAGTAACTGGGATCTCTGATGACTGGTACGGAAGCACCATGGGAGCAGTTGTGAGAAGTTTGGGAGCACCTGGGGCTGTCGCCCAACCAATGCGGGAATCCCAAACTAACTCTGAGAGATGCCGGGATCTTAGGGATATTCACTCGAAGGACTGCAGGCGTTATCTGAATGTACACGAGCAATATGAATACCCTCCACGTATGATGCATATATTATTGTTCATTATCAACTTCTAAATCATAGTATAGTACCCAGCATCTCATCAACATTCTATTGAATGAATTGCTACATTAAGGAGAACCAAAGAAAATGGCGAGTAAGTCAAGAATGAAAGTAGGTAAAACCGAAACAATAACCCGACAAAGTATTGGAATGATATCAATCCAACATAGGCCCAATGTCATCCACTAAATCGCGCATTTCACCAGGGCCGACAAACGGAGGAACACACAATTCATCCACAGTGTAAACAAGCTGGAGGGGGTCCTTGTATTTCCGAATGATTGGGGCGTGGCGAGCGGGCGAAATTGGATTCCAATTTCGTTTGGCTCTATTTGTGATATCTCAAAGGTTGGAATTGAGGTTAGCTCCTGGTGGATCAAAATGGAGTTTGAAACGCAATATGATAAATTCGGGGGGAAAAGAGGTGTGCCACAAGGAAATGAGGAGTTCCTGATGTGGTGTGCTAGGTGGGCAAGGGGAGTGCTGATGGCGATGGAGGAGTGCAGAATGAAGTTGAGGTGTGCAAATCCAGCCAAGGAGCGCCGACAGGGATCAAGAAGAGCATATCCAGCAGAGGAGCCTATCTATGCTAAGCAGCGCCAAAAGGGGAGGGAGGCAAAGAGTCTGGAATGAAATAGAGGTGCTACTAATCAAGGTCGAGGAGGGAATTGAGGAGCTCCCATCCTCGAGGATGAGCGTGGATAGAAATGGTAGTATGGAGCACGAATCCAGACCTAGGAGCGCCAATCCAGTCTGAGGAGCGCCAACGGCATTGGAGGAGCGGCAATGGGGATTGAGGAGCGCCAACAAGGATTGAGGAGCGCCAACGAGGATTGAGGAGCGCCAACGGGGATCGAGAAGCGCCAATGGGATTGAGGAGCACGTAATATACCCGAGGAGCACCATGGGGGGGTATGAAGCAGCCCCACCAAGTGTAATTGATGAGAGCAATGGCTTCGGCAGTAATACAATCTATCACTGTGGAAGGACAAAATTTACCTTGATATTCATCTTGAGAAAACCTAACTGTAACCTTCTTTCCAGTGGCATACTCAGACAGTGCACAATAAATAGCTGCAGCAACAAGCGCTAACATCTGCGGTGAGAGTGGTTGAAAGAACTGCGATGTGGTCGGCTTTCACCCCAAGCTATTGGCGGCGAAGAAAGTCTGATGGTAGATTAAATCAAGCACTTCCATCCGCATGAACAAGGACTTCCTATCATTGATGATCTTCGAGAGATACGCATCGTCAAACAGAAGCTCCTCAACTTGTATTCGAAGCTCAGTTTCTGATCATAAATCCGACCGGCAACTGCAGACAATAGATCGACGAGCTTCATCTGCCAAACGCCCTCGAATGGTACTAATGCTTCCTTGTAACTCTGTATGTTTTGATGTTTGTTATCATCATAAGTCCAATTGAGGAGAAGAAATCAGAATAAAGACTTACAGCTTCTCGGGTTTGCAGATTGATTGCAAGAGATGGACCACCAGGCAATTGACACACAGAAGGTGCACCTACCGGAGCACCTGCTCATGCCCGCTGAAGATCCTCTGCCTCAATGGCCAGTTTCCAAGCTTCATCAACCATCGAGTACTTCCCATCAGAAATGATTGGCCAGGGAGTCTTTGTGAATAAGATTTCCTCCATGAACCGTTTGGCTACCGCAAATGTAGCCTTTTGGTGTTACAGAACGTGTTGATCTTCACCGGTCTTTGTTTGATGAACATTCTAGTCTCCACCGGCCTTGGGTAGCGAGAGCCCCTGTACAACGTCAGACTCGCCTGATATGTTGATGGCTGACTATTGGCGTTTGAGCAATGGTGATGAGATCGCCCCCTGGCTGGAAGTGGAGTGCGGACAATGACAGTATCGGCACGGCTTCGTTTCATGGTCAGTGGAACCCCGGTAGTTCGTATTGTCTTATCACAGCGCTCGTCGTCTAGACCCAGGACCTCCTGCCGGTTGTCAAAATCGTCATCTTCGATATTGGATGGCAAGCCGGACTCTCCAATGTCGTCACTTACGTCATTGCTTATCTGCCGATTGGTATCGTCATCATCCTGCATCCTCAGAATAGTAGCCCGGACAATAGCTAGATCTCCACCACTATACTTGAAAGCTGAATTGGGAGTTCAAACATGTGATCGGCAATGATGATTGGCTGTATTTATGAATGCACGTCCAAGTGCTATCCCAAGGTGTACTTCTTGATTGTTCTGTGAATAGCGATTCCTCACCTAGCTGGCCATAGGTTCCATGATTGATGAAGTCAAGTTGGGAATATAGAGAGAAGTATATAAGGATAAATATAGTAGGAAGTTTAATAGACTAAGGGGAAAACAGGGCAACAAAGTAACACACGGCCAAAGAGGATGCAATTGGAGGCGTGCCTGGCAAATGCAATGCTTGGCAAAGGAGTATGCAATTCGAGGCGTGCCTGGAACGAGTCCAGAAGACATGTCAGCAGTTCATATTTATATTGTTGATGCTAGTTCTTTGTTGGGATTTAGGAAGTGTCACGTACACTGGATTAGATGGATTCTTCATGCCCCCAATTCCCGAATGTTAGCACACGTATTCAAGGATGCTATTGATGCAAGAATTGGAGGTGGGTTCAAACGAACATACCTAGAATTGAACCAGACACACCTGAAGAACTTGAGACATTAACATAGTTGTATTGCTATGTAACTCTCAGGACTGGACATATGGAATACTGAGAAACAGGTTGATCATGATCGCCCCTGCATATGAATCTGCCAAAGATAGTTCATTATGCCGCTAGTTCGAGCATATGAGTAGTGACCATGTGGCACAGAATTGTCGGTGTGTTGATGAATCTTGCAGGACATGGACGGAGGATAGAGTTGGGACCTTGGTCAGGGGTAACAGTTACAGTTACCATGGGTTCATAATGAGTTTGTTGTAGAAAGTGGATAGAGATGAATCTCCGAATGCGGTATACCAGTCGGGTGGACACCCTATTTTCATGATATTCAGGTGTTTTAGGATTCCGCAGCAAACTTAGCGGTCGACTAGGTAATGTTGTGTGCAGAACTTCACTTTCAGCGGTCCTAGTCTGCTGGATCAGAATATGTATACAGTCAGTGTAAGAGAAGACAGAGGATTTGAGGTAACAAAGTAGAGATTCAACATACAGAAAGAACTGTAAAGGTATAATGAAGATTCAGGGGTAATCCAATTGATTCCAGTTGATGTCAATGCCAAGATTGCTAGCGGAAGGGTCATAAATTGACACTCACATTAAGATGTTGCGCATAATATCTCGTAAACACTGCATAATTAATCATAAACTCATTATCAGTCTCAATGCTACAATGTTGACTTAACATAAATATTGGGATTCAAAGCATTACATAAGAACAAGATGATTGCGTCATGAGGCTTCATTCCACAGTGGTAAGACAAACAATAGCATGGAGTTCCGGCCAACTGAGGTGCAGCGAGCATTGAGTCGGCATACAGGATTCAATCTAATGTAATGACTGGGATTGTAGGCTCGCCTTACTTTGACGATTACTTGTACTGTCAGAAACTGCATTTTCTGAACTCAAGCTTTCATCGTGATTTGTTCTTCATGCACTCTCCTGATTGGACGTTGGCGGAAATCAGATATAGTCTGTTCATGATTATTAACAAACTTCAGGAGTTGAAGATATGGGGTGGGCAGGAGCTTACCGGTCACCGATTGAGCCGCTGAGCAGAGAGAGTTGCATTGAAATTCTATCTCTTCGAGCTCTCTGGATGGAAATCAGTTGACATAATCTATTTTACGATATGGTGTTTGGCGGCCCAAACATACAGGGTAGTCAAAATGTAGTTAAGTCTGCATTTGAAGCGTTGTGGATTTTAGCCTATTGGAGGAAGTGTGGTATACAAGTGAGTGGGAGTTACCAGTCATCTGTAGTATTGCTGAGCAGAAGCTGTCAATTGAGGTTCACTCTCTCAAGCTGCAGCTCGATTATGGAGCCCTAACGACAGAAGCTACTTTAAGATTTTGGAAATGTAAGGTCCGAACATACTTCTGAGTCAAAATCCAGTTCAGTGTGGTTACTAATCGCCCAGACTGTGCATCTACGGTAAGCGTGTAGTGGACACCTTCCTCCAAAGGATAGGTTGATCCGGAGGATGACAATGATCACAGTTAAGTGGCTGCCTTCACATACCGATCAAGCATAGATTCAGATATTAAGCTGTGTTGGAGCGGGATGAGCTGCGCCTGGACCAAAAAGTTTAGTGTCAGACAAGATGACACTCTGTGTGTGTTACGGGGGTGTTTAGATCCCAATAACTAATACAATATTTATTTAATGTAAGTACAGCTGCCTATCTAATCTCTTTCTCTCCTCGTCTTATCCTAAGACTCAACCTCTTGCCCTTCTGACAAGAGCAACCTGCTCATTCCGCTCTAACCCTAGAGCTGCTTCTTCCAAACTCTCTAAATCGAAACTGTGCCACTGCCCGTCTCCGATATAGACGAAGATTAAACCTCGCCTTCGAACAACCACTCCTCGGAATATTCCTCGAAGGGTATAGTGCCTGTGTTGAGATACTTCAACACCAGGTAGTCGATATTCTCCAGTTCGCAGAAATGAAACACCACAGCGTAGGTGTGGGTTAAATGGTGCTCGGCCAATTCAGAAAGCAAATTGCCGAAACTATCGACAATCTTCTGTAGTGCGTACTCGGCTGGTGTATACTGATGTCCAGGTATTTAAGGCCCAGTCTCGTGTATGTATAAGGGAAGTACTTTTGAATAAATAGAATTCTTAATAATATTTTAAGATCGTCTTCGGTGTTCTCTGAAAGCTAATCTGTTCGCTGCTGTCCTCTCAACCTCCTGCCATATCTGTCCCTTTTATAGCCTTCGCTCTTCCTCAGGTGTGACAGTGTTATCTTGGCCACGCCCCTTGGTGCCCGGATTGATAACTTACCACAACACCCTCAGGTAGTCGCGTCTTTGCAATGTGGTTTGAAAGCGTTATGCTCCTGATTACAATCAGGCCATCCATCGCGCGATATCAGCTTATCCTTTCCTAACTCAGACATCTTTTTCAATTGTACGAGTCGGTAGTTGGAACATTTACCAACCAAGATGATAATGCTTATCGCCTCTTAAATCCCTCATGCAAGTGAGTTATTTAATTGCGTCATAGATTTGCTCAGCGACCAACCGATACTATGCCAACGTAGAATATTGACACGTATGCTCGTATCCGATACAAGGTTACATTGCGATCCAGACTACTCGTGCCAACCAGCAGTGTTCGCTCTAGGCCAATGCCTACGTCATTAATCCCACAGTTACGTCATGCTATGGTCAAGTCTTGTCTCTAGACCGGAACGTGCCCCTCCGTATCCTGACCCGTTACAGGTAGGTGAGACGAGTCCTCTTAATCGCATATTGACTATCAACTGCCGTGCATCATTACCATGCAAGTCCCGCAAAGTATTCAGGAGTGAACAAAGATAGCGCGCTGAGTATCTCTTTGCGCGACTGGCATGAACTCCCGCTAAAGAGCATGACACTGACCAACATGATTACCACATGCATAGGTGTTTTATGTATATCACAGATATGTATGCATTTTGTGCTTATAATCAAGTATCATTATCGCTGTTATGGCAACCCCTAACAGTGTGCTGGCAGCCACAGATTCAAAGGTAACACAATGTGGGTATTCACGGTTCTGAGGCGTACCTGGAGTGGGATTATATGTGAATAATGAGTGCCTACATTGTTGAACTTAGCCTTTGGAAAGAATATGTGAGCGGTGTCAAACCTGAGACCGTCACAGGAGAGTGGATCTGAGGTGTACCTGAACTTCATTCCTGAGTGACAAAATACATGGCTGTATTTTTTTGGTAAGCCTGGAATATGCGAGCCGTGTCATAGGATATGATACATTAACCAGATATCGCTTAGACAGTCTTTCTATCCCTGCATGATTAGAGACAGATGCAATAGTGGATCAGTCTCAGGAGAGTCGAGATGTTGACAGCAATTCTCTTGTGCAATCGACTATAAATTATTCAATATTGTTGATTCAGAGAATATTGCGATTCCTTTCGTGACTCTAGTTTCTGGTGCACCTGCAATTGACCCGCAACTACTAATTGGAATCAAACTTGGAGGTCTAGGTGCACCTGAAAATACGAATGTCGTTCATAGATTTCATTGTCACAATTCCACAAGGACAATATGGCATGAAGATGTGTAGTGACTGCAGCTTCGACAGAATCCTCCATTAAACTGGCACATCTGGTTTCCATCACATATTGCTTTATCCAAATGAGGCTAAGATTCTGTTTACCAGATATCTATTTACCATTATCATCATTTCATATTCATCACAATAATCAACTAACATGAAATGGAATCGAACTCTAACCAGTACTCCCAGACTCCGCAATTGTGGGTTATTATTCCTACCGGTTCACTATTTTGCATCAGTTGGTGAGATTGTGTTGGTTGAATGATTAATGAGGTGTGCCTTGATTTCACTGCCCTGAGAGTAATTATTCATCCTGACCATCTGGCGGCACGAAATCTGCATGCTCCGTACGCTGCTTCATCTGGTCCTGCTGACACTCCAGAATCCAGTATATCATCGTCATCGTGATGTTCGGTTGGCTCATCAGACCTTGCAGGACCCTCATTTGAGCCACTCTAGAGAGCTGGTGGAGATCACTCACTCTATTATTATAACCACTGGGTCCAGTGTTCCATAGGCATGTTTGTGGAACTCTGTTTTGGCCCAGCCGGACAACCCGTGCAAATGCCTGCCCCTGCTTATTCAATACCCAGAACTTCTGTGTTATTACCGCATCATTTGCTGCTGTGGAATTTAGGCCTGTCATACCCACGTTGGGTGTAGTTACGAACACTGAGGAATTTGGCGAATCTTGGAACTTGATGAGCATTTCTGTGTGCACATCGTTGCCCATTTCCGCATACATGTAGAAAATATCCAAATGATATCCAAAGAACTTTGTGAGCCACCACTTTAAATGACGAACTTAGGCTGGCAGAGGACAAAATACCACTGCCTGGTGAAGTGGAGGTGCAGAAGGCAAGGCACTTTTATTACCATCAGGCTTGTACAGATGTGCCTCATTTGATGCTTCGTCTTAATCAGGTTTGGGATGCTCTGCAGGTTGCTTGACAAGCATTGGCAGAAATGTCTGTCCAAGCCATCGGCCAATCGGAAAATCCACCCAGGTATCGCGTGGCCATTCGTCATACCATTGTCCAGAACTGTTATTCTGGTCCTCGGTGTCTCCCAATACCAATGAGAAGCATGGCAGCTGCCATCTATGTACCCTCCATGCTTCTGAAGCACCCGGTGAAGTGTAACTCTCGACAAGAGTCTTTCGTTTTGCTTACTCATCCTCAGGCCATTCAAGATCATCAAGGTGTGCATTCTCCATCAGAATCCGAATCAGTGGTTTCCCATTTGGTCGTTTTGATTCGGACCACCTCCTGGTCGTCCAGGGTATTGCAATCTGTATCATCCGGTGTACTGCATCATGTTGAGCATCTTTGTCTTCAGTGCGGATGCCGTGCGTCAAGCTATTCACAACAGAAAACAGTGCATTGGCGCGAGGCTTTCCATCACAGTCTCATCCTCTGGATCTTCAGGTGCACCTGAAAACAGCCACATCGCCTGATAACACCAGTCATAGAGTAAATAACATCCTGGTGTTGCAGTGACTTAAAGCTTGAATCCAATTCTCACATTCGTCGAAATTCTCCAGCCGACACTATTTTTCGTCTTGTACCAATAAGACTCATCTAAAATCCCAAAACTCCACAAACAGTGTGGGAGCCGGCCGTTACTTGATCGTTTCACTCTGGATGTCAAAGTATCATACGACACAAGGTGGATATTCTATCGGTTTTCTGGCTCATCAATACTGGTGTTCAGATCCTCATGGGTGAGATTTGCATTTTAGGCCATCAACAAGTTGACGAGTTTGAAATCGGTTCCATGTGTCATCTCATCGATGACAGTCTTCGAAGTCTCTGCCACTCCGGGCATTGTGACAACCAAGATTGGTTGAGGGGCCGATATAAGTGCTACATCCCCGTAAGGTGGTGTTGTCTGTATCTCCAACAGGCAGCGGGGTACAGAATTCAAAATCAGGAGATGATACCGCTCTCGTTCTTGACGTACAATGCCGGGAAAGTCATTGACCACCAAAATCACCCACTCTTCAAGGGTATTCCCCCATAAAATGGACAGTGGCAAACCCATCACAACTTTCTCAGTCAGCAGTGTGCAAATTATTGCCGCTGAAACTGAAGTTCAAGTCTTTCCAAGACCCATTTCATCCACCACCAGTGCTCCTGGCATATCAGCATCCCCAACCCATCTCCGCACGATGAACCAGATGGCCCAAACCTGGTGCGCCAGAAACCTAGTTCCAGGCAAGCCTGGAATTGAATATTTCTGGTGTGAACCACGGTCCTCTCTTGATTGGCAAATAGGATCGTCATTCAGCAGCTTGACCGCCTCATTAAGACACTCATGTTGAAATTCATTGTTGATTGTGTTGAGATCAGTACTCAATACTGAAATGGAAATACCTGGATCGAGCACCTCCTCACCATTTTGCACATTGTTTTGAGCCTCTCTTGCTCCTTCGTCGGTCTTCTTCTCGTCCTCAATGATCTCTTTCAGTTACTCCGAGATAAGCCAGGCAGATGGACTCCTACTCCAGCACTCCTGGAATTCATCGCGATGTTAGGTATTTCACTGACAACTATTTGGACCCAATATTATATACTCAATTCTGTTCACTCATTCAGAACTTATGTTAATACTATCAATCCCATTCCCACCTGTCTCCGCATCCACCACTCTTTCATTTTCATCGGATCCCTGCGAAGTCTAAATATACTGATTAGTAATGGGCATAACTTTCCTGAAAGAGGCTAGTGGGGATTACCTTGGCCGGTCTCATTACATGCTCTGCAATATCCTTCCCTGTCGCTGCCCTCATTTCTACCAAAAAGAGTTTCACATCATGTCCCAATTTCAACTTGAATGCATTAGAAAGAGAACTGTTGTATGAAAGCTGATCATATAGAGGGTCATTCATTTGCCCCAGTGCGTAAAATCCCATATACTCTTCGTCCAAATCTTCCTACGTCAAATTGCATTTGTATAATGCAGTCAGACAGTATGGTTCTTTCGAGGAACAATTTTGTTTGATGAAATCAATCAGCTCCTCTGAGTGTCTCCCATCTGTGTACAAAGCTTGGAGTTGCATGCTGGATGTCTGGTCATTGTTGCCGTTCGGCACTGGACGACATACAACCATGAAAGTTGTATATCGCAACTCTGGGAGGTTACCTCTCGCTTTTTTGCCTGCACACACTGCCAAATCTGTCGCCGGTCGCTTGATGCCTCGCCTCCCCTTCTTCCACACCTCCCGAACCTCAATTGAACATTTTTTCAAAAACGTCTCCACCCATTGTGTTACGGGGGTTCTTAATCCCAATAATCAATATAGCATTTATTAGAACAAGTACAACCGCCTATCTATTTTGCTCTTTCTTTCCTCATCTTATCCCAAGACTCAACCTCTTGACTCACTTGTCCAAGAGCGACCGAAATCAAGCCTTCTCCAGTTCCTGTCGCTGATATAAATGTAGATTAAACTTCCCCGTCGAATAACCACTCTTCTGCCCACTTCTCGAATGGTAATGCGCCGGTGTTCAGATACCGAAGCACCAGGTAGTCGATATTCTCGAGCTGACAAAAATGAAAAACCACTCGGTAAGTGTGGGTTTGGCGTGCTTCTTCCAATTGCGTAAGCAAATCTCCGAATAATACTACAATCCGTTGCAGTGCGTATTCGGATTGTGTCGAGTGTTGTCCAGACATATACTGCCTGATCTCGAAGATGTATAGGGGTAGAAATGGTTGAAGATTTTAAATGGATAGAATTCTTAATAATATTTTAAGATCGTCTTCGGTGTTCTTTGAAAGCTAGTCTGTTCGCTGATGCTCTCCCAACTCCTTCGACCAACGCTGGCTCTTTATAGCCTTCATTCATCTTCAGGTGTGATAGCGTTATCTCGGCCATGCTCACTGGCACCTGGGTGATAACCTTTGCCACGACACCCTCAGGTGGTTGTGTCTTACAATGTGGTTTGAAAACGTTACGTTCCTGATAACAAGCAGGACATCCATCACACGATATCAGCTTATCTTTTCTTATCTTAGACATCTTTTGCAATCATACGAGTCAGTAGTTAGAACATCTACCAACCAAGGTGGTAATGCTTATCGCCTCTAAAATCCCTCATGCAAGTGAGTTATTTAATTGCGTCATAGATTTAATCAGCGACTAACCGATACTATGCCAACGTAGATTGTTCACGTGTAAGCTAATATCCGATATGAGCTTATATTGCGATCCAGACTAACCTGAGCCAACGAGTAGTGTTCGCTCCAGATCAATGTCTACGTCATTAATCCCTCAGTCACGTCATGCTAAGGTCGAGACTATTCTCTAGACCGGAACGTGCCTCTCAGAATCCTAGCCCGTTACAGGTAGAGAGAAGAGTCCTCTTGATTTCGTTTTGACTATCGACTGCCGTGCATGTTTACCATGCATGTCCCGCAAAGTATCCAGGTGTGAACGAAGTCCCCACACTTCGTGCGAGCAACATGAACTCCCGCTAAAGAGCATGTTGCTGACCACTTGATTTGTTCGTGCATAGGTGTTATGCATATTGTAGATATGTATGCATCTCATAATCATAATCAAGTATCATGATCACTGCTAAGAGACAATCCCCTAACACATTGTCGCCGAATCCATTCTGCATTATCGAAAATTTCCCAAGTCAGCCACATTTCCAAGGTCTCCAAAAAATCTGCAACTGGCGTCTCCCCGTGCAGGGGTTCATCTCTCACCTGGTTTAAAAGGTTCTGTCCCGGGATAATATTCCGATGCTTATTCACGATGAACCCAGCCACCCATACTTTCTTCCACTTGTTGAAAGTACTAATGTTACGCTGCCGCATCCTTTTGGCAAGTTGCTTCAAGGAGAATTCGGTTTGGTCCAAGCTGATTAGGGTTGTGCCTTCGGCCTCGCCCTAGTCTGACGAATCATTGCTCTCATAATTTGCATTGCATTTGTCAAAAGAAATCGCTCCTGAAGGGGGCAAGTCCGCATTCCCTGCAACAGCTGTCCTGCGCAGTTACACAGCTGGCTGAAATCATTTCGTTGCAAGGCTAGTAGGGTGTCTTCCAGGTGTGCCCGGTAGTTGTCCGTATGGAGTTGACGCCGAAGAAGTCGGCCGAATGACTGGATTGTTTTGAGCCAGTGCTGGAGGTACTCGAGGTGTGGCTGCAGATGATGGCCCCTAGCCTGGGAATTGCTGAGGTGAGAACATTTGAGGTCCACCTTAACCTCGTTGGGGGAAATTGTATCCTTGCCACGATGGTTTATAACTCAGATATGCTTAAGTCACCGCTGAGCGTTGTGGTGAGCTTGTTGTCATGTTGAATGGGGCAGGGTGGTAGCACTGGGGAGCGCTTGGAAATGGTGCCTGCGAAGGCGGGTAACTATACCCTGGTCGTGGTGGTTGTGGTGGTGGAAGAAATTAATTCGTGGGTTGCCCAAATTGAGTGTCGTTGCTTGGCAGATTTCCCGCAATATTATCTGATGCTCCCAGATTGTCCTCTGGGCATTGTTATGAGCCAAACAGCCCACCCGCTGGAGCAATATTGGTTTTCATCGGTGGAGATCCGTTCGTCGACATCGTATGTAAACAAAAGATGGTGGTAAACCAATTATCAATTCAGTTGGTGATTTCAAATGAAGCGGAGTATTAATGAGAATAGTGGAGGTAGCAGTGACCTTCGGCGGAATGAAGGCCTCTTATATCCATCTTCTTTGTTATGGACTAAGGTGTGTCACTGCACCTTTGATCCCATAAAACCCAGCTGAGAAAAAGAATTCACAATCACACACATCCTGCCTTTCTTTGTTCTATGCTCGAATTCATATACTACGATCTTGGATAGAATCTCCCCTTTTTTCGGTTCAGGACTGTAAATCTCATAGAAGGGATACGACATGATATCTCCAGGATTATAACAAGAAACACATCCTGTTGGAAGGTTAGCATAACTAGGCATTTTATTCTCAAAATGTGTCCGTAAGACCTACTACTTCATTCAATATAAGGCCTGTGAGTTGATCAGCAGCAGTGATTGCTTCCTTTTGAGCTCCTTGTGCAAAGCTTGGTGTCTCATCAGGATCCACCTACCGGTCAAGAATCCGTACTGACGAGAACATCCTACCAGCCTATCAAGTTCTCGATGAGCATGCATACTGGCAGCTAGGACATTTACCTATTAATGTTATCAAGCTGATGTTATCCACTGCTTGAGGCTCGAGCGTAGACGTAATCTGCACAATGCCGCATTGACGTAGTATGGGACAAGCCCGATCGTAGTACCACTGGATGCTAGTTTGTCAAGGAAACTGATTGTGAGGTGAATTTGTTTTACCCCTCCTGTACATTTGGTGGGGTATTATGCAGCTTTGAAAGTGATACACTAACCTGAGTTAGAGTTAGCTCGTTTTCGAACAAATATCCTTCAGGCTTAAATCCAGCAACAAACCATACCCCCTAACGCATCATCGAGATCACTCAGAAATTTGAGAGTTTCTCAAATATGGTCAACACTCGCCGGAAACATGTTGAATGCTTTATATGCAAATAGAAATTATTCAACGACAACCGACTGCAAACTCAGTATCACCAATATCACCCAATATCGACAAATGAATGGCTATTATCCAACGGGATTCAACCACCTGCCAGCTGGGATCACCCTAATCTCACCTGTACCCCTGATCCTACCAAGACAAAGGCTCATAAGCGGGTAGTTGGAGTGGAAAATGCGTGATGGAAAGCATGTGGCAAAGCAACTGGATTGTACAACAAGCATCACAAGTACTCAGAACAATGAAATCCATGGCATCCATTTCGGTCCACACACGACTTTCAGCAGGCTTAGTTGTTTAGCCAGCAAATGAAAACCTGCATTGATCAACATCTCAGGGGCGGATTGGACAAGTACAAAATCGAATCATTCCAATCAGCAGGTGCCCTACGAAAGCTCCTCTGAGAACTCGATTTCGGGCTTGGTAATGATAGTTGGATTGATGATGATTCACATATCTTCAGAACATAATACTACAGGAATATTTTCAAATGTGTCCAGTTCCTCTTGGCGCATCTCCCATTTCAGATGCACCTCAATTGTGGACAGGTTCACCTTGCTGACTCTGAGGGCCATCAATTCTACAGCGAGATGAATACAGGCGACTGGGGATAGGATACACAGGATCAACTTCCTACCGGAGCGACGATTGTGCGAGTCATATGTGCATCCGACATGACTGACTTAACCACTTTTTCGGGCGATCAGCATGCCTGGCCATTGTATCTGACAACTGGTACTATTTGAAAAGATATCCGCCACACACCTAAAAAGCGCTCTTGCATTCTTGTTGGGTTGATCCCCTGTCCACCAACAGGTGCCAAAAACATTGACGAAGCATGGCATTCCGCGGTTGGAACTGTGCTGTCCCAACTTAGGCATCTTGACATCACTGGCCCTGGCCTGAAATGGGATTGTGCTGATGGATTCCAGCGGCAATGTTAACCTCTGTTGGCTGCCTAGGTCGGGGATTATCTGGAACAAGTCATGATTGCTGAAGTCTCATATGACTCATGCCTGGTGTGTGAAATTCCTAAAGGTGCGACAATGGGGCATTCATCGTTTCGACTACTCAATAACTCAAAAGACCAGCATATTCACACGAAGCTGCTGGAGGACAATTATCTTGATGCTCTGCACACTCTCGGTGTGCACCCAATCCGCAACCATTTCTGGCAATACCCTCTCTGCAATGTCTATTGGCTTTGGCAACCTCATGAATTGCATCAGCTGCTCCTGGGTTCAGTCAAAGACTTATTGCACTGGCTGCTCAAAAACCTGAAAGAGAGAAATGTCAAGGATCAATTCGACAATCAATTAACATCAGTGCCTTAATATCCCGGCCTCCAGCAGATCTCTAAACCCTTCGATCTATTGAAAAGTGGCACCTGGCACAGTAAAGTGATCCGTGGAATGATCAGAACACTGGCAGTGAATTGCGCTCCAATTATTGACTACTCCAAAGATGACGGGAAAACTATGGCGGAACACTCCTCTGATGTAATGGTGATGGGAGCAGTGCGGCTATTATTTGAATTCTCCCTACTTGTTTGCCAACAAAATCAAACGAATCTATCCCTCAAAGCACTAGACGATGCACTCAAGCGAGTTGACCAGAAGAACTGTATTTTTCGAGAACAGAAAGTGTCAAAATCTGCAAAGGCCAAAGTGGATGGCCTGTTGGCAACCGAATCCCATCAGTTATGCAAACAACAGATTCATAAGATTCTTGCTGCAATGGAGGCCCTTGTGTATGGGGCTGAAAAGGTTTCCACAACAAAATGTAGGCAATTTCAGGTGTGCCTGAACAGCGCCAGGCAAGCGGCCACTACTTCGTCAAATGCTGATCGTCAGAAGTCAATTCAGCTATTGGAGCGCGAAATCCATCAAGTGACACCTGCTAAATCAAACCTTTTCGATAAATTATTCCAACATCATGTGTGACAACTATTACAGGAAGTCGGGACAAAGGCAACTGGGCTACGAATCAAACTCTCCAAAGCACCTGCCCTAACGAAAACTGCCGCCGAAGACAAGGCTTACAGGACATTAAACATGACTGCCAACAACCGACTTCATTTTCAGGTCCACGTATCCGATGCTGAGATAGAAGACACGACCAGGAGCTTAGCTGATACAGAGCCGGTCACTAACCAGCTGGAGAGAAAGATATATGGCACCACCTGGAATGAACAGAAGCAGTTCAAGACGGAATTCTCCATCCACTTGATCAAGTTTGAAGCTTGGTGGGAGACAATGGGTATTCAGGCACTCGGGAAAACCATTGAACAGCATTTGATACATTTCGGATATCCAAAGATGCATCTTCTGAGCCATATATCACCGTCAATTCGCGGAATGGGTTCCGGTGACAATTTTACCACTGATATTACTGAACAGCTACATCTCGCCAATGTGAAAGGGGCATATCAATCTAGCAACAGAGTCAATTACGGCCGACAGATGCCCAAGCACAATGCTCGGTGTACCGGTCTTGATTTTATGGAGGAGACACTGTCTCATCTTGCACTCGATGGCTGGTACGATATTGACTCTGCAAAAGGTTTCAATCTACTGTCCGCTACATATAAATGGCGAAGTACACATAGAGCCCATCTGTCACGTCTCCAAACAATTCAGGCCGACCCCATTAGCTGTCCTGTATCACAGCAGATATATCATTTGAGAGAAATGCATGTCTGCGGAGTGTGCAGAAGTTTCAAATTATCCTCACTCAGAGATGCATCTGAAGATTTCATAATTCCCAACTTTGGACAGCTATTCCACTGACAAATTGAAGAGGACTAGGGATATCAAGTTAGTGGGCTCGTGCTGTGATATAATCAAAATGTACTCCTTGACAGTATATGTATTAAACACCAGAATGGTCTGTTGTATTACTGTCAATCATTTCACAACCCGACTTCTGTTGAGCGACTGGGACTTAATTGCAAGGTAGAATATACCAATGCCAATGAAGGGATAATGCATGAAGCTCATAACATCTGGGTTCAGTGTACGCAAAGTGAAGAGAATGACCTCGATAACACCTCCCAAGGAGGAATTCTATCATTTGCTGTATTATATTTCTGCTGGACTACACCAAATCAGATCCTCCAAATTCAGAAGCACGTGCCCACCTGGAAAGCAGTATCGACCTTTTTGAAGAGGTTCAAGAATACTCAGCAATGGGTATTACGTCCTCAGGCTCAAGAATCCGTGGTGGTGATTCCAACAAACTACAAAGATTTTCATGGTTGGGCTGATTGTGTTGACGGGTTCATCCAGGTGGTCAAAGAACCGAATAAGATGCATATTATACCTGTTGGAGCGATAGTTGGGCCAGCGCATTTGGTGCGGGAGAATGCGACATCGGGCGGCATCAATAGCGTATGGCTTGTAAATAATCATGTTGATTTAGATACCTACTGGTCTGTATATTAATTAAATTTGACTGTCTGATTCAGGTGTATAGCTGTGAGATAATCTATCGAATAGTACTATTCGATATAGACATTATCTGTTGTCAGTCCTGGAGATTGTGGCTCCAGGTGCACCAGAATCGTCTTTGAGATGAGTATCCGTAGTCCCAGCAGCCCCCAAATTTTTGCAACTTAAACGTACGATTTTATAGCATTCTGAAGAAAACTTCATACTGATTAGAATATTCTTGTATTCTGTTCCGCTACTTCAAGAAGCGTTGTTACGGAGGTTCCTAACCTCAGTAATCACTATAACATTTATTGAATTAGGTACAACCGCCTATCTAATGATCTCTTTCTTTCCTCGTCTTATCCTAAGACTCAACCTCCTGCACCATCAAGCAAAAGCGCGCCAAATCAAATCTCCTCCAAAGACCTTCTCCCTCGTATAGGAAGTATAAGCTTCCCCATCGTTCATCCACTCCTCTGCCCACTCCTCGAATGGTGGTGCGCCAGTATTCAGATACCTCAACACCAGGTAATCAATAATCTCTAACTTGCAGAAATGAACAACGTCGCGATAGGTGTGGGTTAAACCAGCTTCTTCCAACTGACAGAGTAGTTCACCGAATAGTACGACAACCTGTTGCAGAGCATATTCGGATTGTGTCAGTCATCGACCAGACTTACGTGGCCCGATCTCGGAGGTGGATAAGAGAAGTAATAATCAACATAGATAGAATTCTTGATAATATTTTAACATCATCTTCGGTGTTCTCTGAAGGCTAATCTTGTCGCTGATCCCCTCATTCCTTCAACCAACACTGGCTCTTTATAGCCCTCATTCTTCCTCAGGTGTGATAGTGTTACCTCGGCCACACCGCTTCGCGCCCAGTGATATCTTGCCACGACACCCTCAGGTAATCGCGTCCTTGCAATGTGGTTTTAAAGCGTTATGCTCCTGATAAGAATCAGGCCATCCATCGCACGATATCAGCTTATCCTTTCTTAACTCAGACATCTTTGCAATCGTACAAGTCGGTAGTAGGAACATCTACCAACCAGGTTGATAATGCTTATCGCATCTTAAATCCCTCATGCAAGTGAGTTATTCGATTGCATCATAGATTTAATCGGCGACCAGCCGATACTATGCCAACATAGATTATTGACGCGTAAGGTCGCATCCGATACGAGGTTATATTGCAATCCAGACTACTTGAGCCAACGAGTAGTGTTTGCTCTAGGCCAGCGCCTATGTCATTAATCCCTCAGTTATATCATGCTAAGGTCGAGATTAATCTCCAGACTGGAACGTGCCTCTCCGAGTCCTTGCCAATTACAGGTAGCGGAGAAGTGTTCTCTTAATCGCATATTGACTATCAACTGCCGTGCATGACAATCATGCATCTCCCACAAAGTATCCAGGTGTCAATGGAGTACCCACACTTCACACGACTAATATGAACTCCCCCTAAAGAGCATATTACTGACCACTTGAACGACTCATGCATAGGTGTTATGCATATCATAGATATGTATGCATCTTGAATCATAATCAACTATCATTATCGCTGATAAGGACAACCCCTAACAAGTGTTGAGGAGTACCTGAGAAGCAAATCGTTTTGCATTCAGCCTGTTCGGGAGCTTCTGGGAGCTTCTAGAAGGATCTGTGTGGCTATTCCGAAAAGCGGAATGGTTAAGTTATGACTTCTGAACAATTTTACATTTTGCTGATGCAGAATGCAATTCGAGGGGCGCCTTGAAAGGGTTCTGGAGAGATGACCACCACGGTTAATATTCATATCGAAGACGGCAGTCCTTGTTGCGATTTCGGATATTGTCAGGTATGCCAGAATAGAAGGATACCTTGTCAGGTGTGCCGGAACAGATGGATTCCAAATGCCAAATGTCAGTAACTCCTATGATCAACGCTCTGTACAGATGCATGAAATGAAGGTTGGCTAAAGCCAACGCACATAGATAATAGATTCAGATGCACCTGAAGATGACTCGCGACATCAATTAACCCTTCGTGCAGGCCAAAAATTGAGCCCTGAGAACCTGAATGCAAATGTGAGCACTGGCACATGACTCCTCTCAACATAGTCTTTGTGCATGAAAGTTTGACCATTTGTGGTGACCACATATCACAGAAATTGGTGCAACATTGAGAATCTTCAGAACTCAATAGGTTTGGTTGGGACCTTGTGAGTGCCCGCAGAGTAAGAAGGGTTCATACTGGAGTTTGTTATCGAGCGAGCAGAAGTATAAATCTCCATATGTGGGATATCAACCAGAAGGACACATGTATTTTGATGAGATTCTTTTGTACTAGGATGCTGCAGCTCAGTTAGCAGTTGATAAGACAATATCGTAAGCATAACTTCACTTTCATGCGGTCATCTGGGACGTATCTGCAGAATCCCATTCACAACAATGTTGCAGTCGTAAATGGAAGAGAGAGAGAATTTGATACACGAACAAGAGATAGAGATGTAGAGAAAGAATGGTAATGTATGATGGATGATTCAGGGGTAATCTTACTGATTCAAGCACTCATCAATGCCAAGATTGCCAACAAATGGGCCATAGATTCTCACTCACATTCTGATTTGGCGCCTAATATCCAGTAAATCGCACAACGTTAAATCACACATTAATTATGAATATCACAACTACACTGTTGATTTAAAATAAATATTGGGGTTGAAAGCTATATTCTACAATGATATGAATGCATGGTGAGACGTCATGTCACGGCGGTCATTGGAATGATTGTTGCATGCATGCACTTCTGGGGAATTGACGTGCACTGAGGTTGAAAAGGCAATGGTTGGATTGAATGGCCGCGGTTTCCAGGCTCGGCTTACTCTGATAGTTTATGGCACACTCTGTAGCTGTCTTCTCATAACTTGAGCTGTCAACATTCTCTCTCTTGGATCTTCTCTCGATGGAATTCAGCTCACATAATCTATTTCCAGGTACGAATTTTGGCGGGCCAAACATACAGTTAGTCTGAATACAGTTTTGTCTGGATTCGAAGATTTGAATACTTAGACCTCTGTGAGTAAGTGCGGTAAATGGGTCTGTGGAAGTTCCCGGCCATCTTGCCGAGTTGCTGGGTAGAATCCGGTCTTTTGGGTTTCTCGCTCTGAAGATTCCACAGCTCTTTTGATAGAGCCCGAACTTGCAGAAGCTATTTTAGGATTTGAAAGAATTTGTCCAAATAGACTACTTAGTCATTATCAAGTCAAGTGGAGTTATTAATTGGCCGGGCTTGTGCATTTATGGTTGCGTTGCATAGTAGCAACCTTCCTCCAACGGACAGTTGCCACAGAGTTCAAAGTGCATGGCATGTTAGCGGAGGCCTGGAGCATACTGATCACTCATAGGTGTATACTTTAGCAAGCGCAGAGTGGGATGAGCCGCCTGCACCTCAAGGTGAAGTGTCTTGATTGATTTGTATGCACTGTGTCTACTAATTCAAAGTCAAAGAAAACATGATGAGAATGAAGCAAACAAAACTATACAAAGTGCACTATGTACTGCAAGTATATAAGCTTCGGTGGCGTATTTGTTGCTCTTGAGGAGTGGCTGGGCTGGAATGATACATCCATAATGACTCACAGCTTGTCAAAGTTGGCTTCATACATATCCAAGAAGTTCATGCTGGACAGGATTGACATCACAGTTGTGCATGATCTTGAATGAATTGCAAGGAAAACCCCGATAGCAGAAGCTGTATTTGAACCATGAATACCCAACCCATGTCTCAGCCTCTGACTCTCTGGGATGCGGATCTGAGGGGTGCCTGAACTTCAATGATTTCACAGCAAAAGCTGCGGCTGAGCCATGAATAAGTGAGCTCTGGTCTCATATTCTGACATAAGTACTCAATATTGCCTAGATTGCCAAATGGGTTTGGCCAAGATGCAGTTCGGCATCTGTCATGAAGATATGCCCAGGATTCTCCGGTTCACAGAAACTTCAACCATAACCCAGCACATCTTGCGGCTCTGCCACAAATCTCCTGACACAGGGACTCAATATTGCTTAGTCTGTTTTAATTGACAAATGAGATTGGTGAATATGGAGTACTTAATCATGTATGAAGAGATGCCATGGATTCTCCGTTGCACCAGAGAGTCCTGGGCACATATCGTCATGACCAATCGATCACTGCATAGTTTGTATTCCGATTTGGTATAAAGGCAGTCTAAGCAAAATTGTGTAACTGTGCCGCAGCATAGGCTGGCCTATTGTTGAAGTTCCAGATCACCTGAACTTTGATGATAGGCACGCAAAACCCCCTACTTTGCTACAAATAAGCAAGCCTTGTCTCATAATCAGACAAAAGTACTTGAATATCACCCAGAGAGTGTTATTGCTAAATGTGATTGGCAGATACGCAGTGCTCGATCTGTCATAATGAATCTCATGACATCTGCCGAAGAGACTCCGGTGCGCGTAACAGTGGATGAATTTGGCTTTTTCATTCAAAATATGTTCAAGGCTTCAGGTTTCCAGTACACCTCAAATTTGCAACTGCCAATAGATTGAAGCCCATTGCTGCATCATTGTCAGAATTCGACTCACGCCATTAATCATGCAATAACTTTGCCGCAGAAACTTCTAATGTCACATATCAATTCACTTCATCTCGTATAGTGCTTAATACTAAAGAAGAACGCCAATGAAATCCCACTCTAGTGTTAGTGGTTAACTCCAAGCAGCGATAATGATACTGTATTATGAGTCTTAAGATGCATACATATCATTGATATGCATAACACCTACGCATCTGTCATTCAAGTGATCAGTAATATGCTGTTTAGCGGGAGTTCATATTAGTCATGCGAAGTATACTTCGTCCACTCCTGAATACTATGCGGGACATGCATGTTTGTCATGCACGGCAGTTGATAGTCAATATGCGATTGAATGAGCTCTTCTCCCCTACCTGTAACGGGCTAGGACTCGGAGGGGCACGTTCCAGTCTGGAGATTAGTCCCAACCTTGGCATGACGTAACTGAGGGAGTAATGATCTAGGCGCCGGCCTAGAGCGAACACAACTAGTTGGCTCAAGTAGTCTGGATCGCAATGTAACCTCCTATCGTATACAAGCTTATGCGTCAATAATCCACGTTGGCATAGTATTGGTTGGTCGCCGATTAAATCTATGACGCACTTAAATAACTCACTTGCATGAGGGATTCAAGAGGCGATAAGCATTGTTAACTTGGTTGGTAGATGTTCCAGCTACTGACTCGTATGATTGCAAATGATGTCTGAGTTGAGAAAGGATAAGCTGATATCATGCAATGGATGGCCTGATTCATATCAGGAGCATAACGCTTTCAAACCACATTGCAAGGACGCAACTACCAGAGGGTGTCGTGGCAAGTTATCACCGGGCACTAAAGGGCGTGGCCGCGATAGCGCTATTACACCTGAGGAAGAGCGAGGGCTATAAAGGGCCAGCGCTGGTTGAACGAATTGAGGGACATTATCCACAAGATTAGCTTTCAGAGAACACCAAAGACAATCTTAAAATATTATTAAGAATTCTATCTATCTCAATCATTGCTACTATTATACATCATCGCGACCAGGCAACATATGTCTGGACAATGACTGACACAATCCGAATACACTCTCCAACAGGTCGTTGTATTATTCAGTGAACTACTTACTCAGCTGGACGAAGCTGGTTTAACCCGCACTTACCGAGACGTTATTAGATTCTGCAAACTCCTGAATATCGACTACCTGGTGCTGCGGTACTTGAACACCGGTGCACCACCATTCAAGGAGTTTGCAGAGGAGTGGTTGCACCATTGGGAAGTTTAATCTTCCTATACAAAGGAGAAAGATTGTGGAGGAGATTTGATTTGGCGCGCTCTTGCGTTACGGTGCAAGAGGTTGAGTCTTAGGATAAGATGAGGAAAGAAAGAGATCATTAGATAGGCGGTCGTACTTAGTTCAATAAATGTTGTATTGATTATTGGGATTAAGAACCCCCGTAACATCTTGCCATTTCTCATTCAAGATACAACAATTCCAACATCAGGACTTTGATTCACATCAACATTGAAGACAGAAAAGATTTATCTATCCAGTATAGTGTCCTTTACAAACGACCTTTTTGCGTATTTGTATCAGTTAAGAAGATTATGTTGATTGAATGTCTAAAGAGGCATACATTGATGAAGCATCTAACACTCTAAGATTAATTGTTCATCAGACTGAAAAGTGTCTCCATTCCCTGTCACCCGCTTCGTATGGTGCTGGTGAGCCCCCAGAATCCGGTGTATCATCAACGTTGTGATGTTTCATCAACTTATCAAGCCATGCAGGACTCGCATTTGCACCACTCCGGAGTGTTGTTGGAGATCACTCACGCGGTTGTCATTGCCACCAGGACCTGTATTCAGTAACCATATCTGTGGTACTTGGTTTTGCCCTAGCCAGACAACTTGTGCAAATGCCTGCCACTGCTCATTCAATACATAAACTTTCTGAGTCAGTCCTGCATGATTTGCAGCTGTAAGATTTAATCCTGTCCCGCTCACTTTGGGTGTTGATATGGATACAGAGGGATTTCGTGAATCCTGGAATTTGAGCTGCATTTCTGTGCATTCATCATTGCCCATATCGGCATGCATGTGGAATATATGCACCTGATCCACAAAAAACTTTGTTTGCCACCACTTCAAATGACCAAATTGCCCAGAATGAGGAGAACATACCAATGCCTTTTGTGAAAGAGGTGCATTAGGCGGTGCATTTTCAATACTCTCTTCTGCATGGAGCATCTCTATCCATGCGTCGTCTTGGTCAGGTTCGGGATTCTCTGCAAGTTCCTTGACAAGAATTGGCAAATGGGTCTCACTCTGCAATCGTACGATCAGAGATTCCTCCGAAGGATGGAGTGGCCATTCATCGTGTGATCTTTCGGAATCAGTATTGCATTCTTCGGTGTCTTCCAATTCTAACGAGGGACATACTAACCACCATCTATGAATCCTCCATACTCCAGTAGCATCCCGCGAAGTGTAACTCTCCCCCAGGGTCTTCAGATGTGCTTGCTGTTCCTCAGTCCACTCGAGATCAATGAAGTGAGCATTCGGCTTTCATATCCGGCCGAGTCGTTTTCCATTGGCTAGTTTCAATTCTCACCACCGCCTTATCGTCCATGGCTTTGCAATCTCAATCATCTGGTGTGCCACATTCTGTTGAGCTTCTTTGTCTTCAGTCCGGATAGGATGCATCAAACTGTTCACAGCTCAATACTCAGCATCAGTGCAATGTTTTTCCATCATAGTATCATCCTCTGGATCTTCAGGTGCACCTGAAAACTGCCACATCAGCTGAACGCATCAGTCATAGAGTCAATGGAATCCCGGTGTAGCAGTGACTTGATGTTTGAATTCAATTCTCGCAATCATCGCAATTGGCCAGCCCACACTGTGTTTAGTTTTATACCGATGGGACTCATCAAAGATCCCAAAACTCCATCAACAGTTGGAGAGTTTGCCGTTACTTGATGGTTTCGCTCTGGATGTTAGGGTATAGTTTGAAACAAGGTGGATATTCCATCTGTTTTCCGGCTAGTCAATACTGGTATTCAGATACTTGTGGGTGAGATTTGCAATTTCAGTGTGGGATAGGTTGACGACTTTGAACTCCGTTCCATACATCATCGCATGGTTGACACTTTCGAACTTCCCAACCACTCTGGGCATTGTTACCCCCAGGCTTGATTCAATTGCTGAGTTCAGTGCTGGATGCCAGTGGGGTGGTGTTGACTGAATCTCCAACAGGTGGCAGGGCACAGAATTCTATCTCTGAAGCGGATACCACTCTCGTTCTTCACCAACAATGCCAGGATAGTCATTGTACCCCACCATCACCGACTCTTCAAGGGTATTACCCCATTCAATGGGCACTGGCAACCCCATTACAACTTTCTCAGTAACCAATCTGCAAAGAGTTGCCGCTGCAACTGAGGTGAAAGTCCTTCCACGACCCATTTCATCTGCCACCAGTGCTCCTGGCATATCACCATCCCAAACCCATCTCCTCAAGATGAACCAGATGGCCCAAACCTCGTCAGCCAGAAACTTAGTTAAGGGCAGGCCTGGAATTGTGTTCTTGCAGCCTGGAACACGGTCATCTGTAGATTGGAGAATAGGATGCAGATTCAGCAGCACTACTGCTTCAATAATACAGACATGTTCAAATTCGTTACTGATTCTATTGAGAACCGTATTCAGTACTAAGCTTGTATTTTCTGGATCGAGAACCTATTCACCATCCTTCACATCCTCCTGAACCTCAGTTGCAATTTTGCCTGTGTTCGTTTTGTTCTGACTGATTTCTTTCAGTTACTCGGATATATGCTGGGCAGATAAGCTTATATTGCGGAACTTCTGAAAATACATCTCAATGTTAGGTATTTCACAGTGAAGCAACCATTTGAACGAATACACAAAGATGGAATATAAACAATTTTGTTCTTTCTATCAGAACTTACATTCATACAAGTATCATTCTCTTGCCCACCATCCTCCTCTCCCTCCTCTTCTCCCTTTCTTACACCCTCTTCAGAACCTTCCATAGTGTATGTATAATAATTCGCAGTTACTTACATCTAGCCTTATCACAGCTAGCAGAGATCACCTTTGTTGGTCTAATTACGTGCTCGGCGATCTCTTTCCCTGTTGCTCTCACAATTTCTACCAAAAATATCTTCACATTATGTCCAAGGTTCAACCTGAACGCATTTGAAAGGCAACAGTTATATGATATCTGGCCATATATGGGGACATTGATCATTTGCCCATGTGAATATAATCCCATATTCCCTTCTTCCAATTCTTTCTGCTCCAAGGTGCACTGGAACATTGATGTGAGAATGTATGGCTCTTGCAGGCCGCCATTGTTAATGATTGAATCAACCAAGACCTCCTAGTGCCTCACATCTGTATACAAGGCTTGGAGTGGTTTCAGGGCTGGAACGAAATTCTGCCCATTGGACACCCAGCGAATCATAACCATGAACATTGTATTTGGCAACACTGAGAGCTTACTTGTCGAATTTTGGCCAGCGCACTCTCCCAAATCTGTCACCATTTGCATAATGCCTCGCCTTCCATTTTTCATCGCGTCGCTGATTTTGCTTGCACATTTTTTAAAAATCATTTCAACCCACTGCCTGCAAATCCATTGACCTTTATTGAAATTAACTAATGGCAGCCAGTTCTGGAATGACACTCAAAAATTTGTGTCTGCCGTTAACCAGTGCAGGTGTCCATCTCGAATCTGGTCCAAACCATTCTGCCCCTGGATAATGGACCAATACTTCTTCTCAAGAAGCCCCGCCACCTATACTTTCTTTCACTTGTTGAATGCACTGTAGTTGGCCTGGCCCATCCATTTGTCAAATTGCTTCAATGAGAATACGATTTGCTTCAGCTTGATTGGTGGTTTCCTTCTGCACGACCCAAGTCCAAGGAATTGTTGCACTCATCAGCTGCATCATATTCGCTCTAACACATCTCCGGCAATGGGGGAATAGTCGCAAACCCTGCGACATCTGTTTTCTGAAGCTGCGCTGGGGTATGCAATCTTCTCGTCAGGAGGCTTATGGGGAGTCTCCCAAGCGCGCCAGAAGGAGGTTGCGGAGTTTCAGTTGAGCTGGAGGATGTTGGCCAATGGACTGCATGAGATTTGGGCAGCCTGAGAGGCACTCTCGGTGCACCTGGAGATAATGGCCATTGTCTCTGGAACCGTGGAGGGGGGACCATTTCAGAACTGCCATAACCAGCTTGGTGCAGGTCATATCCTTGCCACAGTGGCCCATAAGTTGGGAATTCTTGGCTGGCGCTGCTGGTAGGTTGCGAACTGTGTTTCAGGATGAATGGAGACTGGGGATAACACTGCGGAGCGCTTGGAAATGACTGCTGTGAAGGAGGGGAACTGCACCCTCGCAGTGGATAATATTGATTGGTGTGTTTTCCAAATTTGCTGTGTTTGCGAGTGGCATGTTGTAAACTATTATCCTATGATTCTGAATTGTCATCACTGCATTGTTCCAAGCCAAGATAGCCACCATGTGGTTCCACAGTCAGTGTGTTTGGTAGAGATCGTTTCGTCGACATGCTCTGTTAAACAAAAACAGAGGTAAACTACTATAAATGCGAGATGAGATATAAAATACATTGGATTATGGGTGAGTATATTGCAGGTAGCAGTGCCCTTTGGCGGAAAGAGGGGCTTCTTATATCCCATTCTGTTATCACAAACTGTGGTGTTTCACTACACCTTTGATCGATGAAAATCACCCCAGGCTTTGAGAAAGTGAAACCTGCCTTACACACATCCTGCCTTTCATTGCTATATGCTTCAATTCATATACTAGGATATTGGATATGTGCTCACCTTTATACACTTCCATAACTTTACAGATCATGGAAGGGATATGATATGATATCTCCAGGAACCCAACAAGCACTATATCCAGTATCAAGGTTAGCATGACTAGGGATATTACACATGAGTTGTGCCTGAACGACGTTGCAACCTCAATCAATAGGTGGCCTCCGAGTCGAGAAGCAACAGCAATTGCTTCCTATTCAGCTCTTTACCTGTACATCTCAGTTCCGCTCAAGATCCACACTCCAGTCAGGAATCGTTACTGAAGCAAACATCCTACCTGCCTTATCAGTTCTCGATGATCAATGCCTGGACATCCAGCTAGCTAGAAAGCTCAGCTATTCATTGTATTATGACGATCTATTGTGATTATCAGCTGCGATGAGGCTCGAGCATAGGTATAACTCACAATGCCGCAATGTCATAGTATCAGGCCCCATTTTAGTGATTGCGGTGATGACAAAAGAAACCTTCCCCCCACATGTGGCGGGATGAAATGTTGCTGTTAATGTGTTACGTTAACATGAGTTAGCTTGCATTCAAACCAGTATTGCTGAGGCTTACTAACGCCCTGGGAAGCATGATTAAGAATCATCTGCATACATGTTCAGTGACCATTTCGCAAATATGGTTAACAATCTCCAGAATCATATCAAGTGTTTGATTTGCAAAAGGAAATTATTCGATGAGAACCGACTCTGGGCTAATTGTCAACACTATCACGCAATGTGGATGAATGAAGGGATATTGACTGACAGCATATTACCACCTGCAGACTGGGATCGACCCAGGCCATCATGGTTTAACTTCAGTCGGTGCACCTGTATTGCCATCGATGAGCTCAGTCAACTAATTCATCTCCCCATAGACAATGTATCTGGCGCACCACCATCTGAAGATACTCCCGACGAAGACACTTTAGACCCCTAGAAGCCTGATCTGACTTGTACCCCTGATCCAACAAAGACGAGGTCTCATAGGCAGGTAGTTGGAGTGGAAAATGCAGGGGAGGAACGCATATGGCAAAGCAACTGGATTGTACAACAAGCATTGCAAGTACTCGGAACAATACAATAGTTTCCATCCAATTCAGTCAGAACACCATTTTCAACAGGCATAATCATTTCGCCAGCAAACGAAACCGTGGATAGATGAACATCTGATGCATGCTCTGGACATGTATGACATCGAATCATATCAATCAGCACATGCTGTACGAAAGCTCCTCTGTAGACTTGATTTCAGGCTCTGTGTCGAAGGTTGGATTGAATGTCATTTCCGCATCTTCGGAACTTTATACTACTGGGATATTTTCAAATGTATACTGTTTCTTTTTGGCACATCTACCATTTCAGACTCATCTCGATTTTGAACCTGTGCGCCTTGCCAACTTGGAGAGTCGCTGAATATGCAGCAAGATGAACAAAGGCAATTTGCGGTGGGACACTCAAGATCAGCTTCCTGCTGGAGCGATGATTGTGCCAGTCATTTATGCATCTGACAAGACCAAGTTGACCAATTTTTCAGGCAACCAGCATGTCTGGCCATTGTAGCTCATGATCGGTAGTATTAGAAAAGATATCAGCCGCACATCTAAAAGGCGAGCCTGGATTACTGTTGGGTTGATCCCCTGTCTCACAAAAGGTGCCAAAAATACTGACCAGGCAGTGCATTCTGCAGTTCGAACAGTGCTGTTCCCACTCCGTAATCTTGACATCACTAGCCCTGGCTTGTACTGGAATTGTGATGAGGGATTCTAGAAACAATGTTAACCTCTTTTGGCAGCCTGGGTCGGGTATTATCCAGAAAAAGTCATGCTTGCTCCAGTCTCATATGGCTCATGCCTGATGTGTGATATTCCTAAAGGTGCAACAATGGACCATTCAACTTTCGACCACTTGTGTTACAGGGGTTGTTAATCCCAATAATCAATATAGCATCTATTAGAACAAGTACGACCGCCTATCTAATTGCTCTTTCTTTCCTCGTCTTATCCCAAGACTCAACCTCTTGACTCACTTGTCCAAGAGCGACCGAAAACAAATCTCCTCCAGTTCCCATCGCCAATATGAATGTACACTGAACTTCCCTGTCGAATAGCCACTCTTCTGACCACTCCTCGAATGGTAATGTGCGGGTGTTCAGATACCAAAGCACCAGGTAGTCGATATTCTCGAGTTGACAGAAATGAAACACCACTCGGTAAGTGTGGAGTTGGTGTGATTCTTCCAACTGCGTAAGCAAATCGCCAAATAACTCTACAACTCGTTGCAGTGCGTATTCGGATTGTGTCAAGTGTTGTCCAGACATATACCGCCTGATCTCGAAGATGTATAAGGGGAGAAATGGTTGAAGATTTGAAATGGATAGAATTCTTAATAATATTTTAAGATCGTCTTCGGTGTTCTCTGAATGCTCGTCTGTTCGCTGATGATCCTCCAATTCCTTCGACCAACGCTGCCTCTTTATAGCCTTCATCCATCCTTAGGTGTGATAGCGTTATCTCGGCCATGCTCACTGGCACCCGGGTGATAATCTTTGCCACGACACCCTCAGGTGGTCGTGTTCTGCAATGTGGTTTGAAAATGTTACGTTCCTGAAAACAATCAGGCCATCCATCGCCCAATATCGGCTTATCCTTTCTTATCTCAGACATCTTTTGCAATCGTACGAGTCGGTAGTTGGAACATCTACCAACCAAGGTGGTAATGCTTATCGCCTCTTAAATCCCTCATGCAAGTAAGTTATTTAATTGCGTCATAGATTTAATTGGCGACCAACCGATACTATACCAAAGTAGATTACTGACGCGTAACCTTATATCCGGTATGAGGGTACATTGCGATCCAGACTAACCCGAGCTAACAAGTAGTGTTCGCTCTAGACCAATGGCAATTTCATTAATCCCTCAGTCACGTCATGCTAAGGTCGAGACTATTCTCTAGACCAGAATGTGCCTCTTGTAATCCTAGCCCATTACGGGTAGAGAGTGGAGTCCTCTTAATCACGTTTGACTATCGACTGCCGTGCATGATTACCATGCATGTCCCGCAAAGTATCCAGGTGCGAACGAAGTCCCCACACTTCGCACGACCAACATGAACTCCCCCTAAAGAGCATGTTGCTGACCACTTGATTTGTTTGTGCATAGGTGTTATGCATATCGCAGATATGTATGCATCTCATAATCATAATCAAGTATTATTATCGCTGCTAAGAGGCAACCCCTAACAACTTGATAATCGAAGAGATCAGCATGTTTACTCAGAGCTGCTGGATAAAAGTCTTAATGATGTTCTAGAAACTCTCGGTGTTCATCCACTCTGCAATCCATTTTCGCAATTACCTCTTTGCAATGTCTATTGTCTTTGGCAGCCTGATGAATTGCATTATCTGCTCCTGAGTATAGTTAAAGACTTATTGCACTGGCTGCTCAATTACCTGAAAGCTAGAAATGTCAAGGATCAATTTGACAATCAACTTACATCAGTACCACCATATCCCAGTCTCCAGTACTTCTCTAAATGATTTGATTCACTGAACAGTGGCTACTGGCAGGGAAAAGAAATCCGGGGCATGATTAGAACACTTTGCCGCAAATTGTGCACCAATTCTTGACTACTTCCAGGATGCCGGGAAGACCATGGCAAAAACAACCTCTGAGAAAATGGTAATGGGAGCAGTGCAGGCATTATGTGAATTCTCTCTACTTGTCATCCAAAAAATCACTCTGATCTATCCCTCACAGCACTAGACCATGCACTAAAGCGATTTTACACAAAGATGGGTGGCCTTCGTGTCCAGAATATGCCAAAGTCTGTGAAGGCCAATGGCGATGATCTATTGGGAAGAGAATCCCAGGAGTTATGAGAACAAAAGATTCATAAAATCGGAGCTGCAATGGAGGTTCTACTGTCCGTGGCTGAAATAGTCACTTCGTGACAATGAAGGCAATTTGTGGTGCGCCTAAATACCGCCCCAGAAGGGGCAACAATATGGTCAGACACTGATTGGGAGAGGGCAATCGAGCAATTGCAGCACAAAATCCACCAGGTGACACCTGCTAAACAGAGTGTATTCGATGAACTATTCCAACATTGTGAGCGACGACTGTTGCAGGAAGTCAAGACTACAGTAACTGGTCCAAGTAGCATATTCACTAAAGAACATGCTCATATGAAGACTGCCGCTGCAGCACAGGCATATGGGGTGGTAAACATGACCGCCCACAAGTATGTGCAACTTCAGGTCTGTCTATCTGACACTGAGATTGAGGCCATGAGCTGGACCATTGCCAATACAGACCGTATTTTGAATCTGGTTGATAAAATGAATCATGGTATTACTTCGAAACACCAGATATGATTTTGAAAGGAATTCTCCATCCAATTGGTCGAGTTTCAAGCTTGGTGGCAGGCAATCGGCTTTCAGGAGCTTCGGAAAATCATGGAACATTGTGTAATCTAGTTGAAGTATGAAAAGATACATAGTGTAAGCGATATATCAGAATCAATTGTGCGAACGGGTTCCAGCGACAATTCCACCACTGATATTTCTGAACAGCTACCTATCGGCAATGTGAAAAAGGCATATCGATTTACCAACAAATGTGATTACATTCACCAAATGCACAAGCACAGAGACCGGTGTACCGGTCTTGACTCTAAGGAGGAGACACTGTCGTATCTGGCCCATCAAGGCTGGTATGATATTGACTTTCTGACAGTCTTCAACTTACTATCAGCTACCCATACATGGTGAAATATGCATAGAGCCCATCATTCATACCTCCACCATTGTCAGGAAGAGCCATTTTTCCACCCCATATTCAAACAGGTACATCATTTGAGAGAAACTCATGTCCACAGCATGTGCAGAAGTATCAAATTGACCTCAGGCAGCGACGCATTAGTAGATTTCGGAATTCCCAACTTTCGGCAATGATTTCGTACAGAAATAGAAGACGACTGGGGATATAAAGTGAATGGACTGGTACTCAGATATGATCAGAATGTATTCATAGACAGTATAGTTATCAAACTTCAGAATCGGCTGTTTTACTACCGTCAACCATTTCACCTCCCTACATCTGTTGAGCATCTGGGACTTAATTGTCAGGTAGAATATACCAATGCCAACCAAAGGATCATGCCCGAATATCATAATATCTCGATCCGATATATGGACTGTGACCTCAAGAGCACATTCCAATGCCGAGTCCCTTCCGTTCCTGTAGTATATTTCAACTGGATTCTACCGAATCCGATCCTCCAATTTCAAGAGTGCCTGACTGCTGAAAACCTAATATTGACCTTCTCTGAGAGGTTCATGAAGACTCAGCATTGGATATTACGTCCTCAACCTCAAGAATATGTGGTGGGGATTCCAAAAAAGTACAAAGATCTGCATGGTTGGGCTGGTTGTGTTGATGGGTTCATCCAGGTTCTCAAACAGACTGATAAGATGCATATTGTACCTGTCAGAGCAATTGTTGGACCTGCAAACTGGGTGTGTGAGAATAATGCTGCTTCAGATAGAATGGATAGTATATGGCTCATATATAATCTTGTGGATATAGACACCTACTGGACTGTGCATTAAAGTTACAATGCCTGAATCAAGGTGTGCAGAAGATAGTTAATTGAATTGTGTTATGTGATATCAACATTATTATAATCACTCCCGGAGAGTATGGCTCCAGGTTCTAGGTGCACCTGAGTTCTCTAGGATACACATCCATTATTCCCAATAGCTCTGAAATTTGCACATCCTTATAGTTTGATTTGGAAGCATTTTGCAAACAGCTATGCACTCTTTATGATATTCTTGAATTCTGTTCCACAACTTCCGGAGCATTGAGGAGCACCGGTGAGGTAGTCTCAGAGCACCTGAGAGCACATTTCTTTGCTTTCGGCCTATCTGGGAGCATCTGGGAGCATCTGGCAGGATCAGTAAGGCTGTTCAGAGTTGCTGAGTTGTTCAGTTATTCCTTCCAAAGGATTTTACCTTTTGCTGATGGTTGAACGTGAATAGTTTACAATTCAGTGCACCCGAACATTGATCATCTAGGCTTTTATGACTTTTCCTACTGCTGTGCATTCAGCCTACCATTAATCAACTTGGACGGTAGCCTAATCTCATGATATTGTTATACCACAAACTATATTTTGGATTGGGGTTTACTGTCTTTAGCCATCTTTGTTTCCTTGTGTGGATTGCTGGGAATTTCTGCATCTAAACACCATTTTCAGCTTCTCTAAGTTGAAAAGTGTAAGTTGATGCTTAAGCTGCACACCGATCAGCATTTCTACACCACAACCTCTATCTTTATTCCTACCCTCATTGTATTTAGACTTCCAATAAACCACTGATATTTATGCATCTATCTATGGCAACCTGATTGCACGAACTAGCGATTTGCTTCTTCAGACTGTCCACACTGCTGTAGGTTGTGATTTCTCAACCAGATCGACTTACATATTCGAATCAGAGTAACGACATGTGTTGGTGTAGTCATTCTTAGTGTTGCCATTGGTTCAGGACCATTACTGCGGGTCTGGGTCGGGGTCCCAACCAAAGCTTTGGAAATTTGGCAGTGCTGGTTGTCAATGATGTGGAACAGTCCACTTGTGTATGGTTTGATGTTAATCTTCCAACCTGTCGGAATTGGGTAGGTTGCCAGCGGGTTCATTAATAGATTCATAGACAGCTCTTGTTTTTACAGTTTGTTGATAGTATATTATCAAAATTGCATTTTCAACATCCAATAATAGGTTTTACATATTTTGCAGTTTGCAATATCCATTTATTTGAAATGTGTGGTATTCCTTTGATATATTGTATTTTTGCATATCAAGGCAGTTAATAATTGACTTATGTGTGCAAAGATCCTCACGATGTCTTGATTACGAAATATGCGAGACCTAAATCAGTTGACACTTTATTGACACTCATTTTGAGAATGTAGCAGGGAGCGTGTCGCAGTTGTTTCGTCTTCTAAACATTGCAAATATCTTATAAATGAATGTCTACAACTGATCGGAATTTACATTCAACATGATGCATAGCTGAAAATTGTTGACGCTCCCTTGATGCTTATTCTCTGAATGGCGCAGTAACTGTGTTGCTATCTGGGTTGCCTCTAAATGCTGCAAATACCTCAGTTATGCATAACAGTGACGAAATCACTTGGTAACTACTGTACTTCCAAAACCAAAAATCAGTGAAGCTCTGTTGAAGCACACTATGATGTATTGTCTCTTCAACATCTGCCACCATCAATAATTGTTGTCATCATGATGTGAACGTATTGGTTGTCTTTCTGGCAGATTCAGACTCGGCCCTGTGGCAAAGCCGAGGGCATCAATGTTCTTGCACTGTTTACTTTCATACTACCAGAATATATATATCTCGGTAAAAGATTCATCGCACCTAGTATATATCTGTTTATCAACTGATATTCACAAGCTACTGCTCACGATTCAGTCATAATATATCTCTTACTCAAACTTTCGGTCAAGCTACATACAGAAGCTGGGGAATCATTCACGCATACTATCCTACTTTTCTTTGATTCCCTGATTTCTCCTAGTTTCAATTGCATTGACCATCACCCACACATTTTCAGCCTTTCCCTTTCGCTTTCATGTTGGCCGAATCAATCCGGGAACATTCTGTGTGGCACTTGCATCCTGCTGCTCCGAGCATTCTGAATTGTCGATGCCTTTGTCATGTCCTATATCAGGTTCAACGTCTGCAGCGCAATCGTCTTTGTTGTAATTTGGATTATCCACGTCGCCATTCCAGTTACGCCAATTCCTGCGTCCGAAATGCCTGCAGGTGCTCAATCCTCATCACCTGCGACTGGATGACAGTTGCTTGGTATAAATCAGCAGACATTTTTTATTTCAGTTTGTCCTCCAGGTAGGCCCTTTGCAGACAAAGCTGGTGGCAAAAGTGACCTTTCTGACAATTTATACACAGCTACACCATCATGTTGAAAGAGTGAGCAGGATGCTTTGATGATCTTTTCCTTGTCCGAAATGTATCCTACTGCTGTCCTCTGCATGTTTTCAGTGCATGATTCCTTCTGTGTAGTATGTAGGTTTTGGCTGCTCTGCTACATCATCAAAAAGTCATGAACCTTGGCCGCTGTGTGAAATTGTCTTTTCTCTGCATCTATCTTCATTTCTATGTCATTTTCAGATTTCATCATAACAAATACTTGGTCATCGCTTGCCAAGATTCTGGTATTGGCTTGACACAACAACCTTCAAACCAGTTTTTCGCAAAGGGTCTCCCCTGTAGTATTTGACTGCCTCCCACTGTGAACATCTCACCCACGGGAAGTATTGGCCTCCACTCCAACATCATGTGGTGTGATAGTGAATATGTTGCGTGCCTCATTGGAGAGGTCTGTGTACTCGGAGTGCGTTTCCTCCTGGTGGCATCACCAGTCAGTTACGTCCAAGATCCGAAATGTACGGTGCAAGTCCATTGGGCTGGAGTGATTGTAATTGTGATTTTGATAAGTGTGCCGTCAGAAGGTGAGTTCTTCAGGCGGTGAATTCAAATAGAGCCTGGCGGTGGTCAATCTGTGTGCCGCCCAATCTCTTTGTCTGGGTGTTGTTTCAGCCACATTGTTGGGCGTTCAATATTGTGCATCATGGCTGGTAAAATCATACTGAGCATAGAATGATTCACTGGATTCAGAGTTTGTTGCAGAGAGGACGAGACTGTTGCTTGGTATGCTGTCGGGTTCATTGACCGGCAAAATCGATGTTTGGAACAGGATTCATTCTCCACATACTTCAGAACAGCTGCTTCGTATTGAATAGTATAGGAAATCTTGTTGTAACGGTTAATACCCATTATGTTCTCCTAGTTTCAACACGATCACAACTTTGAAAAATCATAGAGAATATTTGCAGAAATGCGAATCATACCCATCGTTGGAGTCACTTTAGCAGAATAGTTGGACAGCTTCTGCGGTGCTCAGTTGACAGCCAAGAGCAACTCTTCCTTACATTGATACTTCTGCGAAGATGAATCTCACATAATGCCATCCACATGATCGAAAATGTCGTTGTAGTCTGTGGTAAGATCATGGAATGTGACTGTCTGCCACTTTGGAATCCACAGGGTCGAATATTGGAATGGTCTCAATCATTCCGTCAAATACTTGACAATCGTCCATTCATCCTGTGTTGTGAAGAATGGCTGGAAATCTCTATATTCTGGATTTTGGAGCCACTTGCACAGTAATTGTCGTGATACTTAGGCTTTCTCAAACGACTTGAGTGTCGAGTTCGAATGTGTCTTCACATGCATACTACGTAGTACGATGATATGGACTTTGGTTTTTTGACAGTCAATGATTTCGTTTCATTAACCAGGTGTCAGCAGAATCAATACGGAAAGCATTCTCTGCGATATGAAGGTCACTATCAGGACTTTCAAACTATCTTGAAATAAGTACTTTCTCAATGATCTTTGGTGAACCTGGAACCATGGCTGACATAATGTTGATTCGAGCATTGCCATCATTTCGTTGTATTTGAGTCATTCCAATGGCAATGCTTGTATTTTCTCCAAATCGGTGATCGCATTCATGGGCATCTGAAGTCTTGGTGTAGCCTTTCATACACAGACTGTTCCTGAATGCACCTAAAGCCAGCTGTAGGACGTCCACCATTCATAATATGTGGTTTCTCAATGCAGGCCACTTAATTCCTGAGGCCTCAACGGTTGAATGTGGCTCGTGATTCTTTGAGTCATTTGAGGACGCATTATCAGTTGTAATTCCCAGCATACCGCTGTCAGAAAGCTCAAAATGATCAAGCACATCCTGTAAATGTACCACTAGCCTTGATCCCATATGTTGGCCCATGAACTATTATCCCGAAATAGATTTCGAAACCGAAAAACAATACACCATCAATCTTATCCTGGACGAGTTATACTTCGCACACCGCCCAATGTCAATCCATAAAATACATAATGACCAACATTATTGTAAGAGTGTTTGTAGATGTCCATCCGTCCAGTGCTAAACTCAACTTATTTTGTGATGGCGATTGCTTCTCACATGTGTCTATAGTGAGTGGGTATTTACTCCAGCAAACGTTGCAATGGGCCGTGGCACACAGCAGCACCAGGCCATTTCTAAGTACTATATATGATCTTTGTAGGTTGAGATTTGATATAGTGATACATGGAATATGAGCCAAAACATATTCTGATGTGAGGTTGGAATTTGACGTTTCTTGGTGAGATTTGGAAGTTTAAAAGTCCTTAGCTGCCAGTTTGGAGTGCATTATCTGTCATTTCAGTCAATATGGATTAACATGGATGTCAGAGATGAATTTCCTCTGCGAACTTACTATTGTCATTCCCGGACATCATTCCCTTCTCAGGATGGCGAAAGCTGTTTCATCAACCATGGAACTAGTCGATTCAGTGACTTCTGACTCAGTTGATTAGTTTAACTTTGCGATGTGAACTTTTGCCAACAAGTGCTTCCCAATTGAGAAGGTCCCATGGCCTCATGGATGTGGAATAACTTGATTACCAATAATTGATATCATTTGAGGGCTGCTGGTCTGCTCAATTCTGCAGTGCACATTCCATTGCCATGAATATGAGTGTCTCAAATTATTCCAAGTAGTCAGACCTTATGAGCTTACATTCATTGAAGCTCACCAAGCGCTGAAGATGATATGTGACGTAAGGTCACACAAATTAGGAATACAGACAACTTAATTTTTGGAGGAGTTCATAAACTCTAGCAATGAGATATTGAATAATTTTGAATCCGTCATTACGGTGGGAATTCGAGAGCTGGGTTATTCGACTGGAGAGACTGTGAAATGTTACATCATAGTACAACACAATGTGGGTGCTAATATATTGACTCTAGAGCTACCAGTACAAAAAATCAGATCTGTGAGACATTGCATGTATATTTGTGAAGTTGTATACAAGGACATATTAAAAAGGCTGACTGCGTAAAACTCAATTCAGCAACAATGCAAGGCAGTTCATTGCTGTGTAGCATACTGAGTCTGCCCAAAAATCATTGATGCTCCATGGACGCTCCATTGTAGCAGGCAGATGCTATATTGTCAGTGGCATTTTGGCCAATAAACGCTGCAGATAGGTTCATTGTGGGTTAATGCCATTCCATAGCCCTTCAATGATCCAATATGCAAGTTCAATAATCAATGACTCTCCATTGACACTCAGTTTGAGAAGGTGGTAGCGATATCATCAATGCCATTTTTGCCCAAGAAGACAGCTGACACATTGACTATCGGTTCATGACATTGCACAGAGCTTTCAGTATGCATTATGCAAGACCGCCAATGATTGATGCTCTGTTGATGTTATGTTTCATGAGGTGGTAGCAATATCGTACGTAGCCTGTTTGCCCATGACAGCAACAAATACTTTGCTTATGGGTTGATACAGTTGCATTACCTATTGAATATGGAAGATGCAAGACAAAAATTCATTCCCAGTTTGTTGACACACATTTGCCGGAGGTGGTAGCAATATTGCGAATACCATTTTTCATCATACAGGCAGACAACACTTCCATCATAGCATAATGTCATTGTCGCACTGCAGTTCGAATATCCAAGATGCAAGTAAATATATCATTGATGCTCCAATGATGCTCATGTTTCAGTGATGATAGCGATGTCATCACTGCCAGTCTGGCTGTGACGGCGGCCAATACTTCAATGATGTGTCACAGTAACTAAGTTTTTGATTATTAGGTAAAAATGAATAACAATTGTTGATAGATCATTGAAGCTCATTTTCAGGATGGGGTAATGAGCGTGTAACGTCCCCCCTTGTCTATCAAAATGGGCAATCCACACAGTTTAGAATGATGTGACTATGCAGCCCTTTGTTTGCCGAAAATGTAACATGAAAAATTGTTGAGGCGCCATTCATGCTCACCCCAATGGCATACTAATTGTCATTCCATGAATAACAATTGTATGAAAAGACACGTCTAGTCATTATTGACATCCAAGAAATCTTTCGACTAATAATTATTTACATCCACATTGTTCGATCTCTGTTAATTTCTGAACCCATGCTAGACAAGTTAAGGAAGTGCTGAAGGAAATCGGCATATCACAGTGCAGCGCTTCCACCTGGCAACGATCCGCGTGTAGATTTGTACACTGGTTTTCAATATATACACCCTGACTTCCTCATCTTTCCTGATCCAGCTCATTCTCTCCGATTTCCATGACTTACCATAAGCAATTTTCAAAATCTCGACAATGTGCACCAGGTCTGTGTAGAGAGTGATCTAGTTTGCTGAATGACTGAATGCAGCATGACAGTTGTAATTCATCCCAGTTGGTGTGGTGTTTTGAACACCCCATCAATCACTCATATGATATCACTCACTTGGATTTGGTTAGATAGTATTGTAACAAATTTAGATTCAGTTTTCTTGCTTCACAGTAACCGGCAGCACGATATCAAGTTCATTGGTCATCAGTCAATGTGGTTTGAACTCTAGAACATTGGCATGGCCCATCCAACCCTTGTACATGCACGGATGAATTATCATGTCTCACATTGTGGACTCTGAACTCAAGGAAAGCTGGCATGTAGCAAAATGGGTACACCAATAACTGTTCCGAGAGATATATTGTCAGAAGTAGAAAGTTGCCTATTCACTGCTCGGGCAGTGTGGGAGCCATCACCATTTCTTCATCTCAATCTGATTTATTAATGGAGATGAGCTTGGATGCTCTAGGCAGGGGTAAAAACTTACCTGTTGAATAGGCTTTGATTTCGTAATCAGTGACAAATCGGGCGCTGCAGTGTGTGGGAGTGATGGAATGCATTTGTGTGTCTGTGGTTTCCAGGAACCTAGCCTTATATGAGTACTTCCTGGTTGACAAGTCACTTGGGGCATTTGCTATTGTCCGGGGACACTATCAAAAGTCTCCATAGGCTCACCAAATGTCGTCATTCCAAATTGTTAGGGGGGTCCCAATGACCTAAGTATAGGTACTTTGAACGGCCCTAGATCCTATTTCAAAGTAGATCTCAAATCTGGACTCGAGATACTTGAGATATTTGATTTAGACTGTTCCTTTCGTTTTTAGATAATTTCCAATAAAGTAATTTCCCTTGTCGCGTCCGACACAAAGGATCAATCTGCTTAGTTGGATGTTGCTTTGATTCAATTGCCTGTCAGTCATTTATGGATTGACTAATAACCTGATTGGTAGCCTTTATGATGGAATGTATCTTTTCTGGTTCGGAATCGCCGATGTCGCTATTCTTAATCAATTGAGAGATCATTTCCAGATCTCTATAGCAGTAGCTACTCCTCCAATTCTCACTTTGTTCAATTGGTGTGGATAACCGTGATGTCATCGTTCCTCCTTCCATCCCAACTTCAGTTCGTTTCCGTACATTATGGATATGTATAATCCACCCTTGTTGAGGACTGATAATTGAAGCTAACCACCAGACGCACTGCGCCACAAAGATGTACTGAATCTTTCTGGCATAAGATCTCATCTGACCAAAAATGTATACAATGACGACGTTATCATTCTCGAAGAATATAGTCCTTCGTATGGTAATTCTTATGGACGGTGCAGGGCTGCCGCTACAGAAAGCTAATAGATTTTATACATAATAATAGGTATAGGTATTATGAAAACACAATAATAAATAAAGGCATTCTTTTACTGGTAGGTATCGTAGAGTGTTTCGCTGCTAGAGCTTCTTCTTCTCATTGCCAGAACAATGTGACCTCTTTATAGAAAATTCAATTGGAATGTTACACATGCGCACCCATAGTTCATTTCCATGATTTTGATAGCAACGTACATTGCGGCTTACATTAATGACTTGTTGGTATGATCTCTTTGGCAGAAACCAGATTTCCAATTGAACGCACCATGGTAGAGGTTGCCACGAATCCATTTGGTTATTATGTTCATGCAGGTGAGGTATTAAAGAGTTACCCTCCTGACAAGAATCTGGTCACACCAGCACGATATCATATACCAGGTCATAACTCTAACTTGGACATCTTGCGCTCATATGGTTCGGTAGTTGTGAACATCTGCCAAGTGTAGTTGGCGTGGCTTGGAACTAATCAATACTGTAGTATGACTGCATCATAGATTGACCTGGCGACCAACCACTACTATGCCAATGTAGATTAAATGACACGTATGCATGCATGCTAGGCAAATCATACTGTTGCAGTTGCTATTCCGTCACAAGTCAATGTGCGGGGATGCTACAGGCCTCATATCAACAGCCAATGTCATAATCCCTCAATCACGCCAACGGTGAGGCCAGAACTGTTTTCTTTGGCCGGGGAGTGCCCAGCAACCAACCTCACACAAGAGATTGGGCTTCAGATCCCACTTAATAGCTAATGGCTAACAACTGCCATGTGTGCGGTGCGAACTTCCGTTCTACCTGAACCTGACATAATCCCTCTAGTATCTGGTGATGAATCTGGTTGAGGATGACATGCTTGGCAAGACAGTAGCCCTTTCAATCTGGCGGTGATACTGCGTCATCAAATCAGCTGCCACAGTATATGCTTCAATGATTATGCTAAGCCGAAGCTTATTCAATCGAGACGTGTCCCACTCATACCCTGCTAAAGGTAATTGTGAATGAAAGTTCTGAGCATGGCTAGGGCAGGTGTTATCCATGTCAGATAACCCAACAGTTACTGACAAGTACCCATCATTGGTTATCCCAGGTTACACAGACAACTGTTAAGGGAGAACCCCTAACACCTAAGAGCACATAAGAGTGCTAGCGACATGACGGTGGGCGCCGGCACCAAGTCTGGGAGCACATCTAATGACAGTAGAGCAGTCTGGGAGGAACAACATGTTCTTTGGGAATGCTGCTTGTGCACCTGGAAATCATACCTACTACTTATTGTTCAATGATTTTCAAAACTCATGTATTCAGTTTGTATTCTCATTAACAAATTTATGTATCTATATAGCTACCCATCTACACACAGTATATCTGGACTGGCTGCAGGCAGTGCTTGGGAGCAGTTTGAGGTGCGCCGGAAGATGACCATCGAGTGAACTCAGATATGCACTTGGTGGCCGTGATTGAGCGAGATTGGATATGCATTTGGAGGACCTGATTCAGCAAGTTGGGAGATGAACTTGGGAGGACACAATCATGTGAACTTCAAAGCCGTCATTGAGTGACTAGGGATATGCACTGTCAGCCAATGGTTGCACGAGTTTGGATACGCACTTGGAGGCCATAATCGTGCGACCTCGAAGGCCATGATTGAGCTAGGTTGGGAATGCCCTTCAGAGGCCATATTCCTGCAAACTTGGAGGCCGTAATGAAATATAATTGGCGGTTGTGAATGAGTGAACCCAGAGGCACACTCTGAGGCCATGATTGAACGATTTCGGACAGGCAGTTTGGGGCCGTGATCAAGAGACATCACACGAGTACTTGGAAGCACTCAACAGACCCAGGTGCTCAGACTGTATCCATTAGTTAGTTGAGTTGCAACCATGGGAATGTGACAAGGTGACTGTACCTTTGAGCTCTCATGGAGCGCTTGCTGATGGCGGTGGATCGTACTAGGAGGCACAGTAGAAGCTGAACTCACATTCAGGGGTTAACTCGTAATCATTAGAATGTAGGAAAGATGAACAATCTTGGGTGGATGCCGCACTCGGTGGATGCAGTACTCGGTGTATGCTGTATTAAGTGTATGCTGTACATGGTGTATGCGTTACTGGGTGTATGCTGTACTCCGAGTATACTATACTCGGTGTATGCTGTACTTGGTGTTTGCTGTACTATGCGTATGCTGTACTTGGTGCATGCTGTACTCAGTGTATGCTATACTCAGTATCAACTCATGATCATGGCAGAGAGTGATAGAGAGGGATGACTTAACTTTCTGTTCTACGATGTTGGTAGAGCTATGGATAAGGAACGCAGTGATGGGGATGAAGATGAGAATAAGCAGCTGGATACAAGCGAATATGAGGGATCAGGGGTACGGCATACCTGACAGGGTTTGGAAGACAGGGTATCAATTTCATTGGAAGATGGATAAGGACATGTACGTGCCGTATTGGGGATGGTAAATAGACTCCTACATGAAATCCTCTCAAGTCCCAGTCTGTCATGATGATTTCCATAATCTCGTCTTATATCTCTCCTTCTTGTCCTCAACTCTACCATCACCAAAGCACACAAAGTTAAATATACCCTCTCTATCTCTCCATGCCATGGTCAAGTGATCATACCGAGTACAGCATACACTGAGTACAGCATACACTGAGTACAGCATACACCAAGTACAGCATACACCAAGTACAGCTCACACCGAGTACAGCATACACCGAGTACAGCATACAGCGAGTTCAGCATACAGTGACTACAGTATACAACAAATCCAGCATACACCGAGTACGGTATCATCCCAAGATTGACTGCCTTCCGCTCAAAGTCAGTCTGTCACCTGTCATCTCTCAGGTGACATTTTGGTACTCCATTCTCTACATTCGCACAATTATAATGCAACCAACGAATTGAGTCTCAGCGCCCCATCGCAAGTTGCACTCTATCTCCCACGTTAGGATGGAACGTCTCATGAATGGATGGTCCCAGATGGAACGGCTCATGAATGGATGGCCTCAGATCGACTGTCTTGGAATTGACAGCCTCCACATCCACCCCATCAAATGTTAAGGGGATTCCAATGACCTATGTATAGGTACCTTGAACTGCCCTAGATTCCTTATCCTAAAATTGCTGGTCTCTTTTTGCTTTAGGGAAAGGAGCTGTTCGTTTTTCTTTCCGCAGCCACCGGAAACAATCAAGAGTTGTATGGGCTCCTCACCGGTCTCCGGGCCAAGCACAACATTGACACTCTCCTGCTGCCTTTCTCCTGGCTAACTGGGACCTATCCATTGCCTTTACTTGGTCCTTGTAACTTTTCCGGGGTTTCTTCCGTTGAGGAAATCTCCCACAAATTTCTTTACTAATTTGCAGGTTTCTTCTAGCAGCCTTCTCTCGTTCTAGTTTGGATTGTTGAAGGAACTCTTCGCAATTATCCACTATCTGATTTTGTACAGAATCCTCCAAAGTACTTAATTTTTCGGATCCAGATTCACTCGAGGCCCTGCTGCTACTGTAATTGCGACTATCCAGATCAGGTATCAGCTTCTTAATTACAGATATACAATCAGGATGTATATAATCCCTATCGCACTGGTTGATACTAGGCGCTTGATAGGCCTCCAATCGTTCCCATAGGTTATCGATATAAATAACCAAGCTCTATTGTAACCCAATAATCGATGCTATCTGCCAAACGCTTTGCGCTAGAAAGATGTACTGACTCTTTCTGGCGTAGGAGATAATTCTTTCGATAGTGTATACAATTGCGTAGTTATCGGTTTCGAAGGCGATAGGCATTCACCCAAGAATACTTATCAATGGTGCGGGGCTGCCACTACAGAAAGCTAATACATTTTTATGTATATATAATAATAGGTATAGGTACCATAAAAACAGAATAATAAAGAAAGGTCTTCTTTCGCTGGTAGGTATCGCTGACTGTTTCGTTGCTAGAGCTTGTCCTTCTCATTGCTGAAACAATGTGACCTCTTTATAGAAAATTCTTCGGGATGTTACCCATGCGCACCCATACTTCTTTTCTATGACAATGAAAGCAACGTCCTTTGCGTCTTACTTCCCTATTGGATTCGTGTTATGGGGGTGTTTAGATCCCAATAACTAATACAATATTTATTGAATGTAAGTACAGCTGCCTATCTAATCTCTTTCTCTCCTCGTCTTATCCTTAGACTCAACCTCTTCCCCTTCTGACAAGAGCAACCTGCTCGTTCCGCTCTAACCCTAGAGCTGCTTCTTCCAATCTCTCCAAATCGAAACGGTGCCACTGTCTGTCTCCGATGTAGACGAAGATCAAACCTCACCTTTGAACAACCACACCTCGGAATAATCCACAAAGGGTAAAGCGCCCGTGTTGAGATATCTCAACACCAGGTAGTCGATATTCTCCAGTTCGCAGAAATGAAACACCACAGCGTAGGTGTGGGGTAAATGGTGCTCGGCCAATTCAGAAAGCAAATTGCCGAAACTCTCGACAATCTTCTATAGTGCGTACTCGGCTGTTGTATACCGATGTCCAGGCATATAAGGCCCAGTCTCGTGTATGTACGAGGGAAGTAATTTTGAATGGATAGCTTTCTTAATAATATTTTAAGATCGTCTTCGGTGTTCTCTGAAAGCTAATCTGTTCGCTGCTGTCCTCTCAACCTCCTGCCATAGCTGTCCCTTTTATAGCCTTCGCTCTCCCTCAGGTGTGACAGTGTTATCTCGGCCACGCCCCTTGGCGCCTGTATTGATAACTTACCACGACACCCTCGGTAGTCGCGTCTTTGCAATGTGGTTTGAAAGCGTTACGCTCCTGATAACAATCAGGCCATCCATCGCGTGATAACAGCTTAGCCTGTCCTAACTCAGACATCTTCTGCAATCGTACGAGTCGGCAGTTGGAACATTCACCAACCAAGTTGATAATGCTTATCGCCTCTTAAATCCCTCATGCAAGTGAGTTATTTAATTGCGTCATAGATTTGCTTGGCGACCAACCGATACTATGCCAACGTTGATTATTGACGCGTCAGGTCGTATCCGATACGAAGTTACATTGCGATCCAAACTACTCGTGCCAATGAGCAGTGTTTGCTCTCGGCCAATGCCTACGTCATTAATCCCTCAGTTACTTCATGCTAAGGTCAAGTCTTATTTCTAGACCGGAACGTACCCCTCCGTATCCTGACCTGTTACAGGTAGGGGAGAGGAGTCCTCTTAATCGCATATTGACTATCAACTGCCGTGCATGATTACCATGCAAGTCCCGCAAAGTATTCAGGAGTGAACATAGATAGCGCGCTGCGCATCCCTTTGCGCGACTGGCATGAACTCCCGCTAAAGAGCATGACACTGACCAACTTGATTACCACATGCATAGGTGTTTATGTATATCGCAGATATGTATGCATCTTGTGCTTATAATCAAGTATCATCATCGCTGTTATGGTAACCCCTAACATCACCCCCTTCTCTAAGACCAGTGACCCCAACGGTGCTCTGTCTTCTTCCAATAAATAAAAAAATAAAAACAACACTCCCGACAAAGTAAATAATAGTTCCACCTATGATCTTCCTCCAATTTTCCACTTCTTTCTCTTAACTTGTTTCTCTTCCGACCGCTTTGCATACCTCTCGTCTTTTTCTACGGCGGCATTCCTCGCATAATAATTCCCGGAGTAATTCCATATTATGTTTTGCCACATTGTCGTATGTTTCCCATGTATTTTCTTCCTGCGAATAATCTTTCCATTCAACCAAAAATACATGTTGCTTTGGATTGCCGTCGGAAGGTTCCATTGTTATAATCGATTCCATTACCCAATCTTCTCCATCGGCCTCGATTTTGATTATCTGTTTTTTCAGGTCGGTTCCTTTGTATCGTTCCAGCAAGTCTATAATAACAACCGGATGAATCCTCCATGACTCGGGCAGCTTTAATTAGCAATATCGCTTGTTGCCTCCGACCGATAACACTTCCAAAGGTCCTAGCATCTTGTCTTCCAATTTCTTACTCGTGTGCTTCGCCCAAATATTCCTACCGTTCAGCATAACCAATTCTCCTTTTTTGATCGGCTCTGTTGCCTTCCTTCTTTTGTTATAATGCTTTCTCATCAACTCCACCGATTCTGTCAATCGTTCTTTCAGCTTCTGATGTACGCCTGTCACATAATGTCCGTACATTTCAGATGCTGGATTTCTGAATTGAATTTCTGTTGGCCAGTTTTTCCGTGGTTCGAAGCCGTAATTTGCATAAAAAGGGAATATCATAGTTGATGAGTGTTTCGAATTATTATAGGCATACTCCGCCATTGCTAGCATCAATGCCCAATCGTTTTGTTTGTAGTTGCAATAAGCGCGCAAATACGATTCAATCACCTGATTAAAGCGTTCTGTCTGTCCATCGGTCTGGGGGTGATATGCCATGGACATACTACGCTTGATCCCCAAGTAGTTATATAAGTCCGTGAAAAAATTTCCCGTAAAGGTGGTGTCCCGATCGAAAACAACGTCCTCAGGGAAACCGTGGTATTTCCAAACATTCTCCAAGTAAGCTCGCGCCACGGTAGGTGAGTCCTTTTTCTTATTCGGAACAAAATGCGACATTTTCGAAAACCGGTCCACTACTACCAAGATTATAGTGGCTCCCTCTGACTCTGGTTGATCCGTAATAAAATCGGTACTGATATGAGTCCATAGTTTACAGGCCAAATCCAGAGGATGTAGTAGTCCGTGCTTCGCATGTCTCGGGGCCTTAGTTCTCTGGCATATATCGCATTCACTACAATACTTCCTTTTATCGCGTTCCATATTCGTCCAGTAGAAGTTCCTGGTAACCAGTTCCAGAGTTCGTTCTCTTCCGAAATGTCCTTCTACCTTCGAGTCGTGCTCTGACTGAATTATCCGCTGTCGTAATCCTTCTGGTACATATATCCTATGTTTCCAGCATAGCAATTCGTTCAATATTGAAAATCCTTTATCGATATTTCCTCCTCTCATAACCTGTTCGCATAACTCCCCATACTCCTTATCCAGCGCAGCTTTTTCCTTAATTCTTTCTGTGGCTTCTGGTAATTACTGATCTACTTCCATGGTCGATATTTGAATTGTCTTCTGGTCGTTGAAACCCAATTCCATAGCGCCAACTTCCAACCACTGACTTTTATCCAACATTGTTTGATTTGTAGCGGAAGTTGTACTGCCTTCCTTAGAGGTGAACGCCGGGCACCTTGAAAGTATATCTGCTTTAGCATTGGCGGTACCTTTGCGATACAGCAATTGAAGATTGTATTGCTTAAGTTCCTCGGACCACCTAGCTTGCCTCCTATTAAGCAAGATTGCTGATTTAAAATAAGTAAGATTTTGATTGTCCGAATAAATCGTTGTTTTATGTATTGCTTCCAGGAGATAATGTCGATTTTTCTGAAGTGAAGATACCACTGCTAACATTTCCTTATCATAAACGTCGTGGTTTAATTGTGCTGGATTAAGTTTCCTTGAAACGAATCGGACGGGATGAATTTTGCCGTCTTCGAATTTCTGCGATAAGATTCCCGCTATAGCAAAATCAGACGCATCTGTTTCTACCAACGCAGGTCTATCCGGGTCGTAATGTTTAAGGATTGGAGTTTGTCCGGATGTAAATAATATTGTCAGTTCGAGAAATGTTGCCTCCTGGGCTTCGCCCCATTCAAATTCTGTATCCTGTCGAAGTAAAACTGTAATTGGTGATACTACAGCCAAAAAATTATGAATAAATCTTCCACAAAAATTCCATAATCCCAGCATTTGTTGAACTTCTTTCCTGGAAGTGGGTCGAGGCCAATCTGTAGTGGCTCTTGCTTTTTCGGGGTCCATGCGAAGACCCGATCCGGAAACCAAGAATCCCAAAATTGGTGTCCCCGTGGAGTCAAATATGCATTTGTCTATTTCGATGCACATGTGGTTATCCATTAGAAGTTGAAAGACTTTTGATACCTGCCTATGATGTTTGGCAAGAGAACCCTTAGTGGCTATGAAAATGTTGTCAATATAGGCTACTACAACCATTCCCTCGTCCTCATCTATTTGAATGTTGGTTTTTATGACTAGTTCAAGTCCCAACAGGGGTTGTAAAATCCTATTAATCTCTCTTTGAAACGTAGCTGGTGCATTACAAAGTTCGAAGGGCATGACCAAATATTCGTAGAGGCCGAACTTTGAACGAAAAGCCGTATATTTTTCGTGTCCCAACGCTATTCGGATCAAATAAAATCCTGATTTCAAATCGACCTTAGTACTATGGGTTGCGCTTTTTACTCGGGCCAATAATTCCTCCATTATAGGTAGGGGCGTCCTATCTTTCTTTGTATAGTCATTGAGGTGTCCGTAATCTAGACAGAGTCGTAGTCTGCGACCGTTAGGTTTAGGTACAAATATAATTGGGCTTCCCCCGGTACTGCTGGATGGTCGAATCTTTCCTTCCTAGATCATGGTGTCAAGGTATTTCACCAGCAGTTTCTCCTCTTCCTGGGATAATTGATAAATAGGACTCATTCGGAGTTTATCGAAGGGACCCAAAAGCTCGATTCGATGATCACAACCTGTATTATTAGGTAATTTCTCCGATTCCTTTGGATCGAATAACAACAGAAACTTATGGTGGTGTGAAGGTAGCTTTGGACCTATCGTGGGGTTGCTCATAACTATTGCACCGATGTGTACCGCCTTTTCGTTTAGCGCAATTCTCTCATCACAGGTAATTGAATACTCCGGATGTATTTTCCCATGGTTATAGCATTCAGTCTGGCAATGGGGAAAATGCAAATGACTGGTCATTGTTCCACAGGCCTTATGTTTCTCCAAATACCAGGCTGGAATTAGATCGTCATAATCTCCTCAAGTCTTTATTACTTCAAATGCATGGTCTGCATCGTCATAAGAGCGATGATTGCCAAAGGATATTCCCAAAGGAACGGTAAACAAGTTTTCCGTTTCCAGTTTCTTGCCTGATACATCTCCTGATTTAAAGGGTTGAAGTCTTTTAACCACTGGTATAGAAAAAGCCTTTGCAGCCTCGGGAGAAATAACGAAGGAAGTACTTCCTAAGTCAAGCATATATCGCAACGGAAAGTATTTCCCATTATAATCAATAAAAAATCGGTAAATTGGTCGCTTGCCGATTTTCGTAGCCGACACTTTTCGTATTTTGTGGTGCAAGGCTGGTTGATAATACACAAAGTCGGTAGATGCATTAATTTTCTGCGGGTGTCGCTCCAGAAACTCTGTTGCTTTGCGTTTTGCCATCGCTATCCATTCAACAATAGTGTAACCACAACGGGTTATGAAAGATTGGTTTCGAATAATTATGCTGGTATTTTATCGTTGTGCGTCATATTTCCTTACGAACCAGCCGTTTCCATCTTCCGATCATCCTCAGAGGAAAAGTAAAACAAAAGAAAAAGGTCTTCCTATCATGGATCGGTATGTTGAAACATTAATTTTCGACGTATAAGCTTAATGTGGCTCATTAATTTGATTCTGATGGTGAATCCCACAAATTTCCTTCCTCTTTTTCCTCCTGTTGTTCTTCTTTATCGTCGTCAAAATACTCACCTTCCAAATCATCTTCCTCACATTCCTCCGAATTTTCGGACGCTTCCGATTCCTCTGAGTCCTCAGACTCCTCTGGACTTCCGGAATCCGTAGTATCCTCTTCCTCGCTGGACAACTCCATCCCAGCGACCTTCATCTTTTGATACTCCTTGGCCTTGGGATAACTCGCCGTACCCTGATCCAATTTAATCGGCCTAACACAATCCTTAACCCCATGATTCCCTTTTCTATCTGTGGGCCAAGCGCATTGAAGACATTCTCCCGCTGCTTTTCGTCTTGCCATTTCCGATGAGTCTATTCCTTCTGTTTTTGCATAATCCCTGTTGGGTTTCCATTCTGATTGATCGCGCTTAAACTTCTTTCGTTCCCCACGATCCTTCTTAAATTTTTTCTTTCGGATATCTCCGGTTTATCCCAGGTTCTATCAAGCTTGGAATGCTTCTTTTCGAACCTTTTTAAGCCGGCCTTAAATCCAAGATTCTTTCTTACAGCTTCCCATTTTTCCGCAGATCTCCCTGCGTTAGTGATAATTGAAATGATTTCCTGATCCGTTTTCCCCGTAAGATCCACCGTATGCATTTGGTCGAGGATCTTCTGGGGTAATCTTTGGAGAATGATCTTCTTTAATGCCGCTCCGGTGACTTTTGCCTTATCATTAAAGGTCTGGATCTTGGTGAACATATCGCGTATACACCCCTCATACCGGATTCCCTCCATATCCGCATAAGTTTCATCCTGAGCGTCCTTATCTTCGAACCTGAGCTTAAGCGCATTCACCTAACCGCTCATTGACTTGGGGTGAAATCCAGACCTAGTTCCCTTGAGCCACTGAATATGCCAAGATGCCGCATAAGACTTCATCAGTGTTCCTATCCAGTCGATAGTTCGCTCATCCTTTGGGAACTTTTCTAGTTGGTCCTCTATATAAACTTGAACCAATACCCACCAGGTATCGAAGTCTTCGCCTGCATTTCCATAAAAATTTATAGGTTCCTTAATTTTAATGGGCTTGGCAAATTCCAATTCTTTAATTCGTTGTTGCCTGCGGGATATTCACCTGCCTCCGGCTCCACTGTGGTCGGACGGTGGTGGATCCCCCGGTGGTGGTGGATCCCATGCTGCTCCTCCGCCTGCACCTCCAGCTGCTGCATCAACTGCTCCGCCGGCTGCTCCGTCGCCTGCTCCTCCCGCTGCTCCGTCGCTTTCTGCTCCGCCCCTAATCCTAGCGTGCCATGAATATTCACTTCCAGTATCTCTGAGACTTGACACTGAGGGAGATTCCATAGCAGCCGCTCGTTGCAGATGTAAATATGGCTGAGTGCCTGAGGGTCCGGCAATATTTTGACGGAAATCAAAAGGCGTGGATTCTGAAATCTTATAATGATCCATGGCTGTAGTCAACCCCGTATTCACTTCAGCCATTTGGGCCAATGCCTCATCCATCGCAACCTGATGTTGACGCAATTCCCTTTTAGACGGAACATTTTTCAATGATTCCGTAATGGAGGCTAGTACTTTGCTAACATCATCTATCCTTTTAGATAATATCCCAACTGATTTCTGAACCGCTTGAATTGTGATTTTCTGCGGAAAAATCTGAAGCCCGTTGTGCGTATTCTGCTTGCTTTGGGCTTCTAATTCTGCACGTATTCCTGCAAACAAATCAGCAGCCTCTTCCACTATTTGATTATCCTTCCCCTGCAGGATATGAATGCCAGAGCGTAACTCTTCCAGCAATGGTTGTTAGAATTGCATTGTGGATCCTATTCCCGACACCTCGGTGTCGATCCTGATTTTCTCCGTCTGGTGACAACTTTCCATAATCATTATTCCGTTTTTTACGGAACCAAATTCTTCTTCCAGGATATCTTTTTCCTCGTTACATGCCTTTATAACATGTACGATTTGTTGAGCAAGTTCGGAGAATTGTTTTTGAACTAAGTCGGTATTCGCTTCGGTCATCTCCACCTCCCCTTGCCCACTCAGTGCCTCGTCTGGCTCTTCATGACTTTTGAGTAGCAAGTATTCCTTTCGGGCGGCTTCTATTCTTTTTTGGTACACTTGGCACCATTCTGGGATAGCCCTTCCCGCTGGGAAACGGGGTTTCTCTATCCTCGAGCTGCTGGGTGCCAGAGCCTTGCTGCCGAATATCAGCCCTCTCCTGGGGGCTGCCATTTCCAATTAGATGACTATAATTGGGTGGAGGTATTCCTCTGTTTAATTCGACTGTTGCTTCGTCCCTATGAGGGCAATTGCTAACCACGCAATGATCGATGCAATGTCTTTGCAATATATAGGAATACCTTCCGTTAACTCTGCCTAGCCACTTATAGCTGTAACACTCTGATTGAAAGCTACACTTCTGGCAGAGTACTGCGGGGCTTTTTTCCTCGATATTGAATAACTGGCAGCTGATGCAGAAGCAGTTCTGTCTCTGGCAATGCTCGCTGCAGGTCTTCTGACCCAATTAAATGCACCGGAATTTGTCTTCGCACTTCGGGAACTCCGAACTCATTTGCCAGGCTAATGTTTGGTTTAGCGATAACAATAAGATGTAGGCAGGGGTTTTTCGGGTTCCGATAAAAATAAGCTGCGGTCTTATATAGTTCCTTGTATAGATGTAGTAACTCTGGTGTCATGTAATCGAAGCTGAATGTCGCAAAATCCACTCACAGATAACAGCGTAGAGTACTGGAAATATTATACTGTTACGGGGGTGTTTAGATCCCAATAACTAATACAATATTTATTGAATCTAAGTACAGCCGCCTATCTAATCTCTTTCTCTCCTCGTCTTCTCCTAAGACTCAACCTCTTCCCCTTCTGACAAGAGCAACGTGCTCGTTCCGCTCTGACTCTAGAGCTGCTTCTTCCAATATCTCCAAATCAAAACGGTGCCACTGCCCGTCTCCGCTGTAGACGAAGATTAAACCTCGCCTTTGAACAACCACTCCTCGGAATATTCCTCGAAGGGTAAAGCGCCCGTGTTGAGATACCTCAACACCAGGTAGTTGATATTCTCGAGTTCCCAGAAATGAAACACCTCAGTGTAGGTATGGGTTAAAAGGTGCTCGGCCAATTCGGAAAGCAAATTGCCGAAACTCTCGACAATCTTCTGTAGTGTGTACTCGGCTGGTGTATACTGATGTCCAGGCATATAAGGCCCAGTCTCGTGTATGTATAAGGGAAGTAATTTTGAATAGATAGAATTCTTAATAATATTTTAAGATCGTCTTCAGTGTTCACTGAAATCTAATCTGTTCGCTGCTGTCCTCTCAACCTCCTGCCACAGCTGTCCCTTGTATAGCATTCGCTCTCCCTCAGGTGTGACATTGTTATCTCGGCCACGCCCCTTGGCGCCCGTATTGATAACTTACCACGACACCCTGAGGTAGTCATGTCTTTGCAATGTGGTTTGAAAGCGTTACTCTCCTGATAACAATTAGGCCATCCATCGCGCGATATCAGCTTATCGATTCCTAACTCAGACATCTTTTGCAATCATACGAGTCGGTAGTTGGAACATTTACCAACCAAGTTGATAATGCTTATCGCCTCTTAAATCCCTCATGCAAGTGAGTTATTTAATTGCGTCATAGATTTGCTCGGGGACCAACCAATACTATGCCAACTTAGATTATTGACACGTAAGCTCGTATCCGATACGAGGTTACATTGCGATCCAGACTACTCGGGCCAACAAGCAGTGTTCGCTTTAGGCCAATGCCTACATCATTAATCCCTCAGTTACGTCATGCTAAGTTGAAGTGTTATCTCTAGACCGGAACGTGCCCCTCCGTATCCTGACCTGTTACAGGTAGGGGAGAGGAGTCCTCTTAATCGCATATTGACTATCAACTGCCATGCATGATTACCATGCAAGTCCCGCAAAGTATTCAGGAGTGAACAGAGATAGCTCGCTGCGCATATCTTTGCGCGACTGGCATGAACTCCCGCTAAAGAGCATGACACTGACCAACTAGATTACCACATGCATAGGTGTTTATGTATATCGCAGATATGTATGCATCTTGTGCTTAGAATCAAGTCTCATTATCGTTGTTATGGTAACCCCTAACAATTCGCATGGTAGAGGTTGCCAAGAATCCCCATGGTTATCGTGTTCATGCAATTGCCTTATTAAAGCATTACACACCTGATAAGAATCAGGCCACAACCGCAAGATATCATATATCAGATAATAACTTCAACTTCGACATCTCACAGTCGTATGGTTCGGTATCTGGAAACACCTGCCGACATAGCAAACAGAGTCTTTATGACAACTGATACTGTAGTATGATTGCATTTAAAGATTTACGTGGCGACCCACCACTACTATACCAGCGTAGATTAAATGACTCGGAGTTGCCGTTCCGTAGACACCAATGCACGGGGATGCTCCAGGCCTCATATCAACAGCCAACGTCATAATCCCTCAATCACACCGTGCTCAGGCCCGGATCATTCCCTTTGGCTGGGGAGTGCCCAGTAACCGTCCTCACACAAGAGGCCGGACTTAAGATCCCACTTAATTGCATATTGGCTTACAATTGCCGTGCCTGTGGACACGAACTCCTTTGTTCTGCTCCGATCAGACATCATCACTCTACAGTCGGAAAACCAATCTTGTTGAAAACAACACGCTCGGCAGGGTTGTAACCCTATCGATCTGGCAGTGTTGCTGTATCATCAAGAATGAATCCGCTAAGCCTAAACTTATTCATTCGAGATGTGTCCCACTTGTACCCCGCTAAAGGTACTCGTGACTGAAAGTTCTCCAGACGCCCAGGGTAGGTCCTTGAATGTATGCATGCATGCCAAGCAAGTCATATACCCCTTTCAATTGGCTAATCTGAGGTTACCATAGACACTGCTAGGGGAGAACCCCTAACATTACTCCCTTCTCTAGAATCGGTGACCCAACGATTGCTCCGTCTTAAGAAGTGACCTTGTTAGCCTCAAAGGGTAAACACCATTGTAACAGGCCGCTATAGTCCTTTGGACTTTATAATTTTGCAACCACAGCCCCTGCACATCACGAGTGTGCTTCTCTTTTATTTCCATTTATAGTTTGCCAACTTCTTATGATTTATCGTTCATCAACATCGTATCATATATTATTCGTCAACATCATATCGTATATTGTATTGTTTATCATTCGTTAACATCGTATTGTTTATCGTATTGTTTTGTTGTTGATATAGAATATCGTGTATTCTGTATTCGTAGATTCCTTCTCTTCCATCCTTCTCTTAGACTTCGTAACCCGTAACAGCAAGGCTGCCAACTCCATCTTACCTGAGGTCTGCGATCAGGCGCCAGTTAGATTACCCAAGATGCAAGACCTTGAATTATTGATGCTTTGTTGACACTTATTTTCAAGCTGAGGCAGGGAGCATGTTGCTTTCTCATTTGCGTATAATAGCAGCCAGTACCAGATTTACGACTGTCCACAATCAATTGCCACTCAGATCGCCCAAGATACAAAACCACACATTGTTCATGCTCTGTTTATACTTATTTCCTTGATGTGGCAGGGAGTGTATCTCTCTATCTTTTGATTATCAATGTGGCCAGTACACCCAAAGAAAGCAATGATGTACCAGTATTGATATTTTGTGATTAAGAGTCGGATATCTGAATGCGACCATAAATAGAACGACCCAAACACCAGCACCCAAGATTGGACCTCATCGGTCCACTGGAAACAAGACATACCCGTCGGTTGACGGGTGCGGATCCTTGTTTGGATCCGCTAGACACCCCGCCAACAACCTGCCCAATGCAGATGGGATGGGTGACTGGTATTGAGCGGTACCCAATGTGACAGTTTGGACCTATTGATGTCCCAGACAGCATTTTTGAGACAGTTGAATTCTGACCCGGATCGGGACCGGAAGCGACAGTTCTGAACTGTTGCTAATACAAGTGTCATAATTGCTGGGTACAAAAACTGCAGCAAAGACAAACAACTCACATATGACGGGACAGCATGCTGTTGGATGTCTCTGTGATGAACTTAAGTGTTCAGTTAACAAATGAGGGTGCTTAGATGATACTGAGCACATTCTTTCCTAGCTGAATAACTGCCAAGTTGATATCGCCGGATCTTGAAAACACTGCAAGCTAATTTAGATCTTCTCATTCCCTGCCCATTTGATTTACAAACTCCAGAACCTTTGACACATCCACCTCACCTCTGCTACCACATCGCATCACCCTTGACTATATATTCAACATTCCTGATGCTTGTTTAGAGTAACAAGCATTTAATATCCACCACTCAATCATTGACCACTGCTGAGAACCTAATATGTACTGTGCTGTCATCTGGTTGCTGAAATCAGTTGTTGCAGAGCCTAATACAATCCAGATACCAATACTGCAAGTCCGCCTCGGGGCTAAAAATGCCATGGTTGGAGTCAGCCAATAGGCAGCGGACACAATGCAAATTTGGCATCATAAGAGTCGCTTGAGAACACAATGGATAGATAATAAAGTGATCGAGCGCATCTGGACCATAACCCAGTCCATGAGCATTAGCAACATGAAAGGCACCAGCTCTGAGCAATTGGATTTCATAATCGATCGTTCAATTTCTTCAATCAGTAACATCTGCAAAATGTATCCTCCTTACTGTAGGCTTCCGGGATTGTCTGAGAGGATGTGGAGTGTAAACTTCGATGGCTCAATTTCAGGAGAGTATGGGATGCCAGGAGGGCATTCCGACCGCCCTTCAGAGTTACCGGGATCTGTAATAACTGGTACAGGTGAACCATGGAAGATATTGTAACAAGTTTGGGAACAGCTTGGAGTGCAAGAGTGAACTTAGGTGCACCTGGATGCACCTGGGAGCGCTGGCAACAAGCCTGGGAGCGCCGAGTAGAAGCCTGGGAGCATCAGTGACATGCCTGGGAGCAGCTCAAATCACAGTTGGGTAGTCTGGGAAAATCAATTTCTTTGGAAACCCTGCTGGTGGGCCTCGAGATGATAGCTACAACTTATTGGTCAACGATCTTAAAAACACATGTATTTGATTGGTATTCTAATCTATGTATCTCTGTATCTATGTATCTATATAGCTACCTATCAACAATCAGTAGATGTGGACTGACTGCAGATGGTGCATAAGAGCAATTCGAGGTACACTTGAAGATGATGTTCGAGTGAACTCAGAGATGCCCTCAGATGCTGAGGTTGAGTGAGTATGAAGATGCACTTGGAGGCCATGATTGTGCAAACTTAAAAGCCGCAATTGATGAACTTTGGAGATCCACTTGGAAGGCCATGATTATGCAAGTTTGTAGGCGATAGTTGAGCAAGGTTTCAGGCTGTCGTCAAGTTGCCTTAGTCATGAACTGCGGGGCCGTGCTAGAGCGCATTGCGCAACGCACTTGGAGGCCCTGATTGTGTGAACTTCGAGGCTATGATTGAGCGAGCTTGGTGGTGCTCTTAGAAGGCCACAATCGTGTGATCTTTGAGGCCGGAATTGAACGTGAGTAGAGATGTACTTGGGATGCCATGATTGATCAAAGTTGGAGTCCCTAATCGAGCAAGTTTCGAGTGTCTGCTCCAGTGTACATAGAGGTGCCCTCAGAGGCAGTGATCAAGCGAAATTGGACAAGTACTTGGAGGCCGTTGATTCATCCAGCACTGGATGCTGAGACTATGTTCAATAGATAGTTAACTCGCAACTGTGGGAATGTCACAAGATGACTTTACCTTTGAGTACACCTGGAGGGCTGGCTGATGGCAGTCATGTAGGGAGGCATGCCCGAACATGAAGCATCATTCAGAGGTCAACTCGTAATCATCAGAATGAAGGGAAGACACACAGTCTTGGGTATATGCTGTACTTGGCGTATGCTGTACTTGGTGTATGCTGTACTCAGTGTGAACTCATGATCACCGCATGGAGACATGGAGAGGGATGACTTAACTGTGTGTTGTTTGATGTTGGTGGAGTTGTAGATGAGAAAGAGAGAGATCGGACTGAAGATGAGAACAATGTGGAGAATATGGGCAGAAATGAGAAATCAGGGGTACAACTTGTGAGATTGAGTTCCAAATACCTCAGATCGGAGTGATCACATGCTGGATCGGGACCACTACTTGCCATATCGGGGATGGTATGTTGACTCACATCAGAAATTCTCTTAGATCCCAGTTTCTCATGATTATTTCCACCATCTCCTCTAATCGCTCACTTTCGCGTTCTCTACTCAATCATCACCTATGAACACAACCTCGAGTCATTAATCATCATCCCTCCATGCCACGATCAAGGGTTCACACCGAGTTGAGCATACACTGAATACTGCATCATCCCATGATTGACTATCTTGCACTCCCAGCAAGTCTTTCACCTCCCACCGCCATCCTTGTTCTACTCAATTCTCTACATTCCCACAATTATGAGTTCACCAATGAATTCAGTCTCAGCGCACTTTTGTGACTCCCACCAGATATACCACCTCCAAATTGACTGCCTTGCAATCGACCGCTCTCAGATCAAATGCTGCCAAACACACCTCCAATGTGTAATGCATATGACATAGAAGTGCAATTCCCAACTTGCACCATCTCGGCCTCCAAGTGCATCTCCAAACTCCCTTGATCTCATCCTGCCTGCGGTTCTCCAACCTTGCTCATTCATGGTGTGCAAGTACATATCAATGTTCACACAATCACAGTGTATTCAAATGGTGGAGCACTCATAGTATCCAAAGGGATCAAGTGAGACAGAGCAGTTCTCGCTTACAGAGGAGGATTGGATGAGAGTAACAGGATACGGGGGGGTACCCAGCTGTGATGAACCACACAAATTAGGAGTAACTATGAAGGATCATGACGAGTGCATAATGAACCACACAAATTGGGTGGATGGATGAATGATCGGCAAAATCAGTCCATCTCTATTATCCCAGTATCTCTGTACTCCTCCGATTACACTCCAGTACAGTGTACAGGCAGCTTGACTATATGTATATATCTTGAGTCACTTAGTGTCATTATACATACCAAAATATAATGTAGCAAATCCTGTGACTATAACAAAGATGAATATGGTAGACTAAATGCCGTGGTGTTATGGAACTCTATGAACTACTGCTGTGACGGTACGGCACCAAGGCCCCTACAGAGTTCCACAGAGGTCTCAGCTGTATCTGAAGTCTCCCGCAGACATTAGCAGAAGCCTCAGCTGCTCCAAAATCTGACTATTCTTGAATAAGCACCTGGGTGTGCTCTTGTAAAGTTTTAGAGCACTTTGCTTCGCTCCAGAGGGGCCTGGCAGCATCTGCAAGTGCTCAAAAGCATTGCTGCAGTTGACCGGAGTGTCTGGGAGGTTTGCGTATATCTTCTGGACTGATCTACATTTTGCGGATTAATCTGGTATGTAATGGGTTGACTTTGAAATGATTCATGGCAGGCAAGACAACTATCGATTGTCAGAAACTGCAAGCAGCACTGGACATGGTTCCACAGGTTGGCCGTAACTGAATGGAGAACAGGATCGACAACCCTGACTAAGCAGCTGAATGTTTTACACATTGGTATGTATTATATTTTCTCCATGCTTCTTTTCCTGTTCCTGACAATGTGGTGGTACAGATGGCAACAAGGATAAATCCTCAGGTCACACGGTGTCCCTCATCCAGCTGCACTGCAATGCCCCAACCAATGTTTTTGTCCAGCGACTTATATTTCCCATTGCCGATCTGGATCCCAATATTGCTGTAAAGAGAGCGGGTGAATAGAATTCTCGACTTTTCTCCTGTTGCTGGTCTGGAAATGATGCATCCATACTTCCGATAGCTTCATCAATTGTTTTACAACCATTTTGTGAATAGTGATTTCTGCAATCACCAGTTTGCCAGATCCCAGCCAGAATGTCCAACAATTGTCGCACTACTGGGAGGGCCCTAATGTAGACGGTTCTCCGCACCTCCGTAATGTTACACCCTGTTAGGGGTTGCCTCTTATCAGTGATAATGATTGTTGATTATGATTATGAGACGCATACATATCTACGATATGCATAACACCTATGCACAAACAACTCGAGTGGTCAGCAACATGCTCTTTATCGGGAGTTCATGTTGGTCGTGTGACGTGTGGGGACTTTGTTCACACCTGGATACTTTGCGGGACATGCATGGTAATCATGCACGGCAGTCAATAGTCAAATGCGATTAAGTGAACTACTCTCTCTACCCGTAACGGGCTAGGATTCCAAGAGGCAAGTTCCGGTCTAGAGAATAGTCTCGACCTTAGCATGACGTGACAGAGGGAGTAATGACGTAGACATTTGTCTAGAGCGAACACTACTCGTTAGCTCGGGTCAGTCTGGATCGCAATGTAACCTCATTTCGGATATGAGGTTACGCGTCAATAATCTACGTTGGCATAGTATCGGTTGGTCGCCGATTAAATCTATGACGCAATTATATAACTCACTTGCATGAGGGATTTAAGAGGCAATAAGCATTACGACCTTGGTTGGTAGATGTTCCAACTACCGACTCCTATGATTGCAAAAGATGTCTGAGATAAGAAAGGATAAGCCAATATCGCGTGATGGATGGCCTCATTGTTATCAGGAAAGTAACGTTTTGAAATCACATTGCAGGACACGTCCACCTGAGGGTGTCGTGGCAAAAGGTTATCATCCGGATGCCAGTGAGCATGGCTGAGATAACGCTATCACACCTGAGGATGAATGAAGGCTATAAAGAGCCAGCGTTGGTCGAAGGAGTTGGAGGATCATCAGTGAACAGACTAGCTTTCAGAGAATACCGAAGACGATCTTAAAATATTATTATGAATTCTATCTACTTAAAATCTTCAACCATTGCTACCCTTATACATCTTCAAGATCAGGCGATATATGTCTGGACAACACTTGACACAATCCGAATACGCACTGCAATGGGTTGTAGAGTTATTTGGAGATTTGCTTACGCAGTTGGAAGAAGCACACCAAATCCACACTTACCGAGTGGTTTTTTATTTCTGTCAACTTGAGAATATCGACTACCTGGAGCTTCGGTATCTGAACACCGGCGCATTACCATTCGAGGAGTGGGCAGAAGAGTGGCCATTTGACGGGGAAGTTTAGACTACATTTATATTGGCGACGGGAACTGGAGGAGGTTTGATTTCCGTCGCTCTTGGACAAGTGAGTCAAGAGGTTGAGTCTTGGGATAAGACCAGGAAAGGAAGAGCAAATAGATAGGCGGTCGTACTTGTTCTAATAAATGCTATATTGATTATTGGCATTAAGAACCCCTGTAACACACCAATCATCAGTAACATTACTACTACTGAATGGGTAAAGACGGTAATGGGATTAAGCAACCCCACACCTCAATCCGTTATTCAACATGGCCAACGAGCTGATGGCACAGCCTGTATCCAGATTCCTATGAATGGTGGCTGCAGCTTCCATCTTGAGAATGACATATGTCCATCTCCAGCCAAGGAGATAATCTACGACATTGGTGAGAAATCGAATGATAATGCTTAGCCCTGGTGCCAAAGTTCATGAAACTTCCCCAGAACAAAAACATGCTTCCAACCCAGCCAGAGGGCGTATCAATGGAGTGTGTTCCGACCGCAGTGATACGGTGAACTCAGTGAACACTGTGCTCCCAATTACTTTGCTGATTACATGCAAGCTGGTGTTGCGGATGAGAATATGACTTGGCAACATAATTACGACCACATACTGAGTCCGCCAGCTGCAGGGTCATTTGGCAGTGTGAAATGTACAAATACCCGCCCTGCAGCAGTGAGTTGTTGTAACTATGGAATGCACTGGCTGGATGTGTGTCAAAGAATTTGAGTGGTGTGTGGATAATTTTCTGGCACATCAAAGGGTGGACAGATGGGTGATACTTTGGCATTTGTTGGTAACATTGTGGGCCTCTTGTTGTCAATTTATTTATTATATTATTACATGGTTCATATTCAGCCATAAAGGGCTGTATTGAGAGTCCACCATATTGTGGTTAATCAATGAGAACATCAGCAAATTCTAAAGCAGTTCAGAAACTTCAGGCCAACCTCCCAGATTCCCTGGTCACTCTCACTTGTACTGGTAAGTGCTTCCAGATGCTCCCAGGCCCCTCTGAAGCTTTGCAATATGCTCTCAGACTCTGCAATAGCATTAGCAGGTGCTGTTGAGAGCACCAGAAGTTTTGGAGGTGCATTCAGGATGCAACGAGATTGACTATTAGGTTAGTCCAATTTTGCAGATGCTGAGACCTTGTCTCAGGTGTGCAGGAGACTTCAACAACAGCTGAGACCACAGCGCGGGTGTACGGGAGACTTCGAGAGTAGCTGATTCTCCTGTGCAACCTCTGTGGGATACTTGGTACCATATTCTCACAGTTGTGGTTCTTAAGGTTCCATAACTACAAGGCATTCTGTCTATCATATTCATCTTTGTTACAGTCAAAAGATTGGGTACATTATAGTGTGGCATGGATTCTCTATCCAAGTGACTATATATATACATACGGTCAATCAACCTGCAAATGGTACTCGAACGCAACCGGAAGAGCACCTGGCGACTGTGATTGGGAGAACACAGGGACATACTAGAAGGCCTTTGTCGTAAGAACGTCTGGTTCTCAGCACCACCACCATTCATCTTGACAGGGGGAAGCTGGTGGGGGGCACACGGCGATACGGGAATATCCGAGACATAAAGTGATACAAGGATAACTGAGAAGGACTGAGCAAGTGGGACTATGGAGACATCATTCCATTTTGCGAAATACACAGTCCATCTTTCACAGCTCTTGGTTCCATGCACTTGTGTGAAGCTTCCATATATCCATGCAATGGGTGTGGTTCCTCACACACTCTTGCTGAGCCTTCATAGATTCACCCTATTGGGATGGTCGCTCACAGCCGGGTACTCTTTGATATAATTCCCCCCTCATCTGACGCTCTTCCTCAAGTGAGAACCACACTTTCCCAGAAATTCCATTTAGGTGGCCTGAGAGCTCCACAGTTGCACCGCACCGTGAAATTGTGAACTTGGAGATGTACTTGGAGGCTGTAATCATGAGAGTTTGCAGAACCACAAGGAGGCAGAGATTAAGTTGATGGAGAGATGAATTTTGGGGCCATAATTAACTGAGTTCATAGGCCATGAAAGTGCAAACTTGCAGGCCATCATCCAACGAGGTTGGAAATGTACATAAAGTCTGGGATCGAGTGAACTTGGGGATGCCTTCCGACCCCTCATTTGAGCAAGTTTGCACATGAACTTGGAGGCCATGATCGAACGAGTTTGGCGGCCATGTCCATTTATGATTGGAGGAGTATTTGGAAACAGCCGATGTTGATAGGGTGGATGTGGAGGCTGTCAATTCCGAGACAATCGATCTGGGGCCATCCATTCATGAGCCGTTCGATCCTACCATGGGAGATAGAGTGCAAATTGCGATGGGGAGCTGAGACTCAATTCATTCGTTGCGTTATAATTGTGCGAATGTAGAGAATGGTGTACCAAAATGTCACCTGAGAGATGACAGGTGACAGACTGACTGTAAGGGGAAGGCAGTCAATCTTGGGATGATACAGTACTCGGTGTATGCTGGATTTGTTGCATGCAGTAGTCAGTGTATGCTGAACTCGCTGCATGCTGTACTCAGTGTATGCTGTACTTGGTGTATGCTGTACTCGGTGTATGCTGTACTCAGTGTATGCTGTACCCGGTGTATGCTGTACTCAGTGTATGCTGTACTCGGTATGAACACTTGATCATGGCATGGAGAGATAGAGAGGGTATATTTAACTTTGTGTGCTTTGGTGATGGTAGAGTTGAGGACAAGAAAGAGAGATATAGGACGAGATTATGGAAATCATCATGACAGACTGGGACTTCAGAGGATTTCATGTAGGAGTCTATTTACCATCCCCAATACGGAACGTACAAGTCCCGATCCGTCGTCCAATGAGATTGATATGCTGTCCTCGAAACCCTGTCAGGTATGCCGTACCCCTGATCCCTCATATTTGCTTGAACCCAGCTGCTTATCCTTATCTTCATCCCCATCACTGCGTGTCTTATCCACAGCTCTACCAACATCGTAGAACAGAAAGTTAAGTCATCCCTCTCTATCACTCTATGCCATGATCATGAGTTGATACTGAGTATAGCATACACCGAGTACAGCATACACCGAGTACAGCATACGTATAGTACAGCAAACACCAACTACAGTATACACCGAGTATAGCATACTCAGAGTACAGCATACACCCAGTAAAGCATACACCTTGTACAGCATACACTTAATACAGCATACACCGAGTACTGCATCCACCGAGTGCAGCATCCACCCAAGATTGTTCATCTTCCCTTCATTCTGATGATTACGAGTTGACCCCTGAATGTGAGTTCAGCTTCCACCGTGCCTCCTAGTATGATCCACCACCATCAGCGAGCTCTCCATGAGAGCTCAATGGTACGGTCACCTTGTCACATTCCCATGGTTGCAACTTAACTAACTAATGAATACAGTCTCAGCACCTGGGTCTGTTGACTGCTTCCAAGTACTCGTGGGATGTCGCTTGATCACGGCCCCAAAGTGCCTGTCCGAAATCGTTCAATCATGGCCTCAGAGTGTGCCTCTGAGTTTGCTCATTCACAACCGCCAATTACATTTCATTACGGCCTCCAAGTTTGCTGAATTATGGCCTCTCAAGGGCATCCCCAAACTAGCTCAATCATGGCCTTCGAGGTCGCACGATTATGGGCTCCAATTGCATATCCAAACTCGTGCAACCATTGGCTGACAGTGCATATCCTTACTCACTCAATGACGTCCTTGAAGTTCACATGACTGTGTCCTCCCAAGCTCATCTCCAAACTTGCTGAATTACGTCCTCCAAATGCATATCCAATCTCGCTCAATCACAGCCTCCAAGTGCATATCTCAGTTGACTCGATGGTCATCTTCCGGTGCACCTCAAACTGCTCCCAAGCACTGCCTGCAGCCAGTCCAGATATACTGTGTGTAGATGGGTAGCTATATAGATACATAAATTTGTTAATGAGAATACAAACTGAATACATGAGTTTTGAAAATCATTGAACAATAAGTAGTAGGTATGATTTCCAGGTGCACAAGCAGCATTCCCAAAGAACATGTTGTTCCTCCCAGACTGCTCTACTGTCATTAGATGTGCTCCCAGACTTGGTGCCGGCGCCCACCGTCATGTCGCTAGCACTCTTATGTGCTCTTAGGTGTTAGGGGTTCTCCCTTAACAGTTGTCTGTGTAACCTGGGATAACCAATGATGGGTACTTGTCAGTAACTGTTGGGTTATCTGACATGGATAACACCTGCCCTAGCCATGCTCAGAACTTTCAGTCACATTTACCTTTAGCGGGGTATGAGTGGGACACATTTCAATTGAACAAGCTTCCGCTTAGCATAATCATTGACGCATATACTGCGGCAGCTAGTTTGATGATGCAGTATCACTGCCTGATTAAAAGGGCTACTGTCTTGCCAAGTGTTATCCTCAACCAGATTCATTACCAGATACTAGAGGGATTATGTCAGGTTCCAGTAGAACGGAAGTTCGCACCGCACACATGGCAGTCATTAGCCATTAGCTATTAAGTTGGATCTTAAGCCCAATCTCTTGTGTGAGGTTGGTTGCTAGGCACTCTCCGGCCAAAGAAAACAGTTCTGGCCTCACCGTTGGCGTGATTGAGGGATTATGACATTCGCTGTTGATATGAGGCCTGTAGCATCCCCACACATTGACTTGTGACGGAATGGCAACTGCAACAGTATGACTTGCCTGGCATGCATGCATACGTGTCATATAATCTACATTGGCATAGTAGTGGTTGGTCGCCAAGTCAAACTATGATGCAGTCATACTACAGTATTGATTAGCTGGAAGACAGTCCAACTATACCTGGCAGATGTTCCCAACTACCGAACCATATGAGTGCAACATGTCCAAGTTACAGTTATGACCTTGTATATAATATTGTGCTGGTGTGACCAGATTCTTGTCAGGAGGGTAACTCTTCAATACCTCCCATGCATGAACATAATACCCAAATGGATTCGTGGCAACCTCTACCATGGTACGTTCAATTGGAAATCTGGTTTCTGCCAAACAGATCATACTGACATGTCATGAATGTAAGCCGCAATGTACGTTGCTATCAAAATCATGGAAACAAAGTATTGGTGTGCATGCGTAACATTCCAATGGAATTTCTTATAAAGAGGTCACATTGTTCTGGTAATGAGAAGAAGAAGCTCTAGTAGCAAAACACTCTACGATACCTACCAGCAAAAGAATTCCTTTATTTATTATTGTGTTTTCATAATATCTATACCTAATATTATGTATAAAATCTATTTGCTTTCTATAGCGGCAGCCCTGCACCATCCATAAGTATTGCCATACGAAGGACTATATTCTTCCAGAACAATAATGACGTCGTTGTATACGCTTTGGGAAACAATATATCTTACGCGAGAAACATTCAGTACATCTGTGTGGCGCAGTGCCTCTCGTGGTTAGCTTCAATTATCGGTTTTCAACAAGGGTTGATTATACATATCGATACTCTACTGAAACGAACTGAAGGTGGATTCGAAAGAGGAAATGCAATATCACGGTTATCATCACCGATTGATCGAAGTGAGAATCAACGCAGTAGCTACAACCATGTACATCCGGAAAGGTTCTCTCAATTGACTGAGAATAGCGACATCGGCGATTCTGAACAAGAAAAGATAGATTCCATCATACGGGCTACCAATCAGGTTATTGGTCAATCCAGGAATGACTGACAGGCAATTGAATCACAGCAACATCCATCTACGCAGGTTGATCCTTTGTGTTGGATGCGACAAGGGAAATCACTTCCTAGGAAATTGTCTAAGAAAGAACGGAAAAGTCTAAATCAAATATCTGAAGTATCTCCAGACCAGATTAGAGATATACTTTGAAATAGGATCTGGGGCCGTTCAAAGTACCTATACCTAGGTCATTGGGACCCCCCTAACAGTATAATAAATCAGGACTATATGCTCCTGGGTATATTATACAACAGATGCAAGAAGAAGAGCTCAAGGCTTCCAAAGGGTTAAAGAAGCAAGGAGATTTTTTGCTATGTTCAACAAAATACGGATTGATAGTAGTTTCTACCAAAATACCACATTTTACAATTACGTTACCTTTTTAGATACCGGTTACATCAAGGTAATACCTTAATAGGGAGTAATATATTCCAGAATATTTTACCAGTCCTGATATTAGGGAACGACAAACTGAATATAGTCAACATGTTAATATCGCTGCAAGGATATCAGAGATTATAATATTCAGGCGAAATTAGCTGGATGACATCAATATATTTGCCTTCGCTGGATATACACCGAATCTATTTGAATACGAACCCCTCAATATATTTGCTTTGATAGATAGAATATTATCTGGAAAACCCGAATATGACTGGAATAATCGGATTTTCCACAATGAACCCGAGACACCCAAACCTTGGGTGGTGTTACGGGGGTATCAACATTTCTGACAATATACTTCCTGACTTGTATATGTACTTAGTGCGTACGGCTGTAGATCCTATTTCCTATCTGCAATGTATCCCACTATCGTATCCCTACGGATTGATTGGAAATACTGCCTTTGCTTATTGCTTAACGGTTTAGCAATAATGTTCCCTGATCGCGTTCGGGATAGCTGATCCTTAGCCTTCTGCGTATTGAATGCTTTCCTCTCTTTCTGGGATTTCCGAAGAATCTCTCCTGCCTCTTTTAGGACAACGGGCTGTTGATTGGGCTCTGAATCCCACTCCTCCTCACTGCTTAACCTGAGAGTTCCCTTTCTGACCTGATGGATCCTATCTGGATGAACCCTATCAACCTCGTTGTAAGGTCTTTGATCTTCCTGGATATCCCTGGGCGTGGGGGATACTGTCTCTTCCCGTCGTATATTAACTTCTGGATTGCCTTCCCTCTTCGAGATCTCTGACAACTAATTACAGGGGTGTGCAGATGCAGTAATTTCCTTATTCTGGATTATGTACCTGTCTTCGGGTGCTGGAAGGTTGATCCGTAGTTTATCGATGTAGCTAACGAGGTCTGCCTGGAATCCGATGATTGAAGATATCCGCCAGATACTTTGCGCCAGGAAAATGTATTTATTCTCTCTGGCGTAAGAGATAATCATTTCGAGCACGTAAACAATAACGTTGTTGTCGTTCTCGAACGTAATCTTCATTCACCCGTTATCTGATGTCATACCGTACGTTGTTTCATGGTGCGTGGCTGCCGCTACAGAAAGCTAACAGATTCTAGATATAGATATAATGGGAATAGGTATCATCAAAACACAATAATAAATAAGGATATTTCTCTGCTGGTAGGTATCGTTTCGTCTCTAGCTATTCCAGCTTGTCTTCTTCATTGCCGGAACAATGTGATCTCTTTATAGCCTCTTGGCTTACTGCAACTGGGACAATGATTTAATCCCTCAAATGATAGCCACGTATCTAAGCACCTTACGGCCCGATGCCCGCGCCTTGACTAGCGATGGCCACCTGTCCCTTTCGTTATCGTGTTCATGCATGATATCATATCGGCTCATAAATCAGATCATAACTTCAACTTTGACAGCTTGCAAACGTCGACGATTGGTAGTTGGAACGCCTGCTGTTCCGTGACACGTCTGCGCTAATTAATCTTCAATGAGATTAACAACTCATAGTCTTACGTGGTTAATATCCACTGCGATGCCAACATAGAACAGAGGGCGTGTTAATCAAAGGGCCGAGAGCCACTGATTAAACCTTGGAAGTCAAATCAAACTAATCAAAGAATGACCCTTGCTTCTGGCAGATCGCCAACGCCATAATTCCCTCAGTCATATTGTGCTCAGGTCTCCGCATTACCTGTTTCAACAACGCCTGGATGTGCCCCGCATTCAAGAGGCTTGGATACCGGAGAGCCCTTTACTAGCACGACTGCCGTGCACGTGCTGTGCAACCGCATAGTACCTGCGAATGCATCTGGTTGAGAACTACCGCTCGGCAGGGCCTAGCCCTTTCGATCTTGCTAGTAGTTGCATCATCAAATCAGCTGCCGCAGCAATTTGCTTTGAATGAATCCGCCAAGCCTGCGCTTGCCCAATCGAGACGTGACTAGCATGCCCCGCTAAAGAGCATACCGCATGGTAACTAAGTACCATTACACTGATAGGAGAGAACCCCTGACAGGTGGAATACTATCAACAATCGCCCATTAACGGCGAGTTACTTACGATTGACGATATTGTCTTGAAAGACCATTGGAAAAAATATCACTCATGGGCCGATGAGTGGGATTGTGACTGCAGAGAAGAAGATAAGACTGAGTGGTGTTATTGCGAGAATAGTAAATCAGTGGCAAGATGCACCCAGTGGTAGATCTCAATTGTCCTCTGATGGAGTGACTGTACAACAGATTGATCATTATTGCTTTATCAATGATAACGATTCAATCACGAACCTTTATTGAGCAATCAATCCTCATGCAGTACAATATACTTTGGCAAGATGATGTATGGTTGGTACAGCCGGAATGGATTCAACATTTCGAAAAGTCTATCCAGATTAAATATGCAAAAATTAATAAATATACACCTCGAGATTGGAGGGTGTATAATGAAAGAAAAGACAGTGGTTATGTGGACGGTTATAATCAAGGGCACACGGAAGGGCATGATGATGGCTGGGATGAAGCGAAGGAATATTACCCGAAAATATTTCAAAGAGAACTTAGAGAAGCTAAGCAATAATCGAAGAAGGAAGTTGTGAATAACGAGTATTCTGAGGAAATAGCAGATGAATACGAGGAGCCAGAAGTTGATGACAAATGGTCTTCTTACGGACAGAAAAGAGACTCTAAGCAAACAGAGTCAAGGGAATGGTTTGAGGATTAGTCTCACGACAAGCTTAGGGATTCCGTCAAACTAAGGTAGTTGTTCTAATGCAGATCATGAGATAATTGCTTTAGATGTCTAGGATGTCACTTCTATGAAGTTATAAAAGATCATCAGTTGACGTTAAAGAACATAGTGCGAAAAATGTCCAATGTTACCACTACCAATTCCATGGTAGAAAGGTAATTAATATCATTGATATTACTTCGACAAAATTACCTTCGCATATTACATCAGTAATTAATATCATCGATATTACGTCAACGATATTACCTTCGCATAATACTTCAGTAATTTATATCATTGATATTACTTCGACGATATTACATTCGCATATTATATTGGTAATTATTATCATCAATATTACTTTGACGATGTTACCTTCGCATATTACTTTGGTGATTAATATCATCCATTTTACTTCGACGACATTACCTTCACATATTACTTCGGTAATTAAATCATTGATATTACTTTGATGATATTACCTTCGCATATTACTTCAGTAATTAAATCATTGATATTACTTCGATGATATTACCTTCATATATCACTTCAGTAAATAATATTTTCCATATTGTTTTGTTGACAATATATCACCTGTACTTTGTTACATCAAAGTCTGGGAATATTTCAAGAAAGGATTTATGTTTATGATGTCATTTGGAGATATGCCATAAAATGAAGGAGGTATAATACATATGTTACAAGATACGTGACGGTATCTTCAGGCATTTTCGAAATACGGTTTGAAATACAGAGAAACGATAATATGTTCTGGTATTATCAGGTATTCTCACTTAGGATTCGAACTACCTCATCAACAAAGAGAAACAATTATACGTTATGGTATTATCACGTATTCTCACTGAGGATGTAAATTACCTCTTCAACAAAAGAAAAACGAAGATACATTGTGGCATCTTCTGTTGCTATGTGAAAATTGTCTTTTATGAATGAAGACGATTAAAAATATAGGATGAAATTTAGAATGCAGTATTATTAGGCATGAGGTATCTTCTTAGCAGAAGGTTAGAATTCAAGTGAACCAGATTTGCCGGACTATGTCCCATGGTCCAGCAGAGCTGGTGTTAATAACACTTTTCCGAAAGACATTTTGATTTTAGGATTAACTTGTTAATCTTGTCAAAGAGGGTTATATGTACTTTCGAGTATATACAAGTGGGAACTTTAACCTACGGGTGTATAAGATTTGTATATGGTTGAAACAGTAAATGAGCGAGGCAGCTATAATGATCAAATATTTCAACGATATTCGAATACTTCGACAATAGAGAAACGAGAACATGTATGATGTCTTGAGTTATTCTCATCAACATTCAAATCACCTTACGACAAGAGAAACGAGGACATGTATGATGTCTTCAGGTATTCTTATCAAAATTTGAATTACCTTACGACAAGAGAAACGCGGACATGTATATTGTCTCCAGGTATTCTCATCAAGATTCGAATTACACTTCGACATAAGAGAAGCAAACACATGTATGATGTCTTCAGGTATTCTCATTGATATTTGAATTAATTTATGACAAGAGAAACAAGCACCTGTATGATTTCTTCAGGTATTCTCATCGATATTCGAATTAAGCTTCGACATAAGAGAAAAGAACACTGGTATGATGTCTTCAGGTATTCTCATCGATATTCGAATTACCTTCGATAAAACACAAATGAAGATATGTTATGGTATCTTCAGGTATTTCACTTCGATTCGATTACCTTCGACAAAGAAACCAAGATATGATATGGGAGTTCAGGAAATGACAATGAGGTCAAGTTAATTTGAGGTAATAACAATGTTAAGTATTGTACACATCAAATTGAACTTGATTACAGTAGTGATTAGGTACATCTCAATAAGAGACGGAAATATACTATATTATTTCCAGGTACTCTGGTATACGTGGACTTAAGATACCGTTATCTTAATTAACATAATGAATCAAGTAATAAATGAAGATAAGATCAGGGCTTAGGCTTGTTACCTTTGGATTATATCCGATAGGCTCGAGTACAGCTTATGTTGAATTTTCAGTTATTACAAGTGACATTATGGGTCGAAACTTTAGGAGACATAGCTGAATGATTCCGGGCGTATTCTAGAATTTTCTTATTTGACCCTCTTGTGGGTGGTACAGTCACGGTGAAGATAGTACATCGTTTTGGATATATCTTGAACATTTGCAGATATCACCGAAAGCATTTTCAGTATAATTTATATGTATCCATTGGAGTATTGTACGCCGACAGCTGAGAACTGCACATATTGAAACATGGGAGTAGATGAACTATATGAGATATGTTAAAAGTCAAGACAAGAATCCATGCACGTGTATGGTACTTGAATGGACCTTTGGAGTAAATGGATATTTAATTATATGTACCTGCGATAGCATCACAGGAGTAGATGGTGAAGTGATTATATGTACCACTGGAATAAATGAGTTGCACTACAAGTTATTCGATCACACATCTGTGTGGTATTAGTACAAGCATAGGAAGTAATCTTTAACTGTACTCAAAGATTATGAGAATAACTTGCAGCTTGAGATTGTTTACACAGACGGCAGGGAATGTTAAGTCACAGTTCCTAGAGAAGGGGTGATATTATGGGTCTCGCAGACTAAGAGATGGACGATGGAGAAGAAACCTATGAAATGCAGAATGTACAACATTCTGCATAAACAACTATTGACGAACAAGAAACAATACAATGTTGAGGAACGATTAATGATATGATGTTGACGAAAGATAAAAAGACACCATGTTGACGAACGATAAACGATAAGATGTTGAAGAACGATACACGACACAATATTGACCAAAGATAAACGAGACCATGTTGATCCACGATAAATGAAACCATGATGTTCAACAATAAACGATAGCATGTTGACCAATGATAAATGATATGATGTTGACGAATGAGATAAATGGTTGGCAAATTATACAATGGGAATTAGAGAGATGCACACCTGTGTTTTGTGTGGGGCTGTGCTGGCAAAATGATTAAGACTCCAAGGGAATATAGCGGCCTGTCGTTATACAGTGTGTTCACCCCTTGAGGCTAGCAAGTTCACTTCTTAAGATGGAGCAATGGTTGGGTCACCAATTCTAGAGAAGGGGGTGATACTAGGGGTTCTCCCTTAACAGTTGTCTATGTAACCTGGGATAACCAACGATGGGTACTTGTCAGTAACTTTCAGGTTGTCTGACATGCATCACACCTGCCCTAGGCATCCTCAGAACTTTCTGTCACGATTACCTTTAGCAGTGTATGATTGTGACACCTCTCGATTGAATAAGCTTCGGCTTAGCGGATTCATTGAAGCGTTTACTGCGGCAGCTGATTTGACGATGCGGTATCTCTGCCCAATCGAAAGGGCTACGGTCCTGCCTAGCTTGTGATCTTCAACCAGATTCATCACCAGATACTAGAGGGATTGTGTCAGGTTCGGGTAGAACGGAAGTTCGCACCACAGACACGGCAGTGACTAGCCATAAGCTATCATGTGGGATCTTTGGCGCAATCTCTTGTGTGAGGATGGTTACTGGGCACTCCCCGGCCAAAGGAAACAGTTCCGCCCTCAGCGTTGGCCTGATTGAGAGATTATGAGGATGGCTGTTGATGTGAGGCCTGCAGCATCCCGGCACATTGACTTGTGACGGAATGGCAACTGCAACAGTATGACTTGCCTTGCATGCATGCGTACGTGTCGTTTAATCTACATTGGCATAGTAGTGGTTGGTCGCCATGTCAACCTACGATGCAGACATACTCCAGTATTTATTCGCTCAAAGACTCTCTGACTATGATCGGCAGATGTTCCCAACTACTGAACCATTCCACAGCAAGATGTCCAAGTTGAAGTTATGACCTGGTATATGATATCGTGCCGGTGTGACCTGATTTCTATCAGGAGCGTAACGCTTTAACACCGTACCTGCATTAACACGATAACCAAAGCGATTCGTGGCAACCTCTACCATGGCGCGTTTATTTGGAAATCCAGTTTCTGCCAAAGAGAGTATACCGATGTGTCATGAATGTAAGCCGCAAAGTACGTTGCTATCAAAATCATGGAATCGAAGTATGGGTGTGCATGTGTAACATTCCAATTGAGGTTTCTATAAAGAGGTCACATTGTTTCCGCAATGAGAAGAACAAGCTTTAGCAGCGACACAGTCTATGATACCTACCAGCGGAAGAAAGTCTTTATTTATTATTGTGTTTTCATGATACTTATACCTATTATTATATATAAAATCTATTAGCTTTCTGTAGCGGCAGCCCCGCACCTTCCATAAGTATCACGATACAAATCACTACATCCTTCAGCAACGATAACGACATCATTGTATATGCTTTGGGATAGATTATATCTTACGCCAGAATGATTGAGTACATCTTTGGGGCGCAGTGCATCTGGTGGTTAGCTTCAATTATCGGTCTCCAAAAAGAGTTGATCATACAAATCGATAATTTATGGAAATCAACTGATGTTGGGATTGAAGGAGGAGATACCACATCGTGGTAATCTACACCAATTGATTGAAGCGAGAATCGGTGGAGTTGCTACAGCCATATACATCCAGAAAGAATCTCTCAATTGATTGGGAATAGCGACATTGGCGATTCCGAACCAGAAAAGATAGATTCCATCATATGGGCTACCAATCAGTTCATTGGTCAATCCATGAAGGACCGACAGGCAATTGAATCAAAGCAACATCCAACAAAGATAGTTGATTCTTTGCGTCGGACGCGACAAGGCAAATTACTTCCTACGAAATTATCTAAGAAAGAAAGGAAAAGACTAAATCAAATATCTCAAGTATCTCCAGACCAGATTAGAGATATACTTTGAAATAGGATCTAGGGCCATTCAAAGTATCTATACTTAGGTCGTTGGGACCCCCACAACCTTACGCATGTCGTCTGTGATCCCAGGATTGTCGTCCATGCTCCCAAGATTGTCGTCCGTGATATCAGGTTGGTCATCCATGCTCCCAAGATTGTCGTCCGTAGTCCATGGATTGTCTTTCGTGCTCTCAGGCTTGCGTTCGGTGCTCCCAGGCTTGTAATCAGCGCTTCCGGGCTTGGTGTCTGCGCTGCCAGGTGCTCCCATGTGCACCCAATATTATCTCCGGCACTCCGAGGTGTTTCCAACCTTATCACAATTACTCCCATGGTACTCCTGTATGAGTCATCAGAGATCCCAGTCACTCCCGAGGCCGGCCAGAATGCTCCCCTTGAGTCTGATACTCTGCTGAAATTGACGCATTCAAGTTTGTACTCCACATTCTTTCAGACACACCTGAAGGCTTCCAGGGACTACAATGCATTTTGCGAATGCCGTTTGTTGCTGGGAAAGGCATAGTACAGTGATCAGACTTGATGAATAGTGATGATATAATTGGTACTTCAATACCTTTACCCAGCAGAGCTTAGCCCAAATGATGAGTGAAGTGCAAACCCTTTTTACCTCGTTGGTAGAATGATTTTCTTCAAAGGAGGGCAATCAATAACCCTGTGGCATGCTACTCAGCTGCCATTCTCAGAGCACAGTGTTTGTACATCTGATGAGTTGGAATCATGAGTGGCAGGGTATGCCAAGATCAAAATATTGTTCATGTGATAAAAAGACGCATCATGATGATGCCTATAATGATATCAGTGCTTTATTTTCTTTACCCAACACATCAATTCATTTTCAATACTTTCCTTCCGATTTCCTGTGTCTTCTCCTTCAATGTTTTCACACTTATCACTCACCACCTGTTGAAATTATAACACGATGGTGTCGCACATTGCCTCATCCTCAGCTTCATTTCAGTACGAGATGGGGCAGAAGACCTATCCATGAGCAGGATGCTGATGATGATCTCTGTACGAATTCTGACACGTAAAAAGATTCTGAACATGAACATTCAGAATCTGATGATGAGCCTCTTGGGTGACCATCTAAGAAAGTAATGACCAAGTGACTATCACAATATTCCTCCACATCAATACTTCGAAAACGTGTCACACCAACTCCGTTCACACCTACATAGGCGCAACCCAAATATGCGGAGGGTAGGAACATCCAGATTGTCTCAGAGGCTGGGGATGGATTCTATCCTGCGCCGCTCAGCTGCAAGAAGTAATTTGATTAAGTACTTAAACATTTACATACATGTAGTGATGTATGTATTTTGAAGAGAAAGGATTCAAACAAAGCAGCAGAGCAATTCACTGCATGGAAAGCCAGAAAGCGGTGGAGAAATTAGCACTGTGTTGATGACGTGACAGGCCTCATTGTCCCTGTAGAATACCAGTCCCAGCGAACTCTCCAACCCGTTCCAGGAATCATCATGGTATGTGTGAAGGCTAAAGATACCGATTATGCAGTTTTTGTGAATTTCTTCGCCACACATACAGTGGGGACAGTCCAGATTCATAGTTGGTGGTATGAGGACATTGCCAGGATGGATCCAGCCCAGGAATACTCCAACCCTCCACATGCCTACATTTCGGTGGTAAATAAATCATCTCAATAATTGTTTTCATGGTGGACATTGTACATTAGATCCACATGAAGATTACTTGCTCTCTTGCTGCAATGATTTCCAACTGCAAGACTTAAATCCATGCTTTTATGGATTTTGAATAACCTCACCTGCTGAAAACCAGTCAATGATAGCTTTGCGATTGGGTTAGAACAGATTCACATGACACTTATATATTCAAGAGGTGAGTTAGAAGTTCCCTTCTTGTTTAAACACTGTCTTGACAATCATTTTAGGAGTGAAAGATTCTAATTGCAGTGCATTCAATTTTGAATATTATTGACCAGATATAGTTCTATGGCATAAGACAAATGGAAATCAAAGATCGTTTATTGATTGATAAAATCAACCTATCACTTATTGAATTCACTGCAACCGCCATACACTACTGTCAGGCAGCCTGGGAAACAGTCGAGTGTAGGGTCCCACCAGAGTGTGATCCAGAAGATGTAGCACAATATCAGTGGGATCCAAGAAGGATTAACAACGCAGTTAAGAATGCACACCCAGATCTATTTCATTGCCTCAATGCAGATTTTCATTGTTCCTCGCAAGCGGTTTATGCCATTATGATAAGCAACATCCGCAGCATAATTTAGCATGCAACCCACTCAACTGGGGCTGATGCAGCCATGGCACAATCTCAAAATGATCAGGGCAGCTTTGATGAGGACTTTCTTCATTCCATCCCGTCCCCTACAACAACAGCAACAGAAACAGCAATTGCAACGGTATCACCAACATCACTAACATCACCAGTGTTGCGGATCCACAATTAATCCAAGAAAGTACAATTGTTGAGGGTGCCATGTCACTTCGAGGTTAAGAATGGTATCTGTGATTGAATTTTGGATTTCTTTTCTGTGCTATTTTATTCTACATTTCATGGATATATTATAATTGTTGTAAATCTAATAGCACTGATGGTTTACTTATATATGATCTCAACTCTGTGAAATAATAATGGTGCTGAGGGGTAACTCTCCCACAACTGACAAACAACTGTCTGGTTCTGGATTAACCTGCATCAACAAAATACATATCATGAACCACTTCTGCAGGATAACTAACATTGGTCAAATTCAGCCATGACAGTCTTTAACAACAAGAACTGCACACTTCATTAATGTACAGAGAGAGAACATTCATCAACAACAGGACACATCAAATTGGGTGACATAGAAGTATATGGAGACATGATTCATGATGTTGCGAAAGGAAGTGGGAACGATTCATCTTGTGCTGGTTGTCACATGTGCAAATGTGGGTGCACTGGTCACAATGCATGGTAACAGTATGGCAATAACTCAAACAACACTCCCCAATACTAAGGCAATGCCAATTTTCAACACAATCTCAATTTCATTTCATTGAGTTTGTAGGTACAGTAATGTAAATACATTCATTGAAAGAAATTTAGGTTTTGCTGATGTATACTGCTTGAGACTTCGAAGATGCTAACTGTTAGGGGTTGCCATAACAGCGATAATGATACTTGATTATAAGCACAAGATGCATACATATCTGCGATATACATAAACACCTATGCATGTGGCAATCAAGTTGGTCAGTGTCATGCTCTATAGCGGGAGTTCATGCCAGTCACGCAAAGAGATGCGCAGTGCGCTATCTCTGTTCACTCCTGAATACTTTGCGGGACTTGCATGGTAATCATGCACGGCAGTTGATAGTCAATATGCGATTAAGAGGACTCCTCTCCCCTACCTGTAACGGGTCAGGATACGGAGGGGCACGTTCCGGTCTAGAGATAAGACTTGACCTTAGCATGACGTAACTGAGGGATTCATTACATAGGCATTGGCCTAGAGCGAACACTGTTCGTTGGCACGAGTAGTCTGGATCGCAATGTAACCTCGTATCGGATACAAGCTTACGCGTCAATAATCTACGTTGGCATAGTATCAGTTGGTTGCCGAGCAAATCTATGACGCAATTAAATAGCTCACTTGCATGAGGGATTTCAGAGGCGATTAGCATTGTCAACTTGGTTGGTAAATGTTCCAACTACCGACTCGTATGATTGCAAAAGATTTCTGAGTTAGGAATGGATAAGCTGATAGCGCGCGATGGATGTCCTGATTGTTATCAGGAGAGTAACGCTTTCAAACCACATTGCGAAGACGCGACTACCTGAGGGTGTCGTGGTAAGTTATCAATACGGGTGCCAAGGGGCGTGGCCGAGATAATACTGTCACACCTGAGGGAGAGCGAAGGCTATAAAAGGGACAGCTATGGCAGGAGGTTGAGAAGACAGCAGCGAACACATTAGCTTTCAGAGAACGCCGAAGACGATCTTAAAATATTATTAAGAATTCTATCGATTCAAAATTACTTCCCTCATACATACACAAGACTGGGCCTTATATGCCTGGACATCAGTATACACCAGCCGAGTACGCACTACAGAACATTGTCGAGAGTTTCGGCAATTTGCCTTCCGAATTGGCCGAGCACCTTTCAACCCACACCTACGCTGTGGTATTTCATTTCTGGGAACTCGAGAATATCGACTACCTGGTGTTGAGGTATCTCAACATGGGCCCTTTACCCTTGGAGGAATTTTCCAAGGAGTGGTTGTTTGAAGGCGAGGTTTAATCTTCGTCTACATCGGAGACGGGCAGTGTCACCGTTTCGATTTGGAGAGATTGGAAGAACCAGCTCTAGAGTTAGAGCGGAACGTGCAGGTTGCTCTTGTCAGGAGGCCAAGAGGTTGAGTCTTAGGATAAGACGAGGAGAGAAAGAGATTAGATAGGCGGCTGTACTTAGATTCAATAAATATTGTATTAGTTATTGAGATCAAAACACCCCCGTAACACTAACAAGTGTGTAGACAATGGCTGCCTTCAGCTGCCAGAAGGAGTCAACTGTGAAGCTATGTGTCCAAAATGGAACTGGGGGTTAGTAATACCACTTGATTATGACTCTGGCATGGATGACCATGATCACACCAAATGACTTCATACTGTCTCACCATCAGTATCATCTGCCTACGGCAAAATACCTGTACTACCACCATTCCTTGATATGAACACAATGCTTCCCATGCCATCCCCGCCAACCAAGGACATGGGAATTGAAATGGACAAGATTGGGGGTAATGATTCAGAGCTTTTGATGGATGTGGCTGACGATGAATCAGATGATAGAGCCAACGCACCTGCCAAGAAACAGGCCAGTACAATCCAGCCAGCACCCACCCAGACAGAGGCCGGTCCAATTCTGCCAGCTTCAATGGAGATAGAGTCCTGGACGACCTCGGAGCAGCATGTCAATCATATGCAGTGGGGCACGCCACTGCCTGACCGGTCAACTCCTCCCTGCTGTACAATCAGCATTCCAGACAATGCCAGTGCATATGATGAATAAGTGAGCTACTACCTAGAAATGCTACGCCTCGGCCCTGACTGCAGGTGAATGTTGAATGATGACTGAAAGATGTTCACACACCACAGGAGAAGAATCGGAAGCAAAGCTGGACCCTTATGTCAACAAGCTGTATGCGACGACCCAAAGTTATGCCTAGAGGAATGGAAACAAATCACTGCAGCCATAAATGCGATGTCGGATGCAATAGTTCAATACGATACATGTCTTTGTAGCATTTCGTACTACCCAAGCAGTCAAGGGTAGCGAAGGCAGACACTGAGGGAAGCAGGAGGAAGCGGGTGCGCAAGAAGTAAGAGTCTTTGTGTTCTTCCTTTGAGTTTATGTTCTTCCTACAGGTATATGGTATTCATTTGGGTTTATGGTTTTCTTCTGGGTCTATATCTGAGTCTTTCCTTTGGGATTATCATATGCTTATATGTACTTCTGTGGGTTTATGTCATTCTTAAAATCTTTCGGGATTGGGTATATGTGTATCCGGTGTTCTTTTCAGTTTTAGTATGAGATTAAAATAGATGGTTTAGAAGAGCTGTATTTGGCACAAAGGGCCAGGGAGGTGATGTGGTGGGAAAATCCATTTCTCACCACGACTACCACTCAGCTTCGCAGAGCACTGAGTGATGCCAAGTGTATGGACATCAAGAGCTGATGGAGACAGAATGCACAAAGTGGTCAGAAGGAGTCACAGGGGCAATACTGATGGACTGGGCAAATAGAAGTATATGTTTGCTGACCCCAGGGTAGATAGCCACGGCCCCATCCTACCTCATATTGTACAACATATTACACAGTCTATCTTACCCAACTATCAATCTTGCTTGATCTTTCAGGGATTTCGTGGATCCTCATGGCTGCATAGTATGGTATCTTCTTACCCTCTTCCTATGCTGCATGAGACAGACCTCCACTTTCCCACTAAGTTCTTTGGGATGCCTTCAGAGGTGTATAAGCCTGGTCATGATGGGTTATCGGCCTTTTAGCTCTGCCACTTCACCACAAAGTTCTTCCACTTGTTGATTGCTCTGTAGCTGGCTTGCCCCATCCATTTGCCAAATTGCTTCATGGAGGATTTGGTTTCCTTCAGGCTGCTTGTGGGTTTGCCTGCTGCACCACCCATGTCTGACGGATGATTGCCCTCATCAGCTGTAAAATTGTCGTTGTAAGATATCCCAGCCAATGGAGGCAAGTCTACTATCCCTGGGAAATTTGTTTTCCACAGTGCCATGGGGGGTTAGAATCAGTTCATAAGGAGACTCATTCGGTGTCACTGAGGTGGGTCAGGAGGCAGCTCAGATGGAGAAGTCAAGCTGCAAGATGTTGACAAACAGATTTGATTTGTTCCATGGCAGTTCTGGGGGCACTCTCTGTGCACCTGGGCATAACAGCAGTTGTTCTGATAACTGCTGAAGAGTGAACCTTTGACACCCACCATCCCCGCCTTGGCAGAAGTTATATCCAAGCCACAGTGGCCCATAACTTGAATACCATTAACTTGCAATGGTGATTGGTTGCGAACTGTGGGTCATGTTGAATGGAGACTGGTGATTGAAATGCAGAGTACCTGCAAATGGTTGCTGTAATGGAGGGAAACTATCTCAATATGGCGTGGGATACAGATCAGTGTATTTCCCACATCAACCATCATTGCCAGTGGCAGTATATACTCGATTCACAGAGGATCCTGAATTGCCATCAGTGCTTCATCAGCAAGATGTATTTTAGTCGCAGGGAGCCTCCAGGAGTGTCTGAGGTGATGTGGAGTGTAAACTTGGAAGCGTCAATTTCAGCAGAGTATCAGACCATAGGAGGGTATTCTGGCCGGCCTTCGGAGTAACTGGGATCTCTGATGACTAGTAACGGAGCACGATGGGAGCAGTTGTAGAATGTTTGGGAGCACCTGGGACTGTCGCCCAACCAATATGAGTGTTACAGGGGTTCTTAATCCCAATAATCAATATAGCATTTTTTAGAACAAGTACGACCACCTATCTATTTACTCTTTCTTTCCTCGTCTTATCCCAAGACTCAACCTCTTGATTCACTTGTCCAAGAGCGACCGAAATCACACCTTCTCAAGTTCCCGTCGCTGATAAAAATATAGACTGAACTTCCCCATCGAATGGCCACTCTTCTGCCCACTCCTCGAATGGTAATGCGCCGGTGTTCCGATACCGAAGCACCAGGTAGTTGATATTCTTGAGTTGAGAAAAATGAAAAACCACTCGGTAAGTGTGGATTTGGTATGCTTCTTCCAACTGCGTAAGCAAATCTCCGAATAACTCTACAACCCGTGGCAGTGCGTATTTGGATTGTTTCAAGTGTCGTCCAGACTTATCTCGCCTGATCTCGAAGATGTATAAGGGTAGAAATGGTTGAAGATTTTAAACAGATAGAATTCTTAATAATATTTTAAGATCGTCTTGGGTGTTCCCTGAAAGCTCGTCTGTTCACTGATGATCCTCCAACTCCTTCGACCAACGCTGGCTCTTTATAACCTTCATTCATCCTCAGGTGTTATAGCGTTGTCTCGGCCATGCTCACTGGCACCCGGGTGATAACCTTTGCCACGACACCCTCAGGTGGTCGTGTCCTGCGATGTGGTTTGAAAACTTTACTTTCCTGATAACAATCAGGCCATCCATTGGGCGATATCAGCTTATCCTTTCTTATCTCAAACATCGTTTTGTTACAAGGGTAACAACACTTCTGACAATATGCTTGCTGACTTTTGTATGTACTTAGTGCGTACGGCCGTAGATCCTATTTCCTATCTGCAATGTATTCCACTATCGTATCCCTATGGATTGATTGCAAATACTGCCTTCGCTTTTTGCTTAACGGTTTAGCAATAATTTTCCCTGATCGTGTTCGGGATAGCTGATCCTTAGCATTCTGCTTAATGAATGCTTTCCTCTCCTTCCGCGATTTCCGAAGAAACTCTCCTTCCTCTTTAAGGACAATGGGCTGTTGATTGGGCTCTGAGTCCCACTCCTCCTCACTGCTTAACCTGAGAGTTCCCTTTCTGACCTGATGGATCCTATCTGGATGAACCCTATCAACCTCGTTGTAAGGTCTTGGATCTTCCTGGATATCCCTGGGCTTAGGGAATACTATCTCTTCCCGTCGTATATTAACTTCTGTATTGCCTTCCCTCTTGGAGATCCCTGGCATCTGATTACAGGGGTGTGCAGATGCAATAGTTTCCTTATTCGGAATTACGTACCTGGCTTCGGGTGCTGGAATGTTGATCCGTAGTTTATCGATGTAGCTAACTAGTTCTGCCTGTAATCCGATGATCGAAGATATCCACCACGCACTTTGTGCCAGGAAGATGTGCTGGTTTATTCTGGCGTAGGCTATAACCTTCTCAAGCGCATATACGATAACGTCGTTATCGTTCTTGAAGCTGATGGTCATCCGTAGGTGCAGCTTCTTACTGGTGCGCGGCTGCCGCTACACAAGGCTAATAGATTCTAGGTATAGATATAATAGGTATAGGTATCATAAAAACGCATTAATAAATAAGGATATTTCTCTGCTGGTAGGTATCGTTTTTGTCTCTCGCTATTCCAGCTTTTTTCTTCATTGCCGGAACAATGTGATCTCTTTACAGCCCCTTGGCTTACTCCAACTGGGACTATGATTTAATCCCTCAAATGATAGCCACGTATCTAAGCGTCTTACGGCGCGATGCCCGCGCCTTGACCAGCGATGGCCACGCGTCCCTTTGGTTATCGTGTTCATGCATGATATCATATCGGCTCATAAATCAGATCATAACTTGAACTTGGACATCTTGCAAACGTCGACGATCGGTAGTTGGAACGCCTGCTCTTCTGAGACACGCCTGCGCTAATTATTCTTCATTGAGATTAATAACTCATAGTTTTACGTGGTTAATATCCACTGCTATGCCAACATAGAACAGTGGGCACGTTAATCAAAAGGCCGAGAGCCGCTGATTAAACCTTGCAAGTCTAATCAAACTAATCAAAGAATGACCCTTGCTTCTGGCAGATCGCCAACGCCATAATTCCCTCAGTCATATTGTGCTCAGGTCTCCGCATTACCGGTTTCAACAACACCCGGACGTGCCCCACATCCAAGAGACTTGGATACCAGAGAGCCCATTACTAGCACGACTGCCGTGCACGTACTGTGCAACCGCATAGTACCTGAGAATGAATCTGGTTGAGAACTACCGCTCGGCAGGACCTAGCCGTTTCGATCTGGCTAGTAGTTGCATCATCAAATCAGCTGCCGCAGCACTTTGCTTTTAATGAATCCGCCAAGCCTGCGCTTGCGGAATCGAGACGTGATTAGCATGCCCCCTCTACAGAGCATACCGCATGGTAACTAAGTACCATTACACTGATAGGAGAGCACCCCTGACATCACCCCGTTCTCTAAGATAGGTGACCCAACGATGCTCCGTCATAAGAAGTAGACCATTTATCTTTCCTTCATGCACATCACATGCGTGCTTATGTTTTTAATATCTTTTTCTTTCATAACAATCTTATGCGAAAGGAGATTCTGACAGTACGGGCTTAGCATCGCTTTCCATGGTCCCTTATCAGTATCATACTGATTTCGATAGTACGGGCTTAGCATCGCTTTCGATGATCCCCTATCTTATCTGTTATCCTTCTTAGCTCAATGGGTATAACGCTTATCATCCGTCAATACATAATAATATTCTTTCTTATGCAACAACTACTATGTAACTGTTGTATAATTTTTCCTTCTCTTGCCTTTCCTTCTCATAGACTTCGAGACCCGTAACATCACCCCCTTCTCTAGGCGTGGGGACCCAACGCTCTCTGCCGTCTATGCGTACCATATAGCAAGTTATTCCTAATTTATTAAGAACAGTCAAGGCCGGAAGTCCGATACTTGCTCCAAAACCACATGGTAGTGTGATCGGATTAACTTGTAGCGCAAATCCAATTTTCTCCCGTGGCACATATAATCTCCTGATCATCTACTCCAACATTTCCTTTACGCGCACACAATTGCCGGTCGACGTATTGTACTCTGCTGATACATATAATCAATTCATCATCTACTCCAACGGTCCAATTGAATACCATACTCGTGCATGGATTTTTGTCGAGACTTTTAACATTTTGAAGCGTAGTCCATTCTGATCGATACATATAGGCTGTACGGCTAGATGCTTTCGGAAATATCTCCAAATGTACAAGAAATGCTCCAAATGATCAACTCTCCTCGCCGTGACAGTACCACCCGCAAGAGGGTCGGAGAGGACAATTTAGAACATGCCCAATATCATTTAGTTATGTCTCCTAAAGTTTCGACCCACAGTATCATTCCACAATTAGTGATAAGTTTAATTTGAACCCAGAGGTACTAGACATAGGCGTTCATTACATTATCTTCGATTGTTTCCTTGACTATGTTGAATAAGATAATGGTATCTTAAGTCCTTATTCGAGAGTACCTGGACATTACGTTGTATCTGTCCGTCTCGTCGTATGTGTAGAACTAATTGTAGCTGTAATTTAATTTTATATAATTTGGACAGATAATAGTTAAGTTTTTATATAGTATCATAGGTACGAGAATACCTGAGAACATCATACATGTCCTCGTTTCTCTTTTGTCGAAGGTTGTTCGAATATCGATGAGAATACCTGAAGATGCCATACACATCTTCGTTCCTCTTTGTCGAAGGTAGTTCGAATATCGAATGACAATATCTGAAGACATCGTTCATGTCCTTGTTTCTCTTTGTCGAAGGTAGTTCGAATATCAATGAGAATACCTGAAGTATACTTTGTATAACTTCGTTTCTCTTTATCGAAGGTAGTTTGAATATCGAATGAGAATACCTGAAGTATACTATGTATAACTTCGTTTCTGTTTATCGAAGGTGATTAGAACCGAATGAGACTACCTGAAGACATCGTACATGTCCTCAATTCTCTTTGTCGAAGGTAGTTCGAATATCGAATGAGAATACCGGAATTATACTTTGTATAAGTTCGTTTCTCTTTATCGAAGGTGATTCGAACCGAATGAGAATACCTGATGACATCGTACATGTCCTCGTTTCTCCTTTTCCAACGGTTATTTGAATGTCGATGAGAATACCTGAAGACATCAAAACATGTCATCGTTTCTCTTTGTCGAAGGTTATTCGAATCCCGATGAGATTACCTGAAGACATCATACATGTCCTCGTTTCTCTTTTTCGATGGTTATTCGAATGCCGATGAGAATACCTGAAGACATCATACATGTCCTCGTTTCTCTTTGTCGAAGGTTATTCGAATGTGGATGAGAATACCTGAAGACATCGTACATGTTCTCGCTTCACTTTATCGAAGGTTATTCCAATGAGGATGAGAACACCTGAAGACATCATACATGTTCTCGTTTCTCTTTTTCGAAGGTTATTTGAATGCCGATAAGAATACCTGAAGACATCATACATGTCCTCGTTTCTCATTTTCGAAGGTTATTCGAATGCCGATGAGATTACCTGAAGACATCATACATGTCCTCGTTTCTCTTTTTCGATGGTTATTCGAATGCCGATGAGAGTACCGGAAGACATCATACATGTCCTCGTTTCTCTTTGTCGAAGGTTATTCGAATGCCGATGAGAATACCTGAAGACATCATACATGTTCTCGCTTCACTTTATCGAAGGTTATTCGAATGAGGATGAGAATACCTGAAGACATCATACATGTTCTCGTTTCTCTTTTTCGAAGGTTATTTGAATGCCGATAAGAATACCTGAAGACATCATACATGTCCTCGTTTCTCTTTTTTGAAGGTTATTCGAATGCCGATGACAATACCTGAAGACATCATACATGTCCTCGTTTCTCTTTGTCGAAGGTTATTCGAATACCGATAAGAATACCTGATCATACAGTAACGCATCTTCGTTTCTCGTAGTCGAAGGTGATTCTCTTTATCAATGAACATTCGAATACCGATGAGAATACATAAAGGCAACGTAGCTTGTCCTCGGTTCTCTTTTTCGAAGGTGATTCGAATAACGATGAGAATACCTGAAGATACCATAACACATCTTCGTTTCTCTTTATCGAAGGTTATTCTTTCCAGCTCCTTCTTACTCCTTCGATCAAGCCATATTCTTACTCGCCGGGCTTGACCGTGCAACATAGCCATGCAATTATTATCATCGTTAGAATGGGATCGTCCACACAAGGTGGTGTGTCGAAGTAGACATTTACGACCCGAAGGCTGAATACGGCCTTTAGCATTCTATTGCGTTAGCAATTCTCTCTGGCCTTCATATCACCATAGCGCACTGTGACACTTGACTTGATGTCCCCTATCAGCATTCGCTTCATCAGGACATCACAAGTACCAGAGCTTTTTAACGATCTTTGCACCTTAGGCTCCAGTCGCTAACAACCATACACCAGGTTGCACATAGAGTCGACGACGGCATCCATCCTGTCGCGCCACGGTCTCAAGTTCCCTTGGCCGTACGTAGCCTCACAGATGTTTAGTCTGCTTCGCTATGCCTAGATTTCTCAGTGATAAGGGTTCTCTGGGATCTCCTAAATCTGAGCATGCATCACGAGTAAGGCACCCGAACACGTCAGAGTAAATCGTCGGCCCACATCGTCTGGCAAGCATACCGCCACATATAGGCAACGTCCCTATATGCCCGGACTTTGCTCACTAACCAAAACTTCTTCAGCATTCGCTTCACTAGAAGTCCCACAGGTGTCCTGCAATCTCAACTGGTTTAAACACAGAGGACGTGAAGACATCATAGCTTGACCCTCAGAACGTTTCCGGACGGGCTCAGTGTCACCTCCATCCAGTGCACCGAATACTCATGATTCTCATCACTACTCCAGAGCCCCATCGTTCGTAAATAGTGCACAGATACGTCTTTCAGGACAGTCTTGATTTCGGGTGGTTTTCAGGACAACTGAGGAGAAAACTCCTTGTGTTTGACTATCCGCATTGCTGCTGATAGATCATCTCCCCAGCCCTTGCACTTCCGGTAAAACAACCAGTAAACCTATTAACAGTTCATCCTGAATCTAGGCCGACGTAATTATATTATTATCTTTATTTATTGAAGATAATATTTATTTAAGTTGGTATCCGTTGCTCTCCTGATTTTATTTGCTCGTCCCCCTCGAAAGGGATTTCACTAAGTGTATACCGTTTTATACGGGAGCTTTTATTATTCAGGGTTTGCACCGTATTATTAATTTTTCATTGTATTTCTGGTAAAATTTAGTAAGTTTTTACCCCCTTCTTTTTATGACGATTTTCCAGTCGTCATCATAAAGCATCACTCCTTGCTCAAAATAAAGTAAGATTTATTAATTTTCCGGTGATATTGAACATTTCATAAAATAATATCAATGAATTTATACCGAATGGTAACATTGGATAAGTAATATTAAGAATATTAATTATCAAAGAAATATGTAAAGGTAATATCATCGAAGTAATGTCGAAGATATAAATTACCGGAATTATATTGAAGGTAATGTCAACGAAGTAATCTCGAAGATACAAATTACCGAAGTAATATAGGAAAGTAATATCGACGAAGTAATATCGAAGATATAAATTACTGAAGTACTATGCGAAGGTAATATCAACAAAGTAATATCGAAGATATAGATTACTGAAGTAAGATGTGAAGGTAGTATGGACGAAGCAATATCGAAGATATAAATTACCGACGTAATATGCGAAGGTAATATCGACGAAGTAATATTGAAGATATAAATTACTAAAGTAATATGCGACGGTAATATTGACGAAGTAATATCGAAGATATAAATTACCGAAGTAACATGCGAAGGTAGTATCGATGAAGTAATATCGAAGATATAAATTACCGAAGTAATACAACCACCTTGGAATTGGTGGTGGTAGCATAAAGTTGCTTTGCACCATCGTCTTTTACGTCAGCCAATGATTTATAACTTCATAGAAGTGACATCCTAAACGTCTAATAGCAATTATCTCATAATCTGCATTAGAACAACGTTCGCTTAATTCGTATTGGGCTATTAATTACGCTCGATGGCATCCCTAAGCTCATCATCGGGCTAATTCTCAAACCACTCTTGTGACTCAGTCTGGTTAGAGTTTCTTTGTTGTTGACCGTAGGACGACCATTCGTCATCTATTTCCGGGTCCTCGTATTCTTCTGCTATTTCATCAGAATACTCATTATTCATACCTTCCTCCTTCCATTGATGTTTAGCTTCCCGAAGCTCTCGTTCGAATACTTTTTGGTAATATTCTTTGGCTTCATCCCAGCCATTATCATGCCCTTCCAAGGGCACTTGGTTATAGCCATCGGTATAACCGGTATCCTTTCCTTCTTTATACATCCTCCAATTGCGAAGTGTATATTGATCCATTTTCGCATAAGCGACTTGAATAGATTCTTCTAACTGATGAATCCATTCCGGAGGTGCCGACCATACATTATCCAGCTAAAATGTATAGTACCGCATGAACGTAGATTGCTCAATAACATTTCGAAATGGAATCAATATCACAGATAAGGCAATGATGATCAATATATCGTAAAGTTGCTCCATCGGAGGAACGGTAAGATCTACCACTGGCTGAATTTTGCCGAGTTTTCATTGTCTTCGCAATAACACCACTCGGTTTAATCGTCTTCTTTGCAGACACAATCCGACTCGTCGGCCCACGAGCGATATTCTTTCCAGTGATCTTTAAATGCCGGATCGTCAATCGTAAGTCATCCGCCGTTAATAGCCGATTAGTGATAATATTCAACCCAAGGTTTAGGTGTCTCGGGTTCTGTGTGGAATATTGGATTATTCCAATCGCCTTCGGGTTTTTCGGACAAAATCGTATCTATCGAATCGAATATATTAAGGGGTTCGTATTCGAATAGATTAGGGGTATATCCGGCCAATTCAAAGATGTTAATTGGCATATAATTATTTCCATCTGAATAAAATAACTTCTGATAGCGTATCAGAAATGGTATTCTGCTGATAATATTGAGCCTGTTGTTTCCGAATATTTGGTACTTGGTAATATTCTGGGTCGTATTTATGACGGTTAAAATATTTGGATGTTGTGACCAGTATCCAAAATGGTGACGTAACCATAAGATTCGGTGATTTGGTAGAGACCACTACCAATCCGAATTTTGGTGAACATCGCAAGAAAGCTCCTTGCTTCTGAAGTCCTTGATAGGCTTTAAGCTCTTCTTCTTGCAGGCGTCGTATAATAAACCTAAGAGCGTAGAGTTTATTTATTATACTGTTACGGGGATAACAACACTTCTGACAATATACTTGCTGACATGTATATGTACTTAGTGCGTACGGCCATAGATCCTATTTCCTATCTGCAATGTATTCCACTATCGTATCCCTAGGGATTGATTGCAAATACTGCCTTTGCTTAGTGCTTAACGGTTTAGCAATAATTTTCCCTGATCGCGTTCGGGATAGCTGATCCTTAGCCTTCTGCTTAATGAATGCTTTCCTCTGCTTCCGGGATTTCCGAAGAAACTCTCCTTCCTCTTTAAGGACAACGGGCTGTTGATTGGGCTCTGAATCCCACTGCTCCTCACTGCTTGACCTGAGAGTTCCCTTTCTGACCTGATGGATCCTATCTGGATGAACCCTATCAACCTCATTGTAAGGTCTTGGATCATCCTGGATATCCCTGGGCGTAGGGGATACTATCTCTTCCCGTCATATATTAACTTCTGGATTGCCTTCCCTCTTGGAGATCTCTGGCATCTGATTACAGGGGTGTGCAGATGCAATAGTCTCCTTATTCGGAATTACGTTCCTGGCTTCGGGTGCTGGATGGTTGAGCCGTAGTTTATCGATGTTGCTAACTTGTTCTGCCTGTAATCCGATGATCGAAGATATCCACCACACACTTTGTGCCAGGAAGATGTGCTGGTTAATTCTGGCGTAGGTTATAACCTTTTCAAGAGCATATACGATAACGTTGTTATTGTTCTTGAAGCTCATGGTCATCAGTAGGTACAGCTTCTTAATGGTACGGGGCTGCCGCTACACAAAGCTAATAGATTCTAGGTACAGACATAATAGGTATAGGTATCATAAAAACGCAATAATAAATAAGGATATTTCTCCGCTGGTAGGTTTCGTTTTTGTCTCTTGCTATTCCAGCTCTTTTCTTCATTGCGGGAACAATGTGATCTCTTTATAGCCCCTTCGCTTACTCCAACTGGGACTATGATTTAATCCCTCAAATGATAGCCACGTATCTAAGCGTCTTACGGCCCGATGCCCGCGCCTTGACTAGCGATGGCCACGCGTCCCTTTGGTTATCGTGTTCATGCATAATATCATATCAGCTCATAAATCACATCATAACTTCAACTTTGACATCTTGCAAAAGTCGACGATCGGTAGTTGGAACGCCTGCTCTTCCTAGACACGTCTGCGTTGATTAATCTTCAATGTGATTAATAACTCATAGTCTTGCGTGGTTAATATCCACTGCTATGCCAACGTAGAACAGAGGGCACGTTAATCAAAAGGCTGAGAGCCGCTGATTAAACCTTGCAAGTCTAATCAAACTAATCAAAGAATGACCCTTGCTTCTGGCAGATTACCAACGCCATAATTCCCTCAGTCATATTGTGCTCAGGTCTCTGCATTACCGGTTTGAACAACACCTGGACGTGCCCCGCACCCATGAGCCTTGGATACCGGAGAGCCCTTTACTAACACGACTGCCGTGCACGTACTGTGCAACCGCATAGTACCTGGGAATGAATCAGGTTGAGAACTACCACTCGGCAGGACCTAGCCCTTTCGATCTGGCTAGTACTTGCATCATCAAATCAGCTGCTGCAGCAATTTGCTTTTAATGAATCCGCCAAGCCTGCGCTTGCCCAATCGAGACGTGACTAGCATGCCCCCGCTAAAGAGTATACCGCATGGTAAGTAAGTACCATTACACTGATAGGATAGAACCCCTGACACTTTTGCAATCGTACAAGTCGATAGTTAGAACATCTACCAACCAAGGTGGCAATTCTTATCGCCTCTTAAATACCGCATGCAAGTGAGTTATTTAATTGCGTCATAGATTTAATAGGTGACCAACCGATACTATGCGAACGTTGATTATTGACTTGTAAGCTCATATCCGATATGAGGTTACATTGCGATCCAGACTAACCCGAGCCAATGAGTAGTGTTCGCTCCAGACCAATGTCTATGTCATTAGTCCCTCAGTCACGTCATGCTAAGGTCCAGACTATTCTCTAGACCAGAACGTGCCTCTCGGAATCCTAGCCCGTTACGTGCAGAGAGAGGTGTGCTCTTAATCGTCTTTGACTATCCACTGCCGTCCATGATTACGATGCATGTCCCGCCAAGTATCCAGGTGTGAACGAAGTCCCCACACTTCGCACGACCAACATGAACTCCCCCTAAAGAGCATGTTGCTGACCACTTGATTTGTTCGTGCATAGGTGTTATGCATATCATAGATATGTCTGCATCTCATAATCATAATCAAGAATCATTATCACGGCTAAGAGGCAATCCCCTAACAGTGGGAATCCCAAACTAACTCTGAGAGATGCTGGGTTCTTATGGATATTCATTCGAAGGAGTGCAGGCGTTATCTGAGATTTCCCAGATGTACACGAGTAATAAGAATACCCTCCACGCATGATGCATAGATTATTGTTCATTATCAACCTCTAAATCATACTATAGTACCCAGCATCTCATCAACATTCTATTGTTTGCATCGCTACTTTAACGAAGAACAAAAGAAAATAGCGAGTGATACAAAAATGAAAACAAGTAAAACCTAAACAATATCCTGACTAAGCAATCACAATGATATCAATTGAACATAGTCTCAATGTCATCCACCAAATCTCCCATCTCATCAGGGCCGACAAACGCAGGAACATGCAATTCATTAAAGGCGCAAAGAAGCTGGAGGCGCTCCTTATATTGCTAAATGATTCGGGCCTGGTGAGTGGGTGAAATTGAATTCCAATGTTGTATGGCTCGATTTGTGATATCTAAAAGGGTTGGAATTGAGGTTAGCTAGCAGTGAATCAAAATGGAGTTTGAAAGGCAATATAATGAATTCGGGGGAAGAAGAGGTGCGCCACCAGGAAAGGAGGAGTGCCTGATGTGGTGTGAGGTGGTCAAGGGGAGTTCTGATGCAGAATGAAATTGAGGGGCGCAAATCCAGACCAAGAAGCGCTGACGGGGATTGAGGAGCGCCTACACAGCGAAGCAGCCCATTCATGCTGAGCAGCGCCAAACGGGTAGGGATGTAAAGAGTCTGGAATGAAATAGAGGCGCACCTAATCGAGGTTGAGGAGGGGATTGAGGAGCGCCCATCCAAAAAGAAGAGTGCAGACAGAAAAGGCAATATGGAGCGCTGAATGAAATATCAAAGCACCAATCTGGACTGAGGAGCCGAGGGGATTGAGGTGCGCCAATGTGCATTGAGAAGCGCCGACAGGGATTGAGGTGCGCCTATTATAGCAGATGAAGACCATTGTGGGGGGGTATCAAGCAGCCCCACCATGTGTAATTTGAAATTGATGAGTGCAATGGCTTCAGCAGAAATGCAATCTTTCACAGCAGAAGGGCAAAGTTTACCTCGATTTTCATCTTGAGGAATCATAATGGTAACTTTCTTTCTAGTGGCAGAACTCAGACAGCGCACCATGAATAGCTGCGGCCACAAGCGCTAATGTCTGCGGTGTCAGAGGTTGAAAAAACTGCAATGTGGTCGGTTGTCGCCCCAAGCTATTGGCGGTGAACAAAAAACTGATGGTAGATTAAGTCAAGAACTTCGATTCGCGTGAACCAAGACTTCATATCATCGATGACCTTCGAGAGATAAGCATCGTCAAACAGCAGCGCCCTAATTTGGATTCGGAGCTCATTCTCTCTTCCTAAATCAAACCTGTAACTATGGACAATAGTTCGACGAGCTCCCTCTGTCAAACTCCCTCGAATGGTGCTAATCTTTAGTTTTAACTATCTAGGTTTCGAGGTTTAGTATCGTCATAAGTCCAATCGATGAATATCAAACAGAATATACACTTACAGCTTCACGGGTTTGCGGATCGATTTGAAGAAATTGACCACCAGGCAATTGACACAGAGATGGAGTACATACAGGAGTACCTGCTAATGTCCGTTGACGATCCTGGGCATCAATGGCGAGTTTCCAAGCTTCGTCAACCATCGAGTACTTCTTATCGGAAATGATTGGACAGGAAGTCTTTGTGAATACGATTGGCTCCATGAACCTTTTCGCTACCTCAAAAGTAGCCTGTTGGTGTTGAGGAACGTTGTGATCTCCACCAGCCTTTGGTTGAGGAACATTCTGGTCTCCACCAGCCTTGGAAAGCGGGAGCACATTTAAAACTTCAGACTCGCGTGATATGTTGATGACTGACTTTTGGCGTTTGAGCAATGGTGGTGCTATCGCCCCGGCTGGACGTCGCAGATTTGGAAGTGGAGCACGGGAAATGACAGTATCTGCACTGCTCCGTTTCTTTGGTAGTGGAACCCTTGTTGTTCGTATTGTCTTATCATGGCGGGCCTGGTCCAGATGTAGGACCTCCTGCTGGATGTCCAAATCGTCTTCTTTCAATAACAGATGACAAGGTAGAATCTCCGGGGTCTTCACTTTCGTCATTGCTGATCACCCGATCGGTATCGTCATCATCCTGCTTCATCGGAATTATAGCCCGGACATTAGCTATCTCCAACACTATACTCGAAGGCTGGGTTGCATGTTCAAATATTTGATTGGCAATGATGATTGGCTGTCTTCTGCAATGCACGTGCAAGTGCTCTCTCAAGGTGTGCTTCTTGAACCTTCTGTGAATAGTGATTCCTCACCTGGCTGGCCGTAGGTTCCATGTTTGATGAAGTGAAGTTGGGAATGTAGAGGGAAGGGTATAAGGGTAAATATAGTACGAAGTTTAATAGAATAACGGGAAACCAGGGCAACAAAGTAACACACGGTCGAGCAAGAAGCAATTTGAGGGGTGCCTGGAAAGCGTCTGGAAGACATGTCAGCGGTTTATATTCAAATGGCTGATGCTAGTTCTTCGTTGCGATTTTGGAAGCGCCAGGTGCACTGGATTGGATGGATTTATCTTACCCCCAATTCCCACATGTTCACACTGATATCCAAGTACGCTATCAATGCAAGAATTGGAGGTTGGTTTAAGCTAACATACCTAGAATTGAACAAGACGCACCTAAAGAACTTGAGACATTGACATGGTTGTACCACTGAGTAACTCTCAGCGCCGGGCATATGGAATACTGAGAAATGGGTTGATCATGATCGACCCTGCATATGACTCTGCCAATGGTAGGTCTTTATGCCTCTAGTTCGAGCATCTGAGTGGTGACCGCGTAGTACAGAATTATCTGTGTGTTGAAGAATCTTGCAGAATTTGGATGGAGGATAGAGTTGGGGCCTTGTTGAGTGGAAATAGTTGAAGTTACATGGGTTCAAACTGAGTGTGTTGCTGATAGTGGATAAATATGAATCTCCAAACGCGGTATACCAGTCGGAAGGACACCCTATGGTGATGACATTCTGTTGTTTTAGGATTCTGCTGCAAAGTTAGCCGTCAGTTAGGCAATGTTGTGTGCAGAACTTCACTTTCAGCAGTCTAAGTCTGCTGACTAACAATATGTATGCAGTAAGTGCAAGTGAAGATGGAGGAATTGGGATTACAATGGCGAGAGTCAACATAGAGGAAGATTGGTAAAGGTACGATGAAGATTCAGGGGTAATCTAATCGATTCCAGTTGTTGTCAATGCCAAAATTGCTAGCGAATGGGTCATTAATTGTCACTCACATTAAGATGTTGCGCATAATATCTTGTAAGAACAAAATGAATGCATCAGGAGGGTTCATCTGAGAGCGGAAAGACAAATAACAGCATGCAGTTCGGGCCAACCGAGGTGCAGCGAGCATTTAATCTGCATGCAGGATTCAATCTAATGTAATGGCTGGGATTGTAGGCTTGCCTGACTTTGACAGTTACTTGTACTCTCAGACACTGCCTTGTGTTAACTCGAGCTTTCATCACGATTTGTTCTTCAGTCACTCTTGGAATTGGACGTTGGCGGAAATCAGATATTGTCTGTTTATGATTGGTAACGAACTTCAGGCTTTCAAGATATGCGGTGGGTGGTAGCTTGGCAGTCACCGATTGAGCCGCTGAGCTGAGACTGGCATTCAGATTCAATCTCATCGACTTCTCTTGATGGAAATCGGTTCATAATCTATATTACGATACCGGTTTCTGACGGCCCAAACATACAAGTTAGTCAAAATGTAGTTACGACTGCATTAGAAGCATTGTACATTTATGCCTATTCGAGAAAGTGTGGTACTCAAGTGAGCGGGATTTGCCGGTCATCTGCAGAATCGCTGAGCAGAAGCTGTATTTTGAGGTTCACTCTCTGAAGCTGCAGCTCGATTATGGAGCCCGAATGACTGAAGCTATTTTAGGATCTATGAAATGGAAGGTCTGAACATACCTCTCCGTCAAAATCCAGTTAAGTGTCATTACATATGGCCCAGGGCTGGGCATCGACGGTAAGCGTGTGGTGGACACCATCCTCCAACGGATAGAGTGACACAGAATGTGACAGCTATGGCAATTAAGCGGCGGCCTTCATATACCGATCACGCATAGATTCAGATATTAGCTCAGGCCGTGTGGGATGAGCCTCACCTGCACCTGACAGTTTAGTGTCTGAAAGATGACACTCTGTGTGTGCTGGCAGCGACAGATTCGAAGCATTCAGGAAGGAGAAAATATGCTTGGAATGGAGCAAAATGAATCATTCAAGGGCGATGCGAAGTGGGTATTCATGGTTCAGAGGTGTGCCTGGTGTGTGATCATATGTTAATAATGAGTACCTGCTGGTAGAAATTGGCCGGTGAATAGAATATGTGTTCGGTGTCAAATCTGAGGCCATCAACCTCAACAGGAGAGTGGATTTGAGGTGTGCCTGAACTTCATTTCTGAGCTAGGAAATACCTGGCTGTATTCTTCGGGTAAGCCTGGAATACGGGAGCCGTATCTCAGGATACGATACATCAACTGGATATCGCTTAAACAGTCTGTCTATCCCGGGATGATAAGAGATATACTGTACTGGATCTGTCTCAGGAGAGTCGAGAAGTGGAGAGCAATTCTCTTGTGCAATCGACTGTAAATTATTCAACATTGATGATTTAGTGAATATCCGGAATTCTTTTGTGACTCTAGTATCCGGTGCACCCTAAATAGACATGCAACAAGGAATTGGAATCAAACTTGAAAGTTCAGGTGCACCTGGAAACACAGATCTCGTGTGCGGATTTTGTAATCACAATTCCAAGGACAATATTTGATGAAGATGAGCAGTGACTGCAGCTGGACAGATTCTCACACAGAGAAATATATGGTAGCACGGAATTTCACTTGGTCAACCATTAAACTGGCGCACCTGCTTTCCATCACATATTGGTTGATCCAAATGAGGCTAAGATTCAGTTTACCAGATGTCTGTTTGCCATTGCCATCATCTCATATTCATCACTATAATCATCTAACACGAAATGGAATCGAAAATTGATCAATACTTCTGGACTCCTTAATTACACCTTATTCTTCATTTCATTTGCCTATGTTGCATCAGTCAGTGAAATTGTGTTGGTTCAATGTTTAAAGAGGCGTACCTTGATTTCACTGCCCTGATAATTATCGTGCATCTTCACCATCTAACAGCACGAAGTCTCCATGATCTGGAAGCTGCTTCGTATGGTACTGACAACACTCCAGAATCGGGTATATCATCGTCGTCGTGATGTTCAGTCGGTTCATCAGACAATGCAGGACTCTCATTCGAGCCACACCAGAGAGTTGGTGGAGATCACTCGCTCTATTATCATAGCCATTGGGTCCAGTGTTCAGTAGCCATGTGTGTGGAACTCTGTTTTGCCCAAGTCGGACAACCCGTGCAAATGCCTGGCGCTGCTCATTCAATACCCAGAACCTCTGAGTTATTACCGCATGATTTGCCACTGTGAGATTTAGGCCTGTCCCACCCACTTTGGGTGTAGTTACAAACACAGAGGGATTTGGGGAATCTTGGAATTTAAGCTGCATTTCTGTGCGATCATCATTGCCCATTTCCGCAAACATGTAGAATATATCCAAATTGTCCACAAAAACTTTGTGAGCCACCAGTTCAAATGACGATCTTGGCCTGGCAGAGGACAAAATAGCACCGCCTGTTGAGGAGGATGAGGGGCACATAGCAAGGTGCTTTCATGACTATCGGGTTCATTCAGGAGCGCCTCATTTGATGCTTCGTTCTCGTCAGGCTCGGAATGCTGCCCAGATTCGTTGTCAAGCATTGGCAGATATGTGTCTCTCAGCCATCGGAGAATCAGAGAATCCACCCAAGTATCGAGTGGCCACTCATTGTACCATTGTCCTGAAACTTCGTTCTGATCTTCAGTGTCTCCCAATACCACTGAGAAGCATGCAAGGCGCCAACTGGGAACCCACCACGCTCCGGAAGCACCCCCTGAAGTGTATCTGTCGACAAGGGTTTTTAGTTTAGCTTCCTCGTCCTCATCCCACTCAAGATCAAGAAGGTGTGCATTCTCCTTCTGTATCCAAACATGCGGTTTCCCATTCGCGAGTTTCGATTCTGACCACCTCCTTATAGTCCAGGGCTTTGCTATTTGGATAATCCGGTGTGCCGCATCCTGTTGAGTGTCCTGGTCTTCAGTCCGGATGGCTTGCATCATACTCTGCACTGCGGAATACAGCGCATCGGCACCGTGCATTTCCATCACAGTCTCGTCCTCCGGATCTCCAGGCCCACCTGAACACAGCCACAACACCTGATAACACCAGTCATAGAGTGAATGGAATTCCGGAGTTGCAGTGACTTGAAGTTTGAATCCAATTCTCGCGTTCGTCGCAATTCGCCAGCCCACGAAATTTTTCGTCTTGTATCGATGAGACTGATCACAAATACCAAAGCTCCATGAATCGTGTGAGAGTCGGCCATTGCTTGATGGTTCCGCTCTGGACGCTAAGGTATCATACGACACAAGGTCGATATTCCATCGGTTTTCCGGCTCGTCAATACTTGGGTTCAGATCCTCGTGTGTGCGAATCGCATTTTCGGCCTGCAACAAGTTGACAAGTTTGACATTGGTTCCATTTGTCATCTAGTCGATGACAGTCTTGAAGGTCTCTGCAACCCCGGGCATTGTGACCACCAAGATTGGTTCATGGGCGGATATAAATGCAGGATGTCCGTGAGGTGCAGTTGTCGGTATCTCCAACAGGCGGCAGGGCACAGAATTCAATTTTTGGAGCGGATACCACTTCCGTTCTTCACTGACAATGCCGGGAAAGTCGTTGTCCGCCAAAATTACCCACTCTTCAAGGGTATTCCCCCATAAAATGAACAGTGGCAAACCAATTACGACTTTCTCAGTCAGCAGTTTGCAAATCATTGCCGCAGCAACCGAGGTGAAAGTCTGTCCAAGACCCATTTCATCTGCCACCAGTGCTCCTGGTATATCAGCATCCCACACCCATCTCCTCACGATGAACCAGATGGCCCAAACCTGGTGCGCCAGAAACTTTGTTCCAGGCAGGCCTGGAATTGAATACTTGTGGCCTGGAACACAGTCATCTGCTGATTGGCGAATAGAATGAATATTCAGCAGCCTGACCACCTCATCAAGGCACTCATGTTCAAATTTCGTTGTTGATTGTATTGAAAATAGTGCTGAATACTGAACTGGCATTATCTGGATCGAGGACCTCCTCGCCATCCTCCACTTGCTCCTGAACCACTCTTGCACCTTGGTCGGTCTTCATTTCGTCCTCAATGATCTCTTTCAGTTGCTCCGAGGTAGTGTTAGCAACGGTTCCGGACCGTCACTTCGGGTCCGGGTCCGGGTCCAAACCGAACAGTTGCCAAATTGGCAGTCCGGGTCGTCAATAAACCCGAACTGCCCACTCGGGTACGGTTCCATGGTAAACTCCCAACCCGTCTGAATTGGGCGGGTTGTCAGCGGGTCGCACAGCGGGTCCATCTATAGATTCGTATAAGGCTCTTGTATTTGCAGTTTGTTAATAGTATCTTATCAAAATGAAGTTTTCAGCAACCATTAATTAGCTTTTGCTTGTTGAGCAGTTTGCAATATCGATTAATTTGGTATCTGTGTTTCACCTTCAATATATGGTATTTTTGCCTAGAAAGGCAGTCAATAATACAGTTATGCACGCGAAAATCCACGCGATGCCTTGATTACGCAATATGCAAGTCCTAAAACTGTTGACGCTCCGTTGACGCTCATTTTCAGGATGCT
>Ga0307514_10000094_pt1 | contig 248514 bp, 195 predicted proteins | sample 16_EM_MG_FD_203088 | JGI IMG/M metagenome (GOLD analysis project Ga0307514, IMG submission 203088) | Populus trichocarpa ectomycorrhiza microbial communities from riparian zone in the Pacific Northwest, United States - 16_EM | ecosystem: Host-associated > Plants > Roots > Unclassified... | reverse complement strand
TGTCGGAGGAATGGTGTTACAGAAAGGCGGAGACGTCGGAAGACGCGGAGGGAGCGGCGAGATGGTGGAGGTATAATTTAATAAGATAAAAGAAGTGGTCTGAGGTGTTGCGACATCGGATGTTGTGGCGTGGTTGTTACGATAAGGAATGATGGAGTGGTTTGTAAGATCATAGGATAAGATTCGGATGGTACATTGGAGCATGAGGAATGGTTCGGGGGTGGCAGACGAATTGTATATAAAGAGAGGATCGTGGGCGTTGGAGGATTTCCTTTTCTTCTCTCTTTACTCGTTCTCTTGTATAGCAAAGCAAGTTACGACTTTGAAACAGTTTCGACTCTTGTCTTGTCTTGATTTCCTCGAAACGAACCTCGAGCCTTTCGCCCCGTTTTCAGTATAACATTAGTGTTACCAATATCACCTACGCCCGACCCCGCCCGTTACACTTATGGCAATTGTATAGATACAAGACGAAGCTTTTCTGGATATATTTTTCAACTTGGAAACGCTACAATCTCCTGGAGATGTCGAAAACAAAGGTCCGTTGCCACCTCTACTTGTGGGGCTGAGTATATGGCACTTGCGTTGACTACAAAACATCATCTCTGGTTGAAACGTGGGAGTCAAGAATTATTGAAAATAGATATTCCGACAGCCCTCTTTTGCGACAGCAACGCTGCTATCGATGTCGCATATAATCCAAAGCTTAACGACCGATCAAAACATATAGATGTGGCATATCACTTTACTCGAGAGCAAATCGATAAAGGAAATGTGTCAGTCATTTATGTACCTTCGGAAGAAAATTTGGCGGATATATGTACAAAGCGAATGACGAGATATGTGAACGACCACTTATGCTCAAAAATATTTGGATCAAAGTGAGAAGGGGTATTGAAAATACGGAAGTATCTACATTTCTCTTACTAATAATTGTACCTTTTCTTTTATTCTCCATAAATATGGAAGGTCTTTGCGGATAAGAATAATGTGGTGTGTTAATACTTTTGTTATCTGGTATCTAGAAAGTTCCGGTTAGAACTTGTCTAGAATCTTCTATTTAGTTCTGTTTGGAAAGGATTTTTCAGCGCTTATCTTTTAGAACGCGCCTAGATTGTTCTAATGGTTTCTTTACAGTTCTTGTTTATAATCATGTACAGTTGAAGAGTTTTTCTTTACTGTTTTAGGATATTGTTCCGCGACCGTGGTCACAGACAATCACTCATTATATTATGTATATATAGATACTGTTTCTCCGGTGAGAGAACAGTTCTTTAGACTTGCTCTGACATCGATAAGAATACAATAATATCTTCTCGATACCTCCTTTTCAGTATTATATGATCTTGTTTCAAATACTTCTTTACTTCGTTACCATCAGCATACTATTGTTTCGAATACTCTTCTTTAGATTTTAACCGATCTATCTGTACTTTCGCACCATATTCTATTACAGGCTTGTTCTCCGCACTCCCAGGCTTGTCGCCGGCGCTCCCAGGCCTGTCACCGGCGCTCCCAGGCTTGTGGTCGGCACTCCCAGACATATCGCCGGCCCTCCCAGGTGCTCCCAGGCTTGTCGCCGGGGCTCCCAGGTATGTGGTTGGCACTCGCAGACTTGTTGCCAGGGCTCCCAGCTGCTCCCAGGCTTGTCGCCGGTGCTCCCAGGCTGGTGGCCGGCCCTCCCAGGCTTGTTGCCGGCCCTCCCAGGCTTGTGGTCAGCGCTTCCTGGTGCTCCCAGGCTTGTCGCCGGCCCTCCCAGGTGTTCCCAGGCTTCTGGATGGCGCGCCCAGGTGCTCCCAGGTGCACCTGAAGGCCACTGCATCGGTTCCAGTAAACTCTGGGATTTGACCACTCTGGGATTCTGGTCCAATAACTCTTGGACACTCCCACAGGCTCCCAGTGACTAAAATACATTTTGCTGATGTTGCTCCCAGCGAAGCCAGATCCAATGCTACCAGCGAAGCCAGTTTCACCCGTACCAGCGAAGCTGTATCCACCATTACCAGCTTGCTCCCAGCGAAGCCGGATCAACTGCTACCAGCTTGCTCCCAACGAAGCCACTTTCACCGCTACCTGCGAAGCCAGATCCACTGCTACCAGCTTGCTCCCAGCGAAGCCAGATTGTCAGAGGTCAGAGTGAGCATGTCAGAGCGGTGAGACCAAGCATGTCAGAGCTTTAAAAGTGAATATGTGAGAGTGGTGAGATCAAGCAGATTAGTTGTGAGAGTGAGCATGTCAGAGTTGTGGGAGCAAGCATGTCAGAATTGTCCAACCATACATGTCAGAGTTAAAAGAGTCCATGTTAAAGATGCGAAAGGAGATGTCAGGGTAGCAAATAAATCAGCAACTCTTGAATATATAGTATAATCCATAAATTGTGGTATATAATTCATGCGCTACAGTTGCATTACAGTATCCATTGAGTTGCATTATGAGTACATTACAGGTCTATTATCGGTATATTACAAGTTTATTATCCGGGGTTACAGCAAATGGCTCTGGGGTAGTCTGTATTATTTGGTGTTATCAGTGTTATGGGAGGTTACTGTAGGACATATAGCCTAGGGTAGATTACACATAACAGAATACGTTTTTCCAGACGAGACCGGGGGGGGTAAGAAGTGTGAAACGCTGTATAGGAGCGACAATACAGACTGCAGAGCGCCGGTGGCAATTGAGGATCTCCCATCGCAGGTGAAGGAGCCTGGAAATGGGGAAATAGCACACAGAATGAAATTGAGGAGCACCAATCAAGACAGAGGGGATCAACAAGTGCCTATCCCAGTGGAGGAGCACTGCAAGAGGAGGAATTGACTGTGGAATGAAATGTAGGAGAGTAGATCTAGGCTGAGAAGTGCCAATAGGAATTGAGGAGCATCTACCTGGGTGTAGTTGCGCTGCGGGGCTGGGAAGGAGGGGGGGGGGGGCCGGACATTTGAAGCAGGCCGCTAATCCTTGATTGATGAGTGCAGTGGCTTCTGGAGTAGAATGTATCACAGGGGATAAACAAAATGTACCTTGCTTTTCTTATTGAGAAAACATCACCATGGCCTTCATTCTACAGCCAAGGTCAGTCAGTGCACAATTAATCGCTGAGGCTGCCAGCAGTGAACGCTGAGGAGCAAGATACTGGAAATACTGCAATGTCATAGGTTGGTGCTCCAAGCTATTGGAGGTGAAGAAAAATTGATGGTAAGTGAGACCAAGAACTTCTATTCAGGTGAACCATTATTTCTGATAATCGATGACCTTCGCGAGATATGCATCGTCACCTAGGAGCTTCATAACCTGACTCCGGTGCTCAGTCTTAGAGCCCGAAGCCAACTCATAACTATTATCAACAGTTTGAGGTGCCCCATCTGCGAACCGTCCTCATACGGTACATATGCTTCATTTCAACTATATAACGTTGAGGTGTAGTCAACATTGTCAACCGGATAGAGGAGCATTAAACAGAATCCAAGACTTATGGTTTCCGGAGTTTGGGGATCAATGTTGAAAGATGGACTGCGGGGCAATTGACATACTGATAGTGTACCTATAGGAGCACCTGCTAATGCCCGCTGACAATCCTAAGCTTCAATTGCAAGGTACCAATCTTCTGCAAGTGGCAACTACATGTCATCAGATCATAGTGGCCAAGAAGTCTTGGTGATTACAATTACCTGGATGAACATTTTTGCTACCTCAAAAGCAGCCTTGTGGTATTGGCGAATATTCTGATGTGCACTGGCCTCGGGTTGTGGAGCATTTTCATCTCCACTAGGCTTGGGTTATAGTAGCACCTGGGCGGATGGTGCATGGTCAGACTTGGATAATTTTTTGAGGAGGGCTGCCTTGTGGTGTTTGAGCTGTAGTGGTGGTCGTGCCGGTGACCCAGGTGGTTTTCATGAATTTGACAGGGAAGGGCTTTCAAGAACAGTATTGGTACAGCTCCATTTTGTTGGCAATTAGTGTTAGCAACTGTTCCAGTCTTGGACCTGGCTGGTTTTATAGGTCTGCATTGCAAATACCTTACCCCATCAAAAATCAATGAGTTTTTAAGCGAACCATCACATTAAGGCCACAAATATTAATCAGAGAGTTTAGTGTTTGGTATGTAAAATATGTAGCTCCGCATAGTGCATCTTTTGGCGATCTCGGATTGTCGATTTCTGCAAATCTCAGCAAGCGGTAGCCCAAAAACCTCATTTTTGGGCCGAAAATGGCTCTAATTTCAAAGCAGCTTGCTGAGTTTTGAAGATATCAAAAATCGGAGAACACCAAAAGATGCGCCGTCCCAAGCTGAATATTTTATATACCAAAGACTAAATTTGGTGATGAATATTAATGGACTTGATTGAGGGAACCATTTGGTACAAATCTGGACCGAACCGGCTGGGGCCAGGTTTTCTTGGAACCGCTATATTAGAAACAGTCTGAAAATGGAACCGTTGCTAACACTATTAGCAATGGAACCCTTGTAGTTTATAATAATATGTCCTGGCAAGCCTGCTCTACACAGAGTACCTCTTCCTGGTGATCGAAATTGTCTTCTTCAATGTCAGATAATCAGGTGCACTCTCCAGTATCATCACTTAGATACTCACTTCTGTGGTCAGTATCATCATCCTGCTTGATTAAGAATATCCACGATAATTGTTGTCCCCAATATGATGCATAAATCACAGATAATTGGAAGGGAAACATTTGATAGGCATTGAAGATTGCCTGCTGCTGTGAAGGCGAGTGCTCTCTCAAGGTGTGCTTCTTGATTTATCTGTGAATGGTGATTTCTCACCTGGCTGGGTGTAGTTCCATGTGCGGTAATGAAGATAGATAGTTGGGCAATGTGGGAGCAAGTGTCTATGCAGTAGATATAAGATCAAATGCAAAAGAATAACACAAAACATTGGAGCAAGAAGTCGCACATAGTCAAAGAGAATGTAAGTCGACGAGCTCCTTGAAGGTTGCATCTGAGATTACTTCGATGGATCATATTGGTCTTGAGGATGACAGTCTTAGGTCGCGATTTAGCATGTTGTCATGTGTGCTGGAATGAATGGATTCCTGATGCCAAATATTACCAACTTCTATCAACAACACCCTGTATGGATGCAAGAATTGGAGGTTAGCTAAAGCCAATGCACACAGAATAGAACCAGATGCACCTAAACCAAATGCACCAGAACAATGCTTGTGACATTGACTCACACTTGGTGCTGGTCATATGGAGCCCTGAAAATCAGATTGGAACCGTGTACCCCTGCATATTATTCCTCTAAACATAGTATTTACGCATGAAAGCTACAGCATTTGAGGTGACTGCACGGCATAGAATTGATACTCAATTGAGAACCTGCAAAAATTGATGAGTGATGGCTGAGATGCAGGGGATCATACTGAGTGTGATAGTGATTGAGAACAAAACTGAGTCTCCAAATGGGATACATCCACCAGAAGGACTCATGTATCTTACAGATAGTTTATGGTATCAGCTTGCTGGTGCTAGGTACGTGATTAATTAGGCAATATCATAAGCATATCTTCGTTTTCGTGTGTTCATCTAGGCTACGTCAGTGGAATATCCTTCATATCAATGTTGCAGTCAGTGGAGCAGGGAGAAAATTTGGAATATAAAGGAGAGATATACACATAGAAATACGATGGTAGAGAAAGAATGGTAAGGTAAGATGAATGATAGAGGGGTAATCTTATGGATTGAAGCACTCGCCGATGCTAAGATTGCTACGAAATATGTCATAAATGCCTACTCACATTCTGATTGTGCACCTGATATCTTGTATATTGCATACCATCAAGTAACATATTAATTATAAGTCTCACTACTACAATACTGAATTACATAAATATTGTGGTTGAGCATTATATGCTAGGTTGGTATGAATGCATTGAAAGATGTAATCTCACAGCGGGTAGAGGAATGATGATTGCATGCATGCACTTCCAAGGAACTGAGGTACACAAAAGATTAAATAGTTATGCTAAAATTCATTCGCTGGGGATTGCAGGCTTAACTGACTCTGGCTCAAAATTGCAATCTTTGAAGTTGTCTTGGTTTCTCTCGAGCTTTCAAGATTCTCGCTCTGCATACTCCTTTGAAGATGGGATTTGGTTTACATATTCTATTTTCAGATATGGGTTTTGGCGGCCAAATCATACATTTTGTCAGAATCAAGTCAAGTCAGCATTAAGAGTATCTCTTACTTAGGTTTCTTCAAGTATGAGTGGTCCATGCGTGAGTGGAAGTTGTTGGCCATGTTGTAGAGTCTCTGAGCAGAATCTGCCATTTGAGATTCACGCACTCAAGCTGCAGCTCTTTTGACAGACCTCAATGTTGTAGAAGCTATGTTAGAATTTGAAAGCCTAGGTTAGAAGATCTTTGTTATGCAAAATCGACATTGGTGAGGTTCATAATTGGTAGTATTAGCAACAGGTCTTGGTAACCCGCCTGTGATCTGGGTTGAAACAGGAAAAACAAATGGATTCGGTTCCAGACCCGTCCAAAATCCTGACATGCTGCTTGTTCGCAGTCCAAACCCGAATCCATACCTGTCAACACTACGGTTTTGCTGGGTTTGGATAGACCTGTCGGGTTCAATTCAGGTTAAGCTTTTTTGGTAGTTTCATTTATGGTCGGATTCAGCTATCCTACTGTAAATCACAAAATATTAACCCTAGTATCTCATTGATTTGTTTTGGATGTACTGGCAGCCATTATAATCAAAGAATAGAGAGACATGCTGTCTGCCCCATCCTGCAGATGAGCGTCAACAAAGTATCAACCATTTGTGGTTTCGCATATTGGGCAATCTGATTGGTGATTGGTTGCAGACAGTTAAAAATTAGGTATTGGCTGCCAATATAGCCAAAAAAGAATGTGACATACTCCTTGCCCTATCATGAAAATAAATCTCAACAGAGCGTCAACGATTTAAGGTCTTGCATTGTGGGTAATCTAAATGGCACTTGATTGCAGACCTCCATTAAGGAGGAGCTGGCAGCCACACTAGGCAGATGAGTAAGCAACATTCCTGTGACAGCCTCCCGGACAGTCCCAACTCATTTCATTTACAATGCTGCAACTCAGAGTTCATGAGCGTTCTTGCCTGGAAAATCAGACAAAACACCATATATAAATCAGAACTGACACTTCATGCTTGAATTAACCATAATGACTGTCCAGAGATTATTGATGCTCCATTGATGCTTATTTTGATGATGCGGCAGAGAGCCTGACACTATCTCGTTATTCTATCAAGGTGGCCAATACTACGATTATGTATAGTAACAAAGAAACCACATCTGAATTACCCAACTTTCTAAACCAAAATTCGATGATGCTCTGTTGACGCTCATTATCAGAATGGTGCAGAGAGTATGTCGCTCTCTCTTTTGCCAATTAAGCAAGCCAATACATCATTTATGAGTGGTCGCAACCAATCGACACTCAGATTACCCATGATGTAAGACCAAATATCGTTGACAATACGTCGAAGCTAATTTTGCGATCGGTGTATCCACACTATAAAGTTATCATTTAATGTGGCATCTTATAGCATTATTGGTGTTTTGGCAGCCTTTGTACCGTCTTCATATACTTTCTCATTCATCAATGCATTGTTCTGTAATAATGCATATAAATATATCCTTTGAAATATCCTTTAAAGAGTCCACTAATTGTAGATAATAATTCACTCAAAAATCCAATTCCATTCCATCATTACTCGTCTCCACTGTCAGGTTTCCTCAACAGGTCGCTGTCAGCTGCAAAATGGATGTCAGCTGCATTACCACACAGCGGATAGTGTACTAACCAGTGGATGGGCCTTCATCGGTGAGCAAATCTGGATCAAAATCTTTATTCTGCTTGCGATTCTCAGGGTATGTATCATGATTGAAAAATTTAATTCCGGGAACAGGAATATGTATATACACATAACCAGGTGGCAGCCCTTCGATTTTGGAAGCGTGAGATCCCTGATTGTTGCTGGGTGGCACAGTTGGGGTTCCAGGCAGATGAGGTGTCGGTTCTGGTGTCGGCTGTCTCTATTGGTCTGGTGGAGGTGCACTTGTGCCTTTCCGCCTCCAGCATGTCTGGGGATTAAGTGCTGAACCATTTTAGCAAGAAAGTCAGCTGTCAGTTTGAGTTGCCCGAAGCACAGCCAGGTGTCTTATCATCGCAGCCTTCACAGTTCTATGCCCCAGAAACTCAACTCCCCACATCTTCTCTTCCTCGTCTTCAGCCCAATGTTTTTTGATTAGGTGTTGCGTTTTCTATATTACGCAGCAGGAAGTCCCTCCTTTGGCCATTATAGCCATATCTATGGCAAGGTGCATGTCAGACTGTTGAAGCTGTAACCAACTTCCGTGCCTTACCATAGTTGCAGACATATTAAACACCGACAACAAATTAGTTGCTGCATCTACATATGTGATTCCGCTATTACCTCCACCATATACCGTTCCGTAGTATACTCTACGGTGGTAAAACCCTGTTTTGTCCACTCTCGCGGCCGCCAATCACTAATTCTATGCGTGAACATCCCAGAGCTGACAACATCAGACTGTTCAGTTTTGTGGACTGTGCAGACAACTGCCATTTTTGACCATGGAGGTTTCCCATTATGGGCGGCTATGCATTGGGCACACAGCTCTCCTCACATACCAGCTGAATATTACATCATTTGGTGACGGCCATCTATCTCGATACCAATATACTCACATTCCATTACGAGCTACTGTTTTTCCTTACTGATTCTTGTTTTACGGACCATTCTTAATGGTGCATCCAGGGTCATATATTTGGTGGCTGCATTTGCAGCATTGCTGTGGAGTAAGTTGTATCTGCATTGTAGTTTTTCCAAGTGGGTGGTGTATTGGACAAAGCACCCGTCGTTGTGCTTGATTCAAATCCACTCATACCTTGCTGCGAAGTTTGTAGAGAAATGATTCGCTGGTGTGTAAGTGAATAGGAAGTTGATAATGAAAAGAAGTGGGAAGTTCTGAGCAATATATAGTTAGCCTCAAGTCAACATTGAATGAGTAATAGCCATCTTGCACATTCTATACAACAGGAATTCAGCTGCATATAGCGGCAGATTGCACTGGCTTCCAATCATCATACGATTTTCATAATATCGGTTCCATATTGTGTGTTTGTCTAGTGGGATAAATCTTTGTAATCAACCGCCGAAATCTTGTGTATGTGAGATATAATCAGCGGATTCTGAGACAGAAGGAACGTCTGCTGATATATGTCCGAATCCCATGGACCTTCCATGAAACTGACGCTAAACATCATGTTATGATGTGTAGTTAGGACTGCTATTATCAAAGTAGTGACGGTCAAAATGCAGAGTGTACTTCGTTCAAGTTGATTAAGCATACCAACTTTGACATAAAAGACGCAACTTGCCTCCATGTAGTCCATATCTTGCAACATCCAACATCTCGCAGAGCAAGATTGTCAACACATAATACAATGGTGAATGCTCCAGAAAAGAACATCTGGCCACTACTAGCTGGTAAATCCAGCAAATTGATGACGCGATCCATATGACATCATAATCCATCAAATACAGGCATCAGGGGCTTGGAGGCAGAAAGGGTCTGCACTGTTGGCGCATTGCGCAGCTTCTAATCGAATAATACACCTGGGGCGGAGAAACAACGTGAAACAGACTTCTTAAGCAACGAACAGAAGAAGAAATGGATCAAGGATTATGTGGATACAGAGACCGCTGTGGAAAGACAGTGAATTGAAGACTCAGTGACAGCAATAAAGCAGTAGCAAGAAGATATGGGAAATGCTGAATAGGCGGCATTGACAACCACAAAATCTATAATAACATTTGAGGAGATATTGAACGCCATCAGTGATAGCGTGAGCGACCTTGCAAGTTTCAACGATGGGGCAGATGGGGCAGACGAGGATGATGATGAAGAAGAACCTGAGCTAGGTAAGCTGAGTGAAGATGATGGACCTAGCTGGGTAAGGGGCATAATATCCAAAATGGCAGAGTATTGGATGAAGCACCTTTGGCCGAAGCAGATAATGCTTGACGAATTGACACTGCCAGACTGGGGAGATGCGGCCGACTACTTACATGAGAGAGATAAAAAGTATGGGATGACGGAATTGAAGGTTCCCATGGTCTTTCAACAGCAAACGGAAGATAATGCAGCCCCATCTGGACTGAGAACAGTTGGTGAGTCTATGGAGACACTTGATAGTATCCCCGGAAAATTGCAAATGCCGCAATTGACTTCTCCACCAGGAAGTTGTCATATGAGGCTAGGTTACAGGAAACCCCAGACACACAAAGTCATTTCATCACTCCTGCCCGACGCAACAGCAAATGTGTCCCCAATTCCGAAATCAATCCCTGTTGAACCCATAAGCTTTTACCCCGGCATGTAGCGTCCCAAGAGAATTACCATACAGAAAATGGATTCGGACTAAGTAATGGTGACAGCTCCTACGTCATCGGTGGAGTGGATAGCTAAATTTCTTTGTTAACAATGTATCTCTCGGAAAAGTAATTTGTGTACCAATGTTGCTACCTATGTGCTGTTCCTAGATTTCATTGACCAGATTGTGTGACATGATAATACGCCTGTCCATTTGCAAGGGTCAGATGGGCTATACGAATATTCTACACTCCAAATCACATTGACTGATGACCAATGAGTTTGATATCGTCCTGCTGGTTACTGTTAACTCAGAAAAGTAAAACTATAATAAATATGAAACTCACTAACAAAATATTAGTCAGTGATGTTATACAAGTCAGAGAGGGTGCGGTCAAAGCATAACACGAACAGGGATGGCTGACAACCATCATGCTGCATTCGGTCCTCTATCCAACTGCATTGCTCTCTGCACAGACCTGGTGCACATTGTCCGGATTTGCAAAATTGTTTCTGGTAGGAAATAGAAATCGCGGAGAATAAGCTGGAAGCAAAAACGTGAGAAAGTCGGGTTAAATATATCAAAAACTAGCGTACAGAACTACATGAAATTAATTGGTGGCCAAAAGTGCTGTAACATGATACAAGTTATCAGGATCAGCCATTCGGCAAACGAAATGAGAAAAAGAAGATCATTTTTGATGGTGATAGAGAGAGTGAGCGTCCTGGTGGTTGATGAGTGGCCAGATTTAAGCAGAGGTGTAAACGATGATGTCATTGTGACTGACTGCAGGAGGAAAGGGGAGACAATAACAAGGGTGGGCAACATTTACAATCATTGCAACACAGAATTGGGAGAGAGACTGGCATAAAAGTTGAACTGGCAGTGTGTTATTCAGCAGTGTGGCACAGTCCTCACAGGAAACTGCAACACCTACAGCCTAGGATGGGACCAAAGATGCTGAGCGTAGCGGAATGCTGCATTCTAGGAAGACGTGATTGACAACAATGGACTGGCAATTGGAGATGATGCTGGAGATACCCACTATTGGACAATAGAGAATCATGAATGCGAGTTGGCCATCAACCTGATGCTTGCCAATCATCTAATGACAACATGATCCATACTGGCTCACGACCATGCCACTGGATCCGAAAATGAGGTGATGGAACAGGAGGTGGATGTAGACAGGCAGCGGGAGGCCGGCTATGAATGGGTTGTAGGGTGGAATTTGGCTGCAATGACAGGAGAGAACATGGAGGCAGTAGAGAAGCTAAGGATGGAGCTAGCAAAGCAGAGAGCTCACCTGGATGTAGAGTGCACAGCAGATGCGGTGGAGCAAGAGGCCGGAAGGTGGTAGCAAACTATTGGCAGCATTCTCGATGGCATGGCGAGAAGGATCAAGATCTGCAACAAATCAATGAGGCTGTTGAACACCAACATGAAGCAAAGATGCAAGGCAGTTGGAAGAGAGTAAAGGAGGAGACGGAACTCAGAAGAGGCCGCCAGGGCGAAGGCAGAACTCAAGAAGTTGATTTGACTGTCGAAGAGTAAAATATGGAGTGAGTAGTTTGGACAACCTGGGGAGGGCCATAGTATGGAGAACAGCACAATATGCAAACCCTCAGGCAGGTACATCTCTGGAGGCGTCATCAGAGAGAGAAGGCAAACATGGAAACAAATCATTGGAGAAGGAGTAGGTGCTCAGGCGCCAATCTGTTTCTCCGAATGATGACAACCAGTACTAAAAACTGCCTCCTGGCGGAAATTCATGCACACCTGCCACTCAACAAGCAGTTGAATGAGCCATATATTTCGAATTTGGCAAGAGAGCTCCAGGGCTGGACAACCTGTTGTGTGGCGTGATGTGGCTGCATTTGAAGTGGGACACAGTGAGGATTGTTAGTTTGACGAAGGTGGCCATAAGTATGAGATGACACCCTGCATTATGAAAGCGAGCTAGTAGCATGGTGATGTGCAAGCTGGGCAAAGATGACTATATGCTGCTGAAAGTCTGTCGCTGAATACCACTGTTGACCTGTATGGGAATGATGGTCGAGAAAGTAGTTGCAGAGCTGATGTCACAGGAAGCCAGATGCAGAGGGCTACCAAGTGACGCACAAGTTGGAAGCACACAAGGACAGTCAGCCAGCGATGCAGTGGCCATCATGCTTGACAGTACCCATGAAGGCTGGAAAACCGGCGACATAACAGGTGTACTTCTCATGGACATTGGAACAGCCTTCCGAAGCGTACCAAAAGGAAGGCTTGTCAACTTAATGAAGGTCAGGAAAGTGGACAAGAACATTATACAATGGACATCAAGCTGTCTCTGAACAAGTACAGTGGAGATCATAGTCAAGGACAATGGCATGCAATAACACGCAGTAGAAGCAGCGGACCCATAAGGCTCACCAGCGTCAATGATTCACTTCGCAATTGACACTTCACGATCGATCAAATGGGTCGAAGAGTCTGTTTCAGCACCTGAAGGGGTATACTTTGGGACCACCTGGGCTGGGTGGACGCAGGAGCCAATGTCAATCAGGTTGTCACAATACTTGGGAGATGCACCGCAAAGAGCATTGAGTGGGAAAGATGATAAGGGCTACAGATCAATACAGCCGAAATGCAGGCGGCACTATTCATGCACTGATGAAGCCCCTAGTGACACCTCCGGCCAAAACAGACATCAAAGATGTGGGTTGGAGATGGGGTAATACAATTCAACAACCAGGCAATACACTGGCTTGATAGTCTGGGCGGACCCACACCAGATGTTCAAGGAGCAGCACAACCAATGCATCAAGTAAGCCAGGGCAGCAGAAGCCATACTTGGAACTGTTACAAAAACATACCGGGTTGTTCCACAGAGCATAAGCGCAGTCAAACGCACATGTGACCAAGTAGTAGCACTAGATGGGAGTGAGCTCTGGTGGTATCACAATGAAGTAGGCAGACAAGACACCCTCCAACTCCTCTTCAATTGATAAGCCAGGTCCATCCTGGGTGTGCTGCCCATAACCCCAAAAGGTGCACTTATGTGAGAGTGAGGGCTTACACCTGGGCCTGTAATCTTAGACTTCAGACCACAGCTGTTCACAGTGACACTAGCTGACACATCCAGTAACAAGCTAAAAGAGTGACACTAAAACCCCTATTCCAGTAAACCGATAGGCAGGGTAGTCAAAGATCTGTATGAGCATGGCCAGACAACAGATCGCCTGAATTGGCCAGCCCCAGCCAAACAATCAGTGGTCAGAACCAACATACTGGATGACACCACCACTCCCAAGAGAACTATGCAGTGCTGAGCAAGTGCTAACGAAGCCAAAACTGGAGCGGTGGTCTGGATGTGGTGGGCAGATGGATCACACTCTGATGATGGCCAAGTGGGAACTGTAGCAGTTTGCAATCATGGTAATCATAGGAGATCCCACCGCAGCAATCTGGACACTGGGTGAATTGATCCCCTCTATATTGAATTCGGGGTAATCGGAGTCATGCCTGATGTGATGATCATGACAAGAGAAATATTGGTAATTTATGGACTGAATATGGTGGCTGTCTTTTGCGACTTGGAAACCACAATTAGACAAGTGGGACTTCTAGAATGGAGCTGGGGGAAGCAATTCGTAAGATAAATCAATTGAAGAGTGGAGAATCTCCTTGCGCAGCACATCGCAACCAAAATTCACAGGGTCACAGGTCACTCTGGCAACCTTGGGGATGTAGAGGAAGACCATTAGGCAATCTTCACCTGAGATGCTAGCAGAGTGATAGTGATAGATCGGCCATACACCTCTGCCTCAAAGAGAGCGAGACAAATCTCCAAGGGAAGGTTAGCAGCTAAGGGAAAGTGGTAGGCCGACACATTTACCAAACGTTGCAGTGACAGCGTCAAGAACAAGACATGAACCTAGAGACCTGTTCAGATTACAAGCGTGAACTTGCTGGCCACCAGGTTCTATAGACTTATATGCAGGCACGCACCCACTGGAGTCTTCTTCAACACGGTTTGGCCACCAATAGGACGATTACCGCTGGTGGTGTGGATAGTCTGTGGCCCAGACTCCGGAGCACCTCTTCTGTCATTGCAGCCTGTGGAGAGACCGGTACAAAGCACTCTGGAAGGCAGTGGGAAAGGCGACTGGCTGGAAAGCAGGCAGATGCCGACACATACAGGACACTGAGGTGCTTTCCATGCGAGGGTACAAGCAAGTGGCAATGAGCTTCCTGGTGGCTACTGAAGTCAGGCAGTCTCTGCCGAAATCAATAACAGTATGGAGCAGACGCAGATGCTGACTCAGGTGGAGGGAGCGACGGCAGTGGGCTGTTACCTTTTCTTTTCTTCCCAGATTTAGTCCATTGTTTAGATATTCATTTGTCAGTGGGAACGAAGGGTAGCGAAGGAGTGTGGGCTCTGCTATCTAGCTGGCCTGCCGGGAGACGGAGGGGGTATTTAGGTTCTGTCATACTCCGGTAACAGTGTATATAGTATGAATACACAACAAACAACAACAACAAGCATATATCCAACACCAGCACAATGTAAGACCATCTGGAAGCTACATCCAAGCCTTCTAGACACTCTGACTGACCTCACCAGTACTCCTGAGAGACTCCAGACGCTCCCAGGCCACCTTGGAGCAAAGCAAAATACCCTTTGATACTGCAGTAGATTTCTCAAGTGGGCTGAAAAGCAGCTGTATTTCAGGAGGTACATTCAGAATACTGCAATATTTGACTTCTATGACAGTCTGATATTAAAGCAGCTGAGACCACAGTGCTGGTCTTCAGGAGACCTCGAGAGCACCTCAGGCCTTCTGTGCAGGGTAGCAAGATACTTCGAGAGGAGCTGGTAAGACCTCTGCACAGCTCTGCAGGCCACTGTGAACTTGGTGCCATATTATCACAGCAGTTGTTCTTAGGGTTCCATATCCAAAATCCATTTCATGTATCATATTTATCTTTGTTCCAATCACAAGATTTGGTACATTGTAATATGGCATGTAGTATCCATCAAGGTCTATCTATATACATACATTCATTCAATCTGGCAGCAGAAAGGACCCAAATTCAGTCAGATGAACACCTGGTGACACCATTGAATATATGTAGTGATGCACTGGGAAGCAGTAATTGAGAGTCTGGAGATGTACTCGGATGGAGTTCATGATCAAGTGATCCCAGATATGAACTTTGAGACCGAAATCAAGTGAACAATGAGATCCACCTAGAGGCTGTAATCAAGTGAGTTTGCTGATACACCTGCAGGCGATGATTGAGTGGGTTTGGAGATGCACTTCGAGGCCATATTTGAGCACAATTAGAAATGTACTCGAAAGTGGTTGATCTAGAGACAGTCAATCTAGAGGCAGTGAATCTGCAGGCAGTTAATCTGCAGGTGGTTGTTCTGCAGGCAGTTGTTCTGCATGCAGTTGATCAGCAGGCCATTTATCAGCAGGCAGATAATCTTCAGGCAGTTGATCCACAGGCAGTTGATCTTGACACAGTTAATTTAAAGGTGCAATAGAAGATGGAACTCTATTCAGTGGTTAACTTGCAATGATGAGAATGTAGAGAGTACAATAAAAGCAAGGTCCACCAAGAGATGAGAGATGAGAGACTGGCTGGAAGCATTAGACAGTCCATTTTGGATTGATTGTGAACTTGAGGTATGGTGTACTCAGAGTTTACTGACAATTATGGCATGGTAAGATTGTGCGAACTGACTGGACCTTGTGTACTGAAGTGTAGTTTCACTTGAGAACAAGAAAGAAAGAGATCAGAGCAGAGAGGGGAAATAATTATTGGAAACTGGGACTTCACAGAAGTTCGACTGACAGTCAATTATCCATTTCCAATATGGTAGGTTCAACTACCTAACTGGTGGGTCAACACCCTAATATCACGTATTATTTACCCAATCAGGGAAGTTGGGCCCCTGTTTTGGCAGGTCCTGTCGTATTCTCCAAATCAATCCCATCTTCATCCCTCATTGCCCTTTGCCATCCAGAAGTTAGGCATCATTCCAGAACCCAAACTACATTATCTCTCTGTATCTCTTTATGCCATGCTCATAAGTTAACACCAAGTACAGTTTACACCAGGTAGAGCATCCACTGAGTACAGTATTCACTGAGTACAGCATTCACCGAGTACATCATTTACCCAGTACAATATCCACCAATCATTCACTGTCTTCCCATCAGTCACACAATTAGAACTTGACCCCACAATGTAGCTTCAGCTGCCTGGGTGCCTCTTAATGAATCTACCTCTACCAGCCAGCTCAAGTACCGTTCCATGGTAGAGTGAACTCATCACATTCCCATCGTTGCGAGTTGACTAACCAATGAATCCAGTCCTAGCACCTGGTGTGCCTCCCACTCAAACCAGTCCAGATCAACCACCTCCCAGTGCTCCTCTGAGTTGTCTTAACCATAGCCTCCGAACGGATACCCTAACTCAATCGTTTACAGCATCCAATTCCATATGATCCAGGCCTCCAATTTGTTCTCCAAACTCACTTGATTATGGCCTCCAGGTTCAAATCAGCCTGTCCTGTAATTGAGTTACCAAACTTGCATAATAATGACCTCCATATGCATCTCCACAGGTGCGTGATTATGGCATCCAAGTGTATCTCCAAATTCGCTCCATCATGGCCTCCAAGTTCCCATTATCACATCAGCAAATTGTATTTCAGTCACTGGAAGCCTCCAGGAGTGTCGGAGAGGATATGGAGTATAAACTTTGATGCATTACATTCACGAGAGTATCAGACCCTAGCAGGGCATACTGACCGGCCTTTGGAGTAACTGGGAGCGCAAGCGGCTACTGTTGGAGTACCTACCACAAGCCAGGGAGCTCTGGCGACAAGTCTGGAATCGGCTCGAATAACAGTAGAGCAGTCTGGGAAAACAACTTCTCCTTTGGGAACGCTGCTGGTGCGTCTGGAAATCATAGCTACTACTTATCATTCAATGATTTTTAACACTGATGTATTCAGTGTGTATTCTCATCTATGTATTTATATAGCAACCCAGCTACACACTGTACATCTGAACTGGCTGCAGGTATTGGTTGAGACCAATTGGAGGTGCACCTGACAATGAAGGTAGAGTGAACTCAGATACACACCCCGATGCCATAATTGAGCAGGTTTGGAAATGCGCTAGAAGGCCATGATTGTGAAAACTTGAAGGCCATAATCGAGTGGGTCTGATGATACACATGGAGGCTGTGATGAAGTAAGTTTCAAGATGCACTTGGAGGGTGTGATCGAGCGAGTTTGGAGATATGCAGTTGAAGGCCATGATGATGCAAACTTCGACTCCGTAATCTACAAAGTCTGACGATACACTTGCTTTTCATGATCGAGCAGGTTGGGAGATGTGCTTGCAGCCCAAGGTCTAGTGAGATTGGACGAGGACTTCGAGGTGGTCGATGGATGGAGTGCAGGGAACTGAGACTGTATTCATCAGATAGTTAACTAGCAACTGTGGAAATGTAACAAGGTGACTTAACCCTTCATCAGTCATGGAGATCCGGCTAATGGTGGTTGATTGTGTAGTGAGGCATGGCGGAAGCTGAAGCTACATTTAGGGGTCAACTTGTAATCATGAGAATAAAGGGAAGACAAATTATCATGGGTGGATGCTGTACTCGGTGTATGCTGAACTCGGTGTATGCTGTACTCAGTGTATGCTGTACTCGGTGTATGCTGTACTTGGTGTATGCTGTACTCGGTGTATGTTGTACTCAGTGTATGCTGTATTCAGTGTATGCTGTGCTCAGTGTATATTGTACTCGGTTTATGCTGTACTCAGTTTATGCTGTACTCAGTTTATGCTGTACTCGGTTTATGCTGTACTCGGGGTTATGCTGTACTCGGTTTATGCTGTACTCAGTTTATGTTGTACTCGGTTTATGCTGTCCTTGGTGTATACTATACTTGGTGTATGCTGTACTCGGTGTTTGCTATCCTCGGTTACTCAGTGTATGCTGTACTCGGTGTATACTGTTCTCGGTGTATACTGTTCTCGGTGTATACTGTTCTCGGTGTATACTGTACTTAGTGTATGCTGTACTTGGTGTCAACTCATGATCATGGCATGGAGAGATTGAAAGGGATGACTTAACTTTGTGTTCTGCGATGATGGTAGAGTTCTGGACAAGAAATAGAGACATGGGGGATGAAGATAAGACTGAGGTGCAGGATATGGGTGGATAGTGAAAAGCAGGGGTACGACTTGCCTGATTGGGTTGGGAAGACCTCATATCGGTTTTATTACACTCCTCATCGGTTCTCAAACCTCCCATTTTGGGGTTTGTGAATTGACTCCCACACAAAATTCTCTTCAGTCCTAGTTTCTCATGATACTTTGTCCCATCTCCTCTCATCTCTCTCTGTCTCATCCTCAACTCTACCATCACCAAAGAACATCAAGTCAAGTCATCCCTTTCTCACTCTTCATGCCATGATCAATAGTTAACACCAAATACAACACACACCCAGCACAGCATACACCGAGTACACCATACACCGGGGACGGCATACACCGAGTAGAGCATACACTGAGTACAGCATACACCGAGTACAGCACACACCGGGTGCAGCATTAACTGAGTATAGCATACACCGAGTACAGCATACACTGAGTACAGCATACACCGAGTATAGCATACACTGAGTGCGCCACACACCGAGTACATCATACACTGAGTACTGCTTGCACTGTGTACAGTATACACTGAGTACAGCATACAATGAGCACTACATTCACCGCGTACTGCATCATCCCCACATCAACTATCCCTCGCTCCCTGGTAGTCTCTCATCTCTCGGCTGACCATTCTGTACTCAATTCTCTACATTCTCACAATCACGAGTGATCTAATGATTAGTGTCTCAGCTCCCATCGTGCCTCTTTCCAGAATACTCTCCTCCAGATTGTCCGCCTCTAAGTAGTCGTCCCATCTCGCTCAATCATGGCCTCCAAGTATATCGCCGAACTTTCTCAATCACTGCCTCCAAGTGCATTTCCATAGTCGCTTGATCCAAGCCTCCAAGTGTATCTCCCAACACATACGATTACTGCCTCCCAGTTCACATGATTACAGCCCGCAGGTGCATCAACAAACTTGCTTGATCACAGCCTCCAAGTATATCTCCATACTCGTACGATTACGGCTTCAATGTGTATATCCAACCTCATATGATCACATTGTCAAAGTGCGTCTGCAAACTCGATCGATCACGACCTCCAAGTGCATCTCTATGTTCACTCTATCACCATGTGGGGAATTGGTGGTGCTAGAAGTCTGACAACCGATCATCAACATTCTGCAACACCTCTGATGCTATCCGAAGGGAACTCTTGAGACAGTAGTTCTGGCTTAAGGAATGTCAGAAGAGGGTGGGAGAATATGAAGGGATACCTGGCCATGAAGTACCACACAAATTGCATGGATCTCTGAATTCTTGGCAAAAGTGTTTGAGGAACCACAGACATTGTGTGGATCAATGAAAGCTCGGCAAGAGTGGGTAAGACCATGCGTTGGACAGGATGCAGTGTAGCTGTGGCATAATGCGATGATGTGTATCTACCCCAGAGTCTCCCAGATATATACTCCCTGTCGCTGAGTCCATCTCCGTATCTCAGTACATATCGATATAGAGTAACTTCGATAATTCATGCCATATTATGATAAAGAAAATCTTGTGACTGTAACAAAGACGAATATATTAATTGAAATACCTTGTGGTTATTGAACCCTCAGAACCAGTGCTGCAAGTCTCCCACAGAGCTTGCGCGGAGGTCTAAGCTGCTCTGCAAGTCTGCTGCAGACTTGCACAGAGGTCTTTGCAGCTCCAAAACCTGACAATCCTAATAGTCAATCTTGTAGCATCTTGGATACACCTCCATAACTGCAGGTGCTTTCCGGAGGAGCTGGAAATGCTTTGCAGAGTCTGAAAGCACATTGTAAAGCTCCAGGGGGGTAGGGGAGCATCTCGCAGCACTTAGAAGTACTGGTAAGGGCGACCGGTGTGTCTGGGGGGTTTGCACATGGAGTCCGGATCGATTTACATTTTGCTGATGCAATGCCTCCAGAAATTGGTCTGCTAACACTAATGACCAGCTTCTTCAGGCACACTTCGAATTACACTCAACCACTGCCTGCTGGCAGTCAAGACACACCATGTGTAAATGGATATCAGTATAGATCCATCGATACAGAGTCAAGAATACAAACTGATTACATGAGTTTTGATAACCGTTAAACAATAAGTAGCTACAATGATTGCCAGGCACATCAGCAGGGTTCCAAAAAAAGATGTCATTTAGTCCAAACTGCTCTACACCAATTCATGGTGTTCCCAGGCTCATCGCATCCATTTCCAAGTGCTTCCTGACTTGTTGCCAGTATGCCTCTGGTTTTTACCGGTGAACTGATGCTTGCAGCGGGTATGCCATGGTGCTCCGCTAGTTGTCACCAGACATCGTAGGTTGTCACGAATGTTGTGAAAGCACATCCAGAGGCATCTGGAGGCCACTGCATTTGTTCACTCATCTGGTGGATATGACCACCATGGAATTCTCGTCTGACAACTCCCAAACACTGCCAGGTGCTCCCAATGACATGATACATTTTGCTGATGGAGTTCACTTGATCATAGGCAACCATGTGTATCTCCAGAATACTCAATCCCGGCCTGCAAGTTGGAATGATTCTGGCCTCAATGTTCATGTTCCAATTCTTTCAATCACTGCCCCATGGTGTATCTTAAAGTTCACTTAACAACCAATATTAGGCTCACTTTAAATTATGTTACGCTCTGCCTGCAGCCAGTCAAGATATACCAGTTATAGATGGATAGCTATGCTGGTACATAGATACATCAATACATACATGAGAGTAGAGACTGGATACAAGAGTTTCCAACGTCATTGAACAATAAGTAGTAGCAATGATTTCCTAGTGTGCACCAGCATTGACCCCAAAGAGGAAGGCATTTTGTCAAGACTGGTCTACAGCCGATTGAGGTACACATAGACTCGGGGCCTGTACTCTGGAGATGGGGGCCTGCTCACCCAAGCTTGGTGCCGGCATTCTCAGGCTTGTCGTTGGCGCTTTCAGGCTTGGGTAGTGTTCCTGGCATTATCCTCTGCATGTCCAGGCTTGTCACAGCCACTCCCAGGTGCTCTCCTGGTAGTCAGCCGAGCTCTTATCTCCTAGCAGACTGTGCACTTGCGCTCCAGGGTGCTTCTGAAGGCGACTGCGATGGTCTAGTCAACTCTGGGATATGACCACCCTAGAGTTCTCATCCAATAACTTCCAATCACCCCCAGAGGCTCCCTGAGGCTGCCAGTAACATTCATAGATTTTGCTGATGGAGGAGTACATTCTGATGACATCTGGGCACAAATCCACTAACTTTGTATCCCCAGTCCTCTTCAATTTGCAACAAGAAAAGCAGTCCAAAGATGGCAAATCATAAATATTCTGATCCATCTCTGAGTGATGTTAATTTGGGAGTTCTACACACACCACAGACATGCCTCTCTCACAAAGAATGTACCTGCTGTAATACAGAGCCTAAAAACAACTCATTCTGGATTGACTGCAAATGAAATATATGGGCCAAGCTCATACGTTGCCGGTCATTGGTAGTGGAAGGTGGGTTGAATTCAACTGCATAGTTACTATCAGTCCGGCCTTGTAATGCAAAATATCACACTGACTCCTCCAAATGGTCATGAATGGTATACCTGTCATTGTGCTTGAGGATCCGCTGAGTGCAATTGACTTTGTTGCTGGATCAATATTCCTCTTTCAGATTGTTCATATGAAGCTGTTCAGCAATGTCTGTGGAAAAATTGGCAGCAAATTCCATTCACTGAATTGACTCTGACTGATGGCTGACAAGATGCATTACATATCCCAAGTTCATTAGCTACTGTATAACAGTATTCCAGAGCTCCCGAATACCAATTGTCACCCGCCAATATCCTAACTTGATCAAGTGGACAGATGATGCTTTCTTGATCTGATTCTACTCATTCGAGGTGATACTATAAATCTCTCATACTTGCTGCGCAGTGATCTCCTCCATGGCAGCCACCGTCCAGGTTTTGGCATCAGTCTCTTCTATGGATAAATCAGTCTCAAAGGGCAGTCGCTGCTCTGGGGTCATGTTTGTCATCCTGAAAGCCTCATCCCTGGTGGCAGGGTTTACTCTGGCTGGTGTTTTGTGCAATATTCTTCTTAACCCAGTTACATTTGTTCCAACTTCTTGCAATAGTTGCTGCTCATGATGTTAGAATAATCAACAGAATTGCTTGCATTTAACACATTACACTTGATGGATTTCGTGCACGAATCATTCTATTGCCAGCTGACAGTCAGCATCAGACCACTTGGCTGCTGTTAGCCAGATTGTATTCAGACACACCTGAAATTGACAATGTTTTATTGTGAAAACCTTTTCAGCACCATATACAAGGACTTCCATTGCAGCACAAATCTTATTATTCCTGTGTTCTTCTATTCTATGGGATTCCCTTGCAGACAGGTCACCTACTTTGGGCTTCCCAGAAAATAACATTCTTCATGCAAAAAGTACACTTCGTCTGCAAAAATTGTATTTGTGCAACATCATCAGCTTTAAATGACAGATCATAGTGATAATGTTGGCTATCGAGTGGAAAGTATTTACATAATGCCTACATGGCTCCCATTACAACTTTATCAGGGAAAGTTTCCACTGAAGTGTTCCAGTGATCATTGTTGCATTCAACGATTGGAGTGGCATTATCAACTACTGTTCTAATCATTCCTCTTATGTCCTTTCTTTGCCAGGTGCAGCTATTGAATGAAACAAATGGTTAAGGGAAGCCCAGAAGGCTTGCATGTTATGGTATCAATATAAATTGATTGATAAATTGATTGTTGACATCTGTAGCTTTCAGGTATTGAAGCAGCCTGTTCAAAAGTCTTCAACAACACCCAGGAGCAGCTGTTGCAATTAATCAGTCTGCCAAGGCTGATAGACAGTGCAGTAAGAGTAATGCCAGTACAGGTTGCAGATTGGGTGGATACAAAGAGTGTGTAGAGCATTGATATTACAACTTTCCAGCTGCTGCGGGTAAATATGCCAGTTGCTTGAGTTCCTGAGTAGTAGAAATGTTAAATACCCCATTGGTGCGCATTGGGGTATTTCACACATCAGCCATGAGCAATATGAGACAGGAGCAATTAAGACGTGTTCTGAATACTCTCTGACTTTGACCGGCAACCGAGGATAACGTTCTCGCCAGAATGAATTCTCACACCTCTGTTTCATGCCAGAACCAGTGATGTTGCGATGCCTCTATTGAAACAGTACAGTTCCAACTGTGTGATACCAGGCATTGTTGATGATTTTAGAATCTCTCAAGGGACATTAAATCACTCTAATCAGATCTTAGCAGTATATTGTAGTTGTGTAGCAGATGATCATTTCAAATACCCTTGATTGTGAGATACATTGGCCAGGCATGCTTATCACGCAGAAATTTGCTCTAGTTGTTATTTTCAGATTCACAAAGTACAGACACAATCATTGCTCTAAGAGACAGCGAATGCTCAATATCCCACTACCAATTCGTTTTGTACATGTCGCTGAAGAATCAGTAACTCAGATGGTGTCGGAGGTACACCTGTTCAACCTCGAGGCATGTCGGCAATCTGAGTACTGCTGAGTGGAACAGAGTATATTTGAGAATCTCGTGGTCATATTATATTTCAAAGAGATGGGAAACATCTTCAGCTCTGCTATCACTGCCAATCTCAAAATCTAGTTCAGAGGGGATGGTTTCCAAGGCATATGCTGATTGGAATGATTCTATTTTGATGTTGTACACTTCATACCTCAGATGATGATAGATTGATGTTTATGTTTGTTGGCTAGACAAATGAGCCAGCTGAAGACCATGTACAGTCCAAAATTAATCCCACATAGTCAACAGTCCTGCGTACTTTTAATGCCTATTGCATTATCAAATTGGTTTACGAGATACTTTCCCGTCTGTATTGTTCTCTCCAACTACCTCCCTGTGAGCCAGTATCATGGTTCGAACAGAGGTACATGTGAGATGAGGTGGCTGCAGGTCTATTCGTTCTTTATTATGAGTACCTTCAAGTGGTAGTGCACCCAGTACATTCTCTACAGGTAAATAACTGTTTGGTGGCTTCTGGAGAGCCATTGAGGTACAGATCCCAAAGTTAAACCATAATCGTTCAGTGTGATTCTTAATGGCAGGTGGTACAGTCCTATTGGGTAATAGCCTCTCATTTATTGATATTGAGTTATATTGTTGATAGTAAGCTTCAAGTCAGTTGTCATCAAATTATTTCTTTGTACAGATAAAGCTTTCAACATGTTGCCGGTGAGAGTAGACCACATTTGAGACATTACAAGGGTTCTGACAGATCTCAACAATGTTTTCAGGAGTATGATTTGTGACTAGATTTGGATATTAGGGATATGTGTATGAACGTAAGCTAACTCAGATTAGTGAATCACATTCAAAGCGGGTTCACACCACACCAAATATAGAGGTGGGATGAATCAATGTCCCCTTAAAATCAGTTGTCTTCATAAAGTAGGATATTATCTATTACATTCTACACAACGAAGGTTTAGAATATCTGCTGAAAATCATTAACAGGAATGGTTTGTGTTATCATCACACCAATCAACTTTTAATGCTATTGTTTGGATGCTGTTAAAATCTCCACATTCTGTCTTACTATAGACTATAGTATTATGGCATTGTACTGTGTAAAGCAATGTTCAAGCCTTGACCAGAGAATAATGCAAGATCAATCAGATTAATTAAATGAGTACGTAAGTTCCCTGGCTGACTATATGCCTGCTCAATAATTATCGAGTACAGATTGGCTTGCAGGATGGATTGTTCAGTAATGATTGTTGAATAGTGGGAGGATTCTGAAAGTACATCACAGTTTACAAATGGAGCTCAAACAGATCGAATCACCATTGCTGCTCCACTGTCAGGCCTTCTATTAAATATTGTTGAAGGTTGTATACACACTTGTATTGTACAATCCCTAGTCGTATTAAACTTAAAACTTGATATAGTTGTGGTTGGGTTCCTGGGGATATTATCTCATATCCTTTCTATGACCTCTATACACACAGCCTGAACAAAGGTGAGCTTCCATTCAAGATCCATCTATGCTGATTCAAGCATATAGCAAAAACTTATGGGATGTATACAATTATGGTTTACTTTTCTCACCCAGATTTCATGAATCAAAGGTACAGTAAAACACTACAGTTCTTGACAAATAGAGTCATAAACAATACATTTATTCTGCCAATGGTTATTGCTACTTTCCATATTCCCAATTGTACTGTGCTATATTCTATATTACAAATTGAATTCATTCGTTATCACCAACACCACATCTCGTTTACATATGATGTTGCCAGATGGATTTCTTTTCCAGCTGACTAACATGGCTCAAGCATGTAAGCTGTTTTGCAAAAAACAATGACCAGGTGACAAGTTGGGAGAATTAGAAAGAAAGGATGGAAATTCACCAAGCAAAGTCCCTCCCGGTAGCCATTCAATGACACAGTTTCAGTCACCACTGAACAAGAGTTACCAGTCTTTGTAGCCACCATTTCTGTGCACTCCTCAGATCTACCACCCAGCGCCATTCAACATGACACCCATTGCACAGCTAAGCTCGTGTGCAACTCAAGAAAATCTGAGTTATGGGCCACTGTGGAAAGCATATGATATCTCCCAAGACAGTGATGGTGCATTTGACATAATTCGCCATCAGCACATGGCACAACATCTGCAGGATTATACAGGCATTCCTCGAGTGCTTCCAGTTCCACCTGGCATTAATTCAGCCATTTGGCCGACAGCTTCCTGCTCCTCTCAAAATGAATTACACTCCAGCATACTAGTGAAACCTACCATAACACTTTCAAACATATGATTCCTACCAGCAGCAGAACCATTCAGAATAGATATTGCCCTGATTGCTAGTTTCCCTTCATTGACACAGCTTCCTATAATGAACATGACCAGGATGATCATGGCCATAATTTGCTTAACATGGGTGGTGCTAATTGCAAAGCACCAATTGGCCTGAAGATATGCAATTCGCCTGGAAGCAATTCGCCTGGAAGCAATTCGCCTGGAAGCAATTCGCCTGGAAGCAATTCGCCTGGAAGCAATTCGCCTGGAAGCAATTCCCCTGGAAGCAATTCCCCTGGAAGCAATTCGCCTGGAAGCACTTCGCCTGGAAGCAATTCGCCAGAAGAATACAGCTTCTCAATTTCAGTACTATTGACAAGTATAGGGGCATATCAGAGGTTCGGTTTCTGCAGATGAAGTATCATTGAATTATCTGGCGATGGATCCATTTGCAACAGGTTCAGGATGGAACCCTGCATTACGAGTCAGTGGTTGAAGATGTTGTTGGAACATTTGTTAACTTGCTGCATCAGGATAATTCTACTCACACCAATTGGATGTGGTGATGTTGGATTGCAATGCATCAGAAGAAATGTTCAAGGGAGATTCAGCAGGCAAGAAAGAAGGAAACAAATGCCAACATGTGACCTGTGACAGATTTGTGAGTGGATGTGGGCAGACAGGGAAGAGCTAATCACCCAGAGTTGCCCCATTCAACATTCCTGTTCATGATTTCTCAGGTACTAAACAGCAACCATGACCATATATCCAGCAAGGAATGCCAAGCTTTCCAACAATATGTGACACACTAGAAGCAGCTGACTAAGTTCATCAAAATCAATTGAGGCCTGAAAGGACAATACTGTCTAACTGTAACATACAAATGGACCATGATGTAGAAGGAATTGGATATAGAGTATATGAGGTTATACACAGCTGGGCAAATAATTAGTGACTCTATTAAGCTTCCATTTGTATACAACATTTGCCTTTCGAAATCGTTCATGTCAAAATAGGTACAAAATTTGAACTATTTTTGGATTGAAATCAATGCTGCTACAAGGTAGGATGTTGCAAAGCACATAGTCAACCTTGCCAAGGTAATCCCCACTTGCCATCTTAGGGTACAATTTGCCACACTGCTGATCACTATACTTGGACATCAGAGTGATCTGATGAAGATGAATGAGTGGAGAATCAGGAGGCAACTGGTGATGAGATTGGTAGTAGTATTGATATAAGTTCTGATTGAGTGAACCGAATTGATTATATTGCACATATTCTTTGGGTTCAAATGCTTGTCAGTAAAGGAGCTAACATGACAATGAATTTCTGAAGAGCCAGAGTGCTTGCCCATCACTCCAGCTTACCTTAGAATAACTGAAAGATATTATTTAGGAAGAATTGAAACCCTTCCAAAGTGCCTGGGAGGTTCAGGTGCAAGTGGATAGTGAGGAGATCCTCAATTCAGAAAATAACAGATTAGTATTGAACACATTTCCGAATATACTAAATACTAAATTCGAACAGATCTGTCTTGATGAGGCTGTCGCACTTCACAATGCTGGTCCAATTCACCAGTCAATAGCTACCCAGATTTCTGACAAGAAGTATTCTATTCTTCGCATGACTAGAACGACGTTTCTCACTCTCCAGATTCCAGTAATTGGGATGATTGTGGGCAGATGGGTATGGGATTCAGATATGGTGCGAGCACATGTGGCCGATGAAATTGCCCTCAGGGTGACAACTAGCTTGGTCACAACAGCTATGAGATGCATATTCCTGACTGGAAAGATTGTTGTCTGGTTGCTGTTGTTAATTATATGGGGGAATACAGTGGAAGACTGGGTGAATATGGCTCAGAATGACTGTCTCTGGTTGATAGGTAGAGAACAAGAATGGTGTCTGTTGTAGAGGCTGAATACCGTTCACTGCTGTGTTTAGGGATCCAAATAACTCCAACTGTGGAGTATCTGCCACTTACTGCAACTCTTAAACTGCTTATTGGTAGTCACAATCCCCAGATGGGCAGAGAGATTGAAACATCTTATCAAAGAGGTGTCATATGACATCGAGTTCAAACTATTCACAATGTGGAGTACAGAAATTGTGAATCGCACCAATGATGATCTGAAAACCAGCATTGACAAGCTTGAAGACTAATCGCTTATCCATCTGGTTCAAAGTGATACTTTAACATCCAGAGTGTCACCCTCAAGCAACAGCCCACTCACACTCTATTCATAGAGTGTTGATATTATTGATATTTCTTATTTATACAAGATGAAACACTGTGTGGCCTGGAGAATTGCAATGAATGTTAGAATTGGATTCAAGCTTCAAATATCCGCATTGCTGGGATTGTATTCACATATTGTTTGGGTTCATCAGTCAATATGGCTGGTTACGGTTGCACTCTAAGATTGAGTGCATGATATAGCAATTGAATAGCATGGTGCCAAGGAACTGAATTCTGCTTGAACATGTTTGTTTCGTACCATCCAAAGTACCCCCAATGAAGCTCCACAGAATATAGCATACTGGATGATTGAAAGTGCAAAGCTCTGGATGATCAGATGTTGGTTGAATTTATATCTTGCAAATCGAAAACTACTAATGCGGATGCCCAAAGAGCATCCTCATATTGTTCATCTTGAATGGATGCAGAACAAGCAAGCTAAAATGAGCACCCTTCAATGTTGATATAGTGGGCAAAGTGCTTCAGGATATTGAAGAGTTCTTTGAAGGCAGCTTGAATAGTTCTCAATTATTTTGGACGATACCAAGAATCTCAATGACATCTTCCAACAATGGTATAATGAGTTACAACTTGATAGTTGTATAGACTTTGCAATATTCTAACCTCTGATAGATTGATTTCCGTGAATGGTTGTAACTGTGCCAGTGGAGAATCACGAATTCAACAAAGACGCACTGTGTACTGAAAGGCTCTAACACGAATCTGAATGCAATTAACACAACATACCTCATTAATCTCCTTGTCAATAGGCTGTGCAGTGCTTACCCCTGTCTGGCCATGTCCATCATTTGCATTAGTAGCTCACAAAGTTTTTGGCAGATTTTGTGAATATATTCTACATTTATGTGGAAATGGACAATGAAGAGTGTACAGATATGCAGTTCAAATTCCAAGATTTTCCAAATACTGCTGTATTCTAACTACTCCAAATATGTGTGGAACATTTGTATATCTTACCGCAGCAAACCATGTGGGAATAACACAGAAGATCTCAGTATCTAATAAGCAGCACCAGGCATTTGCACTTGTTGTTCGCCTGGGGCAAAGGAGAGTTCTACACTCATGGCTATTGAATAATAGGCTCAGTGGATATTATAACAAAGTGAGTGATCACCACTTGCTCTCTGAAGAGGCACAACTGAGTATCATGCATCACATGATGAGCCTACAAATTAATGATTTCAACCATATACCGTATTCTGAAGTGTGATGACAACCCTGCAAAGCAGCAAAGTCAGTAAGAAGAGGTCATGCTGTCGGATTCTGAGCATGCGGGATTGTTCTCAGGATAGTGATATCGAGGTATGCTGCTACAAGCATTCAACAACACCGACTAACCACATAGTGGAACAGAGTCAAATAGTCTTGTGGTCAGCCCTTGTGAGGATTACAGTTGTATTGGCTAGAGTTTACTTACATTTCATGTTGATAGATTATAGTTGTTGAATATGAGAGCAAGTGAAAGATACACACATTGGGTAAACTGAAACATAGCCTGATATCAATATTGTTATCTGGGATTCCAACCATGTCCAACCAGGTATTTGTGGAGAGTTGATTGAAAATAGATTCGGGGTATCACTGACTAGGTTAGTTTCCATGTTGCTAGATATTAGTCATTAGGCAAATCATTTGAAGCTTCAGAAACTCCTCATCTGGATTATACATGGTTGGTGTGGAATACGCATACTTCAATCTGAAAGCACAATTTAATGTTTCAGATGCATTAGCACCTCCATATTTCCTACAGAAGCAGTGCAGATGAAAAACAAGTCCTGTGGTAACCATAATTAGATGGCAAGAAACATATTTCCCCAAATGGCTCTGAATGACTGCTAAGCAGTTACCATCCAGCAAATAAGTAAAATAATCTTTGATTCCAATATATAGAAGTTTACACTACATGTGCTACAATGTTGAAATAACATAGTGTCAACCACAGTGGGGTACTCATGATTAATAGAAAGTAGGAAGTTTCAAATATCACGAAATTGAACTTATTAGCTACTCTTATCAGAGGTCACACAATACATAACTCACAGTATACTATCCATGTGTCCTACAGTAGTACTGAGACATTCAGGATTATTGTCACTCACTAATTTCATTCTACATAAACTTTCATTTAATTTTTGGCATAATAAATACAGTTTCAATTCAAATGCACTTGCTATTAATATATATAAATATGGGGGGTATTGAGAGTAACCAAAAGCATTGTTAATATGAGAGAAAATTATAATGTATTTTATATTAGAGCGAAATTGAGCCTGTTGACTGTTATTCGTAATGAGGACAGCCTAGCTGAATTGCTTATTCAGTGGATTATATGTTCAGAATCGATTCTAGTTTACCAGTACACTATGAAATGAGTATTATTTTGCAAACACTGCTCAACAACTAATCATAATCAGAAATCTTACATTGATAGGAAACATTTTAATCTATTCAAACTGTAATAAAAATAATCTATTCGAGTACTATGTTACTTGTTTCCATACATTACTCTTCAGCCACGTATACACCTGAACATTCGTAATTGAAGTAAATCATTATATCTCCAGTATACTGTCAATTGATGGCTGTATAATTGCTTTGAAGTACATATAAATTTAATTTTTGAAGCCAAATAACTGGGTAATCTCTATTCAAAAGCACTACATCTTCTTTTTACTAATTTCAAACTGTAATCAACTAATATTAATTAACAAAATTACGTAATTCCACTATGCGAATTACTGTGTTTGAATAGACTCTACTCCTGGTTAGCTACCAGTTCTATAGCGTTACTTAGTTGTTAGAATATATTGTTAGTTATCAATGTACAATGATATGTTATTGATATTCCAATATAACAATTTGTATTCAACAGTCTCAGACTTATAAGAGCAGCATTCAGGCAACTAATGAATTAATAATGTGGAAAATTGAAAAGCATGGATATTAGCACATTATGTTAAGCAGATAAGGTGCTTTGAAATAGGTGATATAGTTCATACTTAATTCAGTATATTCAAAAGGTTGTTCCTATTTAGAAGCCACTGTTTATACTCAGGTCATCGTGCTATTTACTACAGTGATTGTATTCTCACACTGTACACCACTAACTGGTAGTCACTTTTGAGTGTTCATACCCTAAACTTCAACATTACATTTTAACCTACATAGTGTGATGTTAAAAGAGTCCATCTAGAATTTGATTGAAATACTATGTTGAAGCTAGGCAATTTTGTGAACCCTCAATTTCAACTAGTGCCATCTTCAAGTACCCTCAATTTCACTCTATGATTGTCTTCAAGTGCATCTCTAAGTTCATACACTCTTCCGCTTCTTGTTCCGCCAACCACTATTTCAATGTGTACCTCATAGTTAACACTACAGTGACTTGTAAATGTATATTCTACTTTATAGGATCTTTATATCCATTTACTGCCAGCACTGTGTTAATGTACACATTCATGTTTAATCTATCTTGGCCCCTACCTCAGTAAGACATATGTTTCTCACTAGGAGTCTCTAGAAATGTGTGGAAGTTCATAGACCAGAATCTCAGGGTGGCCACATTCCGATGTTGACTACACTATTGTAGTGGCCATTTGGTGCACCTGGGAGAGCTGGCGAGAAATCTGGAAGAATATGGAAGAGCTGATAACAACTCCAGAAGTACCTGGGAAAACTAGCAACAACCCTGTGTATCGCAATTGCCGTAGAGCTGGCGAGAAATCTAGTAGGATATGGAAGAGCTGGTAACAACTCCAGAAGCTCCTGGGAAAACCAACAACAACCCTGTGTATCGCAATTGCCGTAGAGCAGATTCGGAAATATAATATTGTCTTTGGGAATGCTGCGGGTGCACCTGCTATTTTAATGTTACTACTTATTGTTAAATGATTTTTATCACTCATGTATTCAATTTGAATTCTGATCTATGTATCATTGAAACTCTGTATCTGTACAGCCATCCTTCAACACACTGTATATCTGGAATGGCAGTTGGTAGTGATTGAGCAATTGGAATGCACCTGAAGATGGTGATCTAGTTAACTAGAAGATGCAGTGGGAGACTATAATGGAAGCTAGTTGAAACATACATCATGAACCCGAGACTGTCCGAACTCAGCGATGCTCTTCAGGGAATTGATTGAGCCTGTGGGGAGATGTACTTCAAGGCTTTGATAATTCGAATTTGGTGCTGTATTTAGAGATCATAATCGAGTGAACTCAGAGATGTACTTCAAGACTGTGGTTGTATGTACTTAGAAACACTCTTGAACGCAGCAATTGAGTCAGTTTGCAGATGCACTTGTAGACCATGATCACCAGAAGTTGTGGGAGTATTTGAAGGTAGTCGATCTAGACTCAGTTGATTGGAAGCCATAGTTGGTACGGTCACTGTAATGATTAAGAAGTCAACCCCCAATAATGGGAATGTAATATGTAGTCTCTACCTTCAAGCTCTCAAGTACAGCTGCCTGGTGGCGGTCAATCTGGACGGAGTTGAACAGGATGCTGACATCATGTTCAGCGGGCAGCTTGAAATTTTCAGATTGAAGGGAGGGAGTAAATCTTACGTAGACACTGTAAACATTGTACACTGTACTCAGTGCATGGTGTATTCACTGTATATGGTACTCAACATGTGCTGCACTAGGTGTTTGCTGTACACAGCGTATGCTGCACTCAGTATATGCTGTACTCACTATATGCTGTACTTGTTATATACTATACTCTATATATTATATACTCAGTAAATACTGTACACAGAATATACTGTACTCGGGGTAAGATGTATTCAGTATTCACTGGAATACGAATCAGCTGAATATGTTGATGACTCCTAATCATCCTACGGAGGCATGGAGAGGGATAACTTAACTTTCGGTTATCCAATCATGGTGGAGTTGTGGATAACACTGAGAGATGGTACATGAAGATGCAAATGATCTAGAGAATTGAAGAGAATGTGCAAAATCCGGGGTGTGATCAGCCTGAATAGATTTCGAATATGTCATATCAGTAATCGTATGTGGCGAATCATGTGTGGATACTGTCATATCATAACTGGTAAACTGACTCTCACAAAAGTTTCTCTTTGGTCCTAGTTACAAATTACGATTTCCCCCATATCCTCTTATTTGTCTGTTTCTCGTCCTCAATTCTACCTACTCCTGAGAATACTAAGTTAAGTCATCCCCATCAATCTCTCCATTCCATGAAAATGAGCTAATACCTTGTACAGCATACACCGAGTACAGTATATACTCAGTACATCACACAGCATGGACATTATCTGCCAATCAGATCATATACTAAGTCCATTATACACAGAGTATACCATCAACCCACAATGCAACTGGGTCCTGCACCCAGCCAGTCTATTGTCTTTCAACTCTCAGCTGACTACATTGTCCTCTACTAACTGCATTTCCAGGTGTACAAGATAATGAAAGAATACAGTTTTATCTTCGGTGATATGTTGCTTCCTTAATACAATTTTCCGATTCACTCTCTGTTTGTGCACCTTCATTATGGTTGATCACGATCTCCAAGTATATCTATAATCCTGTTTAATTACTGCCTTCAAATGTTTTTCTAAGTTCTTCAATCACAGCATCCCACAATATCAGTGAAATTATTCTACCTCCGTTACCAAGTATATGTACAGCCTCACGCGACCACAGCATTATGTACCGACCCATGTTCACCTGATAACAGCCTCCAGTGGGTCTGTGAAGTCACCTGAGCTTAACTATCAAGTCTGACCCCATGTACATACAATAATGCCCTCCAAGTAGATTTTCCATCTTGCTTGATCACAGCCCACAAGTGCATATCTAAGTTTACACAATCATGACATCCAGGTGCATCTGTAAGTTCGCTTGATGGCTGCATCCATGTGTATCTCCACACTCACTCAATTACAGCCACCATGTATATTTCCAACTTTCATGACTACAGCCTCCATATCCATCCCTCTGTTCACTCAATTGCTTTCTCCAGGTGCTCATCTGAGAGAGCTCAAGTACCATCTGCTTCCATATCTTGTGTATGTACAAATATAGGTAGATTAGGATAGGGCACCTATATCGTATTATGAGCTAGTGAATCTTCTCATAATTGTACAACAAATAGCTAAACAAAGAGGAATGTAATGGAAGAAACGGCTTGTGAAATCCTAAAACACAATGCTGTAAGAATACCTGTTTTAGATGCTTCCGCAGATCTATACAGAAGGTCTCAGCTGCAACAAAAATTGACAATCCTATCATTTCGATTTCGGACAATTTCAAATAAACATCCACTACTGCAGATGCTTTACGAAGCACCTGAGAATTCCATTCCAGAAGCTGGGACTATGTGAATTTGTTTCAATGTGGCAGTGTGGTTCATGGGAGTGTCCTAGAGGTTCGCATGTGGCTTCTGGAATGCCATACCTTTCGGTAATGGAAACTTCTCTTTAAGTTTGTATAGTCCTCATCTCCAATTAATGCCAGTACTGCAATAATGTACACATCTACACTTGGTATATTTACTCCATCAGCAGCTCAATTACCAGCCAGCATTCTATCCATATTGACAGTCAAGGTTACTGAATTAATCTGTACATGTGTATCTCTTTAATCTCTCAATCTCCATCTTGACGTATTAATGAATCTTATACCAAATTACTGTAAGCACAGTATTTAGATACAGGTATATTTATGATGCACAAATATCCGGCAGGCTCCTTGCTGTGAATAGTTACATTCCATCTTCACCCAGATCAAAATTATTGTATGTATATAGATACATTAATACCTCGATATGTCAATAATAATACATTTTCAACAAGTAGTTTCAACACATGGTGATTCATTGGTTGTCCTGTTTATCCATATTGTAGATGACGCAACAAGGTACCAAGATCATGTTGTCATATATCTGGTTACCACTATCATACCTCATCATGCTTCTAGGCATGATAATTGCACTTACAAAATCTTTCAGACCTATTATTCATACTTACAAGTATATTGATTACATTCCCATGTGATTCCAGTACCTTCTACATATCGATGGAAGCAACAGCAGCATGCCAATTGAGTTTGAACTGTGTTTATCATACCAATATGATCTTATTACTCCCCAATGCTCCCAGAGTCACCTGACTAGTTGATTTCATATTCTGTATGTAGTTGGATAGAACAATTAACCTTGATGCGAAAGAAAGTACCCATTGATTCAGATCTTCCAATATTTATTGTCTAGTTGTTAATGAAAGTACATCTAGTGTTATTTTCTCGGTATCGACTATAATTGATAGAATTGATATAAATGTATAATATTTCAATTGTACTATATATAATAATCCATAATAAATAGTTTCTGTACTGATTCTTACAAACTTATCCTTGCAGACCAGAGTTAACAATCTAAACCAGATACCAATTCACTTTATAGACTTTTCTATTTCCAATGCAGAGCAGTCAATTATTAATAAATTTCAGCCCTATTATCCAGAATGTAGCTGGTGACTTTGATTGTAGAGGTGCTGAAATGCATTGGATTGGAGACTAAGAATAATTGGATACAATTAATACCAAAGTGGATATTCAGTGCACTTTACCTAATGATACAATCTGCATGAGTACACATTTGTAGATATATTTATAGAATATCAGATTAGAGATCTCTGGCATGGAATCTATTCAAATACGGAAATACTATGTGTTCTACTGTGATGGAATATAGTTCAATCAATGGTATGATATATGCTTTCAACTATACTTATTTGGCTTCAAATAGAGTTATATCTAACAATAGATATTTCAAGCTAATGAAGATTACCAAGTCCATATGTGATCATATTGTAATGTTTATTCAGTTGTAGAGTGATTTTACAGAGACTATTACAGTTACTGAATTGCAGACAACTGGAATTAAAACATGCTGTATTGAATCCAGTACAGCAGTAATTTTAGTAGTTATATAGTGATTAATATGGGGGTTTTACCTAATCCATAGTTATAGTAGAATATAATATTACTGTCTTCAATAAACCATTCTGACATTCACTACACTACTATAAGTACAAAAAGAACTGGATGCTGAAAGCTGTGTTTTATATAATTACAAACGCTGCAGCTGTAAGTTGAAGTTGATTAGAATAAAAGTATGTAATATTAGTAAGAATCAAAAGTAAACTATAGTATCTACAAACTTGTACAAGTCCAGTGGTAGAAGTTGAAAGTTAATAGACAGAAGTCTTATATACTGCAGTACTAGATGTGTCAACAACAACTGTAATAGTTTAAATAAAATTACAGCGACTAGATATTTTGGTTAGTCTATAAATTCCAGCTGGAAAATGAAACAAATATTACAATTTTATCCTTACTATAAGTATATTATCCATATTTGACTTAAGTAGTCTATATCCAGAAGGGTGCAAAATGACTATAGACTGTGTGATATGCACAAGAGTACAAGTCCAGTTCATGGTACTCTTCTAATGGACCCCTTTGTGTCAGACAGGTAATTGACATTGTAAAGTCAATGAATAACTATAGATGGATACACCCATCAAACTATATATGGCTTCCAACCAGAGATAAACCTTCATCTGTCTTTCCTGACTACTGTCTGTTCTATTTTACTTGTACTGTATACACAATTGCTGCATGTTGACATCAGAGTCCTCTGGCACTTTACAGCTTGCATAATTCCCTGTTAGAGAGCCAGTTTGAAAGCATGCTTTGGGAAGCTGTTTTGAAAAGGCCACATTGCAAGAGCTATATTGAAAGAGCCACATTGAATAAACCACACTGTGAGGGCATTATGGAGCGAGCTGTATTAATACAACCATGTTTTGGGATGAGTAATATTATCAACTGTACACTTTTGGCTGATGAAGAATTCATAACATGTGGAAGCTGTGGTCAATATCAGGCACTAAGAATGTGGAAGCTTTGATGCTGATATCGAAATAGCCAACCTGTTTGGATAAGTGTTTCAATTCAAATGATTACCATACACAATATCATCACCATCGCTAATATGATCTCCACTGTGCTCATCATCTGTCACCATCATCACTATTGCCATTATCACTATTGCTATCATCACCATCAGCATCATAACTATTGCTATCATCACCACTGCCATCATTACTGTGGGTATTATAACCATCAACATTAGCAGCATGACATTTATCCTGAAGGAATATTCTCCCCAATACAGTTATGATCATATCCATTATTACTACGGCCATTGTTGACATCAGTCTTGAACTGACGGTATTCACATACTTCCAGAATCAATTGGTTTCTTGCACCAGATTCCACCGGATGATTTGATTTGCAGATCTTGTTCTCCCAAAGATATAACATTCTAACCATCCTGCAAATATTACCATTAATATTTCACATCATGACCATGAGGCAACTTGAGATCTCAAAATTGAAACTGTACTAGATGCTAGGTTCACACAATAATATAGACTGATGTTCTAATTTTGGCCACCCGACAGTACCCACCAACTGCTACCCACCATCTGCCTTACACCCTATTGTACCCATTGCTTGCAAATCAGCAAGTCTCTGGATGAAGCATTCAGAAGCATATATGAATGTACATTGTCCAGTGAGAGGTGGAAAGATTGCATCTTGATAGTATGATTGAAAGCAAAGAGCCAGGTGGACTGAAAACATGTTATCAAGTACAATTGAGGGTGTGCTCCAGCCCACACTCAACATTAGTATTAGCAATGGTTCCAGACCATCATTTCGGGTCTCGGTCCAGGTCCAAACCAAACTGTGGGTAAATTAGCGATCCAGGATGTCAATGAACCTGAACCTCCAACTCGGGCACGGTTCGATGGTAAAGTCCCAACCCATCTGAATTTGGTGGGTTGTAAGTGGGTTGCCCAGCGGGTCCATCTATAGATTCCCATAAGGATCTTGTTTTGCAGTATGTTAATAGTATATTATCCAAATTGCGTTATGGACAACCAATAATATATTTCTGCATGTTTTGCAGTTTGCAATATCAATTAATATGGAATCTGTGTTTTTCCTTTGATATATTATATTTTTGCATATCAAGGGGGTCAATAATTCTGTTATGTGTGTGAAGATCCACATGATGCCTTGATTAACAAATATCCAAGACGAAAAACTGTAGCACTTCATGGATGCTCATTTTCAGGATGTGGCAGGGAGTGTGTCACAGTTGTTTTTGCTCCTAAAGGCTGTCAATATCTCCTGAATGGATGTTTGTAACCAATCAGAAGAGAAATTACCCAAGATACAAAGCTAACAATCGTTGACACTCCATTGATGATCAGTTTAATGAAAGGTCCATTCAACGTCTGCTGCCATCGATAATTGTTTGCATCATAATCTGAGCTGATTGTTTGTCATTCAGACAGATGGAGACTCAGCTCTCTGGCAAAGCCAAGCGCAGTAATATTCTTGCACAGTTCACTTTCGTACTACTAAAATTCATATTTCTTGCCAAAAGTTTCATTGCACCTGCTATACATCTGTTTATGAAACAATATTCACAAGCTACTGCTCACCATTCGCCTACAATATATCTCTAACTGAAACTTTCGGTCAAGCAATATAAAGAAGCTGGTGAAAGATTGAAGCATTCCGTCCTACTTGTTCTTGCTTCCATTACTCCTCCTGGTTTCCATTGCATTGACCGTCACCAACACCACTTCATCCTGTCTGTGTGACTTCTGTATTGGCCAAATCAATCGCGGAATATTTAGTGCAGCACACGCATCCCGCTGCTCTGAGCATTCTGGTTTCTCGATGCCATTATGTTGCTCTATATCCGACTCAATGTCTGCCGCACAATCGTCTTCACCATCATTTGGATTATCCAAGTTGCCATTTCAGTTAAGCCATTTTCAGTGTCCAAAATGCTTTGCGGTGCATTACCCTGATCACTTTCAACTGGATGACGGATGATTTTTCTGATTCAGAAAACATCAATTATTTGAGTTCGTCCTCCAGGGAGGTCCTGTGCAGACACAGCTGGTGGCAAAGGTGATCATTCTGACAATGTAAATGCAGCCGCACAATCATGATGAAAGAGTGACCAGGATGTTTTGACGATCTCTTCCGTATCTCAAATGTAACCAACCGCTGTTAGCTACATGTTTCGAGTGCGAGATTTCTTCTCGGTAGCAGATAGGTTTTGACTGCCCTGCCACATCACCAAAACGTTGTGAACCATGGCCAATCTGTGCACAGTCCATTCCTCCACCTCTTTCTTCATTTCCGAGTTGTTCGCTGTGTTTGTTGTATGCAATGCTTGGTCATCGCCTGCCATGATCTGGTTATTCACTCGAGCAAACAGCCTTACAATAACTTTTACACAAAGGGTCTAACCTGTGGATCTCGACTGCCTCCAACCGATATCATCTCGCTCAAGAGAAACACTGGCGTCCACTCCAATGCCATGTGGTATGAGAGAGATTAGGTCATGTGCCACATAGGAGGAATCGGTGTACTTTGGGTGCATTTCCTCTTGGTGGTGCCCCCAGTCGGTGATGTCCAGAATCCAAAATGTACAGCTAATCTCGGTTGGGTCGGAGTGCTAATCATTGTGATTTGGATCAATTTGCCCCCAGCCCTTTACAGCGCCGGGCAGTGAATTCAAATAGAGCTTGGTGGTTATCACTGAAAGTGCTGCACGATCGCTTCGTCCAGGTGTCGTTTCAGCCACATTGTTAGGCATTAAGTATTCTTCGTCATCACTAGACAAATCATATCAATCAAAGGATGATTGGCCAGAATCCAAAGCCGTTGCGGAGAGGACAAGATGTTGGTTCAGTCCGATTTTGGGTTTATTGACCGGCGCAGGTCGATGTTTGGCCCAGTATTCATTTGCCACATACTTCAGAAAGGCCGCCTTGTATTGGGTAGCACAGGATGTCTCGTTCTCAGGATTGGTATCCATTCCATCGTCCCACGTCCAAAATAATCGCACCATCCAGCCACGATCGACGATATGTGAAGAAGTGTGAATCATACCCGTCCTTGCAGTCACTTCAGCATAACATTTGGACAACTTCTGCCGTGCAAACTGCACTGCAAAGAACAAGTCTTCGTTCCATCGAGTCATGCTCTCAGCCAGAGCTCAAATAGCGCCATCCCAAGGTTCGAAGATGTCATTGAAGACTGTAATAGAGTGATGCAATCTGACCGTATGCTTCTTCAACTTCAACAGGGTCAATTATTGGAATCGGCTCAAAGCTTCCATGATGTACTTCACAATGGTCCATTCCACCTGTGTTGAGAAGAGTTGCCAGTAATCACTCTATTTTGGATTTTGGAGCCACTCAAGGCTGAATCCTCATAATCAGTAGGCTTCCATAAGCAATTCCAGTGTTGAGTTCCAATGTGTCTTCACATCCATGATATGTAGTACAGCAATGCAGACTTTGACATTTTGACAGTCAATGAACTCGTTTCAATGAGCAGGTGTCAGCATAATCAATCTAGCAAGGATTCTCTGCTATATGACAGTCAGTTTCTGGACTTTCAAAATATCTTGAAATACGTATTGTCTCCATTATCTTTGATAAACCTGCGCTCATGGCCAACACCTCTTTGATTCGAGCATTGCCCTCTTTCGAAGTCTTTGACTGTTTCCAATCACTATACTTTCATACTCTCCAAATTGCTGATCGCGCTCCTGGGCTTCCCAACACTTGGTGAGGCCTTTAACACCCAGACTGCTCTTGAATGCACCTAAAGCCAGCTGTATGGCGTGCACCATGCATGGTGTGTGGTTCTTCAATGCAGGCCACTCGATTCCGGAGGCCTCACGTGTTGATTGCATATCGCCAATCCTCGAGTAATTTGAGGAACCATTATCAGTTGGAATTACTAGCAAACTGGCGTCGGTAAGCTCAAAACAATCACGCACGGCCTTCAAATGTACAGCTAGCCTTGCTCCAGTATGTTGCACCTTGATCTATCATAATTAATTAGATTTCAAAACCGGAAATGATTACGGTATCAACATTGTCGAAAGTGAGTTGTACTTCACCGAATGCCCAAATTTGATCGATATTGTAAGCAACGACCAACGTTGCGGTGAGGTTGTTCGTGGATGTCCATCCGTCCAATGCTAAACTCACTTTATATCGTGATGGGAATTGCTCCCTAATTGCATCCACAGTCATCGCTTATTCCCACTGGTAAACGTTGCTGAGGGTCACGGTAGCCAGCAGCACTAGGTCACTTCAGAATCCTTCATATGACTCTCGTAGCTCGAGATTTGATATAGCATTCCATGGAATATGAGCTAAAATAAATCGTGACATGAGGTAGCAATTCCAGGTGTCTTGGTGAAAGTTCGAAAGTTTGAAAGTCCATAGCTGCTGGCTTAGAGCATTTTGTCCCTCATTTCAGTCGAGATGGATTAACCTGGATGACAAATATGAATTTCCTCTGCAAACTCACAATTGGAATTCCTTGACTTCCTTGTCTCATCAGGATGGCCAAAGCTGTTTCATCAATCGTCGAACTAGTCAATTCAGTAACCTCTAACTCTGTGAATGAGTTTAAATATGCGATGTAAGCTTCTGCCAGCAAGTTTCTCCCCATTGAGCTGATCCCATGTGCTAGTGAATGGCAAAGAACTTTATGACAAACAATACACATGATTCCAGGGCTGCTGGTCTCCTCCATTCTGCAGCGCAAATACAATTGCCAAGAAGACAAATATCTAGAATCATTCCAAGCAACAGGACGTGACGAGCCTACATTCATTGAAGCCCACCAAGCATGGAAGATGATTTGTAAAGTAAGGTCACTCAAACTACGAATAAAGACACGTTCATTTTTGGATGAGATCATAACCTCCAACAAGGAGGTATTTAAAGATTTTGAATCCAACATGGTGGTAGGAATGAGAAAGCTGGGTAATTCCACTCGAGACACTGCCAAAAGTTACCTTATAGTAAAGCAAGACGCGGTCTTTTAAATACCGACTCCAGAGCTACAAGCAAAAAAAAACAGATCTGTGAGACACTGCATGCATATTTGAGAAGTTGTATACAAGGAAATATTGAAAACACTGACCGTGTAAAACTCAATTTAGGAACAACAAAATGCAGTTCATAGCTGCGTAGCGTACTGAGCCCCTACAAAAATTGTTGACGCTCTGTGGGCGCTCAATGGTAAGAGGCAGACACCATGACGTCACTACCATTTTTGCCACCAAAGGCTGCGGATAGTGTCATTGTGGGTAAACGATGTTCCATGGCTCTGAGATTGTCCAAGATGCAAGATCAGAAGTCGTTGACACTCAGTTGATGCTTTGTTGTCGATCATTTTAGGAGACAGGTACATTGATGTTGCAAGCATGCTTGCGTTGAACGGCGAAAGATAGTTCCATTATGGATTGATGTTGTCGCACAGCCCCTTGATTTTCCAAGATGCAGGGCCTAAAATATTTGATGCTCTGTTGACGCTCAGCTGTAGAGCATAGTCATGATGTTGTTGAAAGCATTGTTCCATAGACAGGCAGCCGATAGATTCATTATGGATTGCAGTGGTCCCACAGCTCCTTGATTATCCAGGATGCAAGGCTTGAAACTGTTCATGCTCCATTGACACTAATTTTTAGGACGTGGCAACAATCATGTTGCTTGCCTTGTTAGCTATAATGTCGGCCAATACATTAAGTTTGGAAGGATGTCACCATGCAACCCTTTGATTGTGAAATGCATTCGACTAATCATCATTGACACTCAGTCGATGCTCACAATACACATATCGAAACAGTCATAGTACTCTCAGTCATTGTATGTGACAAATCATATAGTCATCATTGACAGCCGATCTAGCATTTCTCGGTATTATCTTTGCATCCAGAAGCTTTGTGGCCTCTCAATTGCTGAACAACAACTATCCACATTATCTGAGGGATGAATGACATACCCTTATCACCACGCTTTCGGTCGCCAATTTACGGCATGTAGATCATTCCTCTAGTTCCTGATTAATATAGCTCAACTTCCTCACCTTTCCTTATCCAGCTCATTCTCCACGATTTCCATCACATACCATAAGCAATATTTGAAAGCTCAAACAAGTGAGCAAGGTCGGTATGGAGAGTGATGCTATTGGATACTTGGATGAATACTGCATGATGGTCATTATGCAGACAGATTCGTATTCAGCAATGACCGCTTCTTCTTTAACTGGTATGACATCACAGATTAAAATTCTGTTTGTAAATTCCGTCACTAACTTAGTTTTTGCTTTCTCACTTAACCATAATCAGCTAAACAATATTGATTTCATTGGTCATCTTACAGTCTGATTTGAACACTAGTACTTTTGCATGTTGCATACAAGCCCTGCACATTCACAGCCGAACTATCATGTCTTACAATTTGGTCACTGAATACAAGAAGAAGCTGACACAAAGCAAAATTGGTACAGGAAGAACTTTTCGACTAGATAAGGCATCAAAAATCATAATTTGCATATCTCTTCCTCAGGTGCAGCACAAGCTGTCACCATCTGTTCATCCGAATTCCATTCCTATATGATAATTTGCTTAGAAGGCAATATGCAGGGGTACAAGGTTATCGGTTCATCAGGCTGTGTTTTCTTACCTGCTGACAAATCCAGCTCTTTGTTGGGCGAAGGAGACAATATGCATTTCGTTGTATGTGGTTTCCCTGAACCTATGCTCATATGACCACTTCCTGGTCGAGAAGTGTGTTGCAGAACTTGCAATTTGCCTGCGCCAGTATCAAGAGATTCCATCAGCTCTCCGAATGTTGTGGAAGCAGGTGCAGCTGCTATTTCGTTAGTTTGCGAATTAACAACAGCCGGAGTCATCAATTCAGTTGGTCCATAACTTGCGTCTCTTCCACAGACATAGTTCGGCGTGTCCCCCCATTCTGGATGTATCGATTCGTTAAGCTTCGTCTGCTTCTGCCGATATCTCTCCATGTGTTGCTGTACCCATTTGGATATTGTACCCAACACCCAGCCAGGTTCATCATCTTCGCTCAGCTTGCCAAGCTCTGAATCTTCATCATCCTCATCATCCCCATTCTCTTCATGGTCGGACCTTGCAAAATCACTCAAACTGTCACCGATAGCAATCATCATTGCCAGAAACATTTTTTTTGACTCTCTGGGTGTCACTTCTGCATTTTCAGCATTTCTTAGTTCTTTCTGCTCCAGCTAGATGGCTGTCTCAGCATCTTCAACTTCCTTTCTTGCCACAGTGGTCTCTCTCCCAATGTAATCCTCAATCCATTTCTCTGTCCCTTCGTTGCTGAGAGAATGCATTTCAGTTCTTTTCTCCGCCTCAAGCTTCTTTTTGAATCCGAAGCTGCGCAATGCCCCAAGGACTCGGACTCTTTCTACTTCCAAGCCACTATTGCATTCCTTTGCATGAAGACATAGTTGTTTGGAATTCTTTCTCAATTCGCTGTATTTCCCCACTGGAAGCGTCAATAACTCCTTTTTTGAAGCATTGATTATTGTAGATTGTATTGACTATGTTGTTGCGTGAGATGTTGGATGTTGCAAGTTATGGACAATATGGAGGCAACCTGCATCTATTAGGTCAAGGTTGGTACGTTTGAGCAACTTGAACAAAGCAAAGTCTGCATTTTAACAATCACTAAAATCAAAATTGTAAACTTAATCGTACAGCATGACATAATTTTTAGCCTCAGTTTCAGGTAACATCCCTGGGATTTCTGGAGACAAACATCACCAGACGTCGTTTCCCTCGACCAATGACTTGTTAGTTACTCTCAATCAGGAGATTTCGGCTGTAGAAAATGTCTCTTATTTTTGTAAACAAACAAACAACATCAGACTGAGTTTCTGCAAATCATGGGACAGTGTGAAATCCCTACAACCTGCAGCCATACGCAGTAGGATTCAACCTGAGTAGAATGTGCAGGTTGGCTGTTACTTATTCCATTTTGACTTGAAGCTGACTACATATTCCTCAGCACTTCCCACTTCTTTTTGTTATCAACTTCCTCGCCTATGGCACAACAGCAAACCGTGGATACAGAAACATTGAAGCATGGTACAAGTGGATCTTAACCATGTCAATTAATGGGTGCTTCATCCACTGCGGCACTTGCAGTCACACAGCAATAACCCAGACTCCAGTTATTCCACCACGAAACTGCAAATACAGCTCCCCACAATGTGACTCACGATGCACATTTCAAAATTGTGCGTAAAACTGAAAGCAGCAAGAATAAGAATCAGCATGCAGTTGGATGTGAGTATATCCATATCGAGGTAAACGGCAGTCAACTGACCGCACAGCATACAGCAGGTATAAGTGGAGACCTACGTGACCAATTTATTACTGGCCATCACTGTTACCCTCCATGGTTGACCAATGCATGTATCCGCACATTCTAGGAACTGAAACATTATGCTGTTGTTAGCCATGGGATTGTTACAGACAAATTTCGTGATAAGCATCCTTGCAAGTGAAAGAAAGAGGCTTCAATTATCTTAGAGAAGGCTACAGAAGCATATATGGTTGAGGTAATAGGCGAATCTCATTGTTAGAGGCAGCAACTAATTTCTTGTACGGTTTCAACATGTCTGCTACTATGGCAAGGCAAGGAGGTCGGGTCCAGCTAGAACAGTCTGACAGGCACCTGGCATTGCATATGGCCAAAATGGCCATAGGAGGGTTTTTGCGCACCACAATAGGGCAAACTCAATACCTGATCAAGATTTGTTGCACCAAAGTCCAAGAAGAGACGAAGTAGGTAGTTAAGTTTCCTAGGCATCAAAAGTTGAGGGCTGCAATACATAGACACCCGGCTATGCTTCTTCAAAACCAAACGAACGGATGCCTTACTTGACAAACTGGCACCACTAAGAATCTGCAGACACACTGAAGATGCAAAGGAATGGGTGCACCTCCGCCAGGCCGACACCAACAGCTTATACCAAATCTGACACCATCTTGGCTCTGGACGCCACCTGCGCCACCTGGTGACAATTAGGAAGCTGAAAGGTCCCCAATCAACAATTTCGCAACTGAATATTTGTATTGACACACTCCTCTTCCCACCACTCAACTTTTCTATCTCTATGCATATGCCCAGGATTACCAGCATGATACAAATTATAATCCAGAGATGCTGAGTAATAAAGGAACATTCACAGGTTAGTAGACTATCTGCTGTGTGGTAATGCAGCTAACATGCATTTTGAAGACCAGCGCACCCTATTGAGCAAACCTGGCAGTGAGAACAACCATTGATACAAAGGAACAGGATTGTTGGTTGTATTATTATCTACAATTAGCAGGACACTTTAAAGTATATTTTAAAGGATATATGGATATATATTATTACAGAACGATGTAGTTATCAAGGAGAATATCAACAGAAACGATAGAAAGGCTGTCAAAACAATGTGAATGAAATACTATGCCAAATCAACTGATTCCATATTGCGGATAAGCACAGGGCAAAATCACTGTCAATGGAGTTTCAACAAATTGTGGTCTGGCAAGTCTGGTAATTAAAAATTGATACGGTCATGGTGATACATAATCCAAGTACTGGCTGCCTATATAGGCAAATATTATAGTGGCAGGCTCCCTACCCGATCCTGAAAATGAGCATCAACAGAGCGTCAACAATTTTTACTCCTGCAACCTAGGTAATCTGCTGGGTGATAGATTGGATACAGTCACAAAGGAATTATTGGCCACCTTTATTCGCAAAAGAGATACCGATACCCACCCTGCCCCATGTTGAAAATAAGCATCAACAAATTGGCATCGATTCTTGGTCTCGCGTCTTTGGTAATATGAGTGACGCTGTATCAGAAACACCCATAAATGTGGATTTGGCAGCCGACATAGGCAGATGAGCAGGGGATATTCCTGTGACAGCCTCCGGGACAGTAACAATCTAGTTCATTCACAAAGCTACCACTAAGTGTTGATGACCCTTTTAGTGTATAAGAACAGTCAAAACAATGTATGTAAACAATAGTAGCCATTTGGCACTGTGATTAAACATGATACAAGGCCAACAATTGTTGATGCTCCATTGATGCTCAATTTCAAGATGCAGCAGTGAGCGAATATCTGTTTGTTCTGATTTTTACGGCAGCCAATGCATCCAAAACGGACATTGACATACCAAAGTCAATATTTTGAGATTAGCAGTAGTATATCTGAATGCGATGAGAAATTGTGAAACCCAAAATGTAAAACCAGCGATACAAACTGACGGGTCTAGCCAAATCAGGCAAACCCCGCGGGTTGTGGGGTTCGGGTCCGGGCTTGGCCTGCCAAGAAGCAGGTGTTCGGGTTTTTGGACGGGTCTGGAACCAAACCAACCCTTGTGTGTGGTCAACACCCGGACTGCTGGCGGGTTATCCAGACAAGTTGCTAACACTACTCAACACTATACTCGAAATTATCTTGAAAGCTTGCTTGGTTGGAAATTGTCAAGCAGGCTAGAAGTGGGTTATGCAGTACAATTGGTGCAATCTTGTGAGCATTTTGAGTGTTTATTTGGATGCATATAGTCAAAGCAGGCAAGGAGTGTGCCATCCAATACAATTCAAAGCATCCTAGCAATCACACTCAGCAGTATTCTTCGGAGTTTCTTGAAAGCTGACTAAAAAGCATACAGTCAAGCAGGTGAAAAGTAAACAATTGAGTACAATTCGAAGTATTAGAGAGAGTAAGGTTGGGAGTGAACCTTTATTGACAAAAGTGCAAATCAACCATAGAGTGTACTATACACACAAATGCAGTATCAAGCAAACTACCCATGGACCCCTGCATGACATGCAGTCTAAAGCCATCCATAGTCACTGCTTCGACATCTGTATGTAGCAGTGATGAACTTTATATTACTGGCAGTCCAGAACCCATAGTGAGTTTTTACTCCCATTAGGCTTTGCTGCTTCTGACACTCATTGAGAAAATCTGACATGGCCACTTCTGAGTGTGCTTGAGAGCCTGATAGAAAGCCAGCTTGAGAGCTCAATTGAAAGCCTACATGAGAGTATGCTTAAGAGCCTGCTTCAGAGTAATACGTAAGGGTGCGGATTTTGTTTAGGAGTAGCATATCCAGAGAAATGTTTGGGCCAATTGAACTCTGGGATTCTGCAAGCTCTGGTTAATAGAAGACCTACATCTGTTGAAGCTTTGTGATTGAAATTCATCTGGCCAATGCACTTGACTAAGTGCATTTGGTACCATCACCATCACCATCAACAGTTCCATCACAATCATCACTGGCATGAGTATCAGAATCAGCCACAAACCGAATGCATATGCACATTTTCAGCATTGACAGCATGCCATCTCTGATTCTGAAGTAAACACTGAGCTGGAGATCTGCTGTTGTCAAGATTGAATTGTCTACTGTTCTTGCAGTATCTGAGGCTGCAATTGCCAACCTTATGACCATGCGACATACTATGATCATATTGCAGTGGCTGCACTGACAATTAGATTTGGACTGCTATAATGACCAACATCATGGTATCGGCCAACATATACTCTCTTCCACCTGCCACATGCTGCTTGCAGTCTGCTGCCCACCAAATACTCCCTACCATATGCCACCAGTCTAATACCTCCCAGTACCTTGCTTCTGCAACTCAGCAAGTCTCTGGGTTGAAAATGCCAGAGTATATATGACAGCATATTGTCATGTGAGTTGGGGTGAATTATGCCACATGGGAGTATACATGGGCATATGGGGCAAAGTAGGCTGGGAGTGTATCATCAAGTGTGATTGGAAGTGTACTTCAGAGTATTGTTAGGAGTGTACTTGCATGTTTCTTGAGAGCTTACTTTGGAGCATACAACCAATCGGGCTGGGAGTGTGCCATCAAGTGGACTTGGGAGTATCCTTGAGAGTATATTCGGAGTGTAAGTGAGAATGTACTCCAAGTGTCCATAGGAGCCTCACATTGGCTTACACACAATCTTATGTGAAGCAGACTGGGTGTCTACAATTCCAGGCAATCTGGAGGGCACTTTAGAGTGTGCTTGGCAGTGTACAATAACTTGAGAGTGTGTAATGATGTGCATTTGGTAGTTTGCATTTAAGTTTGTTGAATGTTGCATGATGTATACTATCAACTGCACTTAACCACATGCACATCGTAGTAATCCAGTCAATACACAGATCCATAGTATCTCATTCTGCCAGGGGTTAAATATATCATTGATTACTGTTCCAAAAAGTGCTTCTCTATATGTTGCATATTGTGTTAGATTATTTTGGCTGGTGTTCAAATGTAACTGATGCTGTACTTAGAATAATACTTGGAGTGTACATGGAAGCATCTTGAGAGCTTACTAGAGAGTGTAAATCAAGTAGATTGGGAGGATACTATGAACAGCAGGTGGGAGTGTACATCAGAATATACATGGTAGCATGCAATGAACTGCATTTGGCAGGTTTGTTTCATATTTGTTAAATTCAACCAGAGGTATAGAATCCAGTACACATAATTCCATACATATCATATTAATCCAGGTAAGGTGCTGCTCTATAAGATCATATTATGCAAAATATCAAATACTCTACTTATTACCCTTCAAAAATATCTGTTCTATGAAATCCATGGTATATAAAGTCATTCTTCCCTCTGAATATACATAAATACCACTTCTGATGTTGGTATATAAACAACTACGTTCCAATTACTGAACACACTGTTAGTAACCCTAGTGTTAGCAACGGTTCCGTTTTCGGACCTTTTCTAATATAGCGATTCAAAGAAAACCCGGACCCGGTCGGTTTGGTCTCGGTTTGCGCCAAATGGTTCCCTCAATTAAGTCCTTGAATATTCATCCGATAATTTAGTGTTTGATATATGAATTATAGAGCTTCAGACAGCGCATCTTTTAGTGGTCTCCGAGTTTTGATATCTTCAAAACTCAGCAAGCTGCTTTGCAATTATTGCCATTTGTGGCCGAAAAACGAGGTTTTTGGGCTACTGCTTGCTGACATTTAAACATATCAAAAATCTGAGACTGCCAAAAGATGCGCCATGCTGAGCTGCATATTTTACGTACCAAGCACTAAACTCTCTGATCAATATTTGTGGCCTTGAAGTGATGGTTCGCTTAAAAAATCATCGATTTTTGAAGGGGTAAGGTTGTTGCCACGCAGACCTATAAAACCGGCCGGGTCCAAAACTGGAACTGTTGCTAACACTAAGTAACCCCAATTCCAATATATTTCCCATGTATAACATATTGTTGTTTATTTTAACATCGTAATATTGTGAATATTCTCTTTCACAATATGATGATAATGTTTGCAGTGGTAGATATACTTTATTTTTATTGTATTTAATTTACAATTGTACAAATACCCAATTACAGAAGATACAGATATATTTGATTACAACTACAATCTAATACATGTTTTTCAGAAAATAATAGTAACAATTTTTGAAACCCTTCTAGCTTATTATCATACAGAAAGAATTGATTTATCCACTTATTATCGTTCGAATGTTAAACGGATATTTCGGTTGAGTGGATTTTGTATATTGCGATTCTACTGTATTCAGCAATTTATATATGAAAAATAACATTATTATACTAAGTTCAAATAATGTAGTATATAGCACAGTCTATATTTTTCTAACTAGATATAAACATTATTGTTGAATTACTTAGAGATATAGTATATATATTGATGATTAACTGATTTCACATATCAGAAGTATCCCCCCTTGGAAAGTATAATCAGTTCTTACTCTTCAAATATATATCTAATAAATTGTTCACTTGTTGACAAAGAAAGCAAATATGTATACCCAAAACAATACTGTATACTATAAGTATTTGGTCAACTTATATACTTATCCTTGCTGAAAAGTATTTGTTACTTTTCTCCAAAATAACTATACTAAATCTTGGGCATCAGAATTGGTGACTACAGCAACCAGTGCCATACAACTTAAGTTAAAATGTTAATAATATATGAAATATATACAGCCAGATTCAATATATTCTGGTAACTTAGTACATTTTTACCTTCTTTCTGTTAATAGGTAAGGTGGAAAGCCCTTAATTATAACACCTAATAATGATATGTATAGAATATAATAGATGATACTTAAAATGTAGCAACTATAGTCAAATTCATATTGTCAATTAAATTTACTGATAAATATATACAACTTTTTATTTTTACCATGAATGACATTTATGTAAGAAAGAATAATTCTTTCAAGTTCAGAAATCATCAGAATATCTCCAAATACAAATTCACAGAATCAGTAGTCATCTTACGTATAATGATAAAACCAGAATTGATAAATATTACTGATATTATGTGGAGTTTTCAGATTATTGTATAGTATATCAAGCTATACTATAATTAAATATGCTATTCAAAACTAAAATAACAGAGGCTGTAGACTACCAGTGAGGAGGTACTTTTGGCTACCAGAGGAGTATTTCCACAATGCCCCAAATTATAGAAAATGAAGACCTGTTATATATTGATATTAGATAAAGTGGACACTCTATATGTTGTATACTCTGATAGATATAGATAGTCAATATATTGGGCACTAGCATATCTCTTAGCATGTCCTCTTTATATGCACCAGTCCGAAGTACCTATTCGCTATCGCTGTTGACAAATACTGGGTTTAGCATTATTGCAGGAGTTAGTGAAGGGTGCCAAGACTTATTGGGCGCGAATGTACCACACCTTCCGAAACTAGCTATGGCAGTAATCAGTCGGAGACTACGGTTGATGCGTGAAAGGGTGAGCGGCGGCACTCTCTGCCGTGATGCACGTGGCTGAAACGCTATGTAAGCGCTTGTGACTTGCAAAAAAGTTCTCATTAACGTTGCGTACCCTCACATAAAACCAGGAACGATCATGACTCCCAGATTCGTGAAAAAGAGACGGACGGACGGTCTGAACAAGAGCGATGTCGAAAGCACAATGCTAATCTCTAGTGGCCGAGACCTCTTCAGTCTCATGGCAGACTATAGTGGAGCAGGTATGACCTCACACTCTCGACTTTGCGATAACTAACCGTAGAGGACAGGAATTAAGAGTTTTAAAAACTTTCTGAACCGCTGTACGATGGGCACCGAGATAGAAGAGGAGGAAGCAGCTACGAACTATTCAATTCTGAAGGAGTACCTGGAGGCGCAATGCCGATACGCCCTGAAAGAGGAAGATGGGGAGATGGAGTTGCGTCCGTTCAATGACATCACCAAAGTTTGGGGATATGCAAATCAGGTTGATACTTTAATGCAGTGCTTCTCTGCGTAATGCTGACAGCGCTTGGTAGAACAATTCAATATCGTTGCTATCTCTGGTACCTTCCTCATTGGCGATGCTCATCCGATTATGTTCATATCACGAAGAATTCAATATCTATGGCACTACACTCATCCATAATCTGCTTCAACCTTCTAGCCTAAAGGTCATCTACCGCGGTCTAACCGGCAGCAATGACCAAATTATTTCGCCATGTCTACGGATGTTGACAGAAATGAATCGATTTAACTTTGGAGCAATGTGCGGTTTCGTTCATTTGGCATTCGACTTTACAATCAAGGACTTGCCGCGGAATATGGAAGTGAAGTGTTCGGCTAAGATCATAGTGGAGGATCCAGCAAGACCATCAGTCCGCACACTCTGTGTCAGATTCTTCCTTTCATTCTTGCAAAATGGAGAACCGAGCATTAGGATTAAGATGTTGGAATTGAGGAATTGGGTTACGCCTTTGTTTAAGCACTTGAAGACAGATACACCCTCAATCATATATGACGTGCTGGAATGCTTGACAATAAAGGTCCTCGCGGAGGAGGAAATCCCGAGAGCAACTAAAACGAACACTTTCAACGAGTGGGTTCTGTCGCACATACTTAGGCTATACACCCGCGAAGAAACCGTAAAATTCTCTAAATCTGGGAAAGAGGAGGAGAAACGACTTGCGGGCATTGCGCATGAGTTTTTGATGAGTGCCTGCACCAGACGAGGTTCCGGAATATGTTACCCGGAACATGGCTGGTATCCGCCTGGATATTCTGAGAAAGAGGACAAGCGAAAACCCGCTCCAAAGGTTTACAATCGAATCCTATCCTCATTTGTGACCAGTATTCGCCCTTTCGCGGATAAAACGCAACTCGATTTAATATTAGCAATATTCGAGACATCTCCAGAACTTGTTGCAGACCACTTTCTGTCAAACCTAAATTTCAGTTTCGACCCTAAATTGACATCAACTTGGATGGGATATTGTGCTTTCTTGTTATCTGTTATTGCACTTCCAATACCAAGAAATTTCGGCGCCCCCGAACCAGCGGCTCTGCCGCCACCTACCAATGTTATCGCCGAAAATATACTACCAAAACCGCTGGGCAAGGTTGTCATGACAAAGTGTTTGACACATGAAAATAGCCTTATCAGGTTCCTTTCGACCAGACTTCTGATAACGGCGTTCCAGAAGCTCCGAAGTGTTCTGAATGGTCTTGATAGGGCATCCGCATCTGTGCATGATCGCACGGAATCTTGGAAGAAGTGTAAATTTGATGTTGTTGAATACTTCTGCAAGAGAATACCTGACGCATCGGTGGTAAGCTCGGGTGGCACAAAGATTGACGCAAATGGTATTCTACAGATGGAGACAAAGATGAGGTTGCTCATGAATTATTACGCTATTATCCCTGAGATGGCTTCATTGGGGAAATTCGATGTCAACATTGCTCTAACTACTTTTCTAAGAGGTGATAGTGGTGACCCGAGCGGAATAAGAATATTGGAGATAGGGTACTTGTTACTTATTGCAAAAGATGTTCCTGATTTCAAGTGGTGGAATAAAACTTGTAAGGGCGCAATCCTTGATATATGGCACTAATCGTGCACAACACTGATTTTTGTATCTAGATGCGATGGAGCATTCGCCATTTGTCGCTATTTTGAGGCTTGGCTGCAAATACACCTCTAATGCTCCCCAACAGCAGTTTCGGGGACTGTTACACTCCTTAGCATCCACCAGCTACCTCTTCCAGGCTGAAACAACAGCATCACCTTTGGATGCTCTGCTGGAAAGTCTATCCACGGTCGGGGATAATGAGAATTTGGAGGCCATACTTTCACTTCTGGATGAAGCCGTGGCTCGCTGTATCCGTGGGCCGTTCAAATACCTGGATGAGTATGCCAAGGCCGTAGTCGAAATTCAGAAACAGAACCCCGAAGCGAGTGGACTGCCTCCTGTCAGCCCCATTATCATGACGCTGGCAGAACAGTGGAAATTCTTTATGGAGTCATTGAACTACTCCAACGAGCAAAAAGTTTGTGCCGTGAAGTGGTTATTACGATTCCTCGAATCTTGCGTATTGCTGGGCGAGAACAGATACGTCCTGCTGGCACTTATCGTCAGACTAACAGCGGATTCTGGGTCTATCCCGGAAGGTTTCATTGATCTAAAGAATTGCATGCAGAAGGATCAAAGTTTAGAACTGGCATCTAAAGCTATGCATGATGGTACTAGTCGTGTTGGAATCCGGGATCTGTTTGTAGCATTGCCGAAACCAGGTATAGACCTACACATAGTGCCTGTTCTCTCGAAGGGCATTTTGAATAATGCAATCGAAACATCAGTATTTGATCTTGCAGTTGTACAGAGGGCAATTACGGGAATTGTAAGGAGCGAGAAAATTGTCAGTGCAGATGCTACTGCTGCCGTGGTCAAACTGAATGAGTTGATGAAATATATCGCTTCTCAATTAATCAGTCAGGGTGGAAAGGTCATGGAAAATACAAAGCGGTTCATTTCCAAGGAGAGTTCTTGTCTCGAACTGTTCTGCAGTACTTCTAGTTTCATTGGTAGGATTCTTATGATTGTGGAAGTATCTCGTGGTTTGTGGACACTATCGATCCTCCCCAGCACGGATTCGAGTTCTTACCGTATCATAGGTTATGCCGAACTCCTGTCTACAATCTTTGAGAAGAATAATCCGATCCTCGAAACTGCCAAGGAAAGGCTGTCAAGTTTCATGCTAAAGTTCATTAATGTATTTCAAACGTTGCCGGACGATGACGTGCCAACGGTAAATCCCCCAGTATAAGCGGATTTCGTCCTGCGCTTACATTTATAGCTGCTCCTCATCTATCGCTCCATGATCTCACTTCTTTACACTTCAGCAGATGTTAATTGTTTACTCGCACGTTTCTGTTCTGAACCATCACGCTATAAAGAGGGGACTTTGCCTCAACTCTTAGAGTTCATCCTGCATCTATCCGTAGAGCGGGGACACGTGATTGATGTTAACCTTATTAGCCGCCTTCTGAAGCCTGACATCATCACACCTCGTGTCTCATCTGCTCTTGTTGCTTATATTTCAGGAACGAAAATAGAAGATCTCCAAGGGATAAATTGTTTTGAGACAACAGTACCGGAGCAAATGGCTGTAGTATATTCGCTAATTCCGAAGTTGAAGACAATACGTGACGTCGCATTGAATAGGCTGAATGAGGAGATTCAGGCTGGGAGCACATTATTACTTACGGAGCGCGTATCGGCCCTCCTGGAGGTATACTCTGTGGCCATCGCAGACTCTACAAACTTTGACTGGGCAACTTGTGCCAATGGTACTATCAAGACCAAACTCCAGATCGCCTTTAATGTTACACAGAAGGAATTGCTTCAAACAGCACCGAATACTCACCAGGTGAACGTTCTTCAAAGAGCAATTTCGTTGTTTCCTTCGCTGAACCGCAAGGACTTTTTGAAGCGCATTGCAACCAACAGGATGCAAAGCGCGTTGACAGATAGTACGGTAGCTTTGGTTGACGCATTGGTTGAAAAATCTGACGATGCCTGCATTTCTGAGATGAAGGGTTGGTTCTTGATGGTATTCGACCACCTAACGAGACGTTTTGCCGAAGATGCTGTGCTTTCGGATAAGGTGATTGCAATCGCAATGGCATTGGGTTTGTCAATTCCTGTAATTATCTATTATTTCTACTGACAATAGCGAAGGTAAATTTCTTGCTCGAAAGAAGGTTAAACTCGAGAACGTTATTCCACGAACAACACTAAATGCTGTGCTGGAAGCGGGCTTGCAGAGGCATATTAACATTCCAGTAGTCGTTTACTTTGTTGTTAATGTGGTGTCATTCTCGTCTCTTAGGTCACTAGACCTTGCAAAGCTTTTGCATTTAGTCCTGAGGCATACCGATAACCCGCTTTGTTTGCGAGGCGCTATTCACCAGGCAAACGAAATTCATCACTATATCGCCTTCCTTATATCAAAGTTATTCGAGGCCGGCAAAACTTCGCTTTACACCATCGCTACTTTGGACAGTCTCATGGTGTTGTATCGTGGAACTAACCACCCGATTGACTGCATACTTCTCAAAGCGATTCAATATATCGAGGGTCACCTAGAACAGAGCTGTGCTAGCCGTATTTCATCCTGGTCCGTTTTGGAATGCACGAATAAACCGCTAATCTCTCGGGTGCGCGGTCACTTGGAAGTATCCATCGACGCAAAAATGCTTGCAACGAGTGTATTCGACACCGTCCCCAATAACCCTAATTTCGTACTTCACTGTTTGGACACCTACCTGGATTCCATCAAGGACAATCCAATTCCAGTTGGAAAGGCGTATAATCCGATGTTTATACTTCCAGCTCTTACATTTTGTTTCATTTCTAAATCGCACGTCCTAGAGGCGCAAACTGCTATCGACAGACATTGCTTTGGATTCGCAATTGTATGTCTCTCATCGAATGATAAAACTACCAGACAAATGGCTGTTGGCTTTCTTAGTACTGCAATATCAAAGCTGGAAGACTCACCTTATCATGGGAAAACACAAATCCGCCACCTGATTTTGGGTCTTCTTGCTTCCTTGTCTTCACAAAATGCGCAGACAATGGATCAACCACTGCCCTCAGCGACGGGAATCTTTCTTGCTCAGGCTACGCAGGTTCTTGCCAATCCTACACACTTTGTGTACGAAAATATTGTAGAACTCCTTCTCCGTCAACCTCTCCTGCAACTTCACGATCTCTCGTTGATACTGAGTATCCTCCAAGTCGGCGAGGAACACTATAAAGAAGTCTCTTGGATCCTGAATATCCTCAGTGCAGGCCTGAAAACCGACCAGGACCTTGTGCTCTACAGGAAGTGTAACGTATTCGACAATATTTTGAATCTGTATACATCGCCGAACTGCAGTGAACGGGTTAAGGAGAAGGTGCTGGAGTTACTGTGGAATGCAGCCGCCATAGAGGGCGGTGGAACAACCTTGATTACGAGGAATGGTGTAGTGGCGTGGGTTGAACAGCAACTTGGTGTATCTCAAGAGGAAGATTTGACTTTGAAGAGACTGGTAGCCAAACTGAGTGAGAGCTTGGCAAAGGTGCATGTCAGAGAATGGAGTCGAGGGAACCTAAGGGATCACTTCGTGGGAGAGAACGCCAAGCTCGGGGTTAATGTATAAAAATGTGTGGATTGCATTTTGGTAGATTTTTGTATGTACCGTATACTCACGAGTAGTGATCTCCCTACACTTGTTGTCGTACGCTAAATGGGAGTCTTAAGTATATTTGCTTCCTGTCAGAGTGACCTTGTTAGAGCAAGCTTTTCAGAGTGACCTGTTTGAGCAACCTTGTCAGAGTGACCTTGTCAGAGTGACCATGTGAGAATGACCTGTCAGAGGAAACTGTCAGTGCAACTTTGTCAGAGCCAAGTTGCACTCCATTGGCTTATTATACTTACAACTAAGATATTGGTGTGATTGAAATGAATAAGCCAATGTCTCAGACCTATTGTAGTATACTGGGTGGCCCAGAGATTGGGTGTTTCATCTCCTGATCTTGGTGGCTTTATGTTCAGAATGTGTGATATATATCAGTCATGGTGAAGTATAATAGCGTCATCAAAGACACTAGAATTTGTACTCTTCTACAGTATAGATTTCCATTCTCTACCTACCATATTCTCTACCCACCATGTTCTCTACCTAACTACCCCACAATGCCTATCACAGCAATTTACTCATCTATAAGCTTTACACATTACTGGTTAATGATACAAAATTAATTACCCCGGGAAAAATGACCTTACATGACACATAACTTATAGAGAAGCTCCATTGGGAATAATAATCCGTAGCATATTTAATATATGGCACTATGATGTCCTATAGTGCTGTGCATTGAATGGATTACTATAATATACATGTGATTATGTGCACTTGACACTATACATCACACTGCATTCAACAAACTTAAAACCAAACTGTGCAATACACTTCATTGTGTACTTGCCAGTCTTTATCAGCTCCCAAGTATACTCTAAAGTACACTCCTTATTGCACTTAACTGTACACTACCAGCCTGCTTGACTGACACTCCCACACTCCTACTTGCATTCAATGGAGCACTCCCAGCCTGCTTAACTGTAGGCTCCCAAGTACACCTCCAAATACATTTTCAAGAACATTTCCAAGCATGATCTTAAGGATGCTTGCAATTGCACTGGATGAAATGCTCCCAGCCTGTTTCACTATTGACTTTCAAGTATGCTGACAAGACATTCCAAGTACACTCCAAGTATGCTTCCGACTACACCTCTAAGTACATTCCCAAATACACTTGTCAGCAGGTTCTGAAGGATACTCCCAATTGCACACGATGGCACACTTGCCGCCTGCATCACTGTATCCTCCCAAGGATACCTCGGTGATTATTTGCAAGTATCATCTCAAGCATACTCCCAACCACACTCCCAAATACACTGGAAAGCACACTGCCAGCCAAGTAAACTATATGGTTCCGAACAAGCTCTGATGATGTTCTGAAGTATACTCCCAAGGACATATTCAAGTTCACTCTGAAGTATACTCCTGATTGCACTCAATTGTACACTCCAGAGCATGTTCTCAAGGACCCTCTCAATTGTGCCCAATGGCACGCTCCCAGCCTACTTGACTGTACATTTCCAAATAAGCTCTCAAGATGCTCTCCAGTATATTCCCAAGAATACTCTCAAATACACTCCCAATTACATTTGCTTACACACTCCCCGTCTGCATGACAATATCCTCCCTGGTATACTTCTGGGCCTGCTCTCTTGATGGATACTTGCAGTTGCATGCAATGGTACACTTCTATTCTACTTGACTATTCACTCCCAACTAACCTCCCAAGATGACACAAGTACACTCAGAGTAGACTCCAAAATCCACAGAGTCTATTCTGAAGCCCACTTCTGGACATACTATCAAGAACTCTCCCAAATACCATTAGTGGTACACTTTCAGCTTGGTTGACAGTATGCCCCCAAGTAAGGGGTCAAGAAGCTGTAAAGCACACTCCCAAGAACACTCAAAAGTACACTCCCAATCACACTTGATGACATACTACCAGCCTAGTTGGCTTCACACTCCCAAGTATACTTTTAAGCAGCAAAATACTTCCAAATTCACTTGACTATACGCTCCTGCCTATCCTCCTGTGTATTCGATTCAGAGACTTGGGGCATTGTCGAGGCCAACTCACAAGAGGCAAGAGTCTGGTGGTGGATAGCGGGTACTGGCTAGTGGGCTTTGGGTAGTGTATGCTGTAATGTGTGTGGCAAGTGGCAGGTGGCATATATTGGCCAATGTAATAATGTCAGTCAATATGGTAGTCTGAACTGTATCTTTAACACATTCAGCATGACATGATCTTGGAATACCTCATGGGCACAGTATTGACAGTTGGAGCCATTTGTTCAGACGGAATGGTACACCATTGGATCTTGAGGACAGCTGAGGTACCATTCGGATTTCTCAGCTGAAGCTGCAGCCAGCGTCCTGTTAATATTGACGATATGTATATGCATTCATTTCGGTTGTGATGGTGATGGTGCTGAAAGCACTTAGCCAAATAGGTAGTCTTTGATAATATCAATGTCAAAGCATCAACAGACTTAACTCTTCAATTGGTTAAACCTTTCACAAACTCAGTGTTCAATTGGCCCAAAGATTCCTCCAGAAATGCAACTCCCACTGAAGCCTAGTTATGTCAAATAGGTTCTCAATTAGGCTCAAATGTAGCCATGGCAGATACTTTCAATACGTGTGGCACAATCAGCAGAGTCTATCCACAATTGAGACTGGCCGAGATGTGTTAACTGCCAGCCATATCTAGTCCCATTGTTCCATTCCCAGATATCCATTTACCGACAATAGATATGCATAGGCTGTAGATTGCGCAGAAGTCTACAGGAAGCTGGCTATGAGCTATCTGTATACATATGTGCCCGTCGCACAGTCTATCGTCAATTTGCAATTTGCAGATGTAAAATAATGAATACAATAGTCGGCAGTCCCCATGTCAGCTCGATGCAATTGTTTGTCAGATATCTACCACAATACATTGGGATTTCAATGTATTATAGTATTCTGTTTTGAAACTCTGAGTGTCTCACATTTACAATCTCAATATACTCTAGGAATCCAGTAGAGCATTGAACAGTATGGCATGGAGATCAGATAGAATAGCTGATCATTGTGCATTCAGACTGCCTACTCATATTGATCTCTTCTGTAGGTTATGGTGAGTTACTCTTAGCTTGAATTGGTGTGAAGGGATTTTTGTTTGTTTTAATATACAGTGTCCCATCAATATGGTTTTAGCAAGTACTAAAACTATTGTTTATTGCCACATTGAATATTGAGTACTTACTGAGCAATATACTGGAACCGTACAAAGTGGTTGAAACTTGGCATATTTTACTAATCACGATTTTTTGTGCAAAGTACATGGTTATGGAAAACTCTATGAAGTGTCTTTGTCACAGTAATGGTCTAAAGAGTTGTCAGAGTACTTGTCAGAGAACTCGTATCTGCGTGGCTGCTGACAGAGTTGTTGTCACTGCTTTGTAATCTACATGGCTGCTATTGGTGTGGCTGCTGTCAGAGTAGCTTCTGTCAGAGTAGCTGCTGTCACAGTGGCTGCTGTCACAGTGGCTGCAATGAGAGTGGCTGCTATCAGAGTTGTTGTCAGATGGCTGCTATCTGAGTGGCTGCTGTCAGAGTGGCTGCTGTCAGAGTGGCTACTGAGAAAGCGACTACTGTCATTGTTAATAAGGTTGAAGTTAGACAGGGTAGCTGGTAGTCATTGTCAGTGACTGATACACTCTATGCTGTATTACTGTTTGTCTAAACAGTGCAATATCTTCAACTCAGTTGAATTTGTAACAGATAATCTAAAAGTGTCCTAAAATCTACAATAGTGAAATGAGATACCTAAACACATTCAGATACCAATCAGTACCAACTCAGAAATCCAAACAAATCTGGCAATTCAAGCAAACTATAATAAAAGCTAAACAAAAATAAGAAAACATGGAATCTGAAAGTGAGACTCCCAACCCAAGATCTATTGGACATGGAAAGATTGTACAGACCAACAAGTGCTACATCTAGAATGATCACAATGTGACTAAGATTCCTCATAACATTACATTGACTGATCCCAGCTGACTATAGTTCTTGGGGGGATATGTTTCCAATTGTGATATCATATTCTTGATTATCATCAGAATTACAATCCACACTAGCAGTATTATGGGCAACTCTCAGTGTGTATAATATTGGATATTAATTCATTGGCTTGGTGTAATCAATTCACAGATGAATTCTGGTTAGGTAAACTAATTCAGTTGTGTATTGCATTTGCTGCTTACCAATCCACCAGATACATCATTCTGCCTGACATTGAATTATGTAATTTAAGGTATGTTACATGATGATTGAAATTTGGAAATTGTATTATAGGTTCTTATCCTAATTGGGTATTGGATAGTATTGGCTAAAGTTTCTTTCTTAGATGTAATTGGTAAATAACCTCTTATCAGAGATATGCATGTTGGCAAGTACTATGCTATTGAACGAACACAATTTATCTCTGAGGGGGCAGTGCTGCACTCAGTTAGTATCAATGTAATATAGCAAGCCAAGAACAGATTTGACCATCAGTGATAAATATCAAAGTTGACATAAGTGGCAGAAAGTGGAAAACAGAAAGGACCACAAATCAGTTTAATGAGTTACTGAGTATGTGGCCAATATACCCACAGAGGACCCTTCTTACAATTGCCTTCTGCATTGCAGCACTTTGAGAGATATGGATTTGGCCTAAGGAGTTTTGCAGCCTTATACTACTATGCATCCTCAATCTAAATATACAGCAATGCTTGATCATTACTGCTAGTACTTATTAGTCTAATATTTCTGGGACCACCTTTGCAAACTCAGGAAGTGCATTCTGCGTGATAATCAGGTTAGGACTATCTGTGTTAGCATTTTTGATAGGTAATATCCAAAATTGTTCTAACTATAATCTTTCTGGATACATTGAGACATGTCCAAAAATTAGTTCTACTGAGAGAAGGTAAATAATGCACCAGCGATGACAAAAGGACTGCCTTCTGCTGGCCTATATGATGGCAATCTTGTTGATTTCCTCACCCAGCATCTTTGTAGCAGTATCTAAACATTCAATGTTGAACTGTCTGGCACTAGAGTACTTCATAAATTGCATCAGTCTGGTGGTTACATTCATAAGTTGGGATGTTAATACTGGAATTTGTGTTTGTTAATTGAGTATAGCTCACAATGATTCACTCTAGCATTATTGTATCCAACACCCCAATAGCCTGATTGCCAATAGTTGCCAGGCAGTTGTGCCATCACAGAAGTATATTCAATACTTATATGACCCTTTTTAATGTCCTCAATATACCAATTATGGGTATCATTATAGTATCCCAAATCATATATGTATAGTAAACTGGTAGTTGATTATTTGGCTGGCTTTGTGGGCTTGGTAAAGCTTCAGGTAAAGCTCAATTGTTGTTTTGTTCAAAGTTAAGCTGTATTTGTTATGAAGCAGCTTCGTGGTATAGTAGTCTGATTTGAATCAGATTCAGGGTATGGAGATAGTATGTTGCAGATGGGTTGTATTTACCAAAATTCATTGACTTGGTGAATACAAAAATTATTTTGCATTCAATAAATTTCACAGTAGTTAGTATACTATGTGCAATACACTTGAATATCAAGTAAAATACAGAGCATCAATATATAGTCATAACATGAGCAATATTGAATATGTAGTTTCGGTGGCCAGGTAACATCTCTATCGGGAAAGTGAACTTACTCACAGATTTTCATTTACAACTGAATTCACTTTGCAATTTATATTAATTTCAATCGGCTTAGCACAAACTATATATTTAAAATTGCTGGAAAGAAGGTGATAAGATATGGAGCTTACTTCTATTAGCCCGTAGCTTGTAAACCGAAAAACAACTATACAGTTTCATATAGAAATCAACAGTGAGACTTCAATAACATGGTCTAATTAGTTATTGAATTATAAATTATTGTTATTGTCATACTTAAAATTATCAGCAATAAATATCCACTGAGTATCAAAGTTGTAGACTTTAATATTATATTTCTCTTCCATTTGCTATAATCGATTAATTTTATCTGTTCAATGTGTTTTATAGCTAGTGGTACAGAGTTTTTTAATATAAAAGATACTGATATATTTCAGTTATCAATACAATATAAGTTCTATTGCAAGATAAAGTTCTATTTATAGTTCAGAACATTTTATATGTCGAGTTGATATATGGTGGGTGTAGTAGGAAATATATTTACAATAGTATAATTTGGCAATTGGCAATACTATTTTGTATATTTTGTAGATATATATATTATATAGCTGTCAGTAATATGCACTATAAAGCTATCTGCTATTTGTCAGCCGATATCTGAAAATAACTATATTACTGTATATTTAACTGCCAGGTATGAATTCCTTTGATGGCTGAATAGCAAGTAGAGTATATTTTAAATATTATTAATGCTCTCTAAATTTATATAAAATTTTAAACTCACAATCAATATTTGACTTTTATTACTTTGAGGATTATTATTAATTTCTAAAAGGTAAATATGAATATGTCTGAAAAATTACATCCCTTTTCAAAAGTACTATAAATGTAACAATGATACTTTAATGATAGAAAGCAGTAGCTTGTGGTAGCAATTAGCAGCTGTTACTGAATTTTCATACTCTGTCTGCAAATTTGAACTTCCATATTTGTTTGATCCGAAATATATACATATAAATTGATTTGTTACTTGTATTTGATGACAGGGTACATACTGGATAAATATCTATCCAGTGCTTTTAATAACTATTATTGAGTTTTACCTTACCAAAAATTAAATTTTACCTTAATTTCAGTATGGTAGGTAAATGACATTTTACAGATTGCTAAACTACAATTAAAATCAATATCAGTTTTGCAATGTTACATTGACTATGTGGCATATACAGCATTACAATAAAAATTACCCAGATTCATATACATTTCAGTATTTGTAGTCACGTTCTTTTCATACAATGTTGTTTAGTTGCTCATGAATATTCACCTGTATGTATGCTGGATACTATATATTATACCATATTCTTCAGAAGAAAGCACTATGTGTAATACAAAGTGAATTGAGAATTTTAAGCTGGGATTGTAATTCTTTGCATATTTAATGTGTGGTACTATACAATTCTATAGATTAGCAGAGTAACAATATTACTATAACATGCCAACAATTATGTGTACCAGATAGTACATGTCTTACTACACACAACAAAATACAAGGCAATTTGCCATGTATATATAATTGGATGTTTCCAAGGAAGATCCAAAGTACACTTCTGATTGCACTTGATAAAATACTCCCTGTCTGATTGACTGTATATTGCAAGTCACCTTGTACAATTCTTTCAAGCTCACCTAGAAGTACACCTCCTAGTATGATGCCAGTGCACTTTCAAGCATACTGCCAAGTATATTCTAGGGCATATATTCAAGTATTCACCTGACTACACTATTTGGGAATTTGCAATTATTCCTGACTCTTCGCTTCCAATAATCATCTAAGAATGCAAGATTCTTTCAATCTCACTTGAGTATAAGCTACTGTATATGCCCTGGCTTGTTTGATGTTGAGATTTGGGGAGCTTTAGATATCAGTAACAATGGGATATAAAGTAGGCAGTATGTGGGTGGAGGTTTTTGCCAGGTGGCATGTAATATGTAGCATATGGTAAAAGTCAGGGAACTGGTGCAGAAAGGTCAAAATTGTGATATTAGTCATTATGTTAGTCTGAATTATATTTTGAATTGATTTACTACAACATGATCTTACAATACATCACAGTCGGTATATGACAAGTTCAGCTGTAGATTCCATCAGTATAATACACAATTGACTATAGGCATGCACACTGTTCTGAATCACCATGTGCAGGAAAATCTGCTGCCTACTTTGCACCAATTCTTGGTGTATGGAATATATTCCATGCTGGGCTGGTGCTGATGATAACAATTGAGATGGTAATAGAGCTGGCAATTAGGCTGGTGCAAGTATTGGGAATGGTGAGAATAGTATCAAAAGTATTTAGACAGGTTGATTGAGTATATACCTGCTGGTGTCAATGCTTTACAGACATACTGTCTTCTATTTAACAATGCTTACACCTACTCAAAGTCGTCCATCAGCCAAAAGCTTCTCAAGTGAAGTACTACTCAGTTCAATTTGTGGTCTTTAAGAGTGGCTCTCACTATTAGGTCTTCAAGCAACCTCTCACTCAGGCTGTTTTGCAGGTTACCCAACAAGCCCTCATGTGGCCTTTCAAGCAGGCTCTCAAGCAGTCTTTGAGGCTACAGTTCGCTCCTTATCTGGCTCATCAATAGTGTATACAGCATGAGCATTATAGCAAACTCTCGCTGTAGTAAAGACAGGTATTGGTTTTCCATAACTACCCAGAATTTGATAGTCTCATTTGCCTACATGGAAATCTTCATGAATCCATGATAGATAACTCAGAGCTGTACTCTTTGCTGATTATAACGAACAGCAAGCTGTGTACGATATTTGTGTGTATACATATGTATTGTAGCGGATTGTCAATTTGCAAACTTACCAATATTCTGTACATTTAATTGTATATATTATAATATGCTTGCAGGTACATATCCAAGGATATAGCAAAATGGTGATGTCCAGTTGTGTATATGTACAACTTTTAAGGGAGAAGGATTTGAGAGAGGAATAAATTGACCAACAACAAGTGATTGTGAGAAATGCAGAAATGATGGAAAGAGATCGATGTATTTGAGTACAGAAGTATTATAATATCAATTGCAAAAGATGGTGATGTTGTTTAGTATTATATAGGAATGATCTAATACAATATAATATCAAAGGAGAAAGTGCAGTTGGGCAGATAACACTGTTGATAGAGGTTTGTGAGATTATTCTTGAAGATATATATGGCAAAATAAAGTATATAGGATAATCAAAGGTAGTAATCATACAGTATATAATGAGAGATACTTGGATGTTGCTGGATGTAGTTTTTATACCTCTTAATGGGCTAACTGGTTAATACAAGCAACTAACAACATTTGAATTTTGGCGTTTGAATAATATTTGTTTTCTCAATACAAACATCTAGTTATTGTATACCTGATTCCATTGTATTACAATATTACTTAAACTCCAAATGGTGTAGTTATAGTAGAACAAGCCTAGTTATAGTAGAACAAGTCTAGTTATAATTAACTTGATATGGAATATCTGAATGCACATATGGAGTGTACATAATTTATTCAACACTAAGTATCTCTGAAATGGGATGATGAAGTCCTGACCAATACTGATATTAATCTTTGTGATAATTATCTCTAGTAGTGTTTTTAGCTTACCAAAATAGATATCCAATAATATCCACTTAAATCACCATATTCCAATACCTTGTCACAGTCAGAATTGCCCTTGTAACGTGAACAGTGTCCAATATACTGGATTCTCTTGTTCTATTTTGGAATATGAATCTATCAATATATTAGGTGCTCTTGACATTTTTACTCATAAGCCCAATTTACCGCTTAAACAAGTTGATATTCACTTGCGATGTCATTTGGATTGTACAGAATGTTCAAGCAAATAAAAAGAAATTACTGTTGATAATGCTATATTTACCACATATTAGACACATTATTTGTATGACAATATAGTTGGTCTACTAACTGTAATTCAACTTCAAAGTGAATATGATAGGAATACTAGAGTGAATGGATAATTACAATAAGTGGATGGTTACCTGCTGCTGATAAGGCAGTAGAGATTCTGTTTACTGTGATGATTCATCTGTGACGAACACTCTCCAATATCAACAATTTCCTTTGCTATTAACTGAGATTTGTAATTCATGAAAATGTCAATATCAGCAATTACAGGAGGAGTGTATATATTCACAATAACCCTAGCTGACCAACTGAGAATTTAATATATTCTGAATACAGACAAGCAGAATCTGGAATTCAGATATTGCCGACAGGAAGATATAAATGCTTTGGAGGAATTTCACCCGGTTGGATACTAATTGGAGCCTCTAATTCAACTGTATTCTTTCACTGGGTTTTGCAGTTGTCTTAGTCTGATCACCACCTTACAGAACAAGATGATCAAATTACAATTGAAGTTTCTCCACAGCAGCGCTGAATTCAGTAGATTATAAAGATGCAATAAATCAGCCATTTTCACCATGTAATAGTTTCTTGGAGAAACTCAAGAACAGTATGGAGACACAATGTGGCTGCCAGGTAGAGATTTTATGATCAATACTCTACTAAACCTCTCATAACATTGAATTGAAATCTGTAAGAAATTAGCAGTTCAGTTACTAGCACCATAGAAAGTGGCTAAGGGAATTTGATGTAATACATAGCTGTATGATATTACACATATTGTAAAGATTAACAAAAGCTCAATGCAAGTGTGTGAAACCAAAAGCAAGATCAATTTGGTGTGTATTCTGTTGTCAGTTAAAATAATATCTATCTACCCTGAGATTTTCCAAATAATATATACTTTCCATTATCCAGTCAATGTTTGATATTCCAAAATGTTCCAGAGTACAACTTCTGGCTATTCTTGCCAATCTGAGCGATAGTTATATCATACTGATTTTACCACGACAATCCCTCTGTTACCATTTGTCTGAATTACACTTCCACTTTCTCAAAGTACATTATACCCAATCAAAATACACATATGAATAGCATACACTGAAAATAGTAATTTCAATTCAAAGAAACAATGTAAACTTACAGAAACGCATAAATACAGAAATGCTTTCACTTCTTGTACATCTACTTATTTTTAGCTCATTTCACATCTGCCATTGTAGCATGATAGCTGGTAGTGATATTAAACAAATTACCCAGCAGTGTATGGAATGGAAGTATGATATCTGATATTATGATTATGGTGGTTGCAATTTTTGACTGAATTTTATAACTTAGTGAGAATGATGGTTCAATTCTTGTTAGATGCGATGGGTAGGTTTGTTCCATACCAATCTGTCTTGAGTGGCAATGTGTTAATATTGTTATCCAATCTTCTTTTGTAGTTTGGATTGATGTTGAGTGAAGCTGAAATGTGGCACATGTATTTGTCTTGATTCACATTATTGTCATCCAATTGGGCACGTATGGTGCTTGGTGTGGCAGGCACATTGAACATCGGCATACTCTGTAGCTTGAGATTGGTACACGTTTCTGGCATTGTACAGATTGCTGTGCTGGTGCGAGTTAGTATTACTCTCATGGTGCTAGTGGTGGTGGTGGTGGTGGTGGTGATGGTGGTTATAGTATCATTGGTACGTGTGAGTATGATTTGTTTTTGAATAGTGGTGATGTTTTCAACAGTGGTGTCATCAGGGGTGGTAGTGCTGACTTTATCTGTAGACTATTCCTTTGGAAGTTTCATCAACAGCTTCCCAAAGTTACAAATGGTTATTTGCGTTTCTCCATCCATGAGTGGTAGGATTACAGGTGGAAGCATATTGCTGTTTTGGAAGAATGAAGTAGATGTAACTTTCTCAACATCAGAAGTTAGTACTGATGGTGTCATGGTATGAAGTCGATTGGCATGGTTACAGGCATTTGCCTTAGGATAATCACTAAGTGGTCTTACAGGTAACTGCTAAAATTTCCAGGTGATGGCATCATTGTCAACTTCTGCTTTGAGCATGAAGCTAGTATTATATAACAGCTTTGTAGCTTTCTGGAATGTTTCAGAAGCATACCACTCAATAGACTGAAACTTGGAGTATAACTTGATAATGTGACAAACATATGCTTGATTGAGTTACATCATTGCCATCATAAGTTATTGGAATATTCAGCTAGCAATTGCAGTGGACTATGGCGACTGGTCACTGCTATTGGAATAATGTAATATTTGTTGGTAATGAGTATAATTTGTCGACAGGTCACCAAGTATCTTTAGTGGTTATATTTTAATGTGCTGGAGGGAATCAGACTGTTAGATCATCATTGTCCAATGCAAGAGGTAGCCAGAAAGTTTGCAAGTAATTATACATGTTGTATTTCAATATCTTTTAGTTTCGATTTTGTCTGCAAAGGTTTCAAACTATACAACTGGAGTCTTGACAGTGTCAGTATGAGTGCTGATGAAGCATTACATTATATGAATGAAGTTAGATTGGTTCTGGGGTGTAAGCTCAAGAGCAGTGATCTCTATTGTATTATACAATAATACAAAAGATTCATTCAATATAAAGTCATTTTTAATTTGCCCTGACATTTCTAATACAAGAGATACTGGAGCAAGATCACTTGAGAGAGTAGTAATATCCAAAAAGAGGATACTGTGAATTCTGGGAGTGGTGGTGGCTATGGTGGTGGTGTGGTGGAAAAGGCTGTTTTACACCACCACCACCACCACCATACTGTTGGGTAGAGGGAAGCTGGTAGGGGGTGTTTGGAGATACAGGGATATCAGAAATGGACTAAGGCAGGGAGGGTATGTACAGAGATACTGGGATAACAGGAATGGATTGAGCAATAGAGAGTGTATATTTGGGAGACCCCAGTGGACATAGACATCATCATATGATGTAATATAAATGCATGCTGTTTCTTTTCCAGCCCTTCAATACACACAATGTAGCCAAGTTTTTGCAGACTGATGCAATATGTGTAGTTCCTCGCTGCCAGGTATTCAAACATATCCTCTAGCCTACTATCTATACTGCGGAAGCCAGAACAGCTGCTTCTGATAAATTCACTTAGAATGCCCCAAAAGGTGAGGTGGAGTATTTACAACAGGCTCTCTGCCTGCTCAGTCTGCCATTTCATCACATTTGGAGCCCAACTGTAGATTCTGATTTGGAAAGATAGCTACAGATTAGTGGCAAACATCTCGAAAAGCTAATATATGTAAATATGGAGAGAACCAACTAAGGGAAGATTACTAGCCTGTGTGCAGAGCAAATGCTGAAGAGAGTAATGACATTCCTTGGAGGAGTATAAACATGTTGAGATTGGAATGCCCAGATGTGGTGAGCATTGTACATCAAGATCGACTAATGAATATGGAACCATCCATATACCAGAACCAGTACTGAGAATAGGGTACTGACCTGAATAATGGATAAATTCAACTGACTATGTACTGGGAGAATCACCAAGACAAAGGAGCAAACCCAATCCTGGAAAGAAAGGTGCTAACCTGATGCTGGCTTAAATACTTAGAAAACTGCATTGGCAACCGATTACCGTAATGACAGCCGGCGACCTTCCAGACTGGATACATTTCAAGAACAGATTCCAACTATATGGTGTGACAAGAAAACACAGGAAAAATAGGAACCTTATGCACATACAAAAGAAGACACTGAGCTGAAGGAAAACTAAGAAATGAAGTCGATAATGCTGGTATGATTATGAAAAATGCTACTGAGAATGCCACTAGTCATGGGGTACAGGGGGGAGGGGGGGGGTGGGGAAGGTGTTTCAAATAGATCACAAGAGATAGCAGATGTGACAGGACGCTAACTTAGAGGACTGTCAGAGCTGATGAAGCTGGGCTAAGGAAAGAATGAAGGGAAAGAGCACCATTCACACCGCATGCGAATTCATCCACCTCTCTTTCCAAAACTCCCCCTAAAGTAGGAATTGACCATAGACCACGAATCATTGCCAACTCACCACATTAACCACCATCCTATTTTGAATCCACCAGAGTAGTATGGAGCAAAATGTTGACTGTGAACACCCAATCAACATCCACAACAGTGGGGTCCAGTGGCCAGACTGCTGAATCTTGTACTGGACCCTCGAACAATGCCAGAGCTTCTGCCAATGCCTTGTCCAATGTGCAGGATTGTAGGGAATTCATCAGATCCCTGTGGCTCGCCAATACTGAGAAAAAGAGCGATATGCCACTGCCAGGAACAATGTCTGCCCCAGCCTCGGGAGGAGTGGATGTTATCAAGTCCATCGCAGTATACAACAGCCTCCCATCTCCCACTGGGACAAACCCTGCAGCCAAAACAGTTATTGCACAATCCTGTAGCACTGCTCCCAAATGATCCAGATGACATTCAACATGATGAATGAATATTTGAAGAGAGACAGGGAGCTGTTGAAAGAGAATCTGAAAGATGCCTTCTGCCTCACAGATAGCCCACATAATTTATTGAAGAGATTGGAGGTGGAATTACAATACAAGGACCAGCTGGAACACAGAAATGTCAGCCAAAATACCGTGATCCTGGCCAATAACTACTTCAGCATTATTATTATCAACCAGAGAGCTCTGGAAGATGATTATCAGATGGAAATGACACTTAGAGTTCTCCCATGGCAGTTGCAGGCAAAGTGGTAATGAAACTTGAACTAGATCCCAGAAACTAGTAGATCTTCACATAGGCCAAACTCCGAAAGTGTGCCTTCAACAATTGTTTCAATACCCATGACCTCTCTATTCCGGACTTTAACGGATCACATATGGTGCCAGGTGTCTATTTATATGCATGCTGAGCTGGCGTCCAATTCCCAGCAATTCAAGTAGTGGTGAACGTTCCGGCAATCTGTACGAAAGAGATTCTTACATCTGGGTAGGCAACAAAGGTGATTCCAAATGATGAAGCTGGATATGTAACCACACGAATGTATACAATATAATGAAAGTCTTTGAGGCATGAATCTTGCAGTTCAACATGGCAAGTGAGCCCAAATATGGAGGCTACCAGACTGCCAGAGCATACATTACTCAAACTGGCCACCCATTCTGCAGGAAATCAGTCAGCAGGTTATTTACGGGAATGCTCAGTTGATATTTAACTTCATTGGTGCTAATTTTCATAAGACATGGGACCCCATACAAGTTTTGTTCAGATGTTCTCATTAGTGTTAGCAACAGGTGCAAATTCGTGGTGCAGTTCCAGTTCCGGTTCCACCTGGAACCTGACCATTGCAACGAGTTTTACCACACCAAATTCCCTGACTGTTGCAATTGGGCCGGTATTACCAACACAAACCCCGCATTTCAACATTACACCTTTAGCTACCATGAAGTATCCGAGTTTGGATTGCATTGTGATATGATCAATACGTAGATTGTGCAGTTTTTGCCGCTCTTTTACCTCCCGCTTTAAGAGTGGCGATCTGACCAATATTTCTTGAGTCGCTATCAAAAGCCGGCAAATTTCGCACAAAGTAAGGTGTTATTTCACAGCAATTCAAGAAATATGAGTCGGATAGCAAATCTGAAATTAGGAGGTGAAGCGCTGTACAAACTACAACATCTAAGTATAGATCATGTCACAATATGTTGAGAACACAAGAACCTAATTTCACTCACAGTTGCAGAATCTGTATAATGGAACGCGGCCGGTTCTGACTAGGCCAAAATCTCACTTGTTGAAGTCCAGTCCGGATACTCACCCGGCTCTAGTTATACAGTTTTTGCTCGTTGGTAGTTTCTGACCAGGACTGGGGACGCTGGTTCGGTTTCAACCCGGACTGCGGAGTGATTACCCACAATTGCTGCTCACTGTAGTCCTGATGGCTTTCAACATGCTTTTGGAGGCCTATTTTGTGGTAGTATATCTTCTATGAACTCATTTCTATATCACATTTATTATATTATAAGGGCCGATTTTAGTTTTAATTTCCATGTTAGCAGATAACTCCATACTGCAGTGAGTCAGCATTTTCTCTGTCAGTAATTTGCAATGTTCAATTAGTATCATCTAACACATTTCTTGTTGGAACCTTGGAACTTTACCAAATACTTTCTTTAAGACCAGTATAGCTTTCTTTTGTTCAGTCTCTCATCAAATTTCAATTTCCTTTGGAAATGTATTCTATGGAGCAGATATCGCTACCCCATGCTTAGTAATTATTATTTGACTGTGTGTGCAATACTCCAATTATGCCCTGCACTTTGTATAATTCTTATATTGCTCCAATTCTACACAATACAGTGCATTCATGTGTGTAGCCACCTCTCTGTCTGTGCATGAACCACTTAGATACATTTAGGTAAATTGCCGCACCTGTCCATTTTCTATACAGAAATGGTAGATTAAGTGTCATCAATATCAATAACCAGGTTATTGTGGTTTTGGAAGAATGCCATATTAGATCAAAGAAATTTAAGCAGTTGATGTATCCCATTGCACCCCAATCTGCAATTTGGCTCCATTGATTTCATATCAGGAAGAATTTTTCCGTAACTAACTTAGGGATACAGGTAGCATTGTTTGTGTTACTCTGAGACATGCTAACATGAAATTCGTATCTTCCTTTCATATTCTTACAGTCCAATGCATGTCTGAAGTAGTGAGAAATGCCATCTAGCCCAGTTTATTATTGTGATGCACTTGTTCATTGTACGCAGAGTGAAAGTAAATTAGTGGAGAATATCAGTACACATTGACAGAAAAGGAAAACTTTCTGATATTGGTCAGTATTCTAGCATCTTGTGGAATACAATAGTTAACCCTTATGGTGGAGATAATGAATTCAGTATTTCCATTTTTGTTCAGAGCTTGTAAGGACAAACACATGTCAGGGTTCCAGGTGGATTTGAGTTACTCCTTCTGATTACTCTTGTTCACTATGTTATCTTTGACATATAGAACCTTCATGAACACGTACAATGCATGATTGTGTCTATCTATGTAACTAGTTTTGCGCAGGATATGGTGGGGTTGCGCAACCATTTTGATGAGCATTTTGGAATTCTTTCCATGTCCAACTGAGAGTGTATCGGCTAATTAATACCATGCCCAGCACAGGTTTATTCTCCTTCCACCATACTACTCTCCCTATGTATATCTCTTGTATTTTGTCAGTTGTGAATCTTCCACATTGTGTGCTGTGGGTGAACATGATAATTGATTACTCATTACAAGCCTATGATAATATTGCCACCTGGGTGACAGCTCTTTCGCTGATGTCAATTCTGGCATCTGGTGTATCTTTATTCTAAATGGAAATTGGCAACACCTGCTGAAGATATTATTAGTACTGAATACCAACCCAAACTGGATTGGTGTGTGCTTGTGAATTGACCATTGCTGAGTCCAAGTAGAAGCCAAAGTGTTGGACTTGTCCAACATCTGCAGTCTTCCAACATTTGAAAATCCACACTCATGTTGTGCATTTCGTTCTATTTTACTGGGTTCTCTTTACCTGAGCGTTTTCTCCAATTGAGTACTATTTTGAAGCTGTCATCCTACTTACCTCTCTGTCTTCCAGCCCTTTCTCCCCTTTCAACTCATCTTTCAGGTCTCTACATCTTCCTAGTGTTAGCAACAGGTCCGGGTAACCTGCCAGCTGTCTGGATTTGAACCACAGCAATAGGTTGATTCAGTTCCAGACCTGTCCAAAAACCTGACCCTTTGTCTCTTGGCGGTGCAAACCTAGATACATACCTGTCAACCAACGGGTTTTGCTCGGTGTGGCTAGACCTGTTGTATCGAATCTCCGGTTTTGTGTTTCGGGTTTCACTATTTATAGTCGCATTCAGATATGCTACAAATAAATGCAAAATATTCACATTGGTAGGTAGCTGACTTTTTTGGATGTATTGGCCGCCTTTTTTGACAATGGAGGAAGCTAGATGCTTTCTACCCCATCCTGAGAATAAGCGTCCTCAAAGTGTCAACGATTGTTGCTCTTGCTTCCTCAGTAATATCAGTGGCACTTGATCACAAACATCCATCGACAAGAAGACTGCAACCTTTATAGGCCAATCTGTACAGGATATTTCCGCCAAATCCTCGCAGACAATAACAACTTATCTCATTTACAGAGCTACCACCGAGTGTTGTTCAGCCTATTGACCTACAAAACCAGTCGAAACGACATATATAGATAATAATGACCACATCGTACCGTGATTAACCATGATGCAAGGCCGACAATCGTTGACACTGCCTTGGTGCTCATTTTCAAGATGGAGCAGGGAGCATGTCATTGTGTTTTTTTCCTATAAAGTCGGCCAATACTTTGTTTATGACTGTCTGCAACCAGTTACCACCTAGATTACGCAAGCTAAACGACCAATAATCATTGATGCTCCATTGATGCTCATTTTCAAGACGGTGCAGGGAGGATACTGTAATCTGTTGTGCCTATAATTGCGGCCACAAATTCCTTTGAGGCTTTTTGCAATCTATTGATGGTCTGATTACCCAGGACGCAGAACTGAAAATCATTGACACTTTGTTGACGCTCATGTTAAAGTGTTGTAGAGTCAATTTCTGCTGCGATTGATAATAGTAGAAATAATTATTTGAACTCATTTGTTGCCTTTCTGTCCGATTGGGAATCATCCCGTTGGCAAAGCCGAACCCAGAAATATTCTTGCACTGGCCTCTCTCATTCTACCAAAATTAATACATCTGTGTGAATATTGCATTTCGCCAGCTATAGCTTTCTTTGTAAACAAATATCCTCATGTGACTACTCACAATTCTCCAGCAATATATCTCTAAGTGAAATTCTCAGTCAAGCAATATATAGAACCTGGTGAAAACATATTGACCCAATCTGAGCTACTTTTTCTTGTTTCCCTTATTCCTGATTGTTTCTGTTGCACGGACAGTCACCAGCCCTTTCTCAGCCAGTTTCATTGACCACCGTGTTGGCCAAATCAATCCAGGAAAACCTGGTGTGGTACTCCCAATGTGGTGCTCTGGGCTTTCCAAAGGCGTGATGGCATTGCCTGGCTCTATGTTGGATTCATCATCTGCCCCACAGTCGTCTTTGCTCTCCATTGGATTATCGAAATGACAATACCAACTAACCCAGTTTTCGGTGTCAGAAATGCCATCTGGTGCACTTTCCTCATCTCTTTCGGCTGGATGATGGTTAACTGTTCTAATTCAGCCTACATTCAATACGTGAGTTCGACCTCTAGGGAGGTCCTTAGCAGACGCAGCTGGTGGCAACTGTGATCTTTCTGACCTTTTAAATGCAGCCGCACTACTATATTGAAAGTTTGACCAGGATGCTTTGATGATCTCTTGGCTATCTGAAATGTATCCTACAGCAGTCATTTGCTTGTGTTGAGGGCGAGATTCCTTCTGTGTAGCACATAGGTTTTAGCTGCCCTGCCACATCTCCAAAAAGTCATGGACATTGGCCATTCTGTGCAATTTTCTTTCCTTGGCCTCTTTCTTCAATTCCTAGTCATTTTCAGTTTCTGCAGTAGTCAATGCTGCACAATTGCCTGGCAATATTCCGTAATTGGTTCGAGCAAACTGTCTAACTACGACTTTTTCCCAAAGTGTCTTGCCAATGGCTTTGGACTGTCTCTACCGTATAACATCACACCCAAGGGAAAAACTGGCCTCCACTCCAACACCATGTGGTATAATAGAGAATACGACGCGAGCCACATTGGAGAGATCAGCGTACTTGGAGTGCGTTTCATCTTGCTGGTGCCACTAGTCGATGATATCCGGTAACCAACATGTACAGCTAATCTCCATAGGGTCGGAGTGGTAATCACTGACATTTGGATTAACTTGCCCCCAGTTCTTTGGTGATTCAGGCGGAGAATTCAAATGTAGTCTTGCGCCAGTAAATAGGCGTGCTGCTCAATCGCATCCTCCGGGTGTCGTTTCTGCCATCGATTTAGGCATTAAGTATTCATCATCATCGCTGGACAAATCATATGGATCAAAAGATGATTGACCAAATTTAGAAGCCTTTGCAGAGGGGAAGAAGTTGCTGTGCTGAACATTTACAGGCTTAATGACAGACATTGGTCGATGTTTGGTTCAGTATTCATTCTCCACCAACCTCAGAAAGGCCTCCTGGTATTGGGTAGTATATGACATCTCGTCCTCAGGATCAATATCCAATACCTTGTCCCACTGCCTTGATGATCGCAACTTCTGGAAATGAGCAAGGATATGCGCTGAAATGAGATACAGACCAGTCGTTGGAGTCAATTCAGCATAATATTTGGACAGCTTCTGTCAGGCAACCTTCATGGCGAAGTATAAGTCTTCCTTCCATTGTGTCTTCTTCCTAGCCAACACTCGCATAACGCCATCCATGTGATTTATCATGTCATTGTAGATAGTGATGACATGATACAGAGTGACTATATTCGTTTTCGACATCCACAGGGTCCAGTATTGGAATGGCCTCAAAACTTCCAACATGTACTTGGCGATGGTCCATTCATTCTGTGTTTTGATCAGCGGCCAGTAATCGCATTATTTTGAATTTTTAAGCTACTTGCGGGTGAATTCTTGTAATCGGTAGGCTCACTCCAGCAACTGCAGTGATAAACTCCACCGTATTTTACCATGCACAATAGGTTGTACTGCGATTCGTACTTTGGCTTTTTGCCAGTCAACCAAGTCGTTTTGACCACCAGGTGTCAGTGTAATCAATACAGTAAGCATTCTGTGCTATATGAATCTCAGTTTCAGGTCATTTACAATGTCGTGGGATACATACTTTCTCAATTATCATTGCCAAACCCGGCCGCATAGCTGACACCATGTTGATGCTAGCATTGCCCTCTTTTCGAACTCTTTGATTCTTCCCAATGTCAGTGCTTTCATTCTCTCCAAATTGCTGATCGCACACAGGGGCTTTCCAAGACTTGGTGATGCCTTTGACTCTGAGCCTGCTCATGAATGCACCCAAAGCAAGCTGAATCATGTGCGCCATGCATGGTATGTGTTTTCTCATTGCAGGCCACACGATAACGGAGGAATCAAGGGTTGATTGCAGTTCCGAAGTCATTGAGTAATTTGAAGAAGCAATATCTGTCATAATTTCTAGAAAACGGCTGTTGGTAAGCTCAAAACGATCAAGAACCTCCTTCAAATGTGTGGCTAGCCTTGGTGCAGTATGTTGACGCTTGACCTAGTAATGATAATTAGTATTCCATATAGGAAAAGAACAGGTTATCTACCTCGTCAAATGCGAGTTGTACTTCCCACAATCCACAATTTCAATCCATATAGTAAGCTACGACAGATGTTATCACTAATTTGTTTGTTGATGTCCTTCCAGCTAAAGCTAAGCTAACTTTATTTCTTGATGGCAATTGCTTCTTATTTGCATCCACTGTCAGTGAGTATTCCCTCTGGCTATGGTTGCTAAGTGTCCTGGCGGATGGAAGCACCAGCTCGCTGCGGAATGCATTCTATAACCGGTGTCTCTCGAGGTTTAATATAGCATTCCAAAGAATATGAGCCGAAACAAATCGCAACATGAGGTAGCCATTCCAGGTATGTTGGTGAAATTCAGTAGTTAGGATGTCATTTGCTATCAGTTTAGAGCGTCGTGTCTGTCAATTATGTTAATATAAGTAAGATCAAACTGTCAAATATGAATTTCTTTTGTGATCTTACAATTGTAATTCCACAACTGCCTTGTCTCTTCAATATGGCCAATGCTGTTTCATCAACAGTTGAACTTGTCAATTCAGAAACTTCCAACTCTGTTAGTTTATTTAACTTTGCAATGTGCGCATTGCCAGCAAGTGTTTCCCCTTGGAGTTGGTCCCATGTTCTGATGGATGGCAAAGAACTTGATGACAAGCGATACATATGATGCCAGGGCTGCCGCTCTCCTCAATTCCGCAGTGCAAATAGAAGCGCCATGAAGGCGCATGGCTAGAATTATTCCAACCAATAGGACGCTTCGAGCCCACATTCTTTGAAGCCCAGCAAGTGTCGAATATGATTTGCAAAGTAAGGTCAAACAAATTATGAATAAAGACTTGTTCATTTTTTGAACAATATAATAACCTCTAGCAATGAAATATTTATAGATTGGGAATCGGACATGGCTGTAGGAAGTTAGAGACTGTATAATTCCAGTTGAGAAACTGTCACAAGTGCCATTATTGTTAACTAGAACACTGGTGCTTAAATATTGACTCTTGAGCTACATGCACAACAATAGTATAAACTGTAAGACACTGCATGCATAGTTGTTAAGTTGAATACAGGATCATACTTACAAGACTGACCGTTAAGAACAGCATTTAGGAACAACCCAAGGCATTTGGTTGCTGTGAAACTTACTGAGCCCTCCACTACCTGTTGCCGCTCTGCTGACACATATTTGTACAAGGTGGTAGCGGAATTGTTAGTGCGATGTTTGCCCACAAATACAGCCAATACAGTGATTATGGGTATATGTCGATGCACAGCCATTGGACTATGCAAGTTGCATGACCAGAAATCATTGACACTCCATTGACGTTTCGTTGAGTCTCCATTGACACTCTGTTGACTCTTGGTTGACCATCTGTTGACGCTCCATTGACACTCAGTTGACACTCACTTTGAGGATACAATAGTGATGTTGTCGCAAGCATTTTGGTCTAAAAAGGTGGCTGATAGTTCGAATATGGGTTAATGTTGCCAGGCAGCCCTGACATTTTCCTTAATACAAGGCCAACAAGTGATGACGGTCCGTTGACACTCATTTTTAGGACATGGTAGCGATGTTGTCGGAAGTGTTGTTGCCCAGAAAGGCGGCCGATAGTTCTATTATGGGTTGATGTCACCGCACAGCCATTGCATTTTCCATGATGCAAGGCCAACAATCATTGACGCTATATTGGCGCTCATTTTTAGGTCATGGTAGCGATGTTGTGGCAAGTGCTTATACCTAGAACGGTGGCCGATTGTTTGATTATGGGTCAATGTCATTGCACAGCCCTAGCACTTCTCATGATACAAGGCCCACAATCATTGACGGTCTGTTGATGCTCATTTTCAGGACATGGTAGTGATGTTGTCGCAACCATCTTTGCCTCGAAAGACGACCAGTAGTATGATTATGGGTTAATGTCACCATACAACCCTACTATTTTCCAAGATGCAAGGCCAATAATCATTGACACTCCATTGACCATCATTTTCAAAACATGGTAGGGATGTTTTCGAATGGGTTTTTGCAAGAAAGGTGGCCGATAGTTCGATTATGGGTTGATGTCACTCCATAGCTGTTGGATTGTCCAACATGCAAAGCCAACAATCGTCGACGCTCTATTGACAATTATTTCTTTTGATGGGGCAACGAGCATGTCAATTGCCTTTTTAACTATAATGCCGACCCATACATTTACTTCAGCATGAGATGACAACACAGTCCATTGATTGTCGAATGAGTAAGACTAAAAATCATTGACGCTGCGTTGACTCTCATTTTTAGGATGGGGCAACGAGAGTATCTTTTGCCTTTTCGGCTATAATGCCGACCAATACATTCACTTTGGAGTTACTTGAGAATGCTGCCCGTTGATTGTCGAATGTATAAGACTAAAAATCATTCACAGTGTGTTGACGCTCATTTTTTGGATGTGGCAGCGAGCGTGTCCTGTGCTGTTTGGGCTATAACCCCAACCAATACATTTACTTTGGAGCGACGTGACAATGCAGCCCTTCGATTGTCGAATGTGAAAGACTGAACATCATTGACGCACCATTGTCGCTTATTTTTAGAATGGGGATATGACAAACTGCCTTCCTACACTCAATCATTGTATGCAACAAATGGTATACTCATTATTGACATCCAGTATGGTATTTCCGATTATTATTGTTTGCATTCAGAAGTTTTGTGGCCTCATGATTTCTGATCAACCTCCATGCACATTATAGAAGTGAGAGATGACGTGGCCCTATCACATTCCTGAGCTTTCGGCTGGCAATTGACGGCATATTGATCATTTCACTAATTTTTGATTTATATAGCTTGACATCATCACCTTTCCTGATCCAGCTCCTTCTCCTCGATTTGCATGACATACTATAAGTAATTTCAAATATCTGAACCATGTGTACCAGGTGTTTGCGGAGAGTTATGCAGTTAGATCCGTGGATACATACCGCATGACGGTCGTCATGCAGACAGATTCATATTGAGCATTGACCACTCCTTCTATCACTCGTATGACATCATTGACTTAAATTTTGTTACTATATTTCATCACTCATTTTACTATTGCATCCTTACTTAGCACTAATCGCGAAACAAAAATCGAGCTGATTGGCCACCTTGCAACCTGATTTGGATTCTAGGACTTTCGCATCGTGCGTCCCATACTTGCACACGCATAGACGAATTGTCATGTCTCACAATTTGGTCACTAAAATCCAGAAAAACCTGACACATAGCAAAATTGGTACACAAATTGCTTTTCACTGAGATAAGATATCAAAAATGACAATTTCCTTTTCAATTCCACCGCTGAGACAGGAGCCTTCACCATGTCTTTGTCCGAATCCAATATCTATATGGCAATTAGCTCAGAAGGCTATATGCAGGGGTGAAAGCTCATGGGCTCAACAGGCTTCGATTCCAGCATAGGTGATGAATCAGGCTCTGTGGCAGGCGCAAGACCAGGCATGCCTGCGTCTGACTGGGGCATTCCAGAACCAAGCCTCATATGACTACTTCCTGGTCGAGAAGTCCCTCACGGCATTTGCGATATTCCAGGGACAATATCAAGATACTCCATAAGCTCTCCTAATGTTGTGGGTGCAGGTGTGGCTACATCTTGATTCCTTTGCAATTGAACAACTGCTGGAACCTTCCATTCCGATATGCTGTACTTCTTCTCTCTTTCACGGAAGTAATTGGCCGTGTCCCCCCATCCTCATTGTGTCTATTAGTTAAGCTTCATCAGCTGCTGTGGAAACCTCACCATGCACTTTTGTACTGTGTCGGATATTGTGCCCATCACCCAGCTTGGTTTGTCATCTTTGCTGAGCTTGCCCTGCTCTGTCTCTTCATCATTCTCATCTTCCCCATCCTCCTCATCATTGGAACTTGCAATATCGCTCAGACTGTCCCCGATAGCAATCATCATCTCAGGACACATTTTTTCGGGCTCTCTGGTCCTCCATCCCATGTTTGCAGCTGTCTCCGTATCTTCCTGCTCCTGTCTAATCGCTGCCTCGGTGTCTTCAACTTGCTGTCTTGCCCCAGCAGTTTCTATCTCAACATAATCCTCGTTCCATTTCTCTTCCTCTTTATTGCATAAGAACTCTGTTTCTTGTCATTTCTCTGCCACCAGCTTCTTTTTGGATCGCAAGCTGCGCAATGCCCCAAGGGCTTGGACTCTTTCTGCTTCCGAGCCGCTCTTGCTCTCATTCACTTGATAACGTTCTCAAGGGGAACGCTTTGTTGATTTGCCGTATTTGCCAGCTGGAAGTTGCAAAAAGTTCTTTTTCAAAGGATTCACAATTGTAGTTTGTGTTGACTTTGTTGTTGGGCGAGATGTTGGATGTTGCAAGATATGTACAGTATGGAGGCAAGCTGCATCTTTTATGTCAAGGTTGGTATGTTAAATCATCTTGATCACAGCCAAATCTGACTTGTGACTGTAAATAACGCGGGAATAGTTAGGCTAACCGTACAACATGGCTTGATTGTTTGTATTAGTTTCATGTATTATCCCAGGGATTTTTTGCAACAATCATCACCAGTCATCCTTTCCCTCGAAGAATGTCCTATTCATTGCTGACAATCATGAGATTTTGGCTGTCGTACACCGTAATTTATCGCTGGAAACAAACTCACAACATCGGACCAACTTATTGGAAGTCACGGGATGGTGGGACACCCTTGCAATCTGCAGCCATACGCCGCAGGATTCAACTTGAGTGTAACCTACAACTTGGCCGCTACTTAATCCATTCTGACATGAAGATAACTATATATTTGTCAGGACTTCCCACTTCTTTTCGTTATCATCTTCCTCTCCTATTCCACACCACCAAATCATGGATGTGCAAACACCTCAGCTAAGGGAGACTGGATCAGAATCGAGCTGAACCATGGGCATTTCGCCCGATACGTTATACAATGGCACATAGCAAGAATGCCAACACCAGTTGGTCCACCACGTCACTGCCAATGCAGCCACCAAACATATGACTGAGACTGCACACTTTCAAATCGTCCGTAAGACCGGAAGCAGCAAGAATAAGAAGCAGCATGCAATTGGATGTCAGTATATCCATACCGTGGTAAACAGCCGTTAAATAACCGTACAACGTACAGTGGGAATGGGTCGAAAGCTACGTGACCTATATATTGGCGCCCGTCCCGGGTAATCTCCATGGTCAATGAACGCATTTGTCCGCACAGTCAGCGAAATCAAACATCATGATGTTGTCAGCGCTGGGATTTTCTTGGATGAATTTTGTGATAAGCATCCCCAGCAGTAAACGAAAGAGGTTTTAATCAGCTATGAGGAGGCTATGGAGGTGTATATGGTTGAGGTACCAGCCGAATCTCATTGTTACAAGCAGCAACTAATTTCTTGTAGGTTTTCAACATGTCTGCTACTATGGCAAGGCAAGGAGGTCGTGTACAGCTGGAACAGTCCTACATATGCCTGGCATTGAATATGGCCAAAATGGCCAAAGAAGGGTTTGTGTGTGCCGCAATAGAGGAAATGCAGTATCTGATCAAGAAATCTCGCACCGAAGTCCAAGAAGAGAAGAAGCAGGGTGTTGGGTGTCCGGGGCATAACCAGGGGAGGCTGCAATAGAAAGACACGCAGTAATGCTTCATCAAAATCACATGGACAGATGGCTTCCTTGCCGAAATGTCACGGCAAAGAATGTGCAGACACACTGGAGAAGCATAGCAACATGTGAACCCCCACCGGACTGACGCAAACAGACAACACCAGAGCCGACGCCACCTCTGCCACAAACGCCACCTCTGCCCAGAACGCCACCCGCGCCACACCGTAACAATGCCAGAGCTCAATGTTCCTAAATTGTCAAAGTGCCGGCTGGTTATGCATATTCACATACATCACTTCCCTTTGCTGAAGTATTTACTTTGGTTTATATATCCAGGATAGCAAGCACGAAACAGATGTTGATCCAGATATGCTGAGTGATGAAGGTACATCCACTGGTTAGTACACTATCTGCTGTGTGGTAATGCAGCTAACATCAATTTTGAAGACCAGAGCAGCCCATTGAGCGAACCTGCAAGTGATGACTACCATTGATCGAAAGGAACGGAATTTTGGAGTTTATTATTATCTATAATTAGCAGACACTGTAAAGTATATTTTAAAGGATATATTTATATGAATTATTAATGCTCAATGTGGTAATCAAGAAGTAAGTCAATGAAAATGCTAGAAAGGCTGCCAAAGCAATCTGAATGATAGACTATGCAAAATCAATTGATTGCATATTGCAGATACGCTCGTGGCAAAATGAGCATCAATGTAGCGTCAACAATTTTAGGTTATGTAAGTCTGGTAATTCAAACTTGATTTGGTCGGGGTTATACAAAATCGAAGTAGTGGCCGCCTTTATGCACAAAAATTATGGAGACACACTCCCTACCTTGTCTTGAAAATGAGCGTCAACTGAGTGTCAACTATTTTTGGTCATGTAAGTATGTCAATTGTGAAGTGATGAAATCACTATCTAGCATAACCGTTGTATTGGCAGCCTTTATAGGCAAAACAGCAAGTGACATAGTCACTGCCCCATTCTGAAAATGACCGTCAACCGAGCGTCATCGATTTTTCCCTTTGCATCTTGTCTTATCTAAGCGTTGAATTGTGGTATTACTTCATATACAATGTATTGGCGGCCATTTCAAGTAAAACAATTCGTGAGCTGTTCGTTACCCCATCTTGAAAATGAGTGTCAACCGAAAGTCAATGATTTTTAGTCTTCTAAGTCAAGTAATTACAACGTGATCTAGTTGTGGCTAGGTATAATGGGTGAAATAACTACCCTTACAGGCGAAAAAGAAAGCGATACGGTTATTGCCCCATTCTGAAAATCAGGGTCAACTAAGCGTCAACAATTTTTGGTCTTGAATATTGGGTATTCAAGGCATCGTGCAGATGTATGAGCTCATAACAGTACTATTAATCGCCTTGGTACTGCTGAATATAACATACAAAAGGAAAAATATTGATTCCAAAATAGCCAATGTCGCAACCTGTAAATTGTTTAAAAATGTATCATTTGATGTTAGTTGAGCGATTTTGATCAAATACAGATATCGAACAGCAAAAGCAACCGAATGATATGTTTGTAAAGACGGACCCGCTGGACAAGCCGCTGTCATCCCGTCCAATTCGGACAGGTTGGGAGCTGTCCATTGAACCGTACCGAAATTGACATTTGGGGTGTATTGACGACCCGGACCATGTGTTTGGTGACGGTTCGGTTCCGACCCAAACCCGGATCTGTCGCTAACACTATCATGAAGTATGGATCATGCACTTTCTTTCAAGACAGCTCTGGCCACAATGGGTCTTGAGTCATTGATGGGTATGACTTGCAATATATGGATTGGTATGTACCTAAGATCACTTGCTGTCTAAACTGAATGCGATGTGGCCAGCGCATTTTGAGTACTAATCTCGTCCTCCGGCATCCATTTTATTCAATCCCAAATAAGCAAGCCATATAAGGAAAGCACTATCATTTCCATCCCCATTTTCATATAGATCAGTGCCACTGCTGCTGCTATATCATAGAACTGTATCACAGTATCTCATGAATCAGTGATCATCTCATAGGTAGAATCTACCTTGTGAATTTGTCTAGATGCAGAGACCTGAGCCTTGGGATTTTTCCCAGCTGCTCCTGATGCAGACGAGACATCTTTTGGATAGTCACCATTCGGTTTCGGCCTGTTCCCTTTAGATGATAATGCCACGATTGATGTTTGGCAGATTTTCCATAAGCTGTTGTCGATACCACAGCAAGCATACCCACCCTGATTATATTGTGGCTGAACAAGAATAGGGGCAATTCCCTGCCAGGCTTTCTTCTGTTCCATATGGACAGGAGTTTGACATTTACACGTGTCTGCTTTCATGGGTTGCTCTTAGCCTGACTTCCCTCCTGATCCACACTCTTTGGGTTTGTCTTCTCTTTGATACCTCTCATCCTAACGCTGCCATTTATTGTCCTTTCTTTCCAGACTTGAGGAGATATCCTTCAAAGACAGCTTCGTCTGCAGTATCAGGTATTCCTCTATTGCAAGTCCAACTCTTTGAACCCAGTGAACATAGTCAATTTGATTGTGAGGTGCTCGTTTCGTGGCTGAAATGTGATATCGGAAGTCATCTGAAGGCCCATCTCTATGCAAGGTCCTGCAAAGGGTGCCAACTAGCTTAACGTCGAAATTGAGGGTTTCCTTGTCTGTTAGGTAGCTCTCAATGTCATCCTTCTATTTGAGTTCTTTCACTTTGCCTAGGGCTTTCCTTTCTTCTTGTCTGTTGAGGAATCTTTCTTCCATTGCACCGACAAAGGTGTTCCATTCATCCACCTTGAAGTATTTTTTCATATACTCAGCTTGTGCATTGTACCAGGTTCCAGCATTTCCATCCATTAAACCTCCGCTCCTGCCGATCTTGCCAATATTATTCTTCATGTCTGTACAGTGCCATTTCATATTGTTTTGGACTGAGTGAAACCACTTTCGATATGGAAGGGTGTCATCTGATGGATCCCCTTTGAACACTTTTGGGAGCTTTATTGGGTACTTTTTCTTTTCATATTTTCATCCAGGGCTTCATCCTAGCACAGAACCATGGTATATTATAGAACCTCCTGGTGGTATTGGTGGTAATCTTCCTAGACCGCGTCTGTCTCCTTTGTTATCGCTGCTATTGAGTGAGCTTCAACTGTCATGAAGCTCATTTCCATTGGAGAATGGGGGAAGTGGTGGCTGATCTCAGTTACCAACCCATTTGTCATTGCCACTTCCGCCCCCTCCTCCCCGTCCGTCAGGGGGACCCTCTCCTCCACTTCCGGCCTTACTGGATGGTGGTATTGAAGATGGTAGGGAGATATCCTCAGCACCTAGATCTTTGACAATTTTCCATTTCCCAGTTTTTCAACAATTAATTGATTTGATAGCACTTCTGGATCCCATAAAGGCACCATTTTGCAGTTGATTTTGGTTTCCCTCTACGGTCGCAGGTTAATTATCTTCTGCACCTGACATGCCCGAGATATGATGAATCATCGGATTCCTTTTCAAACTTCTTTGAGCTTCTCTTCCAGCTATTTCTGGAACTGTGCAAAGGTCTGTTGCCACTGTTTCTTATTGGCTGTCATTTCTCTCTTGATTGAAGCCAAATATAAACCTTGCTTCTTCAGGTCTTCCTCTGCTTTCTTCTTGTTGTCCTCTATCTCCATACATTCTGTATTTTGCACACTTGCCATTGCTCTTTTAGCATTCATCCTATGTTCTTCCATCCATAACCTTTGAGCTTCCAAAGTTTTTGCCAATGCATTTTCAGTGCCCTGTCGTTCTCTAAGTACTGCAGCCATTCTGGCCCATGCACAATTATTGCTTGTGTTTTGGGTTTTGAATGTATCTCTTAGATTCTTGTAATTTTGAAAGTCTTTGGCTGCAATGACTGCCATTTGTCCTTTGACATTGGCCGCAAAGATTTGAGACTGGAGAATAATCTCTGTGTCTTGAGTGTACACATTGTGGCAGAAGGTTACAACTCCCTTGGTCATCTGATTATAGAAGGCTCTCTGTTTGCTGATCATCAATCTATAGGCATCCACTCGCTGTGGCATTTCTTGGTGTATATTAGCAGATTATGATACAGATTCTGAGGCAAGAGCTTCCATTCCATTGAAGTCAGCAGTTAATTGTTTGTACAATTTGACAGCCCAAATGGAAATCTGTTCATTGGTAATAGGCTGATATTGTACCACCACTTTTCCACTTGTTTGTCTGGGGATCAAGTCCTTACTCCTGCTATCCACAGTTAACCACTGTTCCTCCTTTGAAGACATGGTTAACCGCTTGAGAACTATCCAGTAAGTAGTATTTCCTCCTGCTTGATAACAATCAGCAATATAATCACTTACTTTATTTTCAACAATGTCTAATGGTCTTGGTTCATAATCAGAGTAGTATGTGTTCTTGCAGAAGTTTTCAAGAATCTCTTCAATGTATCCTTCGCGTGTATAACAGCAGCAAGTGAACCGGGCTGGGCAATGGCCACTCGATACGGTTGGCTTGCGACCAGCCTTAGATCCCAAATGATACTCTTACCTATACATCTATATCAACTATCACTCGTATCCATGTTTGCAACCATATTTCTATAATTACCCTATGTATATCTGTTTGGATAAACGCAGCGAAATGTGCCCTGACACAACCATGGCAATGTAAGTAAGCGGATAAATTTTGCTCACAGGATTACAAGTTAACAAGTTTACCCCTTTTTTGACACATGACACCATTCAGTTAGCAATTGAGATTACTGCCCTCCAACTACGATATCGAAGCATCATTTCTGTGAAGCATGAAGCGTTGAATGTTCCACCATTCAACTCCTGATGGCAGCAGAGTTGATGTTAGCTACCAACCGGTACACGAGATGCATTACTGGCAATAAAGACGATTATTAACCTGAGTGCAGGACAGCATCTACCACACAACAAAAATTACATTTAATCAATCATGATGAGTTCTATATGACATCGATTGCTACCAATAGGTGCAGTTGACCACTGGACACCTGAGAAGTCATAACTGCACCCCTGAATGCGTCAATTCACAGCGGAATCCAAAGTAGCTGAGATCCAAATTGGCGTACAGGGCACGTCACTGACATTAAACATGATGGTCAGGACTACATTTCTTCCAATTGAGTGAAGTGCACCTATCGGAGTTTGCCTGTATACCACAGCTCTAGCAACCCTGAAGAAGCCCATATGCAGAAACATTCTTTGGCCCTCCTAGGGATACACTACTCAAGAAAACAATACCTACTCTGGAGGATCAGTGAATGAATGAAGCACTCTTACCACCACCACGTACCTCTGACTAGCAACTGCATTTATGGAGAAGACACCCTATAATTGAAGAACATTGCGGATAAGACTTTCTCGCTCAATTGAGGCATTACATGGCGCAGAGTGAAATGCATTTACGGTCAAAGACCGACACAATTCGGCAGACTGTCTACGCTGACAGCAATGACTACAACGACGATGATGATCTTAGAGCAGAATGAGTATCGACAATCGACACAGCAATCGACAAATCATGTTCCAACAATCCTTCATCACTCAGCAACTACAAATCAATTTGCCCTGCCGGCACTCATGGCCACTCTGGACAACAATCAAATGGCGAGATGCCATGTGTACTGAATCTCATCGACTGCGTCGCAACCGCCATCTTTAGGACACCGATCCATCTCGAGTGACTTGGGATATCACATCAGATAGCACACATCACTGTATTACCATGACCGGAGGTGTGCTGCAACATGCAATGGACAGCTGGAAGACGTGGATGACAGTTCAGTACTTGGATTGTATTGCACCAGTAGAAGAAACAGACGTGCTAGTCATCCCAATGCAGGCGTACGAGCTGATTCTTGGCACACCATAGGTTTCCAAACAAAATCCTGACATCAACTGGGCTCGATTGACTCGCTGTGATCACTGGGTCCATGTGGAGCAGATGACATGACACTGATGACTATGGCAGTGGCATCGAAGGTCTCAGAAGCCAAAAATGAGAATCTTCTGGGGCCCAGTCCGGGTATGGAGACACTCAGCACAATCGCATTCAATAATCATCTAACTAGCATTAACATCGTCGTAGCATTTGCCCTACAGCCTGGGGTCTGCATTAGGCTGCTTGGAGTGACTTTGAAAGACATCACCTTTGATTCACCATGTGATACAGACCCAACTGCTGGATGCAATGAGGATAAAGCAGTGGCAGTAGTTGCAGCAGAAGAGCCCCACAATTGAGATGCTTGATTGACTGCTGGCGGCTCACCGCAACCCAATGGGAGTGACTGGACAGCTGGCCTTGGGTCCTGTGTTGGCGAACTGTTGATGACAAGGCCTCCTGGATATTCCCTACCGCCACTTCCATCTTTTGTCTTGGGTTCTTTGGCTAATATGGATGAAGCAGTTTGGAGATATTCTCAACAGACAAATGACAATTGGGAATGAACAGAGCACTTTGGAAGGTTCAAGACTTATGAGGCAATTGAAAGCCAGGGCACGAGATATTACCCCAGATACAAGAGATGACGGTTCTGCAAAGGAAATTATTGAGACTATGACAATTGTACTTACCAGCAGCTGATATGCACATCCCTGTGATGCATTAATGATCAGTAACAGGTGACAATCAATTTTTGACTGTGGCAATATACACAAAGTAATGTGGAATGTTAGCCTGTCTTAAATAGTAACTTCCAATCACAATCTATGAGACTAGTACTTGAATGCCGAGGTGGAGCTATGTGAACCAGCTCTCTTGCTGTAACGAGTACAATGCCGATTACAATGCTAAATACAATGCAGAATACAATGCCGAATACCATTCAGATTACAATACTGAATACAATGCCATGTCTGTTTCGATGTGATATTACTGAGGATACTATCCCAAATAAGATCGCGACTCATACTCGGCGATTTGTGACTTCACCTATGATGACAATTGACAACAGCAAATTGACTTCTAAATCAAGCCTTCCAATCAATGTTAACTACGACACTTTATGAGATTAGTTTACGGTGTAGCAACGACTGCCAAAAGAGGTGGATCGCCATACTGGAATCTCACAAAATTACCATCCCGGACGTGCAGAAACAATGCACTGTAAGATACATTCACCAATTGGAAAGGCTTGTTTAGGGAAGTGCACCTGAACATGAATCGACAAGTGGACTCAGAGAATGTCAATAAGTCAACTGAGTCAACGGACAACAAGCACTGCCATTGGAGATCCAGCAAACGTACACCGCAATCAGAGACGAGAAGTTCACCTGTCATACGACAGATGTCCAGGAGACTTACAACTGACCCGAGAAATGACCAATCAATCGAGCCTGATCCATGCCAAATGAGTGGAATATGGCTACCAAACCAGTTCAGAACAAGATACAGAATGACTACAATATGGCAACCGAAGCAGTTCCAAATCCACTACCAAATGACCGCAATATGGCTAACAAATTGGTTCCAAAGGAGATCAACAATGACCACTGAGCATACCAAATCCTCTACAGAATTGCATCGCAAGAGACAGTTGAGATAAGTACCAACAGTTAATCACCAACATCTCACAGCGACAGATATCACTGCCAAAGAACTTCACATTGAGACCAAACAAGAGGATTACCGGAAGTACTACTCTTCTATGCCACCGACCGAGATGGTTACGAAATGATATACTAAACAATCAAAAAACTATCCTCAACCAACGAAACACTGCATTCATCATCTGAATGACTTTCACTGAGAAGTGGTCCACTAAGACCCTATCAATTGCAGAATGAAGAGGTACCAAAATCTGCATATACAATGTACAAAGCGGCTTTCCAAGTGCAGAAGCGCGCTCCTATCATGGTGAGTATGACCACATACTGTAAGGCTTACGTGTTAGATATAAATCAATGATATACCGCCCACACCGATGCTGGTGCATTCTTCCACTCCCAAATGGCCACCAGCAAGTCACATAAGAACCGATGGCTAGGATGATGTGAGCAGTCAAAGATCGCATCGCTGTCGAAAGTCGAGACCAGCCACTATTGTAATGATGTCAAGATTGAGCGCATTCCGATGCCTGGTACAACAGTGAGTCAACAGACAGAACAACTCACCACGAGGTATAGCAGTTGCAATAACATTGACAATTGTGTGTATTCAGATGTCTCATATGCAAAAAGACAACCAATGCCGATGGAAGATGGTATGCAGATGAAGCGAAAGCTGAACCAAATTACATAATGAATCACCAACAAATCCCAATAGCAATTCAGTGATCGAGTTTAACTAGTACCATTCCACAATGGCAATCGAGACAGGAAATAATGAAGTGGTCCACAGAGCAACAAGTTTTCAAATCAGAAAGATAGCCATGTCAGATCAGTCAAGTCCTACTGACAAGTCAAAAGCCCACCTGGGGGCAGTCTGCCGAGACAAGTACCAACAAGTCTACCTAGTTGATGAAGAATGTTGTAAAGCTGCCAACTGAGGGCACAACAATGAAGTTGACCGGATGGTCACCAAAGTGGTCGTCCAACAACAATTACAAAGTCACGCTGCATGGAGGAGTCAATGTGAATTACCAATAACTACCGACTGGAAGATATGCTCTCCAGAGCATGCAGAAACACTGAAGAGAGCTCGGACAGAGCAAGCTCACCTGAATATGATATGTAAATCCATTTTAGGGAATCATATGTGTTATATGTCAATGAATGAGACTACATGCAATGGACTTATACGATTGACAGCTACGCCTGATGCTGGCAGCAGAAGCTCCCATCACTGCCAAGTCATGAGCACACGCTCTACCACCCTGGTGAATTCGGTCAATCACCTACGCCGAGATAGATGAACTACAAGTGTTGTACTGGATGGCGGGTCAGATGCTGTATGAGTTCTAGAGTGGAGATATGGAGGAATTGAGGTCCGAGGATGGGAAGCGCAAGAAATGGGTCAATAGAGTTTCAGAACTCAGGAGTGGAGGAAAGTTATCAATTGGGCGTTCCAGTCCTCTATTTCTTCTGTTCTTTTCTCTGTACTGCATTACTTTATTGGATTTCGGCCCGGTACAAGTGGCATCAGCACAGGTTTCAGCTCCTCCGGATCAGAAACAAGTGGAGGTGGAGTTTCCCTGTGCGCGAGATCCACCTGAAGACAACTGTATGGTGCAAACTGACAGTGGGACTTGTCAGCTTGTACTCGTATGTACACAGCATGATTGTAAAATGCATTCCATTCCTTTCATTTCCTTTTCTCATATATGGTTTATACAGCCCAGGAGATCTGCGCCTAATGAGGGGGGTAATGTAACGGCGGCACGTAACCCAGGCCAGGTAACATCCATTCGATATACTTGGCTTGTGATGAACCCTAGATCTCTAGCCATAATGTTACCGATACATCTACATCTTCTATTACTTGCATCCATGTTTGCAACTGTATTCCTATAATTAGCATATGTATACCTATAAGGCTGAACACAGGCATACATGCCCCTGTACTGTATTAGAGAGTCCCACGAATCAGAGACCTCCAATTCAGGAAAATTAAACAAGGTTCTGGCAGGAGGGGTATTGAACTAAGTTTGGATAGCGAAGACGATATATGGGTATAGTACAGTGTAGGAAATGATAAAGAGAATTTTGAATATTATGAAATGATATTTAATAGAGAGTTGATATAACAATATAGTGTAATGTGGGAGGAATCAACTCCAGGATACATCCAACTAGAAGTATCTCTTCTAAGAATCCCATATCTTGTCTCATTATTGCACTTGATATTTGACTTATACAATGACTAATGGTACATTTACTTCAAAGCTTCACTCAGGCGTAGAGAGTAATCAGAATAGGAGCAAGATTGAATAGCTTTCCAATCCTACTATATTGTTCAAGCTTGTTCTCCATCCTGAGAAAGTTGCCCTCTATACCAGCGGAGAATTGTGAGGCCTTTATACCTCTTTTCTCTGCACTCTAACTGCAAATTCTAACTACACCCTTCTCTAGATAAATTCTCAGTATCCTCTCATCCTTCAATCCCCTTGCTCTAATAACTAGTCAGCCTTAACTTCCTCTGAGCAGATGGTTTCCATTCAATTCTCCTGTCTTTTCGGACCACCAGTATCCTTGTGTATACATCTCCGGAATGATTAGTTGCCATCGGACAGTGGTCTCCCAAACTATCAAATGCTCTGTACCATTCAACAGCTTTCCGTTATATCATGCTCAAGTATCACTACCCTACTGGCCACAGCCAATGCCAATTGTGCGTTACTTCATATGGAGGTCACAATGCCTTGTGTCATTCCTTAACTTCATCCCTGAAGAATATTACGAGGTGTTTGCATTGTAGTAACAGACCATTCTGACTGTGACAACATTCGAGGGTGGGTTGCGAAAATGTGGTTGAGCGATTTGAGCCTGGCAGTTATTGGTGTGGCATTACTGCTAGTCTATAATTGGTGAACCATAATGGAGCACCCAATGACAGCATGAGCAAGTGGTCGTCCATGACTCTGGAACCGTGACCAATCCCAAAGGTGTAACTGATTGCCATAACTTTGGTGTGGTATATACTGTAACTCTATTCCACCACTGGGTCTGTTTTGAAAAGTATACCACAGGGTGTAACACTTCTTCCTCATAGTCCTGTGACAACACTCCAGCTGAAAGGTATTCAGAAACCACTAACTCTATAATAACCTCCCTACCAGGATCAAAATGTTCAAGAATTGATGCTGTTGTAACAGCTATTGTCACTGTTTCAAGGGCTAGCTGTTCTAATTTCCATTTAAATGGCTCATCATGTTGGTAAGTCATGTTACGGGTTTCGTCTTCTCTGAGTACATAGAAATGAACCGCCAATTATATTTTCAACCCCCAGAAACTGTCGTACGAAAAGTACATCATGCAGTCTTCAAAGTAATGTCATGTTTCTGGACACCAATTCCGATTGGTTTCCACTTCGTCATTGTCCATTGAAATTACTTTTGTTGATATACTCAAACCTATGTACTTCACTGTTTCCTTATGGAATTTGCACCTTTTCTCGTTCATATATAGCCCAGCTTCCACAACACATTGCATAATCTATCCAACATGTTCTACATGGTCCTCTTCAGTATTAGAATATATCAAAATAGTATCCACATTGGCAGATGGAACATTATTCAATGCATTTCGAATAGCATTATGTATATATCTCGGGCAATAGGCAGGAGAATCCATTTCCCCCAATTGCACAATTGTTGATCCGAATAACCCTTAATGAGTCCAGCAGGCAAACTTATATTCTCCTCCTTCCACAACTCTGAATCAATTATATGCGTCTCTCAGATGAAGGTTCTTCTATATATCCTTGCTTGCTGCAGGCCGTTTATTATTTCTCATATTAGGGAAAGAGGGTACCAATTCTTAATGGTTTTACTGTTTGTATTTCAATAATCAGTACAATATCAGAGTCCCTCATCAGGCTTCTTTAAAAAAAAACCGGACAGGTGCTGCAAATGGTGATAATGATTATTAAATAAATCGTTTCAACATATTATCTTCCAACAATTCATTCAAGATAATCGACTCCACCCTCAAGATTGAATACAATAGTTCTCAACTTGGCTCATTCACAGTCATTGTTTGTACCTCATAGTCGATACCTAGTCAATGTGGGGAAAGGCGGTCTGGCAAAACCTTCCTAATCAATTGTAGTAAATGATAATACTGTTTGGGAACATTTTCTTCCAGGGGTCATTGCTTCAAGTGTTTCCCTTCGATAGCCTTATTGATTTCATCTAGTGAGCTTTTAAAAATGTGTACTTCCCCTTCTCCATGATTTGGAAAAAGAAAATCCATTGATCATTACAGGATGTACTCGAAATGGTCATTGTGCTTGGATGTGTTGTTCGAGTAATGCTTCCTTGTCTATGTAGATCTGTTTCAGGGGTTCCTCTGTCACCCCATTGATGGTAGCTGGTACATCATGACAATGTGTGGTGCAATATTGTGACCCGAATATGGCTGTATTCGATGTCAGTCACACTTCCACCAAATGTAGTTATAGACAGGGAATCTCTAGACCTATAAGATATTGCTCTAACTTCATAACAATCATTGGTAATTGTTCCATATGATCTTGAATTACCATCCCTTCATTGGCAAGATGTGTAATATCCCTTGATTCAATAGGTCTTCCATTAAGATGCTCAACTTGTTGTTTGTCCTTCAGCTGCTGAAGTGGTATCTGGTGATGGCAAGCAAAACGTTGATCTATAAGTGTTATACCTGTAGCCCCACAATCAATCAGCCTATGTGTAGGCATTTCCTGATTACTCATGGTCAATATACAGGTTATAACTTAATGTTTTAGTTCCATTGATCATTCCAAAACCTCCACCTCACAAACTGATAAACATATAATTCCAGTGCATTTCAAAACATTCAACATGAAACTTTTCCCATCAACCAAAGAGTCATCTTGGTTTGACAGACTATAACTCTTCCTGATCACTTAGAGCCACCGCTGGTTCATACTTCCTTGTCCTCAACTTCAGCCACCTTGAACATCTAAGTCTTTCATGTCGCCACGCATTGTGTCACTCAGCAGTTAAACCCATCTCAGTATAAATATCTCTCATTTGCAAACTTCTTTGCCCTTTTCTCTGCTAATCTCCTTCTTCTGCCTGTACTGAGATCCATGGGAACTGGTCAGATATCTCCAGCCACTACTCTGGCATGGGTTAGGGCTGGATCATTCGGAGATGCTGAGGGTTCGATGGAAGTCATCACAGCTATCCTGCGTCATGTCATCTGTGTGGCTTTCTCAGCACAGTGTTGTCAAATCTATTTGTCCCGTTTTTGACACATGGCCACAAATACAGGTAGCTCTTCAGGCATGTCAGTATATGGGAATGCTTTCTGCATCTCTTCTAATAGCTCCATCCTCAGGGTGCTCTTCAGAGCCAATAGATTTCAATTGAAATTGGCGGCAATTACTTGCGACTCAGCAAACTGCTGACAGAACTTATGGTGAATTTTTTTAATTTCTCAGATTGTCTGTTCTGTCAGGAAAAACATATTCTGCCAAGTGTAATCTACCACAGGCTATATGACCTACCGCAACCTCCCGTAACACCGATAACACCACATAATGAAAAACACCCCAGAGTAGTTTTCGGTAATGCACAATAAAGCACCTGTAACTTACCGATAGCATAACTGAATTATTACTGTAATGCAACTGTAGCGCATGTATTATATACTACAATTTATGGATAATACTATATATTCAAGAGTTACTTATTTATTTACTACTCTGACATGTGTACACTCTGACATGCTCACTCTAACAACTCTGACATACTCGCTCCCACTCCAACTCTGACATGCTCACTTTCACCACTAATCTGCTCGCACACACAACCCTGACATATTCACTTTCCAACCTCAGATATGCTTGGTCTCACTGCTCTGACATGCTCACTCTCACCTCTCTGACAATGTGGCTTCGCTGGGAGCAAGCTGGTAGTGGTGGAATGCTCACTCTGACCTCTGACAATCTGGCTTCGCTGGTAGCAGTGGAATGCTCACTCTCAACTCTAACAATCTGGCTTCGCTTGGAGCAAGCTGGTAGCGGTGCAATGCTCACTTTCACCTCTGGCAATTGGGCTTTGCTGGGAGCCAGCTGGTAGCGGTGAATCTGGCTTCGCTGGTAGGGGTGAAAGTGGCTTCACTGGGAGCAAGCTTGTAGTGGTGGATTGGGCTTCACTGGTAGGAGGGTCTTATACGATTTTGTGGAAGAATAATCGAAGAGTAAAATACCTGATGCTGGTCATTGTGATGGTGGTAATGGTGATGGTGGTGATGGTGATGGTGGTGATGGTGATGGTGGTGATGGTGATGGTGGTGATTGTGAGGGTGGTGATGGTGATGGTGATGGCGGTGATGATGATGGTGGTGGTGGTGGAGATGACGATTGCAAAAAGGGGGTTGATGGAATGCATGCAGTAGGAGAAATTGGCATCATTCTGTGATTCGATATTACATATGGTAACACCCACATAACATTCTCATAACTCCACTCTAATGGCCAAAGTACAGGGTAGGCAGTCATAATCTATAGGATGCAACCATAACACAGTGGTAACAGGGATAATATATGTCGGTTATGGTTGCACCAATGTTTTCCCGACGTCTGCTGTGGCCACTCGGTTAGGGTTCCCAAAAGCTACTTTCAGGAAATGTGTAGAAGCTGCTTCATCTCCACACCCAATTGTTCCTTCTTCCCAGCGGTGCCGCAAGATCTAGTTGTAGGCTACTCCACAGCCAATTGAATGCATACTGATTGTTCAATTGTTTCTCTGGAATGTTGCCAGGTTTGTGTCAAGTTACCATCCGAAGTTAGGCAATCAAGTTTTTGCACTGAATTCAATTCGACCCTGAACTGTCCGTAGTGTCAGGACGTTTCAGGCCTTTGTATTCCTAGCCTTTGGGAGCTGCCAGAGCCACCCTCACTTGCAGGGTCAGGGTATTGGCTAGTTGTATTCATTGCTTCCACTGCTCCTCTTTAGATTCCCATATGTATTGGTTCATCAAGGTTCGGTCAGCTTGTAGTTTCTCCAAGGTTACATCTGCTGCAGGCATCCTCATGGCTTCAGCATGGCCATTCTCAAGGCCACTTAACCTTTTGTTTATCTGCAAGTGGTGGCGAGTAGGAGGAAGATATGTTAGACCTTCTAGTCAGTGAATTCCTTCTGTAATATAAAGATCTGTGCTGGGTGATCGCACACCCTCTGTACTGTCTGTTCAGATTCCATGTACCTGGCCACCTGGAATAATACCTGCTGGCATTGCAGCAGTCATTTTGGCATCTTCTCAAATTCTATGCCATCTACTGTTGAGTTCAGAGGGTCTTCTATTAGCACCTGGTTGCCTGCCAACACCAGGGCAACTCGGTCATGTTGTGCTAATCCAGACATTGCAACAGCTCAAGTACATATAACAGCACTAATTATATTAGTCGATTTTGGAGGATGTGGGAGTCATGGGGAGTACAATAAGCAGCACAATCTCCAATAACTTAGCTGTTGGTGCTGCTGCAACTATGTGTTCTTTTGCCAAGATTGTTTATGTGCAGTTATGACCTTTCCTGTTATAAGGTTCCTCAGAGTCAGAGGGAAATGAAAAGTGTCCTTCCAAGTATCTGCTCCAGTGTTATTCAAAAACTCAATTATTAATATCCCAGCTTCTTCTCACTCTGGCTGTGTCTGCCCATTTAAGATTCCATGGGAAAGGGACAGTTGATTGTTTCCAAAAGTAAGCTTCCAAGGGTACATCAACAAATGTTGCTGCCAAAAGTGTTACCATCCTATCGTAAAGGTTTAATGGTTCGTATTCCAATGCAAGGCAAGGGGTTGGAGCCAGATTAGACGAATTGATTGGAGAAATGCATTTATTGTCTGATTTTTGCATTTGAATATGGTGATTGATGTGGGTACTGGAGGGTGTGAAATCCAGCATGCTGTCTCAGAATATTGATGCAATTGTCTCAAATCTGTGTTCAATTGTTGTCTGGTGCTAATGAACCCAATAGGCAACAGAGTAAGATTTGGAACAATAGTTACACCCTGTAGATGAGTATAGTCACATTCAATATCAGGTGCAATGTGTGGAGACTCATTCTCATGTAATGGGTGTAGTCGAGCAAAGGTGATATTTGAAACAATAGTGTTAAATGGAAATTGAGACAGAAGTGCACTCATAGTTCCTATCGAGGTATCCAGGCATGACCGATGTCAACGGTGTTTAATTAATATCTGATGCTTTGCTATACAAGAGAATAATTAAAGAGAGAAGAGAAGGTAATCCTCCCACACCAAACAACCTCTCCTTAAATACAACTCATCTGTCACTCTCAGATTATTATTTATGTGCTGATGTATCATCTGAATCATTCTCCATGATTTTACACATCACCAATATGTCTCTTATCATTACCACCGGGCCATACTATTTGACGTCGCAACACATCAGACTACTTACTTGTAATATGAAATAGTCCCACCAGCATTTCACAACAGTTCTGTACCACTTCCGTGTTTCCCAACATCTCTGCCTTTCAGTAACACTATTGCATTTCCCTGTTCCATTACTCATAACCCAAGCGATGATAATACCTTACATTATACATTTCAGAATGTTTCACATAGAGTAATATAACTAACTGAATCTGTGGTCCAATCAGGGTAATGTATTTGATGTTTTTGAATGATTATTTCAATCTAGAAGTCATCAACTTGCTGCTTTTGAGATCAAGTAGTATGATAGCTACAGTAAATAAGTGAAATTTCAGATGACTGTATTTCAGTTTTTCAGTTTCCATCATCTTTATAGTTTTGCAAACTTCTAGACAATACTTCAAATATATATGTAATAATCAAATCTTCTCAAACTGCACATAATTTAATACATAGTTTGTTTGTTGCTTTTGTCCTTCTCTATTAACATACTTGTTATGCTGCAATTGTCTCATATAATTTATATTCTTTAGCAGATTGTCAACTATTCAATCTCCTTGATCAACATTCTAATATAATCAACAGTGCAATTGCTTTTTCTTCTAGTTACTACTTTTACTAAATTATACAACTGTCATTGCAGTTTTTTCCAAGTATCTATTCAACTTTCCTGTTTCATATTTGACAAATAACTTATTGATTGTTAACAACTCTGCAATGGAATCTTTTCACCTGCGAAACCTTATATCTTGAATAAATGTGTAAACCTGATTTACCAACTTTACCTTATCATAATTGTTAGAAACTATATGTCCAAATTTTTAGTAACTGTCCACTGGGGAGTCTGGTGGCAAAATCATTGCCAGCCATCACCGTCTCTATCAGTATCAAAATTTGAATCCGACAACATTATGATAGTTCTTGATGGGTGGGAGTGGGGTGGACTCCGGAGTGATGTGTTGTCTGCATGGGCATTGATTAGCGCTCTGAGGGTGTAATGCGTGTTTTAGTCACCTATCGGCTGCATCTAAAAACCCTAAAAACGGACCAGACAGCTACGCCGCAGCAAAAATATAGCCGGCTGACAGACTTCACGACGGAAGGACAATATGCAACCTCGTAGGTTTTCTTGTTTGATTAATATATACTGCAATGAAATTATGTATCCTACCGGTCTGTATGAAGTGCCAGTACTTGAAGCAGCTGAGGACTGCTTTGCTGCGAAGAAGGGAACTGATAGTTGGGGTGAGGTTAACCGTATTTGAGGCCATTTCTCAATTCACCAAAATTTCTTCGTTCGCGATCCTTAACCAGCCAATGAATGTGACACTGAAAATTCCTTGCCAACCCGGAAACAGGTGCGGTCGCTGATAAACGCCATACAGAATCATTCTCTAAGGCTTCTTTGCTCTCATTCCCAGAATTTTTCGTCGCTCGCAAGCTGTTGGCTGACTTCGCTAGCTCAGTCGGCTGACTGGTGGTTTTCGAGCGCAAGGCTTCATTTGTCATTTCACAAATTTTTGTTTATAAACGTACCAAGTTTTATCGAACCCTTATCGAACCGCCTATAAAGCAGATACTAAGTAGTCCAAGTGTTATCTTGAGTGAATACTTATATACTTAGTACCAAGTTATGTTAGGTACTTAAGTAGTATTCATGTACGTAAATTGCTTTACTTTGGATGATAAAACTTCAGGGTTTCACTCTTCACCTCTACCTACTTAAGCAGGTGCTCTTCCAACACGCCTTCCGTTGAGCTGCATTTACATAGATAACAAAAGTGAACCTTCCCTATGTATAGCCGCAGGTAGCGTTACATTCTCAACTACGTAAGTACGGTGTGCAAGCCGGTTTATTAGCACGAATATCTTGATAAAAGGCCCTGCATTTCAGGGCCTCTCCCTCTATCTTTCAAGTCCCAGCTAGCTTGTGTTTTCCACCTTCCCAATTCAGTCCGTTTTCGATTGACTTACAAAACCCCCTTTTCGTATCAAAAAGTCCCTGCCATGCTCACTGCCGCCCTTGTTCTTTTCACTACTGTTGCCCCGAATGTGCTAGCCCATGAGCACAATGGCGATCCATCGGTGTATCAAGCTGCCCAGGGGCCTCACAAAGATAGCTTTTGGTACCAGACATTGCCTGGGGATGGTACAAATCCTTCCCTTGCGTGAATGACCTGTTCTAACGCGGTTTCTTCTGTACATCGTAGGAGGAACCCAAGTGAGTCTTGTTATGAACCACCGTCAGCTTCCCACTTGCAAGTGCAGAGTTGTCCGCTTACATCCCATCCTTCCATCTAGGCCGATTCGGTCTTCTCCGGCATCTCAACCTTTGGGCGACTCCCCTACGTCCCTTGCCTCGCATCCGATGCCGAAAGTTTCGATATTGCGTTTTTGGGAGCACCCTTTGATACTGGCACGTCATATAGACCTGGTGCTCGCTTTGGACCTTCAGGCATTCGTCAAGGTTCTCGCCGACTCAATTTATAGTATGTCTCTCTGACAGTGAATTGCTGTGGCTTTCATATGCCCTTACGAACAAGGCTCATATCGTTCTGGGTTTAGCGGGGGATACAACGTCCCTTTAGACATCAATCCTTTCAATTCCTGGGCCAGGGTCTTGGACTGCGGTGATATTCCAGTTACGTCGTTAGTGGCCGGTCGAGTGATGGCTTGATGGTGTTGCTATCTGACAGGAGGATAGTTATGACAACGAGTACGCCATTAAACAGATTGAGAATGGCCATCATGCTCTGCTTTCCCGTGAGCCCGCAGTCAATGCGTCAAAGATAGGCCCCAATATCCACGGAAGAACTCTTCCACGTATAATGTAAGTTTCTGTTGTACTGGAGACCCAGCGCATGTTAACGCGTCGATAAGTACCCTGGGAGGCGACCACACCATTGTACTCCCTATTCTCCGCTCCATAAACCGGGAATATGGCCCCGTTACTGTCATCCACTTTGACTCTCACCTCGATACTTGGAAGCCAAAGGTATTTGGCGGTGCTCCGACTAAGGTAGCTTCAGTGAATCATGGAACATACTTTTACCAGTAAGTAAAATTTCACCGTTTAAATATCCTTACGATTCAGATCATGATACCCATAGCAGTGCTGCATTGGAAGGGTTACTTCGAAATGACACCAATATCCACGTTGGCATCCGCACAACGCTGTCAGGCATAAGCGACTATGAGAACGATGGCAATGTTGGATTTCAGATGGTAGAAGCCAGGGAGATAGATACAATTGGAATCGAAGGGATCATCAAGCGCATTGTCGACTGCGTAGGCACCCAAGACCCGGTCTACCTCTCCATTGACATTGATACCCTCGACCCTGCCTTTGCACCTGCTACTGGTACTCCAGAGACTGGAGGATGGTCGACTCGTGAACTCCGAACTATTATCCGAGGTCTCAAAAATGTCAATCTGATCGGTGCCGATATTGTTGAAGTTGCACCTGCATATGATACTAACGCAGAGCTCACCACGATGGCAGCTGCTGATATACTATTTGAAGTCATGTCGATATTCGTACGACAGGGTCCTCTATCGTATCGCAATACCGCAGCAATAGCAAGGCCTAATGAGTTGTAACGGTACTTCTGCGCGTCGGTAGTTCACAAGGGAGTGGGTGTCAATCTTGTAAAATTAGTGTTCATAACATTGATTTTTACATGAGGTGACATGGTGATTGAAAATGTTATTGTTTTGCTTGGGTTGGATTTGAAGTTGGGAACGGGTGGAATTTTTGGAGTATCAATTAGGATTTTGGATTACTTATACTAGCAATTCATAGAATACAATGTTCTAACTTTCGCTGAACTCAGATGGCGATTGACAAATGAATACTGTCAGGTCAGGCAGTAGAAGATCGGGCACTCTTTTACCAGCAGGCTATCACAACAAACTGACTATATATGGTATAGCGATGGGTATAATATGATCTGAATATTAACAGAAGAGGCAAAGCAAATGTGCTTTGACTTGGTTGTTAGCTTCACCCCTTGGTCAATAGTGACACAACATCCTGCTCCAACAGCAAAATGCATTGCCTGGAATGGGCGTCCGATGTTCTGCTGCCTGACCCGAGTACTTAAACGAACTAATTCCTTTAGCTGTTATCTCTGCTTGCTATCGTGGGGGGCTATATAAAAGCTAAATACGTAACCCCCACTCAATTAAAAAGTAAAAGTGGAACCCTACCGATACATAGAGGCCGTCCCTCGCTGCCCAAGGCAGAATAAGAATGCTGTCCAATCAATCCTCACATTCACACCAGTATCTATCTTCTATGTTAGAGATTTATGCTGGATCCACAGCAACCACTGGGTTTGGCAATACCGTAATAACTCACTCAAGAGGTACACTGCCCAACACGGTTAGCGGGTATTAAGTAGCATATACAGTAGATTGTATGTCTGAAATAGGGCAATCTTGTATCTGGGTGATACCTGGACAGAAATTCTGATTTCTGAAAACTACTGTAACTAGCGATAGTATTTGTGCTAGTTATGTCAAAAAGTATTCATTTTAAGTTAGTTGTTACCAAATCAGTACAATTTCAATATACTAAGTAGAAACTAGATATGGCAAGGAGAAAGAAATATTCATAAAATGTAATTAGGATTATTCTGTAGTTGCATGATTATATTAGTTGATTACCTACTGTTGTAGACTATATTACAGTACTATTCATACTTCGATTATTGCTAAATCTATACCCTCTAATATTTATAACTAGTACACTGTTTCAACTTATAAATATTCTACTTTATAAATTTAAGAGATAAATAGTTACTAGCTCTACATTTTATACCAAACTTGTTATTCACTACAAAGGGGTGACACAATCTATTGAAATAACTTTTCACACTTAGTAATAGTCTATCAAAATATCATCAAAGAAATCTCAAGTTATATTGAATATAGTAATACTCTATAGAATTTAACAGTTGAGTTTTCAAAGTTATCAGTTGTCTTTATTAGCTAGAGAATCAGTACAAAAAGAATAAACATAAATTCACTAATATTTAACAATCATTCATTATATATAACTTGTTAGCAACTTCCAAACTAGTTTTTATACTTTATTATATTATTGGAATACTCAGTCATGATATTAGTCACCATCAACTGCAATATTTTCACCCTACTCATATTTTAACAATTTATATTTTAGTATATTTTCACACATTTGTAACGGGCGGGGTCGGACGTAGGTGATATTGGTAACTATAATGTGATATCAGAAAACAAGACAAGAGACTCGAGGTTCGTCTCAAGGGGATCAGGGCAAGACAACAGTCGGAATTGTTTCAAAGTCGTAGCTTGCTTTGCTATTCAAGAGAACGAGTAGAGAGAGAAGAAAAGGAAATCCTCCAACACCAGCAACACTCTCTTTATATACACTTCGTCTGCCACCCTCGAACCATTCATCATGCTCCAATATACCATCCGAATCTCATCCTATGGCCTTACACAACATTAGCAAAACTCCATATCAATACAATCAGGCCATATCATCCAACATCGCAACACCTCACGCCACTCTCTTATCTTACTAAATTATACCTCCACCATCTTGCTGCTTCCTCCGCGTCTCCCAACGTCTCTGCCTTTCCGTAATACAATTCCTCTCACACCTTTCTTAACTTCCTTCCATTATTCCCGAGTACTTCCATATATTCTAGTACCATGACAGTATCCCCCCCTTAGGTTCGAGGTCCTCCGAGACATTTTCCAATGGTCCAGGCTTCACAGGGTATCATTGATGAAACTCCTCCACCGCTTGGAATCCATCAACGAATTTCTCTGGCTCCCAAGTAAGAGAATCATAACCTGTCCACCGGATCAAATACTGTAATTGATTCCGATATACTCGACTGTCCTCAACACTAGATACTTGGTATTCCTCTTCTCCATCCACCTCTACTGATGGGGGGGGGGTTCGACCCGCTGTCCCGCCAGGGGATCTTCTACTACCATATCCAAAAGCGAAACGGGTTGAACTCGATGAATTCGTATTGACGCAGGCAACTCCAACTTATATGCATATGGGGATACTTGCCTACACACCCGGAAAGGTACTAATCGTTTCCAATCCAATTTCTGGTTTGGTCGAGTTGTTCGGACATTGTGAGCATCCAACCAAACCTTAGATCCAACTTGTATATTGGGTGCAGGTATGTGTTCTCGATTCGCCCCTTCTTCCTGCAGGACTAGGCTCGATCTCATCTCAACCCGCAAATGTTCGTGAACTTGTTGCATCGTAGCTTGAACTTGGTCCGCATCCAAACCTCATTCGTCCCGTTCCTGTGTTGGCTCTCCTGCAAATGACATCTGGAGATCCACACCCTGAACTGCAAAGAACGGGGTACACTTCGTTGACTCAGATATGTCATTATTTGCAGCAAATTCAGCAAGGGGTAACCACTGTACCCAATCCTCCTGTTGATGATTAACAAACACCCGGAGGTATTGTTCCATACCTGCATTCATCCGTTCGGTCTGACCATCTGTCTGGGGGTGAAATGCTGTAGACATTCGTCAGTCGATTCCCAGCCGGCTGCATATCTGTCCGCAACACGTAGAATCAAACTGAGGTCCCAGATCTGGAACAATAGACTTTGGCAGTCCATGCAACCATACAACCTCCCGAAGGAAGAACTTCGTATGTGCTATTGCATCTATTGTTGTATGGCATTGGATGAAATGTCGCATGTTCGAAAGCCTATCTACCATGACCCAAACTGCGTTAAATCCTTCACTCTCCGGTAAACTGACCACAAAATCCATTGAAATATCTGCCCATGGTTTCTCTGGCACAGGTAATGGCCGAAGAACTCCAAAGGTCGCATGCCTAGAGGTCCTAGACCTTTGACAACTATGGCAATTCCGTACGTATTGATCCACCTGTTTCCGCATATCTTTCCAGTAATACTGTCTATGCAGGGGATCAAATGTCTTTGCCCGACCTGGGTGTCCTGCCAACGCGGTATCATGATGTTCCTGTATCAACCTTAGTCATAACTGATCGCTCTCCGGAACATACTACTTCTCTCGATACTGAACCCTCCCGTATTGCTTTGTACATTCCGCTACCGTAATCTCTTTTAAGCTGCCATTTATTCATATTGCGTTCATTATCTTCTCGGGCAGCAGATCCTGTTCGTATGCTTGGTTGAAAAGATCAAATGTCGAAGGGTGCTCTTGTTCGGCTAAATCACTTGCCCATATCTGCAACTGTTCTGGTAAGTTATGCAGTTTCAAAACAACCTGTTCCATGCTTTTTAATCTTTCATCCCCCCCCTCAGGGAGGTCTCCAGGCCTCCTGGTCAAAGCATCCGCCTTGCCATTCGATCTCCCTGGTCGATAAACAATCTCATAATCAAATCGTGTTAAAAACTCAGACCATAGTGCCTGTCGCCGATTGAGAAGCTTCTTCGTCATAAAATACTCAAGATTCTTATGGTCTGTTATCAACTGTAAGGGGTACGCAGCACCTTCACACTCGGGTCTCCACTCTTCAAGTGCTTTAATAATAGCGATAAGTTCTGTATCGTAGATATCATAATTACACTCAGCCGGTGAATGTTTCTTCGAGTAATATGCAACGGGGTGTAGCACTCCCTCATCATCATGTTGTGACAATACTCCTGCGGACACATAATCGGAAGCATCTGTTTCAATAATTATCTCTCTCTCATGGTCGAAATGTCTAAGCGCAGGTGCCGTTGTAAACGTGGTTACCAACATCTCGAAAGCCAGCTGTTGTTCCAATTCCCATACAAATGGTTCATACTTCTTCTTAAGCCTTGTCAATGGTTCCGCTTTTGCAGACTATTTTGGAATAAATCGTCGGTAGTAATTGCAAAATCCCAGAAATTGTTGTACTTCGAAGAGGTTATTCAGTCGTCCATTCTTGGTCTTCTTCTCCCGGCTCCAGTTCCGTACAGTCTCAACCTTATCTTCATCCATAGAAATGCCCTTTGTTGAAATAATCAGCCCCAAATACCTTACTGTTTCCTTATGGAACTTGCATTTCTCTAGTTTCAGATACAATCCTGCTTCCAACACTCACTGCATAATCCATTTAACATGGCCAACATGCTCCTCTTCGGAATCACTATATATCAAAACGTCATCCAAATATGCGAATGCGAAATTGTCCAGGGCTTCTCTAATGGCATTATTAATATAGCCCTGGAAGTCTGCTGGGGCATTCATTGTTCCAAATGGCATTACTGTTGGTTCATATAGTCCATATCTCGTCCGGAAGGCTATCTTATGTTCATCCCCTTCCTTCTCTCGATGGAGGTTATAAGCCCCTCGGACATTCAATTTGGTGTATATTTTATCCTTCCCTAAGATATTCAACATTTCTTTTATCAACAGGAGGGGATACTGATTCTTTATTGTCTTACAGTTAATATCCCGATAGTCAATACAGAACCGCAACTCTCCACCGGGTTTCTTTGAGAACAGAACTGGTGCTGCGAATGGTGATGATGATTGGCGAATAAATCCTTTTGACATATTCTCCTCCAACTATTCTTTCAAAACCACCAACTCGGTCCTTGACATAGAATATAACAGTCCCCATGTTGGTGTTTCTCCATCCTTTAGGCGTACCTCATGGTCGATACCAGGTCGATGTGGTGTTAACCAATCTGCCAGTACCTCACCAAACAAGAGAAGAAACTCATGATACTGTTTCGGAATAATCGCCTTTAATGAATGTTCTTTCAGATCCTGTGCCTCGATGGCTTTATTAATATGATATAAGGACGCTTCAAGTATTGTAAGTTTCCCTTTTTTAACTGTGCGGAAAAACAAAGCTCCGTTCAGCATCACAATATTTTCCTGAAATGGCCTTGGAGGTCGAATCTGTGGTTCAAATATATCTTTGACCTGATATACTGGTTCCGGAGGTTCCTCTATAACTCCTTGCACCGTTACTGGTGCGTCATGGCAATGTGTAGTGCAATATTGTGATCCAAAAGTAACGGTATTCGATGCAAAATGTACCGCCACGTCATGTAATGGTAGCTGTGGAATTCCTAGAAAAATCGGATAGTGCCCTCACTTTGTAACGAACATTGGTAACTGTTCCCCATGGTCCTGTATCTTCATACCAACTTTGTCAATATGCATAATGTCCCCCGACTCGATGGGTCTTCCGTCAATTTCTTCAACCTGTTTTTTCTCCTTAAGTTCCTGGAGAGGTATCTGATGATGGCGAGCAATATCTTGATTCATAAATGCAATGCCTGTAGCCCCGCAATCAATCAGTGCATGTGTGGGTATTTCTTGGTTATTCACGGTCAATGTACAGGTTATAACTAAATGTTTTCCTTCCATTGACCCTTCTAATACCTCCACCTTGCTAACTGATAATCACGAAATTCCAAAACATCTCAAAGCATTTAAATCAATCTTTTTCCCATCAACCAAAGCGCCATCCTGCTTGGGTTGACCTAATCTTTTCCCGATTCCTCGGAACCTTCCTTGGTTCCTACTTCTTTGATCTCCGCTCCAGCCGCCTTAGACGTCTGAGTCTTCTTCCTCGCCGCACATTCTGCTGCCCTGTGGTTCAAACCACCACCACAGTATAAACATCTCCTGTCCGCAAACCTCTTTGCCCTTTCCTCTGCCAAAATCCTCCTTTTGCCTGCGCTGAGGTCCATTGGTGCAGGTCCAGTATATCTGGCGATAGTTCCAGCCGGCGCCATCTCAGGAGCCTTCGGGGAGGAAAGAGGCCTGGGGGAAGCGAAACCTATCCCTCCTCCCTTAGTCTGCACCGCTTTTTCAGCTCATGGCTGTCGGATCTGATTATCCCGTTTCTGGCAACTCGTTACGAATGCGGGAAGATTATCAGGCATATTGCTGAAAGCAAATGAATCCTTTATCTCCTCTGACAGCTCCATTCTAAGGGCGTTCCGTAAGGCTGAAGGATTCCAATCCAAATCGGCAGCAATAACTTGAAACTCAGCATAATACTGAGAGAACTCACGGTTCTTTTGTTTAATCTCCCGCATTTTCCGTTCAGTGGTGGCTACTCGGTCGGGGTCCCCAAAAGCTGCTTCCAGGAGTTGTATAAAAGCTGATAGGTCTTCCAGCCCTATTGTTCCGTCCTTCCGGATGTGTGGCAAGATCTGGCCTAAAGCTACTCCCCTCAGGCGGTTGAATGCGTACCGCATCTTCGACTGTTCATCGGGAAAGCTGGCGGGCTTGTGTTGTATGAACATCCGGAGTTGAACAATCCAGCCTCTCAACTGAGTTCGATCCAACCCTGAAACGTCTGGGGAGTCGGGGAATTTCTGGCCTCTGTCTTCAGGAGCCTGGGGAGCCGCTGGGGCCGCTCTGGCTGTCAATGTCAAGGCATTCGCTAACTGCGTCCTCAAACTGCGGGCTTCCTCTCCACATTGCTGTGCATCCTGGGTCATATCCACGAGTTCTTGTCGCAGGTCCTCGTCTGTTGCTGGTGCCTGTTAGAGGTCTCTCCTGGCAGTGTAAGTGGTTCGGTAAAACCTCACGGTTATCACCATGTGGTGTACCTTTTAGCGGGGGTTACACTAAAGCACATCTCGATTGGATAAGCTGATGGGCAGCGTAGCGGAGTCATTGAAAGCAAAGTGCTGCGGCAGCTGATTTGACGATGCAACAACAGCCAGGTATATTCCCGTCGTGCTAGTTGTTTCCAACCAGATTCATTCTTAGATACTATGCGGTTGTATATGAATACACGGCAATCGTGATTAAAAGGGCTCTGCGGTTTCCTTAATTGGATGCGTGGCACACCCGGGTTATTGAACACCTACGCACAAAAAGACTGAGGGAATATTGCGTCGGCAAGCAGCCTAAAGCGGACATCCGGCATTGAGTTGAGGATCATGGTTCTGCAATGGTTAATCCGGGGCTCACAGGCCCCTCGATTAACGTGCATAAGTTCTACGTTGGCATAGCACCGGCTAATGCGCCCGATAAGACTATGAGCTGTCAGAGATGATATCAAAGGCAGAGACGTGGCGCCGTGGGAGGGCACGTTCCAACTACCGACCACCACCCATCGGAGCGAGATGTCAAAGTTGAAGTTATGGTCTGATTAAAGAGCTGAATGATACATGTCTCCTATGGGGACGCGCGAGCACTTCCGACAGGCGCCAACAAATAAGCCGCAAGGATATCTACCGGGCATTGCCAATAAGTCCCACAGATAAGTGGCTATCATTGAGGGATTTAATCATAGCGATGTGTCAAGGACTTGAGCCTATGGTAGGAGGGCACGAACTATAAAGAGATCACATTGTTCCGGCAATGAAGAAGACAAGCTCGAACAGCGAGAGAGAAATTAATACCTACCAGCGGAGAAATATGCTTATTTATTATTGCGTTTTTATGATACCTATACCTATTATATCTATACCTAAAATTTATTAGCTTTGTGTAGCGGCAGCCCCGCACCATTGTTATCCACGAACGGGTTATGACGATTACCTTCGAAAACGATAAAGACGTAATAGTATATGCTTTGGAGAAAGTTATCTCTTACGCCAGAAGAACACAGCAGATCTTCGTAGCGCAGTGTGTCTGGTGGTTAGCTTCGATTATCGGACTCGAACAAGGATTGGTCAATTACATCGACAATAAACAAACCAGACAAAAAGTGAACGTCCTCCCGGGAAAGGCACTAGATATTAAGAAGACCATATCACCAGTACCTAGAGATATTCAAGAGGATAAGAGACAGGATCAGGTACTTAAGGAGTGCGAAGAATATCTTCAGGAATCAAGACAGTTACGAAGTATTGCCACCCGGGAAGTGGACGAATCAGTTCGAACGGGTCAAGTCGAATCCACAAGGGTTTCTAATAAATCCTTGAAGAAAGTAGATCGGAAAGGACGAAGGAATCCTAAGCCAGATATTAGCCAGCCTCAATGGGTTGAGAAAAAGAGGAAGGCTAAAGTCTTCCACCAGACGGAAGGGATCGATGAAGCAGAGATCCAGAGAAGGAAATCAGAAGGAGAGTGCTTGCGCTGTGCTTGGCCAGCTGATAGGAAAGGAGCACATAAGGTTAAGGATTGTATCCGATCTATTAAGTTGGAAAGGGGAACAGCTTCCTATCCTAAGGCGAAGGAATATCAGAAGATTAAACAAGCGCGCATACAGCAAGCAATTGAGGAAGATAGTTCCGGCATTTCGAGTTCTGAAGAATCCTCTGACGACTCATCATAAGGAATAGGATCGACGGCTGTGAATCTAGGTACTTACGCAGTATTGGCGGATACATAGTAGAGTTACTTAGGGTATACACCCCTGTAACAGTGCCACAGGTCTCGTTCGTGCTTCGTCCCGTTTGCTCGTCAGAGTTTGTATCCGTCGCTCAAGCTTGGTATAGTCGCACTGCGGGGGCAGGAACTGCTTCGTTTGCAGATCTGTGATCTGCCGCTGTAGATCAATGATCTGTTGTGGGTGCTCGCACACCATCTGTACTTCCCGGATCGGCTGTGAGTATTACGGCACCCTTGTTAGTACTTTCTGTGTTTGTCCGAACACCTCCTTCAGTTCTTCGAATCCTACGGCGTCCCTTTGTAGGTCGAGAAGTGCCATGATGGTCCCCTGGTCCTCGATGGACACCAGAGCCACTCGGGGTTCCGTTGATCCTGACATTGCAGCGGATCAAGCACATCTACCAATGCCAATTGTACGTATCGAGTTCGGAAGAAGTCGGAGTCGGTGGTACGACAACAATCAGTGGGATTCCTAACGACTTAGCTGGTGTTGCTGCTGCTGCTGCGTGTCTGAAAGTCAAATGAGTCCCTGCGCAATTATGTCCTTCACAATCACACGGTTCCTCGGGATCGCAGGGAAACTAGGAATGAGCTCCCGAGTATCGAGTCAAGTGCGGTCTTAACACAGGATTGTTCATATCGAGTCCGCCGCCCTCTCTAGCTGCATCCGTCCAGTAAGTATTCCTAGGGGATGGGACAGTTGACTGTTCCCAAAAATAGGCTTCGAGGGGTTCTTCGTCGAAAGTTGCTGCTACAATTGCTTCGATGCTGTCGAAGGCGTTCAAAGGTTCGGGTTCAAAAACAAGGCAAGGGGTTCCAGCAAGATCAAACCAATTTGTTCGGGAAGTGCAGTTACTTTCGTACTTCTCCATTGGAGTATGGTGATCAATATGGGTACTGGCAGATATTGAATCCGGTAAGTCGAAGTAACTCGTCGACGCAATCGTCCCAAATCTGTATCCAACGGTGGTTCGGTGCTAGGTAAACCCAACAGGAAACAGAGCAAGGTTCGGAACAATACTTACACCCTGAGGAGGGATGTAGGCACATACAATACCATGTATGTTATGATAGAACTCGTTCTAATGTAACGGGCGGGGTCGGACATAGGTGATATTGGTAACTATACTGTGATATCAGAAAACAAGACAAGAGACTCGAGGTTCGTTTCAAGGGGATCAGGGCAAGACAAGAGTCGGAATTGTTTCAAAGTCGTAACTTGCTTTGCTATACAAGAGAACGAGTAAAGAGAGAAGAAAAGGAAATCTTCCAACGCCAGCAACACACTCTTTATATATACTTCGTCTGCCACCCTCAAACCATTCTTCATGCTCCGATGTACCATCCGAATCTCATCCTATCATCTTACACACCATTAGCAAAACTCCTTATCAATACAACCACGCCATATCATCCAACGTCGCAACACCTCACGCCACTCTATTATCATACCAAATTATACCTCCACCATCTCACCACTTCCTCCGCGTCTCCCAACGTCTCCGCCTTTCCGTAACACAATTCCTTCCACACCCTCCGTAAGTTCCTTCCATTATTCCCAAGTACCTCCATATATTTTAGCGCCGTGACAATATTAGTTGACTGCTTTTCGATTCTGTTAAGTATTCACATCACCTTTATGTACCAACATAATTCTACTTCAATATTTATTAAAAAGTCGGCTCTTCAATCTGGTAAATAAATCTCTGTATTGTATAGTATTGGTAACTCTACTTCATACCTATATCTTAGTACTGTCATATGGTGAATTTGTAATGTTAATATACTGAATTAGCTTTGAATTCTTCTATATACACTTCATATTCTACTCTATAGCAGCCAATCTTGCCATGTACAGAAATCATTCATAAGATATACAGCTTGATTAATTCTCATATTATTTGTAGATAGTGTATTCTGATCCATTTGCCTTTCATATCACTCAAAACTGACACCAATAATTATACTTTACACTGTATATACAATGAAAATCTTAGAACTAAATTTTGTAGTAATGTGGTGATAGACTTGGTTTTGAAATATTTTCAGCAATAATTGCTACAAAAGTGGATGGAAGAATTTTGTATACATCCAGAATGACAATATAGTTTGTATACTATTTGAAAAAACAAAGCATGTAGAATTTATACTGTATAATATTACACCTTTAAGGTATTATTAGATGCCACAGAATTCAAGTGATATTGTATAATACTATAATAAATATGATTAATACTATATATAAAATCTTAAATATGGAGTTTGACTATCTAATATTCAACTTAGGGATAATTTCCCATTGCAATTCACTTATTAACACAATATTCATATAGTATTGAATAAAACTGTTAGATAAATCAACATACCGGTAGTGTTACTATATTAGCTTGAATTGATGCAATGCTACATTCTTTGTTAAAATCAATGTAATAATTGAAATAGTATGTAATTATATATTAACTGTAAGAGTAGAGACTACCATATATCATATATTCAATCGAAAATAATTTTTGAATGATCAACTGAGTTATTAAAAATCAAATACAAATATTTCAAAATTGTTATAATAATATACCTTGAACATGTATAATAAAAGTAACCACTAATGTATTATTAATTAACATTTTCATAGGTGCTAATTATAGTTTCCTACAGAAATGAATGACTAGATCAGCATGCAGTAGATATACTATCAAGGATACCAACAGCTACCCTTTGCCAGTAACCAGGTTTGGGCCTACAGCTGGACCTGCTTTTGAAATGCACATCAAACAATCACAATCCAGCCAAATTCCCCCAGGATCAATACAACTACTCGACATATACTGAAATTTATCAAAATGATTTCATTTGGGTATAAACCACAATGCCTGATTGCAGTCCTCACACTTTATTCTCATTTTGATGTCTTCTCCATTATCACTCTGACTTCTTCTCCACCTGTAAAGAAAACAATCTACTGTACTTTCCATCGAAAGTGGAGAATGCATTCCTGGTATCTTTCTGCCGAAAGGAAGAGGGCTGTGCTTGGTATCTAGCCTGGTAGGAAATTGGGGTCAAGGCAGATGATAAGTCAAGAGCTGATCAATGTGTTGAACCTACAGAGCTAGAAGGAAGGAAGCCCATCATCAACACTCCACCGCACCTCTTATAACCTCTAAAGGGGAACTCTGAGAATGAGCATTCTTCACTCAAAGTGTGTAGGAAGAGGGTGTGAAGATACGATACTACCAAGCCGTAAGGATCCACAAAATCTTGGAAACAGCCAGTAAGATCAAACGTTGGGAAACATATAGAGTGTCTGTTCGTTGGATGATACCATGAAATGTTGGCTATCTTATCCAGGTTCACTGAAACATATACTCCCTGTCACTCTGTGGATATCCGCTATCACTGGATCTCCGTAAATCTCGATCACCCTGTCTGTCTCCATCATCCCTGTATTTCTGTACACCAGCCATTGCTCTGTCCTCAGCCCAGCTGAGTGGTTGTGGAGGTGAGAAACAGATTTTCCTGCTACACCAAGTGATATTTGGTAAAGCTGGAATACAGCAGGAACTTCTCAATGTTGATGGACTTCTAGCTTGTACAAGGTCATGTACAATAGAGAGATACAAGTCAAAGTACTCCACGGTGTACATTTCATTAAGTTGAACATCTCGATAGATTTTCAGGCGATTGACTATGGCTGACTCTAGATTCCAATAGAAAAGTCAATAACAATTGCATCTGGTTAGGAGATGAGTGAAAAATAAATTCCATATTAGTCAGCAACAGCCACACCCACTTTGTACCCGTTGTAGGCATCACCCATAACTGGTTCACCAAGTGCTGTTAGCTGTTTTCCAGGAAGAAATTTGGAGTTTGCTCCACTTCCATTGTATTAGCAAAATTTAAATCAGTCTGGAGGCTACACCTCAGTCCCCCAGACACTCCTATCAAATACACCAGTGCTTCAAAGTACGTACAGATGCTCCCAGGCCCCCCTGGAGCTAAGCAAAGTGCTCTCAGACTCTGCAACACCATTCTTAGGTGCTCTGCAAATTGCCTGGTATGGTTGTGAAACTTTGGGGCAGTTGAGACCACCATGCAGGTTCCTAGAAGACATCGAGAGCAGCTGGGATCTTTATGCAGCACTGCAGGTGACTTGGAGTTTTATTCTCACAGTAGTGGATCTTAGTGTTCCTCAACCACAAGGAATTTTGACCATCATTTTCGCGTTTGTTGCAGACACAAGATTTGCTACATGATTTCATGGCACGCAAGAACGGTCTGAGTTACTCAGCATATATTCATACGGTCAATCTGGCTGCAGATGGTATTCAAATGTAAATGGAAATGCAGCAGTAGATGCTAACTGAGAGAACTTAGAGATGCAGTTGGAGGCAATTGTGGCAGGAAAATCTGTTTCTTGCCACCACAGCCAGTGTGTTTGGCAAGGGGATGCCAGGAGAGGGAATACAGAGATACTGGCATCATGGAGACAGAGTAAGCAATGGGGAGTGTATACTTCGGAGGCCCCAGGCTAGATCGACATCATCTCATTATACCTTGTACACAGTCTAACTTTCCCAGCTCAACGTTGCATGCACTCATACCAAGCTTTCATAGATTCTGTTAGGGGTTCTCCTTTAGCAGCTGTAATGATACATGTTTGAATGAAGCAGATACATGTGACAAAGTGTTAACATAGTCATATGCAAAATGCCTACCTGCGATACGTGAACATGTTTGTCAGTCAAGTGATCCTTAGCGGGATTACACTTGAGCCATGTGTCGATCAATCAGTGAAGACTACAGTCGCACTAGCGGATTCAACTATGATGATGCAATTACGTCGCCATAACTGGGAAGTGGGAAAATCTTCAGCAGTGCGCATACTTATTGGCCACACCTATTAAACCTTGTCTAGCGGGACAACACACAGTTAAGTTGCAGTTACGCAGCATTACTTGTGCAGCAGATGATATGCAATATGCGAGAAAGAGGGATCTGCAGGCTCACGCGCTAAGCGGTGAGAACTACGTGCGGCACTCCACGGTCTACAGAAGGTTGAGACCTAAGCATGCAGTATTTGAGGGATTAATGACATTGGCTGAAGATAAAAGGCCAGAAGCAAACCGGCTTATTGAATTAAGACGGTATGCATTGCAACATCATACTCGATAAGAATACAAGATAGACCTGTTGTTAAATACGCTAGCGGAGTATCGTTTGGTCGCCCATTGAATCTCTGATGCAATGCCAAATAGCCAATTTAAAGGTGAGGCAATTAGTAGTGAAGAGCTATGAAAGTATATTGCGATAAGCACTAATAAAACTAAGGTCGTCAGATGCCCTAGCTACAGAACAAATGCGAAGCAATATGTCAAACAAGAGGTTATGAGCTGTCATTATTTGCATTTGATATCATAATCATGAGGATGGCCCCAAGGGGACAAAAAGTTCAAAACCACTCATGCATGAATACGATAACCGAAGGGAACTTGTTGCGTTATCAACGGAGCACACCAGTTGTATCTGGGGATAAGCTATCAAGCAAAAGTAGTGTCATGACAGAATCCCCAAAGGCAAACTTGACCTGAGGGCCTGATTATAAAAAGCTCACATTGTCCCTGATGATGAGAAGAACCAAGCTCTAGCAGCAATCCACAGTCAGACATTACCAGCGAAGAACACCTTAAAATAATATTAAGAATTCTATCTACCTTATTCAAAATTATTTCTCTATTCTCTCTCCGTGAATACGCACTATATGTGTGTGTGGAGACTAACACATTCTCAGTACGCACACCAGAGGGTCGTCGCAACTTTTGGCGATCTGATAGCATACTACAATGAGCAGGGTTTAACCCACATCTCCTGAGCACTGTCATGCTCAGCTATTATCGAAGGGATTGGATAAGAGGTGCACAGGTACATCAGTACCAGTGCATTGCCTTATGGAGAGTCGTCCGAAGAGCGACTTTGGACCGATGAGGAAGAGTGGTAAGCTCTTATTCTTAGAAGAATAAGTGTTTGAGTCTGGGAAGACGAGAAGTTAAGGACAAGGAGATAGGTGGCTGTATTTAGTCTAATAAATAGTGTATTGATTATTGGGACTTGAAATACCCCCGTAACAGATTCATGCAATATGTGTAGTTCATCAAACACTTTTGCTGAGCCTTCACCGAAGAATACAATTTGTGTGGTACTTCACTGCTAGATACCCCTTCATATCTACTCACCATCCTTCTATACATATAGAGCGAGACCCACCCATTCTCACAAATTCGCTAGCAACCCAAAAGAAGCTTCACAGGTTCACCACACTGTAATCGGGTGAGCTGAGAAATGTATTTTGAGGCCATGATCAAGCGAGTTTAGAGATATACTTGCAGGGTAATGTTGAGTGAACTCAGAAATATACTTCGAGGTCATAATTTTGCTAGTATGGAGATGTACTGGAAGCTGTTGATCAATGGAGACTGCAGGAGTACTTGGAGGCGTGTGATCTGGAGGCTGTTGATCTGGATGCAGTTGATTTGGAGGCGGTAGATCGATCTGGAGGTGCAACAGGAGCTCAGACTATATTTATTAGTTGACTTATAATTGTGGGAATGCAGAGAATAGTCTACAAAAAGGTCCACCAAGAGATGAGAGATGAGAGATGAGAGACTGGCTGGGAGTGGGACAGAGTCAATCTTGGGATGATGTAGCACTTGGTGTATGCAGTACTCAAGGTGTGCAGTACATGATTTCTGCAGTGTGTGGTGCATGCTATACTTGGCATTACCTGATGATCATGACATGCAGGTATAGTGTGAGATAGCTTAACTTTATTTTCTTAGATGATGGCACAGTGGAGGACAAGTAAGAGAGAGATGAGAGGAGATGGGAAATTGGAATGAGAAACTGGAACTGAAGAGAATTTCGTGTGCAAGTCAATTCACCCATATGGATATGATTAGTACGACTCCCAATTCAGCGGGCAATAACATTGAGACATCGTCTTTTAAAGCCAATCAGGAAAGTCATACACTTGATTCTTCCTACCTGCTTGTATCCTCCACATTGTGCCCATTATTATCCGCCATCTCTCTTTCTCGTCCGCAACTCTACCATCATTGCAGAATACCAAGTTCTATCATATCGCTCTATCACTCTATCGCATGATCATGAGTTAACACTAAGTACAACATACACCGAGTACAGCATAGACCGAGTACAGCGTCCACTGAGGATTGTCTGTAATCCCTGCATTGTCACATTTAGGAGTTAACCCATGAATGTAGCTTCTGCTTCCCGTCAGCAAAATGAATATTAGTCACTTGAAGCCTCCTGGAGTATCTGAGAGGATGTGGAGTGTAAAATTGGATGTGTCAATTTCAGGAGAGTATCAGACCCTAGGAGGGCATTCCAGCCGGCCTTCAGAGTAACTGGGATCTCTGATAGTTTCTGCAGGAGTACGATGGGAGTGATTGTGATAGGTTTGGAAACATCTTGGTGCGCCGGAGAGAACATTGTGTGCACATGAGTGCACCTGGGAGTGCCAACAACAAGTCTGGGAGCACCTTGGAGCGCCGGCGACAAGTCTGGGAGCACCTCAAATCACAGTAGAGAAGTTTGAGAAAAACAATATCATCTTTGGGAACGCTGCTGGTACGCCTGGAAATAATAGCTACTACTTATTGTTCAATGATTTTTAAAACTCATGTATGCAGTTTGTATTCTCATCTATGTATCTATGTATCTATATAGCTACCCATCAATACACTGCATAACTGGAGTGGCTGCAGGCGGTGCTTAAGAGCAATTTGAGGTGCACCTGAAACTAATGATCGGGTGAACTCAGAAATACACTCAGAGGCCGTGATCGAACAAGTTGGGAGAGGCACTTGGAGGCAGTGATCGAGCGTATTTGGAAATACACTTGGAGGCTGTGATCGAGTGAACTTTGAGATACACTCTAAGATCATGATTGAGCGAGATTGTAAATGGACTTGCAGGCCGTAATCAAGTGAGTGTGGAGATACACTTGGAGGATGTAATCGAGCGAGTTTGCAGATGCACTAGGACGAAATGATCGTGCGAACTTGGAGGCCGAAATCGAGCCAGTTTAGAGATTGACTTGGAGGCCGTGATTGTGCAAACTTGTAGGCCGTAATTGTGCAATTTGGACTAGTACTTAGATGTGGTTGATGGACGGTACGCCGGGTGGTGAGACTCTTTTCATCAGTTAGTTTACTCACAACCGTGGGAATGTGACAAGGTGACTTTACCTTTGATCTCACATGGAGAGCTGGCTGATGGCAGTCAATCGTGTAAGGAGGCTTGCCAGAAACTGAAGCTACATTCAAGGGTCAACTCGTAATCATCAAAATGAAGGGAAGACAAATAATCTTGGGTGGATGCTGTACTCGGTGCATGCTGTACTCGGTGTCAACTTATGATCATGACATGGAGATATATAAAGGGATGATTCAACTTTATTTTCTGCAATGATGGTAGAGTTGTAGACGAGAAAGCGAGATATGGGAGATGAAGATGAGAACGAAGTGGAGGATACTAGGGGATATGAGAAATCAGGGGTACCACTTGCCTGTGTGGGTTGGGGAGGCCTCGTATCGGTGTGTGTACACTGTGGCTTGGGACTGGTACCCACTGTATCGGGGATGGTCAATTGACTCACACATGAAATCCTTCTAAGTCCCAGTATCTCACAATGATTTCCCCCATCTCCTCTCATCTCTCTCTTTCTCGTCCTCAACTCTACTATCACCTAAGAACATGAAGTTAAGTCATCACTGTGTATCTCTCCATGCCATGATCACGAGTCAACACCAATTGCAGGGTACACCGACAACAGCATACACTAAGTACTGCATACACTGTGCACTGCATCATCCCAAGATCGACTGTGTCCCGCTCCTAGCTGGTCTGTCAGCAGATCATGTTGTACTCAATTGTCTACATTCCCACAATTACGAGTTAACCAATGAATAGAATCTCAGCTCCCATTGCGCCTCCCTCCCAAACTACCGCATCCAGATTGGCCGCCTCGATGTACTCCTCCAATCTTGCTCAATTGCGGCCTTCAATTGCATCTCCAAACTCCCTCGATCACAGCCTCCAAGTGTATCTCTAAACTCCCCTGATTACGGCCTCCAAGTGCATCTCCAACCTTGCTCAATCACAGCCTCCAAGTGTATCTCTAAACCCGCACAATTATGGCCTCGAAGTTCACACCATGACTGCCTCCAAGTGCATCTCGAAACTCGCTCCATCATGGCATCCAAGTGCATCTCCCAACTCGCTCGATGACAGCCTGCAAGTGTATCTCTAAACTCACACCATTACGGCATCCAAGTTCGCACGATCACGGCCTCCAAGCGCATCTTCAAACTCGCTTGATCCCGGCCTCCAAGTGTATCTCTGAGTCCACTCTATCTGAGTCTCCAAGTGTATCTCCAATCACACCCGATCATGGCCTCTAGATACATTATCATGGAGTGATAGTGGTTGTACGGAGATTGAGGGATAACAGAGGTTCACAGAGTGACGGGGAGTATATATTCGGCAGACTCCAGAGTAGATAGACATCATCTCATTTCCATCCCATCTTATCATACAATGAAAATACACTCTATCTTTCCCAACTTTTGGTCTCACTTGCTTTGTCCGAGATTTGGTGGATCCATGCAATTGCATGGATCCTCAACGCTGGGTAGTATCGTATCTTCTCACCAGATTCCCACGCTCCTCAAACCAGATCTGTTCTGTCTCATGAATAAAGTTTGAATGTCGTGAGAGGTGCACAGATGGTACTTGAGCATAATTGGAGGAGCACCTGGGCATGCCCATTGTGAGAACTTAGATATGCACCACTTGGAGGTCATTGTGGTGAAATAATGGAGCTCGAAGGTAGAGAGCCCACCATCAACACTCTGCCAGCCAGATTGACCATATGTACATATATAGAGAAACGAAAATAATCCATGCCATATCATGATGTAGCGAATCTTGTGACTGGAACAAACACAACTATGACAAGATGAAATGCCTTGTGGTTAAGTAAGAACCACTGCTGTGAGAATATGCCATCAAGTCTTCCGCTGAGTTTTGCAGTGGTCACGGCTGCTCTAGAAGTATCCCGCAGAGCTGTGTGGCAGTCCAGGCTGCTGTCGTAGTATCCTGCAGCGCTGCGTGGCAGTCTCAGCTTCTCTCGAAGTCTCCTGCCGATCTGCGCAGAGGTCTCAGGAGTTCCAATATTTCAGTATTCTATCAGTTTAATCTTGTAGCATCCTGAATACACCTCCATAACTGCAGGTGCTTTCAGGAGCACCTGAGAATGCTGTTGCAGAGTCTGAGAGGACTTGGCTTAGGGCCAGGGGGGTCTGGGAGCATCTAGAAGTACTTAGAAGCACTGGTGAGGTTGCCCGGAGTGTCTGGGAGGATTGTGTATTGCTTCCGGACCGATTTACATTTTGCTGATGCTGGTGTGGCTCGCTACAAGATTGACTGCCACCAGCAAGCTCTGCATCAGGGCTAAAAGATACAGTCTCCTTATCACATTGGCATGATTATGAGTTAATTCGCTGATTAACAGAGTCTCACCAGGACTCGGAGCACTACCCATCGACTGCCTCCAAGCTTCCGAAGTTCTCTTAATCATGGCCTCAGAAGTGCATCTGCATACTATCTCTATCACAGCCCAAGAGTGTATCTCTAAATTCGCTCAATTACAGCCTTCAATTGTATGTCTGAACTTGCTTGAGTATGACCTTCAAAGTTCGCACGATTATGGCCTCCAAGTGCATCTCCCAATATGCTCGATCACAGCCTCAGAGTGCATCTGTCAGTACACTCAATCACAGCATCCAAATTAGCTCAATGACCACCTCCCAGAGCATCTCCAATGTCACTTGATCACTGCCTCCAAGTGCATTGCTGACTTCGGTTGATCATCATCTTAAGGCGCACCTTGAAATGCTCTCAAGAACCACAGACAGTCAGTACAAATATAAGATGTTTTGTTGGGTTGCAATATTGATATATTGACACATGGATACGAATATACATTTACACATAGAGACATAGATGAGAATACAAACTGAATTCATCAGTTTTAACAATCTTTGGATGATAAATAGTAGCTATCATTTCCTGGCACACCAACAGTGTTCCCAAACTAGGTGTTGTTTTCCCAGACTACTCTACAGTAATTTGAGGTGCTCTCAGACTTCTCACTCACGCTCCCAGGCTTGTCATTGGTGCTTCCACGTCTGTTATCAGTGCTTCCAGGCTTGTTGCTGACGCTTCCGGGCTCGTCATCAGTGCTCCTAGGCTTGTCGCTGGCACTTCCAGACTCGTCATCAGTGCTTCCAGGTTTGTTGCCAGCTTTTTCAGGTGCTCCTAGGCTTCTTGTTGGCGCTCCCACATATGTTACTGGCACTCGTAGATGCTCCCAGATGCATCTGAACACCTCTGCATAGGTGGAGTAATCTATAGAATTTGACCACCCTTGAATTCTGCTCCAACAATTCTCAGACACTCCTGGAGGCTCCCACTGACTGATACACATTTTGCGATGGGATTGTGCTGCACTACAACCAATCTGAACATTCTGTCCTTATGTGTGCACCAATCGGGTACTGGGTACAGTCCATCACAACTGACATGGAAGACTAACGTTTGAATGATGAGAAAGAAATGGAGGGGACATATCTGAAAGGTTACTAGAAACACCAGAAAAATGTAAATTGGACCAGAAGTAATGCGCAATTGTCCCAGACACTTCAGGTGACCTCACCAGTATATCTATGTACTTCTAGATGCTCCCAGACCTCCCTGGAGCTAAGCAAATTGCTTTCAGACTCTGCAAGAGCATTCTCAGGATGAGATGAGATTTGACTGATACCATAGTCAAATTTTGGAGTTCCTGAGACCTCCGCAAAGATCTGCTGAACACATCAAGAGAAGCTGAGACCGCTGCACAGCACAGCGGGAGATTTGGTGCCGTATTCTCACAGCTGTGGTTCTTACATTATCACCAGGCATTTTGTCTTTGTTACAGGCACAAGATTCACTATATCATAAAATGGCATGAATTATTTAAGTCTTTCTATATATATACATATGGTGAATCTGGCCGCAAATGGTAGTCGAGCATTATTGGAGGAGCACCTGGACACGCCCATTGAGAGAACTTAGAGATGGACCACTTGGAGGCCGTTGTGGTGAAACAATGGAGCTAGAGAGCAGAGAGCCCAGCAGCAACACTCTGCCGCACCTCTCGCGACATCCAAACGGAATTCATGAGAAAGATCAGTTCTGGTTGGAGGAGCATAGGAATTGGCTGAGAACATATGATGCTACCCTGTGTTGAGGATCCATGCCATTGTGTGGATCCACGAAATATTGGACAGAGCAAGTGAGACCAAAAGTTGGATAAGATGGAGTGCGTATTTCCGTTGTATGATAAAATGAGATGGAAACAAGATGATGTCTATCTACTCCAGGCTCTGCTGAATATATACTACCCGTCACTATGTGCACCTCTGTTACCCCATTACCACTGTACACCAACAGTAGCCTCTTGAAAATGTACTTGGAGGCCGGGTTCGAGCAATGTTGGAGATGTACTTGGAGACTGAGATCGAGCGAACTCAGAGATGCCCTTGGATGCTGGGATCAAGTGAATTGGGAGATGCACTTTCAGATCAAGATCGAGTAAACTCAGTGATTTACATGGAGGCCATAATCGAGTGAGTTTGGAGATGCACTTGGAGGCCGAGATCGAGCGAACTCAGTGATGCACTTCAAGGCCATGATCAATTTTGATTGGAGGAGTACTTCGAGGCGGTTGATGTGCAGGTGATTGATCTGAACACGGTCAATCTGGAGGCAGTGAATCTGGAGGTGGTAAATTGGGAGGCATGTGTGATGGAAGCTGAGACTCTATTCATTGGTTAACTTGTAATTGTGGGAATGTAGAGAATTAAGCACAACATGGTCTGCTGAGAGCTGTGAGGTCTCTGGGAGCAGAAGACAGTCGATGTTGAGATGATGCAGTATACAGTATATGCAGTATGCAGTGTATACAGTACCCAGCATATGCAGTACTTGGCATATACAGTACTCGGTGTATGCTGTACTCGGTGTATGCTGCACTCGGTGTATGCTGTACTCGATGTATGCTATACTCAGTATATGCTGCACTCATTGTTCTCTCCTGATTATGGCATGGAGAGATAGAGAGGGATGACTCAACTTCGTGTTCTTAGGTGATGGTAGAGTTGAGGACGAGACGGAGAGAGATGATAGGAGATGGCGCAATACATCATGAGAAATTGGGACTTGCGAGAATTTCGTGTGCAAGCCAATTTACCATCACCGGTATGGCAGGTACGAGGCCCGATCTGGCGGGTTAGCACACTGATACGAGGTTTTCCCAACCCAATCAGGTAAGTCGAACCCCTGATTTCTCTCAGTCCTCTACATCATTCTCATCTTCATCTCCCATCTCTCTCTTCCTCGCCCACCACTCTACCATCATCGCATGACACAAAGTTAAATCATCTGTCTCTTTCTCTGCATGTCATGATGCTGAGTTGACACCAAGAACAAGCATACACCAAGTACAGCATACACCGAGTACAGCATACACCGAGTACAGCATACACCGCGTACAGCATACACTGAGTACAGCATACACCGAGTACAGCATACAGCTAAAATTGTTTATCTTCCCTCCATTGTTATAATTATGAGTTGACCCCTGAATGTAGGTTCAGCTTCCGGGATACCTCCGTACACCATCAACTGCCATCAGCCAGCGCGCCGTGAAAGCTCAAATATAAAGTCACCTTGTCACAATCCCACGGTTGCGAGTCAACTAACTGATAAATGGAGTCCCAACACCCGGCACGCCGTCCATCGACAGCCTCCAACTGCTCGTCCAATCTCCCTCAATGGTTTCCTCCAAAGTGTATCTCCAAACTTGCAAGATGATGGCCTCCAAGTGGATCTCCAGACTCACTCGATCATGATCTCGGAGTGCATCTCTAAGTTCACTTGATCACGGCTTCCAAGTGTATTCTTAAATATGCTCAATTACCCTCTGCATGTGCATCTCCAAACTCGCTCAATCACGGCCTCCAAGTGCATCTCTGATTTCACTCGATCTCAGTCTCCAAGTACATCTCCGAACTCGCTGCATCCCGGGCTCTAACTGTATCTCCAAATACAGTCGATTTCCGCCTGCAAGTGCATCCCTCAACTCGCTTGATCATAGCCTCCAAGTGCATCTGTGAGTTCACTTGATCTTGGTCTGCAAGTGCATCTCCGAACTCGCTCAATCCCAGCTTCCATCTGTGTCTCCAAATATGCTCGATTGCCGCCTCGAAGTGCATCTCTAAACTCGCTCGATCATGGTCTCATAGTGTATCTCTGAGTTCACTGAATCATCATTTTCAGGTGCACTTTGGAATGCTCTCAAGCTCTGCCTCCTGCCAGTCCAGACATACTGCGTGTTGATGGGTAGATATAGAGATACATAGATGAGAATACAAACTGAATACATGAGTTTTAAAATTTGTTGAATGAAAAGTAGTAGCTATGATTACCAGGTACACCTGCAACGTTCCCAAAGATTCATTTTTTCCCAGACTGCTTCACCGTGATTTGAGGTGCTTTGAGGCTGGTCGCTGGCGCTCCCAGTCATGTCGTTGGCGCTCCCAGCGTTGGCACTGGCACTGCCGAGTGATATCAAACATATCATAATCACTCCCATGGTACTCCTGTACCAGTCGCTACAGAACCCAGTAACTCCGAAGGCCGGCCGGAATGCCCTCCTACGGTCTGATCCTCTCCTGAAATTTGTCGCATCTAAGTTTATACTCCACATTCTCTCAGACACTCCTGGAGGCTTCCAGAGACTAAAATATGTTTTGCTGATGAAGAAGATATTTCTCAATGCGGTTCTGTACACAGAAAGTGGATTCAGAATGACAGCAGGGATGGGAAGATGCTGCCACCACTGCGCGACAGCTGCCACAGGGGCTGCATAATGCATAATCTCAGCTGTTCAAGATAGCCAGTAGCCTGGGAAATACATATACCTAGTTAGATTACTGGCGACTGGGAAGGATATGGCCCAGCACTAAGAGGGAAAGCAGTTGGAGATTTCTATATATACTGAGAGGAATAAAAAGGGCTTCAATAGTAGAAAATGAAATGAGATGAAGTCAGTTGATAGCAAGAGGGCAATGGCAGGGAAGGGGGAAAGCGAATAAAATGGAAAAGAGCACAAAACATTTGACAAAGCAGAGCAGCAGACAGTAGAAAATATCCAAAAATGGGGCTGTGGAAGGCAGTGAGGAAGCTGAACGGTAGAGGCATAAACTCAGAGGATGAGTGGGCAGAGAAAGAAAAACAGGTAGTTAGAGAGTTGGACAAGAGGATGGTTACACAAGAGTGGTTGTTGGGTTAGGAGGCTCTGGTGAGGGCAAACAGGGTTAACAGAAGAGAATCGATAACTTTCGTATTGGTTTTCAAAAATAGCATTGCCCTGCAACTGAGTGATATAAAGTCCTTTTGCTCATATCTTGACTTGCCACATTCGGTGCTGGCAGAGCACTTGTCAAAATAACATTGGCAGAAATAGGGAGAAAACAGAGCGAAATGAGGGGATTTATTGAGTGGACCATAATGAAAACGGTTAAGAATAACAAATGAATACAATTGAGTGGAGTTGGAAGATGGAGGGAGATTATTGAATCTACACATCTGAGTAGATTTGGAAGATGGTGTGAGAACAACTATTCCTATTGGCTGAGTTGCACCCATGTTATATCCAAAATTCCTACTATTTTCCCACAACTCTCTAGTACTCTCAGGATAAGAGGGAAGACAACTATTCCAGCGGTGGGTACAAAAATCGCCACCACAATCAGGAACGATGAACAATATGTCCCCAACTACCCAGTCCAAGTAGGTAATGAGCAGGAGAAGAAGTATAGACCTTGTGATGAAAAACAGGAAGAGCATACTAGGGAAATCAGAAACCACAGAGACTAGAAAGGAAGCAATTGGCACACAGTTACCCAATAGGTATATCAAGAGCTCCCCCCTCCCGTGTTCCTAAGAAGGGACAACCACTATATGCTATGGTTCATTTTCCTCTGCACATGGATGACAATGTCCAATATTGCCTTCTTAACCAACATGGCCATCTCAACCATAACAAATGACAAGCATGTTGTTTAATATTGATCCACATCATTGCAGCAGCACTCAGCGACTGCATGGAGATAGAAGCATCCTTAACCGCCAACACCATTACCACCACTGCTACAAATCTCGACTGCACCATACCAGCCACCACCTCTCTAGCCACCACCACCACTGCCACCACCACAACAATCGCTGCTGCCACCACCAGCACTGCTGCCACCACCAGCACCGCTGCCACCACAACCACCACTGCCACCACCACCACTGCCTCCGGGTCCACTGCCACCATGGCCACCATGAGTCGACATGATGCAGTTTTAGATATTTCCACTCTCACTTGTAATCCGGCTTATGTATTCCTTACACCACAGGCACTATCGCAACTGAGTTACAATATCTTCTCAGAGTAAATTGGGAGTTCATTATAAGAAGCAGTCAAAATTGCCGCTTGGGAGGTCACCCTACAAGGGTAGGCTCATCTCATGCTTGAGATTTGTGACATTGTTGCCAATGTTACTGAGGCCCCTGACACCCAGGTCCCTTGGCTGACAAATATTGCTGAGCAGAACCTACAATTGTAGGAGTTGAAATACAATCAATACAACGACTTCCTCAAGGCTTTTCATAACTCCCGCATGATATGGAAGATAATTAAGCAGCACTACTCTACCCAACAGGGGAAAAACACAAGCATCACAGAAGCTGGGAGAGGTCTTGCAATACTATCCTGAACTACAGGAAGTTCTTAGTGATTCCAGCGGAAGTGAGACATGGCTGTGATTAACCACAAGTACTAATCAGACATCCAGATATTCTGAGTTGGTGAAGATATTCCTCAACTATACATATGTCAACCATCTCCCCATACTGAACAAGAAGTCAACTAAGAGCAAGTAATGTACTGATAAGCAAATAGCGCAATCAGTCTTCGAAAATGGACCCCAGGCAGTGACACTTCTTCACACTCCTCATAAATGATGCAAGCAACTTGCCAGCATTCTTCCACCATGCATCAGAGCATTCAATGATATGATCATGTCATCACAATGTTTTAGAAACTTGTTTAGTCATTAAAGTGCATTTACTCCACTTGTTTCATGTCGATCCTCTACAGGTTGATTCTTTTCACGGTTTTTTGAACTATGTCATTGATTTCGAGAATATTTTCCACTATTGAATCCCTCAATACATCAATTTTTCAAAAGCTTGCACAACTCTCACAACAAAATTAAGACACGCAGATTAAACAGTATTCAGTTATCTATATATCACTGTAACAATTACTTCAAGCATCAAACTGAATAGTCTACATCACATACAAATTGAAAGCATTTACGTCAATGGTGTTGCTGACATACCACCTCATGCTCTGTGTCTGCGGCATTAGCGGAAGAAGGTGTACAGCCCCTTTGATGTTGCTTATAGGGACAATATCAGTGGTTTGGACTCCACCATATGGCTTACGACAGTGGCTTCCATCGTGCAAGGGTTGTACCACCGGTTGATATCTCTCCTCAACAATCACCATACCAGCAGTCTGACATATAGGCCATGTTCGAAACATCTCAATCCAGGCAAGAAGTCCTTTAATGCTTCATTAAGCATCCTCAAGGATGGAAAGACACCTTCGAAGTGAGAGAATACGTGCAGTGGTCAGCTTACGTTGGCTATCCGAACTCATCCCAATGCCGAGAACTGGTGTTTTATATGTTGGTCACATATTCGTTTGCGACATTGTGAACCCAGTGCAATAAACCATTTGAACTGCCTGCATGTTGAATTGAGTAGACGACATGGAAAGCGCTACTGCATTGAACCAAATGGATTATACATTGTTGAGATAACTGAAATACTGATTGTAATAGACACTGTCTGTGAAGTCCATACATCTCTTGAAACCGGAAGCAATGTAATTCTGTAGCTCCACTTGTGGCATTGCACACCACTCAGCCAAGTCATCAAGGGTCTTCATTTCTGGTCATAGGTTTTGCATCATTCTTATAATTGGCGCTTTGGTTGGAGGCATTTTATGAACTTGATGTTGTGTTGCAATGTTAGCATTCAGCTCACGATACTGCAACACCTGCTTTCGGGCATTCATTCGCATTTCGGGAACGTGGCCTCATTACGATTCAATTGTCGGTACGCTTGTTCAAGACCCATCATAGCTCACTGTGGGAGTTTAGAGCCTGTGTTCCACATGTTGCCAAGTGGGTGGTTACGGTCAGAGAAGTGGTTGAGGAGATGCAGTATTTCAAATATGAAATGGGATTTGTCAACAAGATGTTGTGCAATTTCTGACTCGATCAGCATTGTATCTCCATCAACACCACCATAGTGTGTAGCCGTTGAACGATTGTTCGAAGTGGAGTCACTCTCTGGTTCCTCCAATTGGTCCAAAGTAAGCTGCTATTTCAAGGCGTTCCTGACCGAGAATGTAGATATACCAGTGTGGAATCAACTGAAGACATCCGTCAAACAACAAAACCCCTCCTCATACCTCTCCATGTACTCGATTGTGGCTTTGGTACAGTACTGCTACTGCGCCATATGGTCAAAATACGCTAATCTTGTGATGCACAACTGGGCTTCTGCGAAGGGAATCATTTGGCTCACTAAAGGGTTTGAAAGAGTTGCAGCAAAAACATGAACAATCACACACCCAAGTGCATTCATCTCCTCACGACTCCATTGTGATGCCTCGCTATATTGACTTTGGAATTGAGTGGAGCTGTGATATTGAGGCAACATCACCCAGAGCTGGTTGATATTGTTGATTTTGGAATTCTTGTTCGAGGAACAATGTTACACAGTGCATCAAATGATTGAGCATACTGCAAAAGACAATACGAAGAATATTCAATATGAACATTGTCATTGGGGAGATACAGTTCATACTCCCGAAGATGCCTATTGAGCATCCTACCGCTCAATCTATCAGACAGCGTCTAGCTTCCCCTTTCTCGATTTCATCTCCCTGAGTTGAGGGTATTATCGTTTGGACATATAGCCGATAGTCTCTGAATTGCCATGATAATGAATTCCCTACTCCAAACCACAATGATGGTGCTTAGCACACCAGCGAATGCTGCTGCTTGATCGAGTGCAAGTGAATGTTTTCGAAGTTGTATGCCATCTATGTATAGATGTCATGATACTATTGCCGCATCCAACTATCTGCACAAAGGATGAGCTTTCCAGTGTTGAGAAGCACATCCAGAGGACAAAAATTAAGCTTCAAAATCTTCCTTGAAACCTTTTGATTATGGCTTTGAGGTTCCTTCATGGCAGGGGTTTTTCCATGTGACTTACATTCATTTTTTGAAGGAATAGGAAGAAGGGCAGCAAGACTGCATGCAAGATTCAAAGGTTCTAAGCTAATCGTCTAGGGGATGTATCAAAGATTCAAATATACAGGCCATTGAATCATGGCAAGTGTTAGAACTGGTTCCCAACAGTTGCTTTGGGTCCTGGTCTGGGTCTAAACCGAACCGTTGCCAAATAGGCGATCCGGGTTGTCAATACACCTGAACTGTCAGTTCGGGTACAGTTCAATGGCAATCTCCCAACCCATCTGAATTGGGCGGGTTGTCAGCAGGTCACGCAGCGGATTTATCTGAAGATTCATATAATGCTTCTGTTTTTGCAGTTCGATTACACTATATTATCAAAATCAGGTATTCAGTGGCCAATAGACTGGTTTGCAAGTTGCGATGTCGATTATTTTGGAATCTGTAGTTTTTCTGTTATATGTTGTATTTTAGCCTAGAGTGGCAGTCAGTAGTTCTGTTCTGAGCTCATTTATCCGCACAATGCCTTGATTACTGAATATGCAAGACTAAAAATTGTTTGAGACTCCATTGATGCTTATTTTCATGATGGGGTAATGCATATGCCAGGCACTGTTTAAAATGAAATGGCTACCAGAATATGATATATGAATTAATGCCACAATCTGACACTTATATTAGCCACAATGCAAGACCAACAGTTGGTGACGCTCCATTGACGCTCATTTTTAAGATGGGGCAGGGAGTGTGTTGCTACTTATTGGCCTATAAAGGCAGCCAACATCTCATTTATGGATATTTAAAACCAATTGCAAGTTAAATTACCCAAAATGCAAGCCCAGAAATCGTTGACACTCCATTGACGCTTATTTTCAGCATGGGGCAGGGAGAATGTTGCTGTTGTTTTTGCCATTGAAGGCAGCCAATACATGATTTATGGATGCCTGCAACTAATTGCCACCTCGGTTACCCAAGATGCAAACCCAGAAAACATTGACGCTCCATTGATGCTCATTTTCAGAATGGGGCAGTGACCATACTGTTAACTATTTTGCCTGTGAAGGCAGCCAGTACATTGGTTATGCATAGCAGCGACCAAATCAATGGTCAATTTCCATACTTACAAGTCCTGTAATCGTTGACGCTTTATTGATGCTCATTTTAATGTATTGTCCATTCAATATCTGCCGCCATCAATTATTGCATTCATAATTATTTGACAATATTGGTTGCCTTTCTGCCTCATCGAGACTCAGCCCTTTGGCAAAGCCGAGCCCAGTAATCTTGTTGCACTTGTCACTCTCCTCCTATTAAAATCTGTACGTCTAGCCAAATAATACAGTTTGCCCTTTATACTTCCGTTAATTAACCAATATTCACAAGTGACTGCTTCATCTTCTCCAATGAGAATTCTCTAAATGAAATTCTTGGTCAAACTATATAAAGAACCTGGTGAAAATACATCGACTATGTCAGTCTTACTTTACTTGATCCTCTTATTCCTCCTCGTTTCGATTGTACCAACCGTCATCAACACCAAATCAGCCCTTTTCTTTGTCATCCGTGTTTGCCGAATCAATCTGGGAACATTCGGAGCGGCACTCCCATCCTGCTGCTGCTGGGGTTTTCTGAATTCCTGGTTCCATTTTCTAGCTCTATCTCGGATTGGTTCTCTGCCTCCCTGTTGTCTTTGTTGTCATTGTGATTAGCCAAGTCCCCATTCCAGTCAAGCCAATTTTCGGTGTCCGAAATGCTTTCCAGTGCACTGTCCTCATCACTTTCGGCAGGATGGCGGTTGATTCATTGGAATTGGTAGACATTGAATACTTGCATTCGTCTTCCAGGGAGGTCCATTGCAGACAAAGCTGGTGGCACAGGTGATCTTTCTGTCAATATAAATGCAGCTGCACCATCATGGTGAAAGTTTGACCAGGACACTGTGATGATCTCTTCGTTATCTGAAATGTATCCTACAGCGGTCATTTGCTTGTTTTGAGGGCGAGATTTCTTCTGTGTAGCACGTAGGTTCTGGCTGCCCTGCCACAGCCCCAAAAAGTCGTGGACCTTGGCCATTCTGTGCAATTTCTATTGCTATGCCTCTTACTTCATTTCCAAGTCGTTATCAGTATTTGTCACATCCAATACTGGCCCATCGCCTACCAATGACCCATTATTGGATCGAGCAAACGGCCATATGACAACTTCGTCGCAAAGAGTCTCGCCTGTGGGTTGTGACTGCCTCCAGCCAATCACATTTCGCGCAACGGAAAAACTGGCCTCCACGCTAACACCATGTGGTATGATAGAGAAAATGTCGCGTGCCACATTTGAAAGATCAGGGTACTTTGAGTGTGTTTCCTCTTGCTGTCGCCACCAGTCCATGTTATGCAGGATGCAAAATGTACTGTTAATCTCCGTTGGGTCGGAGTGGTAATCATTATGATTTGGATTAATCTGCCCCTAGTTCTGTGGTAATTCAGACGGTGAATTCGAAAAGAGCCTTGCGGCAGTCAGTGAGCGTGCTGCGCAATCGCTTTGCCTGGGTGTCGTTTTGGCTACATTTTTTGGCATTAATTATTCTTCATCATCAATGGGCAAATCATATGAATTATAAGAAGATTGACCAGATCTTGAAGCAATTGCAGGAGAGAAAAGAATGTTGTGTGTTACACTTTCGGGTTTTGAGACGGGCAAACGTCGATCTTTGGCGCAGTATTCATTCTTCACATACTTCAGAAATGCCTCCTGGTGTTGGGTAGTATAAGAGGTCTTGTCCTCACGGTTACTATCCATTTCCTTGTCCCACTTCCTGAACAATCGCAACATCCGGAAAGGATCAAGGATAGGTGCTAAAATCAGGAGCATTCCTGTTGTAGGAGTAACTTGAGTCTAATATTTGGACAGCTTCTGGCTGCAAACATCACAGCGAAGCATAAGTCTTCTTTCAATTGAGTCTTCTTCTTGCCCAAAGCTCGCATAATGCCATCAATATAATCGAACATGAAGTGGTATACAGTAATAACGTGATATAGAGTAACCGTATGCCTTTTAGACATCCACAGCATCCAATACCGGAATGGCCTTAAGACTTCCATGACATACTTAACGATAGTCCATTCATCCTGTGTTTTGAAGAGTTGCCAGTAATTGATGTATTTTGAATCGTTCAGCCACTCGTGGGTCCATTCTTCTAATTGGTAGGCTCGCTCAAGCAACTGCAGTGTCGAATTCCACCGTGTCTTCACATCCATAATAGATAGTACTACAATTCGTACTTTGGCTTTTTAACAGTAAATAAACTCGTTTCAACGACCAGGTGCCAGCATAATCAATACCGCAAGCATTCTCTGCTATATACAGGTCAGTGTCAGGACTTTTGAAATATATTGAATTACTTATTTTCTCAATTATCTTTGCTAAACCTGGCCTCCTGGCAGACACTTTGTTGATTCTTGCATAGCCCTCTTTTCGAAGTCTTCGAGTGTTCCCAATATCAATACTTTCAATGTCTCCAAATTGCTGATCGCACTCATGCGCTTCCCAAGAATTGGTGCGGCCTTTTACACCCAGACAGCTCATAAAATCACCTAAAGCAAGCTGAATGATTTGCGCCATGCATGGTATGTGGTTTCTCAATTCAGGCCGCTCGATTCCAGAGGCCTCAAGGGTGGATTGCAATTCCGGAGTCATCCAGTAATTTGAGGAAGTGTTATCAGCAGTAATTCCATGTAAACGGCAGTCGGCTAGCTCAAAACAATCAAGAACATCCTTCAAATGTTCGGCCAGCCATGCTCCAGTATGTTGACCGTTGACCTATCATCCTTAATTATCTTTCGAACAAGGAAAAGAATTGGCTATCAACCTCATCGAAAGCCAGTTGTGTTTCGCGCAGTGCCCAATTTCTCTCCATATAGGACGCAATGACCAACGTTATGGCAAGTTTGTTCATTGATGTCCACCTGTCTAAAGGTAAACTACATTTATTTCTTGACAGCAATTGCTTCTTAATTGCATCCACTGTCAGTGTGAATTCCCTCCGGCAAATGTTACTCAGCGTGCTAGCAGATGGCAGGACGAACTCGCTTCGTAATGCGTTATATGACCACTGTAGCTCTAGATTTGATATAGTGTTCCACGGAATATGAACCGAAACAAATCCTAACATGGGGTAGTGATTCCTGGTGTCTCGGTGAAATTTGGCAGTATCAAAGTCCTTTGCTGCTAGTTTGGAGCGTTTTGTCTGTCAATTCAGTCAATATAAATACAACCTAAAATGAAATGTGAATTTCCATTTGTGAACTGACAATTGGAATTCCATGACTTTCTTGTCTCTTCAGTATGGCTGAAGCTGTTTCATCGCCGTTGAACAAGTCAATTCGGTAACTTCCCACTCTGTTAATTTGTTTAACTTTGTGATGTGCGCTTTTGCCAGCAAGTGTTTCCCCATTGAGCTGGTTCCATGTTCTGATTGATGGCGAAGAACTTGATGACAAATGATACATATGATTCCAGGGCTACCGGTCTCCTCAATTCCGCAGTGCAAATAAAATCACCATAAAGACGCATGTCTTAAATTATTCCACGCCAGAGGATGTTTGAAACTTACATTCATCGAAGCCCACCAACCATCAAAGATGATTTGTAACGTAAGGTCGCTCAAATCACAAATAAATACATCTTCAGTTTTGCAAGAGATTATAACCTCCAGCAATGAGGTGTTCAAAGATTTTAAATCCAACATGGCAGTAAGAATTAGAAGGCTGGGCAATCCGACTCGAGAGACTGCGGAAAGTAACATTATAGCAAAGCAGAACGCGGTTTCTTAAATATTGACATTAGAGCTATAAGCAAGAAAATGAGATCTGTGAGACATTCTATAAATATTTGTGAAGTTGGATACAAGGACATATTGAAAAAACTGACCACGTAAAACTCAATTTGGCAACAGCGCAATGCAGTTAATTGCTGTGTAGCGTACTGAGCCTCCACAAAAACTGCTGATGCTCCATGGGCGCTCAATTGTAGGAGGTGGATGCGATATCGTAACTAACAATGTTACCAATAAAGGCTGCTGATAGGTTCATTCTGGATTAACTGCGTTCCATTGCTGTTTGATTATGCAAGATGCAAGTTCAAAAATGGTTGACACTCCATTGATGCTCCGTGAATATTCCGTTGATGCTACGTTTAAGCTCGGTTGACTCACATTTTGGGCCATAGTTACAATGGGGTAGTATGTATTTTTGCCCAGAAAGGCAACCGATAGTTCAATCATGGATAAATGTGGTCCCACAGCCCCTTGACTTCCCAAGATGCAAGGATTAAAATCGTTGACGCTCCATTGACGCTCATTTTTAGGGCGCAGTAACGATGTTGTCCAAATCATTTTTGCCTAGAAAGGCGGCCGAAAGTTTGATTATGGGTCAATGTCGCCGCACAGCCCTTGCACTTTGCAACATGCAAGGCCATAAGTCGTTGATCCTCCATTAACACTCATTTTTTGGTCATTGTAGCAATGTTGTCAGAACCATTTTTGACTAGAACGGCGGCCAATAGTTCGATTATGAGTTAATGTTGCAATGAAGCCCTCTTGATTTTCCATGATGCAATGCTAAAAATCTTTGACGCTGCGTTGATGCACATCTTTAGAAGGTATTAGGAATATCTTTCGTAGCATTTTTGCCAACAAAGACGGCCGATGGGATGATTATGGGTTAACGTGGTCCCATAGCCCTTAGATTATCCAAGATGCAAGACCAAAAATTGTTGACACTCCGTTGACGCTCATTTTTAGGAGGTAGTAGCAATACTGTCTCTTGCGTTTTTGCCCATGAAGGCCACCAATATTGTGATTATGGCTAAATGCCGTTGCCCAGCCCAGTGATTATCCAGGATGCAAGACCAGAAATCATTGATGCTCCGTTGACACTCATTTCTATGATGGGGCAATGACCATGTCGCTTACCATTTTGCCTATTAAGATGGCCAATACTTCTTGTTTGGATGGATGTGACTATGCAGCCATTTGATTGCTGAATGGGTAAGACTATAAATCGTTGACACTCTGTTGACGCTCACCTTTGAGCTCACCTTAGAGACGAAATAACAGTCATTGGGTGCTCAACAATTGTACAAAAAATGCATACAGTCGGTACTGGCAGCCAGAATACCATTTGTATGTATCATCATTTCAATCCAAGATCTTCGAGAGATCTCAGTTTCTGAGGCCCCACTATACACCTCATCTGCATGATGAATGACCTAGGTCCATCGCGTTTCAGCGCTTTCTGCCCGTAATTTACAGCATAAAAATTCATGCACTAATTTTAGATATTTATAGCCTGATGTCCTCACCATTCCCTATCCAGCTCATTCTCCTCGATTTCCATGATGTACCATATGCCATTTTCAATTTCGTGACCATCTGCAGGAGGTCTGAGTGGAGAGTTATGCAATTGGCTGCATGGATTAATGCAGCCTGACGGCTGTCATTTATCCGGGTTTCGGATGTGGTTTGACCGCTCCTTCTATGAGTCGTATGACATCACTGGCTTGAACTTTGTTAGTCAATTTCATCAGAAATTTAGGTTTTGCTTTATCATTTAACATAACAGGCAGCACCATATACAGTTCATTGTTCGTCAAACAACATGATTTCGAGTATAGAACATTCGCATGGCCTGTACGACCCTTGCACACACACTGACGAGTAATCCTGTCTCACGATTTGGTCACTGAAATCCAGAAACAGCTGATGGGTCAAAAAGTAGCTACTAATGACTTTTACTCGAGATACGTCGTCAGAAATACCAATTTGGCTATCTACTCCTCCAGTGATGCAGGAGCTGTCACCATGTCTTCATCCGAATCTGATTTCTATATGGTAATTAGCTAGGGACACTATATGCAGGGGTAAAAGCTTACGGGTTGAACTGGCTTTGCAATCTCCATCTGTGACGAATCATGCACTACGTCGGGCATGAGAGATACCATGTGATGGTCTGCCTGAGGTTTCTCCAAACCAAGCCTCATTTGACTACTGCCTGCTCGAGACGTCACTTGCGGCATTTGTAATTGTCCGGGGACGATCTCAAGAGCCTACATATGCTCTCCAAATGTTGTTGGTGATGGGGTGGCTGAAGTCATGTCTGTTTGGGGCTTCACAACTGCCGGAACCTTCAATTCAGTCCTCCCGTGCTGCAAATCTCTCACAAAAGTAGTTGGCCGTGTCCCCTCATCCTGGTTGCGTCAGTTCGTCATGTCTCAACTGCTTCCGCTGAATGCTCTCCATATAGCGTTGTACAGTTTTGAAGATTGTGCCCATCACCCAGCGAGGTTCCTCATCTTCCCTCAGCTTGCCAAGCTCTGTATTTTCTTCATCAGCATCTCCGTCTTCCCCATCATGTACATCATCGGAACTTGGAAGATCCCTCAGACTGTCTCCGATAGCATTCAATATTTCCTCAAAGGGTTTTTCAGACTTTGTGGTTGTCGATTGTGTCCTTTCAACATTTCGCATATCTTCCTGCTCTTGTATAATCACTGTCTCTGCGTCTTGAACTCGCTTGCTTGCCACTGCAGTCGCACTATGTACATAATCCTCAATCCATTTCTCTTACTTTTGGTTGCTTAAAAAGTGTGTTTCCCGTCTTTTCTCCACCAAAAGCTTCTTTTTAGATCATCAGCTGCACAATGCTCCCAACGCTCGGACCCTTTCTACCACCAAGCCACACTTGCCTTTGTTCTCTGGATGACGTCTTCGGGTGGATTGCTTCGTTGATTTTCCGTATTTGCGCACCGGAAGTGGCGAAAGATTCTTTTTCGCAGCACTGACCATTGTATCTTGTGTTGACCTCGTTGTTGGGCGAGATTTTGGACATTGCAAGATATGGACAACATGGAGGCAAGCTGCATCTTTTATGTCAAGGTTGGTAGGTTTGATTAATTTCAACCAAGCAAAATCAGCGTGTTGACTGTCACTTGATTAGGAATAGTCATGCTAACTGTACATTCTGACTTGATGGTTAGCGTGTGATTCATGTAAGATTCCGGCGATGTCTCAAGACAAACATTACCAGACGTCCTTTCCGTCCAAGAATGTCCTTTTTATATCTATCAAAAGGTGAGATATCAGCTGTCGTTCACGACGATATATCCTTGTAAACAAACATACACCATCAGACCAACTAACTGCAAATTCCACGACCATTGGAATCCCCTGCAGCCATATGCAGTGCAGCTTTATGCAGCAGGATTCAGCTTGAATTGAAGGTGCAAGTTGGCTGTCACTCATTCCATTTTGACTTGAGACTAACTTTACAATCTTCAGGACTTCCCGCTTCTTTTCATGATTATCTTCCTCACTTTTCCACGACAGCAAGTCATGGCTCCAGAAATACTTTAACCAGGTGCGATTGGAGCCGAATCAAGCTGAATGACAAGCGCTTCAACCAAAGTGCCACCCAGTGAGACCCTGCAGCAATGCAGACACCAGTTAGTGCACCATGACGCTGCAATTGTAGCCACCAAAAATATGACCCAGGATGCACATTTAAAAACAGTATGTGAAACCAGAAGGAGCAAGAATAATAAGCAGCATGCAATCAGATGTGAATCTATCCATATCAATGTAGACAATGGTCAACTAACGATATAATGCACAGCTGGGGTACGTAGAGAGCTACATGACCAATTTATCGCTGCCCGTAACCGGAAACCCCCATTGTCGACCAAGGTATTTGTCTGCACTCTCCACCAAATTGAATATCACAATGTTATCTGTTCAGGGATCTTCACAGACAAATTTCGTGATAAATGTCCCCGGGAATGGAAGAAGGAGGCTCTGAATACCTTGGAGGGGGCTACGGAATCATATATGATTGAGGTAATAGCCGAATCTCACTTTAGAAGTAGCAACTAATTTCTTGTAGGTTTTCAACATGTCAGCTACCATGGCAAGACAAGGAGGTCGGATACAGCTTGAACACTGCGACATTGGTTTTGCATTGAATGAAGCCAAAATGGCCAAAGGAGGGTTTTCGAGTGCCGCAATAGAGGAAACACAACAACTGGTTAACAAACCTCGCGCCAAACTCCCAGAAGAGAAGAAGCGGGGTTTTGTGTTTCTTGGGCATAACAAGGTAAATGCTGCGATAGAAAGACACCCGGCAATGGTTCGTGAAAATTAAACACGCGGCTGCCTTCCTTGCCAAAAGGGCATAGCAAAGTATCGACAGCAACACCGGAGACGCAAAGGCACAGATGCACCTCCCCCATGATGGGCGCCACCTCAGCCTGGAACGCCACCTGCGCCACCTGATGACAGTGAGAGAACTCAAAGCCCCGAAACAGAAGGTGTGCCACCCAGATACGTCTATATACATACTCCGCTTCCCAGCGCTCAATTTTTTAATCTTGATCCATATGCCAAGGATCACATGCGCAATAAAGATTTTATTCCAGATTTGCTGACTGATGAAAATCCATCCACAGATTAGTACACTATCAGCTGCGTGGTAATGCAGTTGACATCCATTTTGTAGACGAAAGCAGCTTTTTGAGTGAACCTGATAGCTAAGATGAGAGTTAACTGAAGGGAACGTGATTTTTGAGTATTATCATAATGTACAATTACCAGACACTTTAAAGTATATTTCGAATGGTATATTTATATACATCATTAATGAAAAATGTAGTAATAAAGGAGAATGTACATGAACAGCACAGAACAGCTGCCACAAGACCATTATTGATATACTATGTCAAAGTGAATGGTTCCATATTGCGGATACGCACCTGGCAAAATGAGTGTCAACGGAGTGTCAATGATTATTGGTCCCATAAGTCAGGTAAGTGAAAAGTGAATTAGTCGTTGTTATAAATAATCACAGTATTGGCTGCCTTTATGGGCAAAACAGAGAGCTATACGCTCCCTGCCCCATCTTGTCATTGAGCGTCAACAGAGTGACAACGATTTTTGGTCTTGCATCTTGGGTAATCGAATTGGCGAATCATCGCAGACATCTATATACCAGGAATTGGCAGCCTTCATCGGCAGATAAGCAAGCCATATTCCGACGACAGCCTCCCGGACAATCACAATATAGTTTATTTTCAATGCAGTGACTCAGTGATCCTGAGAGTTTTAGCTTATATATCCAGTCACAACTTTGTAAATCGCCATTAATAGCCACATCGTACTTTAATTAACATTGATACAAGGCCAAACATCGTTGACTCTCCATTGACGCTCATTTTCGTGATCGGGCAGGGAGCGTGTATCTTTCTTTTTGGCCTATAAAGGCGGCCAATACTTTCAGTATGCATTAAGATGGCCAAGTCTCTGATCAAGTACCTGACTTACAAGACCGAAAATTGTTGACACTCTGTTGACGCTCAGTTTCAATGTCAGGCAGATAGCATATCACTTTCTCTTTTGCCTATAAAGGCAGCCTGTACGTCATTTATGAATGTCTGTGACCAATCGCCATGCAGAGTAACCATGATGCAAAGCCAAACATTGTTGACGCATGACGCTCATTTTCAAAATGGGGCAGGGAGTGTGTTACCTTCTCTTTTGCTTATAAATGCAGCCTATACCTCATTTATGAACGTCTGCATCCAATTGCCACTCAGATTACCCAAGATGCAAAACCAAAAATCATTAACTCGCTGTTGACTCTCATTTTCAGGATGGGGCAGGAAGCGTATCTCACTTGTTTTTGATTATAAAGGCGGCAAATACATCAGAAAAGGACAACGATATACCAACGTCAATATTTTGCGACAAGCAGTAAGATATCTAAATGCGACCTTAAATAGAGAAATCTGCAAACCGAAACCGCAGATTGGAACTGATGGGTAAAGCCAATCCCGGCAAAACCTGCAAGTTGACGGGTGCGGGTCATGGTTTGGTCCGCTAAAATGCAGCAGGTCCGGAATTTTGACGTGATTGGAACTGCACTGAACCATTTTAGAGGTCTGAAACCTGACCGCTCGAGGGTTATCCGGACCAGTTGCCAACACTAATCATGTCGCACGAATGGTGTCAAACAGGTGCCTGAGATGAACTGCCCAACAACGGGACAATCTGAGCTTCAAGCAGCTGACATGGTCACTGAAGCAGTCAAAATCATCGTAGCTATGATGAAATTCAACTATTGTCCATCTTTATTCCACCACTAGTCACTTGATTTCATCTCTGAGTAGACACGTTTCTGAGCTTTATTGAGTTCCTTTGCTGGATCATATAACATCTGTAGCCTGAATGCAGGCTGTTGCATTCAGATCTCTATGCATTCCACAAGATTGCAGTTAAAGTAATGTAAAGAATCATCATTGCAAAGGATGTTTTGATTGGCAAAATAATTGTAACAAACTTTGCCTAATGTCCCAGAGTTGATGCACATTAGGTAGGACATTTCATTCAACGTTTTGAATAAAGTGTTGGACAAAGTGCAGTTGTTGAAGGTTGTCATTGTAGGGTTCCTTGCAAGCTTGCTGATAGCAGCTCTGCTCAACTTGGCGTTGAAGCACCAGTGTACTGATTATTTCTCCTTCTCGCAAAATATCCTTAACTATGGTTATCATTCCTTTCTGGATGATATCGAAATACTCCTTGCTAATAGACAAACCAGTTAGATTGTTGTCGAATTGTGGGGTACCATTAATATGTGCCTGCACCTGACGTTGCTCTGGATTGACACAGGCATTTTCGGCATTGCATTCAACATAGCTGGATAAATGGCTCGAAGGGTGGGGAAAATTGACATGATGTGGTTAGGAAACAAATGGAAGTTAAACAGTATCGAGCCTGCTCAATAAACTATCATCTGGCAGCTGTTCAGCTGCTCTGTTTATAATCCTGATTTTGCAGTCGCGACAGAGGTGAGTGATGTAAGCACTGATGCAGCAGTACATCTTTGAGTAGAAAAAACACTTTTGGCAAATATTTATTTTTCGTCAGCAAAATGAAAAGTCCCAACAACATTATGAACCTTATCAAATATTTTTTATCAACCCATATCATTGGAAGCTGGGTTGTTGTCAGAAAATGCAGCACCTTGATTTAGGTTTTCCAAAAAGAGGTCCTGCCAACCTCATTGGATTCCTCTTATCTTTCGTCACATGTTTGCACATTATCAAATTGCTTAAATTTGCAGCATCGCCTTGCTCTCCAAAAGCATACTGTATTGGCATTTTGCTCATCCCGTTGAGTGTTTTGGACTCTTGAAAGTGCCTTCTTCATGTATTACCTGATGAATACTTCTCACTCATTGCAAAGATTATACTCTACTGCAACTGGGTATTCTTCCTTGATAGCAATCCAGTAACGTCATTGAATGGTACAAGAACTAGAGCCATGACAACTGTGTGTGATATGACTGCAGTGTATGTAGTTAATTGTCTTTGTGATGAATTTAAGCGTTCAGTCGATGACTCTGGGCGCTTAGCTCATGCTAAGCAAATTGTTTCCCAGCTGAATTGCAGCCAAAATGATGTCGCTCAATCAAGAAACCCCCTCCAAGCCTGGAAATATATTTGCCCTGCCTGCCCATCTTACTTACAATCCCCAGAACCTTCAATACACTCTACCATCTGGTGCTTCCACATGAAACAATGGATAATGATTTATTCATCACTCCGAACAATTGTTTGGAGTCATGAGCAGCTGATGTTCGCCACTCAATCACTGACCACCAAGGAGAACCTGAAATATAAAATGATGCCTTCTGGTTGCCGATATCAGTCATCACAGATGATAATACAATCTAGATGCTGACTCAACAGGTCTACCTTTGGGCCAAGATTGCTGGTGTTGGAGTCAGCCAATGGGCAGCAGATTCCATGGGGACTGGTCAGGAGAAGAGTGGATTGACAATGCATTGGAAAGATAATAAACTGAGGGAGCCCATCTGGGAGATTGCCCAGTCCTAACTCAGTACCATCCTGCTAGGCACTGGCTCTGAGCAATGGGATCTCCTAATCAATTGTACCATTACACAAATCAGCAATTTGGCACCTGAACGACTTCTGTGGAGAAGGTACATAGCAGACAAGACGAACCTTAATGGTCAGAAACACCAGGCAGCACTTGTCGAGTACATGGAAGTTGGGCTTGGCGAAAGGAAGAATACGATCAATAAATCCACAACCAAGAAAAAAAACTAGTCCACATTGGCATGTATTGTATCACCTGGATGCTTCTATTGCTCTTTCCGATGATGTTTACATACAGAAGACGACAAGGAAGAAACCTTGGGTCACGTGAGAGCACCGATGATGGTATGCATTAACTCAATAAATGATTTCCTTGTCAAGCCATTTAGCTTTAACATTGCCTATGTGGATACCAATGCTGCTAGAAAGAGGGTGGGTGATATAAATACTCGGCTTTTCTTATGGCACTGGCCTGGGGACAATAAATCAATAATTCCAATAGTTACATAAATTTTTCATATGACAATTTTATCAGTCTTAAATGCTGCAATTCCTAGTCTGCCAGACTGCAGGACAAAATTCTGAGACATTTAGGGCTGACTGGAGAAGGCTAACGGAGATGGTGAATGGAGTGCCTGGAATGTTAACCCTTTCAGCAACAACACTCCTATTACTGGTTGAGCAAAGGCAGCGATGAAATAAAAACAACTCAACTCTTTTTGAGTTATCTGTTGTGACCAATAATGTGACAGCACATCTGGAGCCCAGACATCTGTGCATGGTGTCCACAGCTACCACCCTTCAGATAACATCCTCGCACCCCCAGCCGAGGATATGATTGATAATATTTGGGAGAAATCAGAAGATGACACTGAGATATAGCACCTAAATCCAAGAAGCTTCCTGACAATGAAAACAGACTTCCAACAGTCTGACATGAAGCTTCAATAAAGTATAATCAGGCAGCTGTGATACCATGAAGTCATCCAAACGAGTTCTCTTGGCCTCTTTGCCAATTATGTACAAAGTGTTATTGCTGATGAACATGTGGATTGGGTACATGAGCACAATCACATTGTGATTCCCCCCACTCCAGACTCCTTGGCCAATAGAAAGCATCCAAGCAGCAGCGCAGCTACAAATCAGTCATTCTAAGGATGGAATCCATTGCATGGACAGTTGTCCCAGGATATGTGATGTGGGTAGCTACTTATCTTGCACCTTGGAGGGTGGATGCATGCATGAGGATTTGGAGTTTGTTGGAGAGGTTTTGGGTCTCTTTTTGGTGTTTTGTTTATTTTAGTATTACACTATTCATATTCAGGCATGAAGGGCTGTGTTGAGCGTTCATGATGTTGGAATTAATCATTCAGACACATCTTTTTGAGAAAGGAACAGTGGCAGTGATAGGACTCCGTTAATGACTCACATGCAATTAGTAATTTGGTAGCTTTGACCTGCAAAAGTTAAGTCTGATGAAGAGTGAAGTGTGAATGCTTTTTAGCTTGTTACTATAATGATTTTTGACAACAGAAGACAAGCAACAACCCTGAGGCATGCATGTCACCTGCCATTTTTAGTTCTGAGTTCCTGTCCTTCCAAGAAGTTGGAATCATCGGTGGCAGGACAAGCCACTATCATTGAATTGTCGAAAGGACAAAATGACGCATCTCACTGATGCTTTTAATCATATCAATCCTTTCTTTCCTTTACACAATTCCATAATTCATTTATTATATATTCATTTATATATCCTTTAGTCACTCCTCTAAATGTCACGTACCTATTACTTGACACCTGTTTAAATCCTGACACAAAGACTCCGTACTGCTTCTTTTCCTCCTCCTGCCAGGACCAGGAGACAGAAACAATATATCCACCACAACAATCTCCATTACAATGTCAGTACAGTACCCTACGATTGAAATCATTGTCAAGATGACATTTCCGAATCTGATAACGAGTCTCTTCAGTGACTATCCAGTAAAGCAAGAGGCAAGTAGCTGTCCAAAGTGTCCATCATTCCAATTCCAGAAAAACAGGTAGCAGCAACTCAGTTTAAACCAATTTCGGTGCGACATCTTAAACGGGAGTATTGGATGGTCTATCTTCTCTTGAAGGAGTAGGATGAACGGGATCCTACACTGCTGGTATCGAGAAATGTATTAGGTTAAGCATATAAATAATTGAATTCCCCCACAGATGTTTATATTTACTAGAGGAACTACTCAAACAAAGCCAGTGAACAATTGGTTGTATAGAAAGCTGGAATTCTGTAGTGATATGAGCCCTGAATTGATAATCTGACAGGCCCCATTGTCAGTGTAGAATACAATCCCTAGACAACTCCTGCAGTCATTCCAGCAATGGTCATGGCACATGGGAAGCCTATAGTCATTAGTTTTGGGATGTTTGTGAATCCCTTTGCCACGAATGTGGTAAAGACTGCCCAGATTCATAGTTGGTGGTATGGGGAAGTCGCCAGGATTAATTGAGCCAAGCGAAATTTACACCCTCTACATTTCTTTATTTTGATTGTAAATCAATTATCTGAGCAATTGTTTTCTTTGGTGACATTGTACATCATACTCTTGGAAAGATTGCTTGCTCTTGTATAACGATGGGATTCTACTGCAAAACATCAATTTGCTGTATTTACGAATTTTGAACACAGTCGTTTACGGAGATCTGGAAAATGGTAGAGTGCCTATTTTTCAAGGACAGCATTACATGCCCCACAAATGTGTGTACGGTAATTTCAAAATTCCCTCTGTATTGAATTATTGTCTTGACAATTAGTTTATCAGCACAGGTTTCGATCTGCAACTACCAATATTGTGGATCGAACTCACCAGCCATACTTCTATGGCATACAACGAATGGAAATGAATAATCAATTTTTCATTGATACCATCAATCCACCATTCAGTGCCCTCACTGTGACAGCCATTCACCATTTGCTGTTGGCCTGCAAAACAGGCGGGTTTAGGGACCCACCAGAGGTTGGTCCAGGAGGTGGAGTACAATGTTAGTGTGATTCAGGAAGCATAAATCATGAGGTTAATAATACATGCCCAGATGTAGTTCATTGTCTCAACACAGATGTTCGTTCCTACTCGCCAGTGGTTCAAGTTGAAATGATAGACAGTATCTGCAGCATGATTGGCTGAAGGATCCACTCAGCTAGTACAGATCCAGTGATGGCACAACCTCAAAATTCTCAGGACAGCGTTAATGATGACTTCTTCGATTACATCCAAGATGAGCTTATAGAGCATTCTGACCATTCTGTTAATCCTCTCATGAGTTTTGCTTCTGCAATTTAGGCTTACATGTGATTCCCAGCTGTTCTGTCTATGCGCAGGTCTGCCATTACAAGCAGTCTGTCCCATGCAGCAACTACAACAGCAACAACATCACCAACATCAGCAGTGTTGAAAATTCCGGCTTAGTTGATGGAAGTACAATTGTAGATGGTACAAAGTCACTTGGAGGTTTGGAATAGTGTCAGTGATCGGATTTGGGATATCCTCTCCATGCCATTTCATTCTACATTGTGTGGATGTATTGTAATAATAGTAAATATATTGGAACTGACGGTTGACTAAAGTCTGATCTCAAACAGATGATATGAGAATCAAGATAATGGATAAGTTTCCTGTGATATATGAATAACTGCAATCAACTAAATGATTTTCTATCGAAAGATTACATATTGTGAACCACTTCTGCACGGTAACAACATTGCTCAAATTAAGCCTTAAGGGATCTTTGAAAACAAGAACTACACGATTCATTACTTACATAGCGTAAGCACTACCATCATCGCTTGTACATACGGACTTGGGCTACATACATATATGCCGAAAGATAATTTGGGATACTGCCAAAGGATTTGAAAATCATTCGTCAAGTGCTCATTGTCATATTCCCAAATGTGGATTTACTGGTCATGACACTTGAAAACAGTATCATGACAACTAAAAGAATGCTCAGGAACTTAATGGTATCATGGGGGTACTTTAATCCCAATCACTAATAAAACATTTATTAGACTAAGTTCAGCCGCCTATCTAAACCCAATATTCTTGTCCTTCCCAAAACTGAACCTTTTATTATATATAAGAGCACACCACTCTAGATGATCCATCCAAGGTCTCTCGTCTGATTATTTTTCAAAGTGCAACATCCCTCTAGTGATATACTGGTGCACCTCGTACCTGATACTGTGTGTAACAGCTGAGTATAAAAGTACTTGGAATATGTGGGTTAAACCCCCTTTGTTGTAGAATTGTACAAGATCACCGAAAGCTTTCACAATCCTCCGGTGTGCAATTTGAGAAGTAGTTGGTTTCCATAAACTCATATAAGGCGTATTCACAGAGGTGAAATAAGCAAGCAATTGTAAAGTGTACAAATAGAAATCTTAATAATATTTTAAGGTGTTCTGTGCTGCTAATATCTGGCTGCGGATTGCTGCTAGAGCTTCAGCCTTCTCATTGTTGGGGATGATGTAAGCTTTTTATAACTGCTTCCTCAGGTTATGTTTGCCTTTTGAAACCCATTTTGACACCATGATTGCTTGATAAGTTTTCTTTGGAAACATCTTTAGCATCCTGTCGATAGTGCCACAAATCCCCTCTGGTTTGTGTGTTCATGCATGTGTGGTTGTATGGTGTTACCCCCACAGAGGGCCATTGTCATAATCATGATATCGAACCCACCAAATGACAGCTCATAACTTTACCTAGATATCTGGCATCCCAATTGTTCAGTAGTTGATACATCTGACAGTGCAAAGGCTTATCAGTGCTTATCGCAATATATTTTAATAGCTCGTCACTACTAAAGGCCTCAGCTTTTTTAACATGGTTAATCGGCATTGCGTCAGAAACTTCATTGGCAAACAACTGATACTCCACCAATGTTGATTATGACATGTCGCTATGACGTTGCAATGCATACTGGTTCAATTCAATGAGCAGGTTTGCTTCGGGCCACTGAACCTCAGCCAATACGATTAATCTATGAGACACTGCATGTTTAGGTATTGACCATCCATAGACCTGGGAGTGCCACAAGTTGTTCCCGCTGCTTAGTGTGTAGGCTTGCAGATCCCTCTTATTTGCATATTGCATTATTGTCTACTGCTCATGTAAATCTGCATATCTGCAAGTTATCTATGACTTGTCCCACTAATACAAGTTTAATAGGTATGGCCAATTATTATGCGCACTGCTGAAAGTTTTTTGCTTTCCAGTTATGGCAACATAATTGCAGCATCATATTTGAAATAGTTAGTGCACATGGTCTCGTCACTAATTGATCAACATGTGGCCCAAGTGTAATTCCGATAGTAACCACTTGTCTTACACACATGATGTTGTTATTACAGGTAGGTGTTTTGCATATCGCATGACAAGACCTAGAGTACTCTGTGACATGTACCTGCATCAATCCATTCGTGTATCATTTCCACTACAGAAGTAGAACCCTTAATATATAGTCATGCCATTTTTCAGGGAAATCTGAAGTTGATTTTTTTTTCAGATTGTTGGTACAACCAACTAAATACATTTATTGAAGGAAATTCTGTTTTTGCGGATACTGCCAGAGACTTCAATAAAGCAAAGAAGATGTGTGATATTTGCTGCCCATGACTGGAAAAATAAATCAACTAGGAAGCTATGGGCCTGAAAAGATACCACAGGTTAGTATTGCCAATTCTTTGTTATCCTGGTATGAATGACTGCAATCATACCAATGGACTTCATGCCATCTCACCAGCAGTACTGCCTGCTGACCATGGCATATACATACCACCTTCATTCCCCAATGGGATCATGCTTCTTCCACCACCAATACTGCCAACAAATGTAATAAAAATGGCAATGAAAAAGAATGGTAGTGATGTCGAAGGGCATTGAATGGACCTGATCAGAATTTGATGTAAGGATGGAACCATTACTTTCACAAACAAAGTAGCCAGTATTTCCACCCAGCACCCACCGAGAAAACATCCACTCCCACCAAGAGAGAGGCCAGTATGAATGAATCTGCTCCCACCAAGAGGGAGTTTGGTATGACCCCTCAGATGTCTACCGATACTAATAAAATGAGGACTCCAAAGCCTGCCCGGTCTGCCATGCCCAGCAGCAAATGTAGCAGTTCCAATGACAATGTCACTGATAATCCAGATCATGTGAGCTGGGTCCATGAATGGCTCCGCCTTGACCAGGACTGCAAGAGAATGATGGAAAATGATATGAAGATATTGGCACACCACATGAGAATAATAGAGAACAAAGATGTACCCATCTTCCAACATGCAGTTAACAAGAACACTGAGTGGTTTGCAGCATCCTGGGAATAAATCGCAGTAGCATTGTGTGCAATGAGTAAGGCAACAGTTCCCATTCAATACTAGGCTTGACAAAATCTGCTTCTTTTCAAGTGGCCACAGAAATTGGAAGGCAGATATGGTGAGTGGCTAGGGAACGTGACTGAGCAGAGAGTGAGAGTCCATATGATTCCCTTATGGTTTATAGTTATTCTCTGAGTTTATGATTGTCCTTTTGTTTCATGGCGATCCCTTGGGACCATGTCTTTCCTTTGAGTTTATGGTTGTCCTTTGAGGTTATGTCTGACCTTTGGGTTCATGTTTATCCCTTGGATAAATATCTATCCTTTGGATATATGTTAGATGTTTGTTCTTTTGGGTTTGGGGGTAAGGTTATATGGGATAAAAAAAGAGAGGTGTGCTTTGCACAAAAGTACAGGGAGGAGTTGTGGCGGGAATATCCATTCCTCACCACCACCACCACCACCACCACCACCACCACCACCACCACATTGTTTAGCAGAGGGTTGCTACAGGGTGGTGTATAGACATTCGGGAATGATGGAGACTGAAAGAGTGATGGGGAGCAGCACAAATATTTAGGGTTAACGGAGATGTACTGTGGAATGGGGAGTATCTATTGCATCAGGAAAATGTATTTCAGTCGCTGCGAGCCTCCAACAGTGTCTGAGAGGAATGTGGAGTGTAAACATAAAAGTGTCAATGCTAGGAGAGTATCAGACCCTAGGAGGGCGTTCTGACCAGCCTTTAGAGTAACTGGAATCCGTGATTACTGGTACAGGAGTACCATGGGAGTGATTGTGATAAGTTTGGGAACAGGTCGGAGTGCAGGAGACAAGCCTGGGAGAGTCGGCGACAAGCCTGAGAGCGCCAGTGCCATACCTGGGGGCACCTCAAATCACTGAAGAGCAGTCTGGGCAAAACAACATCTTCTTTGGGAATGCTGCTGGTGCACCTGCAAATCATAGATACTACTTATCATTCAATGATTTTTAAAACTTATGTATCTAGTTTATATTCTCATCTATGTATCAATGTATCTATGTCTCTATATAGCTTCCAAATCTACACACGGTATATCAGGCCATGCTGAAGATGGTAATTGTGAGTAATTTGAGATGCGCCTGAAGATCACGATCAACTGAACTCACAGATGCATTTGGAGGCTATGATTGAGCTAGTGTGGAGATGCACTCGGAGGCCGAGATTGAGTGAACTCAAATATATACTTGGATGCCATAATCGAGTGAGTTTGAAGAAAACTTGGAGGCCGAGATTGCATGATCACAGAGATGCCATTAGAGGCCATGATTGAGTGAGTTTGGAGATGCACTTGGAGGCTGAGATCGGATAAACTCAGAGATGCTATTGGAGGCAGCGATCGAGCGAGTTTGGACATTCATTTGGAGGCCAAGATCAAGTAAACTCCGAGATACACTTGGACGCCGTAATCAACCATTGTTGGAGATGCACTTGGAGGCCAAGATCAACTGAACTCCGAGATGCACTTGGAGGCCGTGATGGAGCCAGTTTGGAGATGCACTTTGAGGCCGAGATAGAGTGAGCTCAGAGATTCAATTGGAGGCCATGATTGAGCGACATGGCAGATGCACTTGCAGGCCAAGATCGAGTGAACTCAGAGATGCACTTGGAGGCCATAATCAAGCGAGTGTGGAGATACACTCAGCCATGATCGATCAAGGCTGTAGTAGTACTTCGAGACAGTTGATGGGAGGTGAGCTGGGTGGTAAGACTCTGTACACCAGGCAGTTACAGTAACTCGCAACCATGGGAATGTGACGAGGTGACTTTACCTGTTTGCTCCCATGGAGAGCTGGCTGGAGGCGGACAGTCTTGGAAGGAGGCACGCCGGAAGCTGAAGCCACATCCAGGGGTCAACTCATAATCGTGAGAATGAAGGGATGTCAGACCATCTCAGGTGTATGCTGTATCCAGTGTATGCTGTGCTCAGTGTATGCTGTACACAGTGTTAACTCATGATGATGGCATGGAGAGATGGAGAGGGATGACTTAACTTTGTGTTCTGCGATAATGGTAGAGTTATGAACGAGAAAGAGAGATGGGGGATAAAGATGGGAACGATATGGAGGATACTAGCAGATGTGAGAAATCAGGGGTACGACTTGCATGATTGGGTTTGGAAGACCTCATATAAGTGTAATTACACGCCAGATTGGGACTCGCACCTGCCCTATTGGGGATGGTAGATAGACTCGCACACAACAATCTCTACGTCCCAGTTTCTCATGAACATTTCCCCCATCTCCTCCCATCTCTCTCTTTCTCATCCTCAACTCTGCCATCACCTAAGAACAGAAAGTTAAGTCATCCCTCTCTATCTCTCCGTCCTATGATCATGAGTCAACACCAAGTACAGCATACACCTAGTGCTGCATCATCCCAAGATTGACTGTCTTCTGCTCCTAGCCAGTCTCATTGCTCTCTCAGCGCACCATGTTGTACTCAATTCTCTACATTCCCACCATTATGGGTTATCCAATGAATAGAGTCTCAGCTCCCATTGCTCCTCCTTTCAAATCCACTGCTGCCAAATCGACCACCTCGAAGTTCTGCTCCAATCTTGATCAATCATGCCCGAGCGCATCTCCACTCTCGCTTGATTACGGCCACCAAGTGTATCCCTGAGTTCACTCGATCTCGCCCTCCAATTGCATCTCCATACCCGTTCAATCACGGCCTCCCATTGCATCTATGAGTTCACTCGATGTCGGCCTCGAAGTGCATTCCAAAACTTGCTCGATCACGGCCTCCATATTCAACTCTGAGTTCAGTTGATATACAGCTTAGAGTGCATCTATGAGTTCACTCAATCTTGGCCTCCAAGTGCCTCACCAAACTCGCTCAATTGCAGCCTCCAAGAACATCTCTGAGTTCACTCAATCTCGGCCTACAAGTGCATCTCCAAACTTGCTTAATCATGGCCTCCAATTGCATCTCTGAGTTCACTCAATCACGGCCTCCAAGTGCATCCCAAACTGGCTCAATCACAGCCTCCAATTACAGCTCTGAGTTCATTCAATCATGGCCTCCAAGTGTATCACCAAACTTGCTCAATCATGGCCTCCAAGTACTTCCACAAGGTCCTATGATCATGGTGTGGTGAAGCTCAAATAGCATCCGAAGGGAATTCGTGGGAAAGAGCAGTTCTAGCCCGAGGAGTGTAGGGATGGAGGCCGAGAGGATATGAAGGGGCATCCGGACGTAAGGAACTACACACATTGCGTGGATGTATGACAGCTCGGCAAGAGTGTGTGGGACTAAGTGCTTGGAAAGATAGTGTGTGTCTATTTCATATAATGAAATCATGTGGATATACTCCCCTGTATGCCCCAATGCCCCCCCCCCCCCCACCCTGCCTGCTTCCCCTTGCGAAACTGCATGGCAGTGGTGGTGAGAAACGGATTCTCTCGCCATGATGATATCCAAGTGCATCTCCAAGTACTCTCCATTGGCGTTTCCAGGTGCTTCTCCAACTGCGCTCATGTACCATCTGCAGCCAGATTGACCGTATGTATATATATCGAGAGACTGAGGTACATAATACATGCGATATTATGATGTAGTGAAGTTTGTGACTGTATTGAAGATGAATATGATAGATGGAATGGCTTGTGGTTATGGAACCCTAAGAACCACTGCTGAGAGAATATGGTACCAAATCTCCCGCAGACCTGTGCAGAGGTCTCAGCTGCTCCAAATTTGAATATCCAATAAGTCAAATCTTGGAGCAACTGAGAATGCTCTTGCAGAGTCTGCGTGCAATTTGCTTAGCTCCACGGGGGCCTGGGAGCATCTGGAAGTATTTAAAAGCAGTAGTGAGGGCAACTGGAGTGTCTGGGAGGTTTGTGTGTGGCTTCCGAATCGATTTACATTTTGCTGATGAGAGGTGACTCCAGGGTACATCGATTTCATCTCATATTATCATTTCCCAAATAAATACACACTGTATCTATCCCAGCTTTTGATCTCACTTGGTCTGTCTGAGATTTCGTACATCTACCCAATTGTGTGGCTCCTTAAGGCCAGGTACTAATATGTACTCTCACCTGCTTCATCTGCTCCTGGAGCCAGAACAGCTGTTTCTCATAAATCCCTTTTGGATGCCATAAGAGGTGCTGTAGAGTAGTGATACGTTGCTCTCTGCCTTCTGGCTCCGTCGTTTCACCACACTTCACAGAATGGTCCGAACTGCTACCTGGTGAAGCTGAATGCCACTTCATTGATCAAGTCAACTCTGGAATTTGATAACTCTGGGGTTCTGGGCTGACAACTTCGAAACACTCGCAGATGCTCCAAGTGACTACAATCCATTTTGCTTCGATATAAAGAATTATATCTACATACTACTCCCTTGTCAAGACAATATGAGTTATACAGTATATGTGTAATTATCTGCTATTGATTCTACACTCGATATTTAATATTTCAACTTCTCTTTGGTATTTTGTAGATGGGTGCAAACTACAACTGTTTGAGTTCTATTTTGAGCTGATAAATATATTCTGCAGTGAATCACAGCCTAGACACTTCCCCACTCACAATGAATTTAAATTTCCTATAGGCAGCATATATATTAGTCAGATTAGTTGTGTATTCTCTGGTTTTGGATTAGTACCTTCAGATGGTACTCCAGAGGCTTCACTGCAGGTTATTGGAAAGTGGTAGTTGTATAGATTTACAGTATGGTAATGTCTCCCGACAATTTCCCTTTACTTTTTCTTGCATTTCAATTTCGCATAGGTTGACTTTACCCAGCTGAATCTGGCCTAGTCCAGCATACTTTGTGATGTACACCGCACATGCGTTGATGTTATACTACCACACACTACGCAATGGCTGGGGTACGATGCCTGCTTATTACCACAGGGAAAATGATGGGGTGCGTCGTTAGGGTTAGTCAACCAATAAAATTAGAGACAAAGTCAACTCTGATTAAGCAACCTCGTTTGATGGATGACTTCCATCCGATCGTTTCTTACGAACCCTTCTTTCTAAAACTGTACACCCTATCCCACAAATGGCTCCACCCGTTGACCAAAAACATTTTCATTTCGGAGTATGGAATTCTCGACCAGCGTCATATTTCCGACTTCCACGCCGAAGGAGGAGAACTACCTATCTCTTTTTGGCCTTGGTGATCGCAATATGCTATCTCCTCATTATCCCAGCAACCACATGGTCAACCTTTGGTGGCACAAATTTCGAGTCCAACCCGCCCCTGTTTTCTATTCGCTTCCCTAATTTGTACGCATCATTATCACAAGTTGTTGGCAACAGCGGTAAACGGAAATGGAATCGGAATGTGGTATTTGTTGCGGCCAACCTATCTTCGGCAAGCAAATTGGCTGGCGTGGCTTGTGAGATGGCGCACTATGGACGAAGTAATGTGCATATGGCCTTCATGGGATTTGATACTTTGAATTTGGATGTGTTCCGAAGGATTAATGGGCTTCCGGCAACACATGCTATGCATGGTTGTAGAGTATATTTCCATGATGCCCGTCCTGAGTTTGCGGAGCGACTGCCGGTACACAGGAAGCAGCTTGCTGTCAAGAGCGCTTTCCGGCATATCAATAAGTTCATGCATCCGCAAGCTATACTCATGTATCCTGCACATGAAGAGGAATGGTTCATGGATCTTGCGAAAGAGAAAGCCAAACAGCTTGAGTCAGTATTAATTGAGTTACCTAACGAAGTTATGGATGACGTTAATTGGATAACTCGATTAGACAGCGGGTCTCTTAATGGTACGTCTGTCCCAGTGTACACTCAAATTATCATCTGACGACGTTCTGGTGTAGCATGGCACAAACCTAGTTTAGAAGTCGTTATCCACGCCGACATGCGCATTGGCAATCTGGAGCGCCTCCTCAAGTCCCTCCAACATGCTTACTATCCATCAAGGGAGCACCGCCCAAAACGGATTACAATAATTCTCGACCCTCAGTCTGCTATTCACTCAACTACGAGGGATTTCCTCCAGCGCTATAAATTTCCCAGTGAACTCGGAATCTCGATTCAGCGCCCTCTAATATGGAATAAAAATAACCCCCTTGCTGCAACCGTAGGCTTCGTGGAATCCTTCTATACTTTTAGCGACCACCACTCAGTCCTCTTCCTCGACCCCAATGCCGTGGTGTCGAAATGGTACTATCACTATCTACTCTTTGCCACCCTCAAATATAGGTACTCATGCTTCCAAGGTATTGATACACGCACCCTCTTCGGAATCTCACTAGAATCTCCCGCCTCCTACCTCGACGGCACGAAGCCCTTCTCCGTCGATGGCCTCGAGTACACTCCCTTCCTTTACCCCTCCCCTGTCTCCCGCGCAGTCCTTTTCTTCCCTCGGCATTGGTACGAATTCCATTCCTATGTCTCCCATAAACTTTGGCTACACCCCAAAGTCGGATCGAGAAACGCGACCGATACCACGCCCCCGCTGAAACTAGCGGACGCGTTTGCCGATTCTTGGCAGGCGCATTTTGTTGAGCTTGTGCGGGCGCGGGGGTATATGATGCTATATCCCTCATTCAAGGAAACCATAGCGAAGTTACCAAGTCCGGTACCCTTGGGCACCTCAACCAAAGCAGCATTGGCGAATGGAGTTATGGAGGGAAAGTTCTTCGAGCTATTGCCCAATGGTGATTTTCCAGACTGGAACAAGATCCCTTTAAAAGACGTATGGGGATGGCCAGTGAGCATCAGCATGTTTGAAACGAGTGCCATGCAATACCGGCTAGCTATATCAACGTGTAAAGTAATTAGATATGCGAAGGATTTTGAGGTGGATGACTTGTTTTGTAGTAAGGAGGATAATGATTTATAAAAAGCAGGTGCAAAGATATCACTTCAATCTGTTGCAGGATTACAAAACAATCCTCAATATTCTGAGTACTGATTACAACTCACTCTCCACCTGTCATGGGTAATGGCTTAGTTGTTCGGATTTACTGTACACTGCATTTGTACTGTAAGGTATGAAACACAAAAATGTGTCTGCATTGACAAGTAATACCTTTGAGAGATATTACTGGGAAGTCATGTATGATACGGACAAGAAAAAGTTGGATTTTGAAAATTAAATGAGTTAAGAGGTAAGCTCTACATTCAAATTAGATTAGGTAAGTGAGTATAATTTTCTGATATAGATGGAATATGCAGTAATAATTAAAGATAGGTAATCATATTTATATGTATAATTTGCATTCTCTGGCTGCTCCACAAGGTATAATATGTATTTGTGTACTTTCTTATAGCCCATGATAACATTCACTCCAATATAGTTTGTAGCTTACTAGTGTTATGATACACCGAGAAGTATATTTCAAGTACTAATTGAAAAACATACTGCAATAGTATAACTTCAGGTATTTCTATACTAGATATATTTTAGATCTTTGTAGTTATGAGGGTCTTTATGAGTATTTCACAAATTCCATACTGTAGAAATCAATTTATTTCTATTGTATTGTATTTGGTCTATATATTATAGAGTATTCTGTCTATAATTCAATTTTACCTTATTTAAATGTCAGTGAGCTTTGTATTTACCATATGTACCTTAGTTTCTGCCACTGAAAGTAACACTCTAAAAGCTAAATCAGTTGGCTACAAATGTAGTCATATTTTCCATTAGTTACTAGACAAATCTTCAAAATTTAAGTCTTTTACACCTCTCACAAATACCTCTATATGTATCATATTCACTGCTGCGTTTATATGTTCTACACCCACTTCTACATTATCTACATTTATGAATACTTTGTTCTCAATTCTTACATCCTCTACCATCCTAGTATACTCTATATCTATCTTTTCAACTTCTATATTACAGTCACTACCTTATAATAACCTGCTAAAACAAGATACAGTCAATGCTGAACTATGGTGTCCTGCTGACTAGATTCAATGGATTACTATAAATTAACTATTGATCAATGTCTTAGCTACAGTTAACACAGAATCAAGTAACTGCAAAAGCAATGTATATGTACAGAACATGTGTTTGAATTGAAGGCTTAGTGTAAATACTAATTGTATTCTGATGAGAATATCTATTTATTACCACTGAATTTTATGGCAGTGTAGATTGAATGTCAATTCAGAAGTGACACTGTCTTAAGGTACCAAACCAAGCAAAGAAGTATAGAAATAGATAAAGCTTAAGAAAGAGTGTATTGCAGAGTCTATCCAAGAGAAAAATCGACAGAAATATATCTGTTCCATTGTTTATTTGTTATACATGCAGTTGTTATAAAGCTATTTGTTACAAAGTGCAATCTGGAATAAATTAATTATTATAAACACTATGAAAGATAGCAACTAATAGAGTGCAATAAACTGCACTGTATAATTAAAAAAAATTGGGATATTAAGTTTCTGTTATATCTGATATAAATTATTACAAGGTACTAGGTGCAAAAGAGTTTATACCATAAGGTAAGCTATATGACGATTAAGAAGAATCTTAGTATTTGTAGTATGGCAATCCACTGACAGGAATAGAATACAAACCACATATCTAGTATAGATGAGCTTCGATTGCAGCTATAAAATAATCAGAACATATCCCTTATACTTGGTACTTAGATTTTGACAAGTTGATATAGTTTCCAGTATATGTTAAGCTAAAGTATCAATATTACAATGGATCTTCAGTAGCTATCAGTAAATTTCAAATACTTGCCAGATTGCCAATTTTGAAAGAAAAGTGCAATAATAATAAGGATTATATATAATATATATGAGATTTCTAGACAGCTTGGTAGCATGACTGAATGTTATATATTTACAATTTTACTTTTGATTGATATTTCTAAACTCTCATTGATCACAACCAAAGAAATTGGACTTGGAGTTAACTAAAACCTCAAAGTTGATCTCTGATCTATATAGTACAGCAAATTCTTACTCAATACATTAATACTTGATTGTTAAGAGTAGAAATTTAAACTGTCGAGTCATACTTTAAATAATACAAGCAAATCTGGAATATTGACAAAATCTAGAAAATATTAAAGGATTGAATAATTATATATTTCCAATTATAGTGTAATATTCTGGATACTATAAGAATACTTTGTATTAGAATCAGATTAAGTCTCCAATAATATAGTACCATTACTAGATATTTTATAAAGTATAGTACTATAATATATGGCTATTTACCATTGTATACTTCGAGATATTAACATTGAATGCAACTCAACTTCTGATTGATATATGTAAGTTTGTATATTGTCAGTATGACAATATTACTTACAGTGATACTGAGTTTGAACTTTAAAACATTAACTATGAATTATTAATTAATAATAACAGATGTCTATTATTGATTACTTACTGACAGTTTTTAATTTAATCTATTAATATGTACTGTGGATCTGTATTCTCACCACTTGAATAATCACAATGGAATTGACAGTATACAATTATTTTACAGCTTATTTTAAGCAAGTTATTATGCAGTTGCAATGCAATCAAATATTATTGAAGGCTGTGGCTAATACTACACTGATCATTATGTAGGTTCTTTGATAATGTCATTTCCATGGGATTACTATTATATTACTTCGGTAATTGTAATGATTGTATCATTGTAGCCATATGATTATCACTGTACTATTGCTGATGTATTATTGTCACTGTATTTCTGTCTTGAAGTAATTGTTAGTATTCCAAATTGAAATAGTTGTTCTGTTTAAAATAACTTAGCAGCCATCACTGTAAAGACATTTGGGTATGAACTATGTAGAGATTTTAACATTGTTAACTAAGTTAATGAGTTTGGACAACAATGGTGTATAAGAGTTGGAATACTGTAACTATGGAAATCAAATTGGACTCTTCCAACTACTACCATTTAATAACTCTAAAAAACAAGTGGAGTTTCTAGATAGAGAGAGAATTTGATAATGAAAACCAATAACAGGAAGAAAAGAAATAGCACAAAATGAATTAGATTGAGAATAGATATAAGCACAGAAGTACAATACAGGATACTGTTAATATTGCATGATATATTCAACATAATTTGTGCACTAACACATGATACTATAGCTTCCAGTACAGTGGTCCTAAATTATCATAAGATTAGGGATCGAAATGAATCCAGATACCATATATGTCACACTGTCTAAGTAATAAAAAGGAATAGTATATAGGAAAGTTCTTGTTATTCCAATGAAATATAGATCACCTATCTCTGCACAAGATCTGTCATACTTACTCTGGAATCTTTACATTATAATACTTTTTGAACAATTCTGCTACACTGAACATTATTCATATTACAGATTACCGTATCCAGTATTCTGATGCTTCTACCAGAATTGTTGATATCTACCAACTACCTGCGTTGTAGTTATTGGAAGTTCCTTATCCATTGAGTATATGAGTATATCCAATCACCTTGAAGTAAATGCACTGAACTATTATTTACTGAGAATACTGTTGTTGTATACTTCCAGGCTTATAATAAGTTCACAGCTCCCAGTAAGCTGATAAGTAATATAATGTTTTCTTTAATTGTATTTATATAGCTTGCCATAATATTGCATCTTTACCAATCTCTCTGGGTACTGAAATTGGCATGTGTACAGCTAGGACCATTTGGGATATACATATTAAATAACAAAGTTGGAATATATAAGATTATATTCAATAATACCATATTCATAACCACTACCAATTTCAAGTAGGATGATCCTGAGTCTTAATTATAACAGAAGAGGCAATGTTTCAACCATTGAGTCGAAAACCTTGATTTCAATATAATTGAAGATTAGAGTTAAAATTCAACAAATCGCAATACTATTGGATGTAGAATGGGGAAGATAATAAGGATGTCTTATTATCAATTTACTAAAATATATTTTGTTACATTCAGTACTGCCAGTGCTATCTTCACAGACTCATAGTTACCCTCACTGGGGCAAATAACCCTAAGTGATGTGTAACTTATACAGATGCTTTGTTGGAGCAAGTAATTCACTTTAGAATATACTTTTGCATTACGGTAACTGAGGTTTGTGATGGCCATAAGCACGGTACTGCAATCTGTGTTTGACATTAATGCTATGCTATTGATTGCTGTGTGTGTATTAACTGTGCATTATCAGATTTTGTTCGACATTGGTGTGCAAATTGAATCTTCGCAAGATATTAAAGCGTCTCAAGTGTAATAGTGTTAACAAATATGGATAGTTTTAATACCAATTCAGATACTGACATATTACTATTTGCATACAATGACAATAAGTCACAATCATATATTACATGAGAGCAATCATGGTAATAATCAAGATATATGTTACTTTTTTGCCTTAGAATTTATTTTGCAAAATATATTCCCAAAGCTTGACTCTGCCACCACTCACACAACAACTTTCACCACTCTACTATAGTAATCTCGAATGAATACTGTATTACATGATCATGATTACTGTTTCAATTGGAACGCATATGTGCTTCGAAGTAGTAAATACCAGACACCTGGTGAACAACTAAGTGTATTGTGCACGTAAAGAATAATACTTGGTTTGTGTTTGGTTTTATCATAATGTTATCATGTCGAGACAAATGATATCTTTCTTATGTAATTGGTATCGCAATAACCATTTGGTATCGATCACCACTCCACTGTGACAAGTGTCACTCCCATATAGTCTGTGGTTTAATTATCATCCCTCTTACAAATAAAGCTCTGGCATAGTTCTTAATTATAGTGGCAACAGTAGTGTACTTTTACAAAGTTCTGAACAATTCCAGCTGTGATCAATGTGGTCCTAACAAGTGTAGCTTAGAAATGTACAGCTGTGACATGGTCTTTGACATGGTCTCTGACATTGTCTCTGACATGGTTTCTGACAATACTGCTTCTGATAGATGTGGCTCTGACAATGGTGCTCTACTATGATCTGACAATCCTGGCTGCGATAACTGCATTCTGACTATATTACAAGTTGCGATTACAAGGATGGCTCTGACATGCATGGCTCCAGGACGTGCAGCTCTGACATGGTCTCAGACAAGATTTCTGACAAATCCGGTACTGTTACACCTGGTTTTGAGAAGTGTGCTCCTATATGATCTAACAATTCCCGCTGCGAGAGCGGTATCTGACAAATAGAACACTGACATGGACTCTGGCTCTGATTGGCTCTAACAAGCTGCAACAGGCTGTACTATATACTAGATATCCCAGTTGAGATCAATATGTCTGACAGATTTAGTATATAATGCGGTATTATTGGAATGATGAATACTGATTGAGTAGGTATTGGTTATCTTTGTTATTTGGAACATGTTGCACAGGTGTAAGAACTGGAGTATCATTGGCAATGCATGGTACTCTTTGCAGTGCATCTCCACTCAGTATCATTTCATGGTTTCTATTTGGTGTCACAGATCAGAGATACTCTAAATCCTCTAGTTATTATAGATTGTGGTAGTCCATTCTCCATTATACAGTCCCTTCGGCACCAGTTTACTCAGCATTGATTTCATGGTTGAAATCCATAAAGTGTAGTAGTTTGGCAGGGCAATATCTGGATTGATCAATGCAACTAATATTTCATAGTGCATGAATTCCTTGTATCAACATATTGTATATTTAATTGCCTTGTCTGCATTACTACTCTACACATTTTGCCCTGAGAATGACAGGTGCATCTAGATCATTATACTGTTGCATAGTGACTGAGATGCTATTCAATCAGTATATCTTTTGGTAGAACATCTACAATTCACAGGATTAAGAGGGCTGTAGGTCTAGACTGGTACCCATTACCTCATTAAATGTTGCAATATAGGATATTAGTACATCAATAAAATCTGATCTACTGATATCCTCTGAAAATGTCACAGTTACAATAATTTTGGATTTGGTTATTACTCTGTTGATGAGAGAAACTAAACTAGATAATGAGTTGACAGATACCACATAATCCCACACAGAAAGCTTTCTGCATATATCCGCCTACCGCAAGAGGAGATTTGAATTAACAATATGTAGTAGAATACTGATTCTTGTCATGATATAAAATAGGTGCATTTGCTATTATAACATTAGCAGAATATTGTTGGAAATGTTGAAAGAACGATAGCCATCCTGGATGATGCCTTTGTAAGTAGCTTTGGATACTTTGGTGTCACTATTGTCACTGGAGTCCATTTCCCTAATACATTTGATATAGTGGAGAATGGAATGAATGTTGAATACCATGATTATACTGTAGCTCTTGTGGTATAGTAGGAAGAGGTCCATTTTGCTCCGGATACCACTAAGTATGTCCTGTAGGGATTTGAACACAGTATGAGAGTGGGAGTGGTAGCTCCAAATCAATTTGACATTGGTGACAGGATTGAATAGCCTAAAGTGGTAGGGATACTGTTTAAGAAGAGGGGCAAGGACTCCAAGCCAGACCTTCACCATGTCCTTGTACTTTGCACAAGTCCATTTTTTCAGAGGGGTCAGCTTGTCGCCAACTGGTGAATATTAGATAAGCCGAGAATTATGGATAATTGTTCATATATCAGGTCCAATCCCTTCACCTGGCCATGATCATCTTTCAGAAAACTAACAATCTATTCCCTGGTGCAATCTTTAAACAGCCTCTTCAGTAGCCAGTGTAACTGGTCATCAATGATTCAACTGTAAATTGTATAGCTAGTATGGGTATCAGACAAATTAGAATAGTTGGCAAATTTCCATATCCCTACCTCTGAAGTAGCTGTGTTGACAAATGAAGGTACCACTGCAAATGGTGGTTCCTGGACCTGTGGGTGAAGCCAGGTATGTGATTTGCAGTAGCAAAATGTATCTTTGATACTGGGAGCCTCTGGGAGTATCTGAGAGTTCTGGGATCAGAATCCCAGGGTGGTCAAATTGCAGTGTATACAGGACAGATGCAGCGGTCTTCGGATGCACCTGGGAACACCAGCAGAAAATATAGGTGGTTATGGGAGGTCTGGTGACAACGAGGGGAACACCTGGAAGTGCCGATGACATGCCTGGGAGCACCTTGGAGCACCAACTACATGCCTGGGAGCACATCAAGTCATGGTACAGAATTCTAGAATATGCATCATCTTGGTTGGGAATGCTGCTGGTGTTCCTGGAAGTCATAGCTACTACGTATCATTCAATGATTTTTGAAACTCATTTATTCAGTTTGTATTCTCATATATGTATCTATATAGCTACCCATCTACACACTGTACATCTGGACTGGCTGCAGAGGGTACTTATGAGGAAATTGAGGTGTGCTGGATGATAACAATGGAGTGAACTCAGAGATATACTCGGAGGCTGTGATTTAGTGAGTTTGGAGAGACACTTGCAGGCTGGGATGTAGTGAACTCAAAGCTACACTCTGATGCCATGGGATTGAGTGAGTTTGGAGATGTAATTAAAGGCCATGATCATGCAAACCTGGAGGTTGTAATCAGGTGAGTGTGGAGATTCACGTGCAGGCCACGATCAAGTAATATAAGAGATATACTCTGTAGTTGTGATATTGAGCATGTTTAGAGGATCACTGGAAGGCCAGGATCAAGCAAGATTGGAGTACATGGAGGTGGTCGATGGGAGGCTCGCCAGGTGCTCTAAGACTCTGTTTATCAGTTACAACACTCAAAACAAACGTGACAAGGTGACTGTACCTGTAAGCTCTCATGGATAGCTGGCTGGTGGAGTTCCATCACATAGAAAGTCACACCAGAAGATGATGCTCCATTTAGGGGCCAACATGAAATCGTGAGTATGAAGGAAAGACAAAATGTCACATGTGAATGCTGGCCTCAGTGTATGGGGTACTTGGTGTATGCTGTACTCGGTGTGTGTTGCACTCAGTAAATGATGTACTCAGGGTTAACTCATGATCATGGCATGAAGAGATAGAGAGGGATGACATAACTTTGTTTCCTGCAATGATTGGCGAGTTGTGGAAAAGAAAGGAAGATGTGGGATGCAGATGGGAATGATATGGAAGATACGAGCGGATATGAGATGTTAGGGGTACAACATATTTGATTGGGATTACATGACGTGGTATCAGTGATATTACCCTCTGGGTTGGGGCTTGTACCTGTCTCATTGGGGCTGGTAAAGTTTTCTGGCATATGAAATTCTCAAAAGTCTCAGTTTCTCACGATTATTTCCCACATATCTGTTCATTCTGGTCCTCAACTCTACCACAACCTAAGAGCATGGAGTTAAGTCATCCCTCTCTATCTGTCCATGCCATGAAGAGTAGATAGTACCAAGTACAGCATGCACTGTGAACTATATGCACCCAGTACTGTTTCATCCCAAGCTTAAATGGCGTCTGCTCCTGGCCAGTTCCTCACCTCTCATCTCTCAGCGGACCTCGTTGTACTGAACTCTCTGTGTTCCCACAATCATGAGTTAAGCAATGAGTAGAGTCTCAGTTCCAATTGTGCCTCCCTTTCAATCAAATGCCTCCACATACTCTTTCAACCTCACTTGATCATGGCCTCCAAATGCATCCATAATTCCTCTTGATTATGGCCTTGAGGTGTATCTCAATACTTGCTCAACCATGGCCTTGAAGTGTATGTCTGAGTTCTCTGAATCTCTGGCTCAAAGTGCATCGTCACAAGTTCAACTGTGGTCTGGTGAAAAGACCAAGCTAGAAACAAGGGAGTGAGAGAATGTGATAGGCTACCCCACTATGAGAAACCACACAATTTGCCAGCATTTCTGACAGCTTTGCAAGAGTCCTTGAGGAACCACAAAAATTGTCTTGATCTTTAAAAGCTTGGCAAGAGTGTCTGCAACTAATAGCTGGGAAAGATAGAGTGTGTATTTCGTATAATAAGATGATGATTATCTACCCTGGAGTCTTCCAGACATATGCTTTCCATCACTGAGTTCATCTTCTTTATCCCTGTTACACTGTACACCCCTGTCGGCTTCCCCTTGCAGACCTGAATGGTAGAGGTGGTGAGAAATGGATTTTCCACTTACAATGGCCAACAAGTGCATCTCTAAGTTCTCTCAATTGGTGTCTCCAGGTACACCTTCAATTACACTCAAGTGCCATCTGTATATATATAGGGATACTTATATAATAAATGCCACATTGTAATGTAGTGAATCATGTGACAGTAATAAAGATGAATATAATAGATGAAATGCCTTGTGGTTATGGAACCCAAAGAATCACTGCTGTGAGAATATGGCACCATGTCTCCCGCATAGCTGTGCAGAGGTCTCAGTTCAACAGATTGTCCCCTGCCAACCTGCCTAGAGGTTTGAGCTGCTCCAAAACTTGACTATACAATAAGTCATATGTTGTAGCATTCTGAATGCCCCTCCATAACTGCAGGTGCTTTCAAGAGCACCTGAGAATCTTCTTGAAGAGTCTGAGAGCACATAGCTAAGCTTCAGGAGGGCTTGGGAGCATCTGAAGGTAGTTGGGAGCACTGGTGATGTTCACTGGAGTGTCTGGGAGGTTCTCTTGTGGCTTCTGGACAGATTTTCATTTTCCTGATGTGGGCATGTCTCACACCCAGGGTACCATGTACTTTTCACTCTAGATGTGGTACACTGCACTGGGTAGTCTGCGAGGAATGATGCAATCTGGTGAATTGCATAATGAGTGCAAAAGTCTGCAAACCAATCTGCTATTTCATTCTTCACTGGTGCCTGTAGGGTGCATAAAATCAAAGCATTAGATTGATAATAGGGGAATCAATGGTTGTTGGTTGTTGGTACATTGGAACATTTCAGTGAAAGACTAATTAATACTAATCTGTTCTGTTTAACCAATCATCTCGCTACATAAATAATGTTACTGAAACCGATATAAACTGGCCAAGGAAATTTGTCACTGCTTAGTGCAGCAAGCATTATTGGGTCACAATGAAATACATCGTGGACAAATGTCCATTTATCTGGCAATGATTGCTAGGATGTGTTAGTGACATGTAATGAGATTCTTAAATCTAAAGAAATCCAGTCAATACTGGAGCTGTCACTCTGGACACGCTACCTGCTCTGATATAGTAACACTGGGACACACAATCTCTGACACACTCTCTAACGAACTCTCGCTAGCAAATTTGACTCCGATACTGTGCAACTGGTTTTCATGCAATATGACTCTGATACTCTCAGATACTCTCTCTGACATCCTCTCCGCCAGAATCTCTCTAACACGCTCTCTCTGCCATGTTCTCTCTGATGTGCATACTCTGACACTCTAACTCACCAAAAAACGACTCAAATATGACCCGAAACAACTGTTCACAATACAAGGATACATGCTAACCGTTTCGAACACCAATTTGTAGTTAACCTTGCAGGGTATATCTGCATGCTACTGGAATCCATTGTTTTTAAAGGCACATATAAGAACTAATCCTTAAACGTGGAATGTTCTAGAATATATTACACTGTAGCATTTTAGTTCTGATCCTTCCATGGAGTAGCATTTCCTACATTATTACCAGATCTCTTCTCTGATGTGCATACAAGTCTACCCATGTCTTCATAGTCCAGAATGAGTTAATAAAAGTGATCAGGGTCTTTGGCATTGGTACTGGGTACAATAAGTCTTTGCTTGAAAATGATATTAAGTTTTACTTTACCTTGATTGGTATTTACAATACAATGATAAAGTTGACATTGTTGAGGTGTAGCAGCCAGACTAAGGGAGTCCCAGTAATCATCCTGAAAAGATTGAACTTGTACGGTGTTATCAATTGGGGCTCCGGGGTGGATAATATCTGCATCTGAGGTGGCTGTCTTTGTTTATTTTTGTCTGCTAGGTTATAGTCTAGTCTAGCTGATATGGAAAGATTGCTAGGATTTGGGTGAAGATACACATGAGTTGAACCATTGTTATGAGTGTAACCACACTGTCAGGACAATATCTGGCCACACCATGTGCAAAGTATGGACTGCATTGTTGAAGGTGATGAGTTGGCAATTGAGTACGCTCTGGAAATGATTGTAGTGAGACTCCTATCCCATGTTCTGAATCTTTGCATTTTGCATACCTTAAACAAAAACTGAATGCCACTAGAGTTTAATGACATGTTGGAACTAGACAAAATCATTTGGATTGGAGTATAATACCATTCGCGCTCAATGTTTCCCTGTCTGGAATACTGGGATGTTTTGCTTCTACGTAATACTTTAGCCTTTTATACAGGGAACAGTGTGAGTGACTGTCTGGGCTGAAACCTTGTAACGATTCCAGTACCACATAACCTCTCACCTTCATCTGAACATTATTGAATTCTGCCATTAAAAAACTATTCACATTTTTGCATTGACCTATTTAACTTGCCTCAACTAACTATCATTATGCTTCTTCAGGCTCAACTCAGTTCAATCGGCAGTACACACTTACACTGATTGACTTCTATATTTGCATGCCTGTAACACTCTGTATTGGAGTGGGCATTCAATTGAGTGTGAGTCAGAGCATATATAGTACTAGTTATTATATCACACATATATTTCTCACCAATTCCCTTGGATCAATGAACCTTATATCGATGACTGACATTGCTACTTATTGACCTTCATATCTACTCAGTGACAGTCATGTCTGCTAACAACATTCATAATGGTACCGCCATTGGTCCCGTCAAGAAGGCCTACAAGTCCCCTGATCCAGTGCAAAGAAATCTATACTTCTAAGGTAAAGAACATAACCCAGTACATGAATGTTATGGGTAACCAGTCGGCAGTAACTGAATGCCAAGTGGCAGTTCAGGTAGGGAACATGAAGCAGGACAAAGCCACAATGATATTGTGCATGTTTACAAGATTGTACTCCCAGCTGCAAGGTATAGCAGTGTTACATACCCAGATTGGTATATCTAACTGAGTTATTCAGTCTCTCATATCAACTGACATGGACCTGACAAATAGTAGTTTACCAATATTTGTGAGACATTTGCTAACAACTTCCAAGATCTCCTGTGACTTACGCTGGATATAAAACTCAATGAGAATGATGTCCATACAATGGAAAGACTCAACTCATACTTGGACAGATAATTCACATTCAGAGCCCCCACAACACCCCAGGAAGCCCAACCAAGCCCTGCCAGAAAGTCAAAAATGATAATAAGCCTGCCACCAAGCCATATGCTGCATTAAGCCCCATGCCATAGGTTGCATTACCTCCTTCATTAGACCACATTATGGTACCTTCTGCTTCACTGGCCGATAGCCACACTTTAGATATTTGTCTTTGGTCTACTTCACCTACAATGAATGGCCCAATATGACTGTGAGAATGGGGAGATGTAGTAGTGTGGGGGCGAGATACAACTTGTAGAGGCACTATACGAAGAGGGGTATCATATGCAATACCACTTCACGCAGTATCAGCATTGTCTCTGATTTCAGGGGATGTTCGGTCGCCAAGTGTTAATCTATTTCAGATCACCAGCTCTGGCAGAGCCCTCCGGTGACCATTTTACCAAGCAATAATGCATGTAATCCCTTGCAACTTTCGCTTATAGATCTCTGCAAAAGCAGGCCACATCATGATGCAATTATCCTATCAGTCCACTGTGTTGTAGAAGGCACCTCACCTGGCCACTGATACATTGGAGTTAGAGAAGACTGCATTGATGGTTTGATCATGTTAATGGAAGGTGATCACCTCCCAAATATTGCAGAAGAGCATAAGCAAAAAGCGAAATTGATTTGCAAATATGGACCCTACACATCGATCCTTCGTTACAGTCTCCACAGGTAATGCAAGTGACTTATATGCAATCTTACACCATGTGTCAAAGAGATCAATGATGTGATCGTATTGTAATGACATTTCAAAGGCTTGTTTTGTCATTTAAGCTACTTTACTGCACGTGGTTCTTTCTTGTTGGACCTCTAGATTTCAATCATTTCGACAGTGATTTGAACGGTTCCATTGATTTGAAGAATATCCTTAACTGTTTAATCCGTTGAGACATCAATTATTCACAAGCTTGCACAGCTCCTATAATACATATTAAGACACCCAGAGTAAAAACCCATCAGATGGCTATAGATCACTGCAACAATTGCTTCAAGAATTCAATGAAATAATCTACATTGAAAACCAATTTGAAGCATTCAAGTCAATTGTATTGCTCAACCCCCACCGTGTACACTCTGGCTGTCGCATCAGTCACAGAAGGTGTACAGCCCCCATGGGCCATGCTTATAAGGATGATGTATGTGCTTCGGATGCAAATTAAAGACTGATGATGCCACAAAGTGGCTTATGATGGTAGCTTCCACTGTGCTCAGGTTGCATCAGAGGTGGATGTCTGTCCTCAACAATCACCATACCAGTAGTCTGACTTATCGGCCCTAGTGCAATTGTCCGAACAATTGTAAGATACTATTTAACACTCGATTCAGTATTCTTGACGATGAAATGACGATCCAATCGTTCAGAAATGCGCCCAGCAGTTGACTCAAAGTAGCAATCAGGACTGGTCCCCCTCGAGAGATGCACTGTATCATTTCTTGGTGGCTAATGCTCTCTCTACCTTGCAGACCCAGTGCAGGGGACCATATGAACTGTCTGCTCATCGCATTGAAAAGAGGTCACTGGAACTTCCAATGGATTGTAGCGAATGTATTATGCATTGTGCAGACAACAGAAAAATTGATCGTGATCGATGTACTCGGTGAAGTCGGCAAACCTCTTGAAACACCAAGCATTGTGATTCTATAGCATCAGTTTGTTTTTATGTTTGTTTATTAATACTGTATGCAATCTCACTAGAGTGTGATAGGGCCTGATATCCCCTCCGCCTCCAGGCTGGCTGCCTAGATGGTGGAGCTCGTCTCTGCTACCCTTCGTTCCCACTGACAAACGAGAAGAAAGGAAAAGGAAGACATGTAAATAGATACAACTCCGTTGCTGCCGTGGTGGACCTCTGTACCTGCTCCATGCCATTCAGCTGGGTGAGATGTTGCTGACTTCTGTAGCCGCCCGGATGTCTACCCCTGCTTAATCACACTGTTTCAGGGAAGACACCTCCAGGACCTGTACGTGTCCGCATCTGCCTGCATTCCAGCCCTTGACCTTTCCTATCGCTTTGTAGAGTGCGCTTTGCTGATGTCTCCACCGGCTGCAGTGGCGGAAGAGGTGCTCGCCTTTCTGGGGCACTGTCACTTTACACCACCAGCACTTGTTGTCATCTCGGTGACTGAATAGTGTTAGATAAACTCGGGTGGGCACATGCCCAGATTTTAGTTGATAAATCCTGCCGACTAATAGCATGACGCTGGTCATCGGAATTAGTCTTTCGGTCTGAACCTGGCCCTTCAGTCTATAGCTGAAGTGCTTGCTGCATTTGTTAGCCTCCCACCTTGCCTTTAGTACAGACCATTCCTTGGGGCTCTGTCTGGCCAGATTGGAGGCCGAGGTGAACAGCCACTCTATAGCCGTGTCCCCACCATCTGTCGCTCTCCTCTTGGCATTGTACACCACTTGGCCAAGTCATCTAGGGTTTTGATTTCTGGTCATGGGTTTTTCAGCATTCACTTGATTAGCGGTTTTGTTAGAAACACATCATTGTCACGACATTCTTTTGCAGCGTTTGCTGTCAGTTCTTAGTAGTGAAACACCTCCTTTGAGGCTTGTATTTGCAAAATCCTGAAGGTGTCCTCATAATGATTCGATCATTGGTACCCTTGTTTAAGATCCATCATCACTCTTTCTGGGAGTTCAGAGGTTAAAGTGAAAAGGTTGCTAAGCAGGCCGATATGGTCAGTGAAGATGCATCTTCACAAAGTTGAAATCCAAATTTTTGACAAGATGTTGTGCAATTTCTGATTTGATTCGCATTTTATCTTCACCAATGCGATGACACTTTGCAGCTATAGAATGAATGTGCCAAGCAGGGTCACTATCCTGTTCCTTCTGTTTGTGCAATGCAAGCTGCTACTCCATAGCCTCAGGGACCTTTATGTGGATTGAGTGTTGCGGAATCTACTGCATGCATTGTGGTGACAATGATACATGTCCAGAGAATTCTCCATGAACTTGATCGTGACTTTGGTATGGTGCTGGTACTGTGCGACAAGGTGAAAATACACGAAGTTCTTGATGCACAGCAGGGCTTCTGTGAAGGGAATACTATGGATCCCTGAAGGATTTCAAAGAATCGCTGTGAAAACCGGAACAATCGCGGGCCTGACTACTTTTATCTCCAGACCACTTGATTTGGTCAGATGGCTATCTGGTATGTTGAATCGAGGAAAGCCAGGATATGGAGCCATCATTGCCCAGAGCTGTGTAGATTTGTCAAACCTGGAATGTTTTTTGAGGAATGACGTTACCCAGATCATCAAATGTCCAAGCTGAAATAGATAGATGGGAAGAAGAATATCGGGTACGATTATAGTTATTGGGGAGATGTAATTCATATTACACAAGACTCCTTCTGAAGTTTTAACTGCTGGTTTTTCCAGATGTTGTCTTACTCCCTGTCTCTTCGTCTCATCGCCCTGAGTCATGGGTATCATTATCTGACAGTACAGCCGATCGTCTCTCGATTGCCCCAATGAAGAATTTCCTTCTCCAAATGACTATATCATGTGGGCGCACACAGGGTAATAGGGCTACTAGATCGAGTGCAAGTGAATGCTTTTGAAGTAGTCAGCTGTCTATACCCAGATGATAGAATATCATTGCTCCGTCCAATTGTTCCCACAAAGCAGAAGCTGTCCACTGTTGAAAAGACTGTCAAGAAGACAAAAAATATACTTGAAAATCTTCGTTATAACCCCTTGATTGTGGATGTGTCGTTCCTTTACAGGAGTTGTTTTGCCGTGTCCCTTAAAGTGATATTGTGAAGGAATGGTAAGAAGGGCAAGAAGGATGCTTGTATGGTTTGAAGGCTTTGTCTAATCGTTGAGTGAATGTTTCTGAAACTGAAATATACTGGCCATTTCATCTTGTGGCCCAAATAGTTATAATGATGTGTCTGGTGTTAACCGCGGAACCAAGGGACAATCGTAGTTCTATGCGGCCACTGTAGCAATTCATGCGGGCAACATTATAGTAGATATGACAAAATTGAACTCACCGAGCAGTTCATTCCATCACCAGTCGCTTGATTTCACATCTGAGTGGATACGTTCCGCAGCATCATTGGATTGCTTGGCTGGTGCATATGTCGTATATTCTCTAAACGCAGGTTGTTGAATGACGAAGTGAATGCATCTAATATGATTGCAGTAAATTCATGGTGTGTAATCATGATGGTGAAGGTTGTTTGGATCAGCCAAAGAATTCGAATACAAGTTGCCTGATTTTCAATAGTCGATGCCAATTATGTAAGACATTCTGTTCAACATTTTTAATACAGCGTGGGATGAAGTACAGTTGCTGTCAGTCGGCATCACCATGTCCCTAATGAGCTCATTGATTGTAGAGTTCCTGCTGCTTTGCTTGATGCACCAGTCTGCAAATCGGTACTCGACCTTCCAAGAAAACACTGACTTTTGATTCGTTATGATGTCGAGGAGACCAAAATAATCATTACAAATATGAGTCTGACTCCACTATTCCCCAAGGATGGAGTACTATAGATATGTGTCCGAGCTGGTGGTCGCTCTGGATTGATTGATGCAGTTTCATCGTTGGCCTCGGAATCGCTGGAATCATCGTTGTATGGGTAATTACAACAGTCTGGGTGTGGTAGATGTATGAAGAGAACTAGAATACTATTGTACTCGATCATGAAACTGTCATCTGGCAGCAGTTTGGCTGATACATGAACAGTCACTTCATGCTGGTTGCAATGGAGGCCAGTAGTGTAAGCTCTGATGTAGAAGTACATCTTTGAGCAGGAATGGCATGGTTGACGACTATCCAAGTTTCTTTAGCGAAATGACATGTCGAAATCACATTATGAAGCGTCTTGATCGATTTTAGCTACTGACAATGTTCTGGGCCGGCTGGTCTCCAGAACACGCCGTACATCAATTGACCTTTTCCATAATGGGGTCATACCACTCTTACAGAATGTTTCTTATCCTCCTTCACATATTTGCAATGTGTTTAATTGCTCTCCCATTTTCAACATGCCATGGATGTGCAAACGCATGCCATATTTGCATTCTGCTTGTCGAGGCGATTGTTCTGTACCCTCACAAGACCCTCCTATGCCCATTGCCTAATTCAAAGTTCTAACATTTTGTTTAGTTCATAGCATATATGAACCGTGCATTCTCCCCAGATTATGACCCCGCAATGTCATCGTGTTGTACACACACCAGAGGAAGGACAATCCAGTGAGAGATAACTGCAGAGGATGCTTTTATATGTCTTTGTGATCAAGTTGAGCATTCAGTCAATGAATTAGGGTGCTTAGATAATGCAAAGCAACTTGTTTCCTAGCTGCTAAGTAGCCAGGATGATGTCACCAGATCGAGATAACCCCTCCAAGCCAACAAATATATTCATCATGCCTGCCCAGCTTACCTACAATGTACCAAACCTTCAACAGACCCTCCAAACCTGTGCTACTGCATCACTTTGCCCTGAACGATATAAGTCACACTCCAAATGCTTGTTAAGAGTAATGAAAATTTGACATCCACCATTCGATTATTTCCCACCACTGAAGACCAATAATGTAGTGTGATGCCTTTGGGTTGCCAAAAGCAGTCATCACAGATGCTACTACAGTCCAGATGCCAACCGTACATGTCACCATCTGGGTTGAGAACATTAGTATTGGAGTAAGCTAATGGGCAGCCCAAAATCATGGGGATCTGGCAGCAGAAGGGTAGCATCATAACCCAACGGAAAGATAATGATGTGAGGGAGTGCATCTGTGAGATTGCCCAGTCGATCAGAATCAGCAACACCCATAGTGTCTGCATCAAGCAATGTGATTTCGTACTTGATTATTCCATTACTCAAATCAATGAATTGGCATCTAAATGGGAGCTTTTGACCCAGTACATGGTAGGCATAATGAACCACGATGGTCACAAACTCAAGGTAGCACCAAACCTGTGTGTGTAGATTGGTGTTCGCTGAAAGACAGAATAGGGTTGACAAAACCCAGAGTAAGAGGAGGAAATTCGTCCACGTTTGAATGTATTTCACCTCCTGAATGGTTCAGTTGCTCTGCCTGATGATGTGTTAATACAGAACACGATGAGGAACAAAGCTTGGGTCACAGGTCTTCACTGATGAAGTTCCATTGTGATGCCTCCACAGATTTTCTTATTTAGCCTTTTTGCTTTACCATTGCCTCTGTGGAACCCTACATTGCTGGGAAGAGGGTGGGTGAGAATGACACTTAGCTATTCTCATGGGACTTCCCTGGGGATGAGGAATTGATACATTGGATAGTTACATCAATTATCAATTCAACTGTTTTGTGAATTGTGAATGCTGTAATCCTCGTTCTACCAGACCCCAGCTGCACAATCCTGCAGCTTTTAGGTTGCCAAGATGAGCCTAATGAAGTTTGTAGTCCGCACACCCGGAATGTTACCGCAAGTCTGAATAACTGGTCTGTCACTGGATGGGTAATGGTGGAGATGAAATTGTAGAACTGAATGCTTTTATGTGTAGTGTATTATAGCCAACAAGCCAAAGGCACATCTGGCACCCAGCTGCCTATACATGGGGGCTACAGCTACTAACCTCTGCCTGACATTCTCACACCTCCAGCGGCGGATAGAATCTATGATATCAGGGAGGAATCGCATGATGATGCTGAGAGGTGGTGCCAATATCCTAGCAGCTTCGCAACGTTGAAAACACACTTCCAACAGTTTGATAGGAAGCCTCAGTGGAGGACAATCAGAAAACAGCTATATTTTGAAGTCATCGGAAAGTGTGATCTTGGTCTCTGTTCTGATTTTGAGCAATGAGTGGTAGCTGATGAGCATGTGGATTGGCTGTGCGAATACAATTGGTTTGTGAATCCTCAAGTTGGGAGCCATTTAGAAAATAGGAAGTGTACAACCAGCTGTCCGGCTGCAAATTCGTTGTTGTGAGGATGGAATGAACTGGCTGGATGGTTGTTCATGTATTCCCATTATGGGTGGGAATTTTTCTAGCACTTTGGAGGGTGGATGAATGGGAGATAATTTGGAGTATTTTGGAGAGATTTTGGTTCTCTTGTTGGTGTTTTGTAAATTTTATTATTACATTGGTCATATGCATGGATGCAGGGCTGTGTCGATAGTTCACGATGTTGGGATTGATTGTTGAGATATTTGTGGTTGGAAAGAGCATAGTGACAGCGATAGGACTCTGTGTATGGCTATCATGTAATTTTTAGTTCAGTATCTTTGCCCAGCAGAAGTTAGCCTGAATGATTAGTGAAACAGAAACGCTATTTAGCTTGGTTCGATAATAATTTTGCTCAAAGGTAGCCAATCAAAAACAACCTCACGGCAAGCTTCTGACGTGCCTTTCTCCATTCTGAGTTTCCATTCATTCAACGAATTGTGAGCATGGATGGCGGAAGTAGGCAAGATGCTTGAATCATCAACAGAATAAAAAGACACATCACAACAATGCTTTTAATCATATCAATGCTTTCTTTCCTTTATACAATGCTTTAATTCATTTACAATTCATTTATTTACATTTCTTTAGACACTGATTTAATGTTTTCATACTTATCTCTTGCCTCCATTTTCAATCATGACATGAAGGTGCTGCACTATTCCTTCTGCTCTATTTCTTTCCAGCACCGTGAGCAGCAGATGATATATCTGCAATGCAGATCACAATCATGATTGAAGTATTATACCTGACAATTACAATGATCGTTGATAGACAAGCCTCTTTGGTGACCATTGATGAAAACGATGGGCAAGCGGCCATTAAAATGTTCCTTTGTGTCTGCCCTTGGAAAATAAGTTGTGGCAACTCAATTATCTGCCATGACGGCTTAACCCCCACACCCAGGACGTCAGAAGGTCAATATTGTCTAACAGGACAAGATTGTACGCAAGCCTGCGCCAATCGCATCGAAGAAGGTATACGGTTAACCATTTAATCTATTCAATTCGCACGCGAATGAATTTGTTTACCAGCCCAAGAACTCACAGCAAAGTGGTCAGAAATTGGTTGCATGGAATACTGGGAATCTGCGGCGAAATGAGCCCATTGTTGATGACCTGACAGGCCTTATGGTCTGCACAGAGTACAATGTGAGGACAACTCCTTATGGCATTCCGGCGATAGTCATAGCCCATGTGAAGCAAATAGCTATCAACTATAGGATATTTGTGAATCTCTCTGTCATGAATGTGGTGCAGACCACACAGATGCATAGTGGGTGGTATGAGGAAATTGGCAGGAATGATCCAGCCCAGAGATACTAAGACTCGCCTTGCGGCTACCTTGGAGTGGCAAATGAATCGTCTCATTGATTGTTTTCTTCGCGGATCATCTGTATCATGCTTTCGCAACAAATACTTGCTCCCATGCAGCAATGGTATACAGTGGTGAGTCTGTGATTGACTCCATCTATGGATATTGAATAATGTCGCCAACAGAGATCCAGAGAATGATAGTCATGCGGTTTGCCAAGGACTGGTTTACATACCACAGAAAGGTTTGTGAGGTAGGTTCGAAGTTCCCTCCTGGTTTAGTCATTGTCTTGACGATCAATTTAGGAGCCTATGTTTCGATTTTCAGTGATGGGAATGGTGGATCTTATTCACCAGATACACTTCTATGGCATACGACAAATGGGACTGACAGATAGATCATTGATTGATATAATCACCCCAATATTCATTGCCCACCCCATGATGGTGTTCCACTTTTTTCAGTCAGCCTGGACAACAAGTGAGTTTAGGGATGTGGCAGAGTTTAGTCTAGGAGGTGAAGTACAACATTAGTACAATACACGCAACATCGATCACACAGTCAATAATTCATGCACAGATGTATTTTGTCTGCTTGAAGTGGACTTTCTGTCTTTCTTGGCAGAGGTTTGAGCCAAAAGGATAGGCAATATCGGCAACATGATTTGCGGAAGAATCCAACCAGTAGGTATGGACGCCACAATGCCACTGCCTCAGAATGATCAGGGCAGCATTGATGAAAACATATCTTATAATGTCCCAGAGGAGCTGATAACGTTGCCCGACAATTGGTATAATCATCTTAGCAGCGTTGACACTGCTACTGAAGCCAGCATGTAATGCTCCGCTATTCTGCCTATGGGTGGGTCTGCCATCACCAGCAGCAGCCAGCCCGTCCCTTGCAGCAACAGCAAACAGCAACAGCAATGACATCACCAATGTCACCAAAATGACCAGAATTGGGAATACCAGTTCAGCTGATTGAACCTCGAATGACTAGGGTATGACATTGCCAGGAGGTCAGGAATACTGTCAGTGATTGGATTTAGCATTTTATTTTTGTGCTATTTTATTCTAGATTTTGTCAATATATCATAATAGTAGTAAATGTAGTAGAACTGATGGTTCACTGAAGTGTAATTTGAAATATGTGATATCACAATTGTGACGATGGATTACCCTCCTGCAACTGTTGAGCAATTGCCAGGTACTGAACACTTTTGTATCAACACACTCAATATCGTGAATCGTTTCTGCATGGTAACTATTATTTGTCAATTTAAGCCATGAGGGTCTTCAAAAACATAAACTAAAAACAATATTAAACATATAGAGCGAGTACTATCATCATCGTAAGAACAAATCGAATTGGGTGATATAGTAGTATAGTATGAGGTGATTTCTGCCATTGATAAAGAAAGTGGGAACCATTCATTAAGTGCTTATTGTCACAATTGTTAGACTGAGTCTTTGTAGAGTATGTGATCACATGGCTGTGGGTCAGGGCTGGCAGCTACTATATTGGCTACAGGTTATCATAGACTAAGACTAAATCAATCAATCGTCTCGACATGTTCATCATAACAACAGTCGCACACGCGGATTCATTGGTCATGACAATTGAACCCAGCATCGAGTCTGCTCAAAGCACACTCTGGAATGTTAAAGCAATGCCATATTTCAGGGAAACCTTGATTTTATTTTGCAGAGTGTTTGGGTACAATAAACTAAACAAATGTAACAAAGGAAATTTAGTTTTTGCTGATGAGTTGGAAAGGCATCCACTTCTGAGAGAATTCAAAATGAACGCAAATGGACTCCAGTATGATGACCAACTTGTTGCCTGGATTACATGGCAATCTGATCTAAAAACATACTTGCATGCCATTGACTTCTGTTTGGTAAGCTCTCAATGCCCACCCTATGATATAGTCCGGTATTCAGGATTGCACTGACTGACTGTCCTTTGCATGAATGGAAGAAGGGCCACTGGTTGAACTTTGCTGAAATTGAAGGCTGTCACACCGGGAACAATGATCTTACGTGGTGCGTAACTTATTGACAAGCTGTTTTTGGGACGGTAATCCTTAGCATATTTTATGCATGGTACTAAGAGGTCGTAAGGACATTCGCATAGACTAGATTACTGTGATACATATGCAATTATGTGCACTTGGTACTATACATCATGGTTTATTCAACAATCTGCTAAATTGACTTCATTGCACACTCCCAAGTAAGCCCTCCAGATACTCTCAACACATGCTCATGACACTCTCAAGCACACTCCTGGCCACGCTCCGAAGAACACTCTCAATTGCACTCCATGGCATACTCCCAGCCTGCTTGACTATACGCTCCCAAGTAAGCTCTCAAGACCCTCTCTGATATACACCAAGTACGCTCCCAGTGTACATCTGAGTACTGTTTCAAGGACACTCCCAAGCCAGCTGTGAAGTACACTCCCAATTGCACTCGATCGCTCACTCCCACCTTGCTTGACTATATGCTCCCAAGTATGCTGTTAAGGTGCTCACAAGCACACTCCTGAGTACGCTCTCCAGTACACTCCCAACTGCACTCGATGGCACACTCCCAGCCTACTTTGCTCTACGCTTTCAAGTACACTCTCAAGAGGCAAGACACTCCCGATCTCACTTGCCTATATGCTCACATGTATTCCTGCATACTTGATCAAGAGACTTGCAGAGTTGCAGGCACCTGGCACCGGGCGAAGTGAGGCAGGTGGCTGGTGGCAGGTGGCGGGTGGTTGGTAGGCAGTGGCAGGTGGTAAATGGCTGTAGGCGGGTGGTGGGTGGGAGGTGGCGGGTACTGGATGGCGGGTGGTAGGTGGTGGGTGGCGGGTTGTGGGCAGAGGGTGGTGTGTAGTGTGTGCTGGCAGATATCATGATGTCGGTCAATATTATCCCCTGGATTGTAACTTTGGCATTCCCGGCCTGTTTGGGCATAGCAACCAACTCCCCACCTGCAAATATTTAGTGATGCAACTACAACTCTGTGGGGGTGGCCTGGGAGCATTATAAACTTACTTGCTTATGTCTTGAGAGCATTTTGGCAAAAATTAAAGACTGTACAGGAATGGGGTGCTGATAAAAAGGGCAGTTTTTGTTGGAAGGGTTGTTTCAAGATCAGCTCCCCAAAAACTCGAAAATGTCACTGTGCAGCCCAGATGGACAACTCTGCCCATAAAACCCCAAAATATCCTTCAAGCTTAGTGCTAAGGACATGCTCTGAAGTCCCAATATCATTACACACAAAGAATCCCATCTGCAATGTGCCTGAGAATTGAGGCTCAGAGGGAGGATACCAATACCCATTGCACAGCTCTCATAGTGAACAAGACTAAAACCCACTTTGTTCAACATCAAAGAGGACATATCTTTACCCTTCAGCCAGAGCTGGAGTTGCAGGCATTTTTAAGTACACCTTGAGAAGGGAAAGTAGCTGGGATGGTGGCTTTGCCAACAGGAAAGCCCAGCCAGAAATACCAAATCTCCACCCAAACTTTGCCAAGCATGTTCAAAATGCAAGTAACAGTGGTGTCTCAATAATGAAAGACATTGTTTTGTGGAATTCAATCACCTGTAAAGGAGAAAGGTTGGTAGTGGTGCATAGACATGGGTGGGTTGCCAGTTCAGAGAGCAAATTTTGGTGGGGCAGTAAGACTTACAAAGTCACATCACATAAAATTTACAATTCACTTTGACAGAAAGTTTTATTTGCTACTAAAGAAGACTTGATAAAAAGGACGGCCTCTGATGACCATTTTTGGATGTGTGGTGGGGTGGTTGCGCGGCTGGCCTGTATGGGCCGGGAACTGTTACGATCCAGGGGATAGTATGAATTTTATCTTTAGTGCGGCCACCATGCCGAGATCTCACAATGCCTCATGGCCATGGTGTTGACAAATGCAGTCTTAGATTCTGTGGGAAAAGTAGACAATTTGATTGTGGGGAGAACAGATCTTCAACTCAAATTTTCCGGCGAAATCTGCTGCCCGCATCGTACTGGGTGTGGGTGTCTGCGTGTGCATCTGTGCAAAGCTGATGGTGATGATAGCGATGGTGATGGCAATGGCAATGGAGATGGAGTTGGTGATGGTAAGCATAGTACCAGAAGCACATAGACAAGTTGGTTGGCTATGTCAACATTAGCATCAAAGCATCTACAGACTTAGAGTGTTTGATTAGCCATAGCTTCGAAAATGTTAGAGGTTTCCATCGGCCGAAAGCTTCCTGTGAATAACTTTACTCCTCCTGAAGCATGGCACCCCCAAGCAGGCAGCGAAGCCAGCTAAGAAGGAAAGCTTTGATGTAGGCTCTCAAGCAGGCTACTAATCAGGCTATCAAGCAAGGCTGTGAAATAGGCTCCCTAGCAGGCTCGGAAGCATCAGAAGGCTTTCCAGTGAACTCAGTACCAGTATAACAGCCAGGCAGGAAAGACAGGTATGGGTCCACTTCCGGTTGCAAGCCATATATACTTTCATAGGCCCACACACACATCTCTATAAATCAACTATGAATGACCACAGACTGCGAGTTTCACTGGGGTCCTCGGGAAGCTTCCTATCAGCTGGGCATATCTGCAGGTGGGAAATGTGCAGTCTATAGTCGATTTGGACCTTTACGGATGCTGTTGATGACACTTGTTACCATCAACAAGACCATTATGGTTGGTTACCCCAATAATGATATTGCATATATAAAGACCACCCCTTTGACCTGGAATAATTATCATCTATTAGTGCAAGATATCAGGTGGAAGACAGCGAACCTTTACTTATTGACTTTCTTCATAGTTGCAGAAACAACGTAAGTGCAGATGAATTAGATGAGATGGAGGAGGGGGATGAAACAGAGGTAGCAAAAGGGATTGAAGAACTACACAGGATGCCAGAGGATGACAATAATTCCTAACCATCTGTCATGCTGAATATTCACTAAGCATCATACAGAACTTCCCTCAGTCTTACTGTCAAACAGGAGGACCAAGATTAAGAGATTCATAAGCTAGACGAATTGGATTAGAGAGATGCTGCCTACAACATCATTGCCATATTGGATGTATAGCCAGTGAATGTCTCCAATTTACAAGTACAGATTGGGGACAAGGCTGATGATGTCAATGTGAACTGGTGAGTTACTGTCCATCTCAGAGTAGTTATGGACAAACCTGTAGTGCTACTGTCAGAGGTTAGCTGCTGTCAGAGCTACTCTCAGAGTTCAGCATTAGTAAAAAATACTGTCAAAGTTGATGTCAGAGCTACCGTCGAAACTCAGCCACTGTCAGAGTTGCCGTCAGATTATTTGAATGAAGGTAATTATCCTCGCATGTTGGAAAATGTGATAGATGACCAGGGAGCACAGTGAGAAAACTCGGAGGAGGCAAAGACAGCTTTTGGCATCACCATAGCCATCACAACTTTCAAGTCATTCCACAAATTCATACAGTTACAACATTAGCATTTTCTTGTTGCAAAATAGATTCCTGAAAAGGATAATTGCTTGGCGAAACCGACTGCATTGTTTATTGGCTGATAACTGCAGTACTGGCAAGATTAGACCTTGGTGTACACTTGAGATATAATGTTCACCATACTAGCAATTATCAGACTCTGACAGCAGTAGACTTAATATGTCACCAGGTCAATATCGGTAAACAAAAAATCAAAATTCTACCATCTGGATTTGTCACATGTGAAATCAACATGAATGGCTACAAGGTGAAAATTGAATGGGACGAGATGGTTGGAAGGGAGCCACAAACATTGCTGTGGAAGGTCTTTCTCCCAACATTAAATCTACAGTTTCACAAGAATATTGACTGCTATAGTGACTTCAGGCTATGGTTGAAATAGCCCTAAACCATTGATGGCCCAATGATCAGCCGCAGTAACTAAGTCCACTATGTTAACTCCACATCACCACTAAGGTACTTCTTCCTGGTAGAGGAGATTCCATCCAGTTACTCATGTTGGTAAATCATGACAAATAGTTGACATCTGAAAGGTTGAGACTATCCAGCAGCAGTTCCACCAAGCAAATGCTGATCTTTCAACATGTATTGCACTTCTTAATGTCAATGGGTGATTGTGAGTGTGGCTCATAGATTCAAATCAATCAGAACACCAATTGGCATATTTTGGATGGCTAATAGCCAATTGAATGATATTTACTTCTGCAATTACAATGTGCATATGGTGTCCTGTATTCCCTGTTTGGAGCTGCATTGCAAATGAATGTAAATGGCAACCCTGTTGCAATAATCATATTGAAGACTTATACTGAGTGCTGTGTTGTCCGGAGAATTCAACCTTGTTGATCATATAACCACTTCAGGATGTACTCAACCAGGGTTTTATAGCTGATGACCATTGGATCATGAACAGGATTAAGGTATCAGGTGTTAAACTTGACTCTGGATGCATGCGAATTACACATCTGGACAAGCAAGGTGTAGAATTCAGATCGCCTGTACAGTATATAATATTATCTTCGGGATGCATATATGTCCCCCCAAACTGGTAAAGTGGTGTAATTAAGACGGCCCATGTAAATATTAGATATAACACGAAGGCAGCACTGTTATGAGGAGACATATGGGAAGTAAGCTTTTGCGGTTTTGTAAAAAATATTGTTGCGGCAAACAATGGCGAGCCTTATCCCATTCATAATCCCAATGCCCATCATTATCATCCCTCCAGAGTATATATCAACCCAACTTGATGTATTCATGAAGCCTGCTGGAGTTGAATAGTTGAATAGTTTTACATTTACCTGTTAGACAGTAGCTATATAGGACTCAGGGAGAGAATTTTGTAGGATGTCTCTGTGCAGGCTAAATCAATCAGCAGCAGGAAGCCTCTTGGCCCTTGTTGGCTGAATATTTATCTGGTCTTGGTAGAGCTAATTCATGGCTCTACAATGATGGATGCCGATTTATTTCCATTTCCAGCAGTATGAACGGTACTCTCTGGGGTTGCTGACATCTGTACACTGAGCTTGATTATGCTGAGGTCAGTTATTTCTAAGTTTGCAATGGCTTTCCCAAGAAAGACAAACAAAATACCTCTCTGTAAAAAAAGTCAAAGGTATGACTTATGGTCCAATTGAGGCTGTATTGCACTTTGAGGCTTCAATGTTGGCTTTGCTCATAAAATATCTCATGAACACGGTGACTCTGAAAGACCCAGGTGGGATGGCCAATCTGGAGGTGTATTGGCCACTTACCAAGTGGCTCATCACACAGGTATGCACTTCTTTATATTTTCACTGTCAATCCCTCACATCAAATCTGAAATTGAAGTAAAGTGAACACTAACTCTGATGAATAACTTGGCTCTTTGTATGACAATGATACTAACACTTTGTAGTGTAGCCACCTCTTAAGGAACAAGTGTATTGTTACCCATTGCTCAATGAGTGCCAATGTGATTACTTTCATGACATAGTCATTTATCAACTGCAGTTATTTAAAGATCCTTGTGCTGCCCTGTCTGACAACCAATGAGATTTTAAACCTACATTATAACTACCGAAATTCCGTCATGGTAGATCAGATTCCAAATTACTCAGTGCAACATGAGGCCTGGTTGCATGTGCAGCAGATTGCTCCATGGCACACAGAATGAATAACTTGATTGCTGGTCCACCCAATGAACATTTGAACGATTGCTAACACCCACTGGATGAAGCAATGACATATGCTATAAGTGCTGGTGATTTCCACAAGACTGCTGGTATGGATATTGATTTTGACCCTGATCAAGTATATATTACCTTGATTTGAAAGATATCCCCACATGCACTCTGGTCTGCTGTCATTAGTGAATATATTGATATAATGGATGCTAGTTAATTTGTGATCTGTCTATACTTTCCCCTGTTGGGTTTGCATTTGTTTTCCCTCTCAGTTGGCTCATGGGTTTGGGGTCTCCATATCTGGTTTGCAGTCATTGTCTCGGTGTAGATTGCAGATTAGCTCTGTTGGGTTTTTGAGTTAGCTCTCTTGCGTATTTCAGTCTGTGTGGGTTTTCTGGTTTGCTCAACTGGGTTTCAGACTGCACTGGAGTAGTCTCATTATTGGCCTCTAGCACTGTGTTGAGCTGTATAGATGGCTTGTCCTGACGAATGGTGTGATCCTGTTGCTGTCTGTGACTTCTTACTGGCCTCACTGTGACTCAGATAGCAACTACTCTCACAACAGCTACTCTGACGGTAGCTACTCTGATAGCAGCTACTGTGATAGTAGCAACTCTGACAGCAGCCACTCTGACAGCAGCCACTCTGCCACCAGCCACTCTGACAGCAGCCAGTGTAATAGCAGCCACTCTGACAGCAGTTACTCGGACTGCAGCCCTCAGACAGCAGCCACCTGACAATGACTCTAACAACAATCACCGAACTTCCCAAACAGCAACTCTCCATAGTGTATGCCCTAACTATTTTTGGTGGACAAAAAGTCTTCAATAATTGACATTGTGAAATCTCTACTGGTAAGTGCTCTTGGAGCATACTACCCAGTGAGTACTCTATACGCTAGGTATCAATAAACCATGGTTTTGAGACTTCCTCAAAAATTGTGAAGGGACACTATGACATAAGATCAAAACAGACTCCCTTAATACCAATTGAAGGTAATACTTAACCCCAATGACTTAGAGAAGTTAACAAAATAAATTTGCACTGAGGGAAATCATTATTACTATCCCATGTGGTTTCTTTACCACCTGGTTGTATGTTGTAGATTGTTATTAGAGTGTGTGCACATCAGAGTTATGAGACACACTCAGAGTGCAGACAAGTGATACTTTAAAGGAATCCAATATGAATTGGACTTTGCATGTATTTGTTGCACATCACTGAAGAGCAGATATGCTGAATAGCGACTCCTGTGTTTATCTCATTGACAGATTTAGTATCATTACACCAGAATCATTGTGAGCATGTGGACAAGTTGCAAGTCACCGCAGTCATTGTGGGGTAGTTTTGGAGAGCACATTGTGTGTAAAACATTGAAATCTATGCTGTACAAGAGTATAAATTCTAGTGCCAGTAATGGGTCTTCCAAAGTACTCCACCACCCATATGTCTACGACACATGTGCAATATCAAGTGGCCAAGATTAGCAGAAGTCATACACAGCAAATTACATTGGGTGCATGATATCGATTCATCTACACTATCACTGGACCATCCAGTAAACTATGATAGTTCTGTGACATTAATTTATACTTTTGAAGTTTATAGTGTAGTTAGTGAAATATAGCAATCAAGTACAACTTGGCTGTGACAAGGTTGTACTACCAGGTTATTTTCACAAGGTTACTATAATAAGGTCACTCTGGCAAGGTTGCTCACAGAAGGTTCCTCTGAATTGGTTGCTGTGGCAAGGTTGCTCTGACAAGATTGCTCTGACAAGGTCACATTGACAAGGCTACTTTGATAAGCACATCTTACTCTAAGCAATGTATTACCCATGTCATGTAGCTGACACTAACTACATAGTCTACAAAAGATCTGGAAACAGTAGTTCTCATGAACTCTGGCTTCTGTACCACAGATCGTACGTTAGAGCAAGGCACAATGCTTAGTGTATACTACTAAGCTACTGTTGTGCCTTGCAAATTGTGACAAAATTCTCACACAATGCATTCTCTACAAGTATCACAGTCACTACCAGTAACAATACACATTTCATTGTCGAAATTCTGTTTTTAATGCAATTGCCATACACCTCAGCTATAGAGATAAAGCAGTTTGGAAGGTCAGCTAGTTAATAGAGTGGCCTGTAAGGTCCAACCACATCATTGTCAGCTTTCTGTGAAAGGATATCAAGACTTAACTGCCTGTATCCAGTTCAAAAACAATCAAACTGCTTCCAAGATGAGTATGTGTTATCCCCCAATGGAACGGGTAAGATACCTCCTGAAAGATATTGGTTACCGACTCCTGGACATTGGCGTGGTGCTCCACAAACCCAATCGACCTCCAACAAAGTGCAGTTTCATGATGCAATACTTCATGGACAGCAATATTCCACACTTAAAGTATCCATTGTGTGTACCTTCACATCAGCAAAATGTATGTCGGTCCAAAAGCCACATGCCAACCTCCAAGAACCAATAGTCAACCTCCCAAGTACTTCTCAGTACTGCCAGATGCTCCGAAGCCGCCCTGGAGCTAAGCAAAGTACTCTCAGACTCTGCAAGAGCATTTTGAGATGATGGCACACAACTCTACAGTAAAGAAGGTACATTCAGAATTGCCTGATACTTAAGTGATAGGATTGCCAAATTTTCGAGCAGTTGAGACCTCTGCCCTACACTGTATGAGACTCATTGCCAAATTGTCACAGCATGCGTTTGTTGAGTTCCATAACCACAAGGCATTTTGTCCATCACATTCGTCTTTGTTACCATCAGACGATTCATGCCATGACGATATTGTATGTATTATCTATCAAAGCCTCTCTCTATATGTGCATGTAGTCAGTTTGGCTGCAGATGATACTTTAGCATAATTGGAGGAGGCGGTAGTGGTGGGAAAATTTGTTACCCACCACCTCTGCCATTCAGTTTGGCTGTGGGAAATGAGTGGGGGGCATACTGAGATACAGAGATAATGGAGATGGACTGAGCATTGTGGTGGGGGGTATATACAGAGACCATCAGCTAACAGAAATGGACTGAGCAATTGGGAGTATATTGTTGGAATACACTGGGGTAGATACACACCTCATTATATGAAATACACAGTCTATCTTTCCCCACTATTGGTCCCAAACATTGTTGCTGCATGTTCATGGATGCACAAAAATTGTGTGGTTTCTAATGGCTGGCAACCCCTTCATCTCCTCTCACTCTGTTCCAATGTGCCTTAAGCCTGAATCACTATTTGTCATGATTTCCCAACAGATGATGTCAGAGCTCTACTGTGTCAGCAGGCCATAATCGTGTACTTATAGAAAGATACTTTGAGGCTGTGATCAAGCGTGTCTGGAGATGCACTTGGAGGCCAACATCAAGTGAACTTGGTAATGGACTTGGAGCCAATAATCATGTGAGACTGGAGATGTACTTGGAGAATATGAGAAATCAAGCTAGGGTGAGTAGTTGGTGGAAGTGGAGCTGGAAGTGGCAGATTGGGAGGGAGGTGTGAGGGAAGTTCAGACTCTATTTATTGGTTAACTTGTCATGGTGGGAATGTAGAGAATAGAGTACAATGAAGTCTACTGAGATATGAGACACTGGCTGGGAGTGGCGGTCACTTGATCTTGGGATGAGGTAGTACTTTGTGTATGCAGTACTCTGTGTATGCAGTACTCTCTCTGTTCTGTACTCGGTATTGACTCATGATCATGCCATGGAGAGACCGAGCGGGACAACATAACTTGATAATCCTAGGTAATGATTGAGTTGAGGATGAGAAAGAGAGAAGTTGTGAGAAGATTGGAAATCATCATGAGATACTGGGACTGAAGAGAACTGGGTGTGCATGTCAATTTAGCATTGCCAATATAGCAGGTGTGACTTCTGATTCAGTATATAATGACAATGATACAAGATCTTTGAAACCCAATTGAGCAAGTTGTACCTCTGATTTCTCATATCTGATTGTATCATCCATATCATTCCCATCTTCTTTCCCCATCCCTTTGTTGTCCTCAACTCCACCATCATCACAGCACACAAAGCTATGTCATCCCTCTCTAGTGTTAGCAATGGTTCCAATTTTGGACAGTTTCTAGTATAGCAGATCCAAGAAAACCCGGAACCGGCTGGTTTGGCTCCGGTTTTTACCAAACGGTTCCCTCAATTAAGTCTACCATTATTGATTAGATAGTTCAGAGCTTGGTATATGATATATGCAGCTTTTCATGGTGAATCTTTTGGAGGTCTCCAATGTCTGCTATCTTTAAAACTTAGCAAGCGGCTTGGAAAATAGAGTCATTTTTGGGTCGAAAATGATGATTTTGCACCACCACTTGCTGAATATTGAAGATATCGAAAATCGGCGACCACCAAAAGATGCGCCATGCAAAGCTGCATATTTCACATGCCAAAGTCTAAATTGTCTGATTAATATTGGTGGACTTAATTGGGCAGTTTGCTTAAAAAATCGTCGATTTTTGATGTCATTAGGCCATTGCCATAGAGACCTATAAAACCAGCCGGTTCCAAATATGGAACCATAGCTAACACTATGGACCCTCTCTAGCACTCATTGCTATGATTATGAGTTAACACTGAGCAAAGCATACACCGAGTACAGCACAGAATATCTATGTCACCCAACCAAGATTGTTGGTCTTCCCTTCATTCTTATGATAACAAGTTGACCCCTGAATGTAGCTTCAGCTTCTGGCATGCCTTCCTACAAGATTGACTGCCACCAGCCAGCTCTCCATGAGAGGTCAATGGTAAAGTCATTTCATCACATTCCCACAGTTGGAAATTAACTACCTGATGAATACAGTCTCTGCACCCGGTGCACCTCCCATTGACTACCGCCAAGTACTCACCAGAATTCACTCAATTACATCCTTGGAGTGCATGTTTATGATAACTCGATCATCGCCTCCTAGTTTGCACAATGAAGGCCTCCATGTAAACATCCAAAGTCACTCGGTTATGCCATCCATGTTCACACATTCATGTTCTCTGCGTGCCTCTGCATTCTCGCTCCATTATGGCCTCCAAATGTATTGCTGAGTTCACTTGATCTTGGTCTCCAAGTGCATCTCCAAACTTGCTTAATCATGGCCTCAATGTACATTTCTGACATCACTCGATCATCATCTTCAGGTGCACTGCAAATTGCCATCAAGGACTACCTGCAGCCCATTCAGATATATTATGTGTAGTATTGTTGCTATTTAGATACATCAATACATAGATGCATAGATGAGAATACATACCGAATACTCCAGTTTTAAAAATTGTGGAACAATAAATTGTAGCTAAGATTTCCAGGTGCACCAGCAACATTTCAAAAGGTGACATTGTTTCTCACAGAGTGCTCTACAGTGACTCTAGGTGCTTCCAGGTAGGTTGCTGGTGCTCCCAGTGTTTTCGCCAGCACACCATGGCTTGTTGTTGACGCTCTTAGGCTTGTTGCCGGCAATTCCAGGCTTGTTGCTATTATCCCCAGGCTTGTCAACGGTGCTCCCAGCAATGCTGTGGGCGCTCCTAGGTTTCTCACCAGCACCCCCAGATTTGTCTCTGGTACTCCCTGGTTGGTTGCTGGTGCTCCCAGGTTTGTCGCTGGCCCTACTATGCATGTTGCCACAGCTCCCAGGGTTGTCATTAGGGCTCTCAGGCTTGTTGCCGGTACTTCCAATCTTCTTGCCAGCACTCAGAGGGGCTTGCAGGCTTGTTGTTGGAGTTCACAATGATGTCACTGGCGCTCGCAGGCGTGTTGTAGGAGCTCTCAGACTAGTTGTTGATGCTCCCAGACTTGTGGTTGGAGCTCCAGGGCATCTTGTTGGTGCTCCCAGCCTTGTTGCCTGCACTCCCAGGCGTCTTGCCAGCACTTCCAGGTGCCCCTATGCTTGTTGCAAGCACTCTCTGACGTATCATTGACACTTCCAGGCTCATCCTTGGCACTCCCAGGCTATTCGCCAGTACTCCCATCTGCTCCCCTGGTTGTCACCAGATTTCCTATGACCTAGCTGATATTTCGCCAGCACTTCCAGGGCAATCTACAGGCTGCAGAATTGGACCCAGTGGCACCTGATGGCCGCAGCATTGGTCCCATCAACTCAGGGATTTGGTTGCCCTGAAATTCTTCTCTGACAACTCCCAGGCACTCTCTGAGGCTCCCAGGGACAAATGTACATTTTTCTCATGCTGGTCTGGTAAGATTCTGTTGCCTGCGGAGCACCAGTGGAGAGATTTGGCTGGACTTGTAAGTGCATACCATTCACAACTACTTTGGCCCTGTTGCCAATCATTGCACTGAAGGCCATACCTTGCATTATCAAATTCCACATAGGGAGTGGTATCCACAGAGTGATATTCCAGAGTGGTTACCGGAAAAGAGTTCCTCAGTATTGGGTAATATAGGGGTCAAAGGGCAACAATCTAATTGGGAAGGTTGGCAGGTTACTAAACTATAGCAAAGTGGTATAATAGTATTTCTAACATACGGAATCTATAATGAACTCTGAATATTGGAAAATCTAGTAAAACTTCGAGTCTGAAATGGGAGACCCAAATTTTACTGTATAACTTTAATACTGCTAATTGCCCTAACTCAGACAATCTCTACAAATCGGATAACCACTATACTCTGATATGGAAAGCACCCCTACCCATAATAGCATGTTTATTCAACTTTGACTTTGGAGACCCACTATATAGAGCATAACTTTAACTCTGTCGATTACCTTTACTCTGACAATTTCTCTACCTGTGATATTTACCCTAACCCTAACAATCACCCTGATTCTAACATTCACCATAACTTTCATAATGACTCTATCTCTGACAATTATTCTCACTGTGACAACTACCGAACTCTGACACTGGAAGCAACCTTGGCAACATAGATATTAGTACTTCAACTCTGATATGGAAGACTCAACGTATATGTTATGATCTCAGCAGTGAGACTCAACGTGATTCTGATATATAGATAGCAGTTCATAAACTAATGCGGGAACCATAACTGTCACAGAAATTTAATGTATTGGGTTAATACCCAACTTAGACAATGCTGATGTTATGTAACGGAGGGTAGAAATGCTGTATATACTGAATGGTGATAAGCCATCGATTCCATGTATATGAAAAGCCAATACACTCAATCTGAAACTGAATAATATTATACCATGGTCCCAATTGCAAGCAGATTCAAATCTGGTAGCAATTGAAACAATGATTTTAGAAACTCCAGAGGCAGGATAGACTACACTAAGCAACATCCCAGTCACAGGTTCTAGGACAGCAGCAGCTACAATGAGGAACCTCCAGCACGAGCAGCCATGAAACTCACTCCTATTACTATGTCAAACAACCGCATCATTCTGGGGATGATAACTGCTGTAACATGAGACTGTGAAGTCAGCCAAAGGGTATTTGCATTGATGATGACCATGAATACATAACCCCATATTGATGTTCCATCATATTGAACAATGGTATTCATTCATCCTGCTTGCACAATCACAGAGTGGTAACATCTCATTCAGCTTGACATCTTTGTCTGACTTGGACTAGTTCTATGTGCAAACACCTAGTTCATCCAGTGACTAGTGACATGTTTGTAAGAGCAGAAATGAAAATCCCTTCTTTTGACTCTAACTATTCCTAGTTTTAAAGACCTAGTTTGTGTGACAATTAGTGATGGGAATGTAGATGCTATAATCTCCACCTCTGCATTGACCGACAGTATCGTAGTGGGATCTACCACTCTTTCTTCTGGCAACTAAGGGAGGGGTGTAATAACCACTCCAGTACACAATATTAATCTCTCTTGCTGACAATACATAGTCAATTCATGCACCACTTGACATTCCTCCAGGGAGATAGCTGCACAATACTTTGCAGATACAAGCAACATTGCTTACTTGGATGTGACTTTGTGCAACCTCCCTGACTCAGGCAACAGCTAAATGCAAATGTGGTGTAGATCACCAATTATTATGGGCCACCTGCCAAAGGGTAAGAATAGTCACATCAGGGCAACATGATAATTCTCGGTTATTGCTCAAGGGCTGGTGATATGCAGAATACTAATTGAGATCCTCTATCAACTTAATGTCAACAGAGTGTCCAACTGATGCTGCAAGGTTATGTATAAACTTCTGAGCACAGCAAATAAGGAGTTTGACATCTCAACAGCAGCTATTCACAAAGTAAGTATTTGCATAGCTCAAGTCCCGCTCAGTAGCTCTGACAACCAAGATTGCAGTTTACAAATAAGCGGCCTGGTATCTCATTACCTGGCCACCTCATGAGGATGTATGCAATCAATGAGTGATTTGAATTTGGAAAGTTTTGAAGGGTGCTCACCAAAGGCTGGCAACATTGGTAATCTTGGTTTGTATATACCAGTATGATCATTCTGAACGCAACAGTGAAGTAGAACTGAATTCTTTAGATTCTATTAATATCCTGACAATTAACTTAGATACCAAAAACAAAATTTCTATATTATTCAATATTAGGTGCAAGGGTGAAAACCTGCTTTAAAAACTGACAGCATATTCTCATGTGATGGCCATTTACATTGCACTTTGCCAATGTGGCAACACTAGAGTGTTTGTAAGTTGTTATAACTGTAGGAATTGTTTTTTTGCACAACAGGACTGGTGGCAGTGTCTTCTGTGTGGCATTTGAAACAAATATACACTAGGGAATGTGGAGCACTGTTTTGGATACATGTATCTGCTAACTTAGCAAGTATATATAGTAATCTGTTCAACCAATGGAAAACTATCCCACTAGAGATGCAAAACAATATCCTGGCAATGCATGGGTACAGGGTATATGCAATTACTAGTAAGGATCGGAATGTATGAATTTGCTTTCATTGTAATCTGGAGATGGTAGTCAGACAGAGGGAAGTGCAGCTGCAGATATTTCAAGTACATATTAAGTTGATGTGTCGGGAAATAGTTATTACGCCATGTATATTCTACCATAAGCTTAATCACCATCGGAAGTCTCTGGTAACCAGTATAATGGTAGTTAATGGAATCCAGCCTAGAGCCATTTAATGTAATTCAGATGATAGACATGTGACATACGGGAAACTCATCGCAGAATGGATATCGTACCGCATTGCATGGGCGTAATATTTAAGTACTCTGGGTGTCATAGCTAGAGTGTTTGTGCATGACATGGTATAGTCAAGTATGCAAGATCTGCACAGTGGGTCATTTGGCGGAGGCTACTAGAGCAATCGCACTGCTTTGTCAAAACTCACAGTTGGTTGTCAGTGTAGTCGCTATGATTTTGTCAAAGGCTCTGCATCTTATCACCCAAGACTTGTCAGTGTTCATTGTCAGTTGTCAGAATCAACATGTATAGCTACCCTGATCTTGTCGGAGGCTTCTCATACTATTGCCCTGCTCATGTCACTACCCTTATTCAGCTGTCGCAATATGCATATGTAGTTTCTGTGATCTTGTCACAGCCCAGAAAACAGCTGTCAAAGTCGGTACTTATCTTTGCTGTGATCTTAGCGCAGACATCCTCCATTAGATTACTGGTCTCCGCCCAGCCCACATTCAGCTGTCAGTGCGTGGATGTATTGTTGTCTCGATCTTGTGACAGGCTCCTTATACTCAGGTCTTGGCTCATGGTGAATGATCAAAGCCTATATGTACTGCACCGATTGCGATTCTAATTATAGGTTTAGAACCATTCACATTTGGAATGAAATTTAGTTTGTTTTACAACCATTGTATTCTTTTTCAAAATCGATAAATTCAGGATATGGTTTAGGCTTCTGCAGTGATCAGTTCTCATTGTCAAATTCAGTCACCTAATTCCACCACATGGTACTAGGTCCATTATCATCTGTACAATTGATTGGGTCAATCCTGTCCATGTACTTAGCCAGGATCCTTTTATTCATTTCTGGTGGAATACATTCCCATTGTTAAATAGGTTACCATATGCACATACTGGATAAAAGATATGGGTGTTGGAAATGATATTCAGTATACCCTTGTATGTATTTGCTTCGAATACCATGTAGAGGAACTGCCACCTGTGTAGTTGTCCAAGTTATGCTGTACTGCAGTTGCAGCAAATAACAAACACTCTGGTGTTATGCCATTGGTAAAGTGGGATATATGATGCTGTAGCGTAACATTACGTATTTAATTCCTCAATACAATTTCTGCTGTTACGTCCAATCGCAAATGATGTAGATATAGCATTTTGTGTATGTGAGATGGTTGTTAGGTTATTAACAGAATTATTAGGGTTCAGTCTTACTTCACTCTTGCAGTCTACATAATGATACCAGAATATGGATACAGATATTAGTTTTGTTACTAGCAGTAGGCTATCAACATTCAAAAGATCCAAAAAGTTGTAGCCAATTACCCAGCAGCTACTGTACAAGCCTAGTTGACAAAAAGTGCTTTGGCATATAATTGGCTATCTGTGAGCTTGGTTGTCAGTGCCATGGAGCTGTGTATGAAATGTTCGAATACTTACTGCATGGATAGCTGCATTCGAGTTGTCAAACTTCTTCATTGCCATCATTTTAAGATGTTGTACTCATTAGTAGCTTTTCTCAGATGGTTTGGTGACCTGGTATGTATCCTTGCTAAGTATTGTGCAAAAAAGCAGATTGTTGTAACGAACCTGTCGAGCATATTGATTGATTGAGTATAAGTTGAAGATAACACATAGCCTATATAGTAGGTACTGGCCTTGACCCAAAGCCACATGATGATGTACAAAACAAAGACTTGGTCCAATACAGTTCTCAGGCAATGTGCCACTAATTCTTTGGCTGCCTGTGGTCACCCACTTTATGCTTGTTCTATTGGTCAGCATCAGTGGGGGACATATTGCACTTGTATATGTGGGTGTTGTCTAAGCCGGCTCGGTTGCGCAAAGTATCAGCTAGTCTGGAAATATTGCTGTTACATGCTAAACATAGTGCTCCTGGCTCCCTGGAGGATTGTCATGGGATGATTGCAATGACTAAGTATAGTGAGCTAGAGGGTTTAATGGTGAATGTGAAAGTGCTTCTTACCCCCCCCGGGTTGCTGGGAGAAAGAGTAGTTAATCACCCCGTGGTATTATCAGTCTGCAATGGAAGGCTGGACATTGCTGCATCAACTTGCCCGCCACTGGTTGTCAGATATATTTGCTGTTTGCAACTTGGAATAGTCAGAGTCGAATGCAGGGATGTTTATTTCTACTCCTATACCACATTGCAGGTCGCTGGAAAAACACTTGATGATCTCAGCTATAAGTTGCCACAGTTAGGAACATTTGTCAAGCTGAATGCATCAGTATCTGTCTGTGTTTGCTCAAATAGAAGACAGACCACTGCATGTTGATATATGCAATCTTCCATGTTGAGATTCAAGTTGATCATCGTGGTGATCAAAGTCTGCAATCACGTCGCATTTAGAACTCTGTTTACTATAGTTATCGCTCCCCGATTACTGCATTTGTGGAACAATCTCAGTGGTGTACATTGTATGGCTACAGGTCCTGAAGTATTGATCACTCCAGCTATTGCTGCTGCCACACTGGGACATGCTACTGGGGTTTTATCATAGTAGCCACTGCTGCCTTCAGAATTTCTACAATTCTTGCAGTCATTGCTGTCCGATTTGGTTCCATTTGCAATTGAATACTTTGTATATTGTCCTAGTTTGCTTATGGTATATCCAATTTGAATGTACATGGAATCCACCACTTTTCACAGTACATTATATAGTGTATTTCTATCTCCCATCATTTAACAATATCCTTACCAGAGTTGTAAGTAAATCAAATAATATTAGTCCTCCTGTCAGAGTAATGGTTAATGTATAAGAGGAAGTTATTTAGTAAATTTCTCAAAATCAACTTCATTGTCAGAGTTGGGATTACAACCTGTTGGTTGGGTTGTTTAGATCAGAGTTAAAGTAATTACTGTATCCACAAGATTCCTTACAGTGTCAGAGTAGAGTAGTAGTCATAGTTGGGGTAACTTTCACAGTTATAATGTTGCCGTATATGTTAGATATCAAGAGTCAGAGTTCAACTAATATCGAATTATATAACTGGGGTTGCTTTCCATTTCAGAGTAGGGTGGATGTTAGAGTTATGCAACATTTCAGAGTCAACATACTTGTTGAAGCGGAAGATATACTGTATATACTGCATATTATGATTGCTTGCCAAAGTGATGACATTCTATCAGTGAGGTTATATAACATATTAGTGAAGGGTGGTTGTCAAAGATAAGAAAATTTTCGGTTCTAAAGTGACTGTTAGAGTCTAAGATAAACTATATATGTTGGGTATTCCATTTCAGAGTAACAGTTGTACTGGACTTTCCCATGTTCAAAGTCAGTGATAGGCTCCATCTGTTAGAATTGATTTTATATGACTTTATTGAGCACCAGTAATCTGCGAATCTTTACAACCATGTTCTTGTCCACGAACTCTGGTGTTGGCCCACATTGTGACATCTTGGTAATGCAACCACTCTGGCAGCGGGCATTGCGGAACACATGATCTACGCGAAATATGATATGGCACAGTATAGCCTTCACCAATTTGTTCATCAAAGGGCCATGAACAGTCATAAATGCTGTGCTCTTGCAAATGCAGCCCGTTTTTTCCATCAGCCTTCTGTATACACAGGCAGTTGACTGGACCTGTGGGGAAACAAAATGAAGGCCATATAATTCAAATATTTGCATTGCAAATGGTATAGCATTATGAGACTGCACATCATTGGAGGTTACTGGAATTTTTGGTGCAGCTCTCCAATGTAAAGAAGTAGATACCTAATAATACTCAGCAGGTAACCTACCAGGTTGTGCATTGGATGACTCATATTCCTGCGGATTGCAGTTCGTGACGGTATTACTGGACTGAGCTTGTTAGACCCTATATAATGGCATCTGAGAAGTGTTTGGTTGGACCCTGAAGGCAGCTCTCATCTCTAGCTGAACCTCCAAACTTGTATATCCTTGTATCTGAGGTTTTGTGGCGATTGAGTTAAAGACAGAGTGTTGACAATGAAATGCTTAGTATTGCTGTCACTTACTGTGATTCTTTCCAGGAAACTGTAATGTGAAAATGTTGCTACAATTCCCAAAGCACAATGGTAGATATGGTGCTATACACAATGTCCCCTGACAGACACTAAAAGATGATATATATGGTATGGCACCAGGGTTTGTGATCATTGAGGTTGTTGGATATACAGTAGAGTAAGTGGATAGCATTGACCATATGAAATTGGCACTTTTGCTTAGTAGTGCAGAATATGCTTGTTAGAATAACCTGTCAGAGCAACATGTCAGAGAAGTCTGTCAGAGCAACCTGTCAGTGAAATCTGTCGGTGCAACCTGCCAGAGCAATCTTGTCAGAGCAACCTTGTCAGAGCAACATTGTCAGAGCAACCTTGTCAGAGCAACCTTGTCAGAGTAACCTTGTCCAAGCAACCTTGTCAGAGCAACCTTGTCCAAGCAACCTTGTCAGAGCAACCTTGTCAGAGTAACCTTGTTAGAGCAACCCTGTCAGAACATCTTTTATAGAGCCAAGTTATACTTAACAGGTGTATTTTAATTACAACATTCATCAGCAAAATGTAAATTGGTCCGGAAGACATACGCTAACCTTCCAGACACTCCGGTAGCGCTCACCAGTGCTTCTAAGTACTTCCTGATGCTGTCAGACCCCCCTGCAGCTTTGCATAGTGCTCTCAGACTCTGCAAGAGCATTCTCAGGTGGCTCCTGGAAGCACCTGTAGTTATGGAGGTGCATTCAGGATGCTATGAGATTTGACTATTAGGATGGTCAAATTTTGGAGCAGTTGGGAACCTCTGTACAGGGCTGTGGCAGAGTTCGAGAGCAGTCGAGACTGCTGCGCAGCTCCATGGGAGACTTGGTGCCGTATTCTCACAGCAGTGGATCTTAGGGATCCATAAGCACAAGGCATTGCATCTATTATATTCGTCTTCGTTACAGTCACAAGATTCGTTACCTCATAATATGGCATGCATTATTTAAGTATCTCTATATATATACATACAGTCAATCTGGCCACAAATGGTAGTCAAGCATAATCAGAGAAGCACCTGGAGACGCCCAATGAGAGAACCTGGAGACGGACCAGTTGGAAGCCGTTGTGGTAAAACGACGGAGCTAGAAGGCAGAGAGCCCACCATTAACATTCTGCCACACCTGTTGGAACATCGAAACGGAATTCTGGAGACAGAGAGATTCTAGCTTGAGGAGCGTAGGAAGAAGGTGAGAAGATATGTTATTACCCGGCCGTGAGGATCCACGCAGTTGCGAGGATCCACAAAATCTCGAAAAGAGTGAGTGAGACCAAATGTTGGGAATGATAGAGTATGTATTATCGTTGTATGATAAGATGAGATGAAAATGACATGATGTCTATCTACCCCGGGGTCTCCTGAATATATACTCCCTGTCGCTCAGTGTACCTCCGTTACCCCTGTATCTGTGTACACCCGCCGTCGCCACTTAACGATGTTCATGGAGGCCGTGATCGAGTTGGTTTGGAGATGCACTTGGAGGCCGAGATCGAGTGAATTGAGAGATGCACTTGGAGGCCATGATCGAGCAAGCTCGGAGATGCACTTGGAGGCCAGGATCAAGTGAACTCAGAGACACACACCGAGGTCGTGATCGAGCGAGTTTGGAGATGCAATTGGAGACCGAGATCAGGTAAACTCAGAGATGGACTTTGAGGCCGTGATTGAGCGAGGTCGGAGATGAACTCGGAGGCCGAGAACGAAAGAACTCAGTGATGCACTGCGAGGCTGTGATCGAGCGAGTTTGGAGATGCACTTGCAGGCTATGATCGAGTGATATTGCAGTTGTACTTGAAGGCGGTCAATTTGGATGGAGGTGCAAACGCAGCTGAGACTCTATTTCTTAGTTAACTTGTACTTGTGGGAATGTATAGAGTTGAGTACAACAACATCGGCCGAGAGATGAGAAACTGGTTGGGAGCCGGCGACTGTTGATCTTGGGATGATGCTGCACTTGGTGTATGCTGTACTCGGTGTCAACTCATGATCATGGCATGGAGAGATAGAGAGTGATGACTTAACTTCGTGTACTTAGGTGATGGTAGAGTTGAGGAGATGGGGAAAATCATCATGAGAAACTGGGACTTAAGAGAATTTCGTATGAGAGTCAGTTGACTATGCCCGATACGGCAGGTACGAGTCCCGATCTGGCGGGTAATAACACCTATACGAGGTCTTCTAAACCCAATCAGGCAACTCTTACTCCTGCTTTATCATATCCACTCGTATCCTCTATATGGTTCTCCTATTCATTCCCCATCTCTCTCTTTCCCGTCCACAACTCTACCATCATCGCAAGGACACCAAGATAAGTCATCTGTTTCTATCTCTCTATACCATCATCTTCAGTTAACACCGAGTGCAGCATACACCGAGCGCAGTATATGCCGAGTGCAGCATACACCAAGTACAGCATACACCTATGATTGTCTGTTGTCTCTTTATTCTCACGATTTCGAGTTAACCCCTGAATTTAGCTTTATCCTCCGGCATACCTCCCCACAGATCGACCGCCACCAGGCAGTTCTCCATATGAGCTTCAAAGCTAAAGTCACCTCGTCACATTCCCACGGTTTCAAGTTACGTAACCGATGAATCGAGTCTAAGCATGGGACGCACCTCCCATCGACCGCATCCAGATCGACCACCTCCAAGTACTCCTCCAATGTCCCTCGATTATAGCCTGCAAGTGCATCTCCAAACTCGCTTGATCGAGGCCTCCATGTGCATCTCCAAACTCGCTTGATCATGGCCTCGGAGTGTATCTGAAAATTCACTTGATCCCGGCCTCCAAGTGCATCTCCAAACTTGCTCGATCATGGCCTCCAAGTGCATCTCTGAGTTCACTCCATGTCTGCCTCGAGGTGCATCTCCAAACTCACTCGATCACGGCCTCCAAGTGCATCTCTGAGTTCACTCAATCTCGGCCTCCAGGTGCATCTCCAAACTCACTCAATCACAGCCTCGGAGTGTATCTCTGAGTTCTCTCGATGTTCATCATCAGGTGCACCCAGAATTACTCTCAAGCACTGCCTGCAGCCAGTCCAGATATACCATGTGTAGATGAGTAGCTATATAGATACATAGATTCAAAGATGAGAATACAAACTGAATACATACGTTATAGAAATCGTTGAACGATAAGTAGTAGCTATGATTTCCAGGCGCACCAGCAGTGTTCCCAAAGAGGATGTTTTTCCCAGACTGCTCTACAGTGATTCGATGTGCTCACAGGCTTGTGGTTGGCGCTCTCAGGCTTGTCACCGGCGCTCCCAGGTGCTGCCAATCTTGTCGCTGGCGCTTTCAGGTGCTCCCAGGCATGTGGTTGGCGCTTCCAGACTTGTCGCCGGCGCTCCCGGGTCCTCGCAGGTGTACCTGAAGGCCACTGCGTCGGTCCAGTAAACTCTGGGATTTGATCACCCTGGGATTCTGGTCCGACAACTCTCAGACACTCCGAGATGCTCCTAGTAACCAAAATACATTTTGCTGATGTTGCTATGTATGCAATTAAAATGGATGGATGCATATAACATACCCATTGTAGTTGTTACATGTGTGGCCCAGTGATTCGGTAGATGAATCACTCCACCAGACCATTTGTTACTGTACTTGTTTGGCCCACGGATTGGGTGCTACTCCAGCTCAACCTGACAACGTTATGTTGTAATTAGGTAGCATATATATATGTCTTAGCATACAATGAGAGCATGATCACAAGCAGCAGAATTTGTACTCTCATATGGCATTGATATTCATTCCCTAGCCACGGCTTTCCCTGCCTAACTGCATGATACTACCAGCTGCACTGAGGTACTCATCGCACAGCTGCAATCAGGGATGTTTTGATGACAATATATCAGTTATTGTGATGAAGAGAGGAGCAGCTTCTGCTAACATCAGCTCTCCAATGAAGCCGATGAAACTCCTGCAACATCAAGTTTGTATTCAAAGAGATTGAAGCATCCGAGTTTGGCACAGTGCATATCTCATACCTTCCCAATGAATACACATTTTCATCACACCTCAGCCTATATCGAGGTTGAATTGATATCTTGTTGAGCAGGTCAATTGTTTGTCAGCCCTACATAACTAATTACTTTTCTTCTTTAGGTATTCTGGGGTTGATTTTAGTCTTAATAGGTTTTAAGGGATTCCAGTTTTGTCTAACATTGCAGTCTCCCTTCAATATGACTTTGGTATGTACAGAAACTCTTATCTCGTATCATCTTAACTATTTGGTATCTGCTGTGTGATATTCCTATAGATCACTTACTAGTAGAAATTGTGTACCAAGACATAATAAAGACTTCTTGTCCCCTGAGCATAGTCATGGCAAACTCATTAGAGAGCCACTATCAAAGTGGTTGTCAGGTTGTTGTCAGAGTTGTTGTCAAAGGGCTGCTGTCAGATGGCTTCTGTCAGAGTGGCTGCTCCCACAGGGTTTCTTACAGAGTGGCTACTATCAGAGTCAGGGCAATCTGAGACTGTCTGTCAGAGCGCTGCTGTTGGAGTGGCTGCTGTCATTGTTGCTGCCATCGGAGAGGTACTGTCAAAGGGCTGCAGTCAAAGCAGCTGCTGTTGTTGTAATTGTTTATTCATAATGTATTTACTCAGGCAAGAGTATGGCAGGCCAGTATCCTCCCCTCCCACCTCTGGGTGAGCTAGTGCAACAGGAGAGCTCCTACCTACTATGCTTCATCCCCACAGACACAAGAAATTAGAAACGCAAAAATTGAATGTGAGGAAATGTGAATGACCGGTAGCTTTGTCCTCCATCTCTCAGCCCAGTGGGAACAGTCTAATGTCTGTGGCCACGAGGAAGTCCATCACCTCCTTCTCACATATCTCTATGGAAATCAGCACTAGTATCTGTGCCTCCAGGCACAGGGATGCATTCCACCACATGGCCTTCTCCACTTCCTTCGAGTGTGCCTGGTGCTCGTATCTCCAGCAGCTGCAGTGATGGAGGAACTTTCCTTCAGTTTCAGCCACCATTCCCCTATCCCAGCTATATGTGTAGTCAAGTTAGTGTTCAAACTGTTTTAGGTATGCCCCACAGTTAGATGCCTGCACTGTAGTCGGTGGAATCTTGTTCCCAACAACTTTGAACATGCCATTAGAGTTGGTCCATTACTGCTGGCTGTATGCTTCAGTGTATAGCCAAAGTATTCACTGCATGTGTGGGCTGCCAACTCACTCTTGGCTGCTGATTTGCCTTGGGAGATTTGTCTGGCTGAGTTTGATGCCACAGGGTTAGGGTGCTTTCTCATTATGCTTCAAATGGGCTCTTGGGTGATTTTTCCCTGGGGATGTATTTCGTCGTACCTGGGCATGTTGGATTGCGCAGCGGCAGTATGGTTCAAAATCGAAATGATTCAGGGAAAGAGGGCCAGTGCCATTTGATTAATCCAAATTGCTACAGTCTGTCAAGGGCAATGTGGTAGATGTGCTGTCCGTTGAATTGTGGCTTCTGAATTGCTTAAATATAGCATGGTCTTCACTCCATTCATCAGCAAAATGTAACACGGTTTGGCAGTTATAACCGAACAACTCAGCAACTCTGACCAGCCACAGTGATGCTTCCAGATGCTTCCAGATGCTCCCAGATAGGCGGAATGCTACGCGATGTGCTATCAAGTGCTCCGAGACTACTTCCCCAGTCCTCCCCAATGCTCCAGACATTGTGGAAAAGAATATAAGAATATCTTGAAAAGTGTATAGTTGTCTTCAAAATGCTACAAAATCAAACTATTAGAATTTGCAAATTTTGGAGCTATTGGGAGTATTGGCCGCATCTCCAAGACTATTGTGGGGCACCTCAAACCTGGAACTATACTCTGCAGGAGTGACTGTCATAATGTTTATGTCAAATAGCACAATTCAACCACCTATCTTCCTTCTACACACCTTGATTCAGCCATTGTATCTTAAAATACAGTCCAGTAGGTATTCAAATCCGCAAGATAATTAACAAGCCATAGGCTATCCATTCTATCTGAGGCAGCATTCTCTCACACCAAATGTACCAGTCCAACACTTGCTCTGACATGGACAGTACCCATGTCATGAGGCTGTTTGAGAACCCGGATGAACCTGTCAATACACTCAGCCCAACCATGTGGATCTTTGTACATTGTTGGAATCATAGATGCATATTCTTCAGCTTGAGCACATAATATCCATTCTTCAGTCTTCTTGCACAGATTAAAACAGGTCAATATTATTTTTCAGGCGGGTAGACACTCCTGAAATTGGAGGATCTGATGCAATGGAGTCCAGGAAAAGCATAATACAGGAACAGATGGATCACGGCCATGGAAGATGTTATCAAGGTCACTGTCTGAATAATGGACCCAGATGTTATGAGATTCAGGCATGATCCCTTGGTTGGCATTGGTATATTCTATCTTGCAATCGAGTCCCAGCTGCTCAACTGATGTAGGGCAGCGAAATGGTTGATGGTAATATAATGGCCCATTTTGAAGATGAATCAACATGCTGTCCAGAAGTGCTTTCAGATCATATTTGAGCACCAGCCCTCAAACTTCGTGTCCCCAGACCTGTTCACTTTGTACATGGATTAGCTGTCCAAAGTTGGACATTATGAAATGTTCTGATGAATCTCTGAGTGAAGTTCATTTAATACTTCTTCACACTCCGCAAACATGGGTTACTGTCAAATGATTTACCTGTTGCAATATGGGGCGGAAAAATGGCTCTTCCTGGCAATACTGGAGGCATAAAAGATGCGCTCTTGGAGGATTTCACAATTTATCAGTAGTGAATAGTAGGTTGAAGTCTTTGGCAGAGTCAATATCATACCAGCCTTGAAGGGCAAGATGAGACAGTGTCTCCTCCATATAGTCAGGACTGGTAAACTGGCCCTTTGACTTGAGCATCTGTCGAATGTAGTTGACAGTATTTGTAGATTGATATGCCTCTTTCCCACTGCCAATGTGTACCCATTCACAAATATCAATGGTGAAATTGGTATCGGAACCCATTCGCCGAAATGACTGATATATGGCTCATACGATCCATCTTTGGATATGCAATATGTATTATATGCTGTTCGATGGTTTCCCTGAACACCTGAACGCCAATTGCCTTCCACCAAACTTCAAACTTGATCAAGCATATGGACAATTCCTTCTTGAACTGTATCTGCTCATCTAGAGTGATACCATAAACCTCTCTCTGCAGTTGATTCCCAAAGCAGCGTAATTAAACGGCAGAGCTAAAACGCAGAGAGCCCATCATCAACACTCCGCAACACCTCTCACTGCATCCAAATGGAATTCGTGACAATGAGTGGTTGAGGCTGGAGGAGCATACAAAGATGGTGAGCAGATGTGGTACAACCCAGCCGTGAGGAGCCACCAAATCTTGGACTGAGCAAGTGAGATCAAAAGAGGGGAAAGATAGAGTGTGTAATTCGTTGTACAATATGATGATATGAGATGCTTCAAGATGTGATGCAAGCTGAGATATATCTACCCCAGGGTGTCCAGAATATATATGCCCTGTCGCACAGCCCATCTCTGTTACCACTGCCTATCCGTATGTTGCTGTTGCCCAGCCCATCCCCATAAGCCCTGTATCAGCACACACTTGCCATCACTCCCCTCTGCCAAGCCGAGTGGTGGTGGTGAGAAATGCATTTGCCCACCACAACTTGTCCCTGGCACTTTGGGTGAAGCACACCTCTCCTCTTCCATTTCATATACCCTTATACCCGAACCCGAAAGAACATAACCGTATCACAAACCCAAAGGAAGTTCATAAGAATACCGTACACCCAAAGGAAAGAACATAAGAATAACATAACCGCAAAGGATAGTCACAGACGTAGACCCAGACAAAAACCATGAACCAAAAGGAAAACCATAAGTCAATACGAAAACCATAAAGACTCTTACTTCTTGTGTACCCACTTTCTCCTGCCACCCTCCGTGTCTGCCATCTTCCTTCGTCGACCACCTGTGAAGTAACCAATGTTGGCAAGCCAAGTTCTGAAACGAAATATCGCCTCGCACATCATGTGCACGGATGCTGCAATATTTGCCCGCGCCTGTATAATCAGCTAGGGGTCTTCATTTACTGCTTGTTGGATGATGGGTGCAGCTTCGCTCCACACATTCGGCACATGGTGTGCCCACATCTTCGTCTCATCATCCAACTTTCTCCTTGTGTCCGGGTCAATCCCGAACAATTCTAGGAGGCAGCACACATATTATTGATCGTCAGTGTTGTCGTCGTTGGAACCGCTACATTTGCCGCTGGGAGTGGCTGCCTCGTCAGGCTTAGTGGTGCCCATCTACTTAGGATCAGTAAGCTGCTCTGGGGTCATATCAGCCTCTATCCTGGTTGGAGCTGTTGGGGTATTACCAGCCTCATCTGTGGTAGCACTGACGGGATTGTACCTGTGGCGTTCTCATTGGGCGCTGTCGGGATTGTGCTGGTCACTTCGCAGTGTGCCCTAGCAGGATTGTCCTGGCTTCTTTCTTTGTAGGAGTGCTGTTTCAATCCTCAGATCCATCAAAAGCGAAGTCCATTAAAAACCCTCCAATAGTGCTCTCATCCTGTTCAATTGTTTTTCATTTGGTTGGTGGTGTTGGTGGTGGGAGCATCTTGCTCTTGTCAGGGGAGGAAGGTGGAAAAAGTATGTCATGGTTGGCAGGCGGTACTGATGGTGAGATGGTACAGAGTCGGTTGGTGTGATTGCAGTTAACCAGGCTAGGATAATAACTAAGTGGCATTACTAACCCCCGATACGATTTTAGGCCAATATCTTTGTACTTGATTTCTTCTTTCACCGGAGGGCAGCCAATGTCCAACAGCCTTCTAGCTTCTTGGAAGTTGCTTGAAGTATACCACTTGTTTGTGTTGAACTTCCAGTTTAGCTTGGTGAGACATTTGACATATGCACAATTGAGGCATCTCTTTGCTAACCCAGAGTCCCAGGATGTTTGGTTGGCAATCGCGGTTGATTCCATCCACTTCTCGATCCCGATAGAGTCTTGTAAGATTTCTGGGACTTCGGAATTGTATTGCCGGAGGTTTCCTCGTTTCTTTGTTGCCCAAGTCTTCCTCTGCTTCATACAGTCAAGTTGCGTTATCATTTCCCTAACCATGTCAGAGCTGTCTATAGCATTAAGAATGTCATTGTATCGCTTGCACTTCAACTTCGTCCAGTCAAGGTTTCTCTCCACCAAGTTCGACAGCCAAGCAACCTGGGTGTTTGCGGCATCGGTAATATTGCGAAAGAAATCATAGATCCCAAGCATCAAATGCTCTTGGTGTTGGAGGAAGAGCTCTCGAGCGGTGATCCCCGTGGGGTCTTGTAGCAATGCAATGGGTCTATTGGAAATTAATTCACCTTGCTGATGTGTGATAGTTTCTCTGACGAAAGGGTTACGGGAGATGGGTTGCTAGCAATAGTAGAGATATTCAACGAGGGGGTATACGGAGTAAGGGTGGTGGTTGGTGCTGTGGTGGTGGTGGTGGTGGTGGCTGCAGTAGGGGTGTCTGCTGCAATGTCATTGATTGATGAAAACCGCATGTACATCGTTGGTGATCGTTGAAATGAGTATGGTCGTCAGTACGCAGAGTGTGATGACTGGTACTGTATGGTGGGTATCTTACCTTAGGGACATGGGAGAGGAGAACTCTTTATATCCCTGGAGGGGTGCTTTGTGCCAGATCTTTCTTTTTCTGATCTCTATGTGGTTCCTGGTTTCCCTAGTAGGCTCTTCTCGTATCTCTCTACATTGTCTTCGATTCTTCCACTCCTCTTTCTCCGCATGCACTTTCAACTTGCTCATTTGGCATATCTTGCTAGTTGTTCCTGTTCCTGGTAGTGAATCGTCTGTCTACTCCTGGATTTGTTATTGTCTCTCTTGTCCCATAGTTACTAGATGGTTAGGGGGGAATGGTAGCAATTGTTGGTGTAACGTGGGTGCAATTCAGCCAATAGGAATATTTCTTCTCCCTCCATCTTGCAGATCCATGGATTTTTGTAGATTTGAGATATTCTGAACTCTGTTCGTTATGGTCCAGGCAACAGATCTCCTCCCTTCCCCCCTTCTTCCCCCCCGTTCCATCCCGCACCATCCTTCTTTTGCATCATTCTTTCGACAGATAGTCTGCTGTCATAGGATGTTCAGCGTTCCACTTATCCACTAGTTTCTTACTCCCCGTCATATCCTCCGCCTGTACACACAATCATTTCCCATACTCTTTCCACTGAAGTCAATACATCCATCGTTCTTCTATATATTTCCCGCCTTCTAATGCCTCCTCCTCAAATTCCTCAAATTCCTCTGATTTCTATGCTTGTGTGGTGCGAGGCGTGCTGAATTCTCGAGTAGCATGCATGCCTTTGTTGCAAGTGAAGAACTTCTTCAGTCTACTAACATTTATCCCGCCCACAAGTCATGCTCAATCTAGTTCAGCCAGTCAATACGGCCACAAGCTCTGGGCGATTTCTCTTACTCGGTAGGGTCCTTGCCACCTAGCATCCAGTTTGGCGCCATGAGACTGCGCTATCTTAGTTTTGGGTCCGAGAGACAAGTCGCCATTTTTGATTTCTTCAGCTCAGGGGATGGTTGTTTGGTCGAAGTATTGTTTGTTGGCATATCTCGACTTCTTTAGGTTGTGTATGGCAGCATCAATATCATGTTGTGGTGGTTCGAGCAACCTTGCACACACCGCTAGTAGTGACAGTGTGTCCTCGATTCCTTCGGCCCAGTTGGTTGTATTTTATCGTTTGCTCTCCAGTTCCATCTGAAGTATCGCACCTTGGCCAAACATACGGCGGAAGTGTGTATGTCTAGTCATACATCTGACAGTGAACCTGTTGGCCCCAAACACTGCTCGTAGGTGTTCCATCCACAACTTGTTTCGTTTGTCTCAGGAAGTTGTAAGTTGCGATAGTGCATCTGGAATCGGTCTGTGTCATCATTTGATTACTCCGTTACCGGCGGCATGGTCCAGAGTTACAGGGATCATCTGGATATTGCAGCATTTGAGGAGAAGGTCGGTCTATTCCTCATTCTCTACTGCTCTGTCAGCAACCACAAATTCCAGGGTTCCGAATCAACAAATTACCTCTTCTCAAACAAAGTCACCTACCTTCTCTAATGTCCCTTGTTTTAGTGGATGTGCCTCTGCCCATCTGCTGAGATGATCACTGCCTACCAATAGTAGGTGATATCCGTCCTCCATTTTGGGCATGCATGAAATATCCATCCCTACTCACTGGCAAAGGCAACTCATGGATATGCTTTTCAAGGGTGTATCATACTGTAGAAGCACTAACTTCTTGCACTGCTCCCACATTTTAACGCAATCTTTGACCTCGACACACATTTCTGGCCACCAGTAACGTTCCACCATCTTTGTTAACATTCCTTCTTTTCGATGGTGCCCACTCAGTTCGTGTACAGCTTCCACTGATTTTCATTTCTGCGCCGCACTCACTGACACCATTGCTGGTGGTTTATTTGTTTCCTGCCTTGAGTAGAGCATTCCATCTGGAACAAGGTATTTTGTAGGTTCTCGCCAAAATGGCTGCATTTCAGTTGGAGTCATTCCTTCCGGTTGCTTCAGTTTCCCCTGACATTTGCCCATCTTTTTCCATCTGCCTTTGAATTACTGTGCAAGTCTCAGTCCAACAAAAGGATCATACACTCTCCCCAATCTTGTTCTGTCCGGTTCTCATTCCACCCATGTTCCTTGTAAACTGGCTTCAATGGATTCCTCTAGATCATCCTCCTCTTCTGGCTCATGCTCCACTTTCCCTCGCAGCTGCCATGAGAGGCCATCATGATCTTCATTCAGTCTCCCAGGGAGGAGTTTCACATTGAAATCGAACAGTCGTATCCACATGATCCAGCCCGTGACTGGTGCTCCCGGCTAATAATTGGCAGGCCGCTGTAGTTGATGAACCAATGTATTAGTGTCGGTCTCCTCAAGGAATCTGACCCCATGAACATAGTTGCGAAATATATTAAGTCCCTTCATCAGTCCATGGCACTCATGATTCCCTGCGTCTCATCTCGTTTTGTCGTTGATCCAGAGCCTGCTTCCATAGTGACACAGGTACTAGTGCTTGTTTTCTTCCTTCTGCTGCAGAATTGCCCCCCACCCTTCAGAGCTAGAGTCAACTCCCACGACAATATGCCCGGCACCATCACTAATGTCTACAGTCTTAAACGCAGGAGCATTCTAGAAAGCCTCCTTCAAGATTGCCATAGCTTCCTTTTTCTCAGTCTCCAATTGAAACTCAATGTCCTACTGCAAGATTTGGAACTGAGGGCCAGCAACTATTCCATACTGAGGGATCCATATTCCGTAGTATGTGCTAAGCACTAGAAGTACCCTCCACACGGTACAGTTCTGGCACAGCAGCCATTTCCACACCTTCTCAACCTTTGACACTTGTGGTGACCATCCGGCTTATGCACACACACCGGCCTATTTTTACCCCGTTTCATCACCAGTCAAATTTCCCTCTGGAACTGGTGGCTCCAGCTCACACCACATTGGGAAGTATGTTATCTCTATTCTGGAGGTGTTCCATATGAAGCCGTCAAACTCCAGGCAGCCCGTTCACCCCTTCTTGTCCATAACTACTCCTTGGGCTTTTCGCTGCAGGATCATCAATCAATATCTGCCATTGATCATATGTGAGTGTCCAGTAATTTCCAAGATACTCTGGCAAATGCTGATTTTCAATTGAATGCTCCCTGTACCAGTCCAGTCAGCCGATATATGCCTTGCGTAGTCTGGAAGGCCATAGAGTCTTGGCTATCCTTGTGCAACCATTGTTGCTCGAACTCACAGCGGAAGTCAATCAATAAATGTTTGGGCAGTCCAGTGAAAGAATCGGAAATCTCTTCAATGTTTGGCTGTATCCCGGGGTAATCCACAGTATGCCAATTTGCGCTCACAGCAGAGATGATGAAGTGGTACTTCCCATTCTTCTTTGTAACTAAGAAGTGATCATTCCTCTGGGGGCCCCAAGTGGACTCGAACAGGCCCTGCTGAACCCTCTATACCATCATCGCTTTTTCCTTGGCAATGACTGTCATTGGTATGCGCAATATACGATTCTTCAAGACCATGTGACCGGACTCCAGCTGGATACAGTTGGGACGCTCAACCTTGTCGCTGATCGTTTCGAGTTCCTCCTATGTCCATGAGAGAGTGTAGTCTGACTATGATAGCATACCCAGCAGGGCTTCCTTCTCCTTGGGCCGCAATATGCTCCCTATCAGTAGGTCTCAAAATCTCTCCGGTGTCAACCTTCCCCATCTTTCACTTTCGTAGTGTTCTGGTATAAACCACTTCTCCCAGGGGCCTGCTATTGTCACGGCCTGGGCGATTGCTTTGCCTCTCCTGTGGAGTCTAGCATCAGGTGTACATCCATCCGTCAAACGAACAGGCTTCACTCACTTGGCAACAGATTTGTAGCGGGCACGCATGCAGGTTATGTTGGTGTTTGTGTCTGAATGGCACTTCACCGAATAAAGGTACAGGGAAAAGAGTTGTATTGGACTAAGTTCTGGAGCAATGCTATTGTGAGAAACCCACTCACAAGACATTGATTCTCTCCCAGTTACCCTCATAGCCTGCTTACCAATCGACCACTCTTCCGGTACCATCCTCCTACTCTGCTCTCCGACTAACAATTGTTTCTCCACTTCCTATTCATCCTCTCGATTCATGCCCCTTCCCATTAGGTTCCTTATGACCTTCGATAGCACCCCTTTTTTTACTGACTGTTTCCCTTCCTTTCGCGTTTCCTGCTCTTTCCTGCTGTATATTTTTTCCACTTTCCCTAGAGGCACCCTCCTCCTATCAACCAACACCTTCTGGTTCTATGTGCTACTATTTGAGCTTTTCTCATTCCCAACTTTCCTCCACAAACTCGCCAACATCTTTCCTTCTTAGTGCCGGACATTATCATTCATAGTCACCCGTACTTTACCTAGGCCTATAAGCTTCCCGCGCTGCTGGGGAATCTATCCCTCTTGTCTCCCAGAGAGGTAGCGCCTAACATCACCTGCTCTAACCAATAGACGGCTAAGATGGTGATATCATGATAACCATCCCCCAGGTTCCTCTTATACTATCGAGCGTACAGTACCCAGAAACAACCCACGATAACCTGTTCTGAACTGGATTTTGCTAAGATGATAGGCACAGGAAGAAAAATAACATGGACATTCATGGGCACAGATGCTGCTACGTTTGTCCAATAAGACGGATTGCCATCACCAGTAATCCTCTTCCTGTTGGTACATTTCCACTCGATGTTCAACTCGCTGGTAACCTGTTCACTCATCATGCAGATCTCAGTTCCGCCATGAATGAGAATGGGATGTTTGTGCCCATGTATCTTTCTGTGAATGGTTGGAGAGGCCGTGGCGTACCGGAATTTGGTGTATCCGGTGTGATCATTTACACCAGAGAAGGCAAAAACATGACCAATTCTGATATACTTTCATGTGGCCAGGGTCCTGGTAGCGACTTGCTACTCTTCGGGAATTGAAACTGCTTTTGTATTCGATAGCAGTCGAAAGGTTAGTTCGCTGGGTTCTCTCTCCTGACAGGTTAGGATAGGATACTCATGTTAGCTGCTTCCAAGGACTTCACAGTTTCCAGTGTTCAGGGCTGGAGTTGCTTTTGCAGCAGTTTCGGAGCCTTTGGGGTCTAGTTGAGTTGCATTTTCAATGAGGTCCACCTTGGCCGGTTGCTTGCTGAATGATAATGCTTTCCTGATAGTGTGCTTTTTCTGGTTACTAGCACTTGTTGAGACCACTGGGACCTCTTCCTCAATACATGCCCGCATGTCATCACCCCTTGTCACCTCGTCTGTCCTTTTCTGTTACTCATCGACATAGGCATATCCTACCTGCCTGCGCATGACTACCAACCATGTTTCCCTGCCTTTCTCGTCAAATCGCATGTCACTTTCCTCCTCATCCTCAGCACAACTGTCACCTTACTCCGCTTTTTGCTTTTCATCCACATTGCTAGATTCCTTCGTACTGTCAGCATCAGCTCAATCCTTATCATTCTAACCTGTAAACCGACCAGAATAGTACCCATCGATTTCCGACAGCTGTCGGGCAATCCCTGAGTGACTTGCAGTCACCTGAGTACTGGCCCTCAGAAACAGCTGTGATCTTGCAACATGCTTCAGCTGAGATGGCTGTGGAGCAGCAGTAGTGGCTACTGCCCCTCCCTGCTGCCATTGTCGAGCTAGATCTCGGGCGTACTCCCGCATTGACAAAAACCTTCTCTCCAGTCAATATCCAGATATCTGACCTCCATGTCTTCCTCTTGGACTGATGGTTAGTCGACCACATTCAGTCAGGTTGACTATATATTTTTTCTGGTCAGTGGGAACATCAGACCAGAACATGCGGATGAGTTCTAGCTCATCGCAATCAATTCCGGGACCTAATACTTGCTGTGAATACTGCTGATAATTGGGTTCTGTTCGGATTTAAGTGTGTCCCATGGGTGCACTTGGAGGTGAAAGGTTTATTGGCGTGTGCAGAGGAGGAGTGTCAGCTGGGATTGCGTATGCGCATGCAGTCTGATAGCCTCTGTAATTGGGCTTATTAACATTGCTCTGGTGGAAGGTCCAAGCTTCGAAGGCCTTCATAACATTGTCTATTTTCGTGTCAATGGTGTGTTCAGCATTAGTGCTGGGAATGTCCTCTGTGGCATACGCTCGTGCCGGAGTCTCTTTGTTAGGGATTGCTGGCAGGTTCACCAGTACTGGCATCTGCAGCAGCAGAACTCCGGCTGTGACTGGGCAAGGAGAGACTCCCGGCCCAGTACATGCTCTTTCTGAAGTGAGGAGGGTGACGGCGTCAGTGTGCACGCATTTGTGGAGGAGATGCTTTTGAAGTTTGTTATATTTGAACGTCGAGGGGTCTCTGGGATCCAGTTTGAGTTTCATTAACACTTTGGCTCTCAAATCTCTAAGGAGGGCTCCAAGCAACATTTGTATCTCTGAGAAGTCGGCCAAGGCTCCGTTGGTGATCATAATGTGGCTGATGTTGTCATATGCAAGGATCAAGGCTTCCACTCTGATGTTCCCGCATTCCAGCTGGTCCCTGCTTAGGCACTTCAAGTACAGTATCAGGTATATATCGACTGGGCTATTGGTGTTGGGGAAGGCATCATTTAGTTCCGCTTTCGACTGCACCCAGTACTTTCTCAACTATCCCTTCATTGATATGATCATTTCCTGGCGCGTTTCGGAGAAGTAGTATGGGAAAGTTGTGATGACGTCTTTGGCTGCTGGGTCAGTGCCAGTGCAAGATGAGAGTGTTTCGTATTCCTCAATGAGCTTGGTAACATCAGTGAATTCCAAGACTGGGCTGCCCATCATGCCCAGAAGTGGGATTTGCTTCATTTCCTTCATGATGGCGATAGTCGAGAACTCGATGAATTGCCTGTCAGCATGTACATGATTGGATGAGGCATTGGCTGAAGGTCCGGTGCTTGTGGAGGATTAGGCATGGCTTGAAGGTCCAGCACTGGAGGAAGCAGTACAGCCACTGGAACCGGCAGCTGAAGTAGATCGAGAGTGTTCAATTTACATCTTGTTACTGTTTGTAGCAGTTTGGAGATGGGATGGTGGATTTGGTGGTGAATTGGCAGTAATTGGTGATCTAAGGCCAATTGCTAGATTGTGAGTATTTGGAAGGGGGGTTAGGTTAATTGGCACTCCATTCGAGGTGAGCTCTGTGTTTTGTTGTTTTCTTACTCCAGCTTCACCACATCTCACGGTCTTCTCTCTTAGCTTCCTGCAAAGTCGTCTATAGAGTTCTATTCCCTATGCCTTCCCCCAATGACTAGTAGTATCCTTAGTAGCACTTCTCGCAATCCTACTGCAATTGCTGATTTCTTTCTTTAGTATTTCTTCGGATCCGTGTCATCCTTAGTTCGGGGTTGGCATGCTTTCTTTTGGTTAGTTTTCTAAACCAGGTATACTGTCAATGCCTGTCCTTCCGGTGTTAGGTCAGTGCCGGTTGTCCCGGTGATAGGCTGGTTCCTGTTGTACTGGTACTAAATCGGTACCTGCCATCCGTCATGAGGATGGTCACTGTCGTCCAGTTTGCAATGTTGGTGCCTGTTGTCCCAGTGTGACGTCGGTGCCATTCGTCCAGGTATGACGTCAGTGCCTTTCATCACATCTGCGAGGACGGTACCTGTCTCCACAGTACGTGATCTGCGCCTTTTGTCTGGGTGTTAGGTCAGTGTGAGTAGTCTGGGTGCTGAGTTGGTGCCTTTCGTCCTGGTACAAGGTCTGTGCCTTTCGTCGAGTGATAGTTTGGGGCTATTTCCTGGGTATTTGTCTCAGTATTAGGTTGCTGCCATTCCTCTGGCGTTAAGTCGGTGTCTGTTAACAGGGTATGAAGTCAGTGCCATTTATCCGGTTTTAGTTCCACGCCCCTTTCTAGATGATTTTCGCAGCATTCAGTTGGTGCCTTTTGTCCAGTTTTACTTTGACGCCATTTCCTCGGTGTTCATCCCGGTATACGGTCTGTTGCTTTCTAGCTGATGATGTTGATGTACCCAGCTTACCACATCCGGTATTGCAATTCGACATTGGTAGTATCATCTGTAGGTAGGTCATTTCTTCCTTGGGCATTGTGCTCCACTCGCATGGTAGGTATCTTTCATTAGTTACTTCTCTCCATATATACTCCTATTAGCTATTAGTGGTCTTTCCCACCATTCTGAACTCAGTTTTATGAACCGGAATCCACATTTGAGCTCCATTTGTCGTGAAACGGCTGTGCTAGTAGACCAAGAGCTCTTCATCAACAATCCGCGGCACATCCTGCAGGATCCAAATGGAATATGTCAGAAAGCTCAGTTCTGGCTTGAGGAACATTGGAAGAAAGTGAGAAGCTATTCTACTACCTGCCCATGAGGATCCATGTGATCTCAAAAAGAACAAGGGAGATCAAATGATGGGAATGATAGGATGTGTAATTCGTTGTACAATTGGATGATGTGAGATGCTGCAAGATGGATGCAAGCTGAGATCTACCTACCCTGGGGTCTGCCAAATATATACAACCTGTCGCACAGTCCATCTCCGGTACCCCTCCATCTCCATACACTGCCGTCGCGCAGCCCATCTACATCATCCCAGTCTCTCTGTACACCCGCTATTGCTCTCCTCTACCAAGTTGAGTTGCGGTGGTGGTGAGAAATGGATTTTCCAGCAACAGTGATCCATATCAGTAATTCTCGAGGAGGTGGCCTCAGTTGCAACATCGGATAGACGGACCCGAAATTCCACATGCATGTCAGCAGTCATGTTTGCCACTCCACCATTATCTTCTTTTGCAGCAGTTTTCATTTGAGCAAGTTTTTTGGTGAATGTGTTTCTGGGACCAGTTGCCATAGTTCCAACTTCCTGCAATTGTTATTACTCATGATGTTGGGATGATTTATCAAAAAGCTTGCACAAAAGAGGTGTCGCCCGATAGATTTGACGCTCCAATGGCACGTTTGCACTCTGCTGATCAGCATCTGACCATCAGGTTGCCACTTGTCATGGTCTATTCATGCGCACCTGAATTTGCCTTCGTTTTGTTATTGTAACTTTTTCTACCCCTTATACCTGAACCTTTATTGCAGTACGGATTTTATGAATCTTTTGTTCTTGTAAGCGATGGAATTCTCTTGCTAACTGTTAATCCACATTGCCCATCACAGACTTCGACATTGTCTGTACTCGAAAGCACCCTACTTCTTGAAAAATCTTTTTAGTCCACTATCCAGTGCTGAGAGGGAGTGATCAAAGTGATTGTGTTGGCTAATAAGTAGAGAGAATTCACATAATGCACATGCTGATCTCAAAACCATTCTATCAGAGGCTCGTTCCACACAAGTTTTCCAGATATCCTTGGAGCTGTCAAAAATGGGGGCGCAATTCACTACCAGTGTTCTGATCATACCCTGTATCTCAGTTCCCTGCCAGAAGCTGCTTTTCATCGAATCAAATGGTTTAGTGAAGAGCTGAAGGGCTGGACATGATGCTGCAAATGGAAATAGATTGTCATGTTGATTCTTGACATCTCCAGCTTTCAGGTATTTGAGAAGCCAGTGCAATAAATCTTTAACTAAACCCAAGAGCAGCTGATGCAATTCATCAGGCTGCGAAAGGCAATAGACATTGCAAAGTGGGTAATGCCAAAACTGGTTTTGCATTGGGTAAACGCCAAGCGTTTGTGCAACATCAGAAATAGGTTTGTCTGGAAGTTCGGAGAATACTTCCTGATATCTTGAGTTATGGAGTATTGAAAAAGTGTAACGCCCCATCAGCACACCTTTCGGAATTTTGCCTATTGGGCATAAACCATAAGAGACTTAAGCAACCATAACTTGTTCTGGATAATCCCCAACCCAGGCTGCAAAAAGAGGATCACATTGTATGTGGAATCAATCAGTACAATTCCATTTCCAGACAGGACCGGGTGTGTCAAGATTCCCCAGTGGGGACAGCTCAGTTACAACCACATGATGGCATGCCTCGTCAGTATTTTTGGCAACTTGCAGGGGACACAGGACCAACTCAATGAGAATCCATGCTTCTGTTTAAGGCGTCCGGTGGATATCATTTTCAATGTTCAGTATCATGAGATAATGCAGACAGGCATACTGATTGCTCGAAAAAGTCATTCAGTGAGTCTTGTCAGATACATGTATAACTGGCACAATCATTGCTCCGGTAGGAAGCTGATCTTGCGTATCCCACCAGCAATCACTATTGTTCGTGTCACTGGGAATGCGGTGCCATTCCGAGTTTACAAGGCTTCCTCATTCAAACTCCGGTCCGCCTGAAATGCAAGATATGCCAAACGGAAGAGTATACATTTGAAATCATTCCTATATTATAATGTTCTGAAGATAGGTCAATGATGTTCAATCCCACTATCATCGCCAAGCCCAAAATGGAGTTGAGAGAGTAGCTGTCGCTGGGTATCTGCCGATTGGAATCATTCAATTCAGATAATGTCCAGTCTGCCCAGCAGATGTTGATCCATCCATAGTTTTGCTTGCTAGCTAAATCGTTGAGCTTGTTGAAAGTTGTGTGCTGATTGAAATGGATGCCTTGGATTCCATTGTTCTTAGTACTTGCGATGCTTGTTGTACAATCCAGTTGCCTTGCCATATGCTTTCCCCCACACATTTTCCACTCCAACTTCCTGCCTATGAGCTTTTGTTCTTGTTGGATTTGGAGTACATGTCAGATCAGGCTTCTGTGGGTCTATAGTTTCTTCGTCAAGATTATCTTGACGTCGTGGCGCACCAGGTATACTGTTTATGGTTAGATCATTAGTTGACAAGCTCATCGATGGCCATTGAAGTCCACCAACTGAAGTCGAACCATGATTGGGCAGGTCGCTCAGGGCCTACAGGCAGTGAAATCCAGTCAGGTAGTCCCTTCAGTCATCAATATACAGTGATATTGTTCAGAATGACCATAGAGTCAGTTCTCATCAAATAATTCCTTCGACCAGATAATGCACTCAATATGTTTCGAGCGAGTCTTGAAGTAGTTGAAGGAATGGTCAGTGAACACATATTTTGATGAATCTTAATGATGCTTAAGGAGGTGAGTTAAAGTCTCAGGGATATTGGTTTGAAAGCGTGCTAACTCAAGTTAGCATATCACAGTCACAGTGCACCCCACCAGAGGCGGGGGTGAGGGGTACAATACAGTCACCTTACAATCAGCTTTCTTTATAAGCCAGCAGAAATATACTATATCCCGCACAATAACCATGCACATAGTCTGCTGGCGGTCGTTAGCACAGAAGTGAAGGTTTCTTTTGTCATGACTGCAATCGCCATGATGGGTCATATATTATACTATGTCATTGTAGCATTGTATGTCATACCTACGCTTCAGCCTCCAAGTAGCTGTTAATGAAGGTTGATCGCCTTAATACAATGAACAAGGGAGCTGTCAAGCTAGGAGTATGACCATGCAATGATCATCGAGAACTGATATAATAGCTGCTTCAGTTATGATCCTTAACTGGACCATGGACCCCGAGGAGAACATTCATGTTTAGACATGGAGCTTAATAGAAAGCAAGTACTGTTGCTGATTAACTTACAGTCCTCCTATCGAATGAGGTTGCAAGATCATACCCACAGAACATATGTGTAACATTCCTAGTGGTGCTAACCTTTACACTGGATGAAGTTCTTATTGGGTTCTTGGATATATCATATGATATACCATCTATAACCTGTAAAGTCATGGACGCATACAAAGGTAAGCACTTATCTAATACCTTAGTATATGAATGTGAGTATATAACACAGAAAGGCAGGATGAATGTGATTAAGGTTTCTTTTTCTCAGCTGGGTAGGTTTCATAAATCAAAGAGTGAGTGAAACACCACAGATTATGACAACAGGATGGGATAGAAGCAGCCCATCATTCCACTGAAGGTCACTGCTACCTGCAATATACTCCACTTCACTCTGATGTATTCTATCTCACTTCTCACAACTGTAGTAGTCAACCACCATCTTCTTTCATGGAACATGTCGATTAACGGATCTCCACTGAAGACAATAAATATAGCTCCCCCAGGTGGCCAATTTGGCGCTGAACAACACCGTGAAGACAATTCACAACCTTCGGAAAATTATTCACACACTGCCACTGGCAAAAACAGTTTGGGAAACAAACCAATCAATATCATCTGCCGCATGGGCATAGTAACCCACCTTCACAGCAGACATTTCGAGGCGCTCTGCAGTTTCATTAGCATTCTGCATTCAACATGACACACAGTGGGCAACCAACCACCAGCACAAGCTAAGCATATCCGAGTTGTGGGCCACAGTGGCATGGATATGACCTCCACTGAGGTGGTTGTGGTTGGTCTCCAGTATTCTGCCCACCACAGATTCCAGCAGAAAGGTTGTCATCTCAAGGTGCTCCAACAGTACCTCCAGAACCGCCGGAAAACCATCCAGTCAATTGGCCAACATCTTCTACCCCTAATCCTCCACCTGCACCTCATTCTGGCGCACCTAGGAGATCCCAATAAGCCTCCCAAAGAACAGGTTCCAGCCTCCTGCAGAACCTTGGAAAACAGACATCACAGCAGTTGGAGGCGTGCCTTCATTGCCGAGAATTTCATCCGACAATCATGGTGCAGACAATTTGAGTGACCATTCGATTTACTTGGGTGGTACAGAACGCAAACCGCCAATCAGCCTGGAGCAAATCGAATTCTCCTTGACACAATTTGGCAATTGGATGGGGCGGGCCAACTACAGTGCGTTCAACAAGTGGAAGAAAGTATGGGTGGCTGGGTTTCTGCAGAAGAAGCATTGGCCCATTATTTGAGGGCAGCACAGTTTGAAACAGGTTTGAGATGGAGCCCTGCACTGGGAGATGGCGGTTGCAGATTGTTTGGAGACAATCCGGAACTGGCAGCCATCGGATAATTTTGGTCATGCTGAATGGATTCACCAGCAGTTTGTCGAGGTGTTTTTGAAGAAACGTGCAAGCCAAATTCAAAAGGCTAGGAAAAAAAAGATGGCCAGTCACCATGCGACCAGCGATGGATTTGAGCCAGTGTGCTAACCAAATGGCGAGAAGCTGCCTCCCCAAGTTGCCAAATACCATGTTCCTGATTGTAATTCACTGTGTGTTGAATGGCAAGGATATGGTTGAAGCCCCCAAACAACTGCATGGCTTATATACAGATGTGGGGCACTGGGAGGAGTTGAGTGATTGCATCGACTGAAATGCAGGCCCAAAGGAGCCATATGTTTGAACATCCACCTTCATGTACATCTTGGAGCAGGACGAATTGGATGAAGACTGTATGGGATTATATACAAATGGGAAATGAAACTGTACCCCATATATGGCCAGATCTCGAGCATCAGTTGCCTTTCAAAAGCGTTTATGTTGAAACTTGAACATAATCTGAATTTAATTTTGGTCAAACATAAGAGTGCAACAAGGAACGAGATTGCGGAACCCATAATTAGACCACTAAAGGTACATCAGCAATTTGTCAGTCAGGTTGAAAGCCACATGGAAACCTCCCAGACACTCTAGGTGACCTCACTAGTGCTTCCAAGTACTACTAGATACTCCCATGCACCTTGGAAGCTATGCAAAGTGCTCTCAGACTCTGCAAGAGCATTCTCTGGTGCTCCTGAGAGTGCCTGCAGTTATGAAGGTGCATTCAGGATGCTATAAGACTTGACTAACAAAATAGTCAAACTCTGGAGCTACTGGGACCTCTGCGCAGGTCTGCGGGAGACTGTGAGAGCAGCTGAAACTACTGTGCAGCTCTGCAGGAGACGGTGCTGTATTCTCAAAGCAGTAGGTCTTTGATAACCACAAGGAATTTTGTCCTAACATATTTGACTTTGTTACAGTCACACGATTCACTATATCATCATATGGCATGCTTTATTTAAGTCGCTCTATGTATAAAGTTATGGTCAAGATGGCAGCTGATGGTAGTCGAGCATAATTGGAGAAGCACCTGGACACACCCAGTGAGAGAAATTAGAGATGCACCACTTGGAGGCCATTGTGGTGAAACAAGGGAGCTAGAAAGCAGAGAGCCTAAAATCAACACTCTGCTGCACCTCTTGTGACATCCAGATGTAATTCATCAGAAAGAGTGGTTCTGGCTTGAGGAGTCTATGCAGTGAGTCAGAAGGTATGATACTACCTGTTATTGAGGATCTATTAAATTTCGGAATGAGTGTGTGGGAACAAAAGTTCAGAGAGCTAGAGTGTGTATTTTCGTTGAATGCTAAGATGAAAACAAAATGAGATCATATCTATCTACTCCTGAGTCGGGTGCAAATATACTCCCTCTCTCCCAGTCCAGCTTGGGTACGCCTGTATCTCCGTACACCCAGTGTCGCTGCTTAAAGATGTACATTGGGGCCATAATCAAACAAGTTTGCACATGCACTTGCAGACAGTAATCAAGTGAACTCAGAGATGCACCTGGAGGCCGGGATTGAGCGAGTTTGGAGATGCACTTTGAGACCGACATTGAGTAAACTCAGAGAAGCACATGTTGGCTGGAATAGAGGGACATTGGAGATGCCCTTGGAGACCGAGATCAAGTGAATGCAGAGATGCGGTAGGGAGGCACAACGGCCGCTGAAGCATCATTCATTGGTTAATTTATCATCATGTGAATGTAGAGAGCTGAGTACATCCACAGAGAAATGAGACGAACCTTGCTGGCGGTGGGAGACAGGTGATCATTCGATGATGGAGTACTTGGTGTATGTTGTACTAGGTGTTAACTCATGATTATGGCATGGAGAGATAGAGAGGGATGACTTCAATTTGTGTTTATAGGTGAGGGTAGAGTTGAGGACAAGAAAGAGAGAAATGAGAAGAGATTGGGGAAATCATCATGAGAAACTGGGACATCAGAGAATTTCATTTGTGATTGTATTAACCATCCCTGATAGTACAGATATGAGTTCCAATCCGGCACGTATTACTACCGATTTGAGGTCTTCATAACCCATTAGACAAGTCATACTCCTGATATCATATATCTACTCATATCCTCCGTGTCTTTCTCATCGTCATCACCCATCACTCTCTGTCTCGTCCACAACTCTACCATCATTGCAGAACACAAAGCTAAGTGATCCATCGCTATCACTTGATGCCATGAACCTATGTTAACACTGAGTTGCAGCATACACTGAGTTGCAGCATGCACCAAGTGCAGCATACACCGAGTCCAGCATACACCTAGCAGTCTCTGTCATCTCTTCATTCTCATGATTACGAGTTAACCCCTGAATATAGCTTCAACTTCTGGTGTGCCTTCCTTCACTGGTCGACCACCACCAGCCAGTTCTCTATAACAGCTTTATAGGTAAAGTCACCTTGTTACATTCGCACAGTTTTGAGTCAGCTAACCGATGAATAGAGTTGCAGCACCCGATGTATCATCCATTGACCGCCTCCAGATCAACCACCTCCATGTACTTCTTCAACCTCGCTCGATTACAGCCTGCAAGTGCGTCTCCAAACTCATGCAATTACAGCCTCACAGTGCATCTCAAAGTTCACTCCCTCACGGCCTCCAAGTCCTCCAATCTCCCTTGATCACAGCCTGCAAGTGCATCTCCAAACTCTCTCAATTACAACATGCAACTGCATCACCAAAGTCACTGGATCACAGAATCAGAGTGCATTTTTAAGTTCACCTCCAGGTGCATCTCCAAACTCACCCGATCACAGCCTCCAAGCGTATTTCCAAACTCGGTCAATCACCGCCTCAGGGTGTCACTCTGAGTTTGCTCGATCATCTTCTTCAGGCACACCTCGTATTGATCTGAAGCACAACCCACAGCGGGTCCAGATATACCATGTGTAGATGAGTAGCAAAATGGATACATTGATATATAGCTGAAATTACAAACTGAATACATAAGTTTCAAAAATCAATGAATGATAAATAGTAGCTATGATTTCCAGGTGCACCAGCAGCGTTCCCAAAGAACATGTGATTTTTCCGAGACTGCTCTACAGCGATTTGAAGTGCATTTAAACTTGTCGCCAGCACTCCCAAGCGTGTTGCCGGTGCTCAAAGGAATTTCCAGGCTTGTTGTCGGCGCTTCGAGGTGCTCCCAGGTGCACACAAAGTTATCTCTGGCACTCTGAGGTGTTCCCAAACCTATCCAAATTACTCCCAAGGTAGTCCACAAACAGTTATCCAAGATTGCAGTTACTCTGAAGGCTGGCAGGAATGTCCTGCTAGCATCTGATACCCTCCTGAAATTGACCCATCTAAGTTTACACTCCATATTCTCTCAGACACTCCTAGAAGCTTCCTGTGACATAAATATATATTGCTGATGTAATCCCCGCTAAGCTGTGTTAAGACTAGATGTGTGCAACCACTAATCATTATCCATAGACTTTGGAAGGTTCTGAAGAGAGTGGAAGAGAGGAGGGAGAGGAGGATGGTGGGCAAGAGAATAATACTTGAATTAATGTAAGTTGGGATTGAAAGAATAGAGTTGATTGTATTGCATCTATATATATTCGTTCCAGTGGTTACTTGTCTATGACATGCTTTACATTGCAAGGAATTTCAGCAGTGCAGGAATATGAGTCCATATGCCCAGCTTACATCCGAGCAACTGAAAGAGATCATGGGGGACCAAAGCAACACAGACAAAAGTACATGGGATGTTCAAATGCAAGTGGAGAATGCTGAGGGGGTCCTCGATCAAGCAAATACCAGCTCAGTATTGGATAGGGTTTTCAGTGAAATCAACAACCAATTTGAACCCGAGTGTTTTGATGAGTCAGTCAGGTAGCTGAACACCTATCCTATTCAGCAATCAACAGATAACTTGCATTCCAGGCCACATGAATTCAATTTCAGGTCTGCCCGGAACTAAATTTTTGTTGCACCAGGTTTGGGCCACCGGGTTTGTCCTAATGAGTTGAGTCTGGGATGCTGATATGCCAGGAGCACTGATGGTGGATGAATGGGTCTTGGAAAGACTTTCATCTTCGTTGCAGCAGCAATGATATGCAAATTGGTGACTGAGAATGTTGTAATGTGGTTGCCACTGTCCATTTTATGGGGGAAAACTCTTGAAGAGTGAGTGATGGTAGAGCAAAATGGCCTGCCCTGCATTGTTGGTGAAAACCGGGAGTGGTATCTGTCCCAGAGATTCCATTCCGTGCCCCAATGGCTGTTGGAGATCCAATGAACACCACCCTACAGGCATCGAACACTTGTATCAGCCCTTGAACGAATCCCAGTGTTCACAATGTTCCAGATCCAGAGACTGTCAAGACTGTCATCGACCAAATGACAAATTGAACCTATTTCAAACTCTGCAACTTGTTGTCTGCAGAAAATCCAAATCTTACCCACAAGAATCAAAACACCAGTATTGATGAGCTGCAAAAGCGATGGAATATCCACCTGGCATTATATGATACCTTGACATCCAGAGCGAAACCATTAAGCGATGGCCAACTCTCCTACTGTGCATGGAGGTTTGGGATTGTTGATCACTCCCCTCGGTAAACCGCTGAGAACAGTGTGGGGTGGCTGATTGCGATGACTGTGACAATTGGGTTCAAACTTCATTTCACAGCTTCACCAGGAATCCATTCACTCTATGACCGGTGTTATCAGATGATGTGGCAGTTGCCAGGTGTACCTGACAATTCAGACGATGATACTGTAATGGAAATGCAATGCACAGAGGCATTGTACTCCACTGGGAGGAGTCTGATATATGCTATCCGGACAGGAGACGAAGTTGCTGAACAGGATGTGGTGCGCAGGATGATACAGATTGCAATGCCTTGGACTATAAAAAGGTGGGTGGAATCGAAACTAGTTAATGGAAAACCACTCGTTCAGATACTGAATGACAATGCACCCATCATTGTTCCCCAGTCGACTGACGTCGAGGAAGCAAAACTGAAGACTCTGGTGGAGAGATCCACTTCATGGGGTGCTTCAGGAGTATGGAGGGTTCATAGATGGCAGCTAACTTGATTCTGGTTAGTTTTGGAAGACACAGAGGATCACAATGACACTTCTGGCCAATGGGACAATGAATGGACACATGATACTTGGGTGAATTCTCCAATTTTCAGATCTCTGAGAGAGATACGTCTGCGAATCCTTGTGAATGAACCTGTGGAGTATCTCGAACATCACTATGCAGATGAATTCAGAGTGGCACTTGTTCCTGAACACAACAGAAATGAAATTGCACTCCCTGGTGCACCTTCTCCACACCAGGCAGTGCAATTTTGTCCTCTTCCAGGCCATGTTTGTCAATTGAAGTGGTGGCTAACCAACTATTTTGGAGATAATATGGATATATTCTACATGTATGCAGAAATGGGCAATGATAAAGGCACAGAAATGCAACTCAAATTCATGGATTTACACAATTCCTCTGTATTTGTAACTACACCCAAAGTGGGTGGGACAGGCATAGATCATACAGCAGCAAAGCATGCAGTAATAACTCAAAACTTCTGGGCTTTGAATGATCAGTGGCAGGCATTTGCACAGCGTTGTCCACCAAGGGCAAAACAGAGTCCCATACACATGGTTACTGAATACAGGTCCTGGGGGCTATGATAATTGCGCTGGTGATCACCACCAACCGTCTGGAGTGGCACAGAATGGATTCATGCAGAGCGTGATGAGTCAACCGATCATTACAACGATGATGATTTCCCACATTTTGCAGTCTCATGAGGATCATACACAGTAGCTGACATTGAATTAAGATACATTGCAGTCTGATGAACAATCATCTCAGATTGTTAGGACAATTCATCAAGGTACGCCTCTTTAGACATTCAAAGAACATCTTTTTAACTGATACAAATAGTCCAAAAGATGGTTTGTAAGGCTCAGTATACTGCATAGATTAATCCACTGTCTATGACAGTTTGAAGCGAATCAAAGATCAGATGTTGCAATTTTTATAAGGGGATTTCAGTGGCCTTCAGGATGACTAATAATGACGAATATGAGATAAAGTCAATTAATAATCTACATTACATGTTCCTGGCTGCCCAATCTCACAAAAAATGTCATCAGGCAAATGTTGAGCATGATGTAGCAAAAGGACTTCGAATTATTTGTCAGTTCCAAATTTGTGGTGCTCCAGGATCCAGATTGTGCATATGTAATATGAAGTCGACACAATGAATGAGCATAATTCAACTACTATCATGTACACTGCAGAATATCCGGGATATGGCATGAGTCTTGTGACCTAAGGTGAAGCCCCATATGCTACCCCAGCAAGGCGATACGGAGTTGCTGTATCAGAATATGAGATACTTGCTCGCTGATTCATAGCAATCCTTCAACAGTTACTGGCATATGATCGATATTTGTTGCCTCAGAGAATCTTCATCATGTGTGTTGAGTTGCATTATAACAGCTCCAGCACGGCACATTTGCCAATCCCATTTGGCACTGAGACACTCTAGGTGATATTATGTACTTTGGTTAGAATATGGGACATGGCTCAGTGATTCATGGCAAAGCTGCAGCGTTTGTCTGCATATGATCGACTTTCAGGTGCAACAAAAAAAGCTTTCACATATATCTTGAGTCACGTTATGACAGCTCCTGCACAGCAAGCATGCCGATCCCATTTGGCACTGAGACACAATAGGCAATATTGAGGACTTTCGTTAGAGTGTAATACATGCCTGGCTTACTCGTGGTAATGTCGCAGCTTTTGCTGCGATTTAATTGAAGTAGATGTGCAGCACAAAGGCTTCAGCACATATCCATAAGACTGATTGATCACTGCATAGTTGCCAATCCCAGTGGAAATATGGTCAGTCTGTGCGACCTTAATTACATTTGTTGCGATATGAGACGCAGGCTCACTTAGTCCTGCCAAAGCAACAGCTTTTGCTGGCCTATGTTCGAACTGCTGGTACACAGGAGAATCCTGGGCATATTGTTATGACAGATCCAGCACAGCATATTTGCACATGCCATTTGGCAATGAAGTCGGGCTAGGTGATATTGAATACTTCTGTCAGAATATGAGACATGGGCTTACATATTTGTAGCAAAGTTGCAGCATTTGCTGGCATATCATTGAAGTTTGAGCACACCTCAGATCCGTATTCCAGAGTGTCAGATGCTGATACTCAGCACAGATATTCATGGCTACACTGCAGCTTTAGTGGCCGGGTACTTCCTGGCCTGTGTTTAAAGTTCTGGCACAACTGAGATCTGCAATCAAGTCGAAAATGAGGTTCTTGGATATGTATGAAACCAACTTTGGCCAGCTGCGGCTCATTATGGATGTATCATTCCGGCCCAGAAACACCTTGAAAGCAACAAATTTGTCACCAAAGCGTATGTATCCCAATTTTTAGTAAACAATATATTGTTGTTTCCATCATTCTCGTCATGTTTTCTTCGACTTTGAATATGTGGACGCAGTGCACACAGATTGCCATCTATCAAGACACTTTAGATTACAGTGCAGGGGAGGTGGCTCATTCCACTCAGCCTCTGCTAGTATGTCAAGCTATGCGTGATTGGGATATTGAAGGCCGCCACTAAAATGCCTTGAACTGTCAGCTATGTGTCAACTTGTCCGTTGGAGGAAAGTCACCCTGTACAACTAAACCATAAATGCACAGACGTGGGCAATTAGTGACCCCACTCAACCCGATATTGACTAAGTAATTTAATTCAACCTATGCTTCGAAATCCTAAAACTGCTTCTGCTTGTTTGGGCTGTTTTAATGGAGCTGGAACGTTAGAGGTAGAATCTCAAATGACAGATTCTGTTCACCGACTCTACAACATGGCGGGCAACTCCCGCTAACATATATGCCGCACTGACTGAATGAAGTCTAAGTTCTGAATGGTTTGAATGCTGACATACCTTAATTCTGACTAGCTTGTATGTTTGGGCCACCAAAACTCGTATCTGAAATTAGATTATATGAACTGATTTCCATCAAGAGTGAAGTTCGAAGAGAGAGAATTTTCAAAGTTCACATTAAGAATGGACAGCTTTGAGGAGTGCAATGAACTGTCAGAGTATGGCGAGCTTGCAATCCTTGCCCATTGAATCCAACCAGAACCATTTACACTTTGGTGCATCTCAATGTTCAAAACTGTATGCATGTAATCATCATTCCTCCGTCTGTTGTAAGATGATTTCTCACTCTGCGTTCATACCATAGTAGCATAGCGCTTTCAACCCCAACATTAATTGAAGTCAACATTATAGCAGTGATATAGCAGTGAGACTCACAATGAATATGTGATTAAATGGTGTACAACTTACTAGATATTTGGTGTAAAATCAGAATGTAAGTGAGTTTTCATGACCCATTTGGTTGAAATCTTGGCATCACCAAGTGCTCAAATCTAGATGATTATCCCTGAATCATCCATTGTACCTTACCCTTCTTTCTCTGCACCTGAATTTCTCCTCTGTATAGCAAAATTCTTTCTCTCATCCATTCACTGCAATATTTTTGAAAAGGAGATTCTGCTGACACTGCCCAGATGAACGTGTGGAAGTGAAGTTACGCTTGTGATATTGCCTTATTGACCACTAACTTAGTTGCAGCATCCTAATACAATAGAATATTGTGAAAAGATGTGCGTCCTCCAGAAGGATATACCACATATAGAGATGTCTATTTCTCCTCAATCAATAACAAACTTAGTATAAACTCTTGCAACTCAGCTGTCACTCCCAAGGTCCCAAATCTATCGAATTCTGCAGATTCTAAATGCTGTACCAATTCTATATAATGGGTGCACCTAAAATGCTTGAACATTCACGTATAATCAATACCTTCAAATAGTTACATGCAGGGGCACATGTTTTCATTCAGCTTCTCAGTACTATATTTACCCAGAACCAAGGGTTACTTAATGTTGCAAAGTTTGCTCTGGTGCATCTAGTTCTATTTTATGTGCGTTAACTATAGCCAACCTTGAATTCTTCCACCCATACAGATTATTAATGGCAGTTACAAACATTCAGCAGTAGGAATCCATTTTTCACGGCGCACCTGACAAGGAATGCTTCCATTCTCGTGTACCTGTCAACTACCTGTATCGCACACCCTGTATTGCCATCCTCGATACATATATCAACCATTGATGTCATCTTTCCTGATTCTAGTATGGCAGGCTTAGAATGACATCCTCCTCGACTATGTGCAACTTCTTGCTCCATTTTTCCATATATTCTGTTGCACGTAAACTAATATTTACTGCTTATACATTCTCTCCCATATTTCGCAACATTCCATTTTCATTACCACAAATGGAATCTACGCCTGGCCAGGTGAGGAATTACTACTTACAGAAGAATCAAGAAACACACCTAGAGAGATCACTCGCATTCCAGAATTCAGCCACTCTTTGTTGTCCATCAAATGATTGTCTTCGAATGATCTTCTATGCTGCATTGTGTTATGGAGTACTAATGTCCCCGAATGAATTATTGTAGCAGCACGACAATATCGATCAGGGGATTGGTGATAACTGAAGTGAATATCCTGTAGTGTCCACCATATTATTCAACTTTGAAGAAGACCATTTGGATCACCATCAGGAGGTTCTGCTTCTAGGCCAGGCATAGCAGGACAAGTCATTATGAACTGTAACAATTCAACTGAAAAAGAAATGGAGCCATGCCAATACAGTCATTCCACACCTTCCACTTCCAAATTCCCCGAATCCAGCTTGGGCAATGGTATTACCACTACTCAAACATCAAAAGTCAGCCCTCCTCAACAAATTATCCGACTCTGATGATTCCCCATCCACCCAGGCGCTGCCACTACACAAATCTAGTGGAGACCAGAATGTTCCACAACCCTAGGCCGGTGCAGATCAGAATGTTCCCTAATACCAAAAGGCTACAGTTGAGGTAGCAAAAAGATTCATAAAGACAATCTTATTAAAGAAGTCTTCATGGGCAATTTTTTCCGTTGACAAATGCTCGATGGTCGAAGAAGCTTGGAAAGTAGCCATTGAAGCCCAGGATTATCAGCAGGCATTAGCAGGCGCTCCAGTAGTGATGCTATATGTGTGTCACTTGCCCAGCAGTCCATCTCTTAAAATTGATCCGCAAACATGAGAAGCTGTATGTCTGGGATTCAGTTTAATGGTACTCTATCAGATTTCGGATACGAACTACACCCAAAAATGTAGATAATTAAAATTGATGATAAGTACCATTTGAGGATAGTTGGCAGATGGGGTATGTCAAACTGTTGTCCTTAGTTACCAGTTAGATTTGCACTCTGAGACTGGGCTTCGGATCCACACTATGGACCTCCTGTTTGACAATGCATATCTCTTCAAGGTTGTTGATGATAAGAAATCATGGTTCACCCAAAGGGACATACTTGATTTAATTTTCCAGCAATTTTTCCTCACCACCAATAGCTTGGGGTACCAGCCTAGAACAGCCCAGTATTTCCAATCTCTCACTCTGCAGACTGTAGTGCTACCTGCTGCAGCTGCTCATTGTACACCATCTGAATATGCCAGTGGAAAGACCGCCACAGTAATGATTTCTCAAGATTAATATCAAGGTACATTTTGACTGTCCCCTCTGATACATTTTACTCCGGAAGCTACTGCACTCCATCAATCACATTGGTGGGCCGCATTACACCTCCCTACGGTGCACCTCCACAGCAACAGGTGCTCCCCGATTCCTGTCAGTGCTTCTCATCCCAGCTTTACGCTCTTCAATTTCATTCCATGCTCAATTCACCCCTTTGCGCGCACCTCAATTCCCCACAGTACACCTCAGTCTGGATTCTCACTTCAACTTTGAATTGTACACCTTTTACACTCTCTCCCCCACCTGCACACAGACCCAGACACATGCACCCACAGGCACAGACCACTTCTACCCACTCTTCCGCGGGTGTGGGCGCTCGTCCGTTCCTGTTGGTGTGCAACACCATAGATTTTGCGCTTCTCGAACCCCATTGCCACTGTTTGTTTCCTGTCGGCACTTCTCGGTCCCTATCAGCGCTCCCAAGGCTATATTAGGCGATTCTGAATCCCTGCCAGCACTTCTCATCCTAGGCTTGGTGCTCTTTTTCATTCTGCGCTCCTTCAACACCTTCTGTGTATTCCTCTTTTCCACACAGCACTCCCCATCTCCCCCTCCTCTTGTCATGGTGATTGCTCCCCTGTTTCATCCGAATTATTGTTACATTTCAAATCCGCATTCAGATTCGCAGCTAGGTTACATCTCATTACACCTTTGTTTCATATCACACACATCAGCAGAATGGATTTTAGTCCCTGGGAGCCTCCAGGAGTGTGTGAGAGGAGGTGGAGTGTAAACTTAGAAGCACCAATGTCAGTAGAGAAGCAGACCCTAGGAGGGCATGCCGGCTGGCCATCAGAGTAACCAGAATCTCTGATGACAGGTACGGGAGCACCATGGAAGCGGTTGTGAAAAATTCTGGAGCACCTGGGACTGTCACCCAACAAATATGGAAATCGCAAACATACTCTGAGAGATGTCGGGTTCTGATGGATATTCATTTGAAGCACTGCAGGCATGATCTTAGATTCTCCGGATGTGAATGAGCAATAAGAATACCCTCCATCTATGATGCATAGAATATTGTTGATTATCAACTTCTAAATCATACTATAGTACCCAGCATCTTATCAACATTCAATTGTTTGTATCGCAACATTAAGGAGAACCAAAGATAATGGTTAGTGATTCAAAAATGAAAGTACGTAAAACTGAAACAATAACCTGACTAGGCGATTGGAATGATATCAATGGATCAAAGTCTTAATGTCATTCACTAAATCTCCCATCTCATCAGGACCAATATACACACGTACATACAATTCATCAACAGTGCAAAGAAGCTGGAGGTGCTCCTTAAAATTCCGGATGATTTGGGCCTGGAGAGCGGGTGAAATTGAATTCCAATGTTGTTTTGCTCGATATGTGATATCTAAAAGATTGGAATCGAGATTAGCTTATGGTGAATCAAAATGCAGTTTGAAAGTCACTATGATCAATTCAGGGGAAAAAGACGTGCACCTCCAGGAAAGCAGGAGTGCCTGATGTGGTGTGGGAGGTGGGCATGGGGAGTGCTGATGGTGATGGAGGAGTGCAGAATGAAATTGAGGGGTGCAAATCAAGGCCAAGGAGCGCCGACGGAGATTGAGGAGCGCATTTATAACACAGCAGTCTATCCATGCTGAGCAGCGCCAACAGAAGAGGGAGGTAAAGAGTCTGGAATGAAATAGTGGTGCTCCTAATTGAGGTCAAGGAGGAGATTGAGCATCACCCATCTTTGAGAAGAAGTGCTGACAGAAAATGCACTATCAAACACTGAATGAAATATCGAAGCGCCAATCCAGACCGAGGAGCGTTGATGGGGATTATGGAGTGCCGATGGGGATTGAGTAGCACCCATTCCAGACAAGGAGCCCAGACAGAAAAGGCAGTATGCAGTACTGAATGACATGTCGAAGCACCAATCCAGATTGAGGAGCGCCACCGGGAATTGAGCAGTGCCCATTCTAGAGTAGTAGCACGGACAGAGAAGGCAGTATGGAGCACTGAATGAAATATTGATGTGCCAATCCTGACTGAGGAGTGCCATCAGGGATTAATGAGCACCGACGGGGATTAAGGAGCGCCCATCCTACAGGAAGAGTGCAGACAGAAAAGGCAGTATGGAGTGCTGAATGAAATATCACAGCACCAATCCAGACTGAGGAGCGCGAACAGGGATTGACGAGCATCCATCCTGGAGGAGGAGTGCGCACAAACAAGGCAGTATGGAGCGCTGAATGATGTATCAAAGCGCCAATTCAGAGTGAGGAGTGCTAACGGGGATTGAAGAGCATCTATACTGGCATAGAAGTACGATTGGGGGGGGGTGTAAAGCAGCCCCACAATGTGTAATTGATGAGTGTAATGGCTTCTGCAGAAATACAATCTATTACCATGGGAGGGCAAAATTTGCCTTGATATTCATCTTGAGAAAACATTACTGTAACCTTCTTTCCGGTGGCATACTCAGCCAGCTTGCAATGAATATCTGCGGCTACATGAGCTAGCATCTGTGGTGTGAGCAGTTGAAAGAACTACGATGTGGTTGGTTGTCGCCCCTAGCTATTGGCGGTGAAGACCAACAGATGATAGATTAAGTCAAGCACTTCCATGCACGTGAACCATGATTTCATATCATCAATGACCTTGGAGATATATGCATTGACAGACAGGAGATTCTTAAATGGGATTTGAAGCTCAGACTGTGATCATAAATACAACCGGTAACAATGGACATTAGTACGACGAGCTCCAGCTGCCAAACGCCCTTGAGTGGTACTAATTTTTAGTTTTCACCATTTGTATTTTTGGCGTTTAGTATCATCATAATTCCAATCGAGAAGCAGAACACAGAATATACACTTCCACCTTCTCGGATTTTGGGATCCATTTTAAGAGATGAATCACCAGGCAATTGACACACTGATGGCACACCTACAGGAGCACCTGTCAATGCCCACTGACGATCCTGGGCTTCAATGGCTAGTAGCCAAGCTTTGTCAACCATTGAGTACATCTCCTCAGAAATGATTGGCCAGGGAGTCTTTGTGAATACAATTGCCTCCATGAACCATTTAGCTACCTCAAAAGTTGCCTTCTGGTGTTAAGGAACAATTTGATCTCCGCTGGCCTTTGGTTGAGGGACATTCTGGTCTCCACCAGCCTTGTGAAACGGGAGCGCCTGTACAACATCAGACTGGCATGATATGTTGATGGTTGACTTTTGGCATTTGAGCAATGGTGGTGCTATGGCTTCGAGTAGGTGTTGTAGGTTTGAGAGTACAGTGTGGGCAATGACAGTATTGTAGGTACGGGTTTGAGTGCGGTCATCACGTGGGTTGGTTTAGGGTTGAGTGCGGCGGAGCCGCATGCACTGTAGTTCTTGTGTACGTGTCAATTAGACTGAGCGAGAGTCAGTGAGTTTAGGTCAATAGAGAGATTCAGGACACAGGACACCGGACACCGTACAACAGGTAATGAGACAGGGCACTTCGCTGATTTGACGAATTGGACTCGGATAGAGATTTCGAATTGCGGCATTATCGACACGGTCTCGGAGGAGTACAGACAGACAGACTCGACATGTGTACGGACGACAAGATGGCCGAATCGACAGCGATCTCGATTAAGAAGTTTGATGGTACGGACTACAAGAGCTGGAGTTTGGAAGTTGAAATACTCTTGGAGCAGAAGCAGGTTCTCAGCATTGTCGACGGTACAGAGGAACCACCGGATGCAAAGGGCGGGACAGAGTTTAAAGCATGGAAGAAGCAACATGGAATCGCACGGTCGACCATTCTCCTCGCAATGGAGCGGTCATTGCAGCAGCAGTATGGCATTCAGAAAGACGCAAAGGCGCTGTGGGATCAGCTGAAGGAGGACTACAAGTCAAAGGTGAAGCTCAATGTGTGGGCTTTGCGTGACGAGATCTCAGCGGTGAAATTGAGCGATTGTGAGAATGTACAGGAGTACGCATTGAAGATTCAGAGTTATGTGAATGACTTCAATCTTTGCGCCGATACCGATAACTCAAGTAGTACTGGTAGTGATACGATTCCAAAGAGCGAGCACACCTATTATCTGATGAAGGGCGTACCGAAGGATGATGATTGGAAGTTTTTCACCCAGTTGATGTACGACAAAATCGACACCCTGGCCGACAAACCGGAGGAGATTGTCACGAAGATGAAAGCCCACCAAGCGCGGCATCAGCAGGAAGTCGACTTGGAAAGCATCGAATTGTTGGCACTGGCTAAGACGCAGACGAAGAGCGAGAAGCGGAGTTCAAAGCACTCTCGGAAGTCCCGGAAGTCCCGTGGTAGCGGCAGTGAGAGCGATGGTAGTAGTTCGGAGAGTGAGATGCATCACCGCAGGCGTACTCAGGAATGCTACAGATGCCATCAGGTGGGGCACATTGCACAGTATTGTCCAAGCACTGCACCGGTGGAGAGCGTAGCACCGACAGAGAAAGCGGAAGCGACGACGACAACATCAATTGAGAATTATTGGATGACAGTTACGAACGGAGAGAGCCCATTGAACGAGAGCTGGTACTTGGATTGTGCCACCACTACTCACATTTGCGGAGATCGGCGAAAGTTCGAACGGTACACTGAGTATACCAAGAGAGAAGAGCGGGAGATCCGCGATTTGGTGGGAAGGGTAGCAGGAAAGGCCATCGGGCACGGAGATGTTCGGTTGAGGCTTCGACTACCTGGAGGCCGCCGTATACACGAAGTAGTCGTGAGAAACGTCTTGCATGTCGAAGGAGCAAACAACTCACTGTCACAATCGGGGCTTGTGGATCGGGGGTTGCGGATTGATGGTCGAGGAAATCTTGTGGGCGTGGCACGCCGGATTGGAGGATTATTCCGGCTGGATGTGAAGGTTGCAGGAAAGCTGCATCGATCGAGAGAGAGCAGACGACACACAGTACCGAATGCTGCTGATGAGCACTTCTATTGACAGTTCTTGGTGCCGGAGGAGCCGAAGAAAGTGATATCGAGCGAGAGGTTGATTGTTTCGGAGGAGCTTTAGGCACGGTTGATTGTTTGGGGGAATTCTGGGCTAGGTGTCGTTTGGGAGAAGCTTCAGGCAAAGCTCTATCTTCGTTTTCTTTAGAGTTTAGCACTTACGGTCGTGATACCGCCCTGGAGGAGTGTAGGTACGGGTTAGAGTGCAGTCATCACATGGGTTGGTTTAGGGTTGAGTGCGGCGGAGCCGCATGCACTTTAGTTCTTGTGTATGTGTCAATTAGACTTAGCGAGAGTCAGTGAGTTTAGGTCAATGGAGAGATTCAGGACACAGGACACCGGACACCGTACAACAAGTATCGGCACGGCTCCGTTTCTTTGTCAGTGGAACTCTTGTTATTCGTATTGTCTTATCATAACTTGCCTGGTCAGAATGTAGGACCTTTTGCCAGTTCTCCAAATCGTCTTCTTTGATATTGGATGACAACCTGGACTCGCGAGGGTCTTCACTCTTGTCATTGCTGATCTCCCGATCGGTATTGTCATCATCCAGCTTGACCAGAATCATCGCCCAGACATTAGCTATTTCCAACACTATAATTAAAAGCTGGGTTGGAAGTTTAAACATTTGATTGCGAATGAAGATTGGCCCTCTTCTTGAATGCACTTGAAAGTGCTCTCTCGCGGTGTGGTTTTTAATTCTTCTGTGAATAGTGATTCCTCACCTGGCTGGCTGTAGGTTCCAGGTTTAATGAAGTGAAGTTGGGAATGGAGAGTGAAGTATACTCCGGTAAATATAGTAAGAAGTTTAATTGAATAACGAGAAAACAGGTCAACAAAGTAACATGTGGGCAAGCAGAATGCAATTCAAGGCGTGTCTGGAAAATGCCACCCTCGTCCCAGGCGAATACAATTCAAGGCGTGCCTGAAAACAGTCTGGAAGATAGGTCGGCGGTTGATATTTATATTATTGATTCTCGTTCATTGTTGTGGTTTAGGAAGCATCAGGTGCGCCAGATTGGATGGATTCTTCACCCCCCCAATTCTCGAATATTAGCATTCATATCTAACTACGCTATTGATGCAAGATTTTGAGGTTGGTTTAAGCCAACATACCTGGAATTGAACCAGACGCAGCTGAAAAAGTCGAGACATTTTCACGGTCGTATCGCTAACTAACGCTCAGTACCAAACATACGGAATTCTGAGAAATAGAGGAATTATGATCACCCCTGCATATGACTCCGCTGAAGGTAGTTCATTATGTCTCAAGTTGGTGCATATGAGTGGTCACCGCGTGGCACAGAATTATCAGTGTGTTGAACAATCTTGCAGATCTTGGACGGAGAATAGTATTGGGACCTTAGTGAGTGGCAACAGTTGAAGTTACAGGGTTCAAAATCAGTTTGTTGCTGACAGTGAACAACTATGAATGTCCGAATGCAGTATACCAGTCGGAAGGACACCCTACGATAATGATATACTGTTGTTATGAGATCATGCAGCAAAATTAGCGGTCGATAAGGCAATGTTGTATGCTGAACTTCGCTTCCAGCGGTCCGAGTCTGCTGAATCACAATATGTATGCAGATAGTGTAAGAGAAGACAGAGTATTTGGGGTTACAAAGAAGAGATTCAACATAGAGAGAAAACGGTAAAGAAAAGATGAAGATTCAGGGGTAATCTAATTGATTCCAGTTGTCGTCAATGCAAAGAGTGCTAGCAAATGAGTCATAAATAGTCACTCGCATTAAGATGTTGCTAATAATATCTTGTAAACACCGCCTCATTCAATTACAAACTCATCATCAGTCTCAATGCTATAATTTTGACTTAACATCAATTTCGAGGTTCAAAGCAGTGCATAAGAATGATATGAAGGGGTCATGAGGCTTAATCGGATAGTGAAAAGAAGAATACCAGCATGTTGTTCCGGCGAATTGATGTGCAGTGAGCATTCAGTTGGCATGCAGGATTCAATCTAATATAATGGCTGGGATTTTAGGCTTGCCTTACTTTGACAAGTACTTGTACTCTCAGAAACTGCGTTTTCTTAACTTGAGCTTTCATCATAATTTGTTTATTGTGCACTGTTCAGATCTGACATTGGCGGAAATCAGATAATGTCTGTTTATTAGTTTTCACGAACTTCAGGCGTTCATGATATGCGGTAGGTGGGAGCTTGCCAGTTGCTGATTGAGTGCCTGAGCAGAGACTAGCATTCAGATTCAATCTCTTTGACCTCGCTTGATGGAAATTGGTTTACATAATCTATTTTAGAGTACGGTTTTTGGCGGCCCAAACATACAAGTTAGTCAAAATGTAGTTAAGTCTGCATTGGAAGCGTTCTGAATTTAAGCCTATTCGAGGAAGTGTAGAATACAAGTGAGCCGGAGTCGCCAGTCATCTGCAGAATTGCTGAGTAGACAGTGTATTGGGTTGTTCACTCTCTCAAGCAGCAGCTCCTGTATGGAGCCTGAACAAGAGAAGCTATTCTAGGATCTAGGATATGTAAAGTCCGAACATACTTCTTAGTCAAAATCTAGTTCAGTGTGGTTACTTATCGCCTAGGGCTGTGCATCTAGGGTAAGCATGTGGTGGACATCTTCCTCCAAAAGGTAAGTTGACACGGAGCGTGACAGTTATGGCATTTAAGCGATGGCATTCATAGACGGATCAAGCATCAATTCATATATTAGCTGAGGGCGAGCGGGATGAGTCGTGCCTGCAACAAACTGTGTAGTGTCTGAATGGTGACACACTGTGTGTGCTGGCAGCCCCAGATTCAAAGCATTCAGAGGGGAAGAAAATATGCTTCCAATGGAGCGAAATAAATCATTCAACAGTAATGCGAAGTGGGTATACACGGTTCAGGGGCATGTCTGGAGTAAGATCATATGTTAATAATAAGTGGCGCCTTGTCAAAATTGGCCGGTGAATAGAATATGCATGTGGTGTCAAGTCTGAGACCATCAAACTTGACAGGATAGTACCTTTGAGGTGTGCCTGAACTTCATTTCTGAGCAAGGATATACTTCGGAGTATTCTGCAGGAAAGCCTGGAATACGCGAGCGGTTTCTCAGGATACGAATCATCAACTCGATATCGCTTAGACAGTCGCTTCATTCCTGGTTGTTTAAAGATATATTGTACTGGATCTGCCTGAGGAGAGTCAGGAAGTTGACAGCGATTCTCTTTCGCAATTGACTGTAAATTATTGAACATTGTTGATTGAGTGAATATCCCGAATTCTAACACGACTCCTGTATCTGGTGCGCCTGAAATAGACAAGCAAGAAAGAATTGGAATCAAACGTGTTTATTCAGGCGCACCTGAAAAGACTGATCCCGTTCGCAGATATCACGATCTGTAATCCACATGGACAATATAGAATGATGATGTGCAGTGAATGTAGCTTTGGCAAATTCTCAACACAGATTATATTTCACCGCCGAATTTCACTTAGTCTACCATTACACTGGTACAGCCGCATTTCATCCCATAATGGTTCATCCAAATGAGGCTATAATTTAGATTCAGTTTAACATTGACATCATCTCATATTCAGCACTATAGTCAACTAACACAAAATGGAATCCAACTCTAACCAATACTCCTGGACTCCTCAATTGCGTCTTATTCTCCATACCATTTGCCTATTTTGCATCAGTTGGTGAGATTGTATTGGTTGAATGTTGCAAGAGGGGTACCTTAATTTCACTGCCCTGATGATTATCGTTCATCCTCACCATCTGACGGCAAGAAGACTCCATACTTCGTAAGCTGCTTTGTATGGTGCTGACGACACTCCAGAGTCCGGTATATCATCGTCTTGATGATGTTCGGTCGGCTCAGCACACCATGCAGGACTCTCATTTGAGCCACTCCAGGGAGCTGGTGGAGATCACTCGCTCTGTTCTCATAACCATTACGTCCAGTGTTGAATAACCATGTGTGTGGATCTCTCTTTTGCCCCAGTCGGACAACCTGTGCAAATGCCTGGCGCTGCTCATTCAATACCCAGATTTTCTGAGTTGTTATTGCATGGTTTGCTGCTGTGCTATTGAGGCCTGTCCCACCCACTTTGGGTGTAGTTAAAAACACAGAGGGATTTGGCGAATCTTGGAATTTCAGCTGCATTTCTGTGCACTCATCATTGCCCATTTCTGCGTACATGTAGAAATTATTCAAATGATCTGCAAATAACATTGTGAGCCACCACTTCAAAAGACGAACATGGCCTGGCAGCGGACAAAATAGCATGACCATTTGAGGAGGAGGTGCACAGTGCAAGGCGCTGTCATTACCTTCAAGTTTATGCAGTAGCACCTCATTTGATACTTCGTCTTCGTCAGAGTTCAGATACTCCTCAAGTTTGTTGACAAGCATTCACAGAAATTGGTCTCTCTGCGAACCCAAAATCAGAGAATCCACCCAAGTATCGAGTGGCCATTCATCGCACCATTGTCCTGAAACGTCATTACGATCCTTGGTGTTTACCAATCCCAATGAGAAACATGCCAGCTCCCGTCTATGTCCCCTCCACGCTCCTGAAGCACCCTGTGAAGTGAATCTCTCTTCAAGAGTCATTAGTTGAGCTTACTCTTCCTCAGTCCCTTCGAGATCAACAAGGTGTGCATTCTCCATTGGTATCCGAATAAGTGGTTTCCCATTGACGAGTTATGATTCTGGCCACCTGCTGAAAGTCCGGGGCTTTGCAATATGGATCAACCGGTGTGCTGCATACTGTGGAGTGTCATGGTCTTCAGTCCAGCTGGCGTGCATCAAACTCTTAACAGCGGAATACAGTGCATCGGCAGTGTGCTTTTCCCTCACAGTATCATCCTCTGGATGCTCAGGCACACCTGCAAACAGCCACATTGTCTGATACACAGGTCATAGAGTGAATGGAATCCCGGCGTTCCAGTGACTCGAAGTTTGAATCCAATTCTTGCATTCCTCGCAATTCTCCAGCCCACGCTATTCTTCATTCTGTACCGATGAGACTCATCAAACATCCCAGAACTCCATGAACAGTGTGAGAGCCGGCCATTACTTGATGGTTTCGCTCTGGATGTTAAGGTATCATACGACACAAGGTGGATATTCCATCGGTTTTCCGGCTCATCAATACTGGTGTTCAGATCATCATTGGTGTGATTCACATTTTTGGCGTGCAATAAGTTGACCTGTTTGAAATTGGTTCGATGTGTCATCTCGTCGATAACAGTCTTGAAGGTCTCTGCCACTCCAGGCATTGTGACCACAAAGATTTCTTCATGGGCCAATATATGTGCTGGATGCCCATGAGGTGGAGTTGCTTGTATCCCAAACAGGCGAAAAGGCAAAGATTTTGATCTCTCGAGCAGATACCACTTCCGTTCCGCACCTACAATACTGGGAAAGTCATTGTCCACCAAAATCACCGACTCATTAAGGGTATTCCCCCATAAAATTGACAGTGGCAACCCCATTACAACTTTCTCAGTCATCAATTTGCAAAGCTAGGCCGCTGCAATGGAGCTGAAAGTCTTTCCAAGACACATTTCATCCACCCCCAGTGCTTCTGGCATATCCGCATCCCAAACCCATCTCCTCACATTGAACCAGATGTCCCAAACCAGATGTGCCAAAAACTTGGTTCCGGACTGGCCTGGAATTGTATACTTGTGGTCCCAATTACCGTCATCTCTTGATTGGCAAATTGGATGGGCATTCAGCAGCCTGGCCGCCTCATCAAGACACTCATGTTCAAATTTGTTGTTGATTGTGTTGAGAACAGTGCTCAATACTAAGCTAGTATTGTCTGGATCGAGAACCTCCTCACTATTCAGTTTCTTCTGACTCTCTCTTACACCCTTGTCGGATTTCATTGCATCCTCAATAATCTCTGTTAGTTGCTCCAAAGTACGTTGGGCAGATGGGCTCATACTCTGGTGCTCCTGAAATTCATCACAATGTATCGTATTTCACAGACAAGCATTTGGACCCAATAATATGCGAAATATAATCAATTCTATTGATGCAATCAGAACTTACATTAATACTATCAATCTCTTTCCCACCTACCTCCTCATCCGCCGCTCTTTCATTTTCTTCAGATCCCTCCGAAGTCTAAGTATACTGATTAGCAGTGCGCAGAATTGACTGTAACGAGGCTGGCGGGGATTACCTTGGCCGGTTTCATTACGTGCTCCACAATATCCTTTCCTGTCGCTGCCTTCATTTCTAGCAACAATAGTTTCACATTGTGTCTCAGTTTCAACTTGAAGCCATTTGGAAGGGAACTCTTGTATGAAATCTGACCATATAGAGGGTCATTCCTCATTTACCCGGGTTTGTACAATCTCATATACTCTCCATCCAATTCTTCCTGCGTCAATTTGCATTTGTATCTCGCAGTGAGACAATATGGTTCTTTCGGGCAACAATTTTTATTGATAAAATCAATCTGCTCCTCCGAGTGCCTGAAATCTGTGTACAAAGCTCGAAGTTGATCGCAGGAAGTCTGGTTATTGTTGCCATTCGGCACTCAATAAATCGTAACCATGAAAGTTGTATTTGGCAAGTCCGGGACGTTACCTCCTATTTATTTCCCCGTGTGCTCTCCCATATCCGTCGCCTGTTGCTTGGTGAAACACCTTCCGTTCTTCGACACCTCCCGAACCTCAGTTGCACATTTCCTCAAACCCGTCTCAACCCACTGTAGCCAAATCCATACAGCATTATCAAAGTTTTCCAAAAGGCAGCCAGGTCTTGAAAGTCTCCACACAATCAGCAACTGCCGTCTCCCAGTGAAGGGGTCCAACTCGCAGCTGTTTCAAATGGTTCTGTCCCGGGATAATGGACCGATGCTTCTTCTCCACAAACCCAGCCAGCCATACTTTCTTCCACTGGTTGAATGTACTAAAGTGGGGCTGCCCAATCCTTTGGGCAAATGGCTTCAAGCAGAGTTCCGTGTGCTTCAAGCTGATTGCAGCTTTCCCTTCCGCCCTGCCCAAGTCCAACAAATCATCGCTTTTTTAATCTGCATCAAATTCGTCTTAAGAAATCTCTGGTAATGAGTGCAAATCCGCAATCCCTGCAACATCTGTCCTCCATAGTTCGGCAGACAGCTGGAATCTTTACATTGCAAGGCCAAGGGGGGTTCTTCCAGACGCGCCAGGAAGTTGTATGTATGGTGTCGAGGCGGAAGATGTCGGCCAAATCACTGGATTGTTTCAAGGTGGTGCTGGAGGCACTGCAGGGGTGCCTGGAGATGACGGCCCCTGTCATGTGAATTGCAGAGGGGGGATCATTTGAGGTCCACTATAACCTCCCTGGGGGAAGTCGTATCCATGCCACGATGCCCCATAACTCGGGTGTCCTGGGGTTACACCAGAGCTTGGTTGTGAGCTTGGTGTTATTTTCAATGGGGCTGGGTGATTCAACTGGGGAGCTCCTGGAAATGGTGGCTTCCAAGGAGGGTAACTACACTCCGGTGGCGGTTGAAATTGATTTGGGGGTTGCCTGAATTGAGTGTCTTTGCTGATTGTATTTCCAGCATCATTATCTGATGCTTCAACATAGTTCTCTGGGTGTTGTTGTGAGCGAAGCAGCTCAGTGGTTGGAGTCATATTAGTTGTCTTTGGTGGAGATCCGTTCGTCGACATCGTATGTAAACAACAGATGGTCGCATACAAATTATTGATTCAATTGGTAGTTTCGAACGAAGCGCAGTGTAGTTGAGAATATTGAAGATAGCAGTAACTTTCGGCAGAATGAAGACCTTCTAAATCCATCTTATTTGTCACGAACTGTGGTGTTTCACTGCACCTTTGATCCCATGACACCTTGCAGAGAGAAAGAACTCATAAGTACACACATCTTGCCTTTCTTTGGTATATGGTCGAATTCGTATACTGGAAAGTTGGATAGAAGCTCAACATTGTTCAGTTCATGACTGTAAAGGTTATAGAAGGGATACGACATGATATCTCCAGACAACCAAGAAGAAGTAAATCTAGTTGGAAGGTTAGCACGAGTAGGTATTTTACACTCAAAATATGTAGGTACTACCTACTACTTCATTCAATATGTGGCCTGTGAGTCGAGCAGCAACTTGATTTCTTCCTTTTGAGTATGTTCTGTATACCTTGTTGTCTCCTCAGGATCCACCTACCAGTCAAGGATCGTTACTGACAAAAACATCCTACCAGCCTCATCAGTTCTTGATGATCACTGAGCAGGCATACAGCCAGCTAGGAAACTTCCATATTCATTGTATTAAGCTGATGTTATCCACTGCAAGAGGCACAAGCATAGAGACAATCCACCCAATGCCGCAATGACATAGTATATAAAAAGGCCGATTGTAGTAGCACCTGATGTACAGTATTTTAAGTTGATCACAGTCATGAGGAAAAAACTTTCTCTGCTAACAATTTCCAGTAGATAATGAGCAGCATCATTGTGCAGGATTTGATAGATGTTATCCTAGTTTGTGAAGAAAACTGATCATGAGGTGATTTTGTTTTACCCCTTCTCTACATTTGCTGGAGTGTGATGCGGCTTTGAAAGTGATACGCTAACCCAAGTTACCTCAATTTCAAACCAATATCTCTGAGGCTCAAATCCAGCAACAAACTATACCCTGTAAAGCATCATCGAGATTCATCAGAACACTGAGTGTTTCTCAAAGATGATCAATACTCGCCAGAAACATGTGAAATACTTCATCTGCAAAAAGAACTTATGCAACGAGAACTGACTGGAAGCTCACTATCAACATTATCACCCAATATCAATGAATAAAAGGCTAGTACCCAATGGAATTCTACCACCTGCCGGCTGGGATCACAATTGGCCATAATGGATTGACTACAGTAGGTGCACCACATCAGCAAAAAATATTTCCGTCCGGGCGGAATGGCTCCGTCAGAGTGGACGCGCTCCGTCAGAGCCGTCAGAGACACCCCGGTGGCGGATTACTCCGTGCCCGGCCTCAATTCCACGCATCGCGTTGCATATCGCCCTCCGATCGCTGTTTCACCGTTTCCTCCTTGCTCTGTCGGTCTCCTATGTTAAACGAAAGCTCTGGCGTTGTGGCCAACTGTGACCATATGTCGGAATGGGTTCATTGGGTACGCGCTTGCATTGGGATTGCAATGCGATGGGTGACGCTGCGAAAATCTCTCCTCACGTTCCTTCTACCTGCACGCAAAATGCAATTCTCTCTTTACTAATTATACGGGATTGCAAGGCGATGGGTGATGCTGCGAAAATCTCTCCTCGCGTTCCTTCTACCCGCGCGCAAAATGCAATTCTCTCTTTACTAATTATACGGGATTGCAAGGCGATGGGTGACGCTGCGAAAATCTCTTCTCGCGTTCCTTCTACCTGCGCGCAAAATGCAATTCTCTCTTTACTAATTATACACATCATTCCAAGTCGCCAGATCTATGTGGCTATTGACAATCCATCGCTCGTTCCGTCCATCTCCTGTCTTATTACTAGTAGCTATCTCTGGAATTACGTGCGCGCAGCCGACGATGTTTCCCACGCTGAAAGCTTGCAAAGTAACGGCTGCCGGTGCTTTTCTCACTTGTACAAATTTCGAGACCGGATCCAAGTTACCCGAGTTTCCCGGTATTGTGGTGCGCGCCATGGCTAATCAGTACTCAACGAAAGCTTCATCCTCGTTTTGGAGTTTGATTTTGAATAGTCGTTGCAGTTGCCACGGGAGACGCCCATTCAGCGCGCCATAACACCTCCCCGGGCGTTGCTTTACCCACACCCAGTCGTTCCGTTGATCCCCTCTGCGCCAGCTCTGGCTTCCTGTGCATCGACACATCTGAGATATGTGTTCACATTCTAAACCCTCAACTTGAACCTTAATACCATGGTAAATACAGAGCTCCATTGCATGCAGTTGTTCATCCGATATATACGTCTTGTTATGACTCTTCTCCTTTATGAACTCCCGCGTGCCGCTGTATATTGCCGCGCGGTGTGTTGCATCTTGCGTATTGTCGAGTAATGCTCTGAAGTCTTTGATCTTAGCGTCAGGATGCTTTCCATCACGGCGGTTTTGGGGTCCCATGAATTCGGGCTTGGCATATGACTGGGGGCTCTGGGGGGCAGCCAGATCAGCACCAGAAGGGAGGACATTGCAGGCGGCAGCGCTGTTCTCCCAACGCTGAGCGAGGGCTTGGAGATTGAGCTCTCTGATTTCGAAGCATAGGATGCAACGCTGAAAGGTGAGTACTTGTGGCAGGTAGTTGAGATTGTGATTGGAGGCGTTCCAACCGTCCTTGAGGTTCGTTTTATGTGCTTGTTCATGTCTCTCGGCAGAATACTGTTGCAAGGCTCCGTATCGACGAACCTGTTC